>Ga0209475_10000037_pt1 | contig 554709 bp, 447 predicted proteins | sample tdDd471_FD_187128 | JGI IMG/M metagenome (GOLD analysis project Ga0209475, IMG submission 187128) | Marine sediment microbial communities from the Atlantic coast under amendment with organic carbon and nitrate - tdDd47.1 (SPAdes)... | ecosystem: Environmental > Aquatic > Marine > Coastal >... | reverse complement strand
CTCACCGCGAAAACCAGTGATTTCCTGGCGCTGACACAACGCTGCCAGCCAGGTGGAGCGTACAACCAAGGGTTCAGGGAGCGGCTGCGTGGCGGCCCTTTGCACACCACAAATCAAGAGGGCCAAGAGAAGACTATATTTTTTTATCATAGACGCGGTACCGTTTGCAGACGCGGAACCCCATTTTCATGATGGGATTGTTCATGGGCATGTTATCTTCAAGCACATAATTGGCTTCAATGCGCTCCACGCCTCTGGCCATGACGCGCTCATGCAGGTGGCGATAGAAGAGTGTATCCAGACCGCGGCGCTGAAACTCAGGCACCACGCCCAAGGCCCAGATGCGGTAGTCCTTGATCGATTTTCGCTGGAAGGCAAGCCGCCAGAGCAGCCGAGGCGTCAAACGCCCCTGTGTGCCGTGAAAGAGCCGGTTGATATCAGGCAGCGCAATGAGATAGCCTACGGCTTCTCCATTGATCTCGGCCAGGAGCACAAAATCGGGGTCCACAATGGGCCTGAGGCTCTCGGCCAGATCATCGGCCTCATCTTCAGCAACGGGGATAAACCCCCAATTATTCAGTGTGGCGGCATTGCCAAGCCGCATCAGCGTCCGCGTCTCTTCCTTGAGTCGGGAGAGCTCAATAGGCCGAATGGTGACGGGATACCTTGTCTCCAGCCGCTGGGCAAAGCGCTGAATGCGATCGGGAAGCTTAAAATTCTTTCGCTCGAGATCATACACAAGAAGGTCTTTCACCTTCTGCATGCCCGCAGATTCCAGCATGGCCCCGTAGTGCGGCGGATCAAAAGAGGCCATGACCATGGGCGGCCGGTCGTAGCCATCCACCAGAAGGCCAAACTCCTGCGATGCAAAACACCAGGGACCGCGCATCTCCTTCATCCCCTGATCTCTGAGCCATTTGACCGCCCCGTCGATGAGCATGCGGGCCGCCTCTCTATCATCGATGCACACAAAATCACCAAAGAAACCGGTTGGCGTGCCCCAGTGGGCCACCGCCCGATGATTGACCGATGCACTGATTCGCCCTGCCACACGTCCATCGCCTTGACGCAGCAGAAAATGACGCACGGCGCATTGCCGATAGAGCGGATTGTCCCTGGAAAAGGCTTTTTTCTCTTCACGGCGCAACGGCGGCACCCAGCATGGTTCGTGCCGATGCAGCCGGTAGGGCAGGTCAATAAAGGCCTTCAGGTCACGCCGGGAGTCGACAACCTGGAGAGAGAGAGCGGGCATAGGAACTCCTGTCTATTCAGTGGGTGTGGCGGCCTCCTGCCTGTCACGGTGCCGCATGGAGAGTTCAATCAGAATACCGATGATCAAACCGGTGATCAAAATCAACAACGTCCCGGTCTGCCAGCCGAAGAAAAAACGATTCCACAGTGTGCCCAGCGGTAAAAGGGCCAGAAGCTGAAACGGCACGTAACCCACCACACCCCAAATCACGCCGCGCATCCACAGTGGTTTCTCCCAGACCACGCCGGCGGCAAGGGCCCCCATGAGCGTCCGGGACAGAATCATGCCCCAGATGGCCAGGGCGGGAATTTTATTGGTAATGGCGGTGAAAGCCAGCCAGGTCACAATACCGTAGAACAGGCCCCACTCCAGGCCGGACTTCAGCCGCGGCCACTCTTTGTTAAAAGTCATGCATGCCTCAGATTATTGTATGATATATTCACAAATGACTGCCGGCACAACGCGCCCGGCAGTCATCATCGACTCAATTACTTTTCACTCATTTTCTTCATGAATGGCTGAAACAGATCAATGGGCACGGGGAAGAGCATGGTGGAGTTGTTCTCGGCGGCCACTTCGACCAGGGTCTGCAGGAAGCGCAGCTGAATGGCTGTCGGTTCCTGGCCAATTCTCTGCGCAGCTGCCAAGAGTTTCTCGGAAGCCTGGTATTCACCCTCGGCATGAATTATCTTGGCGCGACGCTCACGTTCGGCTTCGGCCTGTTTGGCAATGGCCCTTTTCATCTCTTCAGGCAGGTCGATATGCTTGACTTCCACCAGCGATACCTTGATGCCCCAGGGGTCTGTGTGCTTGTCAAGAATGGCCTGCAGCTGCTCGTTGATCTGCTCACGGGCGCTGAGCAGTTCATCTAAATCAAACTGGCCCAATACAGAACGTAACGTCGTCTGCGACAACTGGCTGGTGGCGTAGAGATAGTCCTGCACCTCGACGATGGCCCTGCCCGCATCCATCACGCGGAAATAGACCACGGCATTGACCTTCACCGAGACATTGTCTTTGGTGATCACATCCTGCGGCGGCACATCCATGGCCACAGTGCGCAACGTGACCTTCACCATTTTATCGATAAATGGGATGAGAAAAATCAAACCGGGACCTTTGAAACCGATCATCCGGCCCAGGCGGAAAACCACGCCGCGCTCATACTCTTTCAGAATACGGATCGCACTTGCGAGGATTAAAAATGCCAACGAAATCAGTGTAATGAGACCTTGCATAGAGACCTCCTTCTATGGTTTGAATGATATTTTCACTGCGATGGAATATCAGACAATTTTCTTGACGGTCAGCACCATACCGTTGACCGCTGTGACTTCAATACAATCGCCTTTTTTCAATTTATCTGATGAATAGGCACGCCAGATCTCACCATGCACACCCACCTGCTCTGCACCGGCAGCAGCACGAAGCACTGTGCCCTGCTCTCCCACAAGGCCCTGTGTGCCCGTGGAGACCTTTCGGGTCTGAGCCTTCAACGCCATAGCGGCTACAAAAAAGAAGAACAGGGCCAGTCCCGCCACAGCCGGCAGAATCACCGACAGCGAAACGAAGAACTCCGGTGAACGGAAAAGCATCAAAGACCCGAGAATCATGGCAATCACTCCTCCAATGGTGAGAAAACCAAACGTGGGCGTGTAGGCCTCAAGCACAAAGAACAACACAGCCAGTATGATCAACAACACCCCCGCCGCATTGATAGGCAGCACCTGCATGGCAAAGAAAGCCAGAATCAGGCTGATACCGCCCAGAATGCCAGGGAAGAGCGCCCCGGGGCTGCGCAACTCAAAGAACAGCCCCATCACGCCGCCCAGCATCAAGAGATAGGCGATGTTGGGATCGGCAATTTTATCGAGTATCTGATAGCGCCAGTTCATGGGACGGTGTTCAACCACGGCATCGGCCGTATGGAGGGTGACGGACTGTCCATCAACCTCAACGACACGACCGTCCAGTGCGTCCAGCAATGAATCAAAATCGGCGGCGATCAGGGAGATCACATTCTGCTCAAGCGCCTCTTCCTCACTGATGTTCTTGGACTCCCGTACGGCCGACTCCGCCCAATCTGCATTGCGCCCCCGCTGACGGGCCAGGCCGCGGATATGGCTCACGGCGTCATTGGTCACCTTCTCCATCATCACGGCAGACGAGTCCTGCTTGGCCCCGCCCATGGTCACGGGATGGGCTGAACCGATATTGGTAGAGGGCGCCATGGCCACCAAATGCGCCGCATAGGAGATAAAAACCCCGGCAGAGGCGGCCCGCCCCCCGGAAGGCGAAATATACACAATGACAGGGACTTTGGCGGCCAGCAGACGTTTATCGATGTCCATGGTGGAAGACATCAGTCCGCCGGGCGTATCCAGCGTGATGATCACTGCCTCTGCATGCTGCCGTTCGGCCCGTGACAGGCCATCCATCAGATAGCGTGCTGTCACCGGTGTGATCGGGCCATCCACCTTCAGCCGAAGTACATCAGCGGCAAAGAGAGACGGAATAAACAGCAGGGCAAAGAGCGTGCTGATCCATCGATTTTTCACTTTCATGCCGGCATCCTTTCTACTGTGTTTCCCCGTTAAAAAACAGAGACATGCACCGAGTGGCCGAAGATAGAGCACAGGGATTTTTCTCTTGACTTCGTCCGGCAATTTATTCAAATTACGGGCGTTATCGTAGATAATGTCCCTGCATTGCGGACAATCCGGTGTCTATAAAGAGCCAACACCTTTATAGAGGGAGCTCAGCTCTGACGTGTATTACAAGCCTCCAACGAGTGGACGTAAAAAACGATCAGGTGTGCACCCACCGTGTCACACACGGTTCTTTATATCCGGGGTTCCTTTGCAGGGCTTTTTATATTACAGCGCCCTGAAGGCCTCCTGCTGATCGATTGCCACCGTAAAGAGCTGATTCAACCGCATCTTCTCAAAAAGCTGGGCCATCATGGGACAGAGCCCGGCCACCACCATACGGCCTCTCCGTTTCTCCATGTCATCCTGCATCGCAATAAGCGCTCCCAGGCCAGAGCTGTTCATCACAGTCACTACAGACAGATCCACCACGACTTTCTGGGGCTTCTTCTTTAATATTTTTTGAAGGGCCTGACGGAATGCGGGCACCTCGTTCTGATAGACTTTCTCCGTCTGCACGCGAATGACGGTGATGCCATTCATCTCCCGAACCGTAACCATTTGAGCTGACATTCCGGCCCCACCTTTTATCATTTTGAATCGACATCGCGATCCAGACTGCGATACTGAATGGCCTCACCCAGCTGAACCGGCCCGACTTGCGGGCATTGATCGAGATCGGCGATGGTGCGGGCCACCTTTAAAATTCTATCATACGCCCTGGCCGAGAGCCCCAGCCGGGTGATGGCGGTTTGAAGCAGCGCCTCACCGGCACTGTCAATAGTGCAGTGCCTGCGAATCTCGCGGGAGCCCATATGGGCATTGGCAAAGACATGGGGTTGATCTTTAAATCGAACAGTTTGTACACGACGCGCCGCCTCCACCCGTTCCCGAATGCTTTGAGAATATTCACCGTCGCTCTGCCCAGAAAGTTCGCGATAGGTGACAGCAGGCACTTCCACATGAATATCGATACGGTCCAGCAGCGGCCCGGAGATGCGCGCACGATAGCGCTGAATCTGCAACAGTGAGCAGCTGCACTCGTGGGCAGGGTCTGTAAAATAACCACAGGGACAGGGATTCATCGCCGCCAGCAGCATAAATTGCGCGGGATAGGTCAGCGAAAGCGCGGCCCGGCTGATGGTCACACGCCCGTCTTCCATGGGCTGCCGCATCACTTCGAGCACATTCTTTCGGAACTCCGGCAACTCATCGAGAAAGAGCACCCCATGATGCGAAAGGCTGACCTCGCCGGGCCTGGGCACCTGCCCGCCACCGATGAGTCCTGCATCACTGATGGTGTGATGCGGACTGCGAAACGGCCGCGTCCCTACAAGACCTGTTTCTGTATCCAAAAGACCCGCCACAGAATGAATCTTGGTGGTCTCCAACGCCTCTTCCAGCGTCAGATTGGGCAAGATAGAGGAAAATCGCTTGGCCAGCATGGTCTTGCCCGAGCCCGGCGGTCCAATCATCAGGACATTGTGGCTACCCCTGCAGCCACTTCAAGCGCCCGCTTCACATGGCCCTGGCCCCGCACCTCCATAAAATCCACACCGTATTGGCTGGACTGGTTAAAAACACCGGCCATATCTACAATTTCAGGTGTTGCAGAAAAATCATTTTCAAGCAGATCCACCGCCTCAAGCAACGTGGCGGCGCCGTAAACGGACAGCCCGGTGACCATGGCCGCCTCCGCCGCATTCTCACGCGGGAGGATCATGCGCTTCATTCCCGCCTTTGCCATGGCCACACCAATGGAGAGCGCCCCGCGTATGGGCCGAAGCTGCCCATCAAGGGCCAGCTCACCGAGGATGACCGTGGCCTCCAGGCTGTGACTCTTAACCTGCCGGCTGGCCAGCAGAATGCCCATGGCCATAGGCAGATCAAAGGCCGCCCCCTCTTTTCTGATATCCGCCGGCGCCAGATTAACCGTAATACGCTTGTTGGGCATGTAGAAGCCACTGTTTTTCACAGCGGCGCGCACGCGGTCTTTGGACTCCTTCACCGCCCCTTCAGGCAACCCCACTGTGGCAAACGCCGGCAGGTTGCTGTCGAGATGAGACTCCACCTCCACCAGATATCCTTCAATGCCCAGTACAGCGGCACTGTACACTTTCGCAAACATATCGGTCCTCCGAGATAAAAATCGGGGAGAGCTTTCCCATTGGCCGAGTCACAGGGGCCGCTGTTGAACAACGACCTTGAAGCTGCCCGAGGGGCAGCTCTCATCGCTTCCAACTCCGGCCGGAAGCGCATACCTGGCTATTCTGCAAAAAGGTCAATCTAAAATATCATACACTGACTGAAAAATATACAAATGGCTGGTATTCAAAAATCGGCGGGCAGTGCTCAGCCAATCTCTTCTTCATACTTCTTCTTGAATTGGGCGATGGCCTCGTAAAGGGCCTGGGCAATTTTCATTCGCTCCACACCGGTGTTCAGGAGGTTTTCATCGTAACGGTTGCTCATCATGGCGGTTTCAACCAGCACACTGGGCATGGCCGCCCGCCAAAGCACCATGAACGGCCCCTGGCGCACTGGATTGTTCAACAGTGAAAACTTGGTTTTTGTCTTTATTTTCTGAGACATCATCTGCCCCAGATCCAGACTCTCACGCAGATAGGCGTTGCGGGCAATTACATTGAGAATATGCGCCGCGCCCTGCAGCTCTTTAAGCTGGTCGAGATTCTTGGTGACCGAGTTCTCTTTCTCAGCCACGCGCTGCGCCTCCTCGGTCTTGCTCTTTCCCATGACATAGACCGAAAACCCGCGGGCTGAAGCCGAATTGTTGGAGTTGACATGCATACTCACAAAGAGATTGGCATTGTGACGGTTGGCAAACTTGGTTCGCTCTTCAAGGTCGACGTGGACATCTTTGGTGCGCGTCATCAGCACTTTAACGCCCAGGTTGCGTTCCAGCAACGCCTTGAGTTTCACACAAATATCCAGCACGATGTCTTTCTCGTGCATACGCCGTCGCCGCTTGACCGTGCCGGGATCGCTCCCGCCATGGCCAGGATCCAGCACAATGGTGTCAAAGAGCCACTTCTTTCGATCGATTTCAGGCTGCACCGGCGTGACCGGCACCTCTGTCACACGCACGTCCTCACGCAGTCCAACCAGTATTTCATTATCCTGGACAAACAACTCCGGAGCCTGCACCTTGCCGGAGAGCTGAAAAGAGACCTGGGCTGCTTTCTCAAACTGAAAAGGCGAGATACGTTTGACAATGCCTCGGCGGCGCGATGAGGCCAGCGCCAACGTGTCCACCGAACCGCCGACAAAGGTCACAATCAGCCAGTCACGGTTCAGCGCCACCTCCACATCTTCCTTTTTGAAGGTCTTGCCCGTGGTCAGGCGGATCAGGTGACCGTTGGTCCTCGCCTCTACATCAATGCCGGTGATATTATAAAAATGTCGCCGCACATGCAGCTCAGTGCGTGCGGCGTCGTAGTGAATCTCACCGGGCAAGAACGCCCCGGCATGTCTGAGAAAATGAATTAGTGGCACATACAACCGCCCCCGACTGTCCTGCTGCACAGGCAGCGGCATCTGAAACAACCTGTCATCAATCTGAAGAAAGGGATTATCGGCTGTCACTTTGAGTGCATGCGCCCCGGCATAAAGCACTAATTTGTGGTTGGCGGGATTGTAATAGCTTCGCAGCTTCAGCAAATCGCCCAGTTCAGTCACTGCGCCATAAACGATATTGTTATACTCATACCCATCTATCGTAATCCGCCGGTTTTCATCGGCCAGCCATACACGAACCTGAGCCCGGCCATGCGCAACACCCAATAGAACTATAAATAAACCGACAAGTCCTGTAGAAATAAACCGTCTCTGAAAACGCATGGACATCCTTTCAAACCCCTCAGCCACTATAACAAACCCCTATCATTAAAGACGACACGACTAATCCCGACTCTTCTTCAGTATCTTACTGGCCTTCTTAAGCAGCGTTTGCTCGTCACGGGTTAAATTTTCCATCCCCACTTCGTTGGCCTTGTCCAGTACTTGATCCACCATGCGCCTCAGTCGCTCCAGCTCTTCTTCGTCCTGCTGCGCCACCTTCATCTTTCGGCTGCGCTTCCAGTCTCTGAATTTGCGCAAAATCTTCTCCGGATCCCAGCCTCTTTTCATATAAAGCCAGCCAATAAGCAAGCCCCCCAGATGCGCAAAATGAGCCACACCATCAGAAGCCCCGCTCATGCCGGCAAAAAGACTGATAACCGCGTATCCAATCACCAGCACACGGGCCTGCAGTGTGACTGGCAGAATAAAAAAGAGAAGCATGGTGATCTCACGACGGGGAAAGAGTGTAGCAAAGGCCATCATCACACCCATCACTGCACCCGATGCGCCAATCACCGTGGCGTGCGGCGCCACCAGTCCCTGAAGCAGCCCGGCGCCGATACCGGTAATGAAATAGTATTGATAAAACGACCGCGTGCCCCACATGCGCTCCACTTCGCTTCCGAACATCCAAAGTGCATACATATTAAAAAGAATATGCATAAAACTGCCGTGGAGAAACATGTAGCTGACAAACTGCCATAGATAGAGATGGGAAACCGCATTGGCCGGATTCAGGGCAAAGCCCAGTTCAAAAGGCCGGCCCAGCATCATCTGAAGAACAAATGCCACACCATTGGCAATCAGCAGGTTCTTAACACCGCTGCCCATACCTTGGCCACCGAAGCCATATCTGACACGTTGATACATAGTCTATTCCCTAAAAGAATTCTAAACGCACGCCCACCCGGAAACCCAGGCCGGACACATTAACCTCATTCCACACCGGCAGGCCTTCCACTTTTTCCTTGTCACCTTTCAACTTGGCATTATTATAGAACGCCTCGGCAAGCAGTGCAGAACGGCTGCCCAGAATGAACTCCATACCGGCACGGAACACATAGCCAAACCCGGAATAATTACGTTTTTTCTTCACATCGGCTTTAAAGTTGTCTTCTGTGTTGAAGAGGAACTGATAGGAAATGCCGGCACCGGTATAAAAATTCATGCCCTGGTCAAAGGGAAATCGGATGTCGATATTTGCGGTGAGTGGCATGAGAAAGGTGTTGTACTCCAGAGTCTCGGTCACGGTGTTGATCACCACGCCCGAATCCGTGACCTTATCGGCAATTTTATCTTTCTGAGTATAATTTTTCTTAAAGAAGTCAGCGCCCAGGCTGAGGCTGACGCGTTCATCAAAGGCAAATCCATAACTCCCGCCCAGCATGAAGCCGCCCTCTGTGCCTTTGGGATTGAGATAACCGCCGCGCACCTCCAGCTGACGGAAACCCTGTGCACCGGCGGACATGGCCAGTGCAAGAACAAATATCATTACCCATAACTTTTTCATATTTTTTTCCTTTAATTTAACCTATACTCAAAAGCATAATGTATCTTTATACGGTTAAAACAAAATACGGTTCTTCAAACATCACTGCCATTGAAAAACAAATTCAGTGACTTTATCATTCCGCGTCAGTGAACGCGTAATTTTAGCCGTCTTCAAATTGCACCCGGATATTTCCAGCGCTTTCTCCATCCACCCACCAATGCGATGCTCAATCAATGTATTGGGCAGGGGAAATTCTGTAATGTGCACCTTGATCTGTGTCGCCCCCGCCTCAACAACCTCAATCTTGCTGGGACGAAAATACGATCCGAAGATATGGCTGGCCCGTTTAATGATAAACTGCGGCGTCCCGGCCCTGACAAACACCTTGTAGATACCTTTCAGGGCGTTCTCAGCTGAAAACTGACCGGCCTCCCAGGCACCTTTGGGGCGCCCCCCGTAAAACATGTCGCAGATCTGTTTTGTCGGATGAATCATGGCATCCTCCAGAGGATACCAATTACTGACCAAAACCTTGCCTTCCATAATTTTCCTGGACGCTTCGGGCAATCCGGTCACCCATCGATCATATTTCTCAGGATACTTTCTCTTGACAAATTCCGGGATCGCAGCAACCGCAGTGCCTTTTGCTTCCATGAAACCTCCTTCATTTTGAAAGGCCAGTTTATTTGACGACAATACTCACCAGTTTGTTTTTCACAACCACCACTTTGACGATATTTTTCCCCTGTGTATGCGCCAGCACATTTTCATGGGAAAGCGCCGCCTCACGCAAGGCCTCTTCTGTGGCATCGGCTGGCATCTCTATCTTTGCGCGGATCTTTCCATTGACCTGCGCCACCAGCGTGATGCTGTCGGCCACGAGCTTGGCCTCGTCGTGCGCGGGCCAGGTTGAGTTGAAGATGCTGCCGGTCTCTCCCAGCTTCTCCCACATCTCCTCGGCCATGTGCGGTGTGAACGGCGCCACAAGCTGCACCAGGGCGCGGATGGCCGCGTGGACGACGGCGCTGTTCTGATCCGCCACAGCCACGTTCTGCCGGTAGAGATAGAACACATTCACCAGCTCCATGATGCGGCTGATGGCCGTGTTGAACTGAAAGCGTTCCAGATCAGCTGAGGCGTGCTTCACGGCGTAGTGATGCTGACGCTCCAGGTCTTTGCACTGGGCCGTTTCCGTTCCGGCCGCAGGCTCGGCGGCGACGGTGTCCACCAGCCGCCACACGCGGTTGACAAAACGGTTCATCGCGTGAATGCCCTCGTCTGACCAGTCGCCGCCCTCGGTGAACGAACCCATGAACATCATGTACATGCGGAAGGCGTCTGAGCCGTAGTCTTCAATGTACTGATCGGGGTTGATCACATTGCCCTTGGACTTTGACATCTTGGCGCCGTTATTGGTGATAATGCCCTGATGCACCAGTCGCTTGAAGGGCTCGTCAAAGTTGATGAAGCCCATGTCAAAGAGCGCTTTGGTCACAAAACGGGCGTACATCAAATGCATCACCGCATGCTCGGCGCCGCCCACGTACTGATCCACGGGCAGCCACTGGTCGGCCAGCGCCTTGTCAAAGGGCGCCGTGTCCAGATGGGGATTGGGATAGCGCAGAAAATACCACGACGAACAGACAAAGGTGTCCATGGTGTCCACCTCGCGCCGGGCAGGACCGCCGCATTTGGGGCAGGCCACGTTGACCCACGCTTCGTTGGACATCAGTGGCGACTTGCCCGACCCTGTGAATTCCACGTCGCGGGGGAGTTCGATGGGCAGCTGATCCTCGGGCACGGCCACGTCCCCGCACTCCGGACAGACGATGATGGGAATGGGCGCGCCCCAGTAGCGCTGACGGCTGATGAGCCAGTCGCGCAGCTTATAGTTGATCTGGGCGCCGCCCCAGCTTTTCTCGTCGAGATAGTCGATGACTTTTTTGATGCCCGGCTTGGACGGCTGCCCGTCAAAGGGGCCGGAGTTGACCATGATGCCCGGTTCTGTGTAGGCCGCTTCCAGGTTCTCCGAGGCAGTGCCATCTTGGCTGATCACCTCACGCACGGGCAGGCTGTATTTCTGGGCAAAATCAAAGTCGCGTTCATCGTGGGCGGGCACGGCCATGACCGCGCCTGTGCCGTAGGTTACCAGCACATAGTCGGCAATCCAGACAGGCACTTTCTCACCGTTCACGGGGTTGATGCAAAACGCACCGGTGAAGACGCCGGTCTTCTCCTTTTCAGTCGATGTGCGCTCAATCTCATTCTCCTTGCGGGCCTGGGCCACATAGTCGTCCACGGCTTTGCGATTCTCCTCAGTGGTCAATTCATCCACCAGGGCATGCTCCGGCGCCAGCACCATGTAGGTCACGCCCCAGAGCGTGTCGGGCCGCGTGGTAAAGACCTCAACCGCATCGTCGCGGCCGTCAAGTTTAAAGTTGACGCGCGCGCCCTCGGAGCGGCCAATCCAGTTTTTCTGCATGGTCACGGTCTTGTCCGGCCAGTCAATGGTCTCCAGCCCTTCAAGGAGCCGATCGGCGTAGGCCGTGGTCTTGAAGAACCACTGCTCCAGGTCTTTATGGATGACGTCGGAGTCGCAACGCTCGCACTGACCGTCCACCACCTGCTCATTGGCCAGCACCGTGGCGCAGCTGGGGCACCAGTTCACCGCCGCCTTCTTGCGATAGGCCAGTCCCTTTTTGTAGAGCTGGAGAAAGAGCCACTGCGTCCAGCGGTAGTACTCCGGGCTGCTGGTATTGATCTCTTTGGACCAGTCATACATGGCGCCCATGGCCTTGAGCTGCTTGCGGATCGCCTTGATATTGTCCGCTGTGGAATCTGCCGGGTGCACACCTTTCTTGATGGCGTAGTTCTCTGCGGGCAGGCCAAAGGCGTCGTAGCCCATGGGTTCCATCACATTGTAGCCCTGCATGCGCTTGAAGCGCGCCCAGCTGTCCGTGGGGCCGTAGTTGTACCAGTGACCGATATGAAGACGGTCGCCAGAGGGATATATAAACATGACCAGACAGTAGAGTTTTTTCTCGTCGTCAGTCAGATCGGTTTCATAGAGTTTGGTCTCGTCCCAGACCTTTTTCCACTTGGCTTCGATGTCTTTGAATGGATAACCGCTCATGGTGTCCTTACCGCTTTATAAATGTGAAAGAGAATGTACTTTTTTTGACGCATGCCATGGTCTGCAAACGACATTTTGGGTTAACTTGAAATATAATAAAGAAAGCATCGGAAACAAAATTTTAAATCGACGAATCCGGCCTTGTTTTCTCGTGTTTTAGCCGCCATCCGGCCACGGCGCCCAGCAGCAGCACAGCCAAGGCCTGCGCGATAAAAACCCAGTCCGGCGACGCCCCCAGAATCCACGGGCCATAGCCCGCAATAACGCCCGCCGGCAGCAGGGCGACCAGCGGGGCGCACCAGAGAAAGAGGCCCACAGCTGCCAGGCCCAGGGGGAAGAGCAGTGCGAATGTGGCCGCAAACCGGGCAAAGCCATTGCCGCCGAAGCCCAAGACCTTCTCAGAAAAATAGTCACGATACGCATGCACAGCGCCAACCCGTTTGCCATCCACGTAGAGTTGCGCCGCGCCTGAATGGAACACGGCCACCACATGCTGAAAACGATGCGGATTGAGCACAGGTGGCGTGATCAGCTGCACGGCCGACCCATTGGGCCCGGTGAGCGGCGTACGCACGCGGAAGACCAGCCGCTGTCCCGACTGCCCCAGCGTAAAGTTCCGAAGGTCCGCATCCTCTGAGACAGAGACGATGCGTGCAGGGCCGTGCTGGTCGAGCGAGGCGGTACGCATCCACGCCTCCACGGCAAAGCCGCGTGCAGACCGAGCTTCAGAGTTAAAGTCCACCGGAGGCGCATAGCGGTAGAGCACCGTTGAATCTCCCGCGCAGTGCCAACTGGCCGAGCGCAGGGCCACGCCTCTGTCGGTGTGAGGATTGAGGGCGATGAGTGAGTCGGGCGCAGCAAAAAACACGGCACCGAGCGCCTGACGCGTCCATCCATCCACAGGGGGCAGCCCCCAAAGCGCCTCCACAGCCTCACCCTTGAGGGGGCGACCGTAAAGCGTGGCCTGAGCCAGCTGTCCCTGCCACGGCCTGTCGCCCGTGGCCTCATTGCCCAACACCAATGGATAACTGTCGTCCCACAGATTCAGATGGCTCATCTGCACCGGCGCCAGGGCCACCAGCACCACCACAATGGACCAGAGCACGGCGGCGCGGCGGAAGAGCGGGCGCAGATCCTGGGTCGCCCGGGGACGACGCATGGCCCACCACGCCCCAAGACCGGTGCCCAGCGCATTGGTGATCACGTCGAAGATCGAGGTCGATCGCGGCAGAAAAAGCTGCGTTAACTCAATACAGAGACTGATCAGCGCGCCCACGGCGGCTGCCCGGAGCACGCTGCGGCGGCTGTTTACGCCCCTGATCCGCCCCAGTAAAAAGCCCACGGGAAGGAAGAAAATCACATTGCCAATGAGATCATAGGCCTTCCATTGGTAGGTGCGCCACAGCGCATCAAAAAAGCCCCAATGGGTAAACCGTTCAAACCAACGCGCCGAGAAATCAAAGGGATTCAAAGTGAGATAAAGAATATAGGTCAACACAACCCACAGCCCCACGCGGTACAATCGCCTGTCACGCTGCATCAAACACGCCTCCACTGTCTCCTGTAAAATATTACAAAATATACACTGCCATTCTCTCAGGTGCAAGGCAAACCGCACTGCAGGGCTTGATTTCTGTGGCGGTTTCATGCTATATTGCCTGCCGGGTGCAGACCATATGATGGAGACGGTTTTGCCCTGAAAACACAGACGCCCCATCCGAAGCGCAAGCCCGGAAAGCAACCAACAGACAGGACAGCATTGAGATGAACGCATCAAAAAAACACCTGCTCGTCATGGGGGACCGCGTGCTCATTGAGCCCGTAGAAGGCGAAGAACGCACCAAGGTGGGCCTCTACCTGCCCCAGACCGTCACAGAAAAAGAACAGGTGCAGTCGGGCCGCATTGTGGCCACCGGCCCAGGCACGCCACTGCCCGCGCCCAAAGACATGGACGATGAGCCCTGGAAAGCCGCCTCAGCCTCATCACCGACACAGCATGTGCCCATGCAGGCCCAAAAAGGCGACCTGGCCATCTTTCTGCGCAAGGCCTCAGTGGAGATCAAATACGACCAGAAAACCTATCTCGTCGTGCCCCAGGGCGCCATCTTAGTGCTGCTGCGCGACAAAGACGACCTGGACCTTTAAAGGCGAAAGGGCAATGCACAGCGCACACACATCAACTATTGCCTTTTACCGCCCCGCAGAGGCTCCTGCCTCTGCGAGACAATACTTAATAGTAATAAACCCTATACTTCTAACCCCGAAACGGAGCGTTTCATGACCGATAAACTCGACGCCAAAGAGCTCAAAGCCTTGGTACAGTCTGTCTTTTCCTTAGGCAAAGACGACAGACATCTGCTCTTCATTGCAGACGTGCCCGATGAGAAACTGCCGGACAACGACCTCTGGCTCACCCGCCGCAGCCTGGCCGAGAGCTGGCGCAATGAACTGGACGCCATCAAAGCCGAGCTGGGCCTGGAAAGTGTGCGCCTTCTGGCCTACCCCAACGTGCACAGCAACAACGCCGACCTCCCCGCCTGGGGCGTCTTTGTCAACGATGGACTGACGGGTCTGAACTCGGACAAACTCGAGAAGATGGATGGCCGCGTGGAGATTGAAACAGCCTTGGCCGATGTGCAGATTGTCATGGCCCCCACGCAGCTCTCGACCACGGCCCCGCTCAAATTGCTGGCGAAAAAACACCATTTCCGTGCGGCCACCATGCCCGGCTTCGCCCCGTCCATGGTCCCGGCCCTGCGCATCGACTATGAAGAAGTCAACCGCCGCGTGCACCTCATCAGGGAGCGCGTCACCGCGGCCACGGCCATGGACATTCGCTTCACCGTGGACAACACCACAGAGTATGACCTGCACTTTGACCTGCGCCACCGATCCGGGCACGCCTCAGGCGGCCGCTTCCCGGACATGGGCGTCGCCGGCAACCTGCCCTCGGGTGAGAGCTATATTGTCCCCTACGAAGGGGAGTTGGACGACATCTCCAAATCCGCAGGCGTCCTGCCCGTGCAGCTGGAAGACGAGGTGGTGCTCTACAGAATCGAAAAAAACAAAGCCGTAGAGGTACTGAGCCAGGGGCCCAAATCGACGGAAGAGGCAAAATACATTACAGACGAACCCGCCTATGCCAACATCTCTGAACTGGGCTTTGGCGTGCTCAAGGATTTTGGATTATCACCAACCGGTGTGATTCTGCTGGACGAGAAGCTGGGCCTGCATATCGCCTTTGGTCGCTCCGACCATTTTGGCGGCGCTGTGGGCGTGAAAGACTTCTCCAGCCCCGAGGCCGTGGTGCACATTGACCGCATCTACATCCCCGAGACAGCGCCCCGCGTACACGCCAACTGGGTGCGGCTCACCCTGCCAGGCGACAGCACCGAACTGCTCATGAAAGACGGGGCCTACACACTGTTCTAAAACTACATGCACAACCCCCAAAAAGGCCGGTTTATCAAACCGGCCTTTTTTATTACATTTTTACAGTCCGAATCAATAAAAAACTGAAAAATACTTCTTGACTTTGACCTTTATTTTATTTATATACAATTTCCCCCACACACACAGAAATATCTTTAATGGCGGCGACAATGAAAGTACCAGTTCAGCGGCAATACACCCCCTGCCCCTCCAGCGCGGGTAAAAGCATTGCCACAACAACTGCAGGCGGCCAGCAATACCCGGGGCTGGCTATGCCATTTGGGACAGCAGCACCCTGCTGAGTATTTCAATAATAGGGTATTTCAACTGCCGTACGTAGTTGAAGTGAACCCACAATAATATTTTCATTCAAATTTCTGCAACCTGCATCCAAATCCGGGAGGTCTCCCATGAAGTCCCGTTGTTACTGGCTGATTACACTGTTGCTGCTGTGCGGCACAGCCATGGCGCAAAGTTCTCTGTTCAAACCCAGTGCCGTGATCCCTGAATTCAGGCTAAATCCATTGAACCGCTGGATGGATCAGGACTCCCCTCGCCTTGCCAGCGATGGACAGGGCAACACCCTCATGGTCTGGCGCGACTGGCGCAACGGCATTGCGGCCATCTACGGTCAGCACTTTACCGATGGAGCGCCCTCCGGCGAAAATTTTCTGATCACGCCTAAAGGCCCCAATGGCCCCGCACTGACGGCCTGCCTAACTCCCTCTGGACGCTTTGCCGTGGCCTGGGCGCGGGCCGAAAGACTATTCCTGCAATTCGGCAATCGCAGCACGCAGACCCTGGATGCCCCCATCGACCTCGGCCCCTGTTACACCGGCTCTGACAGAAAGCCCATTGACTTTACTTTCATCAACGACAATTCCCTATTTATCGCCTGGGTGCGTCTCGACGACGCCACAGGCGGCTATACCCTTCACGCCTGCAAGTATGACATGGAAGGCGAAGCCCAGTCCCCTGTAACCACACTCACCGATGCCCCCTCGCAGAATGCCCATCATCTACTGCGCCTCTCACCCAATGCCGATGGTTCATTTATCGCCGGATGGATGGAAAGGGAGGGTTATCAGCTTCCCAGTAAACTCTACACGCGCAAGCTCAATGCAAACCTTGAACCGGTAGCAGACGCCAGCCTCATTCACGAGACAGAAGACGGCCAGTCCATCGACCAGTTTGAAATTTTCTTTCACAACGACTCGCCTCTGACGCTATGGTGTAACAACAGTGCAGGGACAATCTCCACGCGTCGCATCACCACAGAGGGCGTGCCCTCCGAAGCCGCAGCCCTGCTGGCCCAAAGCCTATTCATGCCCGGCATTGCCAACCTCTCCGGCAACAGAATAGCGGTGAGCAGCGACTCAACCCTGCAGCTCTACGATGCCGCCCTTACGGCCCAGGGCAGCCCCATTGCTCTCGACCAAAACTGCAGCATACTAACCGAATACAAAGAGAATCGTTTACTGGGTGCGGCCACATACAGACGCACAGACAACCGGGATGACAATGACCTGGCTGTTTTGACCGTCAATCTTGAAAACAGCCAGGTGACAGCACTAGGCACTATTTCAGACGACATGATCGGCGCGGATATTGAGGAATCCTGGATTGTGCCCAACGGCTCTGCCGGTTTCACTGTCTTCTGGGAGATCTGGCACAACCACTTCTATGCCGACCAATACACTGCCATGGGCCAGCGCAGCGTGACCGATATCCGCCTCTACGATTTCAGTGAAATGTGGCCCGCCAGCTCGCATCACCGGCATTATCTGAAAGTCAATGGAAACGCCAACGGCGATGTCATGGCCATCTGGGATGACAACGGTCTTCAGTTCCAACGCCTTCTCGCGGACGGCAGTGTCCCCGCCCATTACCAGGCCATCACCGGCAGTCCAGACGGATTCTACCATACCGTCAGCCTCAACGACAGCGGCTGCGCCCTCATCACCTGGGAGGCCCAACACCCTTCGGAGCATGCCGGCCTGCAGATCATCGACGCGCATGGCCACCAACACTACACTGATCCCGAAACAGATCAGGCCGACTGGCCACTGATGGAGACGGTGAGCAATGCCATCTATCACAACAACGGCCAGTTTGCCTTGGCCGGCTGGAAACGCGACGCCCTCAACAAACTGAATATCGTCTTTCAAAACAGCACAGACGATGGACAGGGTGTCAATGCTTTGCAAACCGTCAATGACGCCAACCTGGCCATTGACTGGAGCGCACCGGCCATAATGTGGCTGCCCAATGAAGCACTATACTGGATATTCTACGCGGCAACGCCTGATGGAGAAGAGACCTCCTATCTCTATGCCAGGGCGTACAACAGCAGCGGGGAAGCCCAAGGCGACAACCAACAGCTGCTGCCGGTGCCAAAGACATTTTCCTGCTCCGCCGATGCCGAAGGCCGGGCTGTAGTGGCCTGGGAAGAGGGGAAAAACTGGTGGGGCGAGGGCGAAAACATCTATGCGCAACGGTTTCAACTGGGGACAGAAGTGGTTGCAGAGGGCGAAAACTTCATCCTCCACAGTAATCGGATTGCCAATCACTGGTACCCTAAAGTGGCTGTTCAGGACGGGAAAATCTACGCCACATGGATTGACAACCACCAGGCCGAACAAGGCATGAGCGCCTACGCCACCGTGCTGGAATGGGGCAATCTCTCTGCAGTGGAAACCAAGAGCGCACCGCACAATTTTGCGCTGTCTCCCGCTTACCCCAACCCCTTCAATCCGGCCACGAGAATCACCTATTCACTGCCCACGGCCGGACCGGTGAAAGTGGAGATTTTTGATGTGCTGGGACGGCACATCAAGACACTGGTCGATGACTTGCAAAACGCGGGACGCCATACACTCAACTGGACACCGGAAAATTTACCCTCAGGTGTTTATCTCTGCCGCACAGTTTTTGAGGGCACGACAAAAATTCAGAAACTCATCCTCCAGAAATAATTCAGCCTATCCACTTTTAAAAACAGAGCCCCCCCGCCTGCATGGCGGGGGGGCTCTGTTTTTAAAACAATGATCATTACGCATCAATACCGGATATTGCATACCCATTCAACGGGCTATCTGTTCGACACCCGACATTGAAAAATCATTACTCATAATTCAAACTCCGTGCCGGATTGATCAGCGCTGCACGCACCGATTGATAGCTCACCGTCACCAAGGCCACAATCATGGAGAGCAGCACAGAGAGCCCAAACACCCACCAGGAGAGGGCGGTGCGATAGGCATAGGCCCCCAGCCAGTCACGCATCACCAGAAAGGCCACGGGACAGGCAATGAGATTGGAGATCAATACCCAGCGGGCAAACTCGCGCCCCAACAACATGACAATGCCGGGCACGGAAGCACCCATCACTTTGCGTACACCAATCTCCTTGGTGCGCTGCTCCGCCGTAAAAGCGGAGAGCCCAAAGAGCCCCAGGGAGGCAATGGCCACGGCCAATGCGGCAAAATATTTGAGCAGCGCCCCCACCTGCTGATCGGCACGGTACAACCGGCTCAGCTGTTCATCCACAAATTCATACTCAAAGGGATAACGGGGGTTGACCCTGTTCCAGACCTTCTCCACAGCGGCCATGGAGGCATTGAGATTGTTCCCGTCCACACGGATGGTGGCAAAGAACACCCGCGGCGGATAGCAGATCACGGCCAAAGGCTCTACGTTAAAACGCACGGACTGATAGTGAAAATCCTTCATCACGCCCACAATATGGCCGTCAATGCCCATGAAGTGGAAACGCTCACCCACCACGGTTTCCTTGTCCATCATCTCCGCCAGCGTCTCATTCACCAGAAAGGCCTGAGCCGTGTCCGCCATGAAGGCCGTATTGAATCCCCGACCCTCCACCAGCTCAATACCCATGGTGGCCGTGTAATCAAAATCCACCACATTCTGACTGACCAGTGGCCTAAAGTCCTCAGCCTTTCCGTCCCACTCCACACCGCCTGAGTTGGAGCCAATCATATGCGGCCTGTGGTTGCTGGCCGTCACGTTTATCACCTCAGATTCCCGCAGCAATTCAGCCTTCAATGTTGTGTATTTTTCCTGCGTGTCGCCCTGCAGTGGCATATAGACCAGATGTTCCTGATTGTACCCCAATGGCCGGTTCTGCATGTACTGCACCTGCTTGTAGACCACGGCCGTGCCAATAATCAGAAAGACAGAGAGAGAAAACTGCAGCACCACCAGCACACGCCGAAAAGTCTTGCCCCGTGCATGGGAGAGGCCGCCTTTCAGCACTTTAATGGGGACAAAGGAAGAGAGAAAGAGCGCCGGATAAGAGCCGGATACAATGCCTGCAAGCAGGGTAATACCGACGACGCCGCTGAAAAATGCAGGTTGCACCAGTGCACTCAGGGCGATCGTTTTACCGGCCAGCTGATTGAACGCCGGCCTAAGCAGCACCACCAGGCCCAGCGCCACAGCCAATGCCAGAAGCGCTGTGGCCATGGACTCCCCGAAAAACTGAGCCACCAGATGCCACCGCCGGGCGCCCACCACCTTGCGCAATCCCACCTCACGCGCCCGCTTGGCACTGCGTGCAGTGGAGAGGTTCATAAAATTGATACAGGCAATAAACAGGACGAAAGAAGCAATGACGGAAAAGATATACACAAACTGAATGGCCCCGGCGGGTTTGCCATAGCCAAAGTATTGGTGCAGATGCATATCGGCAAAGGGCGCTACCATGAATTGCGTGGGGGGACGCTGAAGATAATTCGTCCGCGCCTCAGCATCTTGAAAACGGTCAGCCACCCGTTCCTGGCGCAGCGTGGTGATCTTTGCATTCACCGCCGCCACATCGGCCTCAGCATGCAGCTCCACAAAGGTCTGAATCGAATTAGAGCCCCAGTGCTCACTGTACTGACCGGTTTCACGGAGGAATTCAAAGGGCAGAAGGCACTGAAAATTCAGCGATGAGTTGTCCGGCGCCTCTTCTATGATGCCCGTCACCGTAAAACTGTATGTATTGTTCAGCACCAGCGATTGCCCCACAGGGTCCATGCTGCCAAAGTACTTCTCTGCCACCTCGCGAGTCAACACCAGGGAGTGGGGATCGGAGAGAGCGCTTTCACGGTTGCCGCGCTCCAGGTTAAAGTCAAACATGCGGAAAATGGCCGGATCCACAGCCCGAATGCCCTCTTGAAAAAAGGCCTGCTCGCCATTGCGAAAAAGAAGCGGGGGCATAAACACGTAGCGACAGGCATCACTGACCTCGGGAATGGCCTCTTTCACGCCTGCCCCCATAGGATAAGGGGTGACATTGACATGAAAGATCCTCCCATTATAAACCTGGTCCTGCTCAATACGGTAGAGCCCATCAATTTTACCGTGAAAGCGGTCAAAGCTCAACTCATGGGTCACCCATAAAAATATGAAAAGCGAACAAGCCAAGCCCAAGGCCAGACCGGCTACGTTAATAAAGGTGTAACCCATATGACGTTTCATATTTCTTAACGCCGTCTTAATAATATTTTTAAACACGGTCCCTCCTGGAATTTATGACCAGATACAAATTTTAACCGTTTTCCATGAATACGTGATACGTACAAAAAGTTAGTGCGGAATTGCAATACAGAACACAGACGCCCATTTTCCATCAACTGACAGCCACCTTCACTGCAGACACCTTCCTCTCACAAACACCTTTGACCCGCTTTTTAAATAAAAAGTTGCAGGTTTCATACTGCTTTCATCAATATTTAGAGAGAAAGGATTTGACTTTTGAAAGTAGTTCTTTATATTTTATGCACTTACCAATGTTGTGATTCCCAGGAGATCCGTGAAAAAACAGCCTACCAGTAGCAACCACGCATTTTTATGGCTACTACTGGGCGCACTGATCTGGATTGGCCTGATTCTCTGCGAGCCCTGGCTTTCCGAGGGCACCCCCACCATGAAAATTTGGGGTATGGGGATCACCCTTTTCTTTTCACCAACCTGCCATCAGCACGCCGGTCGCTGCTATACCCTGGCATCCAACGCCCTGCCGGTATGCGCCCGGTGCTTTGGCCTTTACGCCGGCTTTCTACTGGGCACGATAGTGTCAGGATTTATGGGCACCAGGGCCGCGTCACCGCCTTCACGACGATGGCTCTTGGCATTGGCACTGCCCATGATCTTCGAGTTTGCCATGGAAAAGACCGGATTGATGGATGGGACACGCCATATGCGCGCCATCACCGGGGGGCTGGCAGGATTCATTGTCCCTTTTTATGTGCTTCCGGCACTGAATGAACTCTTTAAACGATACAAGACGCGGAGGTAATTCATGGAGAACCAACCCAGCAAACTGATGCCCGCACTCATTGGTGGTGGTGTGATGGCCGTACTCTCATCGGTGCCCATTATCAACATGGGCAACTGCCTCTGCTGCATGTGGGTACTCCTGGGCGGCGCATTGGCGGTCTGGTTCTACCAGAAAGACCTGCCTACAGGAACGCCTATGACCAGCGGCGACGGGGCCATCATCGGTCTGTTGGCCGGCGTCTTCGGCGCCCTCTTCGGCACCTTGCTCAACACCTTTTTCATGGCCGTGGGCAACGGCATGCCCATGCAGGAGGCGCTGGAAAACATCCGCCAGTACAACAGCGAGATCGGCCCCGAGGTGGAGGACTTCCTGGAAGGCCTGGCCGAGGGCGGCGCCTTCAGCCCGGTGTTCATCCTCTTTGGCCTCATGATGAGCCTGATTGTTGACAGTATTTTCGGTCTGCTGGGTGGCATTATCGGCGTCTCCATTTTCAAGAAAAAACAGATGGGAGCCTCTCCTTCAGATGAGACTCGCTCACTTTAAAAAATACTGTTCTCAATGGCTGATACCGCTGGCCGCCCTGTCGCTTCTCGTCCTCTCCGCCTGTTACGAGGGGCACGGCCTGGAACCACCCAGCGGTCAGCCCGGCATCGACGGCCAGGTGACGCTCAGCGGCGATCTGCCAGACTCCACACAGCAGATTGTGGTGGTGGCCCTGAGGCATTTCCCCCACGGCATCACCGAGACCCAGGCCCTGATCAGCTTCATGACACAGGCCTATCTCACGGGCGACATGATTCTGGGTGACACGCTTTCACGCTTCACCCCGGTACAGGCATACCATCTCGACCTGGCTCCCGGCGTGTGGGAGTGGATTGTCGTGGCCTGGTTTCCACGCATTGACGACTATCTTACCGGCGTCAAGGAACTGGGCGCCTATACAGGCAGCATGGACGAAACCGCTGTACCGCTAGCGATAAATATTATTGAAGGCAGCCGCCTCACCGACATTGACATGCACGCCAACCTGAACCATGTGCATCGCACGCTTCCCTTCTTCGCCTGGGAAGGCGGTCGGCCATGAGCGGGCACATGCGAACAGCTGTGACCACGGCCATGCTGTTGCTTTTAACCGCCACGGCCTGGACACAGACCCGGCGTACCATCACCGGCAGCGTGCACGACGCAGAGACCGGCAACCCCCTGCCCGGGGCCAATGTGATGGTCAAGCACACCGTGCTGGGTGCAGCCGCCAACCTGCAGGGGACGTTCCAGATTCAGGGGCTCACCACCGGCAATTACACGCTGGTGGTCAGCATGATGGGGTATCAGCGCGCCGAGCGCCCCTTTACCCTGGCCCAAGGCCTTGCTGATCCGATTGCGATTCGGCTGCTCCCCGAAGTGGTACAGGGGCCTGCCGTGGTGGTCACGGCCTCAAAACGCCAGCAGCCCCTGGAGACCACCCCGGTCTCTGTAGATGTGGTACGCGGCGCCGACATTGCATTGCGCAATGTCATCAGCGTAGACGAAGTGCTGGCAAACAGTGCCGGCGTCAGCGTGATTGACGGCCAGATCGATATACGCGGTTCCACAGGGTTTAACTGGACCGCAGGCAGCCGTGTGCTGCTCCTGGTGGACGGGCACCCGCTGATCGGCGGAGACACCGGCGGTATCAACTGGGACGCTATCGCCCCAGAAGAAGTGGCCCACGTGGAGATTGTCAAAGGCGCCGGGTCCGCCCTGTACGGTTCCAATGCCATGGCCGGCGTCATCAACATTCTCACCCGTGACCCGTCAGAGACGCCGGAGACCCGCATGAAGCTGACCTACGGGCTCTTTGATGAACCGGCTTTCGAGAACTGGGTCTGGAGCGACAACTTCATCAGCCGTCAGATCGATAAAAAACAGATCAATCTGGGTGAGGCGCTCTCGACACGCGGCGTTTCACTCTCTCACAGTCGCAAGTTGGGCCGTACCGGCATCCGCCTCAACATGACGCAGCGCAGCTCCACCGGCTATCAGGAAAACGGCGATTACCAACGCTGGAACTTCATGGGCAAAACGCGCACAGACCTGGGCCATGGACGACAGCTCAATCTCTCCGGCGGCTGGTCAGTCAATGATCACGGCGATGTATTGCAGTGGGAGAGCCTGGCCCATCCCCTGGAGGTGCCGCAGGCCGAAGAGGGCAACAGCGTGCGCTACGAAAAAGCCTATCTCAACGCCGACTACCGACAAGCCCTCAGCGCCAGAACCGGCCTGACCTTCAAATGGCATGGCTATCGTACGTTTTGGAAAAACAATTTCCACGACAATCATGACCAGGCCAAGAACTACCGACTGGGCGCGGAGGTTCAAGTTGATCGGATTGTCGGAAACCATACACTCACCAGCGGTGTTGAAGGAATAACCGCCTGGACACGTTCAGACATTTACGGTGATCAGGCCACCTATGACGGCGCAGTATATACAGAAGATCAGTGGCACCCCCACCCCCTGTGGACGGTGACGCTGGGTGCCCGCTTCGACGTCCATCATGTGGAGGGGCTGGGCACAGACAGCCAGATCAGTCCCCGCGCGGGCCTGGTCTTCACCCCCTGGCAGGGCGGCCTCTGGCGCATGACCGCCGGACGGGGATTTCGTGCCCCCTCCATCGCCGAGGTCTTCGCCCAGATCCTGGTCTCGGGGTTCAATGTGGTCCCCAATCTCGAGCTGACCAAGGCCGAACGCGCCTGGAGTCTGGAGACCGGACTGCACCAGCGACTGGGGTGGGCCAACGCCCCTTTTCAGCCGATGTTCGATCTGGACGCCGCCCTCTTTTACAGCCATTACGACAACATGATCGACGTCGATTGGAACGATGCGCTGGGCGCCATTCAGTTTGACTATTTCGGAAAGGCCCGAATCTGGGGCGTGGAGACGCGGATCAACGCCGCCTTTCTCCAGCGGAGGCTGGAAGCACGGCTGGGATATACCTGGCTCTCCCATAAACGGCTGGACAACGGCGGTCCGCTGCCCTACCGGCCCAACCACCGGCTGAATCTTGGGCTGACCGCGCGGAGAGGACGTTTCTTCCTGGGCTGGGACTATCGCTATGCCGGTCGCGCCGAGGCCGTGGCCGATATCTACGCCTCAGACCCCCGTGTGCCCATGCACGTGATGGACGCGCATCTGGGCGTGGCCTGGGAAAAAATACGGATTACACTTGAAGTCAAAAACATACGGAACTATCACTATTCGCTGAGACAGCGCGCCCTGGAACCGGTCAGGCAGTTTTTCCTGACCGTGGAGCGCGTCATCGGCAGCAATGCGTCATTCGAATAACACTCAACACTGTATACAGGGATGGAAGCAAGGAGGACACGTGCCTGACAAACTCACTGATTTCCGCCAGCTCAACGTCTGGCAGAAAGCCCACAAATTGGTTCTCGATATCTACGAGATGACCAAGAAATACCCCAAGGATGAAAAAGGCGAACTGGTTTCACGCATGCGCGAGACCGCCTGTGACATCCCTATCCAGATCGCCCAGGGTTTTATGCGGCGAAGCCCTAAAGACAAAACCGTGGCCTACAAGGGCACACTGGAATCCATCGAAGCCCTGAAATATCTGGTTCTCCTCTCACAGGATCTGGATTATATCAAGGACAATCCGCAGCTCCTGGAAAACATCGAAGAAGTGGGCCGTATGCTTACGGGTTTGGTGCGTTCTGTACGCTCTGACGGGCCCACAAGGCACGAGAGGGACTACGCATGAGCAAGCCGGTGATGATCTCAGTTTCCGGTATCCGGGGCATTGTCGGTGAGGGCCTCTCACCGGAGTTGGTGATGAAATTTGCAGCGGCGGCCGGATCATATTACGGCACGGGCAGGGTCTACGTGGGCCGCGACTCCCGCGTCACCGGCGAGATGGTGAAAGCCGCTGTTTTCTCCGGTCTCATGGCTGTGGGCTGTGATCCCGTGGACCTGGGCATCTGCTCCACCCCCACGGTGGAGATGGCGGTTCAGCACGACGACGCGGCCGTGGGCGGCATCATTATTACCGCCAGCCACAATCCTGTGGAGTGGAACGCCCTGAAACTGCTCTCCGGCGCCGGTATTTTTCTCGATGCCGAAGAGGGGCTCCAGGTCAAACAGCGCGTGGACGAGAACCGTTTCGACTGGAAAAAATGGGACGGTATCGGCCAGATCTCAACATACGACGGCGCCACGGAAGACCATCTGGACGCGCTGATGGCATTGGACATTCTGGACGTGGAGGCCATACGCGCCCGGCGTTTCAAGGTAGCCTATGACTGTGTCAACGGCGCCGGCGGCACCATCATCCCCCAGCTGCTGGAGCGACTGGGCTGCGACACCGTGCCCCTCAACGTGGAGCCGACCGGCCGCTTTGCCCATGCACCGGAGCCCGTACCGGAGAACCTGGTCGATCTCTGCGAAGCGGTGAAGTCCTCAGGCGCCGACATCGGTTTGGCCATCGATCCCGATGCCGACCGCTGCGCCGCCGTGGCCGAGACCGGCGATCCCATGGGCGAAGAGTACACCCTGGCCATTATCACGCAGATGATGCTGAAACGGAAAAAAGGCCCGGTGGCCATCAACCTCTCCACCAGCCGCGCCACTGAAGACGTGGCACGCAGCATGGGCGCCGAGGTCTATCGCACCAAGGTGGGTGAGATTCACGTGGCCAAGAAGATGCTCGAAGTTAACGCCGTGATCGGCGGCGAGGGCAATGGCGGTGCCATTCTGCCCGATCTGCATCCCGGCCGTGACGCCGCTGTGGCCGCAGCACTGCTGCTGCAGTCGCTGGTGGATGACGGCCGCAAAGCCTCTGAACTCTGGCGCTCACTGCCCCAGTACACCATGGTCAAGGACAAAATCCATATTGGCAACCACGATGCCGACGCCCTGCTGGAGGAAATGATTGCGGCAGCCGGCCAGGGCCGCGTCAACACCGAGGACGGCGTCAAGATTGATCACGACGACCACTGGGTGCAGATCCGCAAGTCCAATACCGAGCCGATTATCCGCGTCATGGCTGAGGCTGCAGACCGCGTGCAGGCCGAATCGATCTGCAAAGCCTATCTTGATCAACTCAAGGCATTGATGACTGCTTGATTTCAAACGGGGAAAACCTTATTTTATAAGGTGTGCCGGACAGCTGTGTCCTTTGCCCTGACAAAACGATAAAGTTATTGAAAAGGGGCGATTGAATCGCCCCTTTTCAATGCACGGCAACTCCAGTGACAATTATCCGTACACAGGGCAGTCATCCCCAATAATCCTTGGTCCCATGCAAAACACCGGAAATATGTCTTTGTTGCACAGATCCCGCATCCTCCTCTTTCTCGCCCTTCTCCTCAGTGCGTCCGGGGTGATGGGGCAGGAGCGACGTGCACGCTTTTTCAGCGTCTGGCAGGAGAACGGTCAGGTGCTTGCCCATGTGGAGGTCACCGGCCTCCTCGATGCAGAATTGATCAACGGCCTGCAGAAAGGCATGACCGCGGCCCTGGAGTATGAAGTACAACTCTGGCAGAAACGCCGCTGGTCAGACAAAGTGCTGGAGTCCCGCTATCATCGCATGAAACTCGCCTGGGACCCCTGGTCCAAACGGTACACTGTGGAGACGCGGGGCAATCGTCCGCTGCTGCTCTCTGAAGACGGACTGAAGAAAAGATGCACCGAATTTGAACGGCTTCGCGTGGCCGGCATAGAAAAACTGATCAAAGGTGAACACTATTACATCGCCATGAAAATCATCTTGAAGCCTATGTCCGTTGAAAACATGGACGAGATTACAAAGTGGCTCTCCGGTGAAGTCAAGGAGATCGATACCCAACACATTGGCAACGCCCCCAGAACCAAGAAGAAAGCCGGCAACTGGCTCATGGGCATGGTGTTGAATCTCACCGGCTTTGGCGACCGCGTCATCACCGCCAGGAGCAGCCGTTTTACATGGCGTGAAGGGGATTTGGATCTTGATGCACAACGGGAAAGATGACACACTGGCCATCATTGACCTTGGCACACAATCCGCACTTTATCTATTTTCAGACAGACACAACGGCCGACTCCGCTTCGGACGCCAGGCGCTGCGCCACGTCCGCCTGGGGGAGAACCTCTACCGCAGCCGACTCATCGGCGACAAACCCCTGCAACGTGCTGTCGATGCATTAAAAGACTTTGCCGCACTGGCCCGGGCTGACGGGGCCAGACAGGTTCTGGCAACGGGCACACGCGTCTTCCGCTGGGCCGAGAATGGCGCCAGCGCCGCCGCACAAATAAGCCTGCAAACCGGTATTCCATTTATTATATTAAACGAAGACGAAGAGGCCCGATACGGCTATGCCGGCGCCACAGCGGGACGCGCTAACGACGCAACCGCCACGTGCGTGATCGATATCGGCGGCGGCAGCACGGAACTCTCCTTTGGCAGAGGGCCGCGTCTCACCGAAAGCATCAGCCTGGATATCGGCGCCGTGGGCCTGACTGAGAAGTGGGCGGACACCGGCGGAGAGAGAACCGCTGTAGCCTTGCCATCGGGACAGACAGTCCCCTGGCGGCAACGGCTCAAAGAGAGCTCACATCTGCTGGGTGTCGCCGGTACGGTCACCACCCTGGCCGCCCTGAAACTGGGCCTGACCCAATACGACGCGGCGCGCGTGGATGGCTGTCAATTACATGCCGATGAGATAGCGCAGTTCATCGCCCGGTTCAGCCAAATGGATACAGCCGCACGGCGAAACCACGTCGCCATGGCCCCTGAACGTGCTGATATTCTGCTGGCGGGGGCCGTGATTTTGTCGGAAATCATGCAGATCGGCGGCAAAGGCCCACTCACTGTCAGTGACCGCGGTTTGCGCCATGGATTGGCACAGGCCTATTTTAACGGTCTTTGGCCGGAAGAACAACAAAACCTGAGACGAGATAAACCATGAGATCAATGAAAACTGCCCTGCTCTTTCTCTTTGCCGCTCTCACCCTGCTTCAGGCCCAGGAGGCCCTGGACAGGGCCCAACGCCTGATCTACGCCAAAGCCGGAGAACCGTTACAGATTGTCTACAAGATGAAGCGCGGCCAGCTCTCCCAGCGCGACCTCAGGCGCGGCAACGTCCGCGTGCTGATCTACTGGCAGCCGGGCATGACGCCGGACACACTGCAGCTCAAGCAGAATGAAAAAGGCCGGTTTCTGGGTACAGTCCATATTCCAGAACGCGGATTACAGACTTTTTCCTTTGTCATGCAGTACCACGACACCACAGACAATCGCTCCCGCACGCTGAACGCCCGCGATGAGCTGGGCACAGATGTACTGCTCACAGAGGTGAATGCGCAACCCGTTGCGTCCGCGTATCTCCAGATGGGGCTGGCCTGGGCCGCAGGGCAGGACTGGCGTGAGACCGATCCTGATCTGGCCAGAAAAGCCTACTTGAAAGAGGTGGAGCTCTATCCCAAAAACTTCAGAGCCCGGCAGACGCTCTACACCCAGCTCTTTGAAGGCGGAAGCCGTAAAACGAAACAGATGATTCGTGAAGACATTGAAGACGCCTTGCAGCAGTACAACAGTGCCGAAGCGCTTGAATTTGCCATACAGGCCTACGGCCTGCTCTCAGACCTGGAACGCGTCGCTGAGCTCCAGGCCGATCTGATGATGCGCTTTCCCCAGTCAGTACCCGCCAGCCAGTTGAAACTCCGCCAGATCATGGCCCGTGAAAACCTTGAAGACCGTGTGGCCAAGCTCTCAGATTTTGTATACAGCCGTCCGCCTCAAGAGGTCATGGAGACCGCACTGGGCCAATGGATCAGCGCCCTGGTCACGCTGGAACGCACGCAAGACGGACTCACAGTCGGTGATCTGCTGATGGAGGAGAGCCGGAGCCCCCGTGCAGCCAGCGCCCTGGCCGCCCTGGCCGGAGCCCTGGCCGAAGAGGGCCGGTGGATGGAACACGCCGAAACCTATGCCCGCAAAGCCGTGGCTTTGATGGAAGAACAAAAAACACCGTTGGACAGTGATCCTGTCGGCCATGCGGAATGGCGACAAACCCTGGCCCGCTATTATGATGTCCTGGGCTGGGTGCTCTTTAAACAGCAACGCCTTGAAGACGCGGGAGAGGCGCTGCGCCACGCCACTGAGCTGGGTTCTCAACCCGGCTACTACTATCACTTGGGCACTGTATTGAATGCCCTCAACCACCACCAGGACGCCTTGGTTCAAATAGGACGCGCCGCCGCCTTTGAAGGCGGTATTGGTGATCTGGCCTATAACAGACTGTATGAAATTTTCAGTACGACTGGTCGGGACACCCTGGAGATTCCCGCCCTGGTGGCGCAGCAATCCCTGTGGGTGGAGAACCGCTTCATCAGCGATGTGCTCTCCCGGCGACAGAACCGCATTGCCCCCAATTTTGACCTGCCCGACCTGAAACAGGCGTGGGTGCAGCTCAGCGATCAACGGGGCAGTGTGGTGGTACTCTCTTTCTGGGCCACATGGAGCAAAGCCTCTCTGCGCGTCATGGGCGCCCTGCACCGGCTCTCGGCGGAGTGGGGCGATGAAGTGCTCTTTCTCACCGTGGCCACAGACAAGAGTCCCCGTTCTGTGCTGAACTTTGCACGCCGTAAGAAACTGAAACTGCCGGTGCTTCTGGACGATGTGGCCGGCAAACGATTTGGCATTGAAGGCGTTCCCATGACCTATATCATCGATACAGAGGGCAGGATTCACTTCAGTCATCGCGGGTACAGGCCAAACCTCTTTGAGGTCATCGACATCGAACTGGCAGATCTACTCAACGCCACTGAATAGGCCGAACACCCCCGACATGCATGAGATCACCGGCCACGGGAGGAAGAGACGCATGCCCACGTTCCATCGCCTGATAAATCTGGTGTTGTGGCTCACAGCCGTACAAACTCTGGCAGCTTGGCCTCGGTCACGCAGCGCTGAACAGCCAACACAGATACTGACACTGCCGGGGGCCATTCACGCCGTACGTGCAGCCGACCTCAATGGCGACGGGTACTGTGACCTGCTCATCTCATGCACGACACCCAAAGAGACCGCGCTTCCCTCCCAGCGTCTCTTACTGGCCGCACTTCAGGATACGGCCGGCCGCATGGTGATGCTGCCGGCACAGACCGTGCCGCCCTCTGCCATCGCCTTTGACCTACTGGCGGCAAATGCGCAGACACCCGCCAGGCTGATCTATCTACGCACCATTGGACTTACGGCCCATCAATGGGATATCAAACAACAACGCTTCAGCCCGCTTCCGCTCTGGGGTGCACACTTAAGCCCTGCCGTGCCTTTTGCAGACAGCAACGCCCTGCCCACAGCGGCCCTCTGCTGCAGTGACTGGCCGCAGCGTTTTCAAATTGCCACCGCCGCCGGTGTGGATATCTATCGACTGGACGACCGCCAGATCTTTCGCGAAAGCCGTTTTCAGAGTCCTCCCAGGGCAGCCATCTCCAGCGATGGGCAGACGGTTCGCACCGTGCTGCCCCGCCTCTTCTGGGGCAAAATGAATCGCGATGAGATCATCGATGCCTATGTCGTCTCCGGATCAGAGCTGCACTGCTACCTGCGTGGCCGCAAGGCGGTGCCCAACGGCCGGCCGCCCCATTTCTCCTACAGCTTTGACGATGCGCCGCTGCACCCCTCGGTGCTGGCGCCCACAGAGACGCCGGAGACACAGTGCAAACTGGCCGACCTCAACAGAAACGGCCTCACCGACCTGATCCGGCTTCGCGCCCCCGGGGCACGCTTCACAACCGATGTCAGCCAGCTCCGCATCTACTACAACCGGGGTGGCCGTTACAACAGAACGCCGGATCAGATTCTGACAGCCGAGTACTTTACCGGTGAAGCCTCAACAGTGGATATAAATGCAGACGGTCGCACTGACCTCGTACTCACACACTTCTCCACAGGACTGGGACAGGCGCTGCGTTATCTCTTAACCCGCCGGGTCAAGGTCAGCTGCAGCATCTATCCCATGCAGCCCTCGGGCCGTTATCGCAATCTCCCCGACACCCGTTTCTCCTTCAATCGATCGGTAAAGATGACACGCCTCCTGACCCAGCCCAGCGCCCATCACCGCATCAACCATTTCACCGGTGACCGCCGGCCGGATCTGTTGGCCGCCACCCACGACGAGGGCTGGACACTGTTTCCAGGAGACAGCCTCAACGGATTCAGCAAAGAAAAAAAAATAGAGATCCAGGCGCCTGGATCCGCCCAGCCATTCCGGGCTGAACTCAACAGCAATGAATCGCCCGACCTGATATTCTGGATTCCCAGCAATCCCGCTCGAAGAGAGATATACATCTTTAACGATGTCGGGGCGGAATTGTGATTTCACTCTGCACCGCGGGCCTGATCCTGCTCTCCGGGCTCGTTCCTGCGGACACGCGCACCAACTTCAGAGTGGAATCCATTCGGTTCTACGGCAACACACGCTCAAAAACATCGGTCATTCAGCGTGAACTGCGGGTACGTGCCGGCGCCATGACCACAGTAGAGGCCCTGCTTGAAGACCGGGCATGGCTGCTCAGACAGCATCTCTTCCATCGCATCGAGCTGGAAGTGCTGCCCGGCAGTGCCGACTCACTGCGGCATGTGGTCATCATCCTCCAGGAAAAGGGGACGCTATCAAGCACGCCGCTCTTCCGCTACGACAACCGTTTTGGCCTCAGCGGCGGCGTGGAGGCCACACTGGACAATCACTGGGGCCGACGCCAGCGGATCAAAGCGGCCGTACAGGGGGGAGGCGAACCCTGGGCCGGATTGAGCTGGACACTGCCCCAGGCTTCGGGGCTGGGTCGGCTGGGCTGGCGCCTCAACGCCAGGCACGACCGCACCCCCTACAACTACCCCGATGCAGCCACTCATTTTAGCAGGCGTCGCAATGCCCTGACCCTGGGTCTGAGCCGTCAATTGCATCGCGTGCTGACACTCAGTGCCGCTGCCGGGTGGCATCAGACAACAGTCAGCCGCCGCGGCCTGACCTTCAGCGGAGAATCCGATGAATCGTTCTGGCTGGGCAGCGCCGGCCTCACACTGGACACGAGAGACTGGCCGGTCTATCCTAGAACCGGCCTCTTCTTTGAAACGCGATTCACCGCGCATCAAAGCAACGCTACAGATCGTTTTTTTGATTTTCAATGCAACGCCACAGTGCACAGGCCGCTCTTCGGCCAAAACATTGTGGCCATACAGGCGGTTCTCAATCACGCAGATCGGAGTCTGCCCCGGGCTTACAAACAACATCTGGGCGGCGGCGACTCTGTCCGGGGCCTCAAATCAGGCGCCCGGGCAGGCGACCACATCTTTCACGCCACCGTGGAGTACCGCATTCCCATGCTCTACGCCCGGCACCCGCTGGCCGGACTGCACGCCGGATACGCCATTGTGCTCTTTGCCGATGCAGGCACAGCGTGGAATCACGGTGTCTCAATGCGTCACTCCGACTGGGTCAAATCTGTGGGACTGGGTGTTCACGCCATCTGGGACCACTATGTATTACGGGCCGAATACGGTTATCGTGGATCGGGCTGGGGTTTTCTCAGCGCCGGCACCCGCGTAAAATTCTAAAGGAAACCATGATTAAACAGAGACGGATTCAATTACGCATGGGCGGGCTTCTTCTGTGCTTTGCAACGATGCTCAGCGCACAGGTGGCTGTAGACAGCACACTCACCGGCCGGCGCATCAGTCGATTCATCCTCCACGGCAACGACAAGACCCACGCCGATGTCATTCTGAGGGAGATGAAAGTCAAAGCCGGAGAATCTCTGGACTGGAACCGGCTTCAAGAGGACCAGCAGCGTATCTTCAACCTCTATCTCTTTAACCGCGTGCTGATCATGGCCGAGGCCGACGGCCCAGACGCCCTGGTTCGCGTGGCTGTGACCGAGCGCTTCTACTTCTTCCCCATTCCCATACTCTTTCTGAACGACAGAGACTGGAGCAAACTCTCCTATGGTCTGGGGGCCGCACACATGAATATCAGGGGGCGCGCCGAGACGCTCAATGCCATTTTCTGGCTAGGCCACAACCCCTCGGTGCGTGCCAGCTATATCAACCCGTGGATCGGGGGCGCAGCCCATCTCTTCGCACGGTTCACCGGCTACTCCGACCGTATTGAGTCCAAAGCCTTTGGCAGCCAGGTCACAGAACGTCACCAGGGATTGATGGCCACGGTGGGCAAACGTTTTGGCTATCACACCAAACTCAGCATCACAGTGGGGTTCAAATCAATCTCCATGAAACCGGCCCAGCCCGGACAGACACTCTCCCCGGACGGTCGCGACGACACCTTCTACACCGGCATCTCTCTGCTCTGGGACCGGCGCGATGTGGCCGCCTACCCCCACAGCGGCTGGTGGCTCTCTGCCAGTGCATTTCAACATGGATTCGATGACAATGTAAACTACCATCAACTGCGTGCCGAGGGTCGCGCCTTTCTGCCCGTGACATCCAAGAGCACCCTGGCGCTGCGCCTGGCAGGCGTATTCACAAATGGCGATGTCCCGGTGTATGACAGAATTTATCTGGGTTATACTGAACGGATTCGCGGCCATTTCAGCCGCATTATTCAGGGTGAAAACCGCCTGGTGGCCGGCGCAGCGTTCCGCTTCCCCCTCATCCCCATCCGTTATATCACCCTGGGCAATATGCCCCAGCTCTCCAACCTGCCGCTGGGACTCTCCTGGAGCTTTTTTGTGGATGCCGGATGGATCTGGCCACAGGGCGCTGCGCCAATGTGGCGTGGCCGCGTCACCGGCTTTGGTGGAGGACTGCACGTTCACCTGCCCTATATCAATGTTTTCCGCCTCGAAGCCGCCTGGAATGAACAGGGAGCCTCAGAGATCATCGCCGATCTTTTCATCGATATTTAATACAGGACAGATTATGCATTGGGAAAGTTTCTACGTCATCAAAGAAGACATCAACGGCGATGCACTCTTTTTTCGCGGTGATGAACATCGCCACCTCAGCCGCACCATGCGCAAAAGGAGAGGCGACATCATCTGGGCCGTGGACGGAGAAGGCGGCGCCTATCGGGTTGAACTCGTCGACTTTTCAAAAACCGTGGTCACGGGTAAAATCCTTGAACGCCGCCGCCGCGTGGGTGAGCCCGCCGCTGAAGTCTTTCTCTTTCAGTCCATTTTGAAGGGGGACAAGATGGACTGGCTGGTGGAAAAGGCCACGGAACTGGGTGTACACACCATTGTTCCCGTCACCACAGAACAGACCCGGGCCGCCGCAGGGGAGAACAAACGCAGACGCTGGGAGCGCCTGGCCCTGGCCGCCATGAAACAGTGCGGCCGGAGCTTCTGCCCAAAAATCTCCGAACCCATGGCCTTTGAACGCTCTGTGATATGGGGTGGCGGCTGGACTTCACGCCTCCTGGCCGAAGCCGGCCCAAAGAGCCAAAAAATGACAGAAAGTCATGTAAAAACAACGGCCTGGCCAAAGATTGGACTCTGGGTCGGACCCGAGTCGGGTTTTTCTGAAAATGAGGTCAAATTGGCCTTGGATTCAGGACTTTATTCTATTACCTTGGGCCGCCGGCGACTTCGAGCGGAGACCGCCGGTTTGACATTGTTAACCCAGGTGATGGACAGGCTGGGGGAACTGGGAGATTAAAGCATAAACCGGTACCGGGAAGGCCGGAAAAGAGGACAGACATGGAAAACAATAAAAATAAAATGGCAGCGGGTAAAGCCGCCAAAGAATATTTCTTCATCCTGCTGGGCGCCTTTGTCATGGCCCTGGGCATTGCCGTCTTTTTAGTGGATGCCAAAGTGGTGCCCGGCGGTGTAAGCGGCCTCTCAATGGCCCTTCACTATCTCACTGACGAGAAAGTCCCTGTGGGCTTAATGATGTGGATCTTCAACATCCCCCTTTACATCTGGGGTGTCCGCGAGCTGGGCCGTCAATTTGGTGCACGCACACTGGTGGGCTTTACCTCCAACGCTTTCTTTATCGACTTGCTCCGCGGCGCCGTTCCGGGCTTCAGAGGCATTCATCTCCACGACCATCCCTCGATCATCGCCCTGCAGCAGAACGACTTCTTCATGGCCGTACTGGTAGGCGGTGTGCTCCTGGGTGTGGGACTGGGCATTATTTTCAAATTCAAGGGATCGACAGCCGGCTCCGATGTACTGGCCGCCGTGGGGCAGAAACGCTGGGGTGTCAAACCCGGTCAGGTCTTCATGACTGTGGACTGTGTGGTGATATTAATCGCCGGCGTGGTCATTCAAATGAAGGGACTGGCCATGGGCCGCCCCGTGCTCACACTGACACTCTACGCCCTCTTGCTGCTCTTCGTCTCCAGCCGTATTATCGATGTCATTCTGGACGGGTTTGATTACGCCCGTTCAGCCTATATCATCTCATCCAAAACCGATGAGATTGCCAAAGTCATTATGAAAGACATGAGCCGCGGCGCCACTGCTTTTGAGGCGCGTGGACTCTATAAAAACCAGAAGCGGGAAGTGCTCTATACCGTGCTCAGCCGTAAAGAGATCGGCAAATTTGTGGACGACGTCAAGGCCATCGATCCCAAGGCCTTTGTCATTGTCAACAACGTGCACGAAGTTTTAGGCGAAGGATTCCGTCCGCGCATCTGACCGCGCGCTTCCCGGAAAACAGAAGACAGAGCGACAAAAAGAAAAGAGACAACATGTCACAATTTGGAAGAAAAAAGAAATCCACACGACTCACCGGTCCCAAACCGGCCGAGGATGAATCACCGCTCAGCCACGAAGGGTTGCAGCCGGATAACGACGACAGCCCCATGGCCAAGCTGAGCGAAATGCCCGAAGAGATCCGGCAGGCCGCCGCCCGCGCCAAGTGGCGTAAAATGATGGACGTACAGGCCAGATCCATCCCCTACTTTCTGGACCGGAAAGACCTCATGGTGCAGTCACGCACCGGCAGCGGTAAAACCGGCGCCTTCATCCTGCCCCTGGTCAAGCGCCTGGACGGCAGAAAGGCCGAATGTCAGGCCCTGGTACTCACGCCCACGCGTGAACTGGCACAACAGGTACACCAGGAGGCCCAGCTGCTCTTTGGCGACTCCGGCCTGAAATCCATGCCCATCTACGGCGGCGTGGGCTACGGCGCCCAGCTCGACGGCTTGAAGCAGGGTGTTCAGCTGGTGGTGGGCACGCCCGGCCGCATTTTGGACCATCTCCAGCGCGGCACATTGAAGCTGGACAAGCTGCGTGTGTTGATCCTGGACGAAGCCGACCGCATGCTCTCCATGGGGTTCTATCCCGACATGGAGCGCATCAAGCGTGAGCTGCCAGGCGGAAAAAACATCAACACCTATCTCTTCTCAGCCACATTCCCCCCGCGCGTCATGGGGCTCTCCAGAGAATTCCTCAATAAGCCCGAGACGCTCAGCCTCTCACGCGACCACGTCCACGTCACCGACATTGATCATCGTTTCTGTGTGGTGCGCGGCCTGGATAAAGACCGTGCGCTGGTCCAGCTCATCGAGATGGAAAACCCCGATCAGGCCCTGATCTTCTGCAACACCAAGGCCCAGGTGGAGTATCTGGCAGAGACGCTGAAAAATTTTGGCTATCGCGCCGAGGGCATCACCTCAGATCTGACACAGAAAAAACGCGAGCAACTGATCCATCAGATGAAAAACAACCAGATCCGTTTCCTGGTGGCCACAGACGTGGCTTCACGCGGTATTGACATCCCCGAACTCTCTCACGTCTTCCTCTATGAAGTTCCCGAGGACCACGAGGATTATATTCACCGCGCCGGCCGTACCGGTCGCGCCGGTGCCGCAGGCACGGCCATCAGCATGACCGGGCTCATCGAGCAGCTCACGCTGAAACGCCTGGCCCGCCGTTATAAAATTGAAATGACCAAGATTGACGTCCCTTCAGAAGAGGACATGCAAAAACTCATGAGTGAACGGCTCATGGTGATGCTGGAGGCCCGCAGACACGGTCTCGACCCGCTGGCCCGCGAGCGTATCGTCCGCTTCAAAGATGTGGCCCAGTCCCTCAGTCAGGACGAAAATGGTCAGGAGCTCCTGGCCATGATGCTTGACGGCTTCTATCTGGACGCCAAGGCCCGTGAGCTGACCGACATTCCCGAGGCCGATAAAGTGGAAGAACGGCCACGACCCAGCAGAGACCGCGGTGGACGCAACAGCCGTCCCCGGGGGCGCCGCCCGTCAAATGGCGACCGATCCCGTAGAGACGATCAGAGAAGAAACGACAGAGACGGCGACAAGCCCAAACCCAGCCGGCCGCGCAGTCGCAAGCCTTCGGGCAAAAAAAGTGACAGCTCGGCGCCTAAAAAATAGAGAGAAACGGTGATGGCTGAAACAGCATTCAACGGATTCACACAGGAAACATTGTTGTTCTTCGCGCAACTGGCGGAGAACAACAATCAGCCCTGGTTCAAAGCCCACAAAACCGAATACGACAGAGATGTCATCGCCCCGGCCAAGGCACTGGTCACGGCCCTGGGGCATCGGCTGGCCGAGTTTGCCCCCACCGTGGTGGCGGACACGCGCATCAACGGCGCAGGCTCTATCTTCCGTATCTACCGCGATGTTCGTTTCAGCCATGACAAACGCCCCTACAAAACCCATCTGGGCATTCTCTGGTGGGAAGGGCCGGGCAAGAAGCTTGAAAATCCCGGCTACTACCTCCACCTGGAGAACGGCCGATTGATGCTGGGCGCCGGCATGTATCAATTCACCAAAGAGGCGATGGCCCTTTATCGCCAGGCTGCGGCCGATGAAAAATCGGGCGCCGCCCTTTTGAAGACCGTTGAAACCTTAAGCGCCGCTGGCCCCTATTCGCTGGGGGGCAGCCACTATAAACGCGTACCCAGAGGCTACGACAAAGACCATCCCATGGCAAAGTGGCTGAAGTACAACGGCCTCTGGTCCAGTGTGGAGATGGACGTGCCCCAGGCTTTTTATAACGACAGTTTTATCGATTTATGCGCCGGACACTTTCGCAACATGCAGCCTTTGCACGCCTGGCTGCAGCGCCATGTCAACACCTGTCCGGCGGAATAGAGGAGTTCCCTATGAAAATTGGCATCATGGGCCTGCCCCAGTCGGGCAAGGCCACGCTGTTTGAGGCCCTGACAGAGAGTCCGGCCCAGCCGGAGAAAAAGGCCGAGAACCGCCTGGCCACCATCACCGTGCCCGAGCCACGCATCGATGCGCTCAGCGCCATGTACACCCCCAAGAAAACCATCTACGCCAAGATTGAATATTTCCTGCCCGGCCGCAACGCACAGAGCGACAAGCCCAAGGACCAGTCGCCCTGGACGGCCGTTCGTGACTGCGACGCCCTGATCCATGTGGTGCGCAACCACAACGCCGGCCTGGACGCGCCCACACCGCTTGACGACTTCCGCAAACTCGATCAGGAGCTGATCTTCTCTGACCTGGTAGTGGCCGAAAAACGCATGGAACGCATTGAGAAAGACCGCGGCCGGCCCACCAAAGCCTCGCCCGAAGAAGAGGCCATCATCCTCAAGGTCAAAGAAATTCTGGAGAATGAAGAGCCCCTGCGCCACTATCCTGAGATTGCTTCCGATCCTCTGCTGCGCGGTTTTGCCTTTCTCTCGGGCCGCCCCATGATGGTGGTCTTCAACAATGGAGAGGGCGACGACGCCCTGCCCGAACTGGTCGATCTGGCCCAGAAGGAGCGCTGCTTTGCCATCCGCGCCCAGCTGGAACATGAGATTGCCGAGATGGACGCCGAAGACGCCCAGACCTTCATGGAAGAGTACGGCATCACCGAGCCGGCCACGCACCGCGTGATCCGCGAGTCCTACGACCTCTTGGGCCTCATGCCCTTCTTCACCGTCGGCCCCGACGAGGTGCGCGCCTGGACCATCCGCAAAAACACCGTTGCCGTGGATGCCGCCGACGTGATTCACTCAGACATCAAGAAAGGCTTCATCCGCGCCGAGACCATTGCCTACACCGATCTCATCGACGCCAAGACCTATGCCGAGGCGCGCAAACGCGGCACCGTCCGTCTGGAGGGCAAGACCTACATCGTCCAGGACGGAGACATCATCGACTTCAGATTCAACGTATAAATTGCTTCGATATGCAATTGCCAAAGCCCCGCCAAACTAGCGGGGCTTTGGCAATTGTCCACGGAACAGTCCGACCGACGCAGGAAACAAGTACAAAGAGCGGAATCAAATTGAAGCGCCCCCCACCACGGCCTGCATTGAGAGACCACAGCACGTCAATCCGTGTGAGCATCACCACAATGTCCAATTGAATTGTAGAAATGACACGGTACATATTCCTAAACATCGGAACATACATCCATCATCCGACACGCCCCATTGATTTATTCTAAAATTTATAATACAATAGCCTCACCCCACCTCGGATAAACCGTTATTCGTCCGACAAACCACACAAAACATCAATAAAAGGAGAGGTCGATGAAGTTCCGATCGGTACTGCTGATTCTTGCGCTCGCCACGTTTGCCCATGCGGGTCCGGTAAACAAGGCCACGATCACCGCCCGCCAGCCCGACGGCGCCACTGTTCAACTCAGACTCATGGGTGATGAATTCTTCTTCTTTGCAGAAACGCTGGATGGCTACACGGCCCTGCGCACAGCTCAAGGCCATTGGGTCTACGCCCGCATTGCAGCCGACGGTTCACTGGAAGCCAGCGACATGCTGGCCCATGATGCAGCCGGAAGACAGCCTGTCGAAACCGCCATGCTCTCCAGCCTCCGTCCCCATCTCCGTCCCCGGAATACAGATCTCAAGGCCGAACTTGTGGCCGAGATTCAGCGCCGCCTCACCGCCTCGCCGCTGCTCAGCCGCATGGCCAAACGCAGCGACAAAACCGTGTGGCGTATTCCCGTCATTCTGGTGCAGTTCCCGGACACCGCCGCCGTGGAGACCAAGGCCTCTTTTGAAGACATGTTCAACCAGAGTGGCTGGGATGGCGGATTCGGCTCTCACGGCAGCTTCAACGACTACTACGAAGAGGTCTCCTACGACCAGTTTGGCATTCAGGCCGACATCTTTGGCTGGTATACCGCTGACAATCCCCATCACTACTACTCCTGGGACCATGAGGACTGCTGGGCCCGTGCACAGCAGTTCGCCCTGGACGCCGTGAACAAAGCCGATGCGGACGTGGACTTTTCACAGTATGACAATGACGGCGACGGCGCCGTGGATCAGGTGATCATTGTCCACGCCGGCCCCGGTGCAGCGGCCTACGGCAACACCGTGCACATCTGGCCCCACAAGTTCAATCTGCGTAATGCTGTCACCCGTGACGGCATCACCGTCTACGACTACACCCTTCAGGAAGAGCTGCAGTACGGCCATCACGCCGGCGTGGGCATGTACTGCCATGAGTTCGGCCACGCCCTGGGCCTGCCCGACCTCTACGACACAAACGGCGATACCAACGGCAACTCCCAGGGCATTGGCAACTGGGGCCTGATGGCCGCCGGCGCCTGGGGCAACGGCGGCAAATGCCCCACACATTTCTGCGCCTGGTCCAAGATTCAACTGGGATGGCTGGAGCCCGAGGTGCTGGCCCTGGGCACCACAGTAGATGAGATCAGCCTCAACAGCGCCACGGCCCAGGCCCGCTGCGTCAAGCTGATGAGCCCCAATGCATCCAATAACGAATACTTCCTGCTGGAAAACCGTCAGCAGCATCTCTTTGACAGTTACGCCCCCGGCCACGGCCTGGTGATCATGCACATCAATGACAACATGAGCAACAACAACAATGCGACGCGCAAGCGTGTGGATGTGGAAGAGGCCGACGGCCGCAATGATCTCGACCATCGCAGCAACCGCGGAGACGCCGGCGACCCCTTCCCCGGCAGCAGCGCCACGCGCAGCTTTGACAAAAACTCCTTCCCCAACAGCAAGCTCACCTCCGGCGACTTTTCCGGCATCTCGCTGACAAACATCCAGGAAAACGGCGAGACCATCACCGCCGCGCTGGCCATTGTTGAAGAGACCAACACCTCCACCATCAGCTACGTGGACATCCCGGACATCACCTGCAGCAGCGCCAGCAGCTGGACATATTTCTATGTGGGCGCAAGCGACGACAGACCCAATAACAGCTTTGGCTGCTGGCACGACGGCGATGCTGCCGACGGCAAACTGCGTCTGGAGACCTACTGCAAGAAAGTCATCGGCACAGCACTGGACGTCAACAGCGTCACCGGCCAGAACGGCAGCACCACGGCGGCGATCACCGCACTGGAAGAGGGGGCGGAGATCGGTCCGGAAAGCGCCTGGCAGACCACGGGCAACGCCGACGGTACCCCCGATGACGTCAATGACTACTACCCCAATGAGGCCGTTTTCTACCACGCCGGCCATATGGACTGGGCCGGCCAGACCGCCTACGCGGGCATTCAGATTGTGATCAGCGGCCAGGTACACTACGCCTGGCTCCGCGTCTCGCTCAATGCGATGGGCTCGGCCTACACCCTGCTGGACTACGCCTATAATACGGTTCCAGGAGAGGCCATTCTCGCAGGTCAAAAAGAAAACACAGGCACCCCCGGCAATGATGAGATCACCGGCGCCACGCTCTTTGCCCAGAATTTTGAAGCGGAAACCACCGGCCAACTGCCCACAGGCTGGACACAGAACGGCACCACCAGCACGCTGAAATTCGTCGTAGCCGAGACGCAGGCCGCCCACGACGAAGACAACGGCGACTGGACCTGTACCCCAGGCCAGGGCGACAAAGCGCTGTTCATTGGCGAGAACTGGGTGGGCAGCGGCCCCACCACACTGAAGCTCACCACGCCGGCCATCAATCTCACCAACGCCGAATCTCCTGTACTGACCTTTAAGGAGATTCGCAGCTGGGACAACTACTACCCCTCAGCCAAGCCCGAGCACAGCCTCAACATCATGGCCCAGGACGCCGGCGGTCAGTGGACCAAGGCCGCCACAGTAAACGCCTCTGAAACCGAATTCATGGACTGGCAGACACGCACCGTGGACCTCAAAGGTTTTGCGGGACAGACCATCTCCATCGCCTTTGAGCTCTCCTCGCATCACTACTTCTGGGGGCTCGACGCCGTGGCCGTGGTGGACACCTCAGCGGTGACATCAGTCTCAACCGGCGATGCGAGAGTGAGGGGCTTCCGTCTCGATGACGCCTATCCCAACCCCTTCAACCCCGCCACCACTGTGGGGATTCACCTACCCGTGGCGCAGCGTGTCACCGCCACGGCCTACGACCTACGCGGCCGCAAGGTATGCACCCTGCATCATGGCCCGCTGGACGCCGGACGCCACCTCCTGCGCTTCGATGCCAGCAATCTGCCCACCGGCGTCTACTTCATCCGTGTGGTCACCCCCGACTTCACCCAGGTGAAGAAATGCCTTTATCTGAAATAGCGTGACCCATTTTTTTTAAACAGAGAAAGCCCCGCTCAGCAGCGGGGCTTTCTCTTCATGCAAAGACGACCGTATCAAATCATTTCAGCGCTACGTCAAAATAGGTCTCGGGGAAGGGTTCATCCACCAGGGTGAAATGCCACCACTCCTCGGGCAGATGTTGAAACCCATGCTTCTCCATCAGGGCCTTGAGAAAGAGGCGATTCTGCTGCTGCAAGGCCGTAATCTCCTTTGAGACCATGTTTGACCGCGGACCAAAGAAATCAAAATCCGTGCCCATATCCCAGGCTGTACTGTCGGAGCAGTTCACGATGGTGAGATCCACTGTGCTGCCGCGACTGTGGCCGGAGCGGGCGGCAATAAAGCCGTCGCGGAAGAGGTGACGTTTCTCCACCGTGGGATAATACTGCGCCTTTTTGGCCGTATCGGCCAGATCTTTGGCCCAGCGCACAAAATGATCTACGGCCCGCTGGGGCCTGTACCCGTCATAGATACGCATTGTCAGTCCCTGGGCCAGCAATTCCCCTTGGACGCCTTTCAGTGCCGTGGCCGCCTCTCGGGTGAGATAGCACTTGGGGGCCTGATACCCATCGATTGGGGCACCAACAAAATTATCTTCAACGGCGTATCGGATCTCCAAAGGGATCGACGGTATCTCCTCTGAAATCTCAACAAAAGCAGTTCTAAAGAGATCAGCCTGGGATTGATGACGACCCGTACTGGCATTTAAGCTGAATATTATCAGCCCGCATAACAGCAAACAACTTCTTTTCATGGCGTTTCTCCAGTCACGGCATAGGCGTTAAAATTCGGTTTCAATCATGTGACAAAACCACCACAAAAGATAATGTAAATTCAAATCCGAATCAAGCGCCGCCTGCCGCCTTTTCCGCGGCCTCCAGACAGGGCACTGGCGAGATCAGCTCAAACTCCCGGCACGATTCAAAGAAAGGATTGAGCAGGGTCAGATGCCCCGCCCCGATAATGACCAAAATGCGCTCCCCCGGTCGTTGGGCCAGGCGCTGCACATTGCGAAAGATGCGGAGATTCCGGCTGAACCAGCGGCCGGTCTCAAAATCAACACCTGTAAAATCCCCCGGCGTCTCTTCATATTTGAAGGGCTTGGTCAGATAACTGCCCAGATTCTCCTGAACCTCCGCTGGATCGTTCAAGGCCTTGAGTTCAGAAATCACACTGTGAATCCGCTGGGCTCGCCTGGGTGTGGCATAAATGGAATCGGGTGAATGGTTAAAATAATGATCAAAACGCGCCATGCGCGTGGAGTCCTTGAACCATGTCTGAATATGCGGATAGTGCATGCCCCAGTCGTTCACGCAGTGTACACCGTCAAGCTCAAGCATCTGTGCCAGGCGGAAACCCAGCTGATAGACCTCACTGCGGCGTGCCTCCCACCGGTCTGTGCCATAGACTGCATAGAGTGAATCGATCTCAGGCTGCCGGCCCGGATCTTTCTCCACGGCGATGATCGTGGGCTTGAATTGGGCCACGGCACGTGCAATACGCCGGATCTCATCCTGATACGCTGAATCCAGCACACTGATCTGATCCTCGGCCCGTGTCTTCACTACATCGAGATTGTGATAGGCAAAATGAAAGACGCCCAGGGTCATCACCTGGGTTTTCATAGGACGATGAACGGTTTGTCCCTGAAGGGCGAAAAAAGGCAGTAACAAAAAAAACGATATAAACTTCAAAACACATCTCCTTAATTAATGGGTTGCCAAGAAGAATACGTTCCGACAAATAGATAGTTACAGCCTATGCACAACTCCTTTCTTTTTTTTTGTGATGGGAACTCACACCCTTACTATGCGTATGTCATATATCGCCCCATGTCAGCAAGACGAACCATCACGGGCCCGACGAAAGACATCGGCCCGCCAAGGAGGATTCATGCTCAAACGTGCTCTCCCGTTCTTCCTTATATTCACCGCCCACGCTCTCTTTGCCCAGCGCACCATTCAGGGCACTGTAAAAAATGCAGAAACCGGCAAACCTCTCGGTTATACCAATATCCAGGTCGCCGACACCTATCAGGGCACCATCACCAACCGTGACGGCCATTTTGTGCTCCGCCTGAAATCCCTGCCCGCCACGCTGGTGGTGCGCTATATCGGCTATGAAAATGAGCAGGTAAAGATCACGGCGGACTCACCCGAGCAGATCTCCATCCGCCTCACGCCCACGCCGGTGCTGGCGCCGGCCATTGTGGTCACCACCGATGACCCCGCCGTGGGCATCATGGCCCAGGTGATCAAGAAGAAGCAGCAATGGCGAAACGCATTGAAAAGCTATCAAGCCAGCGCCTACACCCGCGCGGCCCTGGAGAATGACACCTCCATTGTCTCCATCTCTGAATCCACCTCCGAGGTATTCTGGCACCATGAGAAGGGTTCACGCGAGCTGGTGCGTTCCAAGCGTGAGACCAGCAACATCGCTTCAGACGACAACTTCGCCTTTGCGGGCGTGCTCCCCAATCTCTACGATGACGACATCGAAATCATGGGTTTTAAGATGATTGGGCCCACGCACCCAGACGCGCTCAAGCACTATCACGTCAAGATGACCGGTGAACGCCGCCTGGGCGACAAAACCGTCATCGACATTGATATTCGTCCCAAAAATAAATTACAACCCACCTTTGTGGGCCGCGTCTCCGTACTGTATGAAGACGCCGCCATGATCGACGTGGATGTCAAGCCCAATCAGGCCATGCTCTTCCCCACGCCCATTAAAGAGATGAACGTGCATTTCAAACAGCAGTACGCCGATTTTGGCGGCAACTTCTGGCTGCCTGTGGATGTGCGTATTGACGGCGATATCTCCATTGGCATGACCGGTCTCTCTTTTCCGAAAATCAAATACAATCAGATCTCGCGCCTCAGCGACTACACCGTCAATATCACGCTGCCCGACTCGCTTTTTGCCGACAATGATCTTATCCGCGTGGACTCGCTGGCAGCCAAACAGGATACACTGCTGGCAGCCGCCGCCGACCGCATCCCCTTGACAGAGCGCGAAGCCACGGCCTATAGCACGTTGGACTCCACCATGACGCTGGCCAAGGCCTTCAGGCCCCGCGGCGCCCTGGCCCGATTCATCGATGTGGACGCGGAGAACGATGGCGGCAACGGTGGCGAGGCCTCGGCAACAATCGGTCTGGCTTCCGGCCTGGGACCGACTTTGCTCTACAACCGTGTGGACGGCTTTCGCGGCGGGGCGGGCTGGGAGAGACGCTTCTTCAAACGCTGGAGAGTACGCGGCCATGCCGCCTACTCCTTTGGCCTCAAACGCGGGTCCGGCGGCGTGGGTACAGATCTGCGCCTCGCCCGCTGGCTGACGGTGAAAGCCGACTGGAAAAATGAATCGGCGATGTGGATTCCCTCCTGGAACACCCCCCTGGCCGTGAACAGCGCCGACTTTTTCCTCCGGGGGCAGGACCATTTCAACTGGCTCTGGCGCAGAGGATGGAACACTGAACTGGCCTTCCGCATCCGCAAGCTGCACAGCCGTGTGAGTCTTATCGCCTCAGACTGGCAGCATGAAGCCCTGAAAAAAAGCACGGACTGGTCGCTCTTTCACCGTGACGATGTCAAGCGAAACAACCCCGCACCAGAGACCACCCGGCTGCGCACGCTCACCGCCAAACTCACTGTGGGAGGTGACTTTGTGCCCTGGGGCACGGTGGGTAACAACCGTTTTGAACTCACCGTGGAGCACAGCGACCCCGCCTTCTGGCACTCTGATGCAAATTACACCCGCTTTGAAGCCTTCTGGGAGGGGCGCATTCCCACGCTGCTGAGACGGCGTTTTCTCCCCATGGCCCTGGACTTCCGGATTACCGCGGGCACACACACCGGCAGCTTGCCTGCTGAGCGCCTCTTTGCCTTGGATGGCCGCATGGGTGGATTTACCCCCTTTGGCACTTTCCGCACCTTGAAAAACGGCCGGGTCATGGGCGACCAATACCTGGGCATCTTCTGGGAGCATCACTTCCGCACCGTACCCTTTGAGCTGATGGGGCTGCGCAGCCTGGCCCAGAAAGGCCTGGGCATTCTGATCCACGGCGCCTCTGGACGCACCTGGCTGAACAGCGACCGACGGGCCCAAATGCCACAGCACTTTGTCTACTGGGACCAGTGGCAGCATGAACTGGGGCTCTCAGTCACAGGCCTTTTTGACTTTCTCAGAATTGATGTGACCCAACGTCTTGGAGGCGGCGGCCTCTACGCAGGGTTCTCCGTGGCACGGCTCTTCTAAAACGATCAAACCGGGACGATGCAAACACCCTCTAAAATACAAAGGCCCCGCTGAATGGCGGGGCCTTTCTTTGATGACGCAAATGTGTTCATGACTGCGATTGCAGCATCACCGCCACTTTCTGCTGTCTCGTGCCGGCGGCCGTTTTGAGGATGACAATGTAGAGTCCCGATGGCACCGGCGCCCCGGAGTCATCGGTGCCGTCCCAGCAAATTTCCTCTGTGCCCGCAGTCATGGGCCGGTTCAGCAGCGTCCGCACCCGCCGCCCGCGCAGGTCCACCACCTCCAGCACAGCCCGTCCACGCTCAGGCAGGTCCAGAATACAGGTGGCGGCCTCAGTCATGGGATTTGGAAAAACGGGGTACAGCCGCAACGCCGTGGGGATTGCGGCCTCTGGAAGGATGATTTCAACAACTGCGCAAACCTGTGTTGAACCGTCCACATCCACACTGCTGAGCCGGTAGTGAAGGGCCTGCCCCGCGCTCACGTCACTATCGAGAAACTGATATTCACGGCTTTCCGCGCCATTGCCCCGCCCCATTAAATCCGCATGCGTCACGTAAGAGGCCAGGGGCAGCCACGCCGTCCCTTCCGACAGACGCCGCTGTAAAATGAAGCCCAGATTGTCGGTTTCGCTCTCCGTGGTCCAGTCAAGTTGTACGCCCTCATCGACCCGCACCGCTTCAAAACGACTAAACGCCACAGGCAGGGAGTTATCGGCCACTGTCAGGACGACATCATTGCCGTCGCCGCCCTGATAGCTGATGCTGGCGGCCAGGCCCGAACCCAGAAAGTTGCTGCTGAACGTGGCCCCCTCGGCCAGGCCCATAAATGTCCCGGAGACAGCATCTGCGCCATCATTGGCTATCAGCACAAAGTCTTCACCCCCACTCGGGGCATATCCGTCCCAGGCCGATACGGACAGCACGACATTGCTTCCCAGGTCCACTGTGCCCGTCACCACAATCTGATCATGCTGGTTTGACGCCGTACCCGGAGCAGCGCCGCCCAGTTCAACCGAGAAAGACGCCCCCTCGCCAAAGATGAAGTTCCCGGTAATGGAGAGCACGCCAGGCGACTGACCCGGCGCCACCTCACCAAAGAGGCCGACCCACGGGGCCGTCACATCGGTGCCGCTGCCATCATGAATGGCACCGCCCGAGGCCAGAGAAACCCTGTCGCCAAACACCGCTGACCCGATATCCAGCGTCCCGCTGGAGCCGTCGCCAATGACGATCTCTGTAAAGCCGTCAGAGAGATAGGCCAGTTCTGTCACATCCAGATTCAGTGTACCGCTGCCCCCACCCACGCCAATGGTCACCCCGGCATTGTGCGGTTGAATCATCAGTACACCAGCAGATTCCAGAGTGGCGCCCAAGACAATGTGGTCGCAGTCAATATCTATATTGCCCGTGCTGGAATTGACGGCTGCCGAGGTGTTCAGCGTTTCACAGCTCACTGTCAACGCCCCCGCACCCAGGTCTGTGGCCGCATTGACGGAGAAGGCGTCATTCCCGCTCTCGCCATTGATGCTCAGGTCTGCATCAAAGCTGCTGCTGAAACTGCCAATCACAATGCTGTCATCCCCGCCACCGGCATTGAGGGTCAGCGAGCCCGTGGGATTGTTGAAAGTGGTGAGTTCGCCAGCGGTCGACGCCACCGTGGTCTGACCGCCTCCACCATCGGTGAGCGTGATGGTCTCTGCACTGCCGCCGTAATTCAAGACGACATGAGCGGCCATAATGCTGGAGGTGATGGGCTCAAGGCCGGAGTATTCCACGGTGAAATCCGTGAGCGAGTCTGCATCATAATCAAACTCTACACGGCCGTCATGGGCGTTGTCATAGAAATAGACCACTCGACTGGCAGCGGGACAGACAAGGTCCAGAATATCATAACCGCCCTCGCCCCCTTCGACACTGACCCGCCCACGCACATTCTCCGTCAACGCCACCCTGAAACAGTCATCTTCACGGGGTGTTCCTGTGATCATCAGATGTTTACGCTCAGAAAAGGGCCGATTCAGATGCACAACCCCACGGCGGCTCACCTCAACCCGTTGGGCTTGCAAGGCGATTGAGGTGACGCCCCCGCCCGCAGGCAGGCGCAGCTGTTCCTCCAACACCGGCTGGACACGCAACGGCCAGCGCAGGCCGGTAAGCAGCATCAACAAGGGCAACACGGCCAATGCGGTCACGTATTTCCAAAACACGTTCGACTTCATCATCACACTCCTTATTTAGAGGCATGATATCGCCAATACGATGAACGATGTAAACGGACAGGAACTTTTTGAAAGATAATCATTGAGGCGGCGTGCACAATTCATTTTTGATGAAAACAAAAAAAAACGACACCGATGTGGCCGAGGCGGCACCGGTGTCGTTTCATCATGTCACATCATCCTACTGCTTCTTAATCGAGATATCATGCGTGCTCTCCACCACCACGGCAATCGCGTCGGCGTCTACGCCTTCTGGCAGCACGCGTGTATCGTCATCATTGAGATACACCGGCCAGTCGCAGCGAATCTTGCCGTACTGCGTTTTAGCGCGCACCGCCGCCTTGGTATTTCTGGGCATGGTCAAGGTGACGGTTTTGTATTTTGTGATCAGTTCGATTCGCGCGCCTTTTGGCAGGGCCTTCATCTCCGTCACTTCGATTGGGCTGGAGTTACCATGCACCACCACACTGCCGGACGTGCCCTTTAAAATCACATATTTATAGGAATTGTTCACGGTAATATCACCGCCCACGCCATCGGCCAGCACACTGCCCGATCCATTCTCCACCTGCACGCCGCCGCCGATATTGCGCAGCTCCACGGCCTTGTACGAGGTCTCAATCTCCACTGCACCTGCCACGCGCAGCGCCGTCACCGCCGCAGAGCTTGAACGAATGCTTAGGCCGCCTTTCACATCGCTGACCTCCACAGGCTTGTAAGAGGATTCGACGGTGACATCACCCTCGGCGCCCTGCACTTCAACCGTACTGGACTGGGCGTTCACAGAGACCTCGGCGCCGGCCCCTTTCACCTTGACACTCTTGTAAGAGGACTCGATATCGCAGCCCAGCGCCACGTTCTCTACATCCACCGAGGCCGACTGGCTGCTCACGTCCAGCCTGCCGCCGATATCCGTGACCACCACCGGCTTGTAGCTCGATGCGATCACTGCATTGCCGCTGACGTTATCGACTGCAACCGACCCACTGGATACGTTCAGGTCGAGATCACCTTTGATCAGCGACACCTTCACAGGTTTGTAACTGGTGGTAATCTCCGTGTCCCCGGCCACGTCACGCACAGTGACCTCAGCCGACTGACTCTCCACAGACAGTATGCCATCAACCGCCTCAATCTCCACAGGTTTGTAACTGCTCTCCAGCTTCACATCACCGCCAATACGCGACAATATCACCGCGCCACTGCTGTTCTTCAGCCGCACAGCCCCGGCAAAATCACGCACCTCTACGGTTTTATAACTGTTCTTCAGATCCAGCCTGCCGCCGCCGCCTGAGACCAGCACCTCACCAGACTGGTTTAAAATGTCCAGATCACCTGTCACACCGTTCACTTCCACATCGCCGTATTTGTTATCGACCACAAGCCCCATCTTCTCAGGCACCCGCACCTCTAAAGAAATGCTGAGCGAAAAGCCGTCCCCATCGTGAAAGAGCTTGCGCATCGCGTCACTCAGAGAGGAACGCTCGCTCTCACGGAAACGGGGCGTGTCCAGCACCAGCTTGTAGCCTTTGCGATAGGAACGAAGCATCAGTTCACATCGATCGAGATAGGCTTTTGCCGCCTCATCACTGAGGTGACGCACCTCAATCACCGCCTTGACCGAGACCGCTTTGCCCGTGCCCACAGCCACATAAACATCGGCGCGCGTCTCATCAATCGTCAGCACCTTGCCTGGGTCCACGTCAATTTTCTGCGTCAACGTTCTTGTTTTTACTGTTCGACTTCCATCAACTGCCCACAGCGTCTGCCACAGCAGTATCACTGAAATAATCGTCATCACGCGTTTCATCACCTTTTCCTCCGTCCATTCTCAATGTTAAATTCTGACCTGTCTCTCTTCAATCACCGGCACAGGAGACGGCGACTGATAGTGCAGCATCTCCTCGAGCACTTGTTGTTTCTCTGTCAGGGCCTCCAGCAGCGCCTTGCGCAGGTGACGGTTGCCAGGATTGGTGGCCAGGGCCTCACGCACCTCACCGACCTGCCGGTCCAGCGTCTCCAGATAGTCTCTATAGCGCAGCCTGTCATCCAGATCCAGCTGAGCAGAATGCACGTCAGCCCGGGCAGTCAGGCCCTCCAGCCGCTGCACCAGCGTATTTTCGCGATGCGCCAATCTGGCCACACCCCGGCTGTCCAGCGTGCCGTGAGACGATGACCGCAGTCCAATGCCATAGCCCAGCGCAATGCCCGCCACCAATACCGCAGCGATTCGCCCGGCCCAGACCACCGCCGGATGGTGCAGCAATGTCATCTTAGGCCGCTTCGATTCAGTCTCCAGAGAAACGGCAATGCGCTGCCACAGCGCCTCGTCAGCCGGAGGCACATCCACGGCCTGCATCTGCGCTTCGATGGCGGCATCCTGAGCCACAGCCTGCCGGCAGGCCGCGCATGTCTCCAGATGATGCTGCCAGGTTTCGGCGTCGATATCGCCCAGATGATAGGCGGCGTACTGCTCACAGGCCATGTGTGCTCTCCTCTGCTTGCGGGGCCAGTACGGCCCGCAGTTTTCGCTTGGCGTGAAAGATATTGGACTTCACCCCGCCCACGCTCAGCCCCAGACTCTCGGCAATCTCGCTCTGTTTCATGGCGCTGATGCTGTGCAGCACAAAACAGGCGCGCTGCTGATCCGGCAACTGGGCAATAGCCGTATCCAACGTCATGCGAAGCGCATGGTCCGGCGCCGTGGTTTGGCCCAGCTGTTCAATATGTTCCGTGGCTTCGGGCCGACGCTTGGCCAGATGGTCCAGACAGACGCGCATGTGAATCCCGAAGAGCCAGGTGCTGAAGCGGGCATCACCGCGGAAACGGTCGATGGCCTTGAACACGCGGATGAAGGTGTTCTGCACCGCATCTTCCGCCTCTGCCGAATTGCCCAGCATGCGCCGGGCCACAGCCAGCAGGGGCTGACCGTATCTGTCGTAAATCCAGCGAAAGGCCTGGGGATCGCCCTTTTGACACCGTTTGATTACTGCAGATTCTTCCATGCGCTCCTTTGCCCTTTGTTGTCTGTTGGACCGGCGGGGTGTGGAAAAGGTTTAATCATTTTTTATTCTATGTCGAATCATGCGGGTCAAACTGACGGGAAACAAAAGCCTCCCGATCTTGCCCAACGGGCCAAGGGCCCGAACGCGCGGTTGTAAAAGGAAATGCAGCTAAACATCCAGCAAAAAACCAGGGGCCGGCGTGAAACCGGGCCGCGTGGTCCCGCACTCTTTAAGCGGGACTCGCCAAGAGAGATGGAACGACGGGGTGCCGGGCGGGGGCACAACTCAACGACGAGAACGCCAATGTCAGAAAAAATCTTTCAACCGCGCAAGGGGTTTTTGATACTTTTTGCCCCTCAAAAAGTATGACCTTGCTCTTTCTTTTGCTTGGACTATTTCTATTCAAAACTGAATGGAATTCGTTTCCAAAGGGTTTATTCCCGTCAGTTGCTATCGAGGCGAACAGCGCATCGTAGAGGCGTTTCATGAATTGCCTCTACAACTCAACAGGTGCCAGTCATCATTGTGCGGCTATCAATTCTAATGACATCAAGCCCAAGCACCCATAGGAAAATCAGCCCAACCCACACGAAATAACATAAAGTCTCATTTTTTAAGACGATAATTTTAATATACACTGCGACAGCGTCATGTGAAACGGCAAATTATCTTCTCCCCCATGACTGCGACTCGCTTTACATGGAAACGACCATGCAAGCGTCTGAAGTACTTTACCTTTTGACTTCTCGCCATTATTTAATTAACATGAATCATCCACAACTCAGACGATGGAGTATCCATGAAAAACTTTGCGATCGGCATCAGCCTGATCCTCATCGTTCACACCGCCACGGCCCAGCACGCCCTGCCGCCGGCAACGCAGACCCAGGTGTTTCTGCCCGTACCCGCCGAGGTGCTCGCACCGGGGCTCTTTGGCTTTGAAAACCCGGCCATGGCCCGCTTCAACCACGGCCTCGGCAGCTTTTTGGGCTATGCCCGGCCCGGCCACGACGCCCATCAATGGGGACTCTTTCTCGCTGCGCCGCATCTCAGTTTCGGCGTGATCCGTCACAGCCTGGAGACCGGCGGCAGCGCCCATCTGCGCCGCAGCGACTTCCGTCTGGCCACGGGCTGGGGCAGCCGCGCCCTGACCTTTGGACTGGGTCTGGGCGGGTCCACGGCCAACAAATCCGATTTTAAATACGCCCGCCATTTCAGCGCCGGCCTCATCTATCGTCCCCTGCCGGCGTTCAGTTTTGGATTAAACCTGCGCCGCGCCTTTGAGGGCAGTGCCGCCCAGTATCGATCGGTGCTGGGCTGGCGTCCATTGAGAAGCGACAGACTCACACTCTTTGCCGAGGCGCTGTACGAACCGGACATCAACGACGAGATGACGCTCGCCGCAGGCGCCGCCGCCTCTGTGGCCCCCGGTCTCACCTTTTTTGGACGATGGGGCGAACACCAAAGCCGCCTGGGGCTCAGCTGGCACTTTGGCCACGTCGGGGCAACTGGCGCTGTGACGCGGAACGATGGCAAGACCCGCGCCGCCGCCGGCCTCTACCTCGGCAGCCGCCGGGACAACCTCATCGACAGAACAGTAAAAAAAGAGAGCGCCTTTCTCCAACTGGTGGTAGACGGCCCCGTGGTCTACCGCAGCCCCCGCTGGGGCGGCGGCAGAAGCCGCACGCTTTCAGGCATCATTCAATCGCTGGACAATGCCATGGCCGATTCCCGTGTGGCCGGTGTGGCCCTGCGCCTCTCAGGCACGGGTCCGGCCTCAGAACTGGCCTGGGAGATTCGCGAGAAACTGACCGATGTCAAAGCGAGCGGACGAAAAGTCCTCATCTTCATCGACCGTCCCGGCATGGCCGGCATGCATCTGGCCAGCGTGGCCGACCGTGTGCTCATCGACCCCGAGGGCCTGATCATGATGCCCGGCTACGGCCTCTCGCGCACCTATCTCAAGGGGCTTCTGGACAGGCTGGGCATCGGCTTTGAGGCGTGGCGATTCTTCCCCTATAAATCGGCCTTTGAGAATTACAGACGCAGCGGCATGTCAGCGCCCGACCGCGTGCAGCGCCAGGCCTGGCTGGATGACTTGCACCGTCTCTTTGTCGATGACGTGGCCCAAGGACGCGGACTCAGCAGGGCGACTGTCGATTCACTGGTCCAGACCCAGGGCATCTTTCTGGCCCGTGAGGCCGTGGCCCTGGGGCTGGCCGACACCCTGGGCCGCTGGCCCGATGCGGCCACCGCCGTGGCCCGACTGACCGGCAGGCGCATGAATTTGCTGGGCGAAGGCGACTTGCTCAGCCGCCAACTGCCGCGCAACGACTGGGGCGAACGCCCCGCCATTGCCGTGGTCTACGCCCAGGGCGAGTGCGCCACAGACGCGGGCATCCGTGCCCGCAGCCTGGCGCCGCAGATCCGGCGGCTGGCCGCTGACAGCCGCGTGAAGGCGCTGGTGCTGCGCGTAGACTCCCCCGGCGGCGACGGCATGGCCTCAGACTGGGTGGCCGAGGCGTTGCGGGAATGCAAGGCGAAGAAACCGGTGGTGGTCAGCCAGGGCCGCGTGGCCGCCTCCGGCGGCTATTGGCTCTCCATGGACGCAGACACCATTCTGGCCGGGCCCGGCACGCTCACCGGTTCCATTGGCGTGATTGGCGGCTGGCTCTGGAACCGCGGTCTGGCAGGCAAACTGGGCCTCTCCACAGACCATGTGAAAACCGGGGCCCACGCCGACCTCACCCGGGGTTTCCGCCTGCCGTTTTTGGGGCTGCCCCTGCCCGAACGCAACCTGACGCCTGCCGAGAAGAAACTGATGCAGGCCCGCATCAAGGCCATGTACCGCGAGTTTGTGGCCAAGGTGGCCGCCGGGCGCGGCCTCTCTGTGGACAGCGTGCGCACCCTGGCAGGGGGGCGCATCTGGTCCGGAATTGATGCCGTTGGCAAAGGACTGGTCGATAAAATAGGCGGACTGGACGACGCCATAAAAACGGCGAGACGCATGGCCGGGATCAACGCCACTGCACCGGTGGACTGGCTGGAACGGCCCGCCGCACCGTGGTTTGATCTGAGTGGACTGATGCCCCGGCTCTACGGTGTCAGCGTGGCCACCGAAGAACCACTGGAGATGCGGCTCCTGAGAATGCTGGCCGAATCCGCCGGCCAGCCCCTCTTCCTCCTGCCCATGGACTACTGGTCTATGGAGTAATCGATTGTGAGGCACGATGCGCTGAACGCTTGCATCCGTCATCACCACGGATTATATTATCGATAACACTGCATTTATCATTGACGTCTTCTTTATATGAGGTTTACCATGGTCAACGAAAAAATCAAACAAGCCTCCGCCATTCTTAAAGAGAAAAACATCGATCTCTGGCTCACCTTTGTCCGCGAGTCCTCTGCCACCCACGACCCCGCCCTGGATCTCATCCTCGGCTCTCACGTCACCTGGCCCGCCGCCTTTGTCATCACCGCCAGCGGCGAGGCCGTGGCCATCACCGGAAAAATTGACGCCGCCAATGTGGGCGACCACGCCGACTTTGAAGTCATCCCCTATGGGAATTCGATTCAGGATGAACTCATCCCCCTGCTCAAGAGAATCGACCCGCAGCGCATTGCCGTCAACTTTTCTGTGAATGACGTCACTGCCGACGGCCTCACACATGGCATGTATCTGACGCTGATGGAGTATCTGGAGGGCACGCCCTACGGCGACAGGCTGGAGACCAGTGAGGGCCTGATGGCCGCGCTGCGCGGCCGCAAGAGCCCCGAGGAGATCCGGCGCATCCAGGCGGCCATCAATGAGACGCTGCGTATCTTTGATGAGGTCACCGGCTTTGTCAAGGTGGGACACACAGAGAAAGACGTGGCGGCCTTTATCAAATCCAAGATGACCGAGCGCGGCCTTAAACCGGCCTGGGACCCTGAGCAGTGTCCGGCGGTGTTCACCGGCCCCGAGAGCGCGGGCTGTCACGCCGGCCCCACGGACCGGCCCATTGAATACGGCCATATCATGAATATAGACTTTGGCGTGCGCGTAGAGGGCTATGTCTCAGACCTGCAGCGCACCTGGTACTTTGCGCCCCCCGGAGAGACTATGGTGCCGGCCGATGTGGTTAAGGGGTTTGAGACCATCCGCGATTCCATTCAGGAGGCGGCCAGGGCTGTGAAACCGGGGCTGGAAGGCTGGGAGATTGACAAGGTGGCCCGCGACTACATTACAGAACGCGGTTACGAGGAATTCCCCCACGGCCTGGGCCATCAGGTGGGACGCCAGGCCCATGACGGGTCGGCGCTCTTCTGCCCCCGCTGGGACCGCTATAAAAATTCACCCTATCTTAAAGTGGAACAGGGCCAGATCTACACCATTGAGCCGCGACTCACCGTGGCCAAACGCGGCGTCTCCACTTTGGAGGAGATTGTGGAAGTGACGGCGGACGGCTGCCGCTTTCTCTCCACACCGCAGACTGAGTTGTGGGTGGCAAGGTAAATTACAGTTGATTGACGCCGGGTGTTACATCATAACACCTGGCGTCAGACTTTATGTCAACTTTATCTGACATTATTATCCACAAAAAAGAGACACTCATAAACAATTTAAATTCAACTGCTTATAAAAATATTACTATTTTACTTGTATTACAAAACTGACAGAATACTAAAATTCATTAGATTCCACACCCCACAACAAAAATACATAAAACATTTAAAAACAATACCATACATCACCCCCCCCCACTTATTTTGGCAATATTATTGCTTTTCAATCATTTTATCTCCAATAAAAGCATGTCATATACTTTTTTTATAGTAAAGCGCCGTTCTTTGACAACTGCGTTTCACTTATCATTTAGCATCACTATTTTCAGCACTTGCCTGTCCAGCGACGATTCAACCTCTACAAAGTAGACACCTGAAGGCAGCGGCTGCCCGTTTACAAATAAATCTCCCGGTTCTATAGCCCCCAAATGTTCACCTTGCCGCATATCACCATGATAAAGCGTTTTAACCTTTTGGCCCATTATATCGTAAAGGGTGAGGGTGACGCTTTGGTCTGCATTGAGAATAATGACAAGCCACGTACCTACGCTTCTCAAGAAGGGATTAGGGTAGTTTTGCTCTAGAAGGATAGCCCCGTCAGAAGCGTGATACTGCTTCACAATAAAGTCCGGATTGTGTAAAAGCGTTCCATATTCCCCGGCAACCCAGACCGCATAGCGGTTGTAGTGTTTCATTGAATAGGAATATTTGACGGCACAGATTCTGTTTAAAATATGTCGGGTTCTCTCAAAAAGCGTATGCCAGGTACTGCCTCCATCATTGGTATAAAACAAAGAATATTTTGATGGAGTGGCCAAATGGCCTGACGTCAGCAAAACAACGTCATCATGGAAGGCATGCAGATAGCGGTGATAATAGGGGAGTTCACTGAAAATATTCCAGGCATTGGTCCATGTCTGGCCTGCATTCCGGCTGGTTGCCACTTTTCCGCCGGCTGTCCAGAATACTTTGGACGAGGTTTGATAGATGCCACGGACAAAAGTCGTGTAAAGCGTGCCCATAGGTGCCCAGGTCTTCCCCCCGTCATGAGTCTCTTCCAAATAGGTGTCTGCAAAATTGTCTCCCCCATAGGTCCAGGCGCCGTAGCCGTGCTTTTTGTCCGTGAATTGCAATGCCGTATTTATCAGCTCTGAACGATTATGAATACACTCCCATGTATCTCCGCCGTCTTTGGTTTGAAAGATACATGACTCTTGATCATAGGTGGGTGCAAATACGCTGAACCACCCTCGGTTCTTGCTGATAAAACAGGATGAACTATACCAATTCCAGTCCAAACAGAAGTCAACGTTGCATTGTTTCCATGTGTCTCCTCCATCGCGTGTGCTCAGAACAACTGCGCCCCAATTCACTTCTTCTGTTTTTGCATTTCCAGCAAGAAAAGCGACGTCATGTGACATGAAATGGACACGCCATATATCAAGCTCCTCATATGGAAGTGTTATCTGCTCCCAGGATTGTCCGCCGTCATTGGTACGGACTATCATATTACCAAAACCTGCTGCCATGCCGTGTTGAGTATCAACAAAGGAAACATCTACGAGTTCAATAGTGCACCCGGTATCTACGACCTCCCATTGGGCAAGACAAAAGGAAGCGTTGAGCAAGATGAATAAGGAGAGAGATTTTAGCATTGCGGATCCCCTTTTGTAGCTTGTGTAAGGATCGTGCTGAATTGCTGGATGTTAATATAAAAAATATAAAATGTCAAGTAAATAATCAATATGTGGTCAACAATTCGCGGACCTTCATACCGCTAAAACGCAAGCTAACCTTCATAATTTCATTAAAGAAAGGATTGATCCCCATGAAATGGAAGAAAAACGTCTTCTTTTTACTCGTCTGCACAAGTGCATTAAGTGCGCAGATTTCATTTGAAGAGTATGTTAACAAATTTGTACATGCCAGTAATATTATTGCCTGCGCCAAAGTCATCAATGTCAAAGTGACAAAGCACCCCAAAAACAACTTTTTATCATCCACTTTCACCCTGCAGATCAGCAGTTCACTCAAGGGTGGACGTGGTAAGAAAAAACTTCATCTGTATTCGCCGGGCGGTACTATGAATGGGGATAGGATTTATGTAGCAGGACGGCCAGAAATAAATGTTGGAGATGAGTTGCTCGTCTTCTTGATTCCTGCATTCTCAGATATTGCTGGGCATAAGGGGAAATATTACTTGAAAATGAAAGAATGTTATTACGGCTTGATTAAGATTCACACTTCATCAAGAGGTGAGAAAGTGGTAATCAGCCAATTCAGTTCTGACAAAGCAATTGAGCAAAAATACAGACAGGATAACACGTTCTGGGTCATCCCGTTAAATGATGCTGTAAAATTAATTAAAGACAAAATTTAAATAAGCGGGGTATAAAGTGAAATATTTAAATTTTTCTATATTAAAAACAAGAAAGTGGATGCTAATGCTTACACTAGGAGTAGTAACGCTTCTCCTGGCATCATTTACTATAATGAATATTACGGTCTCATATCCAACCTGGGGACAGGATGAATCTGTTACATTTGTAACGCCCGACACAACAGAGGAGTCAAGACACAGTCGGCATTTTGCTCACTGGTGTAGCGAGAGAACTATCACTTTTTTCCCAAACAATCAAGGAGCTATAGGGGAAACCGTTTCGCTCCCACTTAACTCTACAATAACGGAATTGAATGAGGCTGCGAACCAATGGAACAATGTATCTGACACTTATATGGACATTAGTATTAGTGCAGCAGTAAACTGGCGGTATGATGGCTACGACAACTACAATGTAATATGCTGGATAAATAATAATGATCAAATTTGGAACGATATTCCAGAGTTCCGTTTGGGGTATGTTACAGCGGCAGCTATTGTCCGTGTAAATTCTCATGGATGCATTCAAGAAGTGGATGTATTGTTCGATAGTCAAAATCATTCTTGGTCAAATCAGCCCGATCCCCCTTCCGTATATGATGTTGGAGGCATTGCAGTGCATGAATTTGGCCATACAATTGGTTTTGGGCATGTTACTGACTCCTCAACTCACACAATGCACCCTTCTTGGGAAGGATTAACGACTTCTTTATCACAAGATGAAGTAACCGGTAAACAATGGGCATACCCGGTCCCATTTGTCGCCAGCATACTCGGCCCGGACACTATCACATCTGCCACCTATTGCCGGTTTACAGCTATTCCCCAAGACAGCACCCCACATTGCAACTACCTTTGGTGGTGGCGCCAATTAGGAGATGACCAACTAGGGACAAATCGGATTGAAAGTCGCGCTCCTGGCAGCGGCACTTGGTGGCCACGCCCCTGGTCTACTAATCATCCTAGTATGTTGGCAGGAGGTTATCCACCAGGGATTGATGTTAAAGTGCAGATCACTGATGCCAATGGTGACGTGGATACGCATATCAAAACTATTGTTGTGACAGAAGGCGGTACAAATAAAGCATTACCTAAGCATAGTATGGATTCAAGTTTTCAAGAACAAGAAACCGCCAATCTTTCAAATTATCCCAATCCATTTAATCCCAACACTACTCTTGCATTTTACCTTCCCGAAGATGCCAATACAGAATTAACTATTATCAATAGCAAGGGGCAGAAAATTTGCATTTTGGTTGATCAGAGACTTCCCAAAGGTAAGTACCAATACAATTGGCACGGATTGGATAAAAGAGGATTTCTTGCAGCAAGCGGCATCTACTTTGCCCGTTTACGTTATAACGACAAGGTGCTTGTACAGAAGATGCTGTATGCTAAATAGCCCCAAACAGCTTTAAAAGAACACAGGGTGTTGAAAAAAATCCAACACCCTGTGTTAAATGTATAAATTCCATTTCATGAATCGCCACGGGCCTTGAAGAGATCGAGGAAACGATCCTCATAGTCTCTGAAAACGCCCCAGTTGTCCAACTCCTCTTTCAAACGCATCTTACTTTTATAGGTCAGGTCAAATTCTGCCTGCTTAAAAAGTTTCTCAATACGCGACTTCACCGCCTTGGGCACTTTTTCATCCTGAAGTGGGATGCTCGGATGCGTCATTTCACCGAGTTCACTTTTATGCTGTTCCGGGCGTTCCCGGCCCAGCAAGTGGGCCAACGGTTCAATGTCTTTCTCTTTCTCCTCGGTGTAGAGCTCCAGATCCACCAGGTCTACCTGATGGTTCAACATTTTGGAAAGCACTTCAAGAATCTGTAAAGACGCTTTGGGGTATTCAATCTGCACGGTAAAAAAGGGGATCTCTCCTAAAAGGCAGACGCCTTCAATATCACGTTCACGGGCCACACTGATCAAGAGACCGTTCATGCCGGCAATGGTGCCGTCTCCCATGAAATGCACTTCCTGATTCAGAAGCTCTTTGAGTATCTCCGAGTGGTTGGGCACGGCAAAAACCCGGGGGGTATCGTGCATTTGCATATCAGAAGGTGCTGCGGCCGTGGTATAGATACGTTTGACGCCAAAAAATTCAGCCACATCCAGAATACGATGTGCAAACTGGTACTCCATATGCGGTACGGGTTGCGCGCTGCCCAAAAAAAAGATGATATCCGATCCGCCTTTGGGCGACTGATAAAAATAAAACCGATTGTCAGCCGGCTCCGGCGGCCGGATGACCTGCTGCCGCACCACTGACCCAGTGGGAGCAAAGAACTCCGGGGCCTTGATATCACCCAGCACCTGGGCTTCGAATTGCTTTTTTAGATAGGCAACCGCAGTAAAAGCAACCTTGCCCATGCCCGGCCATGCAGCCACAAAAATAGGGCGGTTGAGCTTGGGTTTTTGGTTCAGATGAAACCACTTATTCAATACTTATTTCCACCGTCTCAATAGAGTCAAATCCACTGGCCGATCAGTACGCCAAGAATCAACGCTGCAGCCATGCCAGCCCAAAGCCAACGGTTCACACGGTGCAGCTTGTCCGCCTCGTTCTGGATCCGCCCATTCTCCAGGCATTTATTCATCTTGGCCTGAAGGTCATCAAAATTCACTGGTTTAACCAGATAAAAATCGGCACCCAGCCCCAGGCTCTCTACAGCAGAGTCCACAGTGGGGTAGGCCGTCACAATAATCACCGGTGTCTTCCGGTCTTTCTCTCGAATGGTTTTTAGCAGTGTCAGACCATCCATCACCGGCATGCGTACATCAGAGAGGATCAAATCGAACTGACCCTGCCGGTAAACCTGTAATCCCTCCTGGCCGTTCGGCGCCAGCGCGGTTTCATGCCCCCACCGCATCAGTGCTTCAGACAGTAGCTCACGAATCTCGTCGTCATCTTCAACGATCAGAATGCGTGCCATCTCTCCCCCTTGCACGTTCAACATCATTCCCGGAAAAAACCTGTGCCGTTCTGAATCTGATATATACTTTTCAATTAATTAGCATGCGTGGACCGAGCGGGATTTATCATTGTTTAATGAATAAAGGTACATATATTTGTAGATCTTGTCAAGACAAAAACACCAGGGCGTGTATAGAACACATCCTAAATTTCACTTGCGACCGCCTGCAGTTTTCCCTAATTTTCTAACAATCACAACAACTTCAATTCCTATTCAATAATTCAAAAATAAAGGAGAAACCCGCATGAAACGAAAGTGGATTTTAGCGGGATCAGCATTGTTGATCTTCAGCCTGCATGTCAGTGGCATCCAGGCGCAGACATTTAAACACATGAAAAACCGCGTCAAAGAGAAGACATTGACCAACGGGATGAAGTGGGTTGTTTTTGAACGTCATGACGCCCCGGTCGTCTCATTCAATCTCTATGCCGATGTAGGCGCCGCCAATGAAAGTTACGGCATCACCGGTATCTCCCACCTGTTGGAACACATGGCCTTCAAGGGGTCAAAAACAGTGGGGACAACCGATTACGCCAAAGAGAAACCGTTGCTGGAGGAGATGGACCGGCTCTATGCCCTGATCTCCGCAGAGAAGGCCGGTCAGCATGCGGATACCGTAAAAATCAATGCCTGGCAGGCCCGCTTTGACGCTGTTCAGGCCGAAGCCAAATCTTTGGTGGTCTCCAATGAGCTCATCGACCTCTTTGACAGAGAAGGTGAAGCCGGCATTAACGCCGGGACAAACAACGACTGTACGCAGTATCTCAACGCGCTGCCCTCCAACCGGCTCGAGTTCTGGATGGCCGCCACCAGCGACCGTTTCATGAATCCGGTGTTCCGCGAATTCTACACAGAGCGCAACGTCGTCATTGAAGAGCGTCGCATGCGCACAGAGACCCAGCCCCTGGGCCGCCTGATGGAGGATTTCTTTGCCGCGGCCTTCAAGGCCCACCCCTATCACCACTCAGTCGTCGGGCATATGTCAGACCTCAACCGCATCACCCGGCAGGACGTCATCGACTATTTCAACACCTACTATATCCCCTCCAACATGGTGGTCAGCGTGGCGGGTGATGTCGATGCAAAGACTGTCTTCAAACTGGCTGAGCGCTATTTTGGCCGTATTGACAGTGGGCCCAAGCCCCTGCCGCCCAGAACCATCGAACCTGAGCAATGGGGCGAGCGCCACATCAAGGTCACAGCCCAGTCCCAACCCATTCTTCTTGTGGGCTATCATCGCCCCGCTGGCAACCACCCCGATGACGCTGCCCTGGGCGCCCTGACCAATATCATTGGAGAGGGTCGGTCGTCCTGGCTCTATCATGAGCTGGTTAAAGAGAAGAAGATTGCCATTCAATGCGGCGCCTTCAATGGTTTTCCCGGTGATAAATACCCCAATCTGATCGCCTTTTTTGCCGTGCCCGCCCAGGGCCATACCGCCCAGGAATGTCTGGATGCCATTGACGAAGCAATTGCACGCGTAAGGACTGAAGCGGTCTCTGCCGAGGAGCTCACAAAATACAAGCGCAGCACGAAAAAAGGGATTATCGACGCCATGAAATCCAACAGCGGCATGGCCCGCATGCTCGCCGAGGCCGAGGCCAAGGAAGGCGGCTGGGAGGCCTTCTTTGAAGCCTATAACGAGGTCCAGTCCGTCTCAGCCGAGGCGATCAAAACCGTGGCCGAGAAGTATCTGGTAAGAAGCAACCGTACCGTTGGTGAAATTGTCCCCGAGAAATAAGACGCCCAGGCGCGAAAGGAAAAATAGATGACCATTCTCAATCGTGTGTCCGTGAAGCGGACCGTTCTGGCCGGGCTTCTGCTGGCAGCCACTGTGCTGGCGCAGCACGGCCCGAAAGACAGCATCAACTACCCCCGGCTCAATGCCATAAAAATGCCCAAGGTGCATGAAACCGTGCTTGCCAACGGCATGAAGCTCTATCTGGTTGAGGACGCCGACTACCCCACCATTGACCTACGGGCGATGATTCGTACCGGCTCGGTCTATGAATCTGCCGATAAAGTGGGTCTGGCCGGTATCACCGGCGAGGTGATGCGTTCAGGCGGATCAGAGAAATATCCCGGCGACGCCCTGGACAAACTGCTTGAAACCCTGGCCGCCGCTGTGGAAACCTCTATCGGCAGTTCCTCGGGATCTGCGGCCATCTCCGTCTTGAAAGAGGACATTGACAAAGGCCTGGATGTGCTGGCCGACCTGTTGATGCACCCGCGCTTCCCTGAAGACAAACTCGACCTGGCCAAGGTACAGCTCAAAAGCGCCATCTCGCGTCGCAATGATGATGTTGGCGGCATCACCAACCGTGAGTTTGATAAACTCATCTACGGCGCACAGAGCCCCTATGCCCGGCACGAAGAATACGCCACAATCGATGCCATTGGCCGTGATGACATGGTGGCTTTCCACAAACAGTATTTTCATCCCAATAACATTGCCCTGGCGGTCTGGGGTGACTTCAAATGGAAAACGATGAAGCAGCAGATCGAGTCTGCCTTTGGTGGCTGGAGCAAAGGACCGGCCGCCCCGGTTCAGCCCCCTCTAGTCCGTTACAATTTTGACAGCTCCGTCAGCTATATTGAAAAAACGGACGTCAACCAGTCCAACATCATGCTGGGTCATATTGGCGGATTGCGCAAGAATGCGGATTACCCCGCCCTCATCATCATGAATCAGATTCTTTCCTTCGACCGGCTCTTCAAACGCGTCCGTACCGATGAAGGCCTGGCCTACTCGGTTTACGGCGCCTACGGGGCCGGCTATCAGGTGCCGGGTACGTTCAATTGCGGCTGCCAAACCAAGTCAGAAACAACCGTGAAGGCCATCAATATCATCACTGAAGAGATTAAACGCATGCAGGACGAGGCGGTCACCGCCGCCGAGCTGGAGAAAGCAAAAAGCGCCTATCTTAACAGCTATGTATTCAACTTTCAGTCCAAGGGTCAGATCATCAATCGTTTGCTGCGTAACGCCTATTTTGGCTATCCGGCTGATTTCTCAGACCAGGTGAAAGCCGGTGTGGAGCGGGTCAGCATGGACGATGTGCAGCGCGTGGCGCAAAACTATCTGAAGCCAGACCAAATGCGCATCCTGGTAGTGGGCAATGACGCCGACTTTGATCAACCACTCTCCGTTCTGGGCGAGGTCAAAACCATCGATATCACGATTCCGGAGCCCAAAATCGAAGCGGTTCCTGCGGGCGATGCCGCAGCCATGGCCGAGGGCATGGCCCTTCTCCAAAAAACCCGGGAAGCCCTGGGCGGCGACAAGCTGGCCACGGTCAGGAACGCAAAAATCAAGGGATCGGCCAGTCAGGCCGGCATGACCATGGAGACCGAACTGCTGATTCAATACCCCGGCAGCATGCGCATGACCCTCACCACCCCCATGGGCGACGTGGCCATTGTGGTCACGCCTGAGGCGGGCTGGCAGAACGTGCCCGGCCGTGGCGTGATGGACATGCCCCCCTCACAGCTGGAGGCGCAGAAGCAAACCCTGCTGCGCGACCTCATCTGCCTGCTGGGCACCCTGGAAGGACGCACCGCCCAGCTTCTTGAGCCTGAAGAACGCGACGGAAAAGAAGTGGCCGCTCTTCAGATTTCCCTTGAGGGTTACAGTTTTAAAATGCTGGTTGACACTGAAACAAATCTGCCCATGGCCATGATCTATCAGGCCGCCACACAACAGGGACCGGCAGAAGTGACCAGCCTGATGCTGAAATATCAATCCTTTGAAGGCATTCAGCTGCCCACAGCGATGAAATCCATGGTATCCGGCCAGGTCATGGCCGAAGAGGCGATTACTGAAGTCACTTTCAATGTCACCGTGCCTGAAGGCGCGTTCACAAAATAATTTTCCCGTTACACAGTCAGGCCCCGCCCAGGGGCCTGACTTTTCACCTCTCCGCTATTCCGGCCTTGACATCTCGCATTATTATTTATAATTTATTAAAAGGGCATACATAGACGCATTCGGAACGCCTGGACGATCAAAGGAGGACACTCCATGAGACGACTCATCCTGGTCTCCAACCGTCTGCCTGTCACCATTGACAAGCGCAAGGGCCATTATCAGTTCAAGCCCAGTGTGGGGGGGCTGGCCACCGGACTCTCCTCATTTCAAAACACACTGGACAGTCAATGGATCGGCTGGAGCGGGCTCACCACCAACCAGCTGGACGCAGCCAAACGCTGTGAATTGGATATTGTCCTCAAGAACAAATACAAAAGCCGCGCAGTCTCTTTGAGCCGTCAGGACGTGCAGCGTTTCTACTCCGGCTTCTGCAACAAAACCATTTGGCCGCTCTTTCACTATTTCCCCAATTACACCACTTACAGCAAGAAGACCTGGGAGGCCTACGTTCAAATTAATGAACGTTTTGCCCAGGTGGTACTGGAAGACGCCATCCATGACGATATCATCTGGATTCACGACTACCATCTCTTTCTGCTGCCGCAGATCCTGCGCCGCCGACTCCCCTATGCCCATATCGGCTTCTTCCTCCACATCCCCTTTCCGTCTTACGAGATATTCCGGCTTCTGCCCTGGCGTGAGGCGATTCTTGAGGGCGTGCTGGGGGCCGACCTGATTGGATTTCATACCTATGACTATGTCCGCCACTTTGACAGCTCCGTGCGGCGCATCCTGGGCTACGAACACACGCTGGGACAGATCAACACCAAGAACCGTATGGTTCGCGTGGATGCCTTTCCCATGGGCATTGATTTTAACCGTTACGCGCTTGAACCCGTCAACACCACGCTCTCAAAAGACATCCAGATGCACTGCTGCAGAGACCCCCACTGCAAAATCATCCTCTCCGTGGACCGGCTCGACTATACCAAGGGAATCCCGGAGCGGGTCAAAGCCTTTGATTATTTTTTGGATAAGTACAGCCACTACAAACAAAAAGTCACATTAATCCTCATTGCCGTGCCCTCCAGAACCTCAGTGGAGAGTTACATGGCCCTGAAGCGAGAGATCGATGAACTGGTGGGGCGCATCAACGGCAAGCACAGTACGCCGGAGTGGACGCCGATACGTTATTATTACAGATCCTTCCCCTTCAAGGACATTGTCACTTTTTATAACCAGGCGGATGTGGCCCTGGTCACGCCGCTTCGCGACGGCATGAACCTCATCGCCAAAGAGTATATGGCCTGCCGCAAAGACAATCTGGGCGTGTTGATCCTCAGTGAAATGGCGGGCGCCGCCAATGAGATGGGCGAGGCCCTCATTATCAACCCTCAGAACCGACACCAGGTGGCCGATGCCATTCACCACGCCCTGACCATGCCCGAATCCGAACAGATCGAGAGAAACCGCCTGATGAAACACCGGCTGGAACGCTACAATATCAACACCTGGGCGGAAGATTTCATCGACAGACTGAATCATATCAAAACAGAGCAGGATGAAATTCAGACCAAACAAATCACAGAAGGCAACCGGGCCACCTTGATATTAAAGTATCAAAACGCCCCAAAACGACTGTTTTTACTGGATTACGACGGCACACTCACCCCATTTAAGGACAAGCCTGAAGCGGCAAGACCCGATGATGAAATCCTTGATTTGCTACAACGATTGAATGCGGACCCTGCCAATCGCATCGTCATCATCAGCGGTCGGGACCGAGACACACTGACGCAGTGGTTTGGCCATCTCCCCCTGGCGCTGTCCGCTGAGCACGGGGTATGGATCAAGAGCCAGGGCAAAGACTGGCACATGCTGGAACATGTACACGATGCATGGAAAGACGACATCCGCCCGATCCTTCAACTCTTTGCAGACCGCACGCCGGGCGCCTTGATTGAAGAGAAACCCTACTCACTGGTCTGGCACTACCGCGGGGCGAATCTCGAGATGGGCAGTGTACGCTCAAGAGAGCTCAAGGAGGAGCTGCTTCACCTCACGGCCAATCTGAATCTCCATGTCATGGAGGGGAGCAAGGTGCTGGAGATCAAGAACAGCAACATCCATAAAGGACGGGCCGCCCTTTACTGGATCAGCGAAACCCAGTGGGATTTCATTATGGCCATTGGCGACGACCATACCGATGAATATGTTTTCAACGAGCTGCCGGAGCACGCCTATTCCATCAAAGTGGGGCTGAACATGACCAAGGCCCGCTACTTTCTGCGTGACCCACAGGATGTCAGGAGTCTGCTCCGAAGCCTGGCCTACACCGGCGAAATAAAAATGGGGAAGCGCACCCAAGAGCTGCAAAAAAATACTTGACTTTGATCAAAAATCTTGTATATTTATGGTCTCAACAGATTCCTGAGTAGCTCAATGGTAGAGCGGGTGGCTGTTAACCACTAGGTTGGGGGTTCAAGTCCCTCCTCAGGAGCCAAAAGCCGATAGCCCGCAAAGGCCATCGGCTTTTTTTAATTCCCTCGTCTAAAGATGCAGTGGGCCGTGATCGACGAAAATGCACTCATCCAGCAATGCCTTGAAGGTGACCTCGACGCCTTCCGCATGCTCTATGAACGCCATCACCAGCGTGTCTTCAACCTCTGCTGGCGAGTCTCCAATGACCGCCACGCCGCTGAAGACCTCTGTCAAGATGTCTTTCTTCGCGCCTATCGTCACCTCACTACTTTCCAATCCAAATCCAGCTTTGCCACATGGCTGCATCGCATTGCCATGAATACAGCGCTGAACCACTGCAGAAAGCACAGGGGACGCTTTATCGAGCTGGACGCCGCCGCCCTGCAGGCGCCTACCGATGCACTGCAATCAGATCCTGAAGAACGGCCCGACAGACAAGTTGAAAAAAAAGAGACCGCACAGCTGCTATGGACCGCCGTGCAAAGTCTTCCAGAGAAACAGCGGACCGTGTTGATTTTACAGAAATATGAAAACCACAGCGTGAAAGAGATTGCCGCCATTCTCGATGAGTCCCCCTCCTCGGTGGAGTCCCGGCTCTACAGGGCCAAAAAAAATTTGGCAAAAAAACTGACCCATTTACTCAAAAAATAACGCATGATTCCCAAAAGCCATGTGTCTAACTGATCAGAACACCATAAAACGAATGAAAAATGAACTGTCAAAAAACATTAAATCTTCGACTGGTCTATATTGACAATGCGGTCACCCCCAGTGTGAGGGCCAAGATCGAGAGGCACTTAAAAAGCTGTCCACAATGCCAAAAACGCTTTGAGGAGACAGCATGCGCCTACGCGGATTCCCACATGCTCATCCCTGAATGGTCTGCACCACCGCCTAACTGGAACGCGCTGGCCGCCATGCTGCGCCAGGAAAATATAGCAGGGGCATCAACAGACCACCATTCAGCCCCGAGCCGGAGATGGCGCCCCCGTCTGGCCGCGGCCACCTGTGTGGCCCTGGGCCTGATGGCCGGCATCTGGCTGTCCAGCCGGGCCCCTGTCGTTGTACAGGAGCACACCCTGGCCGCAGAGATGGGACAGACGCCTGAAGCACAGCCGGAGGAGACGCTCCTGTCATCCACCCCGGCCTTCAACGCAGAAACCCTCTATCTCTCCTACGCCGGATTGGAGTCGCAGCAATGAAAAAGAACTGGATACGTTACGCGTTTCTCTTTATTCTGGCCATTAATATTGCCGTCATTGGGCAGCTGGGCTACCGGCAGTTGACAGCCGGAAAAAGGATAGAAAAATCCTGCCCAAAACGAAACGCACAATTCAATCTCACCCAGGCACAGCAGCAGACACTGGACAGCCTGAGGCAGTGTTATCAAGAAAAACGGAATAGCCTCTGGACGGTACAGGCGTCACATCAAGAACGTTTGATTCATCTGATTGCAGCCTCCACTGTGGACACATCAAGGGTGAATGAAACCGTGGATCATATCAATGATGCCCATGCAAAACTCCAGCATCTGGCCATCGATCAATTGATTAAAGAAAAAAATATGCTCACACTGGAGCAGCAAAAACAGCTGATTGCCACACTGAAAGAATGTCACAATCAGGCCTGCATCAACACCCTTGGCACCGATCAATGCGCCACAACGTGTTCTAAGGCCTTTTAACAATCACCCTACTGTCGGACAACAACTGAGGAGGAAACACCCAATGAAAAGATTCAATGTCATCATCGCCGCCATTCTCGTGATCGCACTGACTGCAGCTTTCGCCGTCAACGCCGGCCCCCAGGATGTCAAAAAAACCAAGACCAAGGTGGAGCAGAAAATTGAGAAAAAAGCCTGCAGCTCCTGCACCACCTGTGCCTCAAAAACCTGCGGCGCCAAAAAAGTAGCTGAGAAGAATAAAGAAGAAGCCAAAAAAGCCGAAGAGAAAAAAGGTGAGTGCTGCTCTACAAAAAAGAAATAAGTGCTTACATCAAATAATAAAAAGAGGGGGGGCTTCAGTCCCCCCTTTTTTTATTTAAAAACCTGAAACCGCTTGAAAATAGAAGAAGAAGCGTTTATTTTTCATGCTGACTCATTATCCCCAGAACCCGATGTTGCCAAACCGACAGGACAGCCCATGCCCCCACTCTCTAAATCCCTACGTCCTTTCTGGCTTAAGACCACCTTCATTATTATCATACTCGTCACCGCATGGATGATTGGCGCCGCCCGCAAGGCCACTGACCTGGGGCCTGTCTACCGTTCCATCTACGCTGGCGTCGATCTCTTTGAGCCCCACGGCGCCGTCATCAACGCAGAACGCGACGGGCAGACACTGGGCCTCTTGGCCACTGGGCACGCCATCGGCTACGGCGGTGCACTTCACGTCATTGTTGCCGCTGACACAGCGGGCCAAGTACGAAGGATTGAAGTCTACGACCATGCAGAGACCCCGGCATTCTACTACCGGGTCAGTCGGCACCGGCGCTACCGGGCCCTACGCAATAAAGCCATCACCGATCCCTGGACCGCTGGCGAGGATATTGACATGGTCTCCGGGGCCACCTACACCTCCAAGGCCTATATTGATGCCAGCCGTATGGCCTGCCAGAAACTGGCCAACGCAATTCACAACCACCCCATCCCTGAGGCGCCCCGTGTGCCCTGGCGTTTCGGCTGGGCTGAAATGGTGCTGATTTTGCTCTTCATATTGGGACTCCTGGCGCGGGGTCCGTGGAGACGCCACGCCAAAGCCCTGCGCTGGAGCTCCATGCTCCTCGGCATGACAGCGCTGGGATTCATTCTCAATCAGCCCCTGACCCTCGGCTGGGTCAGCCGGCTCCTCATGGGCCAGTGGCCGCCATTGCCCACACATCTCTTTAACTATTTGCTGATCAGCGGGATTGTCGTACTGACACTGGCGCAGGGATTCAATCCCTACTGCGACTGGTTCTGCCCCTTTGGCGCCGCACAGGAGTGCCTGGGAAAAATGGGAGGAGGACGGAAACGGCTGCCCCGTAAACTCCACCTGACCCTGAGAAGGCTCCAGACCCTGGGCGCCCTGTCGGCCGTTGCGCTGGCCCTGATCTGGCGCAACCCCACGGCCACGTCCTACGAAATCTTCGGCGCCTTCTTTCGCTTGATCGGCAGCACCTGGCAGTTTGCCGTGCTGGCCGTGGTGCTGGTTGCCTCACTCTTTATGCGCCGCCCCTGGTGCGCCTATCTCTGTCCATTGCGGCCGGTCACCCGCGCCTTAAAAGCCCTGCGGAAGGCGTTGCACCCGGCGTTGTAACCGCCCCAAAACAGGCATGGAAGAGATTCTCCCTTCTATGCCTGCTCCAAGGCTCAATCTCCCGGCGTCGCAGGCACGCCCCCCCCTTTTCACACATCAGATCCCCCCTTGCTTTACCCTCAGAAAAGCCGTATATTGTCGGGCTATGCATAAAAAGAATATCAGAAATTTTTGTATCATCGCCCATATCGACCACGGAAAGTCGACATTGGCCGATCGGCTCCTTGAAGCCACTGGAACAGTTTCGCCCCAGGCCATGATGAACCAGGTACTGGACGACATGGAACTGGAACGCGAGCGCGGCATCACTATTAAAGCCCACGCCATCACCATGCATCACAAGGCCGCCGACGGGGAACAGTATATCCTGAACCTCATCGACACGCCCGGGCATGTGGACTTCAGCTATGAAGTCTCACGCAGCCTGGCAGCCTGTGAAGGCGCCCTCCTCATTGTAGACGCGGCCCAGGGCATTGAAGCCCAGACCGTCTCCAATATCTACCTGGCCATGGAAAACGATCTGACGTTGATTCCCATCATCAATAAGATTGACCTGCCCAGTGCCCAGGTGGAGGAAGTGCAGCACCAGATCATGGAACTGCTGGGCGTTGAAGAAGAAGACATTCTTCTGGCCAGCGCCAAAGAGGGACTGGGCGTACCTGAAATTCTTGACACCATCATTCAAAAAATTCCCGCACCTGGCGGCAGCACAGACGCCCCGCCGCGGGCCCTGATCTTTGACTCCGTGTTCGACTTTTATCGCGGTGCCATCACCTATATCCGCATGGTGGACGGCGAGCTGAAAAAAGGCGACAAGATGATGTTCATGTCCACGGGCAAATGCTTTGAGATCGATGAGATCGGGCAACTGCGCCTCAAGCGTCACCCCGTGGACAGGCTTCGCGCCGGTGACGTGGGCTATGTGATGGCCAGCGTTAAAAATCTTAAAGATGCCAAGGTGGGTGACACCATCACCGTGGCCAAAAACCCGGCAGAGGGTCCAGTGGGCGGTTTCAAAGAACCCAAACCCATGGTCTTCTCCGGCCTCTTCCCCACAGACGCCGACGACCTGGAAGAGCTGCGTAATGCCCTGGACCGGCTGCAACTCAACGACTCGGCCCTGACCATTCAGCCCGAAAGTTCTGCAGCACTGGGCTTCGGCTTCCGCGTGGGTTTTCTGGGGCTGCTTCACATGGAAATCGTCCAGGAGCGCCTGGAGCGTGAGTTCAATCAGCAGCTGATCACCACGATTCCCAACGTGGAATTTGAGGTGTACACCAAGGACGGGCAGCATCTCGTCATCGACACACCCGCCGCCCTGCCCGACGCCAACAAGCTCGACCATATTGAAGAGCCCTTCATCGATGCACAGATCATTGTGCCCAAGGAGTACGTGGGCAACCTGATGTCGCTCTGCATGGAGCGCCGCGGCATCTTCAAGGACCAGAGCTATCTGGACACCATGCGCGTCAACCTGCGCTACGAACTGCCTCTTTCTGAGATTATCTTTGATTTTTACGATAAATTGAAGTCGCTCTCCCGCGGCTACGCCTCATTCGACTACGAGCTCATTGGCATGCGCCGTTCCGACCTGGTCAAGATGGACCTGTTGATCAACGGCGATCCCGTGGATGCGCTCTCCATGATTGTACACCGCGACAAATCCTATGAATGGGGCCAGAAACTGACCAGCAAGCTGAAAGAACTGATTCCACGTCAGATGTTTGAGGTGGCCATTCAGGCGGCGCTGGGCACCAAGGTCATCGCCAGAACCACGGTGAAGGCCCTGCGCAAGAATGTGACCGCCAAATGCTACGGCGGCGACATCAGCCGTAAACGCAAACTGCTCGAGAAACAGAAAGCTGGCAAGAAACGGATGAAGCAGGTGGGCAGTGTGGAGATCCCCCAGGAAGCCTTCCTGGCCGTGCTTCAAATCAAATAGACGAGAAACCGAACAAGCCGGAGAATGAGGTCGCTATGGCAGCCAGAAAAAAACCTGAGGTGAAGACCGAACCCCAAAAGTCCGCCAAGAAAAAATCCTCTTTCCGTGAATACTCCGAGTCACTCTTTGTGGCCATCGGCATTGCACTGCTGATTCGCGCCCTGATCATCTACCCCTTCCGCATTCCCACAGGCTCCATGGAAGACTCGCTTTTAGTAGGCGACTTTCTCCTGGCCAACAAGTTCGTCTACGGCATTCGTTCGCCTGATTGGATCGGCATTCCCTACACCGAACTGGGCTTCAAGGTGCCTTTCTTCCGCACGCCTGGCTTCAGGAAACCGGAGCGCGGCGATGTGGTCATCTTCAAATACCCCCGCAACGACAAGCAAAACTACATCAAACGCTGCATTGCCGTCAGCGGTGACACGCTCAAAATCACCGGCAAATCGGTAACCATAAACAGCAAGCCGTCGCCCATGCCGCCGGATCACAAATTCATGTATCCCGAAAAATACGCCAACGAACGGGAGATGGGCATCTTCCCGCCCGGCGCCGGCAACCGCGACTTCTACGGCCCGGTGGTCATCCCCTCCCCCGGCGACACACTGACGTTTACCGAGTCCAACCGTGCACGCTGGTTTGAACGTTTTCAATTGATGGTGTACGAAGGCCACCGGCTGGAACTCACACACAGCGGTGAGACCATTCGCCTGACTGTGGAGAATCAGAACCGCTGGCTGCGCGCCATCAACCTCTATCCCATGGAGGACTTCAGTGTAGATGGCGTGCCCATTGAACGGCTCACCTACACCGTGAAGCATCGTCACTACTTCATGATGGGCGACAACCGAGACAACAGTCTGGACTCACGCTACTGGGGCTTTCTGCCTGAACGCTATGTAGTGGGCGAGGGACTGATTGTCTACTGGTCTTGGGACAGCCATCTGCCGCTCTACCGATTCTTCAGCAAGATCCGCTGGTCGCGATTCCTGAAGCTGATCCGCTGACATGCAGCGCGCCGGCCTCTACATTCACATCCCGTTCTGCCGGAAACGCTGCACCTATTGTGATTTTTACTCAGAGGGAGACGCCATGCCGCGTCTCCCCCGTTATATAGAGGCCCTTAAAGCCGAGATCAATCTGCGTCACCTGCCTTCTCCCCAATCCCCAGTGGGTTCCGTCTACTTTGGCGGCGGCACACCCTCACTGCTCTCTGTTGACCAGATTGAAGGGCTGCTCCAACAGCTCAAGGCCCGCTTTTCGATGACTTCTGACTGCGAAGTGACGCTGGAGGCCAACCCCGGCACCCTTGACCTTCATTACCTTGAAGCCCTTCGAAACCTCGGGATCAATCGGCTCAGCCTGGGCGTACAATCCTTTCTGGACGACGAGCTCCAGATGATGGGACGCATTCACAGCAGCCGTCAGGTGATTAAAACAATTGACGACGCACGCAGCGCGGGATTTGACAACCTCAGCATCGACTTGATCTACGGCCTGCCGGGCCAGTCACTCGCCCAATGGACCACAACGTTGAAGCGTGCCATCGCCCTGGCGCCCGATCACATCTCGGCCTACACGCTGACCTGGTCGGAGCACACGCCCCTGGGCCGACGCATCGAACACGGCGCGCTGGAACGGCCCGACGAAGAGACAGTGGCCACGATTTACGAGACCACAGTGACGCAGTTTGCCAATGGAGGTTACGCTCAGTACGAGGTTTCCAACTTTGCACGCCCCGGCTATGAAAGCGTGCACAACCGCGCCTACTGGTCCGGGCGCCCCTACCTGGGGCTGGGCGCCTCGGCCCACGGCTTTCTGCCCCCGGCACGCTACTGGAACCACGCGGATCTGGACAGTTATATTGAGACAACTGAAAACAACCAATTGCCTGAGGCGGGCCGTGAGACGCTCTCTAAAGCCGATGTCCGCCTGGAAGAAATTGCCCTGGGGCTGCGCCGGCGCGAAGGCATTGCCTTGGCCCTGGTGGCCAACAGCAGCCCGCTGCCGCGCTTTGTGGACGCCGGCTGGCTGACCATTGAGGGCGACCGTGTGCGCCCCACATCGGCCGGCCTATTCCGCGCCGACGGCATGGCCACAGCCCTGGCCTAAAAAAAAGCCCCGGCAGACAATGCCGAGGCGAAAACGTTCTTTTACAACAGTTTCTATTTCAGCTTCTTGAGCAGCTTCTGGGCCTCTTTCAGGAATCCGATCTCCTCATCATTTTCGGGCTCCAGGGCCACGGCAGCCTCAAGCGATGTCCTGGCCAGATCGTTCTTCTTCAGGGCTTTGTAGCTGACCCCCAGCTGGTAGTGATGGCGCATTATCTCAGGCTCAATGACGGCGGCTTTCTTAAACCAGTCAACGGCCTCTTTGTGAGAGCCTTTCAGCTCCTCGCCATAGAGTTTCTTGGCAAAGAATTTGAGCAGGCCAGAGAGATCGGCCACATTCTGATGCCAGCGGCCCAGCACATGCATGGCCAGCGCAGACTCAGGATTGATTTCAACAGCTTTCTCCGCCTCGGCGCGGACTTTCTGGGCCAGCTTGACCTTCTCTTTGCCGCCACGGAACAGCCCCAGCCGACCGTAAACCACGGAGAGCTTGGCGTGGCCCTCCCAGCCCTGAGGATTGACCTCCACGGCTTTCAGACAGTACTCCTCGGCCTTGATAAAAAACGCCTCTTTCTGGTCTTTCTGCTTTTCAGAGAGCTGGTCGGCCAACTCTGTGTACATGTCACCGGCTTTCCAATGGGCCTCATAATTGACGGGGTCAATCTTCAAAACCTTGATGTAGGCCACGGCGGCATTTTCATAATCAGATTGATCCGACGCAGCGTCACCCTGGGCCATCAGGGCGGGTACATCAACATCCTGCGCCAGAAGCGGGGTCATCACGGCCAGCACCAACAGAACAGCACAGACAATACGGTGAAGTTTCATCATCTTCTCCTCTCTGGATCCGGGGGATCTCCGGCAGAATCGCCGAAGCTTTATAGAACACTCCGCCAACGGCGGAAACTGTAATCGAATGACTGGAATTTAGATCTTTTAAATAAACAACAATGAAGCAGAAATACAAGGACTATTTCATCCGATGACCCATTCCAATAAGTTGGTGATTCGCGGCGCACGCGAACACAACCTGAAAAATATCGATATCGACCTGCCCCGCGACGAGTTGGTGGTCATCACCGGCCTCTCGGGTTCGGGCAAATCCTCTTTGGCCTTTGATACAATTTACGCTGAGGGCCAGCGACGCTATGTGGAGTCACTCTCCGCCTACGCCCGGCAGTTCCTGGGCCTGATGGAAAAACCCGACGTGGAGTCGATTGAGGGTCTCTCCCCGGCTATTTCGATAGAACAACGCGTCTCGGGGCGCAACCCGCGCTCCACCGTGGGCACCACGACGGAGATCTACGACTATTTACGGTTGCTCTTTGCCCGTATTGGGGTGCCCTTCTGTTACAGCTGCGGCCGCCGCATCGAAAAGCAGACCATAGAACAGATGGTGGATGCCATACGCAAGCTGGACACCGGCACCCGAATTATGATTCTGGCCCCGGTGGTCAGGGGACGAAAAGGCGAGTACAGAGAGTGTTTCGAGCAGATCCGCAGCGACGGCTTCATCCGTGTCCGCGTGGACGGCAAAATCATGGAACTGGACAATGTCCCGCCACTGGACAAGAAGAAAAAGCATCAGATCGATGTGGTGGTAGACCGGCTGGTCATTGACGACAAGATGGCCACACGCCTCGCCGACTCTTTAGAGACCGCCATGAAGCTGGCTTCCGGCGTGGTGCTGGTGGATGTCGTAGGCGCCGAAGAACAGCTCTACTCCGCCAATTACGCCTGCGTGCACTGCAATATCAGCTATGAAGAACCCGCGCCGCGCATGTTTTCCTTCAACTCTCCCTACGGGGCCTGCCCTGAATGCAACGGACTGGGCTCTATCATGAAGATCGACCCCAGCCTCATTGTCCCCGATGAGACGCTCTCGCTGGCCGAGGGTGCGGTGAAGCCCTGGGGTGAGAACCGCGACGGCTGGTACTTCACGCAACTCAAAGCCGTGGCCAAGGCCTACGGATTCTCCCTGAACAAGCCCTTTCAAACGCTCACCGAAGAACAGCGTCAGGTGATTCTCTACGGCTCTGCCGGCCGCGAACTGGAATTCAACTACCAGTCGCAGAACCGGAAATCTCAAGGCACATTCATCAATCAGTTTGAAGGCATTGTCCAGAATCTGGAGCGGCGTTACAAGCAGACCACCTCGCAGCATATCCGTACCTGGATCGAATCCTTCATGAATGTGCTTTCCTGCCCGCAATGTCACGGGGCACGACTGAAACCGGAAAGCCTGGCCATCAAGGTCAATGACAAGTCAATCTGGGACGTCACCCGCATGTCCATTGCCGAGGCCGGCCGGTTTTTCGATGAGATTTCACTGACCAAGCGAGAGGGCATCATCGCCCAGCAGATTCTCAAAGAGATCAATGACCGGCTGAACTTCCTGCTCAACGTGGGTCTCAATTATCTCACACTGGACCGCCCCTCCGGCACACTTTCAGGCGGTGAGGCCCAACGCATCCGCCTGGCCACACAGATCGGCTCACAGCTGGTGGGTGTGCTCTACGTGCTGGACGAACCCTCTATTGGACTGCATCAACGGGACAACGAGCGCCTGATTCACACACTGATCAAACTGCGCGATCTCGGGAACACCGTGCTGGTGGTGGAGCACGACAAAGACACCATACTCGCCGCAGACCATGTGGTGGATCTGGGACCCGGCGCCGGTGAACACGGCGGCGAAGTGGTGGCCCAGGGCACGCCCAAAGAGATCATTCAAGACAACCACTCCCTGACCGGCCACTATCTCTCAGGCAAGAAAACGATTGAGATTCCAGAGACACGTCGTCCCGCTGATGACCGCTGGATCAGGGTATTCGGCGCCAAAGGCAATAATCTGAAAACCATCGATGCCGCCTTCCCCATGGGGCTTTTCGTGGCCGTGACCGGCGTCTCGGGATCGGGCAAATCCACGCTCATCAACGAGACACTCTACCCCGTACTGAAAAGCCATTTCTACCGAAGCCGCACACAGCCGCTGGCGCATGACCGCATCGAAGGCCTGAAGCATATCGATAAAGTCATCGATATCAACCAGTCGCCTATCGGGCGTACGCCGCGTTCCAACCCGGCCACGTACACCGGTGTCTTCACCCACATCCGCAACCTCTTTGCCGAACTGCCCGAAGCCAAGATCAGAGGCTATAAGCCCGGCCGCTTCAGTTTCAATGTCAAGGGCGGACGCTGCGAGGCCTGCGAGGGCGACGGCATCATCAAGATTGAAATGCATTTTCTGCCAGACGTCTACGTGCCCTGCGAGATCTGCAAGGGCAAACGCTACAACCGTGAGACACTGGAGGTAAAATACAAAGGCAAGTCCATTGCCGAGGTGCTGGACATGACCGTGGAGGAGGCACTGCATTTCTTTGCCCGCATCCCCTCCATTGCCCGTAAGCTTGAAACGCTGAACGATGTGGGACTGAGCTATATCCATCTGGGCCAGCCGGCCACCACGCTCTCCGGCGGCGAGGCGCAGCGCGTGAAACTCTCGACAGAACTCTCCAAACGCGCCACCGGAAACACACTCTACATCTTGGACGAACCGACCACCGGTCTTCACTTTGAAGACATCCGCATGCTCCTTGGCGTGCTCAACCGCCTGGTGGACAAGGGCAACAGCGTGCTGGTCATCGAGCACAATCCCGACGTGATCAAAACCGCAGACTGGATCATCGACCTGGGCCCGGAAGGCGGCGACGGCGGCGGCGAAATCATCGCACAAGGCACACCAGAGCAGGTGGCGACCGTGGCTGAATCGCACACAGGCCAGTTTCTCGTTGATGAATTGAAGCTCGCGTAAGGCCGTATGCATACAGGCCGGCCACTGCGAATGCCGCAGCGGATAAATATTTGTATATTCTGGATAAATACCACAAAATCAACTTGATTTTGCATCAAAAAAAGCGTACATAAAATGTTGTTAATTAAACAGGATCGCACATGCCCATACTCCTCCACTTCTTTCAGGCTCCTGCTTCTGACTGGCTGCGCTTCGCTGCGTTCCTTGTTGGCATTGTCTCTTTTGTACTCGTGGCCGAGTGGTCCCGACATCGTCAGGGATGGTCCGCTGAAATCAACCGGAAACTGGTGCATGTGGGTACCGGCATACTGATTCTCTTCAGCCCTGTCTTCTTTGAAACGGCTGCACCACTGATCAGTATGGCCCTGCTCTTCACCCTGCTCAACGCCTGGGGCATCAAAACCGGACGCCTCAGGGGCATGCACCCCGCAGGCCGGGCCAGTTACGGCACGGTGCTCTACCCCCTGGCCTTCGGTGTGCTCACCGCACTCTGCTGGAACGGCGGCAAAGCCGTGTTGATTCCCGCCATCTCCGTCCTGGCCTTTGGCGATGCCGCCGCCGCGCTGGTGGGTGAAAATTTGAAACGCCCGCACCGCTACAGACTGGCCGGCGATGAAAAATCACTGGAGGGATCGGGTGTGATGGCCGTGGTCAGCTTTCTGGCTGTCTTTCTGACCCTCCCCTACGCGGCGCAATTTGACGGCACCGCCATCACCGTTTCCCGCGCCTTGCTTCTGGCCCTCTTGACGGCCCCTGTGGCCACGGCGCTTGAGGCACTCTCCACCCGGGGATCGGACAATCTGACCGCGCCTTTGGGGTCGGCATTTGTGCTCTGGTTCGGACTGACGCAGCCACCGGCCGACGTCTATCGTCTGGCACTGGCCACCGTGCTGGCACTGGTTGTGGCGCTGGTCTCATTTCGGGCACGTTTTCTATCCGGCAGCGGTGCGACGGCCACCTTTGTGCTTGCCGTGGTGATTTTCGGCACGGGAGGATGGCAATGGGCCGGCCCCATTCTGGTCTTCTTTGTCTTGTCGAGCCTTCTCTCCAAAACGGGAAAGAAGGCCAAGGCCAAATTTGACCTCATGTTTGAGAAATCCAGCCGGCGTGATGCGGGACAGGTCATGGCCAACGGCGGTGTGGCCGGCGCTGCCGTACTGCTCAACCTCTATTTCCCGCACCCCCTGTGGTATGCGGCCTATCTGGCGGCATTGGCCTCAGCCACAGCCGACACCTGGGCCACTGAGATCGGGGTATTCTCAAAGACAGCGCCCAAATCGATTCTCAGCTTCAAACCGGTGATCGCCGGCACCTCAGGAGGCATCACCCCGCTGGGCACGACAGCTGCGTTTATCGGCAGTACACTGATCGCATTTACGGGATGGGCCGTGACCGGAGGGCAGCTCTCCCTGATAACAGCCCTCGTCGTCACTCTGGCCGGATTTATGGGCTCCCTGTCAGACAGCCTGCTTGGCGCCACGCTGCAGGCCCAATACCGCTGCCCGGTTTGCGAAAAGCGCACAGAACGGCAGAATCATTGCAACAACAACCCAACCATTCTAATATCCGGCCTGCACTGGCTGAATAACGACTGGGTGAACGGTTTGGCCGCCCTGTTTGGCGCCATCCTGGCCGGATTGTGGACATCTGTCAACTAAAGCATACAATAGATCAAATGAAGAGGAGCAGCTATGAAATTATCGGTCATCGGTAGCGGATATGTAGGCCTCGTGGCCGGCGCCTGTTTTGCCGAAGCGGGTAATAATGTAATCTGCATGGACACCAACGAACAAAAAATTGCCGATCTCAACAACGGCATTATCCCCATCTATGAGCCCGGCCTGGACAACATGGTCAAGCGCAATGCCGACCACGGCAAACTGACCTTTACCACAGACATGAAACACACAGTGGAGAACTCCGACATCATCTTCATTGCTGTGGGGACGCCACCCGATGAAGACGGCTCAGCAGACTTGAGGCATGTACTCGCCGTGGCCAAGGCCATCGGTCAGCACATGAACGCGCCCAAGATTGTGGTGGACAAGTCCACCGTGCCCGTGGGTACCGCCCAGAAAGTCAAGGCTGCGGTCAAAGCCGAGACCGACATCGAATTCCACGTGGTCTCCAACCCGGAATTCCTCAAAGAGGGTGCGGCCATCGATGATTTTATGTACCCGGATCGCGTGGTCATTGGCTGCGACACCGAGGAGACCGGCGAAACCATGCGTCAGCTCTACGCCCCATTCACACGCACAGGCAACCCCATCATTGTGATGGACATTGTCTCCGCCGAGCTGACCAAATACGCGGCCAACTCCATGCTGGCCACCAAGATCAGCTTCATGAATGAAATGGCCAACCTCTGCCACCGCGTGGGCGCCGATATAGAGAATGTCCGTCGCGGCATCGCCTCCGACCGACGCATCGGTAAAGCCTTTATCTTTGCCGGCGTGGGCTATGGCGGCTCCTGCTTTCCCAAAGATGTCAAGGCGCTGATCCGCACCTCGCGGAGCTATGATTACAACATGCGCATTCTCACAGCCGTGGAAGATGTCAACGAAGACCAGAAAAAAGTGCTCATCCCCCGCATTCTGGAGCATTTTGGCGGCAGCATTGAAGGCAAGACCATCGCCCTTTGGGGCCTCTCTTTCAAGCCCAAGACCGATGATATGCGTGAGGCCCCGGCCCGCGTGCTCATCAAGGCCCTGCACGATCTGGGCGCCACTGTCAAGGCCCATGATCCCGTGGCCATGGAAGAGGCACGCCGGCTCAAACTGGACAAAATGGCCACGCTCTGCGACGACAACTACGAAGCCATTCGCAACGCCGACGCCCTGATCCTGGTCACCGAGTGGCTGGAGTACCGTGAGCCCGATTTTGAATACATGAAAAAGAATATGAACCAGTATGTGGTGTTTGACGGCCGGAACATCTACAATCCCAAGAAACTGCGTGACAAGGGATTTGCCTACTACGGCATCGGCCGTCCGTAATCGATCTGAACACATTTCATCCATTTAGGAGGTTAACATATGTCTATAATTATTGATGTCCTGGGACGTGAAATCCTCGACTCCCGCGGCAATCCCACCGTGGAAGTCGAAGTCGTCCTCGAATCCGGTGTGGTGGGCCGCGCCGCCGTGCCCTCTGGCGCCTCCACAGGCGAGCACGAAGCCGTGGAACTGCGTGACGGAGACAAAACCCGCTACCTGGGCAAAGGCGTACTGGACGCTGTGGACCATGTCAATGAAACCATCGCTTCCGATCTCATCGGTGAAGACGCGGTCTATCAGGCCGAGATCGATCAGATGCTTTTGGAGCTGGACGGCACACCCAACAAGTCCAAGCTGGGCGCCAACGCCATTCTCGGCGTCTCCATGGCCGTTGCCAAGGCCGCCTCAGAATTCTGCGGCCTGCCGCTCTACCGCTATATCGGCGGTGTGGCCGGACGGACGCTGCCTGTACCCTGCATGAACGTGCTGAACGGCGGATCTCACGCAGACAACAGCGTCGACCTGCAGGAATTCATGATTGCCCCTGTGGGCGCCGCCGATTTCTCCGAAGCCTATCGCATGTCAGCCGAGGTCTATCACACGCTGAAAGGCGTGCTCAAAGCCAAGGGCTACGGCACCGGCGTAGGTGATGAGGGCGGGTTCGCCCCCAATCTCAAGTCCAACGAAGAGGCTGTGGAAGTGATTCTGGAGGCCATTGAAAAAGCCGGTTACAAACCTGGCGACGACTTCTTCCTGGCACTGGACCCGGCAGCCAGCGAGTACTACGATGCAGAAAAGAAACGCTATGTGCTGGCCTCTGAAGGCCGCGAGCTCACCGCAGAAGAGATGGTGGACTTCTGGGAAGACTGGGCCAATAAATACCCCATCTTCTCCATTGAAGACGGCATGGACGAGAATGACTGGGACGGCTGGAAACTGCTGACAGACCGCATTGGCGACCGCGTGCAGCTGGTCGGCGACGACCTCTTTGTCACCAATGTGGAACGGCTTAAAATGGGTATTGAAAAGGGCGTAGCCAACTCCATTCTCATCAAAGTCAACCAGATTGGCAGCCTGACCGAGACCATGGACACCATTCAGATGGCCGCAGAGAACGGTTACACCTGGATGGTCTCTCACCGTTCCGGCGAGACCGAAGACACCACTATCGCCGACCTGGTGGTGGCCACCAGCGGCGGTCAGATCAAAACCGGCGCCCCCTGTCGCACCGAGCGCGTCGCCAAATACAACCAGCTCCTGCGTATTCAGGATGACCTGGGCGACGGCGCACTCTATGCCGGTAAAAAAGTCTTGAAAAAATAGTTTGAAACACGCATATTACAGGGCCGTCTCCTCACAGAGGCGGCCCTGTATTGTTTAAATGGAATTCGCCCAATGACAAAACGCCATACCGCCCGGAAAAAACCAAAAAAGAAACCGCAGCAAGGCCGTATCGGCTGGCTGATCGGCTTGATACTGCTTTTGGCATTGGCCCTATTGCTCTGCCTAGGTAAGCGGGGATTCTATCAGCAATTCCGCATGGGCAAGGCCCGTGAAGATCTGAACCGTGAAATCCGGACACTGGAAGCAGAAAAGGCAATTCTTGAAGAAGAAAAAGAACAACTGAAAACACCGGAGTACACGGAGAAAATCGCCCGTGAAAAATACGGCATGGGCAAGAAAGATGAAAAAGTCTATCATGTCGTTCCCCGTAAGACAGAAAAATAATATGTGCTGAACCTGGAGTCCGCCATGGGCCGCAAGCCGTTTCTCAATCCCATCTCCCATCTACGAAAAACCCTGCTGGCGGGGCTGTTGATACTCGCCCCGACCACACTGACTGTCTTCATCCTCTTTAAGCTCTTTCAATTTCTCGACGGCCTGCTGCGGGAGACCGTCATCCGTTTTGTGGCCGAACGCATCCTGCAGGCGCCCCTGGATATTGCCATTCCCGGTATTGGTATTCTCGCCCTCCTGGCCTTGCTGCTCATCACCGGATCTGTTGCGCGTAACTTTCTTGGACGGCGCATTATCGCCCTTGGCGACTGGTTTATGGGGCGTATTCCATTGGCCAACCGCCTCTATGCCGCCATCCGGGAGATTGCCGAGGCCATACTCTCAGAGAAGCGGGAAATCTTTAAGAAAGCGGTGCTTTTTGAGTACCCGCGGCCGGGGCTCTGGTCTATCGGCTTTTTCACGCAGGACACACGCGGCCCTATTCAGCAAGCCTTGACCGATGATGTGGTCAGTGTTTTTCTGCCCACAACACCCAATCCGACTTCAGGATTCCTGCTCTTTGTCCCCAAAACCTCGGTGCGCGAATTGGACATCAGCGTGGAAGATGCCATGAAAGTCATCATCTCAGGGGGGGCTCTGCACTTAAAAGGGGACGGCAATCGAGCCGGTGAAGCCCTACATTAAGCCGGACCCACGGTGGCAGCATTATCTGGCACTCAGACTGACCTGGCTGCTGTTTACAGCCATGACAGTCCCGGCAGTCGCCCAGACACAGGACTCTCTATGGACAAGCTACAGGCGCGGGCTGCAGACAGACCACTGGACAGCGGGCATTCACAAACGGTGGACACCGGCACGAAACACGACCCTTGCCTTTTCCGAGGTTCTTATCTCCGACAGGCTGGCCACATCCACAGAGGGCGACAAGTGGCGTGACCAGATCAATGGCAGCCTGAATCTGGAGTACTGGATGCACCCCCGACTGAAACTGCTTGCAGAGTGCAGACAGTTTCGTTATAATGACAGACTGTCAGGTTTGGAACGAGACATCCAGACGCACAGCGCGGCCGTGGGCGTGGACTGGCGTTCAAAAATAGGACGCCTCCCTTTCAAGGTGGGCATCGTTGAAGACCGCCGCAGCCGCCAGATCGACAGCGGTCCCCGTGTGGAAACAGGGCTCGAGATCCCCGATCTTCGCCTGGGACAGTACAGAAACACACTCTACAGCCGGGCCAATGCCGACTGGCTGAACCGTCGGCAGAATCACACGCTGGACGTCACCTATCTGGCGCACCGCCAGTTTGAAGGCGGCACAGAGGATTCCCTGTGGGTGCAGGTGCTCAACCAGCGGCGCGACTATTACTTTGATACTGCGGGATTGATAGAGAGCCGGCACTCTGAGGGGTATCTCCTGGAGAATCGGCTCCACTACGACCTGGGCACCAATCAACAGTTTTCGCTGAGAAGTGGTTTACAGTGGAAACAGCTCAGTATTCATCACGCTGACGAGGATCAGCGTCAGTTGCAGCGCAGGCGAGACGATTTCAAGTCAGAACTGCATATGAGCATCTCGACGCGCGGCGACAGCTATCACGCTGTGGCATCAATGGGATTCACGACGCGACAGGAACAGTATGAGCTGGGCGTCACACAATCGCTTTTCGGGCGCTCTCTGGCCACGCCGGACAATCAGGGCCGCCGGAACTATGCCGCCCTGCATCTCGGCTGGCGCCTCCGGTACAGCGACAGTCTCCATGTGGTCGCACGGATTCAGAAGTTGCAGTACGACACGCCCGATGAGGCCAATGTCGATGACCGCGACGAACTGCGCTGGCGTGTTGAAGCCCAGTGGATTCACGCCTTCTCTCCCTGGCTGGAATCCACACTGAAACTCTCGGCCAACGGTGACCACATCGTCTATCTCTCGGGGCAGCGCAGCGCCGACAACCAGTGGATGCGGAATCTCCGGCTGGAACCCAGTCTGAGATGGACACCCTCGCCGAGATGGACCTGGCATCAAACGGCACGCATCATGGCCAATTATGTCGATTATGACTTTGAATCACTGCTGCCCAATGTCCGCAGCTACACCTATAGACGCCTGGCCATCAGTGATACGGTACAATACAGGGTTTCAGGGGATATTCGGCTCACCGTGCAGTACCAGATGGAACGGGACGAAACCGGCAAGCTGGACTGGAATCGCTGGCAGGAACAGCGTATGATCTCCCGCATCGCCCATGACCTCAATCTGGGCTTTGCCTGGCATCCATCGCCCTATTGGCGGATTGCACCAGGCTATCACTACTACCGGCGGCGGGGCAGGCAACACGGTTTTGACAGTAAAATTTCTTCGGATTTCATACACTGGGGACCGACACTCCACATTCAGTATCGTGAACGGGGACTTTTATGGACCCTGCGCGTACAAATGAACAGAACCAAGGTGTTATCACGCCATATACAGAGGGCCGCACGCGTACAACTCAAGTGCCGCTGGGCGATTTAAACCCAACTAAAGAGAGAATCCTATGAGCCAAAAGGAACGCATTAAGCTCACAATCCCCAGTAAACTGGAAGAATTGACACACATTGAAAAAATGTCCACAGAGCTGGCAGAAAAATTGGGCCTGAACTCTGACCGAAAAAACAACCTCTCTATTGCGATCACAGAAGCAGTGGGGAATGCCATCAGTCACGGCAACGGCAAAGATCCCGCTAAGAAAGTACATATTCAGATCGATATCTCCGCAGAGAAGCTGATCATTTCAGTCACGGACGAGGGCAAGGGATTCGATCCGGAGAACATCTCTGACCCGCTGGCCCCTGAAAACATGCTCAAAGAAAGCGGACGCGGCATCTTCATTCTGAAGCAATTGATGGATGATGTCTATTTTTCCTTTGATAAAGGCACTACATTGACCTTTGTTATGGATCTCAATGCGTAAGCGGTGAACTTGCTTTATTTAACATCTCTAATTTATCTAAGCCTCGGCGTGGTGATCATTCTCCTGGGGCTGATTATACTCCGTGAAAACCCTCGGCAGCGCATCAACCGTATCACCGGTATCATGATGCTGCTGGCCGGCACAGGGCCGCTGTTCGCCGCTTTTGGATTTCTCATGCAGCTCAGCACTGCTGTGCCCATCTCGCCGCTTCCGTTACGGCGACTCTCACTCATCTGGGAATTTTTCTTTCCACAGATGCTTCTCTTCGCCCTGGTCTTCCCCAGAGAGCTGTTCCCATTACGGAAAAAATCCGGCATCACGCTGATTCTCTTTCTGCCCCACACCATCCATTTTATTCTCATCACGCTTTTCTCCTCACCGGAGCAGGTGCGTACGCTGATTCCAATCGAAACACTGGCTGCGCAAGCCGGTCTCTGGCTCCAACCGCTGATTCTTCTCCTTCGATTCTTTATCAACGGCATGGAACTGCTGATCCGCTTTCATAACAACTTCTTTGCCTTCATCAATCTGCTTTATATTGTGGCCGCCATCACACTGATGATGCTGGGCTACCGGCGCATTGAACAGCCACAGGTCAGAAAACAGGTGGGCCTGGTGCTCTGGGGCATCCGCGCCAGCGTGGGCCTCTATGCCATCGCCTTCATTTTTCCCCATCTCCACCTGATCAGCCCAAGCCCCACGGCGGTCATCATTTTAACCGTCTCTGCGCTTCTCATCGGGGCGGGCAGTATTGGCTGGGCCATCATTCGCTACCAATTTCTCAATATCCGGTTTATGATCCGCCGCGGCCTCATCGTCTCCCTGACATTCGGAATTCTCATCGGTCTCTATCTGCTCATATACAGCCAGGGACGGCGACTGATCCATGGGCTGTTCGGGATTGACCTTCCCGTAATGGAAGTCCTTTTCATCATTCTCTCGCTGTTGGGATTCCAGCCCCTGCTCAGTGCAGTGGAGCGTTTTCTGGAAAAAATATTTGTAAAAGACCAGGGTGACTACCGCCACATGCTCCGGCATCTCACCCGGGAAATCATGACCACACTGGACCTCGATGCGCTCAGAACAAAATTGACAGGCACCATGGAGCGGGCCCTTTCTCTGGAGCGTGTGGTTCTGCTGTTGCCCGGCCCCGGCGACCTGTTCAGAGTACAGCTGGACTCAAAACAATGGGCCCTGCGCTTTCAGCCCGGAACCGTGGATATCCTGATCCGAAACAACGGCCCCATCCGTTTTGATGATCTGGCGCTCCGTGCCACTGCCGACACGGACCTCGATAGGCTTCAGGCTTTAAACCCACACTGGATTCTGCCGCTCTGCTATCGCGACCGTCTCAACGGAATTCTTCTGCTGGGCGAAAAGATCACACACACGGTTCTCTCCGGCGAAGATCTCACCGTGCTCTCTGTCATGGCCAATCAGGCCGCCATTGCCATTGAAAATGCCGCGCTCTATAAAGAGACGCTTGAAAAACAACGCATGCAGGAAGAGCTGCATTTTGCCAAAGAAATACAACGCCATCTGCTGCCCCCGCGCTGTATTGAAGATACCCACCTGGAACTCTGCGGCTACAACCTTCCTTCTAAGGAAGTAGGCGGGGATTACTATGATTTTATCACACTGAGCGATGAGAAAATCGGTATCGCCATCGGTGACATCTCGGGGAAAGGGGTGCCTGCCGCCATTTTGATGTCAAATCTGCAGGCCGCCCTTCGCCTCTGCGCCACCGCAGACACCCCGACGGACCAGGTGATGCGGCGCATCAATGCCCATATCGCCGAAACCACCTCAGCCGATCGTTTTGCCACATTCTTCTACAGCATCTTCGACCGCAGCGTATCTCAGTGGACATTCACCAACGCCGGACACAACTACCCCCTGCTCATCCGCCAGGGCGAGGCGCCGCGCTGGCTGAAGACCTCCAATATCATCATTGGTGTACGGCCCGATTTCCCATACACCACCTTCCAGCAGGACTTACAAGCTGGTGATTTGGTAGTACTCTACACCGATGGCGTCTCAGAAGCGGTGGACGGCACCGGAGAACAGTTTGGCGATGCGCGCCTCATGGACACCGTGCAGCAGGTTTCTGACCGCCCCGCACAGGCCGTCATGGATCACATTCTAGAGACAGCCACTGAATTTACACACGGCCATCTCCAGGCCGATGATCTGACCCTGGTAATCTTTAAAGTAAAGCCTATCTCATGAAAAAAATGTACCTCAAAGGCCTCTCGCGCCAGGAGATGGAAAACTTCTTCCTCTCCATTGGCGAGAAACGTTTCCGTGCGCAGCAGCTCTGGACATGGATCTACATCCGGGACATGGATCATTTTGAGGAGATGAGCAATATCTCCAAAGCCCTGAGAAAGAAGCTGAGTCGCATTGCAACAATCAGTCGACTCAAACTCGCGGCAAAACAACTTTCAGAGGCCACAGGCACACAAAAATTTCTCTGGGAATTGGAGGACGGTCTTCACGTCGAGTCTGTCTTTATTCCGGACAAGGAGAGACGGACGGTCTGCATTTCCACACAGGTCGGCTGTGCGCTGGGCTGCCGTATCTGCGCCACGGGCAAACTGGGGTTCACACGCAACCTTCACAGCCATGAAATTGTGGAACAGGTGATGGGTGTACAACGGCAAATCGGCCAGAAAATGACCAATATCGTGGTCATGGGCATGGGTGAACCCTTTCAGAACTACGACGCGTTGCTGCGGGCCTTATACATTCTCAATGATTCAGACGGCATTGCCATCGGGTATCGCAAGATCACCATATCCACAGCCGGACTGATTCCTGAGCTCCAAAGGTATACCGCAGAGGGGCATCCTTTTCAGCTGGCCCTCTCGCTCCACGCCACCACCGATGCCCAGCGTAACCAGATCATGCCGATCAACAAAAAATATCCGCTGGCTGAACTTTTAGCAGCGTCACGGGCCTATACGCAGAACTCAAAAAGCCGCCTCACCATTGAGTACGTACTCATAGACGGCGTCAATGATGCGCCGGAGGATGCCCACCGGCTGATGAAGCTCCTCAGGGGCATTCCCTGCAAGATCAACCTCATTGCCTACAACCCCACCGGCAACACCTTCAAAAGGCCCACACAGGCCCGCATTGATGCCTTCTCAGACATCATCTGCCCCCTGCTCTCCGCCCCGGTCACCGTGCGGCGCTCAAAGGGTGACGACATCGACGGCGCCTGCGGACAGCTGGCCGGCAAATCCAAATACAACATGAACCCTGACCCCGCCGAATAAAAAAGCCCGGCCTCATACAGAGACCGGGCCAGACAAATCAGATCAAATGTCATCCGCCAGTTAATCGACAAACAGACTCTTGGATGAGAAATCGGGATCAGACGTTAAATTGACGCCCAGCTTTCTCAGGCCCGCCTCATCACCCGGTGAGGGAATATGGGTGAGATGCACCTCACATCCGTCCAGTACGGTGAGTTTCTCCACCGCCATGCGCGAGGTGGGATTGGCCGTCCCGCTGATGGCCAGGGCGATCAGTGTCTCCTCCAGATCCAGGCTGACCATTTTTCTATTGAGTATGTCTTTCTTCAAATACGCCAGAGAGTCGATGATATTCGGTGCGAGAAGATGGAGTTCATCGGGCAGATCGGCCAGATGCTTCAATGCATTGATCACCAGACTGGAGGCGGCATGCATCAGTGAGGTGTTCTTGCCCGTGACAATGGTCCCATCTGGGAGCGCCATGGCCGCACCGCAAAATATGCCGTCACTGCCCTTGCCCTTTTCTTCGGCCTGCAGCGCAGCCTCGCGTGCGTATTGAACCACAATACGGTCCTCGGTTCTGGCGCCGGCATTCTTCATGATCAACTCCGCATGCTGAAGCACATCTTTCTCCACCAGGCCCAGCGCATACTCACAGGCACAGCGAAAATATCGACGGATGATCTCCTGATGGGCCGCCTTCTGCACCAGGGCGTCATCAATAATCCCATAGCCAGCCCGATTCACCCCCATGTCCGTGGGCGACTTATACACAGACGCCTCCCCCGTGATCTTCTCCAGAATGCGCCGCAGCAGAGGAAAGGCCTCCAGGTCACGGTTGTAATTCACGGTTTTCTCATTATAGGCGTCCAGATGATGATGGTCAATCAGATTGACGTCTTTCAGATCGACGGTGGCAGACTCATAGGCCACATTGACCTTGTGGCTCAGCGGCAAATTCCAGATGGGAAAGGTTTCAAATTTGGCATAACCGGCTTTCACGCCGCGTTTGTACTCGTGGTAGAGCTGCCCCAGACAGGTGGCCAGCTTGCCGCTGCCCGGGCCTGGGCCGGTGATCACCACAATGGGCTTGGTGGTCTCAATATAATCATTGGCGCCATAGCCCTCATCACTGACAATCAGGTTGACATCAGTGGGATAGCCCTTGGTGAATCCATGCGTATAGACCTTGACCCCACGGCGCTCCAACTTGTTCTTGAAGGCCTTGGCCGAGGGTTGATTCTCATACCGGGTGATGACAACGGCGGCTATCTCCAACCCCCATTCATGAAAATCATCGATGGTTTTCAGGGCATCCGAGTCGTAGGTGATCCCAAAGTCGGCCCTGACTTTCTTCCTCTCAATATCACCGGCGTAGATACAGAGAATCACATCGGTTTTGTCTTTGAGTTTATGAAGAAGACGCATCTTCACATTGGGATCAAAACCCGGCAGCACACGAGAGGCGTGATAGTCAAAGAGCAGTTTGCCACCGAACTCAAGATAAAGTTTGTCATTGAATTTTCGTACACGCTCCAAAATAGCTGCGGTCTGTTCCTGGAGATACTTCTCATTATCAAAGCCCGCTTCTCTCTGCATGGCATCCTCTCTTCGCATTAAAGCCGCTCTGCACACACCGCATCGTTTGCAAGACGACAGTGGCAGAACATATTAAAAATGGGGCATAAATTCAATCCGGAAGCGGCATTGAGGGGCCTGCTGAAATTACCTTCACCCCTAAACCCAACCGAGTTTCACAAGGAAAGGCCGCCCTCAACGCAAACCGGGCGGCATTATTTCTGTTCGCAGGGATCAAACGCAGCGATTCAGGTTCAAAATGATTGGCTTAATATAGGATAAAAAGGCCGTCAATAGCAACGTCAATTCGCGTCAACCTGAAAAATATCTCAAAATTGCAGGGTAAACTTTGTACCACCAATGCGATCGATAAGCACTTGGCCGCGCAGCTGTTCGGCCCCCAAGATGTAAACCAGCTTAAGGCCCAAAGACTGGGCGGTCTGCGGATCAAAGCCCTCGGGCAAACCGACACCGTTGTCACAGACAACCAATTCGGTCTTCTCATCTCTTACATGCATTTCAATCTTTATCTGACCCAGCCCCTGAAAATCGCCGGGAAAGGCATACTTCAACGCATTGGAGAGTAATTCGTTAATAATCAGTCCGCAGGGTACGGCCTGATCGATATCCAGACTCTCCAGACCAATTTCAGAATCTATCTGAATATGCCTGGGATTCACATGATAGATCTGCGTCAACCCCTGCACCAGAGTCCGTACATAGGCCGGCGCATTGATATGGGAGAGATCCTTGGATTGATAGATCTTTTCATGAAGCAGCGCCATGGTGCGGATGCGGTTCTGGCTTTGAAGAAAGACATCCAGTACGTCGGTATTTTTCACATGCCGCGATTGTAGACTGAGCAGGCTGGAGATGATCTGCAGATTATTCTTTACCCGATGATGCACCTCCTTCAAAAGCACCTCTTTCTCTTTAAGCGAGGTTCTGAGCTGACGATAGGCCTGTTTGGATTCTGTGATATCACGAAAGATACCGAGTATGGTGGGCTTTTCCGTGTAGAGAAATTCGTCAGAGGCAAAGACCTCCATCTCCCACGTCATCCCCTCCTGACGCCTCGCCCTGGCCTCGTAGTGATGTAGTGCCTCACCGGGAGTCAACAATCGAAACGTGATGGGATCGATGCTGAGTTGAGATTCAACCTCAATGAGATCCCGAAGCACTGTCCCGGTAAGCTGGTCCACCGGCTTGCCGAACATGATTCCCAGTCGGGCATTTCCCCAGATCACACGGCCTTCCTGTAACAACGCAATGCCATCGATTGGATTCTCGGCAATCAACCGGTATTTTTCTTCAGACTCTGCCAGTTGACGCGTGCGTTCTTCTACCAGGCCTGCCAAAGTTTGGGCCTGACGCCGGTCAGAGATAAAGCGCTGTATCAGATAAAACAGCACTGTGATACCCAACAGAACCGCTGCGAAAAACCAGGCAGTCTGCCAGTAGGGCCGTTTGATGACAATGAGAGGCGACGAAACCACAGGGCTCCAAGACCCATCCAGGCTGGCTGCCTGAAGATGGAAGCGATATTCCCCGGGATAGAGGTTGGTATAGCGAATCTGCCGATTCGAGAGTTCCGGGCCTTCAACCCACACCTCATCAAAGCCCTCCAGCCGGACACGAAACTGCATGGCATGTTCATCAATAAACGAGCTGCCATAGAAAGAGCATATCCAGAAATTCTCATGATAGGCCAGAGAGAGCCGCTTGTCCAGTGGCCGCTTGTCACCGTTGACCTCTAAAGATAACAACCGGGCGATAGGGGCGGCATCACAATCTCGAAAATCGAGCCCCTTCTCATAACGTGAGACACCCCCTTCACTGCCAAACCAAAGCCTTCCCATTGAATCTTCACAGAATGCATCGCGATTCAGTTCCTTCCCCGCAAACCCGTGGTTGCTCGTCAAATGGCGCATTCCATCGGTTTCAAAGCAGATCAACCCATTGTCCGTTCCCAGCCAGAGCCGGCCCTCCCCGTCCTCCAGAAGACCGTACACCGGTCGGTCAACAGACTGTCCCCGCCAGAAAAAACGCTCAATACACGTGTCTGTCAGAACAAACAATCCAGCGCCCGTTCCCAGGAAACGCCGGTCATCCTCGGTGACCAATATCGTATATATATCATTGGCTTCAGGCTCTGTGTCACAGAGAAACTGCCTCAGTTCGTCCTCATGATAGACATACACCCCCCTGGCCGTCGTCCCCAGATAGATCTGACCCTCTGGGCCAATGATGATGCGCCTCAGCCCCGCTTTAATCGTATTGGCCCAGGCCACGGGATGGAGTCGATTCTGCTTTACCGTAAAGAGCCCGTTGCTACCGACTGCCCATACGCACTGCTGTTGATCCACAGCGACACTGCGGATTGGTCCTGACTGAGGCGGTTTTGCAATCCAGGTAAATCGCCCCTCTCTGGAGAGTCTGCCCAGACCGTGGTAGTTGCAGGCCAGCCAGATATTATTTTTCCCATCCAGTGACATATCAATCACCCTGGCCCGCGGTTCAGGCAATTGTCCCACCCCCTCAAAGGGAAGGGTCTTAAAAGAGTGACCATCATACAATGACAACCCGGTATTATGTCCAAGGACAAAGTGCCCCGGCCGCTGTTCGACAATCGAGGTGACTTCATCATCCAACAAACCGTGTCGCTCCCTGAAACTGGCAAAACGCATACTGACCAACTTGGAGACGCCCCGCTGGGTTGCAAACCAGATATTTCGCTCTCTATCCCTGAAAATCGCATTGGCCCCAGAGGCCAGCAGTCCGTTTTCCACATTCAGCCGGAAGGGAGAATCCCCTGGAGAGGCGCAGTAAAATATAGACCCATATTGAAAATAAACGCCATGCCCCCCATCCGGTACAAATTTGATGCGATCCACTATAGGCACCAGCGCCTTGAATTCCCTGGAGAGTTTTATATCAATGCGATGCCACTGCCCCGCTTCAAAATACCCCATCCAATGCCGGCCAGAGGCCCAGATCCGGTGATGCTCCATTTCTCTGACCCGCCGTTCAGAGTAGAGCTCAGTCACGGCTTCATCGGGAAGCGCGGCTTCGGTCACAGGCAGCGAGGCCCATCCGCTTTGCGTCAGATACTTCAGCCCCTCTGAGGTGGCCAGGAGAAAGCCTTCTCTGTAACGAATCACATCAAAAACAGCCGGACTGGTCACGCCCGCTCTGTCTAATGGCCGCGTCCAGACACTGTCCTGGCAGAGGTAAAGCGACTGACCATATCTGCAGAACGCCACCACAGGAATCCCGTCCCAGTAGGCCACGTCAAAATTGATCGGCGCTTGAAGTCCGTCAATGTCCGGCCCATTGAGCGATGACCATCCACAATCAAAATAGCTGTAAAAAACAACATGCGTTTCTGCGGGAAGCGCCCAGACCACACCCTTTGCGTCGGTCTTGAGACAGCGAAACGCCCGGTATTCGCCCTTGTCCTTTCCCATCATCGTCTGCCAGGAAAGACCGTCGTACATTGAGATACCGGCACGGGTGGCAAACCACATCCGTCCCAGAGAATCCTGTGTCACATCATTGACCATCGAACTGGCCAGACCGTCGCTCTCAGTATAGTTATGAATAAGGTAGGATTGTGAATGAAGCCCGACAGGGTGCATCAGAGACAGTGCTGAAAACAGAATACAGACCAAATACCGCAGTGCAGATAAACGCATGGCATTACCAGGTTAATGAGGGGCTGGAGAACCCGCAACAATTGCAAATTTTGCGCCATGATTGCCCGCCTGGGCTCAAGGGGACACGTTGATACAGAGGACCACCATCTAGGGCCGAATCACAGATGTTCAGTATCATGCAACATTGTATCTTTCCATACACTTTGAAATGACTGCCACTCACCCGCACCCTGCACCACTGGGCGATTTTTATGGATTTCTCTGCGTTTGAGTCAGGATATTACCGTGATGCTTTTAGACGATCCAACACCTCACAAACAGACAAGGGATACCCATGATAAAGCCATTGATCCCCTTCTGCCTCACACTGCTGCTGGCCCTCTCTTGCGGCCCCGTGCCGGTGATTCTCCCCACTGAAAATTTTGAGGCCAATTTCTGCAACTTCCCCTTGGCCTGGACGGTCAGCCGCGGCTCAGGAATCACTGTGGCCGTGGTGGACAGCGCCGACTCCAACAGGACTGCACGTGTCATGCAGCGCATTGCTGCACTGGCGCCGGAGGCGGCCTGCCTCTCATGGACACCGGTTGAATTTCTGGCGACTGACCACCATAAACGGCCGGAGATCATCCTACTGATGACTGATATCAAAACGCAAGGGATCGTTGAGACCGTCAAAGTAAGAACCGCACAAAACACTGCCATTCTCATTCCTGTATTTCTGGGCGCCGTACAGCCGGAGCAAAAGGCGCGACTGACCTTCATCCAGCAGGCCCGGAACGCCGGCGCCCTCATTGTGGGCGGTCACGGCTGCGCCTTTGAGATTGGTGATTTTTCGACATGGGAATCCTGGCCCGTAGACCTCTGGGCATTGAATGTGGAGGTGGACGGAGGGCAGTACCGGATGAAAGGTTCTACAATTGATCTTCCGACGCGACACGCCGGCCCCGTGGCCGCGGCCTGTGCGGCGCTTGTGCGCGCCAGCTATCCCCATCTCACACCGCATGCACTGAAAACACATCTGCAAACCCATGCCCGCCCCCTGGCCTGGGGCCGGCTTAGAGACAATGGCTGGATGCCCATTGACACCTCAACGGCAGGATTGACAGAAAAAGCCATGGCGTGGGGGGACAGCCTTATTGCCAGCTATCAGGCGCCCTGTCTAGATGCCGCCCTGGCCCTGGGGCGCAGTCCAGCGGGTGATGGGGCATGGTGCCGCAGCCTGCTGCGCTGCGCCGAGGCGCATAAAACCGCCACCGGGCGCGGCGTCACCGTGGCCATTTTGGATCATTTATTTGACAAAGACGACAAGGCCTTTACCGGGCGCACCGTGGCCCCGGGCAGCGTCTTTGACGAACTGCCCGTCTGGGGCGGCCGCGGGCACGGTACGCACATGGCCCACGAGCTCCTTCAGGTGGCGCCAGACGTTCAACTCATGCCGGTGCGCATCACCGGCCCCGGGCACTACGGCAATGCCGAGGGCTATATCCGCGGTATCGACTACGCCGCTGAACACGGGGCCCATGTGATCAGCCTCAGCCATGCCCCCATTCCTCCAGACATGCAGGCCGATCTCGACGCCGCCATTGCCAGGGCCTCGGAGAAGGGAGCGGTGCTGGTCTACATTCACTACAGAGGTCAGCGGCACGATGTGGTGGTGCCCGGCCCCATCGAATTTAAAACAAAGCCGATCTCAAAGGCCTCACTCTTTGTCATCGGCACCCACTTCAGCAGCAGCTTCCCCTACACCTGGGGACTCTCGCCCACGGCGCCTGTGGTGGCCGGTGTCATCGCCACGATGAAAGAGGTCAACCCCGCACTCTCGTCCCAGGCCATTTGCGACGTGCTGCACCGCGCAGGCGGGCAGTGCACCGCCCAGGGCACCCCGCTGCTGGATGCGGTCAAGGCCCTGCAGCTCGCCCGGCAGTAACAAGGGTTTCCGGGGCATGGACCGCCACGCCCCGGAACAACCGACAAATCCCGACCAGTTTCCCCTTGAAATTCCCCTCACAATTTCGTAACATTTTGTGCAACACCTATCGCATCCCCTCTCATCTCATTAGCGAAAAGGAGCCTCGCATGGCAAAGCGGACCCCCTTTCCACCGGTATTCTGGATCGCCAACGGCATTGAAGTGCTGGAGCGGTTCGCCTATTACGGCATCTACATGGGTTTCGGTATTTACATGACCCATCTCGGTTTCAGCAGGGACCAGCTGGGCGTGATCCAGTCGATCTTCCTGGCTTTCAGCTATCTCATCCCCCTGTTTTCCGGCGCCTTTGCCGACAGATACGGCTTCAAGAAAGTGCTGATCATCTCCTATCTGGCCTACCTGCCCTCCATTCTCCTGCTCTTGCTGACACGCTCATTCTCAGGCATTGCCCTGACCATGCTCAGCATTGGACTGGCCGCCGGTATCTTCAAGCCGCTGGTCTCGGGCACGGTGCGCCTGGTCTCTGACGGCACGAATAAGACATTGGGCTTTGGCATTTTCTATGCGATGGTCAACGTGGGCGCCTCCTTTGGCCCCGTGGTCATGGGCAAGCTCCGCGCCATCAGCTGGAACCATGCATTCATCGCCGCGGCCATTGCCATTGGGGCCATGCTGCTGATCACCATCTTCTTCTACAAAGAGCCTGAGCGCGAGATCAAGAAAGTCTCCATGGGCGACAAGTTCAAAGAGATCGGCGAGGTACTGGTCGACTATAAATTCTCGCTCTTCCTGGTCATGCTGGGCGTCTTCTTCTGGCTCCCGTTCTGGGCCTTCTTCAACATTCTGGCCATGTATATCGACGGCAGTCTGGACACGGCCATGCTCTACACCAATATCAAATCTGTCTTTGGCAGCGGCGTGGCCAACTTTCTCAGCCATGAGGTGGATGGAGAAAGGCGCCTGCTGGGCGAAACCGTCTCCCACTCCGGCTACATCATCATGATTCTCCAGATCCCCGTCTCACGCATTGTGGAAAAATTCAAGGCCATACCCGCCTTCTCCGCAGGCCTGGCCATTGCCGGCGCCGGATTTGTCTTTCTCGGACTGGCCGCCGTGGCCCATCCCGCCTGGGCGTTTCTGGGCATTGTGCTCTTTGCTGTGGGCGAGATGGCATCAAGCCCCCGCATTCAGGAGTACATCACCTGGCTGGCCCCCAAGGAGAAAGCCGGGCTGTACATGGGCACCAACTTTCTGGCGACGTTTATCGGCGCCAGCCTCTCCGGCGTGACCTACACCAAGCTCTTTGGGTATTACGAGAATGCCGGAAACATTGAGATGATCTGGTTTGTCCTGGCCGCCCATGTGCTCATTGGCGTGCTGGCCATCAACCTCTTTGTCAACAAACTGGGCCACTTTGAGGAACAGAGCGCCTAGTCCTCTTTAGATATCAACGATGCTCAAAGCCCCCGGCCAAAGGCCGGGGGCTTTTTCTTTGCGACAGTGACACGCCCAACTCCGGGTGTCGCTCACGCGTGAAGTGCCCATTTATTCGACACCCGGAGTTGCCCCCACCCGCAACCGAAGGGCGGCAGCGTGACCGAGGCGCTCTCCCCGTTCGTTTGCCATGCGTGGAGATCAACGGTGATCAGTTGAGCAGCTCTTAACTCGTAGGGTGCGCTGCAAAGCGCACCAATTACTCACCGGCCACATCAACTGTTTCAAACCCCTCATCAAACGTGCCCCAATCGCTTGGACACAAACCCTCTCGAACAAAGCGATGGAACGTTGACCAGGGATAATCAATGGCACTTTTAACATATCCATGTTTCACAGGATTGAAATGGATATAATCAACGTGATGTCTGTAATCTTCATCGTCTCTAATTATATGTTCCCAATAACGCCGCTGCCACACAGGAAGCTCACGACGATTTACACGGGATAGACTCTGAGGAAGATGATCAACCAAACCTGTTTTCCGATAATTACGAGAAAAATGCCCTTTGATAAGCCGCCAGCGCGTTGCATAATCACTATCATTTTCAGGCAGTGTAATAATGCAATGAAGATGATCAGGCAAAAGACAGAATGCCTCAACACGGAAAGGCCAATTATGTCGCACCGCATGCCAGGCCTGTTTAAACTTCAGGCGGGCGATGGGCGTCGTTAAAAAGTTCTGACGATTATATGTCACAAGAGTAAAAAAATATGTTCCACCAGGGCATTGGGGCCTTATATAATCAGACATAGGCACTCCAGGATGTTAATTTTGAATAATTAAGCGCACACCTAGCGCCCCCCTTGAACACGGGTGGTGCGCTTTACAGCGCACCCTACGGTTGACGGATCATAATACCTAGCCCCAAATAGGTTCTATAAAACAGGCCCAAAAATCGCCATAGAGCGTTTTTGAAATCACCTCTGTCCCAGATAACTGAAACAGCACGCCCGGCAAAGAGCGTGCTGTTGAATTTACGAATGAATGGTATTAAATGCCAGCTTCAAAGCTTGCATATAGGGCTCATTAATCATTTGTAAATCAGGTTTTCCCAGATACAAGATCAAATATTACCTTCATACCACAAAAATCCATACCTAAACTCTATAATATATCCACTGGTAAAGGTCTGCATTTCTGAATTAAAATAATCTTTATGCCCAATTATACATGAATTTGGATTACGTGTTCCAATCTTTATTATATAAGGGTCCTCGAATAATTGAGGACGAGATAAACTTACCTCGTAGATTGACATTAAAGGGACAATATCCCCTTTAACTATTTCTTTCTTAATACTGGCAGGGAGATTCGGATATTGATTCAAATAATTGAGCACCTTCTCAGGTATTTTGTTAGCATCCTCTATTTCAAATGAGGATTTAAAATATACTCGTTTCATTGTATGTTCATCATGGTTGTAACTTTCAATCCATTCACTAAACGCTAGCTTTCTATGGTCCTCCATACTAAAGAACTCAGTGTCAACATACTCCTTATGGTTTTTGCACGCCATTACAGATAGTATCAGCACTGTAATTGCTACAAACAAATGTTTTTTTCCCATAACTACTCCCTTTATTTTATTACAGCATTTTCAGCTGCATAATTACTCAATCTTCCTTTAAAAATAACATCACCGTATTCTGTTTTATGAGAAGCTTCAAAATAATCCCCCCAAATAAATCTTTCAGTTCGCGATCCAAAACAGTCTGTGTATGATTTATTATTATACCAATATGTCACTTCCCATGCTGTATCCTCCCATTTTAATTTATCCCCAAACCCTCCAGTAAAACCTCTAAGATTTCTTAAAAATGCCCAATGCGCTGATTCATGTATCACCAAACGCATTATTAAATTTTCATAAAACTCTATCTCTTTTTCCGATGAAGCTTTTAAATACCTTGTCACTAAAGGAGTTGAAAGCCATATAGTATTTTTGCCTTGGTACTTATTAGTGGGAAAAAATGCTGCGGAAGATATATCATTATTTAAGGATATAACTGGGCCACTTCCCTCTGTAGCGAACTGAGAAACTTCCGTTTTGAAATGATCTTTAAACACTTCCTGCACCTTGTGATAGTTTTTTGCATAACTCTCTATTCTTCGGATTAAATTCGTAAAGCGATCGTTTTTAGATTTATCTTTGAAATCCACACCTACAATGTAATTTCCATCCGGGTCAATAAAACGCAACGGATTATTCGCACAGTAATTATATGGACTTAACGAAGGATACTTATCCGCCAACGGATCAGGCGTCAGCCACCTACCGATTGCCGGATCATAATACCTAGCCCCAAAGTAATATAAATCCAACTTCTTGTCAAATATTCTTTTCTAATCCAATCTGCATGACAGACCATCACGCCAGAATCGTTCTGCAAGAGGTAGAAATGGCAGAGCACCACGCCGGAGTCATTCTGCAAGGGGTAGAAATGGCAGAGCACCACGCCGGAGCCATTCTGCAAGGGGTAGAAATGGCAGAGCACCACGCCGGAGCCATTCTGCAAGAGGTAAAGATCCCCCCTTCGGTAAGTCAGTCCTCTACACGAGCTCTTTTTATGTGAGCAGGATACTCAGCGAACCCTCAAGAGGCTTTTGCCTTTGATCTAGCCCTTCTCCCGACAAAAGAGCACGCACCGCCCGGAAACGGCGGAGGGGAAAACGCCCGGAACGCGGCGGTGTCTGAGGACCGGCGCTCCCCCGGGCCGAGTTTGCCGCGTTCAGTTTGCCCCATAGCCGGTTCAGGTGCGGGATCTTTGCCGGGGATTCTTTGGGCAGGTTTCTTCTAAAGAAAGCTGCAACACCCCCTTCGCCAACGCCCCCTTCCCTGCCATACCCCTCATTTTCACCTTGGCCCCTGGGGGCCGGTATACAGCCCACTTTTTAGCTAATCAGGATACTCAGCGAACCCTCAAGAGGCCTTTGCCTTTGATCTAGCCCTTCTCCCGGCAAAAGAGCACGCACCGCCCGGAAACGGCGGCAGGGGAAACACCCGGAACGCGGCGGTGTCTGAGGGCCGGCGCTCTCCCGGGCCGAGTTTGCCGCGTTCAGTTTGCCCCATAGCCGGTTCAGGTGCGGGATCTTTGCCGGGGATTCTTTGGGCAGGTTTCTTCTAAAGAAAGCTGCAAAGCCCCCTTTGCCGACGCCCCCTTCCCTGCCCATACCCCTCATTTTCACCTTGGCCCCTGGGGGCCGGTATACAGCCCACTTTGTAGCTACTCAGGATACTCAGCGAACCATCAAGCCGCTTTTGCCTTTAATCTAGCACTTCTCCCGGCAAAAGAGCACGCACCGCCCGGAAACGGCGAAGGGGGAAACGCCCGGAACGCGGCGGTGTCTGAGGGCCGGCGCTCTCTCGGGCCGAGTTTGCCGCGTTCAGTTTGCCCCAAAGCCGGTTCAGGTGCGGGATCGTCGTCGGGGATTCTTTGGGCAGGTTTCTTCTAAAGAAAGCTGCAACACCCCCTTCGCCAACGCCCCCTTCCCTGCCCATACCCCTCATTTTCACCTTGGCCCCTGGGGGCCGCCCCATTAATCCCATGGCAGGCAGCAGCATACACAGGCATGACGAAGGCCCTGTACAGCCGACCGCCCCCTTGTGACAAGTCAGCCCTCCCAAACAACATCACGGTCAAAACATAGGCTTTTCATTTGCGAACCTCCCCGTTTTTAATTAAATTGCGCCTGCTTCCAAGCTTACATTTAAACGTCTATCCGAAAGGACACCCTTGACCTCCGCAGAACCCTATATCCCCGGCCAACGCTGGCTCTCCACCATGGAACCCGAACTGGGCCTCGGCCTCATCCGAGAGGCGGATCGCCGCCAGGTGGCCGTCTGGTTCCCCGCCGCACAAACCGAGCGCCGCTACTCACAGAGCGCCGCCCCGCTGAAGCGTGTCCGTTTTCAGGAAGGCGATGCCATCGAGACGCAGTCTGGCGACACACTGACCGTGAAAACAGTGCAGGAAGACGCCGGACTCATCACCTACCACTGCGACGGCGATGATGTGCCCGAAAGTGAATTGGCCGGCACGCAGGCCGCGGAGTCTCCCCTGCCCCGACTGCTGGCCGGCCATGTGGACACGCCGCGCGCCTTTGACCTGCGACTGGAAACGCTACGGCGCAGGCACGACCTCTTGAAGTCACCGGCACGCGGCTTTGCGGGCTGCCGTATCTCCCTCATCCCCCATCAGCTGGACGTGGCCTATGAGACGGCCACACGGCCGCTGCCCCGCGTGCTCCTGGCCGACGAAGTGGGCCTGGGCAAGACCATCGAGGCCGGACTCATCCTCCACCGACAGCTCTTAACAGGCCGCGCCAGCCGCGTGCTCATTGTGGTGCCCGAGGCACTCACCGTGCAGTGGTTCATCGAACTCTATCGCCGTTTTCACCTCTCCTTCACCCTGGTGGGTGACCACCCCCTCAAGGATCACGACGCCGCCGAGGTGGAAAGCGACCCCTTTGAGCCCTCGCTCTGCCTGGCCGGACTGGAGGGGCTGCTCTCTCATGAGCGATGGGTGGGCGAGGCCATGGAGGCCCAGTGGGATCTGGTGATCTTTGACGAAGCCCATCATCTGGATGAGCTCCCCGGCGCCCACTCCCTGGCCGAGGCACTGGCGGCGCAGACACCCGGCCTCCTGCTCCTGACCGCCACGCCCGAGAGCATTGGGCCCAAGGCCCATTTTGAACGGCTCCGGCTGTTGGACCCCCATCGATATAGCAATTTTGACGATTTTATGGCGCAGCAAAGCGCCTTTAAGCCCGTGGCCGATCTGGCCGCCCGGCTCCTGGACGAGGCTCCTGTCACGCCTGCCGACGAAAGCCTGCTCACTTCTATGGGCATTGATGCAGCGCAGGACAGAGGCGATGTGGTCCGTGCCCTGGTGGACAGGCACGGCGAGGGACGTGCTGTATTCCGCAACACGCGAAACCATGTGGCGGGATTCCCTGAGCGAAAAGTCCATCTCCATCCCCTTGAAGGCGACAGCGACGCCATGGCACAGATGGCCCGTGAAGTTACAGCCGATCTGGCCGGTGACTCCGGTCATCCCCATTACGCCAACGATCCCCGTCTGCTTTGGTTGATCAACTGGCTCAAGTCCCAAGCCGGGGAGAAAGCCCTGCTCATCAGCCGGACGCCTGAAAAGGCCGAGGCGTTACTGACGGCTTTAAAGAAAAAAATGCCCGTCAAAGCCGCGCTTTTCCATGAACGCCTCACGCTGTTGCAGCGCGACAGGCAGGCGGCCTGGTTTGCCGAGCCCGAAGGCGCCCGGCTGCTCATTGCCTCAGAGATTGGCGGCGAGGGACGCAACTTCCAGTTTGCCCATCACCTCATCTTCTTTGACCTGCCCGCCGACCCCGAAAAAGTGGAGCAGCGTATTGGCCGGCTCGACCGCATTGGACAGCACGAAACCGTACATATTCATGTGCCCTATTTACGCGCCAGTGGCCAGGCCATGACGGCCCGCTGGCTCCACGATGGACTCAACGCCTTTGGCGCCGCAGTGGCCGGCGGTCACAACCTCTATCTTGAGTTCCAGAAGCCATTAGAGGCGCTGCTCAAAAAGCCCAATACTGAGGCGCTCACCCAATTGATCGATACCACCCGTGAGCGCGCTCACGCCGTGGCCCAGCAGGTGCATGAAGGCCGTGACCGACTGCTGGAACTCAATGCCGTGCGGCCCGAGCGTGCTGAAGCGCTGCGAGAAGCCATGGCTGCAGCTGACGAAGACAGCGGCTTCTACAAATGGACACGCCGTCTCTTCAACCACTTCGGCATCAAGGCCGATGCCCACACGCCGGAGACCTGGAGCCTCGATTTCGATCTGCTCAACCAGCCTGCACTGCCTTTGCCACGGCTTCACGAGGAGGGATTGATTGCCACCTTTGACCGCGACATGGCCCAGGAGCGTGAAGACTGGCTCTTCCTCTCCTCTGAGCACCCGCTCATTGATGCCGCGTGCACGCTGCTCCTCGAGTCCGACACAGGCGGAGCCGCCTTTGCAGAACTCAACGAACCCGGCTGGCAGGGCCTGCTGACAGAAACCGTCTTTGTACTGGAGTGCGTAGCCCCGACACGCCTCTTTGCAGATCGTTTCCTGCCCCCTGCGCCGCTGCGCATTGTGCTGGCCACCGACGGCAACCTCTGCACAGAGGACTATCCGGCAAATCGGCTGAAGGCACTGCGCCCGGCACGGCAGCCGCAGCTACTTGAGAACGCCGGTATACGACAGAAGCTGAGAGAGCTCATCGCCCTGTGCCAGGATCAGGCAGAGGCCATGGCTGAACAGGTCAGGAAAGAAGCCCTTGAAACCATGCGCAGCGCCCTGGATGTAGAGATCCATCGACTCATGGCCCTGGCCAAGCTGAACCCCTGTGTGCGCCGTGAAGAGATTGAAGCCATGCTGAAAGAGAAGGCAGCCCTCGAGGCCGCACTGACCGAGGCGAGAATCCGGCTGGACAGCCTGCGCGTCATTATTCCCACTGCATAAAAAAAAAGCCCGGCCCCCAAGAGGGAGCCGGGCTCAGGTTGTAGACAAACCTATAAGATTTGTCATCTCCGAGTGCTTCTATCGGAGATTTTCATTTCGTTGACCTTGGAACGAAGACCCCCTATAGGAACATTAGGGGGTGACATTGTGGTGAGGCTACTTTTTCAACAGTCTCAACCTGGCCCCCAAGAGGGAGCCGGGTTTCAAACTTCTATAGCGATCTCCATCAAAAACCGTGCGCCTTTAAATAACCGCTCACATCCATGCACCGTCCCGTGGCCAGCTTGAGCCGCTCCTGCCAGGGATAGAGCTCGCCGCTGCTGTAGAGCCGGCGCTTCAGGAAATCGGCCACGCGATCATCCAAAACATAGCGGGGGCCATAAATTCCCTCCAGGGTGGCATGCACCTGCCAAGCGACGATTTCGCTGACGGTGTAGGCGTAAAGATACATGGGATAGGAGACAAAGATCGTCGATGCCAAAGCAGGCGGGCGGGCATCGGGCGCATCGATCATCAGAAAACGCTTCATCAAACGCCTATTCAGCTGCGCCAGATCCTGCGTGGGATTCTGATAGAGTTCCCACTCAAACATCAGTGTCACCAGCTGAAAACGCAGATAGGCCGCCAGCCCCACACGGTCTGCTGCGGGTGGCTCTGCTGCGACATGCTTACCCATCCATGCCGCATGCTCAGAGAACCGGGCAATCACATCGGCCATGGCCTCGCTCCACCCGGCATTGTCCCCACCCAGATTCCAATAATACCCCTTGAGCACAGGCGATTGTATCTCTGTAAACAGCAGCTGCAGGCCGTGCCCCAGCTCGTGGAGACGGTTTTTAAACCCCAGATTGGGCGTGAGTACGGCCCTGAAATCACCGGGAATGCGCACCGTGGTCCCCTCACCCACCAGCAGTCCCGGCAGTTCTTTTTCAACAAACTGCACGGGCAACGCCGCCCAGTCAAAACCAATGTCCCGGACCGTGCGCTCCATCAACGCCAGAGACGTTGCATGGTCTACCTGCGGCCCCTGCCGGGACATATAATAGCCAACAAAGAGCGCCTGTACATCTGCCATGGTTAAGGCGGTGCCATTTTGTTCACGACGCGTCGCAAGCGCCTGGGCGTAAACCGGCCGCGTCTCTTGATCAATGGTTTCTATCAAGGTGCGATACCACAGCGTGTCCACCCCGCTGACATCTAGGACCATCTCCGCAAAATGGGCATAGCCCTGGTTTCGGGCCAGTCGGTTTCTATGCTGCACCAGAGCCAGCGCCAGTGTCTCCATGCTGTCGGCAGAGACGCTTCGATTCTCCTCATCGACCTCCATCCACTGTGTGATCTGCTTCTCCAATACAATCACTTCAGAATTAAGATTGACCCTTGAGGCCGTCAGCATGTCGGCCCAGATCTCCACACGGCGGCGCAGCGTGTCATTCTTGATCTCGTGGAGGCGGTCGGCCCACTCAGTGACCACTGTATTGAGACTGTCCTCTGTGAACAGGGGGATGAAGATATTCTCTGACCGTTCTTCGGGCAGGGCGCTGAGCACGCGTTGCCACGCCGTCTCTCCGGCTTGCACCGAGAGCTGCTCATAGATCTGTTCACGCCGGTCCAGAAAAGCCGACAGTGCTTCCGGTCTCTGGGTTGGACGACGGTCGCAGTGAGTGCCCATTATGGCAATAAAGAAGAAAAGGACAGCCCCAATCAGTTTTCTCACAAATCGGCTCCTATTTCCACTTAAAATATCATTCATGCAGGGCTCCTTTCTCAGTGGGTTTGACGAATCATTGAGGCCAGTGTTTATAAAACCTTTGTAGTGAACATCATTTTGACAAGATCTCACGCCGCCTTGTGTAAAGCCATGCCGCAGCCTTTTCCAGATCCATCTCCGGCGTAATCGCCTCCTCGGTCATGCAGGCGATTCGGTCCACCAGCTCATCCCAGGAGACAGCCACACCGTGTGCCTCCAGAATGGGCAGTGCCCGACGTGAGACAAGGCCGCCATAGGCCGTCCGAATCCCGGCCTTCACAATAAGCACCGCCGCCCCCCGGCCAATCACTTTATCGCACAACCGCCATTCGGATACGTCAACAGGCCGCTCAGAGAGTGTGTCCAGCAGGGCAAAAAGCGGATGCAGCCAGTGACCGTCATCTGAGAAAACACAGTGGTCGTAGCTGTCATAAACCTGAAGATTCATTTTAATATTCCCTGTTCATTGCGCTGTCTCCCGCTAGAAAACTTCTGCACCGCAAAGCATACAAAAGATATTCACCAATAGCAAGGATGTTGACATTGAACTGAAAAAAACCTATTTTCCTAACACTGTATCTCATACTCAAACAACCGACAGCAAGAGGCCTCTATTGAATCTCTGCTTCTTTGTGAGCGACCTTCACGGCAGCCGTGACCGCTATCAAAAACTGTTCGATGCCATTGCCATAAAAAAACCCGCCGCTGTCTTTTTGGGCGGTGACCTCCTGCCCGATCTTGCGCCCGCTCAAGCCTCACACCCGCAAGCGCTCCATCATAATTTCATCCATGGCTTTCTCGCCGACACCCTGAATCGACTGAAGCAGACAATGGGTGAAAGCTTTCCCGAACTGTTCATCGTCATGGGAAATGGGGATGCGCGCTTTCTGGAATCGTCCTTTCTCGATATTGGCACTACCGGCCTGTGGCACTACATTCACAATCGCTGCATCGTCTGGAAAGACTATACGATCTACGGATATGCCTTTGTCCCCCCCACGCCCTTGACACTGAAGGACTGGGAGCGCTTTGATATGGCCTGCTACACAGACCCGGGATGCACGCCGCCCTCATCGGGCATACATACTGTACCGCTTTCACAGTTTGAAATAGAATGCGCCACCATACAGCACGACTTGAAGCAACTGACCAACGGGCAGAATCTCTCCAAATCAATCTTTCTCTTTCACACTCCCCCCTATCAGACGGCGCTCGATCGTGCCGCCCTTGACGGTATCCAGGTGGACTATGTACCGCTGGATGTGCATGTCGGCAGTGTGGCGGTGAAACGCCTGATCCAGCATCATCAACCCCTGATCACGCTTCACGGCCATATCCATGAATCCCCGCGGCTCACCGGGCAATGGCGGGACTCAATCGGCAGCACAGCGCTCTTTTCCGCCGCCCACGATGGCCCAGAACTGTCGCTGATAGAATTTGACCCCGAGGCCCCGGAAAAGGCCACCCGCCAACTATTACAGAAAAACCCCCTGAAATAAAATTCCAGGGGGTTTTGTTTTTATTCTATCAATTTCAAGTTGATCCACGGCGCTTCATGCGTAAAGGCCTTGCCGCATCGGTGACGGCACCAATTTTCACTGCAAAACTGCTTCGCTTCTCAATATCTTCGTCTGTGACATAATGCACATCGAGCAAGCCGTTGGAGGCGTACCCTGTCTTCAAAAAGTTCATCTCCGCCAATGTCAGACTCCACCCATCCAGCCACAGCTGCAAGTCACTGCGCTGCGACTCAGTACCCACAAAATGAATAAGCAGATCGATATCACTCCCCGGCCCCGCGGTGGCGTTCTTAGTGCTTCCGAAGACAAAGATCCGTTTGACGCCAAAACGCTCACCATCCATCTTAGAGGCAATTTTCTCAGCCATATGCGCACGCCACCGCCAAAACTCATCGGAAGAATTATTCTGGGGCCGGTCTTCTGGCGTTGAGGCCGGCTCATCCTGATGTGCCTCTTTACTGAGCACAGCCACTGCCTGCCCCAGATCACCATTCATTAAGAGCTGAAGCACCTGGCCGCCGGTATGGCGCTGCACATCAATCACTTGAACAATATCAGAGAGATCTGCAAATTTGGGCGCCAACTCTTCTAAGATATTGGGGGCTTTCCTAAAGAATATCTCATTAAAAACGGCCTTGGGCTCATCAGGGTAGAGCGGCAGGTAACGAATGCCCGCTTCCACCAAATCCTGAAAAAAATGTGTACCAAAGGAGAGATCGGGCGTAAAACGCCCGGTTTTCTTGGCAATTTCAATCAATACCGCTGTATTGTTGATATCTGCATAGGTCACATTCACACCCAGCTTGATATCACCACGGCTGCCCCAGCGTCCCGGTCCCATGAGAATAAACTGACGCTTGGGCAAAACCTTATTGAGATGACTGACTGCCCGACCCACGCTCTTCAGCGTCTCCAGGTCTGTGGCGGCATTATACGCCTCTGGACGCACATAGACGATATGAGAAATCTGACCAACCATGCCGTTGGAGACAAAACGGTCCGTAGAAAAGAGCAGTTTGTTTTTAGCAATATCCGGGGGGATAGGCGCCGGGGCCGTCTCCTGCGCGTAGCTCTGCGGTCGGCATTGAAGCAGGTAGAGATCCTCACCGTCGTGGGCAAATTCAAGATCCACCGGCGTCTGAATGGTCTCCTCCAACAGGGCGAGCAGCGCCTTCATCTGTCCTGCCAGATTGCTGCGCTTCATGACGCCTGCAAAAGTGGGCACCAACTGGTCTTTCTCGAAATCGAGATTAAAAAGCGAGATCGAATCACGGATATCATTCTCTTTGACCAGTGAAAAAAGCTCTTCCACCATGGGAAACGCAGCGCCGTACTGCTTGAGGACGTCATCGAGTTTCAGTGTGACAAACTGATTCTCCTCCAAATGGATGACATCGATATAACGCGGGGAATAGCGCACAATCTCATCGGGTGTGACGTTGACGCGCAGCCCCGGATTGCCAGGCGCGATCAGTACAGGATAGTCATCGGCCACACGGTCCACTGCCCGCGTGCCCAGTCCGGGCACCAGCCGAAGCAGTCCATCCTCACGCTTTATGCGCGGAGACCACCTGAATTCATTGCGACTGAAAGCCACGCCGGCAAAGGCGGGAAAGAAATAAGGCCCCACCTTTTTCCCGACGACTTCCTGAATCATGATGCCCATCTCTTCAAAGAAATCGAGCAATCCTTTTTCACGGCGGTATTCAATGGGATCAGGGCCAAAAGTGGAGGCATAGATCTCGGCAATGGCGTCGGTAAGGGCCTCTAAACGCTCGGCCTTGCCCCCCTGATTGGCGAGGAAAAGACTCTTGTATTTACCGGAAAACGCGGCACCCAGCCGGTCTTCCAGCAGGCTGGAACTCCGCACAATAATGGGCACTTCTCCAATGTCATCCATGATATTGGAGAGCTTCTGTATAATCTCCGGTGGAAACGGTGCATTTTTGAAGAGATAAATGAGATTGGGATACTCCAGAAAAACCTCATCCATGTCTTTGTATTTCTGCTCAATCACCTCTTCAAGGTTGTTATAGTAGACAAAATTCATCAACCCATCTGAAGTAATATACCAGGTGCGCGGCACCTTGAAATGGATGCGCGACTCATCATCGGGCTGACATTTTTTAACAATTTTCTCAGCAAGAAAGAGCCCGGCACTCTTCCCCCCAAGGCTCCCGCGGCTATTGGCGGGGAAGATGATATTTTGCGCAATATCGTAGTAATCTTCCACATCTACGTAATTCTTTGCAATATTGACAAAATCCAGTTGATCAGAAAAAAACCGACGGACGAGCGAGACGCGCAAGCCCTTGCGAATGGAATGAGAGAGCTCTGCCCCATCGGCCACCAGATGATGATAGCGGGTGATGGCATCAATGAGTTCTGTCAATGAGGCATTGGGATCATCAATGGCCCGGACCAGAAAGCGGGACTTCTCCTCCTGCATCCAGCGCTGGATATTGGTAAGAATACGCCTGTGCTCAAAATGGCGGGAGGCCACGTCAAATATCTCCCGCCCCATATCGAGCATGGCATTGACGGTTTTTTTGCGACTGGGAATATTACACTCCCCCAGGGGCTCTGACGGGTCCTTCGTTTCAAAGCGCCTGAGCAGATCATTGGCCTCATTAACACCGTGCAGCCGGAGATAGTGCAGCATTTTCTGGGAGAGGTAGAGAAATAATTTTTTATCTGATTTCAGAAGCATATCAACCAGGGTAATCCACTCCGCCCCGGGTTGAAGATGGGGTTCGCTTTTCACCTGATCCCAGTGTTCAGCGGTCTGCCGAAGCTGTCTGTAGAAAATTGTATGGGCAATACGGTCGGCAATGGTCTTGATCAATTTGCGTTCTTCAGGAAGAAAAGCGTCGCCCTGTTCTGCAGCCACTTCATCGGTATATATCACATGGATGCGTCCGAGTACCTCGCCCTGCAGTTTGATCTCTTCTGAGAGCAGCTGCGTTGCGTTTCGATACCCCGGCGCCTGATAGCGCTTCTGACCAATATCAATTCTGGCCCTGCAGAATTCTGAATACTGAAAAGCCGGAGGTATGATGACAATAATGCCTTCAAGTACGGCATCCATGTCCAGATCAGACTGGCTGAGAAGGGCCTCCAATTGATAAAAACAGTTCAGCTCTTTGGCCCGCTCCTGTAAACGGCCCAGCATGGCATCAAGCCCTGTGGCTTTAAATGTCATCGTGAAACCACCCCCCAACCCTGCATGAGCGAAACTGTGGCGCTCAACGGCTTTGTCAGTCGTACATGTCTTACATGATGGTTTTCAGCCACCACGGGCTGCGCCTTGAGCCACTCCCAGTCCAGCATGGCAGGCGCCATATTGGGAATGGAAAGATACATGATCTGCATGTTAGAGACATTATGGAAAAAATGTGAGCCCTGACTGAAATCCACCGGGCGTTGCGCATGCTCGGCTTCAACAATCACCTTGGCCCCGGAAATCTGAGGCCACTTGACAGGGACGCCCAGCCAGGGATCGCTGCTGCCCCAGCGTCCAAATCCCAGTAACAGATAGGGACGCCCTGAATCACTGAGCTGTTGATTCAATCGCTCGAGCACAGGGACCACCTTTTCCGACTGGCTGAAGTCAAAGGACTCGGGATTAAGATAGACAATATCATAGATACCGTTGCTGGTTCCATTGCCCAGAACCCGCCGGGTTTTCATCAGCAGCTCCGGGCTGTCCAGCCGGGCCTCATCCAATACCACCGGCTCATACACCGCCGCCATACGCCGGACTTGAAGCAGGCTGAAACGCGCCGGCTGCCGATTCAGGTGGTCAATGGTCACTGCAAACTCAATCTCAACCTGCCCCCCAGCAGAAGACTCACAAATGGGAAGCAATGTCTTGATCAACTGATTGAGCGGGAATACAGAAAGGTGAAGAATGGGGGCAAAGGTCAGCACACGGGGGCCGGAGCGCCCCGTTCCAACCGTCAGTCGTGAAGAGGACGGATCAAACGTAGAGGCCAGCGAGGAAAGCACATTATCATATTCAGCGTCACTGAGGTTATATTCGGCCAGGTATTCGGCCTCACTGAAAGGATTGTGTTTCTCGGGCGTACCCATATTCACCGCCCAGAATGTCGTCTGGCTCTGCTTCAGAAGATCTGTCATCGAATTGAACGGCGGATTCACACGGGGATGCGCAGGAGAATAATTCCAACAGCGCCCACCATCGACAATGGTTTTACCCAGTCCCAGCGCCAAATCCACCACACCCTCCTGAGGCTGGGCTTTGCCCGTGGGATAATAGTTGTATGAACGCCCCACCCCGGAAATATTGGGATAGAAACGCTGTCCATGCTTCAACCCGACCACCTCCTGCAGAATCACGGCCATTTTCTCTTCTTCAATGCGATGCCCTGTGGCCCGCGCATAGGCTTTCGCCTGTTTAAAGAATGTAGAGGCATAGACAAATTTAATGGCTTCAACCAGTTTATGAAAGCGACTTTCTGCATCATGCTCATTATTGGCAATCATTTTCGTTTCATAAATACCGGCAAAAGGCGTATTCAGGCTGTCCTCCAGCAGGCTGGAAGAACGCACAGCCAGCGGTGTATGCACTTTAGCAATCAGCGCCCAGAGATCACCGGTCAGGTCGGCGGGGAGGTCAGCAGCCAAAAAATGATGGACAATGCGTTCGTCAACATCACCGGACAACGCCACATCATAAAGATCGTTCTGCGCCATAAAGCTGTCAAAATGTTGTGTGGTAATCACCGAGAGGCGGGGAATTTCAACTGTAATGCCAGGAAAATCAGAGTAGAGGGCGTGTCGTCCCAGTTCAGAATGTATGGCGGCCAATCCCTGCGCCTTGCCACCAATCTGCCCGTGACCGATCCGAGTGAAAGACTCCTTCCCAGTAAAAAACTCACGATCAAAAACCGGAATTTCTACGGAAACTGCAGTGCCATCGGACTCGTGCATGGGGCCGCCCTTTTCGTTTGTGGGATAATGTCAAAGCACGGTTGCTGCGGGGGCTGTCGAACCCAGCCCCCGCATGAGTAACCGCTGTCGGACGGGTTGAGGATTTAGACCCAACCACGCTTCTCACAGGCCTGAGCAACCCGGTCGATCGCAATCACGTAGGCTGCATCACGCATGTATAAATTCCGTTTCTTGGCCAGCTCGCTGACAGCAATGTAGGCTGCGGTCATCTTGGTATCCAGCTTGCCCAGAACTTCATCTTTTTCCCAGTAATAATTCATATTGCACTGTACCTGCTCAAAGTAGCTGCAGGTCACGCCACCGGCATTGGCCAGGAAATCGGGAATGACAAACACACCCCGCTCATGCAACACCTTGTCGGCTTCAATCGTCGTGGGGCCATTGGCACCTTCGGCGATGACTTTGACGCGGTTGCTGATGTTATTGACAGTATCAGCATTGATCTGATTTTCCAGAGCGGCAGGAATGAGAATGTCCACATCCTGCTCCAGCCAGGCACCGCCATCCAGAATGCCGTAACCGAGGTCACTGGCCTTGGCTTTGTCAATGGCGCCAAACTGATCGGTAATAGACATCAGCTCATCCATATCCAGCCCGGACTCGCGCTTGAATGTGTATGAGGTCTGATCGGCCTGATCCCAATAGGAGGCTGCAATAGCCTTTCCGCCCAGCTGCTGATAGAGACGGATGGCGTACTGTGAGACATTGCCAAAACCCTGGAAACTGGCTGTGGTGTCTTCGGGGCGGATTCCCAGTTCTTTCAGGGCTTCACGCACGGTGTAGATCACGCCGTAACCGGTGGCTTCGGTGCGGCCCAGGGAGCCACCCATGCCCACGGGTTTGCCTGTGATAAAACCAGGAAAACGACCGCCTTGAATGGTTTCATACTCATCCAGCATCCAGAGCATGTGCTGGGCGTTGGTCATCACATCGGGGGCGGGCACGTCTTGCAGGGGACCCACATTTTGTACCATCTGACGCACCCAACCACGGCAGATCTGCTCCTGCTCGCGGGGGCTTAAATGATGGGGATCACAGATCACGCCACCCTTGCCGCCACCCAGCGGAATATCCACCACGGCGCATTTCCAGGTCATCCACATGGAGAGAGCGCGCACGGTGTCAATGGTCTCATGGGGATGGAAGCGGATTCCACCCTTGCCGGGGCCACGGGCATCATTGTGCAGGCAGCGGAAACCACGGAACACCTTGGTCTCACCACTGTCCATTTTCACCGGAATACTGAAGTGATACTCTCTCAGTGTGTCGCGAAGCAGCTCTTTGGTGCCCGAGTCAAGCTTCAACATCTCGGCCACATTGTCAAACTGGGCTTTCGCCGTATCGAAGGGATTATAATTCTGACTGCTCATTTCGGATAAACCTCCAAAAAAAACGATTAAATTATTAAAGGGTGAATACTGCTATATAGTCCTTGTTTTCGATCTTGCGCTTGTTTGAAATTACACGGTCTGACACTCAACGGTTTTCAAAGTAACCGGCACAGGCAATCCTCAATGGCCTGTGTTGTAAAGGGCTTGTAGATCATGGCATCCACACCAATCTCCCTGGCCCGTTTCCACAGCCCCTGACTGCCATAGGCGGTCATTAATACCTTACAACTCCGGGCTGTCTCTTCTTGAACCTTTTCAAAGAACTGCATGCCGTCCTGACCGGGGAGTTTATAATCACAGATGATGACATCAAAAACCCGTTCGGAAAGAAGCACCATGCCCTCTTCAGCGGTTTCCACGGCAACAATGGGACAATGTTCATTCTCAAAGACGATACGCAACGCATCCCTGATCCATTGATCATCATCAATGATAAGGGTTTCCTTGCTTTTCAATGTTTCATAAATCGTCATTAACTTCATTATCCTGGTTTCGCCACTGTTGTAGACACCCCTGCTATAAGCAGAAGTCGTACCACAATTCCCAAGACAGGATTAAGTACTTGATAATCAGGCAGGTACACAACCAAAGAGACAAGCAAGGCAAGGCAATCCATTCAGTCTTTATAGAAAATTTAAGAGGGAAATGTCTAAATTTTACGAAAGGGCGTCGGCGAGAAAAAGCCGAGAGAGATCAGTCGATTCAAACAGAGGGATACTGCAGCCACAGTCACAACGCGACGACACACCCAAAACCATGGTTTCAAGCCATCTGGCCGACGGACCCGGCCGCACGGTGGCCACGCGACAACCCATTGCTCACGGCGCACCTGCCATGAGCCCGACACCCAAAAGACTCCAGAAAATTTTACTGCCTTTCTGGCCGGTCAAAGGGCGGCGTCGTGATTATCTTTGCCGGGGAAGGCTCAGGCCTCGCGCCATTTTTTCAAGCGGTATCTGAAGGTGTGGTGATTCAGGTTCAACAGACGGGCCGCTGCACTTTCATTGCCTTTTGCCAGATGCAGGGCCTGCTCCAGGTAATGGTGCTCCACTTTCCTTTCGATCTCAGTGATGTCAAATCCCTCAGCGGGCAATGGCGGCAGCTGCCAGCCTCCCACAACTGAGGACGAGGAGGCGGCGCTTCGGTTCTGGAGGCCCAGCACCTCTCTATCGATCTGCTCCCCCTGACTGATGAGCACGGCGCGTTCAATCACATTGCGCAGCTCGCGGATATTGCCTGTCCATTCATAGTGGCGCAGGGTGTGAACAGCGTCTTCAGTGAACCCTCTGAAGGATTTTCCAAACTTCCGGTTGAAGCCATCGAGGAAAAAACGGGACAGATTCAAAATATCTTCACGGCGCGCATTGAGCGAGGGCACCTCCACCTTGATCACGCCGAGACGGTAATAGAGATCACGCCGGAAATCACCGGCCTCCATCATGGCCTCCAGATCACGGTTGGTGGCCGAAATGACACGGGTTTTCACATATATTTTCTTCAGCCCCCCCACACGGTAGAACTCGCCCTCCTCCAGAAAACGGAGCAGCTTGGCCTGGGCGCTGAGGCTGAGGTCGCCTACTTCATCGAGAAAGAGAGAGCCGTCTCTGGCCTCTTCAATCAGCCCGCGCTTGCCCCCGGCACTGGCGCCGGTGAAGGCCCCTTTCTCATAACCGAAGAGTTCACTCTCTAAAAGGTCGCCGGGAATGGAGGCGCAGTTCATGGTCACCATAGGCCCCTTGAAATTGGGACTCCGGTAGTGCACCGCCTTGGCAATCAACTCCTTGCCGGTCCCCGTCTCACCCAGAATTAAAATCGGCGTATCGGGGCTCTGGGCCACCAGCTTGATGAGGGCGATGACATCCTGTATGGCGTTGCTCTCGCCAATGAAAAACGGCATATTCTCTTTTAGATACTGTTCCTGAAGGGCCTGTACCTCACGCCGTAACCGGACGGTCTCCAGGGCATTGCCAATGGCCAGCTCCAGGCTGTCCATCTGCAACGGTTTGATCACATAGTCATAGGCGCCCAGCTTCATCGCCTGAATCACTGTCTGCACATCCTCGTAGGCGGTGATCATGATCACCGGCAGATTGGGATGCGTCTCCCGCAAGGCCTTCAGCGCCTCCACCCCATCCATGCCAGGCAGGCCGATATCCATCAACACCAGATCCGGCGTCTCTGTTTTCAATGCCGCCAGCGCAGACTCGGCAGTGGCAAAAGGAAAGACGCGGAACTGCGGTTCCAGCACAGTCACCATGCCCTGCCGGATCGTCTCCTCATCATCCACAATAAATAATGTATAAGTAATCATGATTCAACCTGTGTCCATGGAATTTCAATGATAAACTGGGCGCCGCCCCAGCGGCTGGTCTTGACATCCAGCGTGCCGCCGTGATCGGTAATAATCCGATGCCCCAGACTCAGCCCGATGCCCGTATTCCCACTCTTGGTGGAAAAGAACGGATCGAAAATCTTCTCCTTCACAGACTGGGGCACGCCGGGGCCTGAATCGGAGACCGTAATGCGAAAACGATTGTTTCTCAACGTCGATGCCAGCACAATGATCTTTTCGACACGATTCTCCTTCATGGCCTCGGCCGCATTGGTGATGAGATTCAACAGCACCTGTTCGATGAGCAACGCATCGGCATAGCAGGGAGGCAGGCTGTCATCCAGCGACTCGGTCAGGCCGATGCCGATCTTACGCAGCGTCACAGAGGAGAGTTCAGCCGCCTCACGAAGGGGCTGATTGATATCAATCCACTTGCGCTTGGGCTCTGTAGGGCGCGAAAAATCCATCACGCGCTTGATGATAGACTCAATCTTACCCGAGGCAGACTGCATCTGTCCGATGATCTGATGCACTTTCGCATCGTCAACGGTGTCACTGTTCATCTTGTCCAGCGCGTTGAGATAGATGTTGATGCCCGAAAGCGGGTTCCGAATCTCATGGGCAATGCCGGCCGTCACATGGCCCAGAGAGGCCATCTTGTCTTTCACGCGAAGCAGGCTCTCCAGATGGCGGGACCGGGTCACGTCGAGCATGTTCAGGAGAATGGCTTCCCGGCCCTGATAGGTCACACGGTGCGCCCTGCAGTACACCCACTTCACCTCAGCCGGTGAGTCCGTTGGTGAGAAACGGAAATCCATCTCAATGCGCTGCGTTCTCCGCTCCACAATATCCTCAAAACGGGACTGCACCTTTTCCATATCATCGACATGAATACAGTGCCAGCGCAGATCATTAAATGCCTGCGGCAGCTCAACAGAGATGCGCTTCTGTTCAGAATTCATATATGCAATCTGATCGTTCTGCAGAATCACAATGCCGATAAGCGAGTTCTCCACCAGATCACGAAAACTGGTTTCACTCTCCTCCAGCGTATTCCGCATCTCGATATATTCAGCGGCCTTGCCCAGCCGGTCGGCAAGGGTATTGATTAGCGCCCGCTCCTCATGGAGAAACGGCCCCTCCCCCGCCTCGGGACGCGGCTCAAGATAGGCCACCTCCAATGCGCCGAGCACGGCGCCATTCATGACAATATCGCAGCGCTGCTTCCGGGGGACATCACGATAATTCTCTGTCTGATAAGCAATTTCATTGAGCTGAACTCTGGCGCAGGTGATCTCGGGATACTGCCATGCAGGCGGAATGAACTGCAGCGCTCCCTTAAAAATCTCATCCAGGGCAATGCCCTGCTTCTGAACCAGTCTGGAGATGGCGTAGAGACATTTCAACTCCTTGACACGCTCACTCAGCTCATGCCGGCTGGCCCGCAGATCCTGCTCCAGCTGTTGTTTGCGACCGCCATCCATCAGGTCATCCAGGCAGCGGGCCATGTCGCCGGCCAAAAGATGCAGCGCCGGGTGCTGGGCCGTCTCTGACTTTTTCAAGCACAGTGCCAGTTCAAATGGCGCCTGCTTCTCGCAGGGCAGGGGAATGCTGTGCCAGCGACCCTCGCCCCCTGCACAGCGCCCCGCCTGAACGAGTACTGGAGCCGTATCTTGATTTGACACGGAGCGAATTTCAGCACAGACAATCTCCTCCCGCGCGGCCAACCCGTCACAAATGTGCTGCATCAGGACAACGGCATCCGTTTCTGAAAGCAACAGGCGATTGAGTTTCTGCACAGCGATGGAGAATTCAAAATTGTATGACATTTTAAGTTTTCCAAATTTAAACCTTTCCTTCCCTGTGAAGATAAGGTCTAAAAAAAACAAAAGAAAGCGGAATGTAAGACGCCGTCTTTAATCCCTGAAAAAACAGGCCAATGCAGTGCGGGTTTCCACGTTGAAAAAAAGGAGAGACTCAATCTGAACTGACCATTGCGGCAATCCCACTCCAGGTCTGTACAGCTCCAAACAATAAAGGGCGGCCACAGGGCCGCCCTTTCCTATAATTATCCGACAGATGGATCATTTTTTATTCGTAACGCAACGACTCCACAGGGTCTAGCTTTGAGGCGCGGTGCGCAGGCCAGTAACCAAAACTCACACCCACAGCCGTGCAGAAGAGAATGCCCACCACCGCCCACTCCAGCGGCACATGGGCCGCAAAAGGCGTGACCATACTGACAATATTGCCCAGACCAAAACCGACGAGTACGCCAAAAACGCCGCCGATATTGCAGAGAATCACCGCCTCCAACAGAAACTGCAAGAGAATAGAACGCTGCTTGGCCCCCAGGGCCTTGCGTATGCCAATCTCACGGATGCGATCGGTCACCGAGACCAGCATGATATTCATGATGCCGATGCCCGCCACAATGAGCGCCACAATCCCAATGACAAAGGAGCCCGCCTTCACCCCGGCCGTGGTCTGGTTGAAGGTTTTGATATTGCTGTCATTGGTGTAAATGGTAAAATCATCTTCCTGATTGGGCTTCAGCCCTCGTTCCTGACGCATCACCGCACGGGTCTCGTCAATGGCCTGCTGCAGCAGTGCGGCGCTCTTGGCGCGCACCGTGATATTCACCGAGCGCAACTCGCCATTGGGACGCCGGTCGCCCAGAATGCGTTTGAACCGCGAAATGGGAATCAGCATATACTGATTGAAACGGCCGCCCATGGAGGAGCTCTTGTCCCCCATCACGCCGATCACCGTGAACTTGCGCCCGTCAATCTTCACGGTGCGCTGAATGGGGTCCACCCAGGGGAAGAGTTCCTGGGCAATATCCCAGCCCAGCACCACCACATTGCGTCCCACCGTGAGATCCTCACGGCTGAGGTTGCGTCCCAGCTCCACATAATGCGTATTGTTCACACCGTACTCCGGCGTGCCGCCGCAGATCACCAGGTTGGCATTGGTCTCCACATCTTTAAATTTTGCCGTATGATTATAACTCCACAGCTCGGCGCCCACCAGATCCACACTCTTCACCCGGCTGCGTATGGCATTGGCGTGGGCCACAGTGGTGGGACGGCGCTGCCTGATTTTTCGGCGCTCCTCCTCACTGATAGGTCCGCCCGCCGCCTGCTTCTGCACCTGAAAGGTCTGCGTGCCCAGCACGCTGATCTCCTTTTCGATGGCGGTCTGCACCACGGAGATGCCTGTCATCACGGCGATGATGGAGGCGATGCCGGCAATGATGCCCACCATGGTCAGAAAGGACTTTAATTTATTGGTCCATATGGCCGTAATGGCCATTTTAAAGGCTTCAAACACAAACATAATGCACCTCCCGGCGCGCTGTATTTCTATGGCGACTACTCATAACGCAGGGCCTCAATAGGATCGAGCCTTGAGGCCCGCCGTGCGGGGATCAATCCAGAAAACACCCCGATGAGAAAAGAGACAACGATGGCAATGACCACAATGGGCAGACTCACCGCCGCGGGCATAAGCATCTTGTCAATAATCAAGGCAATGCCATAGGAGAGCAGCAAACCCACCAGCCCGCCCAGCAAACTGATACACGCCGCCTCCAGCAAAAACTCAAACAAAATAGTTTTGCGCCTGGCCCCAATGGCCATGCGAATGCCAATCTCCCGCGTCCGCTCGGTCACAGAGACAAACATCACATTCATCAGGCCAATACCCCCGACGAACAGAGAGAAACTGGTGATGATGAATCCAATCAGCACCACCACGCCCATAACACTGTTGTAGGCCGTGAGCAATGAGTCCATAGAATTGATGCTGAAATCATCCTCATCTGTGGGACTGAGCTGCCGGATCTTCCGCATTTCACCGATCAGCGTGTAGCGAAAATCCTCCAGTTCCTCCTGGCTGGACGCCTTCACCGCCACAGTGAACTGCCGGTTCTGGCTGCCATAGACCTTGAGAAAACTGGTGATGGGCACATAGACGCGGCGATCGTAATTGGGGCCGCCAAAAGAGCCGCCGCCCATTTTCTCCATCACCCCGATGACGGTAAAACTGTAGCGGCCAATCTTGATCTCTTTCTGCAGCGGGTCCACATGGGGAAAGAGCTGTTCGCGGATCTCTGACCCGATGACGCAGACAGATTTCTTATAATGTACATCAATATTGCTGAAGTACCGGCCAAACTCGGGCACAGAGTTGGAGACCAGCACCTGCTTCTCTGTGGTGCCAATGACATTGATGCGTTCCAGCACCGTGGAACTGTATTTCAGGTTCCGCCTCGTCCCCGTGGAGGGCGAGACAATCACCGGCGGTTTGAGTGTCCCGGCCAGGGCTTCGCACTCGTCAAAGCTGATCTGCGGCCGGCTGCGATACTGAAAGAAATCACCGGTGATGATCCACGGCATTCTGGAGACGTAGAGCACATCGGAGCCTACAGCCGAGATATCGGCCTTAAACTGATTGCCCAGCCCATTGGACACCGTCATGGTGGTGGCCACGGCCATAATGCCAATCACCACGCCCAGCGTGGTGAGCACCGCCCGGTTCTTATTGGCCTTGAGCACACCCCGCACAATGGCGGCGGACTCGACCAGACCATAGATAAATGAATGCATGATCAATATCCAGTCGGGTTAATTGGCTTTTTCAGTATTGTCCACAACAACCTCTGTGGCATTGTTCAGCGTCTGGCTGATGGCCCTGTAACTGCCCGTCACCACTACATCTTCTGCGGCCACGCCTTCAAGAATCTCAATATGCGTCTCACTTTGAATACCGGTTTTCACCTGCACGGCCGTTGTCTTGCCATTCTCCACGACGAAAACAACAGGCACAAACCCCTCCTTGTCGGCCGTGTACGTGACATTGGAGAGAGAATCAGCGGCAGACTCAAGCTGCTCCGGCGTGCGCACGGTCACACATTGAATGGGCACACAGAGCGCGTCATCACGGGTTTCAATGACCACATCGGCACTGGCCGTCATGCCAGGGCGCAGCTGCTTCACCGCATCGATAATGGAGATCTTCACCTCAAACTCGGTTTTCTGCTCGGTGGTCCCGGCGCCACTGATATTGGCGCTGCTGGCAATCTCACTGACCACGCCGTGAAAGAGCACATCGGGCAGCGCATCGATCTCAATCAGAGCACTGTCGCCCAGCGAGATATTGACAATGTCATTCTCATCCACATTCACCTGGGCCTCCATCACGGAGAGCTCAGAGACAATCATGATCACATCCTCTTGAAACTGTGACCCTAAAGCGATCTCGCCCACCTCTTTGTTCAGCGTACTCACCGTGCCGGTCATGGGCGCGTAAATAGTGGTCTTGGAGAGGTCATCCCTTGACCGTCTCACAGCGGCCTGAGCCTGGTTCACCTGCTCCTTGGCAGACTGATGCCGGGCCTTCTCAATCTTCATGGTGGATTCAGCCTGATCGAAGGACGCCTGCGACTCCAGATTCTTGGCGAACAGCTCCTGGGTCCGGACAAAATCTTTCTCAGCCTTCAAGTAACTCTCGTTGGCCAGGTTGGCATTGGCCATATTAGCGCGCAGATTGGCCTCGGCCTGTTCCAGCGCAGCGGTCAGGCGCTCTTTGTCCAGCCGAACCAGCAGGTCGCCTTTCTCCACAACATCACCTTCATTCACGCCGAGATAGGTGATCTTGGCCGCCACATCGGCGCTGATCTTCACCTGTGTCTTGGGCTCAATTTTACCTGTGGCGTTCACGGTTTCCACAATGGCCTGCTTTGCGGCCTGTTCGGTCTGAACGGTAATCCCTTCCCCGCCGCCTCTATTGGAAGAGACAGCAACCCCAACAATAATGACAATCACCACAGCCGCAAGGCCAATAAACAGTCTTTTCTTCTTCGATTGAGCCATAATCCTACTCCTTAATAATAAACCTAGGCAGGGGGCGATAAACATGCCTATATATAGAGTAGACCGATTTTTTGAGGTGTTGTTCCATTCCGACTGAAAAAATATGAAATTTTGAGGCTGTGAGGAAGGGAGCCTATGAAAGGCGAAAATGCAAAAGGGACAGGTTCTCGTAGGGTCGAATGGCATTCGCCCGCTCTTACTACACGGCCGCAACAACTCACTGACTCCGGGCGTGGCAGGCAACACAAAGAGACGCAGGTAGAGACACCTGCATTTCACCTGCGCCGGGTCTCGTAGGCCTCACCCGGCGTCAGACACCACATTTCTCTTACCGTTATTCATGGTCTCCGCTCTTCTTCGTGGGCAATATTCTTTGATTTTCTCTTTACTATCTCTATGGCTAATCTTCTTTATCTTTTGCTTTTTTTCGTAGGCCAGTGCCCTGGCTCTGCATCTCTATCCCTGAACGCGCTTAAACAGTAGCCCGGACGCACGAAATATAGGGCCAGGTATTTTTGGAATTGGCTTCCATTCTTAAATCCCACTCTATGTATGATCTTTAATCATACCATAAATTGCAGAATCTTTTCCTTTTTCTATTGCCCAACTGGCATTACCGTAATTAAAGTGCCAGTACTCGATGACATCCACGCAAAAATCTTCATTTTCAAAGAGTTCAATCAATAACTTCCTGTTCTTTTTAGCTTCAGTTGAAATATCAGGATGAAAAGGATAGCATCTCTCATTGAGATCCATTTTCAGGCCATTGTTCGTACCAAAATCTAAGACAATGCCATTTTTCAAGTCATAGATCAACGCATCCACAGCGCCACCGGTGGCATGCATCGACGCGGTCTCTGGTGCAATGTAGTACGAAACGATCTTTTTAATTTCTTCTAATGATTTTTCAGGATGGTTTTTTTTCATAAACACCACCTTTTTTTTCCATGACAGACGTTGATGCTCAAAGGACCGCCAGGCCGAACGAATGATTAATCGTTTATCCTGCTGGTCTAAACATTTACTGATACGGCCAATTTTTTCAAAAACCGCTTCTCGAACACTGTATTGATAATCTTTAATTATTGAGCGTTCAAACCGTAAATTGAATCCAGATTCTTTCAGGCTGATTAGCGGTGAATTGTCTTCTTTAATGGGAAAATCTGGATAAAGCTGCTTGTGCAGGCTTTCTTTCTGTTCTGCTTGAATACAATATTCGCGTGTGTTCATGCAATCACATACTCCTTGAATACGTAAGGTGAAGTCATGGCCGCAAGCAATGCGCCGTAATTCAGATCGAATTCCAATTCGTGCCCTGCCATTAATTCTATTTTTTTTGAATTTATAATAAGATGATCACTGCTTGCCCCCAGGATATCCACATCCAATCGGGGAGTCAGTCCGGACACCAGAATATCCTGCCTGCCAATCCCCAACAGGGCTCTTCGAATGGGGCCATTATCCCCAAACTCTGGGATGTCCCCAAAAGCATCCTGCCCTACCTCCCCATAGGGAAGCGTCGGCTTTATTTTTGATTCAATGACTTCTGCAACCAGAACAAATGCATCCGTAAACAATCCGGGAATGGGCTCACGGTCCAGGGTCTCACATCCCAGATAGATAGATTCACCCAGCCGTAAATTATTGATTCTTCCAATATTCTTCGTTGACATAAACCAGTTGTAATTTGCAGAGTTGCCACCGGAGACAAATTCTAGTATTAATCCAAATTTTTCTTCAATATCTCTGACAATAGAAGACAAACAATTCATGTTGTCTTCATCTGGTTTGATTCCTCCAAAACAAGCGAGATTTGTTCCGAGACCCACAAGCTCAACCCCGCCCAACGCCAAGACCTGTTGAATTGTATGCTCTAAATCCGCAGGCAGGAGCCCCTCTCTCAGGTCTCCAAGTTCAACCATTAAAATAATTTGATGCTGGGTATCATATTTTAGCGCAAAATATGAAAGTTTTTCAATCACTGAAAGTTCCGAATTCAGACTGATATCGGCATATTTCACTACCGATTCAGCCTGACTGAGGAAGGGCGTTCGGAGGAGCAGGAGCGGGGCATCTATACCCGAATTCCGCATTTTTATGATATTTAATATTCTTGAATCGGCGAGTATAGTGATGCCGGTTTTTAACAAAACATCGGCAATTTCAGGGTCACCGCAAACAACTTTTGTCACCCCAATTACATCAATGCCTTTTGAACCATACAGATCGATCAGGGTTTTTGCATTATGGGCAAGTTTCCCGAGATTGATCTCTATTCTAGGAGTTGGCATGCAAGAGATGCGCTTTCCTGCAATTCTGGAAAAATATCAAATAATTGATTGACCAACTTTTCAGATCCAAACTTCAACACATCTGTTGTGGGTCTCTCATATTTGAATTCATACTCTATGATTGAATTTTCTACTTCGCTATCGGTCATGTCCTCATGATTAAGCGTGATGGCAATGACCTTTGATTTGGTGAACAGTTCCAATAATTCAATTTCGCTTTCAAGCGTGGGCATGGGAAAATTTAAAAAATCACAACGGTACTCTCTTTTGGGCGGATGCTGGACAATAATGGCACTGGGCATGGCGCCTCGTAATATTGCAATTGATGAGTTAAACGCGGGATGACTCAGAGCGCCCTGCCCTTCCACCACGATGATGTCCGGATCGTCTTGTTCATAAGCAGAAACAACGGCATTTTCAACTTCACCTGTGGAGTATCCTGATGTTAAAACATCCACCGCAACACCAAATTTAGAACCCTGGAGCAAACCGGTTTGACCTGTCGTAACAAAAGAGGCATTTAAGCCTTTTTGTTTCAAGGCTTCAACAAGTCGAAGCGCTGTTGTTCGCTTGCCAACGGCACAATCTGTACCCATAACTGTGATGATGGGTATATTTACATTGATGATACGTCCAGTGAACAGATGTAAGTCTTTTCGATGCGGGGGCTTCCTGACATCCGTGATTTGCACATTATATTTTTGTGCCTTTTGCTTAAATTCTTTATCCTCCGTGAGGAATTCAGGCAGGCCGTTTACAATGTTCATGCCTTTTTTCATAGCAGAAAATATTATATCTCGCTGGCTGACATCGAGATATGTAGAGAGCGGAGCAATGCCGTAGATAAAAAATTCAGGAACAACATCTAAATTTTCAATGGCCTTATCCATACTCCCAAAGATAGGTATCCCGTTTTTTATTCCATCGAGATATTCACCGGCGTCAAGCCCTGCTTTTGAACTGTCAATAATACCCAGAATTTTATATTTGTCTGATTGTCTGGCGAGGCCATTTGCCACTTTACCATCGAGCTTTCCAAACTCATTTTCACTATATACTAATGCATCCATACTCATGACGTACCACTTCAGTTAATTGATTCTTCAATGTCCCTTTTCAGGACACACTCGGTATGCAGGTTCTGTTTGTCGATTTGTGCGGGTGGTAATACAAGAAAAAATGTTAGTGAGCAGGAAGAATGGTCGTTCGTGTGGTCTCAAACAAATTGATTTCTTGCCATCGGCAATCAATACCTGTACATAAAGGTAGGAAGGTCAAGCCCTTAAAGAGTTACATCGTGATGGAAAATAGTTACATATATCACATGTTTTCCAGGTTGTTCTTGCGTTTTTGCTTTAATTGCTTGTAAAAGGAAGGCGTTAGACCGGTGACTTTTTTAAATTGATTGGATAGGTGGGCAACACTGCTGTAATGCAGTTTATAGGAGATCTCTGTTAGATTTAATTCATTATACAATAACAATTCTTTTACTTTTTCAATTTTATGGTTGATGATAAATTGCTGAATCGTGATGCCACTGACTTCGGAAAATGTGTTGGCCAGGTAAGTATAGTCATACCTTAATTTTTCACTGATATAATCTGAATAATTGACTTTGGGTAACTCATCAGAATAATGAATCATTTCAACAATCACATTTTTAATCTTTTCAATCAATATACTTTTTTTGTCATCCAGCAGCTCAAGCCCTGACTTTAGAAGATTTTTTTTCAACTGGTCATGCTGGTCCTGTGTTATATCTTCTAATATATTGACCATGCCCAGCTCAACAATGACATAGCGTATTCCAAGCTTTTTCAGCTCTTCTTCTACCGTCATTTTGCAGCGCAGGCTGACCATATATTTGATATATAGTTTCATGTTATTTTTTTGGACTCTATGCTGAATCCTGTGGGTAATGTTACATTTATTTTAATTCCCAAACAGCCACTCGACCCATTGGGCCCCGGGCTCCCCAGCGGGGTTCGATAAGAGAAACGAGACGACGCGCTGCAGGGCGGGTACGTCAGGCTATTCTATGAACGATAATGCCGTTTAACCGCTCAAGAAGTCTTACCCCTACGAGGATTATTATGCCCTCTGGTTGTTAGTGCTACTTTGGCTTTGATACTTGCTATTCAAAACTGAACGAAAATTCATCTCCGAAGGCCTGATCCGCATCATTAGCCATCGAGGCGGGCAGCCCATTGTAGAGACGCCTCTATCGGTCGCCAACCACCATCGTTCGGCTATCGATTTTAATAATACCAATTCCAGATTGATGATATAAGAACCATCCCAACCCACAGGAATTAAAAGAGCCCTTTTCAATAGCGCTATGATAAAGTATAAACAAAAAACCTCTCAAATCAAACAGTACAGTTATTTATGGTTACGTCGACGACACTATATCTCCATCGCCCGGGGGCTTTGCACCCCTTGATCGCCACGGGGCTCTGCCCCTGGGCGAACATTGCCGGGCGAACACCTTCACAACATTCCATTGTGCTGCTGTATTTTCACATTACATCCGAAGAGCGGCCTCTCACCGACGCCACAGGCCACACGACACTCTCTTAATTATCTCTGTACAAGTCACACGGCATTTCCGCACTGGCTCCTGCCCCCCTTTAAGGGGGAAGACAGGGGGTATGCGCACTGCACGGTGATGAGGCAAGCGCCTATTGGCGGGGCAGCATGCAAAGAATGCCGATCTTCGTAAGGGCGAATGGCACTCGCCCGATCTTATTACACGGCCGCAACATCTCACTGACTCCGGGTGTGATAAACCACACAAATCGACGGAAGTGGAGATGACAGCTCATCGTATCCTACTCTCGTATACCACACCCGGAGTCGGGAGCAACGGGCATCCGTCGTCCCGACTTCTGCAGAGGCAGGTGCCTTTGTGGGATCGGAACATGTTCAATTCTGATGCTGTAGTTTCACAATGCATCTCGTTGATGAACAACCTGAAAGATGCACTCAACTCATTTTCTACAGTATAGGCTCACTGTGAAGCAAGACGCTACTTTGGCATGCAAGTTGATATGACTTTTCACACTCGTTGCCCCATAATAAAAACAACCATTGACGTAACGCCATTAAAAGGACGATGCATGAAACCCATGAACAGGCTTTTAACGATATTACTTTTCTCCTTATGCATTCGACTCAGCGCTCAGTCTGTACAGAATGGGGTGGGACACAACACCGTCAAACCCCAGCCTGCGGCCTCCACCTGGTCAGGAAATGCATCATTGGGATTCTCCACCAGCGGCGGCATGTCGGAATCCATTTCGCTGAATACAGCGCTCACACTGAAATACAACACATCAAAGCTGACAGGTCAACTACATCTATCGCAGTTCTACATGGAAGATATCGACGAGAAACAGATCATGAACAACCAAAAAGAACTGGAAATGATGTTGCGGCGTTCATTAAACAAGAAATTCAATGTTTCTCTTCACGGGACCGCTGAACAGAACAAACCCACCTTCCTGAAAGCCAGAAACACCCTGGGCCCCGGACTGGGCCTTCACCTGTCTCAGGGGCCCAAATTTCAGCTCAATGGCGATGTCATACTCACCTATACGCACGAGGCCCATATAGAGGGCCATACGCAAAATTTCACAGAAACCCACCTCAAGATTGACATGCATGCCCAACTCAACAAAAACACATCCATGGACTTTATACTGCAGCCTTCAATGAACAATGAAGACGGAGACGACATCCGCATCAAGTGCCATCCTTCATTAACGGCAAAACTCAGCTCAAAAATCTCATTGATGCTGAGCCTCAACTGGGCCTGGGACAATACCCCGCCCATGGGCGCCGAGAAGACCAACTACTATTTCACCACCACGCTCAATGCCAATTTTTAAAAGCGTTCAACGCGGACGTTTTCCAAAGGCACACACACAGGGAGAGACACACATGAAACGGTTGACCACAGTAATGCTCATTCTCATCCTACTGGCCGGGGTACAAGCCATTGCTCAGGACACACAATCAACACCCCCGACACTGGCCCCCAGCTATGTGGATTTCTCCACACCCCAGATAAATAAGCACGGCATTATTAATTCATTTGACTTTACAGGCATGATATTCCGCCCGGACTATAATACCTGGTCTTTTTTTAACGATGGCGGCACTTTGACAGTCACATTTACCTTGCCGGAAACCATGCCGATTAAGTTATCATTAAAACTCTGTGCAGCGCTCGTCGACGAGAAAGCCAACTGCCCCATTGACATTCAGATTGACGGCGAGTCAGTTGTAAGTGAGCGGTTTGATACCAACCCCCATTTCCACTATGTCAACTATGATATCGATGCGAAACACCTCCATGGCGGGGAGAATACCCTAAAAATTGACCTGGCCATGGATGCGACCACACAGATGTTTATCAAACGGCTGATCATACAGAATCAATAAATGAAGCATGAATTAAAAAAGGCGGCCCGTAAAGGCCGCCTTTTTTAATGGTATACAACAGTTCATTTCATACAGACGGGTCCCCCTGAACGGGGAGCTGCATTTCACTGTATCCGGGCCTCACATGCCACACCTGGATACAGACACAAAACGCCTTTTCCCCCTTACTTTTCCGCTGCCTCTTCTTTGGCATAAAACAACCTGCAGCGGCAATGGCCCTCTGCATTGATCTCCTCCATCCATGCATTGCATGGACAGATTTCATCTTCTCCTTTGACTGCGGGTCTCTGCGTCTGCTTGCAGGGGCAGACCCACTCATTCACTTGGTCGTAATTATCGGCCATCAGGCCTACAACTTTTTTAACGCGCTTTTCATCGGGGTTCAACACCAATCCATGCGTATCGGCAATCTCCCTGAGTCGTTTCAAATTCTTTTCATAGGTACCGGATACCACTATTTCCTCCACGGCCCGCTCATGGGCCAACATTAATCATAAAAGGGTGCGCCAGCCACCCTGCAATTGGGGTACGCCACCCCTGAACGCCCGGGGGACGCGGCCCCAGACCTCTCACCCGCGCCGGAACGCGTTTGCCACACCGTGCGTCGTCTCCCCCCAGGACCAATGAAGTGCTGCGCAATTCAGCGCATCCTACTGGCTGCTGACCAGGGGTATCGCGTGTAGAGACGTTACATGCAACGTCTCTACGGATTTGACGAATATTACAACAGCATAGGCAGACACCAAAGGCCACAAAGAAGTCTTTATTTCACTGGGTCAGTAGACAGTGACTTGAAAATTACTTTGATACTTTTCGCAAAATCTTTTCCATCTTCCTGCCTTTCGCCAACTCATCCACCAGCTTGTCTAAATACCGCGCTTGTCTGGTTAATTCATTCTCAATCTCTTCTATACGATAGCCGCAAATCACCCCTGTGATTAGATGCGCATTGGGATTCAATTTTGCGTTCTTAAAGAATGCTTCAAAGGTCACATTTTCATTAATTAATTCTTGTAGCTTTGTACTGTCATAACCTGTCAGCCACGCTATGACTTGATGTAGCTCTTCTTTTGTCCGGCCTTTCTTTTCAACCTTTGTGACATAGTGCGGATATACCGATGCAAATGTCATCTTTGCTATTCGCGCATTGTGTTCAGGTGTTGTTTTCATGCTATTTCTACCTTTCCTGATGATCCTTTCTTTACAGCCGGTATCCATGGTGGGCGTAGCATAGCTCTACATTAACAGGCTGCAGATTTACCCAACCGTCCGGGGGCGCTGCCCCTGACCTCTCACCCACGCCGGGGATCGTATGCCAAACCCGGCGCCGTCACCCCATTGGCCAATGAAAGCGGTGTGCTATTCAGCGCACTGTACTGGCGGCTGACCTTGGTGTGTTTATGGCGTGCAGAGACGTTGCATGCAACGTCTCTACGTGTTTGATGCCCATTTTTAATATTGCGGCAGCATGGGCTGACGCCACATGCCACACGATTTACTTATAAATATCTTTTATACAGGTCGCCTGTCGTTCAAATAGGTATTTGCAGCCCGTCCAACTTGATGCCAATGCGTAGAGAAACATCCACGCCTCTGATATTCTCTAAAACACTGCCCGACCCACTGCTTACAATATAATTGGATTTAATGTCCAATCCCACAAACAGTGCAGAGCCAATATCACAGACCACGCCGCAGTCAGCGCCAATACCATACCCAAAAATCCAATCATCCGGCATCTTAGCCAACGGAGCCACAGGGCTCAGCGCAGACCAACAAAGGAGCACGTCGCCGCCCACATAAAAATGAAAGATATTGCTGGATTGATGACAAAAGAAATGCCGCGCCCCCAAAGACAGAGGGATCTGCCTGACTTTCGTATCATTGTCAGCCCTGGACAACACATCGAGCTCAATGTGATAGAACATACCCGGATGATGGGGTTGTAGCACTGACAAACCCAATCCCATTGAAAAGGGAAGATGAACATCCATAATCTTTAAGTCATGATGTTCAAACAAGCCAGCACCAAAGGATACAAAACGCCCCCACTTAGCATATATATGAGACCTCATGGCAGTCTGTGCAGAAAGCGGAGAAACGACAGCAACAAAAAGAATGATAGACCGTTTGAAATGCTTCATGAGACTTATCCTATTCAGATCCAGAATACTACCGCCCCCAGACACAACACGCAGCCCTGCCTTTTGCGGCGGCCTCTCATTGACGCCTCGTGTGGCAGACCGCATTTTTGATAAGATACACCGCACAAACACGGGCGCTATCTCCTGCGCCCTATGCATTGATTCAACCCCTGATCACCCGGGGGCTTTGCCCCGGGGCGAATCACGACGGGTGACCCGTTCAAATATTCGTCATCTCTCTTCGTGTGGCATGTGGCGTCAGCCCATGCCAAAGAGACCAGCCCTTTACCACACGAGAGAGAAAGCACAGTGACCACAGTGCTATATAATGATTGCATCAAAAAGCCACCCACACCACGCCCATGCCCGACCGGCACAGTGCAAATTAAACTCAAAAAATATAACAAAATACAGGATGCTTGATTTTGGAATATAGGGCAAGCCAAAGCTTGTGTCAAGCCCTTTCAAAGAATCAAACCATTCTTGCAGAAAAAACACCCCCTGACCCCGGCTCCAGATTCAACGCATAGCTTGTAGAGACGTTGCATGCAACGTCTCTACCTGTTTGACGCCCTGATCGCCAAGGGCCCCGCCCTGGGGCGACACCCCAACAAAAAAAGGCGGCCCGTAAAGGCCGCCTTTTTCATAAGCATACGACAAATTATTTGAATCCGACCTGTTCTGAGCTCACCAGCTGCCCGCTGAGTTTCAGGAGCGAGAGCTCGGCCAGCTTGGCGTTGTACTTGGCCGTTTGCATGCGGTTCTTGGAGCGGATGAGATTGAGCTGCGCCTCTCGGAACTGCGTACTGGTCACCTGCCCCAGACGGTAGAGGTCACGGCTGCGCTGAAAATTCAGCTCAGCCGCCTCCAGGCTCTGCGTCTCCAGGGTCAGCACCAAACGGCTGTTCCTGTAGGCCTCGTAGCTGTTGGTCACAGACCGCGCCAGATCGCGCTGGGCCTGATCTTCCAGCAGCGCCTGATTCTGGGCCGTGAGTTTGGCCGACTGATGCTGAAGCCGGAGGCGGCTGCCGTTGAAGAGCGTCCAGCTGATATTGGCGCCGGCCCGCACCGTGCGGTTGAGGTTGTCAAAACCGATGGCCAGATCCTGTTCGGTCTGACTGTACGTGGCCGAGCCGGTAAGGTCAATGCGCGGCAACATGGCCCCGCCCGCCGCAGCCGCGGCGTAGCCGGCCTGACGGCTGCGTTCCTGATAAATGAGATAGCCGGCGTTGCGCTCTGTTGAAGCCGACAAGAAGGCGTCCAGCGCATCCATCACCCCGTAATCGACCTCGGTGTCAATGGCCATGCCCTTTGAAAGGTCGCGGTAGAGCAGTACATTGAGATTGCGCTGGGCTTCGTCCCAGGCCAGACGCGCCTGCACCACATTGACGCTGTCTGAATTGACATCCACCTGGGCGGAGAGCACATCCACTGTACCGGCACGGCCGTAGGCCGCACGCTGTTTGGCGCGGGTCAGACGCTCACGGCTGATGCCCATGGCCTCCCTGGCAATAGAGAGCCCCTCAAAAGCCGAGGCAGCCCCGTAATAGGCCTGACTGACCTGAAGAATGGTGTTCTCAATCTGATTCCGGGCGTCCAAAGCACCCATTCTACCTGTGGCCCGCGCCTGTTTCAGGCGGTAGACATTGCCCAGGCCATCGAATAAAGTGTAGGACAGGTTCAGTCCGGCACTGCTGACGGTGTTGGTACTGATATTATCGATATCTGTGTAGCTGGCGCCCGCTGATGCCGTCAATTTGGGCAGCATATCGGCCATGCCGGATTGGGCCGTGTTTCTGGCGATTGACGCATTGTTGCGTGCCACTATCACGGCGGCGTTCTTCTCAAGCGCCGTGGCCACCGCCTCCTGCAGCGTCAGCCGCTCCTGGGCCATACCGGCAGCGGCGACTCCCAGCAGGCCGGCAAATATCATCAAGCGTTTCATCGGTTCTCCTCCACATCGCAGGGTCCGCCAAATTCATTGAGGAACCGTTCTTCTTTCACAGCCGGTTCTACATCCTCCGGGCTGGGCTTGCGTCGTTTCAATCCCCAGGTCAAGAGCACGCGACCGTGGTTGCTCAGGCTGAGCAGCGCCGGAAGCACCAGCAACGTCAGCAATGTGCCAAAGAGCAGGCCGTAGGCCACGGAGATGGCCATGGGGCTGAGGAACTGCGCCTGGTGGCTCTTGAGAAAAACCAGCGGCCCCAGACCGGCAATGGTGGTCAACGAGGTCAACAGCACCGGGCGGAAACGCGAAACACCGGCCCTGTACAGGGCGTCTTTAAAACTTTCTCCCGCCTTGAGGCGCTGATTCATGGCCGCAACCAGCACCAGTGAATCATTGACCACAATACCAATCAAAGCAATGGCGCCAAACCAGGAGAGTATAGAGACTACATAGCCCTGGAAGAAGTGGCCCCAGAGCACACCGATAAAGCTGAAGGGAATCAGCAAAAAGACAATGCCCGCCTGAAGGAACGACCGGAAGGTCACGGCTACAATGAGGAACATCACCAGCAAAATAGCGGGAACCGTGGTCTTCATGGAGTTCATGGTCTTGTCATTCTCACGGCTCTGCCCCTCAAAGAGGAACTGGATATCCGGGTACTTGGCCTTGATGCCGGGCAGAATCTCCGCACGGATCTGATTGAGAATATCGGGCACGGAGGCCTCTGGATCGGTGACATCGGCCTCTACGCTGACCACGCGCTGGGCATCAATATGATTCACCGCCATGACGCCGCGCTCAATGGTAAAGTCGGCAATCTCACTCAAGGGGTACTCCTGACCGCCGGGCAGACGGATACGCATGGTCTCCAGGTCCTCCAGCGTGGTGCGGTCGGCCTCGTCGTAGCGCACCCAGATCTTCACCTCATCGATGCCGCGCAACAGCCGCTGCGCCTCACCACCAAAGAATCCGGAGCGCACCTGAGAGAGCACCTGCGCCGTATTCAGTCCCAGAGCGAAGGCCTTCTGCTTCAAGGCGATGGTGACCTCACGCAGTCCCGGCGGATCGTCGTCCACCACATCTTTGAGCAGTTCGATCTCTTTCAACTCCCCTTTGAGCTGCTCGGTGGCGTCACGCAGCTGATCCAGCTCATTGGAGGCCAGGGCAATAGACACAGGCTTGCCCCACATCATGCGGCCGCCAAATTCCAGTTTCTCTGCGCCGGGCACCCCACCCACCAGCTTGCGCATACGGTTGGTGGTCTCTCTTGAGTTCCAGGCCCGCAGCTCACTGGAGACCAGGGTGATTCTCAGGCTGCCCTGATGCGTGCCCCCGCCAATGCGGCGGGAGAGCGAGAGCACCAGATCAAAATCATCGCCGGTCTCTTCCCGATAGATTTCGTTCATCTTCAAGACCTTGGGCTCCATCTGCGCCAGAAGGCTGTCTGTCACCGCAGCCGGCGTGCCTGCGGGCATCTCCAGACTGATGGTGACGTTCCGGCCCTCAATTCTGGGGAAGAACGTGGTCTTTAACACACCGCCTTTCATGGCGCCTATGGAGATGATCATCAACGCCACAGGCACAGACAGGGTGACCCAGGGGTGGTGCAGCGTATACTTCAACACGGGGGCATAGAACTTGTCACGGGCTGCATTCATCCAGCCCTCCACCCAGTGTTCCAGCTTGGACTGCTTCCGCTTCTTACACAGGGCTTTGGAGTGGGCAATATGGCCTGGCAGCACAAAGGCAGCCTCGATCAATGACACCAGCAACGCGGCGGCCACCACAAAAGCGAGGTCGCGCGTGCGGTCTCCCATGCCGCCTTCCACAAAGAAAAACGTCATAAAAATCACCACCGTGGTGAGCACAGAGGCCACCACAGAGGGCAGCACCTCAAACGTCCCTTTCAGGGCCGCGTCCACGGGTTTTTCTCCCCGTTCATAGTGCTGATAGATATTCTCAGCAATGACAATGCCGTCATCCACCAGAATGCCCAGCACCAGAATCATGCCCAGAAGCGACATCACATTGATGGTCAGCCCGTAGAGCGGCGCCACCATCACCATGCCCGCAAAGGAGACGGGAATACCCAGCGCCACCCAGAAAGACATGCGCGGATTCAGTGAAAGCGATAAAAAGACCACCACCAGGAGAATACCGATAATCATGTTGTTGCTCATGAGATCGACGCGTTCCTGAATGATCTCCGAGCCGTCGCGCACCACATAGGCCTGCACATCGCTATGGGTGGCATTGTAGTTTTCAATGTAGTCGTGACAGATAGAGGTGACCGCAAAGAGATCTTCCTGGTTGGTGTTCTGCACGGTGACCAGGACGGCCGGCTCCCCGTTATGATAGACGCGGTTGGGACTCTCAGACCAGCGGTCTTTGAGATCCGCCACATCTTTCAGGTGGATGATGTTCCCGTCGGGCGTGGCTCTGACCACATGTTCGGCCAGCTCCGCGGCGCGATAGCCTTTCTGGTTGGCGCGGATGAGAAACTCTTCGCGCTTGCCCTTGATCCGTCCGCCGGTGATCTTAATGTTGCCCTGCCGCACCGCGTTCTGAATCTCGTCAAAGGTCAGGCCATAGGCGCGCATGTCGCGCTCCCGCACAGAGACCTCAATCTCCTCGGCAGGGAATCCCGAGATGCTCACCTTGGACACGCCGTCTGTGGAGAGCAGCGTGCGCTCCGCCCGACGCGCCTCACGCTTGAGCGTTGCCAGATCTACATTACCGGCCAGCACAAAGTCCAGGGCAAAATTGCGCGGTTCCTGCCTGAACACCGTGATGCGCTCCATGCCCGCAGGGAAGGTGCTGACCTGATTCACCGCATCCTTGACATCCTGAATGACAATATGCACATCAAAATCCATGAGCACGGTCACATTGATGTTGCAGCTGTTCTCCCTGGAGACAGAGGTGACGCGTTCAATCCCGCTGATGCCCTTGAGATTGTCCTCAATCTTCAGGACGATGGCCTCTTCAATCTCCTCTGGCGAGGCGCCGGGATAGGCGGCGTTGATCATGATGGTACGACTGGGAATCAGCGGAAAAAACGTGGTCTTCAGCTGAGTAAATCCCACCCATCCAAAGAGGAAGATGGCCACCAGCACCACATTTCCCAGAATGGGATATTGTATAAAAGCACGAATGGCATTCTTCATCGACCGGCCCCTTGTTTTTTACCCTGGGGACTGGCCTGTGCGGGCTGCGGCAACACCATGCCTTCATGGGCGCCGGCCAGTTTCTCTGCCAGCACCACTTGACCGTCTGTCAGGCCGCGGGCCACCACGGTATCACCATCTTCTCCCATGACCTGTACACTCTTCAGGGTCAGCACGCCCCGGTCAACCACGTAGACTTTATCGCCTTTTTCAAGCAGAGACTTGGGGAGGCGCACCACCTGCTCAATGGGTGCGGTTTCAATTTCAGCCGAGAGATAGAGACCGTCACGCAGGCCGGCGCTGGTGGTTTCCAGATAGACACGGACCGTTTGCGAGGCGTCAAGTACGGTATTGATCCGGGCAATACGGGCCGGAAATGTCCCACCCATGTCTTCGCTGCGCAGTAGGGCTTTCTGCCCCACTTTCAAGCGATCAAGCAGATGAGGCGCGGCAAAGGCCTCCATCTCATAACGGCCCGAACCGATGAATGACGCCACCTGTGAACCGCTGCGAATCAACGTGCCTGGGTTCAGCGTTGCCTGGGAGACCACACCGTCAAAGGGGGCTTTGAGCCTGTACTTGGCCAAGGTCTCCTCCATAGATTTGACAGCGTAGTATTGCGTATAGAGATTTCGTGAGGCAATGTAGTAGCGCTCGGTCTCGCTGGCCGCCTGGGGCAGCGGGGCCATGGGCTGGTTGAGGTCAAAGGCCGCGAGATAGGCCTTCCACGCGGCCACACTGGCCGGATAGTCAATGGAGAGATCGGGAATGAGCTGCGTCATCTGATTGAGCAGTCCCGACTTCTGCGACAGCACGTTATTCCGGTAAACCCTGTCATCAATATGGGCCAGAAGCTCACCTTTTTGATAGGCAAGTCCCGCCTTGAGCCGCTTGGGTGTCTCCAGCAGCACACCGCTGACCTCTGCATAAATCTCGGCTTTGTTATAGGCCGAGAGCGGTCCTGTAAGAGAAATGGGCACATCAATATCGACATTCTTCACCACAAAGGTACGGGCCGCCTTGGCGCCGCCGCTGCCGGGACGTCGCCGCATGGGCTCTTTCTGATTGCTCAGCACCTGACTGATCAGTACACCGACAATAAGAATCACCGGCGCGGCGAGCAAATTCTTATATTTTTTCATTTTTCCTCCTGATGTCTATTTTTTTGACGCCATGGCGTCTCTCGTCTTCAGATGACGTTCTCTAATGGTTTAGAACCCTAAATGGTTCCACTACTTGTGCTTTGTTACAACTTGTTACAATACAATCACGCCAACGGTAGAATCAAAACGGCACGCACCCCTGTTCCCCGTATATTCTCCAGATAAAGCTGCCCCCCGTGGGACTCGGCAATGCGCCGGGAGAGGCTCAGCCCCAGGCCGTAGCCCCCGGTATCTTTATTGCGCGACTTGTCTACGCGGTAGAAGGGTTCAAAGATGAAGGGCAGGTCCGCCTCGGGTATCTCCAGGCCACGATTCTCAATATGAATCTCCACATGCGCCTTCCGTTTGATTGCGCTGAGCCGTACCGGCGAATCCAGAGAGGCAGTATACTTGCATGCATTGGCCAGCAGATTGCTGAGCAAGGTGCGCAACCGTTTCCAGTCGGCCATGACGCTCACCTCTTCTTCAGCTGAAATCACAAGCCCCGGCGGCACGGCCTCAAAGGTCTCGGCCATTTCGTCCAGGAGCAGACCCAGGTCGAAACGCTCCATTGCCAGGGCGCCGTGTGCACTCTTAAGCCGCTCGGTCTCCAAAAGCTCTGTGATCATGGTCTCCATCTCATGGATATCATCCCGGATCTCCCCCTGCTCTGCACAGGCCTGCATCATCTCCAGGGAGAGTTTGACACGGGTCAAGGGCGACCTGAGCTCATGGCTCACATCCAGCAGCAACTGGTCGCGGGCGCTTACCATCTCCTTGATATGGGCGGCCATGGCTGAAAAGGAACGGACAAGTTTGCCCAGCTCATCGGAACGCCGACTCTCCAACGTAATATCCAGATCGCCACGGGTGAGTTGCTGCACACCGGCATTGAGCTGACGGATGGGCCTGAGTATATTTCGGATGCCCAGATAAATAAAGAAGATGATGGCCGCCAGAATGGCCAGATTAACCAGGGAGTAGAGCTGCGCTTTTCGATAAAACCCCTCACGGTGCAGCTGCAGCACCACCATCAGTTCCCCGTCATCCACAGGCAGCACCACCAGCAACCCCCGATCAAAACCGGCGCGTATCGATGGCGTCGGCGGATAAGGCGGCAGATCCACCTCATCAAATCCAGGCAGCTCTTCAGTGGTGGCCCAGGCACCCTGCGCCCCTCTAAACCTAAAATGGATCTTCAGACTGTCACTGTAGAAACGGGCCTTCACCTCATTCAACGGCGACTGCATCTTCTCAACCAGAGAGAGCGCATTGAACACGGCCATGCGCTGAATCTTTGGAAAATGCGGTTTTCTGAATAATTGATCATGCGTCAGTTTCATGGCAACGCTGTAGACCAATATACCGGCTGTAAAGGCCAGCAGAATCTTCATAAAGATCGATCGGCGCACCTTTCTCATCAGCGGCGGTTCAAACATCTTGCTCTCCTAAAAACATATAGCCACTCCCCCAGACAGTTTTGATGAAACGGGGGGCCTTGGGATCATCGCCCAGTTTCTGCCTGAGCCGGCTCACGGCCACATCGATGGAGCGGTTAAAGGCGTCCCAGTCCATGCCGCGCAGGCTGTCCATGAGCGCGTCGCGGTCCAGCACATGGCGCGGACGATTGCTGAGCACACGCAAAAGCTCAAACTCCAGATGGGTCAGAGAGATTTCCTGACCGGCCAGGGTGACGCGCTGTGCAGCGAGATCCATCTGCAGATCACCAAAGCGGCGGTGCTCCTCAGCCTTGCCGCTACTGCGGCCGCGACGCAGCACCGTCTGTATGCGCGCCACCAGCTCACGGGGTTCAAATGGCTTGGGCAGGTAGTCATCGGCGCCCAGCTCCAGGCCGACGATGCGGTCAGAGACATCGCCCCGTGCCGTGAGCATGATCACCGGCAGTGACCGGTTCTGACGCAATTGCCGAAGCACTTCAAATCCGTCCATCTCCGGCATCATCACATCCAGAATGATCAGATCATAGGAGGACACCTCCAAACGGTTCAGCCCGTCACGGGGATGCGAAGCCGCATCCGCCACATAGTCAAACTGCTGGAGATAACGCACCAGGCGCTCTCCCAGCTGCACGTCGTCATCGATAATCAATAATCTTGCCTTGGCCATGTGCGGCCTCTCCTATTCAAAGTTCCAGTATAAAGATACGGCCCGGACGTTGCCGGGCCATTTCAAAACTGTAACAAATTGTAACCGGCTTTACTCAACCGTTGAAATCATCGGCATACACCACGCGGCCTTCACTATCGAAAAGCCGGACATCATCCACCCCGCCACAGCCGAAGAACAGAAAATGCAGGCCGACAATGCGCCCCACAGCACGGGTATAATTGGCAGAATAGACCTTTTCTCCGTTGAGCGCCACCTCGGCGTGCTGCGCTGCAACCTCAAGAGACAGCGTGTTCCACAGATCCATGTCCGCCCCAAACACAGAGAGATCATGCTGACGCCCACGCCGGTTGACCTCACTGAATTTCACCCGATTATTGGCCACGCAGCCCGGAATAGAGAGCGGCACAATATGTCTGGCGTGTTCATTCATCACAATGAGCATCATGTACTGCCCGGTGAGTCCACCCGCATTTTTGGGATTGGTGACGCGGGCCGAGAGGCGAAAATCGTCGCCGCTGAGTCCGTTGAAATCTCTCACCAGATAGTAACTGGTATAATATTGATGGGGTGAAATAGGGCCCTGGCCCTGCTGCATCCGCTCCGGTGAAACGCCCAGCCAGCCCTTTTCAGCCGTGGAAGGCGTCTCCAGATATTGGGGGATAAGGTCAGAAATCTGAGACCGGGCCAGCACCTGCCAGCCGCGGGTGATAATATGCACATCGTGGCGATGGATGATGGAATCACCAATAACCAGCTTGGCCTTGTGAAATCCGGGATAGTAGTAGATACTGGTGTGCGTGTGCCCTGTCCGAGGCACGGTGACGCGCCTGCGGCGGTCCCAGGACTGCTGAATCACAGCGCTGTCCGCCCGGGTCCCGGAGATGTCGTAATTGAAAACCACGGTATTGGGCACGCCGGCTGAGACCACTTTTTGACTGCTGAAGGTGACAGTGTTCAATCCCGGTTCCAGTCCGGCGTGTCTGCTGCGCAGCAGCAGAAAAGCAATGAGCCCACAGGCCAGCACAGCCGGCACCGGCCAGAGACGCCGCCACGGCACTGGCTGCCCCTTCTTTGAAGAGACGACAGACTGCGTCCTGAAATCGCCCCAGTCCTTTGCACCGGCCAATTGGCTCAACGCATCCAAGGTGGCCCGCTGCGGCAGTGTGGCCTGCTGGCTGCGCCAGAGCCGCTTCAAGGTGGAGACGCTGAGCCGCGTGCCAGAAGCGCTTTCAACCCGACGGCTCAGGGCTTCAAAATCACGCTCTGTCCATTGCGCGGCCGGTCCCCAGGCCATGGCGGCCTCCACCGCTACTCTCAGCTGATTGAAAACACTGCACTCTGATTCACGCATTGAGACATCCTTCTGTTCTCTTTTATGGTTTCTGTACAGAATGATTTTGCTGACGAACGCATCCACGCCTACACCGTGAGACACAGAGTAAAACAACAAATAACAAATCTCCAAACTTCATAAGAGATAAATAAAAAACAAGAAACAAGGCGCTTTTAACCCTTTTGCGTGCAGTGCATCTGACTGCACGCAAAGAGGCAGTTGATCTCAGTTCGACCGTTAAACATCACGTGCCTGAACAGGGGCCGGCGTAAAAACAAGACACCTTGTCCCGCGCTTCTTAAGCGGGGCTGGCCCAAGAGAGAGGTCGCTTTGGGTGGTGGGTGGCGCCATTGCGTTACGACGAATCTCTACGCAAATGCCGATTGTATTACAACTGCGAAGCCTTTTTTGGATACTTTTTTAGCAAAAAAGTATCAAGACATTTTCAAAACAGCAAACCGATGGCGCATCAGTCAATCGGTCTTACACTGCGCCTTTTACCATTGTTTTCAATATAATACATCAAAACGCCATTTTGAACAACTTTTAAACCGGCTTTGACCGGCCCCTGACCGAGGCAGAGACGCATCACACGCGTATAAACAGTCAACAGCCAACACCCCATCACCGCTCAACCCAGAGGAGAACACCATGCGATGTCTTTTCGCTCTCATACTCACAGCCCTGATCCAGACGGCCACGGCACAAACCCCCATCCCCTTTAACCATGCCCGCTGGCAGATCACCGGCGGCCAGCAGGTCAGCCATCTCGATCAGCCCGCCCTGCGCGGCGGCCAGGCCGTGCTCAGTGATGTGGAATTCCACAACGGCGTCATCGAAGTGGACATGGCCTTCAGCGGCCGGCGCGGCTTTGCAGGCATCAACTTCCGCATGCGGCCAGACGGACAGTACGAACACTTCTATATCCGTCCCCATAAAACAGGCCTTCCCGATGCCCTTCAATATACCCCCGTCTTCCACGGTCTCTCCAGCTGGCAGCTCTACAGCGGTCCGGGCTACACGGCCCGGGCCGTCATACCCAGAGACCAGTGGGTGCATGTACGCCTGGAGCTGAAAGGCAGCCAGGCCCGCGTCTTTCTGAACAGGGCGGAGACGCCTGCGCTGGTCATCGACCGCCTGCAGCACGGCGACAGCCGGGGGCAGATTGGACTCTTTGGACCGGGCCGCGGCGAGGTGCACTTTACCAACTTCTCCTATGAGCAAACAGACACGGTTCACTTTGACGCGCCCGCACCGCTGGACATTCCCGCGGGGCTGATCATGGACTGGGAAATCACCGCCCCTGTAAAACTGACGCAGATTGACATGAACCGCTGCCCCCATGCAGCGGCACAAAAATGGACGCCCGTCAGCGCCGACAAGAACGGCCTGCTGGACCTGGCACGCCACGTCACCCCCGTGGCCGGCGACGCCAGCGCGGTCTACGCCAGAACCACGCTTCAGGCCGATACGGCCTACACACTTCCCCTCAGCCTGGGTTACAGCGACGTGGTCTCCGTCTTCCTGAACGGCCAGCCCATCTTCACCGGCAACAACAGCTTCCGCAGCCGCGACCCCGGTTTTCTGGGCATTCTGGGCCGCCACGACGAGATACACCTGCCCCTGAAAAAGGGCGACAATACACTATTGATGACCGTGATCGAGACCTTTGGCGGCTGGGGCGTCAGTGCGCAGAACACCGCCTTTGTGGAAAAGCACCCTGCCCTGAAACAGACCTGGCAGCTCACTCGCACCCTCAACATGCCCGAGTCCGCGGTCTGGGACGCCCGCCGCCAGCGCCTCTACGTCAGCAACTACGGCCTGCGCGCGCCCCGGGGCACACAGACTGTGTCGATTCATGGGCTAAACGGCGCCATCCGCCAGATCGACTGGGTCACCGGCCTCGACCGCCCCTGCGGCATGCTGATCTCAGATGGCAAACTCTACGTGGTGGAACGCCGCAGCGTGGCCGTTATCGATATAGCCTCTGCCGTCATCGAGAAACGCCTGACCATTCCGCGCCCCGGATTTCCCAATGACATTGCCATGGATGAGGCGGGCCGTCTCTACGTCACCGACTCTTATCGCCACTGCATCTTTCGCTCCACAGGCGATGACTTTGAGCCCTGGCTGGAGGCGCCGGTGAACGACCCCAACGGCATCTGCTGCCACGACGGCCGCATCGTCTGGGGCGACAACGGCGCCGGCGCCCTGAAATCCATCGACCTGAAGACGCAAGCGGTGCAAACCGTGGCCACTTTGGGCCCCGGCAACCTGGACGGCATTCAGTGGGACGCCCGCGGCTTCTATCTGGTGACGCATTTCTCGGGCAGGCTGTATAAAGTCATGCCCGATGGAGAGAGCACGCTGCTGCTCAACACCTCGTCCGCGCCGCTGAATCTGGCCGACTTCTGCTACATCCCCCAGGCCGCTCTCTTTGTGATTCCCGGTCTCTTCACCAACCGGCTCACAGCCTTTCAATTTGACGACGGACTTTTCAACTAACTGCCAGGGAAGACCATGACGACATTTCAAAAAATTGCAGGCATTCTATTCCTGCTCACCGGGCTTTCATCCGCATGGGCGCAACAGCTGGAGCGCCCTCAGTCCACACAGCGCCTCAGCCCCGGTGAGGGGATAGAAACGCGCATCGACATCAACGGCAATGTGTTCCACTGCAACCGCTACGGCCAGGGCGGTCCCACCGTGGTGCTGATCAACGGCATGGGGCGCGACCAGAGCTACTGGCAGTGCATTGTCCCGGAGATAGCCGCCTTCACCAGCGTGTTCACCTATGACCCGCTGAATATCGGTCAAAGCGACAAGGGACCGTATCCGCCCAAGGGCGCTGAAGCGGTGCAGACGCTTAAAATGCTTCTCGAAAAGACAGACATGCCCCGGCCCTACATTCTCCTGGCGCACTCCTTTGGCAGCATGGCTGCCCGCCTCTTTGCCGCCACCTATCCCAATGCCACGGCAGGACTGATTCTCGAGGATGCCACCCCCGTGGGCCTCAATAAGGCCATGTTGGACGTGGTCACCGGCCCCAACCTCGAGGCCCTGAAACGCTTTGCCTCGCACACCCCGCCCGCCATGCAAGAGACAGAGAAAGCGGTGGCCGAAAGCCGGTTGCCCCGCATTCCCCTGGTGGTGCTCAACGCTGCGGAGCGCAATTCCATGCGCCGGTTCACGCCGGAGAACCGGGCCAGGTGCCATGCCGTTGAAGACAGCCTGGGCCGCGCGTTGGCAGACCTCATTCCCGGCGGCAGGGAGATCCGAGTCCAAGGCGCCGGCCACGCCATTCATGTGGACAGGCCCCGTGTCGTCATCGATGTCGTCAAAGAGATGGTGCAGGATATTCAAAGCGGGAAAAACGCCCTGATTGCGCCGGGCACACTGCAGATTCCCAGAGCCGACTTACAAGAGGTCGACGGACGGCCGGCCTATGTCATTGACGAGGCCCGGGGCGAACGCCTGATCTGGGCCGAGGATGTACAGTTCAGGAACGGCGTCATCGAAGCCGACATCAAGGCCGAGGGCAAATACGTGGGACTGGGATTCCGCGTGCACTCAGGCCAGCACTACGAGGCCGTGTACTTCAGGCCGCGCAACGTGAACAGCAACGACGCGATGAAAGCCCGCCGCGCGGTGCAGTACATCGCCCATCCCGGCTACGACTGGTTCTATCTCCGAGACCGCTACACCGATCAATACGAGGCCGCAGCCGCCTTCACACCGGGCCAGTGGTTTCACGTCAAACTGGTGCTGCGTGACAGCCTGATCCAGGTCTTTGTGGACGGCAACGAGACACCCTGCCTCTCTGTGAAGTCACTCAACACCCCGCTGCCCGGCGGCGTGGGGTTGTGGGCGGGCAACACCTCCACGGCCACCGTGGCCAACATCCGTATAAAAGACGATGGCGACGCCGTGGCCGCCTCTCCGGAACGGCCCGAGCTCGCCTTTCTCTGGGACAGCTTCAAAAACCGCCGCTCCGTGCGCAGGTTCAAATCCGACCCCGTGCCCGAGGCCGACCTGCTCCGCATATTGGACATGGCACGCACCGCCCCCACCTCCGGCAATCAGCAGCCCTGGAAATTTCTGGTTATCCGTGACAGAGAGAAGCTGAACACACTGCGCGACGCCTGTGTTGCCCGGCGCATGGCCACAGCCCGGGCCCGCGGCATGACAGACGCCAAAGCGCTGGCGGCCTTCAAAGCGGCGCGGGAGAAATACTTCAGCGACTTCCTCACAGCGCCGGTGTACGTGGTGGTCATGACAGACACGCTGTCGCGCTATCCCTCTTACAATATCTACGACGGCAGCCTGGCCGGCGGCTATCTCATGCTGGCCGCACGCGCCCTGGGTTATGGCACGGTGTTCTCTCAGGACTCCGTGCCCTGGGAGGTATTGCAGGAGGTCTTTGAGATACCGGGGCACTATCAGCGCATCTGCTTTACGCCCATTGGCGTGCCGGAAACCTGGCCAGAACCCCAAGGCAAGAAACCGCTGAGCAGCTTCATCGTCTGGGATCAATTTGTGCCCGGCTGGAACTATCTGCCGCCGGTGACGCGCACGGCCATCACGCTCTCTTCAGATCTCATGGCCAGCTATGCCGGCCGCTACGACTTTGGAGAGGGCACGGTGTTGACTCTGACACGTCACGGCGAGGGGCTGCATGCCTCCTTTAATGACCGTGCCCCCAGTTTATTTTACGCCGAAGCCGAGGATCACTTCTTCATGAAAACCGCCAATGTCCAGATCACCTTCAATCGGGACAAGGGGCAAATCAAAGGCCTGACCTTCATTCAGTCCGGCCAAAACTATTCCGCCACCACAATGAAGTAGACATCGGCTGAAGCCCCCCGCCCAGGCGGGGGGCCGGCATCAACGCATCGCAATCCATCCCTCGCTGCCCCATCTTCATCACCGCGTTTCGGCACCTCACCCCACGCGCTTTGCATTCCTCCAATGAAACCTTTAAACTTTTTTTGAAAAGCCCGGGTCTAACTGCATGCACAACAGGTAAGACCCACATCACACGCATTCTCACAACGCATTCCAGGCAACGACGCCCCAACGGTCACCGATTTCCGTCAGTCCGGTATATAACAGGGAATGCAATGGTTTGAATGACGCAGCAAGGAGAACACCCATGAAAACCTTAAAAAACACGACACTCATACTCTGTGGATTGCTGCTCTGGGGCGGCGCATCCGGACGCGAGAACGCCATTCACCCCAACAAGCAGGCGCGCAAGGTCTACACCACACGGCGCATCAATCCCCATCCCCCGGTTTTAGATGGACTGGGCAGCGATGTGGTCTGGCAGAAAGTGGAATGGAGCAGCCAATTCACGCAGACCCGGCCCCATGAGGGAGCATCCCCTACAGAACAGACCTCTTTCAAGATTCTATATGACGATGACAATCTCTACGTGCTGATACGCGCCCACGATTCCGAAGCGGACAAGATTGCTGAAATCATGTCGCGGCACGATCACTTCACCGGCGACATGGTAGAGATCAACATCGACTCAGACCACGATGAGATGACGGCCTTCAGCTTCACGGCCATGGCCTCAGGCGTCAAAGGCGACGAGGCCGTCACCGAGAACGGCCGCCGCTGGGACGGCAGCTGGAACCCCATCTGGTACCTGGCCACGGCTGTGGATGACCAAGGCTGGACCGCCGAGATGAGAATCCCCTTCAGCCAGCTGCGTTTCGGGAATAAAGACAAGCATGTCTGGGGCATTCAGGTGATGCGCCACATCTTCAGGCAGCAGGAACGCTCACACTGGCAGTTCATTCCCCAGGATTCGCCCGGCCAGGTACATCTCTTTGGCCATCTCCACGGCATTGAGAATATCAAGCCGCGCCGCCAGGTGGAGCTGCTGCCCTACACCGTGGGCAGTGCACAGCGCTTTGAAAAAGAGGCGGGCAATCCCTTTGCAGACGGCAGCCTCTCCAGCGCTTCGGCCGGCCTGGACGGAAAGATTGGACTCAGCAGCAACCTGACCCTGGACTTCACCGTCAACCCTGACTTTGGTCAAGTGGAGGCCGATCCCTCTCAGGTCAACCTCACGGCCTTCGAGTCTTACTTCTCCGAGCGCCGGCCCTTCTTCATCGAGGGCAAGAGTATCTATGAATTCCGTCCCTCGCGCGTCATCGCCCCCAACCGCATGAACAGCGACCAGCTCTTCTACTCACGGCGCATCGGGCGGCGGCCCCACCATGCCCCGGAACTGGGCGATGATGAATTTGCAGACAGCCCCGACGCCACAACCATTCTCGGGGCGTTCAAACTGACGGGCAAGACCAAAGACGGCCTCTCCATTGGCATTATGGAAAGCGTCACCGCCGAGGAGAACGCGGAGATTGACAATATGGGGCAGCGGCGTAAAGAGGTTGTGGAACCCACCACCAACTATTTTGTGGGGCGGCTGCAGAAGGATTTTGACAAAGGCCAGACCGTGCTTGGCGGCATGGTGACGGCCGTCAACCGCCGCATCAACCATGAAGCGATGGACGCTCTGCACAAAGCGGCCTACTCCGGCGGTGTGGATTTTCTCCACTACTGGAAAGAACGTAGCTACTACGTTGGCGCCAAGGGCCTGTTCAGCCGCGTGGAGGGCAAACCGGAGGCCATATTGGCGACGCAACGCGCATCGGCCCGCTACTTTCAGCGCCCGGACGCCACCCATCTCTCCCTGGACTCGGCAGCCACCGCACTCAACGGCTACGCCGGCACACTGAAGTTTGGAAAACGCGGCGGCGGACGCCTGCAGTTTGAGACCAGCGCCACCTTCCGCTCACCTGGCTATGAGATCAATGACATGGGCTACATGCGCTTTGCCGACCGCATGTATCACGGTACCTGGGTGGGCTATTACATGCGCAACCCATTCTGGATCTTCAACAATTTCTATCTCAACAACAACTACTGGCTCTACTGGAACTTCAACGGCGACAACATCTCAAAACACATCAACACCAACTTCAACGCCCAGTTCAAAAACATGTGGCGCATCAACGGCTCTTTCACGCGCACCGGCCAGGGCTACTCCCCCACGCGCCTGCGCGGCGGCCCGGCGTTTATTGAACCCGGCGCCTGGGAGTTCAACCTCAACATCAACAGTGACCAGAGGAAGAAATTCTACTACAACGCCGGCGGTTACACAGAACGGGGCGATCACCGCAGTTTCCGGTCAACCTCTCTGTGGGCAGGCGTCAACTTCAGGCCCAGCAATGCCGTGCGCCTCTCCATCTACCCGCGATACAATCGCAACAGAAACGACCTCCAGTACATCAGCTGTGTCGATGACAACGGTGGTTGCAACTATCTCATGGGGCGTATTGATCAGAAGACGCTCAGCGCCTCGCTGCGCCTCAACGTCTGCCTCACGCCCACATTGACCATTGAGTACTACGGCCAGCCCTTCATTTCCGCGGCCCAGTACGACCAGCTGAAGCGCATCACACAGCCCAAGGCCACAGCCTATGACGACCGATTCCACGCCTTCACTGCCGATGAGATAGAGTACGATGGCGATTCGGAAAGCTATGCCCTGGATATGGACGGCGACGGCACGCTGGAGACAGAGCAGTCCAACCCCGACTTTAACTTCAGCCAGTGGCGCTCCAATATGGTGGTCAGGTGGGAGTACTCCCCGGGATCGACGCTCTACCTGGTCTGGACGCAGAGCCGCACGCAGTCTCTGGCCGACGGCCGCTACAACCTGGGCCCGGATATGCGAGACCTCTTCAACGTCACGCCGCACAATGTCTTTCTCATCAAATTCAACCGCTGGTTTTCATTGTGAAAAATGCCCCCCGGCACATTAAAATGGGCCGGGGGGCAAAATCAAAAATTAAAGAGCATGAAGTCCGCATACTTCAGATTTCGAGCTATTCAAACGCTAATGCACCTTGTGATAGCCCCCATGCAACAACTGCAAACAAAATAAAAGAAAAACCGACCACCAACCGCCCCGCTTTTGACATCTTTGGCTTAATCCGCTTCTCTATTGAGTAGATATCCCCAACTATAATTATTGTTGTATCACGATTCTCAGATTTGATACTCCGTATAACCAAAGAACTGTCACTTTCGATATAATTTAGATAATACCCCTCATGTACAATACCATCCAAGGTGTTAACAATTATTATATCTTCTTCACTCAATTCAGAAAATCGGCCAACATCCTGATTAAATGGGATAGTGGATTTCATTGGAGCCGCACAATTAAAAACAACAATCATTGCACAACTCAAGATAACGCTCTTAACAGTAATATTAATTTTTCGCATGGCATTAATCCCCTGTTGTGACATCTATTTTCCATTTTACAGTCGTGCTAAAAATCACAAAACAAGATGGCAACACCTTGTGACAAGTCCGCTTGAATGATCACACACAACAGAACGGCTATGCTGACCCGCAACGGTGGACTTGTCACAAGGTAAAATTTCTCCCAACAAATCCCTTGGCGACAAAACGATGAAGTAAAATCCAAGGCAAAAAAAATTCCGCCAGCACATTTTGTGGGCACATGGCCAAGCATTGTTCCTCCGGAATGCAAATAATCCCGTAGCCAATTGAACGTAGATGGTGCGCTTTTCATCGCACCCTACGCTGCTGTTTTTGTAAAGGCATGAGTCCCCCAAAAAATTGTCTCCGCAAAGGCTAAAGCCTCTACGGAGACAAATGCATTACATAACAGTTTGTGGTAGAAACAGCAAGTGTGCAGCCAATTGATAAGCTACACCTACAGAGTCAGGAATTGAGATAGTAGAGGTTGAATCCTGGCTTTGATGTCTTTTCTTTTCTCTTTCCTCCGCTCTGCGAAAATCTCGCTTTGCCAAACGATGACCTATATATCCTCCAATAGCTGTTCCTAAAATCAAACCAACTGTACCACCAGTGGAAAAATCACAATGCATTTCACCTGGTATCTTATTTTGTTCAGCGGGATCAACCAATACACCAATTGCAATCCCTACAGATGCACCAATAACTGCAAAGGCAATAACTGGTGCCTTGCTCGGTTTTTGCTTCTTAGCTATTTTAGAGGATGAATCTTGTGCAGAGACAAATGAAAAGGCAACCATAATAAAAGGAACAATCACTCTCCTCTGACATTGGCTCATAACAACCTCCTAATATACAATGTACTGACTAACACCTTCATGCACACCGGGATCATCCCAACCTTTATGAAAAAATGGGCCTGGTACGGCATTATTCCCTATATCTAGTGGAGCATATCTACGAAGTGGCCAGCAATTCGCCAGAGGTTCGACAAAATCCCAATAAGCTGGAGCTTCAGGATAGCCCCATCTAATTGGAGCTTTTAACCAACACAGTTCAGGATGTTGATCATAATCCACTTCAAGCGGATTATCTGGTAAGACAACAATATTCATTGAATTATAGGGTATTGTCGGGCCAAACGACCTTGCATCTTCATCTAGACCAAGAGCGCCACAGTCACTATAAATCATCGACCAAGCCAAGTAGGGTGCGCTGGCAAGCGCACCGATCATTCTCCCGCTTCACCTAAATCATCTATTTCACCTTCTAACATCTCCCAACAAATCCCTTGCCGACAAAACGATGACATAAAATCCGTAGCTAAGAAAAAATACCGCCAGAACATTTTGTCCAAGCATAGCCGGAAATCATGCTTTCAAATACATTTAGATGAATTGGACCTTTAAAAGGAGGTGCGCTTTTCAGCGCACCCTACGCTACTGCGACAGACTTGATGAACGACATAGACACTTCCTGAAAAATAGTAAAATGAGGGGAGAAACTGATGCGTATCAACTCCGCATCAGTCATTACATAATAAACTTATTCATGGAAGAGGGCTTGGCATATGGGATAATGGATAATGAGGCGGGAACAGGGAAAAAGGGACACATTATGCCCTCTGTCAATAGCCGACAAACAACCAAACGAAGTTATATAGTTTTTTTGTTTTACTTCTAAGCCAGATTACAAATTATTTTATAACAAGTCAAGTAAAAGTTAATAAAAAAACCCGACCAACACGAACTACCAACTTTACAATATTGCGATTAATATTTGACCAGTCCTGCCACACGAGCCCCCCCTTCCGCCCCTAAACTATCAAAAACCGATAAAAACTCTGAAACATTTCCTTCGCCCCTTCCGTCTACTGAAATAGATAACTATCAAAAAGCGATAAAAACAAATGGAGCGACCATGAAACTGCTTTCCCGGGCCGAGGAGATCATTCTCCTGACCATTTTAAAAATGGGTGACCATGCCTATGGCGTGGGGATTCGCCGGCAGATTGAGATGGACACCGGGGACGCCTGGTCCTTTGCTTCAATTTACACCCCCCTGGACAAACTCACTCAGAAGGGCTTTGTAGAGAAAGAGGCGGGCGAGCCTACGGCGGCACGGGGCGGCAAGCGAAAGTTCTATTATCAGGTGACAGAACAGGGCCGGGAGGCGCTGCGGGCAATCCGCTCCGCCACGGCACGCGTCTGGTCCGGTCTGCCCGATGCGGCGCTGTGAGAGGTCTGTGATGCTCAAACGAACGCACTGGAGAAACCCAGTCCTGCTGAAGCTCTTTGGCGCTGATTATGAAGAACGCTGCGGCGACCTGGACGAGTTCTATCAAGACTTGCGGGAGAGCCACAGCGCCCTTTATGCCGCCACCTGGCGCAGCCTGCAAATCCTTCGAATCATCTCCAAATCTGCAATCTCACAAACCCTTTGGAGTATTGAAATGTTATTCAGTTATCTAAAAACCTCACTCCGCAACATCAAGCGGCATAGAAGCTACTCACTCATTAACATTCTGGGGTTGAGTCTGGGCATTGCCGCCAGCCTGTTGGCCATGCTCTGGATACAGGATGAAAAAGGGTATGACCGCTTTCACACGCATTACCAGCAAATCCACAAAGTCTACAATACGATAGACTATGAGAATGTGCAGCAGCTGAACTACACCGCCTCTTACTACCCCCTGGCCGCACTGCTCACCGATGACATTCCAGAGGTGGAAAACACCGTCCGGCTCATGATCTACCCCAATATCCAACTCCGGGCTCAGGATCTGGTCATGAGCGACAATCGAGTCTGTTTCGCAGATCCATCGATTTTCAGCATTTTCTCTTTTCCCCTCATAGAAGGCGACCCGGCCACCGCATTCAACAACAGGCACTCCATTGTGATTACACGCTCAGCAGCGCGCAGATACTTTGGTGATGCCGATCCCATGGGACGCACGATCAACCTGCTCAACCGAAGGGATCTCATTGTCACGGGGATTATCAACGATGTGCCGCGCCAGTCGTCCTTACAGTTTGACGCCATTGCCCCCTTTGCCCTGATTCTTCCCTCTGAGGAGTTACAGGCCGAGTGGGGCGGCAACCCCTTTCACACCTTTGCGCTGCTCAGGCCCGGCGCCGATATTGTGGAGGTGGAACAGAAGATCAACGGGGCCGTCAAGATTCGGCGAAACCTCCAGGACGACCGATTCAGCTACCCCCTTCACCCCTTCACCAAGTACCACCTCTACATGCCAGATGGCGGTGGGCTTCACAAGACCCTGCTGATTCTCTCCCTGACTGCGGCGTTTATCCTGCTCATTGCCTGCATTAACTTTGTTAACCTGGGCACAGCCAGAGCCTCCACACGCAGTATGGAAGTCGGTCTGAGAAAAACACTGGGCGCCGACCGGCGTGATCTCATCAGACAGTTCATGGGCGAATCGCTTCTCCTCGTCCTGTCGGCCGCCGGACTCGCCCTTCTGTTCACGGTGATGGCGCTGCCCTATTACTGTCAGATCATTCAGAAAACCCTGCCCCTCAGCAACATGCTGAGAGGCGAAATGCTGCTGGGCCTCCTGGCCATCCTGGGACTCTCCATCTTGATGACCGGCGCCTACCCGTCCTGGATCATGACACGTTTCCAGCCCGTAAATGCCGTCAAACGCGGGACGCCGGCCAGGGGCAGCCAAGCCATTCTCCGCCGCGTGCTGGTCATCTTTCAGTTTTCTCTGTCAATTCTTCTCATCATTGCCATGTTGACCCTGGGCCGCCAGATGCACTACATCCAAAACAAAGACCTGGGGTTTGACACTGAAAATCTTATTGAGCTTTTCCTGCCCCACAATCTAAAGCCTCAATACGATACGATCAAGAATGAATTGCTCAAGTTGCCGGGCATTGAAAGCGTTACCATGGCGCTTCAAAACCCCAACCGCATGGGCTCCAACACCTCGGCCATTGAATGGACGGGTAAAAACCCGGAAACGCAGTACACCTTCAACTTTGAAGTTGTGGGCTTTGACTACGGTAAAACAATGAAACTGCAGATTGTGGACGGGCGGCTCTTCTCAAAAGCCCACGCCACCGATGACGGAAAAACCGCCATTGTCAACGAGACGGCTGCCCGGCTCATGGGATTTGAAAAGGCAGTGGGGCAGAGTATTCGCATCTGGGACAATCCATCCACCATCGTCGGCGTTGTCAAAGACTTTCACTGCCGCTCACTGCACCACCCCATTGAGCCCCTGATCTACTGGATTGACACAGAATGGCCGAGCAACATGTACATCCGCATCGGATCTGAGCGCAAAAGCGAGACGCTGGCAGCTGTTAAACGCTTTCTCACAGGCATGAATCCAGACACACCCATCAATATCCGTTTTGTGGAAGATCTCCGCATGGAGCGAAACTATCAGGCCGAGCAGCGCATGGGCACCATCACCCGGCTGCTGACAGCCCTGGCCCTCATCATCTCCGCCATGGGCCTGCTGGGTCTCGCCACGTTCATGGTCGAACGCAAGGTGAACGAGATTGGCATCCGTAAGGTGATGGGCGCTTCGAGTGTGGGGATTGTGATCGGGCTGATTCAGGACTTCAGCCGATGGGTGGTGGTGGCCATGGTCCTCGCCACACCGGCCGGGATCTGGGTGGTAAAAAGAATCCTCTCCAGCTATGCCTATCGTACGCCGGTGAGTCCCGTACTCTTCCTTTTGGCGGGCGGATCGGCCCTTCTGGTCTCCTGGCTGGCCGTCAGCATTCAAAGCTTCAAGGCGGCCATGGCCAATCCTGTCCACTCCCTGCGCGCCGAATAAGCGATTGGGCAACACCTGAAAACGGCCGTCAACGCATCTGCGATGACGGCCGTTGGCCATAGACAGTCCCTCAGAATTATAGCAAGGTCTGCACCAAAAGATACACGCCAATCACCAACAACAGTCCGTGCACAAAGTGATCGAACCGCCCTTCAGGGAGGCGGTGATGCAGCTTTGTACCCAGGAACACGCCCAGCCCCAATACCGGCAGTGCCAGACCGAACCAGGTGAACACCTCCTTCGTCCAGAGTCCACCCAGGCCGTGCCCGGCCACGATGAGCAGTCCCGTGGAGAAAAAATAGGCCTGCAGCGTGGCGCGAAAGACCTTGGGCGGCCAGTGCCTGAGTGCAGCATAAATCACAATGGCCGGCCCGTTGGTATTGTACGCCCCGCCCAGAATGCCGGCGATGAATCCGAACAACGGCGCCCATCGCTCACTCTTGAGTCCCAGTTTTTTGGGACGATGGAGTTGAAAGATCGGGAAACCGATAAGGACAATTGCCAGGATCAATCGCATCACATTTTCCTGCACGCCTTTGAGCATGAAGAGGCCGATGGGGATGCCCACCAGCGTGGAGAGAATCAGTCGCCAGGCGCTAGAGAACTTGAGATGCCTCCGGCTGTGGATGAGAATACTCAGAGCGTTGACAAGCGACAGCAGCGCCACCAGCGGCGCCGCCGTCTTCAGGCCGATGAGCATGGCCAGGAGCGGCATGGCAATGAGCGCATCGGCAAAGCCAAAGGTGCCCCGGACAAAGTGGGCGATAAATATCACCCCAAGAACCGCCACAAGTGTCAAAATTGTCATAACTAATTCCCCAAAAAAACTAAAGTATTCCCCTAAGAGGACGATACTGGATATGGAGTGGACCGTCATTTCTGAGAAAGGAGTGACGCTATGGAAGTACACGGTGCGATAAGCGCCGGCGTCTTTACGGCCCTGGTGGACCAGCATCCATCGGAAAAACCGGAGCCGGTCAAGCCGTCGGCCGAAATTCGTAGACCCAGTTTGGAAGGGACTGCCACCTATTCGCCCGCTGATGTGGGCGAAGCCCTGGTTGCACCAGTAACCGAACGTGGCACATTGTTCGACCTCATGTTCTAACCGATCAACTGATCATTTACGAAGTTCCAATTGGAACCAGGCCATCTTGATCGGGAATGACGTCCATCTCCAAAATTAACGCCAGATCTCTCTCAGCCGGCGGGCCTCCAACACCCGTTCGCGCTGCTGAAAGAGAAAAACCAGAACCATGCCCGCTGCAAACCCGCCAATATGGGCAAACCATGCCACCCCCCCGCCTTCGAGAGGCCCCTGATGCATGCCGGCCAGAATTTGCGCCGCCAGCCAGACCCCCAGCACAATCACCGCAGGAATGCGGACAATCTTCACAAAGACAAAAAAGAAAAACAGCACATGCACCCTGGCCGTGGGGAAACGAACGAGATAGGCCCCCAGCACAGCGGCAATGGCCCCGCTGGCCCCCACCAGAGGCACAATGGAATTCGGTGCAGAGATCAGGTGGGCCAGAGAAGCCAAAACACCGCCCACGAGATAAAAAACCAGAAACCGGCCATGACCCATGATCGACTCGACATTGTCCCCAAAGATATAGAGATAGAGCATATTGCCCAGCAGATGCAGCCAGCTGCCGTGCAGGAAAAGCGAGGTCACAGGCGTTAAAAAATTCCACGGGCCGGAGCGATAGGCCAAAGGCAGCTCGGGCCACTCGGCCAGATGCCGGATCTCCCAGGGAATGGCGCCCCAGCGATAGAGAAAGGCATTGCCCCCCTCACCCAGCTGCCACTGCACCACATGAACCAGCACATTCAAGACGATGAGCGTGCAGGTGATCCAGGGGAACACCAGCCGGGGATTGTCGTCACGAAAGGGAATCATGGCCGCTCTCTACAAAATCCAAAAATGCGATGTTTGTGTACGGACATTGCCCGCATGATCCTTCAGCATCAATTCAAGGTGATGCTGCCCAGAGGAGAGCCGATGCCTGGGCCGCGCCTTGAGCAAATCCTGATAGGGCACGTGCTCCACAATCAGGGGGGTGCCGTCAAGACGGATGCGATAGTTTGACTCGCCGGAACAGCCGGAGAGCGCATCCTCAAACTTCACGTAAATCCAGGGGCGATGCTGCCGGATTTTCTCTCCATCGGCCGGCTGCACAGAATGAATGCGCGGTGCAGCGCTGTCCTGAACCACGGTGAACCGGCCAAGACGACGCAGGTTTAATGCGAGTTCGCCACTGTCTTCGACGGCCGTCACCCAACTCAATGTCGTATCCTGCACCGTGGCAAGGCCCATACCGCGCGCCCCCATAGAAATCCCGAGGTCCAGGCTCAGCCTGATGGGCGTTCTGAAACGGATGTCCTGAGGTAAGAAGCGATAACTGTCGGCAAGCAGGGCGCCTGCGGGTGTAGGCACGGTCTGAACCGCCAAAAGCAAGGTTTTTTGTACAGCCCCCTCTGGCACGGTCAGGCGGCAGCGCCCGTCTCCAGAGCGCAGGGTTGCCGCGTATTCCGAACCGACAGGCATCACAAAGAAGGCATCACGCGACACAGTCTCTGAACCCTGCCATTGCAACTCAGCCGTGACCAAACCCGCCTCTCGCTCCCCCCAGAAATACCCGCCGTGCCAGCGGCCATCGGGCTGCAATGTCAAGGCGATACGGACTTGATCCCACGGAGAAAATTGAAGCAGGAGATCCGGAAATGCCGCATTGGGGCTGGATGCGGTAAAATGAATCCAGCGGCCGTAGAGCTGCCACTGCCAGGCGTCAGTGTCCTGCACAGCCCGACGCGCAAGGTCGGGTCTGTTCACGGTGGCGAACGCCGTTGGCGTTTCCATGCGCAGCCAGCCCTGTACCCGGCTCACATTGCCAAAGTAGTCCTCTGCCTCCACGCGGAGGCGATGCAGCCCCGGGGCCAGCGCTGTGCACCGGTCGTGGCCGGGCTCGCCCATGGGGATCAGGCAGCCGTTATCGGGGCGATAAAAACCCAGCCGGTTGGTGTCAGAGGTATATAATTTACGGAAATTGGGCTGGCCGTTGGCCTTGAGCCAGAAATCATAGTCTGTATCGACCAAATGCGTCTGGCCGTAATCCACCTCGTCGAAACGGTTGGCAAAAACCAACGCGTCATCGACAAAGAGCCGCAAGATATAGGCGGCAAAGGGATTGTACGCCCCGTTGGCCCGATCCACGCTGGAGAGCGCCAGACCCACGGCGCCGCTGACATGCAGCGTATCGCTGAGGCGATAATCGCCTTGACGGCTGAAAAGGGGATAAATCATGGGAAAATACTGGCCCTCCACCCGGGCCGAGTCGGTGAGTGGCGTGGCAGCCAAAGCGATGATTTCAGGGGCACGCGTATCCAGATGAGCGGGATAGAACTGAAGCGGATTCAGCGCCAAAGCGCCGCGCTCGCGAATCTCCATGTGGAGATGGGGCTGCCCATTGCCCGTGGACCCGGTGTAGCCGATCACCTCGCCACGCCGTACCCGTAGCAGATGGCGTTTCAGCGGCAGGTTGACCGCGTAACGGCCCGATGCCTCCTGTGCCTCCTGGAGCAGCGGGACCAGCCGCGGCGCGTAGGCAGAGAGATGGGCGTACACGGCCAGGCGACCGTCGTCCAATTGGAGGTAGAGCGCCTTGCCGTAACCGAAGGGCGAGGTCTTGATGCGGGCAATCCAGCCGTCTTCAATGGCGAAGACGCGATAGCCCTCGCGCCCCCAGGTCTTGAAGTCGAGGCCCATGTGAAAATGGCCGGGCCTGTATTCGCCCAGCGACGAGGTCATCACCCGTCCGGCGTCTGTGGGCCAGGCGTACTGCGCCCGAAGCGCCTGCGATAAAAACGCGAGGGCGACAGCGGCCAGCACAGCGTGGAGGCGCGGTTTCAAAATCAATCCAAAGTGGGTATGACAACTTCACGCCTGCAGAATGACGCAAAGCGTTTGGCGTCGTTTTCACTGCCCACCACACTGCCCCAGTGTATGGGCACAGCGGTTTTCACGGCCATGTCAGAGGCGGCCTCGGCGGCCTCGTGGGCCGTCATGGTGTAAGTGCCGCCCACAGGCAGAAAGGCCACATCTGCAATAATCGACTTCATCTCGGGAATGCGGTCCGTGTCACCGGCGTGATAGTAACTGACGCCATCGACAGTGAAGACATAGCCCACGTAGCCCTTCTCTTTGGGATGATAGGGCTTGCCGATGTTGTAGGCGGGCTCCACGCCGATCTCCACGCCGTCCAGGGTGACGAGATCACCAATGCGCAAAGCCGTGGTCTCTATCTCCAGGGGCATATCCACGCCGTGGGGGACCACCACGCGGCCGCCGGGCTTGAGCAAGGCCGTGATATCCTCAGGCGAGCAGTGGTCGTAGTGGTCGTGTGTGATGAGAATCACATCGACCGGTTCCGGGTGACGCACATCGTAGGGGTCTACGGCCACGCTAACCGATCCGCGCACCAGCACGCCGGCGTGGCCCAGCCATCTCACATTTTTCACGACAGTCCCTCCCAGTGCTTCACCAGGTCGACCAAGGTGTCCACCACTTCCTCCTGAGCAATCTTGCCAATGGGCTTGCCTTTCTTGAAGAGCAGCGCCGTACCCTTGCCCAGGGCCACGCCCAGATCGGCCTCTCGCGCTTCGCCGGGTCCGTTGACCTCACAGCCCATCACCGCCACGGTGAGGGGGCGGTCGATGCCGGCCAGCGCCGCTTCCACGGCCGTGGCCATCTGTGCCATGGCGCCGTGTGTCCGTCCGCAGGTGGGACAGGAGATCAGCGTCACGCCGCGCTGACGAAGATTCAGAGCCGCCAGCATGGGCCACGCGGCCTTGACCTCTTCCACAGGATCCCCGGTGAGCGAGACGCGAAGGGTGTCACCAATGCCCCGACTGAGCAGGGCGCCCAGGCCCACGGCTGAGCGAATGGTGCCCGTTCCCGGCGTACCCGCCTCGGTCACGCCCAGGTGCAGGGGGTAGTCCACAGCAGCCGAAAGCGCCACTGTGGCGGCCACCATCATCGGCACGTCAGAGGCCTTGATGGAGAGCACCAGATCGGTAAAACCGGCCTTCTCGGCAAAGGCCACGTGACGCAGCGCCGAATCGACCAGCGCCTGCGCGGTGACGCCGCCGTGCAAGTCGATGAGGTCTTTCTCCAGCGACCCCGCGTTGACGCCGATGCGCACAGCCGCGCCGTGGGCTGAGGCCGCATCGAGCACGGCTTTCACACGGTCTTCAGAACCGATATTGCCGGGGTTGATGCGCACTTTGTCTGCCCCGGCCTCCAAGGCGCCAATGGCCAGTTTATAGTCAAAATGAATATCCGCCACCAGAGGCAGATCGGTCTCGCCTCGAATTTTACCGAAAGCCGCAACCGCTTCCGTGTCGGGCACGGCCAGCCGTACAATTTCGCAGCCGGCGGATGCAAGGGCGGCAATCTGCGCCAGTGTGGTGTCCACATCCTGCGTTTTGGTGTTGGTCATGGACTGCACGGCCACGGGGTGGTCGCTGCCCAGCAGTACTGAGCCGACCCTCACCGTGCGGGTGCGGCGGCGTTGAATCTCAGACGTAATCGACATGATCAATACGCCTTGGCAAAGACCACGCGGCCCTGTGCCGGTTTGCCGCAGACAATGCACGAGCCTGAGTCCGATTCATCGCGGTCAAAGGGAATACAACGAATGGTCACAGAGAGATCCTTGCTGATCTTCTCCTCGCAGGCCGCATTGCCGCACCAGTGAGACAGGGCAAAGCCGCCGTGAATCTCGGGCTGGGCCTGATTCTCCGCTGTGAAAAAGGCGGTAAATGCCTCCATGTCATCGATATTTTTTGTATGGGTCTCGCGGAAGGCCAGGGCATTATCGAAAAGTGCCTGCTGCATCTCAGCCAGCACGTCTGCGATGGTGTCGATGAACTCCGCCTTGGGCTGGCCGTAGCGTTCCTTGCGCGTCTTGTCGCGACGGGCCACAAAGACGCTGCCCGAGGCCATGTCGCGCGGGCCGATCTCCAGCACCACGGGAATGCCCTTCTTCACCCACTCCCAGCTCTTCTCGCCGGTGTTGACATCGCGCTTGTCCACAACCACTTCCACAGGCCGGCCGTCATAGCTCTGCTGACGCAGTGCCGTGGCAATCTCATCGCAGTAGGCGTGTACCGCGGCCTCATCCTCTGGCTTGCGTACAATGGGCAGTATGGCCACATGCTTGGACGCCAGACGCGGGGGCATCACCATGCCGTTGTCATCGGCGTGCGTCATGATCATGCCGCCAATGAGCCGTGTGGACACGCCCCAGCTGGTGGTCCAGACATGCTCCAGCTGGCCCTCGGCCGACTGAAAGGTGATGTCCGCCGACTTGGCAAAATTCTGTCCCAGAAAGTGGCTGGTGCCCGACTGCAAAGCCTTACGGTCCTGCATCATGGCTTCAATGCAGAGTGTGGACTCGGCACCGGGAAAACGCTCACCCTCGGTTTTCTCACCGGTGAGCACAGGCATGGCCATGTATTCTTCAGCGAAGCGTTTGTAAATCTCGAGAATCATGCGCGTCTCTTCCCAGGCCTCTTCCTTGGTGGCGTGGGCCGTGTGCCCCTCCTGCCAGAGGAATTCCGTGGTACGCAGAAAGAGCCGTGTCCGCATCTCCCAGCGCACCACATTGGCCCACTGGTTAATCAGAAGCGGCAGGTCGCGGTAGCTCTGCACCCACTTGGCAAACATCTCACCGATAATGGTCTCAGAAGTGGGCCTGACGATCAGCGGCTCCTCCAGTTTGCCCGCCGGCTTCAATCCGCCCTGGCCGTCGTCTTCGAGGCGATGGTGCGTGACCACGGCGCACTCCTTGGCAAAACCCTCCACATGCTCGGCCTCTTTCTCCATGAAAGAGAGCGGAATGAAGATGGGAAAGTAGGCGTTTTCATGGCCGGTGGCCTTGAACATGGCATCCAGGTTCTTCTGCACATTCTCCCACAGCGCATAGCCCCACGGCTTGATCACCATGCAGCCGCGCACCGGGCTGTTCTCGGCCAGATCGGCGGCTTTGATGACTTGCTGATACCACTCGGGATAATTTTCCTCCCGCGTGGGGGTGACGGCCGTGCGTTCTTTCTTGCTCATGGGATCTCTCCTGATGACAGTACACTGTTTCTATTTTGTTAAGACGATGCTGAATGTCTCCAGCACCGTATTTAATGCCTCTTCTTCGATGACCAGCGGCGGCAGCAGCCGGATCACCGTCTCACCGGCGCCAAAGACCAAAACGCCATGTTCTTGAAAGGCCGCGATGACGGGGGCCACGGGCCGGTTGAGCTCCACGCCGATCATCAGCCCGCGGTGGCGGATCTCTGTGATGCCCGGCAGCGACCTGGCCCTGAGTGCGGCCACGAACGCATCGCCGAGACGCATGGCGCGATCAGCCAGCTGTTCCGATTGCATGGCATCGATGGCAGCCACGCCGGCGGCAGCGCAGAGCGGATTACCGCCAAAGGTGGTGCCGTGCAGCCCCGGTTCCGCCTGGATCCGGTCCGAACAGACCACGGCGCCCATGGGCAGCCCGCCGGCCAGGGCCTTGGCCACGGCCAGAATATCGGGCACCACGCCCGCATGCTCACAGGCGAACCAGCGCCCCGTGCGGCAGAAGCCAGACTGCACCTCGTCAAAGACCAGGACAATGCCCTTGTCATCACACAGTGCACGAACGGCACGGAGATAGTCGTCATTGGCCGGAATAATACCGCCCTCGCCCTGGATGACCTCCAGGAGAATGCCGGCGGTTTGATCCGTGACAGCCGACGCCAGCGCCTCAAAATCATTGAACGGTACGTGGCAAAAGCCGGGCACCAGTGGGGCAAAAGGCTTGCGGTATTTCTGGCGATGCGTGGCCGAGAGCGCGCCCAGCGTCCGTCCGTGAAAGGCGCCCTCAGCAGCGATGAAGTCCGTTTTCCCCGTGCTGAGCCGCGCCAGCTTGATGGCCGCCTCCATGGCCTCGGCCCCGGAGTTGCAGAAAAAGACGCGATTGAGTCCCTCCGGCGTCACCTCAACGAGACGCTGCATCAGCGCCAGGCCCGGCGCGTGCCAGAAGAGATTGGGACAGGTCACCAAAGTGCCCGCCTGTTGGGCAATGGCCGCCGTCACAGCGGGATGGGCATGCCCCAGCCCGGCCACGCCCATGCCAGCCACACAGTCAATATATTCGCGGCCCACATCATCCCAGAGTCTGGCGCCCTCGCCTCTGACCAGGGTCAAATGACGACGCCCGTAAAAGGGCAGATCAAAATCTGCTTTAATCGTTTTCTGCAATCCGCCTCACAAGGAAAAAAGGGCCACAAACGCGGCACCCTGTCTCTTCAAAATCAAGGCTGCCAACACGCAGCAGCCCCTTCAATTTAGCCACTCAGAATATACAAAAAGAGGCCGTTTTTATCAAATGCTTTCCGCCTGCATTGTAATTAATTTGACTGACCGCCCGCTCTGGTTACAACGCAATTTCCAGCTGATCATCCTCTGGAAAGTGGCGTCGCTCCGCCTTTTCAACCATGGCGACAAAGGTACTCTCATCCAGAATTTTGATACCGCGCTCCACAGCCTTGTCATACTTGGAACCCGGATTGGCCCCCACCAGCACAAAACTGGTTTTCTTGCCGACACTGCTGCTGATCCTGCCCCCTTCTGCTTCGACGAGGGCCTTGGCCCCCTCACGCGTCAAACGGGCCAGGGAGCCGGTGATCACCACGGTCTGCCCGGCAAAGAGCCCCTGTCCTCTCTCTTTCCTGACCTCAGCCATACGCACACCGGCCTCGGCAAGTTTCTGCACGATACGTTGATTTTCAGGCTGCCCGAAGAAGGCCACTACACTCTGGGCCATGACCGGCCCAAGGCCATCAATGGCTGCCAGTGCTTCGACAGTGGCCCCTGAAAGGGCCGAAATAGATTGATAGGCATCGGCCAGGGCCACGGCGGCCGTTGTGCCCACAAAGGGAATGCCCAGTCCAAAAATCACACGGTCCAGCGGCCTCAACTTGGAGCGCTCCAGGGCCTTCAGGAGATTGTCCGCGCGCTTCCCGCCCATACGCTCCAAAGGCAGCAGCGCCTCTCGGCTGAGCAAGTAGAGATCGCCGTAATCCCTGATCATTTGCTGATCGACCAGTTGATCGATAAGGGCCTCGCCCAGTCCGTCAATATCCATGGCGCCCCGGGCCGCAAAATGGGCAATGCGTCGATGCACCTGCGCCGGACACGCCAGGTTCTCACAACGCACCGCCACCTCACCCTCTGCATGCACCAGCGGCGACTGGCAGACCGGGCAACGCTCGGGCATGACAAAGGGCTGCGAATCGGTCGGCCGCTTCTCTTCGATGACCTTGACAACCTTGGGGATAACATCGCCGCCTTTTTCGATGAGCACGGTATCACCCATGCGAATATCTTTACGCTGAATCTCCTCTTCGTTGTGCAGTGTGGCCCGACTGATGGTGGAGCCGGCCAGAAATACCGGATCCAGTTCCGCGACAGGCGTCACCACCCCCGTGCGCCCCACCTGAAGATGGATGGCCCTGAGCACCGTAGTGACCTGTTTGGCCTTGAATTTATAGGCAATGGCCCAGCGCGGACTCTTGCTCGTGCGACCGAGTCTGGTCTGATGATCAAGGCGGTTCACCTTGACCACCACACCGTCAATCTCATAATCCAGTGATTCACGCTCAGCCTCCCAGAGATGACAGAAATCCATCACCTCCCAAAGGGTTTGACACCGTGCCGCATGCCGGCTGACCGGAAACCCCAACTGCCGCAACAGATGCAGCGCTTCAAAATGCGTGTGAACGCCAAAATCCTCTGCTTCACTTCCGATCATTCGGAGATAATATGCCGAGCAGGCCAAAGGACGCCGTGCCACTTCAACCGGATCCAGCATTTTCAAGGTACCGGCCGTCGCATTTCTCGGATTGGCAAAGAGCTTCTCCCCGGCCATTTCCCGTCGACGGTTCAATGCTTCAAATCCCTGCCGCGACATAAAGATTTCGCCGCGCACTTCTACATTCCCGGGCAGCCCCTCTCCGTGCATCAGCCTTAGGGGGACAGAAGCAATGGTACGAATATTGGCCGTGATATCATCGCCTCGCACGCCGTCTCCCCGTGTGGTTGCCCGGGTCAGCAGACCATCGACATAGGTTAATGAAGCGGCAATGCCATCAAACTTCAACTCGCAAATCCATTCCGGATCGTCCTCGGTCAACTCCTTTCTGACACGCGTCTCAAAATCTGCCATCTCCTCTGCGCTGTAGGTATTGCCGAGGCTGAGCATGGGCACATCATGGATCACTGCGGCAAAACCCGTCTGTGGTGCCCCCCCCACGCGCTGTGTGGGAGAATCTGGGGTGATCAGTTCAGGAGTCGCTTCTTCAAGGTCTGCAAGCGCCCTTAAAAGTGCATCGTACTCACTGTCTGAAATCAACGGATCCGCCAAAACATAATATTGATGATCATGCTTGCGAATGGCAGTTCTCAAATCATCGATTTTCTGTTTTACAGAATCCATGCGTCCCTTTCAGTGCAATCAAAGCCAGGTTTAAATATTGGTAATAAATGAATGAAGCCCATGCGTAAAACGCAACCTTTTTCTGTGAGAGTCGAAAGGCTCCAATTTCTCATTGTCCATACAATTTATGACAACATCGTCGCAAATCCTTCAAAAATCCAATATTTTCTGAAGAAAAAAGGCCATTTTTCCATTGATTTTGGCCTAACAAAGTTTTTACTTGCATTTATAGCTGGCCATCGTGTATATTTAGCGCTATTTTGAGGAGGATTGAAGCGAATATTGAAACCTTTTATCATAGGGAATCCAATGAGCAACGCTTTTGAAAACATGAGAAACATTGGAATCAGTGCACATATTGATTCCGGCAAGACCACGCTGACAGAGCGGATCTTGTTCTACACGCAGAAGATTCACGCCATCCACGAAGTCCGCGGCAAAGACGGTGCAGGCGCCAAGATGGACTCCATGGAACTGGAACGTGAGCGCGGCATTACCATCAGCTCCGCCTCCACCAACGTGACGTGGAAAAACCACGAGATCAACATTATTGACACCCCGGGTCACGTTGACTTTACAGTGGAAGTGGAACGCGCCCTGCGTGTTCTGGACGGCGCCGTGCTGGTGCTATGCTCAATCGGCGGCGTGCAGTCCCAGTCCATCACCGTAGACCGGCAGATGAAGCGCTACAAAGTACCGCGCCTGGCCTTCATCAATAAATGTGACCGCATGGGCGCCGACCCTGAAAAGGTCACGCAGCAGCTGCGCGACAAGCTGGGACACAATGCGGTGATGATGCAGATCCCCATTGGGTTGGAGGACAAGCACGAAGGGGTGGTTGACCTCATCACCATGAAAGCCATCTATTTCTCCGGCCCCAAAGGCGAGACCATCCGCATTGAGGAGATTCCCGCCGAGCTTCAGGCCAAGGCCCTGGAGAAACGCGACCAGATGCTAGACAATGTCTCTATGTTTTCCGATGAACTCATGGAAGCCTATCTTGACGATACAGTCACAGAAGAGATGATTTATGAGGCCGTGCGCAAAGGGACACTCTCTCTGGAGCTCACGCCGGTATTTTTAGGTTCCGCCTTCAAAAACAGAGGGGTGCAAACCCTGCTGGATGCCGTATTGCAGTACCTGCCCAATCCCACAGAGGTTGAAAATGTGGCCCTGGACAGAGATAACGACGAAGCCAAAGTCGTTCTGAAAACAGACAGCAATGAGCCGTTGGTCATGCTGGCGTTTAAATTGGATGACACACGTTTTGGCCAGCTGACCTATGTGCGCATCTATCAGGGATCGATCAAAAAAGGGAACGAAATCATCAATTCCCGCAGCAATAAAAAATCCCGCGTTGGACGTCTGATTCGTATGCATGCTGATGAGATGGAGGACATCACAGAGGCAGGCCCCGGCGATATCGTTGCCCTCTTTGGCATTGATTGCGCCTCCGGTGACACCTTCACTTCCGGCGCCCTGAACTATACCATGACCTCCATGTTTGTGCCCGCTCCGGTGATTTCGCTCACCGTGCTGCCCAAGGATAACAAGGCCTCAGAAAACATGGCCAAGGCACTGAACCGCTTTACTAAAGAAGACCCAACCTTCCATACGATGGTGGACCCCGAATCCAACCAGACTATCATCAAGGGCATGGGCGAACTTCATTTGGATGTCTACATTGAACGCATGCGCCGCGAGTATCAGGCAGAGATTGAAACCGGTGAACCTCAGGTGGCCTACCGTGAATCGATCAGCAAAGAGGCAAAATTCAACTATACGCATAAAAAACAAACCGGTGGCTCAGGTCAGTTTGGCCGTGTCATGGGAGTCATAGAGCCCTTTCATGAGGGTGAGTTTGAGTTCGAAGACAAGATCAAGGGCGGCAACATCCCCACGGAATATATCCCGTCAGTGCGTAAGGGTTTTGCAGAGTGTATGGACAAAGGCAGCATGATCGGCTTCCCGGTTGTGGGTGTCAAGATCACGCTGACAGACGGTGCCTATCACGCTGTGGATTCCTCTGAGATGGCCTTTAAAGCGGCCGCTATCGGCGCTTTCCGCGACATCTACAACAAATGTAAACCGGTCATTCTTGAGCCGATCATGAAAGTCTCGGTAGAAGGCCCCAATGAATTTCAGGGCGCCATCCTGGCGAGCCTGAACCAGCGTCGCGGCCAGATCACCAGCGCCACTGAGGATCATAACTTTGTGGTTGTGGATGCAGAAGTCCCGCTGAAAGAGATGTTCGGTTACTCCACGGTGCTGCGCTCCGCCACACAGGGCAAAGCCGAATTCACTATGGAATTCTCCACCTATGCCAAGGTGCCCGAATCCATTGCCGAGACCCTGAAAAAAGAATATGCGGAAAAGAATAAAGAATAACCTGCTTCCGGACAGGAGTAAATAAACAGAGGGGCTGACATGCTGCGAGAAGAATTTATCAAGCGGAGTCCGATCCGGATTCTAGAAAAAACAATTCACGGCGGCCTGGGCAAAGGCAATTTGGGTGTATTTACCGCGCGCAAAGGCGTGGGTAAAACCGCCTGCCTGGTCCACATGGCCATTGACAGATTACTGAATCACGAAAAAGTACTGCACGTCTCTTTTGCCGAAGAGCCGCAGCACATTAAACATTGGTATAAACAGGTTTTCAATGAAGTGACCCAGGCCTACAAGCTGGATAATCCACTCGAAAACTTTGAAGAGATGAAGAACAACCGCCTGATCCTTCACTTCAGGGCGGCGGACATCGATCTACAGCAGATCCGCCAAACCCTGAATGACTTCATCAAACAGACCGAGTTCAATCCCGATCTGATTATCATCGACGGTTTCAATTTTAATGAAGCCCAACAGGAGCAGATCAACTTCTTCAAGGAAGGCGCTCAGATGCGTGATGCTGAGATGTGGTTCTCATCCACGCTGCACCGCGAGGCGCTCGAACTCGATGAGGACGGCATTCCGTCGCCTATCAATCAGTTTAAAGATGATTTTGAAGTAATTATTATGCTTGATCCCAAGCACGAGGTCATTGACCTTCAGCTGCTCAAGGATCATGGGTCTAAAGACCTCACCAAACTGATGCTGAAACTTGATCCTAAAACGCTGCTGATTGCCAATCACCGCGTTTAAGTCAACGATTCTTTGTTCAAAAAAAAGCCCCCAGTTTTGGGGGCTTTTTTTTGGGCCGATACATACTCAGCGCAAAAGCAACATCTTGATGACCGCAACCTGTTGACCGCTTTTGACTCTGCAAAAATAGACGCCCGAGGGCTGATTACCCGCCTGCCAGCAATAATCTTTCGTCCCCGCCGCCACCACACCTCTCTCGATTTCATTGACAAGCCGCCCCCGGACATCAAAAATATCTATCATCGTTACCGCCCGCCTGGGCAGGCGGCATCTGATCAATGTCTCGGGATTGAATGGATTGGGATAGTTCTCCACTATTAGAAAATCCTTCGGAAGGGCGTCTGGCTCGGCTACATCTGTTGGAATGGCGCCTGTGTGCATGACGGCCGACACCCCAAACGTGCTGTTGTCATTGTTCTCATCAAGACCGTAACCCACCAAAAACATATTCTCCACAGGGCCATGGGCAATGCAGGGATAACGCGTCCAGCCGCCGCCCTCATCGCCTGCCGTGGTGGCAATAGGCGTGTTCAGCGAGGGGTCATGCCCAAAATTGCCCTCCGGATCTGTCCATTGCAGCGAAGAATCCATGGCATCGATAAAGAGATGCTGGCCGTAGATATCGGCAGGCGGCATGGGGTAGCCGCTGCTGCCCTCGGCACGCCAGTCATTCCAGACCACCAGAAACTCCTCTGCCTCCTGATTGAATGTTAAATCATTCCAACTCTGATATTCCGTGTTATTGCAGGCGGCATAATGGTCCCAGTTGATCCACGCCCAGGTGGGGTCAGACCAGCGGCCCGCCGTGTCCAGCGGTACGCAGACCCAGTTGCTGTCGGGACCGCGCACGGGTTCACCGCTGTAGGGATTCTTGATGCCCACGCGATAGGCTGTAGAATCGGGGAAAAAGGCCATGCGCTGCACCATGATGTCTGGATTGTCATGGCCGGTGCCGTAGGTGGTCCAGGCCACCATGAACTCAGGCACAGGATAACGATGCTGATCAGCCGCCTTGCCCAGCGGCATCTCCCAGGCGTCATTACCCCAGACATGGGGACTGCCATCGATGTAGCTGCCGCCCATGCCCCAGAAGCCCTCGCTGTCGACGCTGACGGGCATATCCTCCCACCACGGCGGACCCCCTGCAGGCTTGGCCGCGTTGCCGGGATCATATTCGAGACCGTAGGAATCAAGCATCTTTCCGTTGACGCCTTTCACACGCGCCGCCCAGACCCGGCAGTTGTTCATCATGTCCATGGAGAAAAAACGCTGCCACACCACCATGAACTCATTGAGTGTGGAACCCATGCCCCCGTGATAGGCAATATCGGGATACTTGTCCCGATAGTCCATATCCGCACCGATCATCTGGTTTTCCTGGGTGCTGGGGCTGTCCAGCGGCGGCAGGAGGTTGGCATTCCACGCCAGACGCTGTCCATAAATAGCCCACTCTTCAATGCCGTAACGGTAGTTGTGACGGTTGTCATGCCAGACCACCATGTAGACATCATCCTTGTAATTATGCGCAATTTTGGGATGTCCCTGCGCACTGTCATTGTCACAGATGGCAAAGCTGGTATCGGGTTCTGAACGCGGCGAGTGGATCTTGTGCCCGGCCTCGTTTAACCGAATACCGAATACATCGGCGCCTGTGGAGAGTTCACGCCGCCAGTCCTCCCACACCACCAGATACTCATTGGTGATGCGGTTGTAGGCCACATCGGGCAGGAGGCAGCTGGTGCCGCCCTCAAAGACCGAAAAAGGATCGGTGCGCGGTGTGCCGTCCGCATAATAAAGGCGACCATGAATCTTGTGGGCCGCACTCTGCCAGACCACCAGGAACTCATCCTCCTGAATATTGTAAGCCGTGGCCGGGGTTTGCTCATCCACACCCAACAGGCTCACATCAAACGGATTCTGGGCCGCAGCGACCGCGACAAACAGACATACTGCACATAGTATTTGTACCCTTCTGTTCATGATATCCTCCCTGTTCTGGCTTTCACGATTGTCTGACGAAATAACAACAGTCAATGCACAACGACGCACTCCCGGAGGATGAAGAAATCAAATGTGTGTAAACTGAGTGGTGGCATGTATGAAGCGGAAAAATAGGAGTTATTTTAGGATAAGCGATCAGCCAGCCAATTGCAAGCAAAAAAATAGAGTTTTTGACTCGGAAATGGATTGGCTTCCATAAAAACGCCATATACCTGGCCCCATCAAAAAAATCCCCGGCACTTCAACAGTACCGGGGACTTGATATGGCTAATATGGCGATGCCTATTGGTTCAGCACCTTGCGGAACTCCTTGGTCAGAAGCGGAACAATCTCAAAGAGATCGCCCACCAGGCCGTAGTTGGCCACATTGAAAATAGGGGCGGCCGGGTCTTTGTTGATGGCAATGATCACATCGGCAGAGGACATGCCCACCAGATGCTGAATGGCGCCGGAGATACCCACGGCAAAGTAGACCTTGGGCTTGAGCGTCTTGCCGGTCTGCCCCACCTGATGGGCATAATCCACCCAGCCGGCGTCCACAGCGGCGCGTGAGGCGCCAATGGCGGCGCCCAGCACATCGGCCAGTTCATGGAGCATGTTGAAGTTCTCAGGCGTCTTCATGCCACGTCCACCAGCGACAATAATATCGGCTTCGACGATATTCACGGCCTGCGCCGCCTCTTTGATCACCTCCAGCACCTTTGTATGGCTGGCGGTGTCCTCGGTCGTGATGGCTACTTTGACGACTTCACCTGTGGTTTTGGACTCATCCACCTCAGCCTCTGTCATCACCTTGTGACGCACCGTGGCCATCTGGGGACGATAATTCTCACAGCGAATGGTGGCCATGATATTGCCGCCAAACGCCGGACGGGTCTGGAGCAGGTGTCCGGAGTCACCGTCGATCTCCAGGCCGGTGCAGTCGGCGGTGAGGCCGGTGCCCAGCTGTGTGGCTGTACGGGGAATCAGAGCGCGGCCCAGGGCTGTGGCGCCGGTAAGGACAATTTCGGGTTTGTACTCCAGCACCATGCGTGTGAGAATACGGGCGTAGGGCTCATCTAGGTAATGCTCAAGCGCATCATCTTCAACCACATAGACCTTGTCAGCGCCACGTTTGAAGAGCTCAGGGGCGAGTTTTTCAACGTCTTTGCCCATGAGTACGGCGGCCAGTTCGGCCTGCCTGGCCTTGGCCAGACGCTGACCGGCGCCCAGCAGCTCATACACCACACCCTGAATCTCGCCGTCTTTCTGCTCGGCATAGACCCAGACGCCTTTGTAGTCTTCCATTCCAGGAATGGATTTACGCTCCACCTTGAGCTCGATGGCGTCCACAGGACAGGCCTTGACGCAGGAACCGCAGAGCGTACACTGCGCCAGGTCGATGACGGCCAGCTTGCCGTCCATGCTGATGGCGCCGTAGGGACAGGCCTTAACGCAGGCGCCGCACCCAATACAGGTTTCTTTTATTACTTTTATTACAGACACTATTCTTTTCTCCTCACTAGATTCCCAATCCATGCTATTGAATCAGCATGTTCTCCTGAGCGGCTTTAATAAAGGCTGAAACGACGTCCTGTGGCTCGCCTTCAAACTTGGCGCCACCGCTGCGTGCAGGCGGGGAAAAAACCTTGTCAACCCAGGTGGGGGAACCTTCCAGACCCAGGCGCGGGATTTCCACATCCAGATCTTCCACAGTCCAGGTGGGAATCTCGGCTTTCTTGGCAGCCATTCTGCCGCGCAGAGAGGGCAGTCGGGGCTGGTTGATATCTTTCACAACAGTGAGCATCAGGGGCAACCGACCCTCCACCACGTCGTAGCCGTCTTCCATCATGCGCTCACAGACAATCTTCTCTTCTGTGACTTCGCGCACTTTTTGGACGAATACGATCTGAGGCAGGCCCAGATGCACGGCAATGCCGGGGCCCACCTGGGCCGTGTCGCCGTCTATGGCCTGTTTGCCGCAGATGATCAGATCCACTTCGCCCAGTTTTTCAATGGCCTTGGCCAATGTGTAGCTGGTGGCCAGTGTGTCGGCGCCGGCAAAGGCGCGGTCGGAGACCAGAATACCCTCGTCACAGCCCAGGCTGATGGCCTCACGCAGAATGGACTCCGCCTGCGGGGGGCCCATGGTCACGGCAGTCACCGTGCCGCCCAGCTTCTCCTTGATGCTCACGCCCTCTTCAATGGCGTAGGCGTCAAAGGGATTCAGTATGGAATCGACACCCTGACGGATCAAGGTATTGGTCCGGGGATCGATCTTCACATCGGTGGTGTCAGGCACCTGTTTGATACAGACAACAATGTTCATGCGTGTCCCTCTTCGTGTTGATTTATTCTACATCTTTGATTGATTTTTGTACGTGGCCGATCAACCGAAATCCGGCGACAGCCAGTCCAAGGCCCAGCAGAATCCACTGGGGGGCCACATGCACACCCTTTTCATAACCGTGAAAAGGGCTGAGATTGAGGAGTAAAACACCGCTGAGGTTGTACACCCCGTGGGCCACGGCACTGGGAAAGATTGACCCGGTCTCGCAGGCCATGGCACCAAAGAGCACGCCCATGATGAGTATTTCGATAAACCACCAGGGATTGAAGTGTAAAACCGTAAAGAGAAAGGCTGTGACCAGAACGGCCTTGGTCACATCGCCGTAGGATTCAAAAACAGACTGGATGAACCCGCGAAACAGCGTCTCCTCGGCCAGTCCGGCCACAATCACTGAGGCCAAAATGATGACAACCCATTCTGTCACCCCCTGCACCTGCATCGCCTCCATCAGGCCGGCACGGATTGTGGCATCCATGGGCACCAGCATTTGAAAGAGGCGGTTCACCTCATCAAACACGGGTGAGAGTCCCAGCCCCACCACGGCTCCGCCCACAAGCGAGAACGCAGGGACACGGCGCCACCTGAGATAATCCCGCCCTTCCCAGTGGCGCAGCAGCATCAGGCCCAAAAGTGGCACTGCCACAGCGCACTCCAGGAGCAGCAGTCGCCATTTGCCCGCCCCCGCGGGAATAACCGCCTCCAGCAGCATGAAAAGCGCCAGCGTGCCCGCCGTCAGTGTGAATACATGCCTGGGCGTATAGGTATTGGTTTTGGTCAATTAATAATCCAAAAGATAGGTGGCCAAATCAGACCAGGGCACATTTTCCTGTGTCGATTGGGCCATATTCTTCACCGTGGCAAACTGCCCTTCCATCTCGCCCTCGCCCAAGACGAGAGTGAAACGTGTGTGCCGTTTGTCCGCCTCTTTAAACTGGGCTTTGAAACTGCGCTCACCAAAGGCCATCATGGCCGTAATGCCCGCAGCGCGAAGCACTGTAATCAGCCGCACGGCCTGGGCCTTGGCCGCTGCCCCCTGGACGACGAAGAATGCCGTGGGCGCCGGTCGCTGCAGTTTGAGGTGATCCTGGGCCTGCAAGGTCATCACAATGCGGTCAATGCCCGCGGCAAAGCCAATGCCTGGCATGGACTTGCCGCCCAGAATCTCAGACAGGCCATCGTAACGGCCACCGCCGCAGACTGCATTCTGCGCACCAATGCCCTGTGCCCAGACCTCGAACACCGTCTTGGTGTAGTAGTCCAGGCCGCGTACCATCAGCGGATTCAAGGTATAGGAACGCCCCGCATCATCCAGATACGACCTCAGCGTGGCAAAATGTGTACTGCAGTCCTCACAGAGACAGTCTGTAATCTGCGGCGCGCCGGCGATGATCGGCTGACACTGTTCACGTTTGCAATCGAGTAGACGCAGTGGGTTCCGATCCAGCCGCGACTGACAGTCGGGACAGATTTCATCAATGTGGCCGCGATAGTATTCCACCAGTTCCTTGTGGAACGTGGGCCGACACACCGGACAACCAATAGAGTTGATCTGAAACGAGAGATTCTTAAAACCCAGTTCATCATAGAGATGATAGGCCATGGACATGATTTCAAAATCCAGGGCCGGGTCTTGCTCACCCAGGGCTTCAACGTTGAACTGAGAAAACTGACGGAATCGACCGGCCTGCGGGCGCTCATAGCGGAATACGGGGCCGGTGCTGTAGAGCTTGGCCGGCTTGGGCCACTGGTCCATATTGTGCTGGATATGGGCGCGCATCACCCCGGCGGTAAATTCGGGACGCAGCGTCATGGCGTTGTCGCCTTTGTCCTGAAAAGTGTACATCTCTTTTTCTACAATGTCTGTCGACTCGCCCACGCCGCGCTTGAACAGCCCCGTATCTTCAAACACGGGCAGGTCCAGCTTTTCATAGCCGTAGAGGTCCACCACCTTGCGGATGGCGTCCTCAATGCGTCGCCAGTACACCTGTTCTTCAGGCAGAATATCACGCACCCCTTTGGGCGATTGAAACAGTCCTTTGGCCATACCTCTACACAACTCCATTTCTATGGCAGATGATATCAATCCGCCGGTCAATATGACGGGATACTGATATCGTCTGACTCTAACAATATAACGGTTTACTCTTCGTCCTGAGACGCCTTGAGTATACTATTCTGAATATCAAGACACTCACCAATACGCGAGGCCGGTACAAACACGCGGTATCCCTTGGACACGGGGCCGGTACCGGTGATCCCTATCGTGTCGGAAAAGCCCTCTGTGTGGATGTAGCTCTCAATGCCGCGCTTGTTCAGGGCGCCCTTGACCATCTCGGCGTAGACGCCGCCTTCTACTTCGGGCAGCGGGACAAAATCCTCACCGGGTGTACCGTGATCGGGTTCGACAGCTGGCACGGCATCGGGCAATTGATCAACCAGATCCAGCTTGCAGTCGGGGCAATGCGTGATGCCCGCTTCATATTCGAACTGACATTTGGGACAGTAAGCCATCGCTTCCTCCTTGTGTCAAGAAACTATAAATGTACAAAAATACCCGTCAGATGCAACCCCTTTTTAATCCTGGCACAATAATGGCTGAGTTTTATCCACTGATTTATAGTAATGACTCTTTTTGCAGTTTGAAAGGCATTTATGCAGAGACGCCCTCCACTCTTCATTCTTGGCGAATCCCGTTCAGGGAAATCCCTACTGGTCAGCCTGCTGGCCCGCCACCCACAGACCTGCTGGTTTTCACAGTGGAGTGATCGATACCCGCAGGTCCCCATGCTTCCGCTGCTCAACCGTTTTCGGAGTGAACAACTGGACGCAAACGGTGTTTTTCATACCCGGCCCGATGATTCCCGCCCCTGGCCGCCGCATCCTGTAGAGGGGGTTAGAATCTATCACGACTATTGCAGGCTGGTCTACGACCGGCAGGTGAACGAGGAGACCCTGACGGAAAAACAGACCCGGCGCCTTCGCCGCGTGATTGCAAACCACTGTTTCTGGACGGGCCGGCCGCTGTTCATCAACGACCAGTCCGCCAACATTCAACGCCTCCGCCAGATGATGGCCATCTTCCCTGAGGCCCGGTTTATCCACGTCATCCGCGACGGACGCGATGTGGCCTGGGAAATGATGCAGCGCAGTTGGTGGGAGGAAGCACAATTCTGGTGGCGCGGCTTGAAGACCCGGGCATGGAAAAAGGCAGGACGTCAGCCACTGCTTCTGGCCGGTCTGCACTGGAAGATCAGCATTGAAACGGTACGGGCCCAGGCAGCGGTGCTGGGGCCGCGTTATCTGGAGATCCGATATGAAGCGCTGATCAAGCAAACCCGCGAGACGCTATTGGCTGCAACAGCCCACGCTCAGATTGCCGTAGACGGCCACTGGCTGAACACTGTGCCCCGGCAGATCAATCGCCTCACCCCGCCATGGCATGAAACCATGCCGCAATGCCAGCAACTGCTCTTTAATGAACGATTTGGCCGCACCCTTGATGCACTGGGGTATAAGAGACAATAACCTGCATTCAGACACCTTCTCCACCCACCAAGGCAGTCCTAAAAAAAGGGGGCACGGTAGTACACCGTGCCCCCTTTTGAAAAATTTTGACCTTTATCGATTACAGCTCGATTTGAGTGGTCAGGAACGCATTGATCTTGGGGGCCTGCTGCACATACCAGTGCATCTTGCCGCCCAGGGCGTCGTTGCGATTGTAATCTTTTCCGTAACGGGCGCGGGAGTAGTTGTCATTATTGGTGATATTGTTGACATCCAGGCGCACGTTGACGTGTTTGCCCATGACCATGAAAGGCACGGACACGTTGAAGCTGACATCCAGGAAAGAGGGCAGTTTGGCCTCTTCTTCACCAATCACATCGCCAGTTTCAAGATTACGTTTTTCGTACATATTGGTATAGGTGGCATAGTACTCGTCAAACCAGTTGAAGCCCAGGCCAAAACGAATGCCGCTATCCAGGCTGTAACCCACATTACCATTGGCCATGCGCTCGGGCGTGAAAGGCACTACTTTGTCAACCACGTCGGCGGCGTCTTCGCCAAAGATCTGGTCGACATTCATCTCTTGCCAGCGGTTCTGGGCCCAGGTGAGCGAACTGGCAAAGTCGAATTTGCCGTAGTTGCCGCGGAGGCTCAACTCCACACCCTGATGCACGGCTTTACCGGCATTGATGGTCTGGCGTCCCTCTACCTCATCGTAGATGCCTTCGATTTTATCGTCGTAGATGGCGTGGTAATAGTTGACGTTCACACCCAGGTTGGCAGTGGCGTAGCCCATGCCCATTTCCATGTTGGTGGTCTGCTCGGGATCGAGCTCCATGCCTTCGGGCTGGTTGGCGCCGGGGCCTTTGTCGCGATGATACCAGTCGGTCACGCGGGGCTCTTTCTTGGCGATAGAGACATTGGCCAAGACGTTAAAGTTCTCATTGATGTTGTAGTTGGCGCCAAACTTGGGTGAGACAAAGCTGTAATTGCGCTCGTAGTCATCGGTGGAGAATTTGGCGGTACCGTCATCATTCTTCATATCCATGGAAGCGCGGAAGAATGTGCCTGTCCACTGGCTGATGCCCAGGTCGAAAATCTCGATGGCATTCTCATCCACAGTTTGCTTGGCCCAGGCGTAATTGACGTCGGCCTGCAGGGTCAGATTATCCATGGGTTTGGCCATGACGCGGGCAAAACCGGAGGCGTTGTGCACAAAACCGTCGTAGTCATAACGGCGCTGTACCTCAGGAATGGTCATCAACACGCCGCGACGTGAATCCATTTTACCATAGTCCCAGGACCGGGCAAAATGGAAGCCGTGCCAGTAGCGGTACTCGCCACCCACGGTAAAACGGATCATGTCGTTCAGCTGGTGCTGATAATAGGTGTTCAGGCCGAACTGGTTGTGCTCGTTGTGGCTGTCATTCTGCCAGGCATGACTATAATCACCGGTGATGGCGTTATTTCCGTAGCTGACATTGCTGCCGTTGTAGGTCTTGGCTGCGGGATCATAGCCGTTCAGAACCACGCCGGCGGTCTCATAGGCCCAGCGGGCGTGACGACCGAAGTATTTGTTATCATTGTAAGCCGAAGCAGCCTGATAGTCCACTTTACCGGTCTGCGTATCAAAAGCGGCGTTACGGAAGTACTTGCCGCCACCCTTGCCCATGGTGGCAAAAACATTGGTGGAGAGATACTGCTTCTCAGAAATCGTCCACTCGTGACGCAGAGAAAGCTGGGGTTTGAAGTAGTAGTTCTCTTGGAACTTATGGGCGTTGCGGTTGTACTCGCGGCCCAGGGTCTTCACCAGCTGAAGGTCCTGATCCGTGCGGGACTGGTTGTGGCTCTGAGGGGCGGCAATCACGCTGAGCAGCAGTTTATGCGCACCCAGAATGGACTGCATTTCCAGACCCATGGAGTAACCGTCATAGCCTGTACCCACTACATAGGAGTCACCGGCTTTGCGCTCAAAGAGAATACTGTAATTCAGTTTGCCATCATAGAGCAGACCTGAATTGTAGCGCAGAGAGGCATTGTAGTTCATGGGATTGTAGGATTTGAATCCGCCTTTGCCGTTGGCCACTTCACCGTCTGAATTGCCCTCTGTGCTGTAATAACCCACAGAACTACGGAAAGTGATACCGGACTCAGGGGTCACACCCATGGTTTCGATGTTCACAGAACCGCCGAACACGCCAGAGCCGTAAAGCGAAGAACCCGCGCCACGCTGCACCTGTACGGACTTGGTATTGGAGGAAAGCCCGGTCCAGTTGGACCAGTACACCTGCTGTGACTCGGGATCATTCACGGGAATACCGTTGATCATGATCTGCACTTTGTCCTGGTCAAAACCACGGACACGCAGTTCAGATTCGCCCAGGCCGGCCGAGGTGGAGAACACGCCAGGCACGTATTTGATCAAGTCGGGCATATCGCCTGTGGTGTAGTTGTCTGCCAACTCGTCTCCGGAAATCTGAGCAAAGGCGATAGGGGTCTCGCGCTCAACGGCGCGGTTGCCCTGCACCATCACGCCTTCTGTCATCAGCGTAGTGGGCTCCATTTTAAAATTGATCACTGCAGCCTGACCAGCATTCACGGTGACACTGCCCGTCTGGGTCTTATAACCGACGAACATCACTTTCACATCGTAATTGCCAGCAGGAATGCCGCTGATCTCAAACGTGCCGAGGCGGCCAGAAGCAGCGCCCAGCGTGGTGCCTTGCAGTACGACGTTGGCGCCGGCCAGGGGACGACCGGTCTCCATATTTGTCACTTTACCTTTGATCACACCATCGGCGCCCAGTACCAGCATGGGAATGGCCAGCAACAGTGTGAGCGTGAGCAGTACCCACTTTTTCATGTTTTACTCCTCCTTCTAAGAGTTAAAACGAGAGTGATTTGCCCTTATGGGCAAGGTCTCCCCGCGCCGGGAGACCCTGACTGTCCCCCCCGAGGAACAGTCGGTTTGTATAATAAAGTTGTGTATATCACACAGCTCTTGGGGTCATTAAAAACGGAATCGACAGGGTCAGAAAACAGACCTTCAGCCACATTTCCTAATGGCGGCTCAGAACATCAAGATGCCCGTTCAAAGGCTGTGCCGCTGTGGTCTGCAAAGCCCGGATCCAGTCGATCACCGGCTGGCGAAAATGGACACCTGTATCGTATGGTGTCTCATCAAATCGTGCAAAATCGTTGTCATCACGACTGTAGAGATAATCTGTGGTCAGAACCACATAGGTTGAATCTGCGTGAGGCACTGTCCCGTCCACCAGCTTCCAGCCATTGACATTTGAGAGGCCGGCCATCTCAAGATGGGCGGCACAGGCCACAAGCTGCTGACCGTTGAGTTCAAGCTGGTAGATGGAATTATTAAAGGGCAGCACACCGACAATTGTGGCCAGCGAAATCTCACCCTCAGGAATGCCCTGACGGATCCCCCCGCGATTGGTCAGCGCCACATCAGCCTGGGGCATGGCCTCGAGCCAGGAGTCGGTGATTAAATTGGCCAGCGCCGGATTGTATCGATTGATGGCGCCCCCCGCGTAACCGATGACTTCAGATAACGCCTCGTCAGTGCGGGCCCGCCAGGTTTCAACGACCGCCTCCACCGCCGGCACCCGTGCATCGCCTCTGTTCTCCACCAGCGCCACATCCACAGCATGAACACTGTCACTCAACGTATCCACAGAGAGATCAATACGGCTGTATTTACGCATATAGGAACTGGCCTGAACCAGGGTGACACCGGCCAGCGACTCATTGACCGTCTCATGGCTGTGTCCGCCCAGAATCAGGGAGATACGCTGTGACCGGGCAAAAGGCGCCAGGGCGCGCATTTCAGAACCGGTAAGGTGGCTCAAAACAATCACCACATCTACGTTTTCTTCACGGACACGGGGCGCCCAGGTACGCAGCGCCTGTTGGTAATCGAGAAAAGAATAATCAGTAACATAAGTAGGAAACGTGGTCAAAGGTGTGCCCATACTGGCCAGGCCGATAATGCCCACGCGCACGCCGCGTACGTCTTCTACAATATAAGGAGAGATAAAATCGGGAATCTGCCCGGTCTTTTTTTCAATGATATTGGCGGCCAGGTAGGGAAAGCGGGCTTCTTCAATACGCTCTTTCAGGCCAGAAACCTGAAAATCAAATTCATGATTTCCTATAGCGGAGGCGTCATAGTCCATCACATTCATCACAGCCGTCATGGACTCCCCCTTGAACCAGGTGGAGATGGCCGGACCGGACCAGTTGTCCCCGCCGCTGAGAATCAAAAAATTTTCATCACTGTCCACGCCCTCCCGAGCCTGCCAGAGCGCCATCATTGCAGCGGCGCCGTCCTGGCTTGAAGACGCCTCCATCCAGCCGTGTTCATCATTGGTATAGAGAATGGAAAGCCGGGTCAGCTCGGTCGCATGCGGGGGGGCCTGGGGTTGCATCGGTTGCTTGCAGGCCGCAACGAACAGAAGCAGTCCCGTAAACAGAGTGGCGGATCGCAGATGATATAAGCGCAAGCTTACACTCCTGAATGTAATGGGGGTGCCATAGTCAGTAACACTAAGGATAATAAAAAATGGAAGCGATTTCAATGAGAATTTTCTGGAAATTTTCGCATTCTTCCAAATCGTCCCCTTCTGGGTATCCCCCTACACAGCAAGCGTGTAAGCACTTACCCGCCCCCCTTGTATTCTGACAAATGCCACAACTTGATTACAAGCCAACAAATCATTGAAAAATATACATTTAATCACACTCATAATAATACTATTTTCTTTTGGCATGACCGTTGCATTGAGAAGTCACAAAGAAAAACCCGACCCATTGTCAAGGAGAGACACTCCATGTCCAAACACAAAATATTCTGGATCCTCCCCATGCTGCTGTTGAGCCAGACGCTCTTCGCGCAGCCGTCACGTACACTGACCTATAATGAGGCCATACACATCGCACTCGGTCAGAGCTATACCGTGAAGTCCTACATGGAAGACAAGCAGGCCATGCAGCACTACTTCAATTTCTACAAGGCCCAGTTCAAGCCCCGCATCGACTTCAGCCTCTTTGCGCCGGAGTGGAATGAGAACGTCCAGACCATTCAACGTACCGACGGCCTGCCGGTGTACAACTCCGGCGGCTCGTTCAGGGTGGGAAGCGATCTGAAATTCACCATCATTCTACCGACAGGCGGCAACTTTGCACTGCGCGGCCTGGCCTATCAGGAGAATGTCAAGAGCACGCTGGCGCTTCAAAACTATAGAGAGCTCAAAACCGATCAGGCCTACACCAGCCTCAGTCTGAGCTTCAACCAGCCGCTATTCACCAAAAACCTGCTTAAAGAGAATCTCAACCAGGCCCGGCACGATTTTGAACTGACCTCAGCCTCTTTTACCCGCGCCCAGATGGATATTATCTATGACGTCACACAGGGATTTTACGCACTGTACCGGGCCACACGCCAGGTAGAAATTGCCAAAGAAAAACTAAAGAATGCCAATGAAGCCCTGCGCATTTCAAGGTTGAAAGCAGGCACCGGGCGCATTCCTGAAGGGGATGTACTGATCAGTGAAGTCGATGTGGCCACAGATGAGGCCAACCTCTCAGCGGCCCAGGGCGCGCTGCAGCGAGAGAAAGACAGCTTCAAGCAGCTCATCGGCCTGAACCTGAACGAAGAGATCAACCTGGTGACCGATCTGCAGTACGAGACATTTGCCGTGGATCTGAAGAAAGCCATTGATGAAGCCCTGCGCCACCGTCTGGAACTGACAGAGTCTGATCTTCGCATCAAACTGCAGCAGATCAAGCTGGACCAGGCCCGCCGTGTCCGCGAGCTGCGCGGCGACATCACCGCCTACTACGATATCACCGGCGTCTCTACTTTGGGCACCGGCAGCACGCAGGCGCTCTTCAACTCCTCCTTTGACAACTTTGTAGACCGCCCGCCCAACCGCGGTGTGACCTTCTCACTCTCCTACCCAGTATTCGACTGGGGACGGGGATCGGCCCGCGTCCAGCAGGAGAAGGCCACGCTGCGCCGCAGAAAGCTGGACAAAGACAACACCACGGTGACCATTGAACGCCAGGTCCGCGACGTGGTCAGAAGCGTAGACGAAGCCAAAAACCGGCTGCAGATTCACGAGAAGAACCAGCAGGTCTCACAGCGCTCCTATGAGATCAGCCGCCTGCGTTTTGAGAACGGCGACATCACCAGCCAGGAACTCTCCCGTGAGCAGGAACGCCTCGCCTCTACACAACTGGATTATCTGGGGGCCTTCATCACCTATCAGCTGGCTGTGGCCGACTTGAAGCGCCGCACACTCTGGGACTTCAAACAGAACCGAAGCTACCTGAAAGATGAATACCTCCAGACAACAGACCGTCAATAATAGTATCGACTTCCTATAGAAAGGACGCCCCATGAAACTGAAACGCCTCTCCATTCTGGCCCTCTGCGGCCTCATGTTCAGCGGCTTTTTCACCGGTCGCAGCCTCGCCCAGGGCCAGGACCAGGCCTCATTGCTGCTGGACCTGAAAAAGGCCCGCGCCGCCTATGAGTCCGCCAAACAGACCATGGACAACGACAAGAAGCTCTATGAAAACCAGGCCATCAGCGAGGACGAGTACACCCGTTCCAAGAACGATTTTCTCAGCCGTGAAGTGGACTATCAGAAACTCATCCTCAAGGTCATGAACCAACAGTCCTATATCATCGTCGAGAAGGCGGTGAAATATCAGTCAGCGAGCAAAAAACGACGTGTCAAAGTGGTGCTGCGCTCTACGGCGGCGACCAATGAGGAGTTCCTGAAGTACTTCCAGTCCCACAGTGACATCTTCACACCGGAGATGCGCCAGGACAAGGTCTACAACATCTTCGTCTCTCTGATGACGTCTGCCACAGACCAGACCATCATCGCCGACCCCTACGAGGCCCATGTGCCCTCCATAGAAATGGGCAAAACCGTTGAAGTGCATTTCACCCTGCTGCGCGATGTGGAGAGCCTGCAAATCCTCCTCAACTACGGCGATCGTTCTGAGCGCCGCAACGTCTTTCTCCAGCAGGACGCCTCGGCCAACATTGTGGATGTCAACTCGCAGCAGTTCTCCCAGGAGGCCGATCTGGGCAACAGCGCCACCTATGACCTGAACCTGGAACGCTTTTCCAGCGGAGACGACATTTACAAACTCGATGTGGTGAATCTGCCGCGCAAGCTCAACTATGAATTCATCGATCCGGCCACCAACGCCCGGCTCAGCCAGGTCAAGTTTCCCCAGGGCATCACCAGTAAGCGCTTGAGCCTGAAAGTCTATCTCCCGGACCGCAGTGACAGCGATGTCGTCATCGACCAGCCCATGGACTTCTTTGTGCTGGCACTCACGCGTGAGGAGACCTCCAACCTCAACAAACTCAAGGCCGAGGGCGATGTCACCGTAGAGAGCCTCAACCGCATCAACGCCGGCCGCGCCAAACTGGAGCTCATTCCCCGGGGCGTGGGACGCATTGAGATTGCCGCCCCCACGCTCTACCACGAGATCAAGACCGGTGAGCAGGTGACGATGAATGTCACGGTCAAAAACAGTGGCACACGCCGCCTGGACAACGTCAAGATCTCTACAGACAATCCGCTGAACTGGCGCAGCCTTGTAGAACCCGACCTGATCTCAAGCCTGGGCGTCGAGAAGGAACAAATTATCAAGCTGACGCTGATTCCGCCCGAGGATGTGGGCGTGGGCGCCCAGGAAGTCAAGATCAAAACCGAGGCCATGGCCGACAACCGCGCCGTGCAGACCGAAGACAAAACCGTCCGCATTCAGATCTCCGCCAAGACACCGCTGCTGGGCAGCATCATCCTGATTCTGATGCTCATCGGCCTGGTGGTGGGCATTGTGGTCTTTGGCATTAAACTCTCGAGACGATAAAACGACACATTCGGGGCCGGCCTTCTGCGCCGGTCCCGCAGGGAGTCTGCGTATGATTCACACCTCTACCAAAGCAGTTCTGACGCCTCAGGGCCCGACCCTCGGCTTTCATGAGGGCCAGGTACTCCGGGCATCGGCAGAACAACTTGGCCGCGCCGGAGTGGCGGAACTGCATATCGACCTGGGTCAGATCCACTGGCTCAACACCCCCGGGCTGGAGGCCGTCATCCAGATATTATCCGACTCCCGCCTGCAGGGAATCACCGCCCATCTGTTGCGGCTGCCCCCGCAATTGAGACCAAATCAAGATACAAATCCAATTGTAATGCATCGATAGAAAAGTAATTTAAATACAAAAAAAACAAATTTTTATGAAACAGACTTGCTAGGCAAGTCAAGCCATCGGTGCATCTCGTGCTGCGATGTTGCGCCACAAACAGGTTGGTAGAATTTTAGAACAGAGATCGCCAACACCCTACAAATGAGACGAGGCCGTCATGTTAAAAACTTTAATCAAAAAAGAGCTGCTGGACAACTTGCTCAGCCTGCGATTCTTTATCACCCTGCTGCTCTGCGTGCTGCTGATCCCCATTGGGATTTACGTGGGAGCGCAGGCCTACCAAAGCCGTGTCGAGAACTACCGTCAGGGGCTGGCCCTCTATCAGGACAGCATGCAGGGCACGCTCAACCCCCAGCAGGTGGAGGCCAAGGGGCTGCGCCCGCCCTCTCCATTCAGCATCTTCGCCGATGGCATGGACCGCTCCATTCCCGATGAGTTCATCTCCACCCGTAACGACGGGCTCAAGATGCAGAACAGCGCCGCACAGGACAATCCGCTGGCCGTGCTTTTCGGCCGCGTGGATCTGCTTTTCGTCGTCGGTGTGGTGATGAGCCTGCTGGCCACACTCTTTACTTTCGATGCCACCACGAGAGAGAAGGAGCGGGGCACCTTGAGATTGGCCCTGGCCAATGCACTGCCCCGGCACCTCATCCTGCTGGGCAAGCTCTTCGGCCATCTCTTAACGTTTCTGATTCCTTTCATCCTCTCCATGCTCATCGCCCTGCTTATTCTGGCAGTGACAGGCACCATGGCCATCTTTGATTCGGTCAATCTGGGTCGACTGGCCCTGATTCTGACGACGGCCCTGCTCTTCATCAGCGCCTTCTTTACCCTGGGCATCATGGTCTCCACATTGAATCATCGTTCACTGACCGCTCAAATCACGCTGCTCTTCCTATGGGTCCTGTTGATCTTTGGGGTTCCGCGCATCAGCGGGATGCTGGCCCAGATCATAAAGCCCGTCAAGACACTGCAGACTGTCAATCTGGAGACCCAGCTGATCAGGAAAAACATCGAAGCCGAAAAGGCCTCGGCGCTGGGTGACGCCCTGATGCGCTCCATTGGCAGCAGTAATGGAGAGGACGACTACGACAAACTCCGCGAACCCATTGTCAAGGCGTTGAAAGAGAAAGAAAACCGTGAAATACTGGCGATTCAAGAGGATTACAAGCATAAAAAAGCCGCACAAACCAGATTGGCCGCCAATCTCTCCAGGCTCTCCCCATTGGGATCGCTGACCTTTGGCATGACTCACCTGGCCGGCACCGGCCTGGACGATGCGATCCGTTTGGAACAACGTGCCCGGCAGTTTCACAACGAAGCCGAGAGGGATATTCACAACATCGGCTGGAAGGACATGATTCCCGGCAAGGGCATGCGCATGACCTTTGGGCGCTGGATCACCTTCGATGAAGTCCCCCGTTTCCAGCATCAGCAACGATCGCTGGCCGAAAGCTTTCAGTCCTGCTGGTTTGACATCACCCTGCTGATTCTGTTCAACCTGCTCTTCTTCGCAGGCGCCTATGTGGCCTTCCTGCGTTACGATGTGCGATAATCATTGATAAAACCGATAATAGGAGAAACATCATGCTGCAAGCCAAAGATCTGACCAAACGCTACGAAGACGGCCATCTGGCCCTGGATCACATCAACTTTGAGGTAAAAGCTGGCGAGATCTTCTGTCTGCTGGGGGCCAACGGTGCCGGTAAAACCACCACAATCAACCTCTTTTTAAACTTCATCGATCCCACTGACGGCCAGGCCCTGATCAATGAAATCGACTCATCCAAAGCCCCTTTGGAAGCCAAGAAGCACATCGCCTATGTCTCTGAAAACGTAATGCTTTACGGAAATTTTACGGCACGTCAAAATCTAGACTTTTTTGCCAAACTGGGCGGCAAACCCAATCTCAGTAAAGAGGACTACTACGCTGTCATGCGGCAAGTTGGGCTGCAGGAGAAAGCCTTTGAGGCCAAGCTCAAGACCTTTTCAAAGGGCATGCGCCAGAAAATAGGCATTGCCATTGCCATCATTAAAGATGCAGAGAACATTCTGTTGGATGAACCGACCTCTGGGCTAGACCCCAAAGCCGCCGCCGAATTTCAGAAACTCCTGCTGCAGCTCAAGAAAGAGGGTAAGGCCATTTTTATGTCGACACATGATATCTTCCGCGCCAAAGCTGTGGCCGACCGCGTGGGCATCATGAAAGAAGGGCGTCTGGTCATGCTCCGTACACGTGAACAGTTTTTGGAAGAGAATCTCGAGACACTTTACCTGGATTATATGCAGGAAGTAGCAGCCTGATGCTCTACTTAATACCCCCTATTACCATTATTACTGGGAGCTCGAAATGAGTCATTTCAACTCTCTGCTCCGCCATGAATTGCGCCAACAGTTTCATTCATTGAAATTTCTGACACTGGGCGCCTTTGCCGTGGTTTTCGGGCTGCTCTCCCTCTACGTCCAGACCGAAGACTATAAAAGCCGTAAAGCCGTGTACGACGAAGAAATCATCAAGGCCGAACAACAGTTGAATGAGGCCACGGTTTACTCGCGGCTGACTGTTCCCATCATTGTGCCGCCCAATCCGCTCTCACCCTTTGCCAAAGGTGTGGACGATAAAGTGGGAAACCGCCTTGACATCAACCCGCTGGAGGCCCCTCATTTCAAAAATGCCGCCCAGAAACAGAACCCCTTTCTGGACATTTTTGAGGCATTTGATCTCAGTACGGCTGTGCACATTCTCTTCAGTGTCATGGCGCTTTTTCTGGTGGGAGACACCATTGCCGGCGAACGTGAGGCCGGCACACTCAAACAGGTCTTCTCCAACTGCATACTCAAGAGCCAGTATTTTCTAGCCAAATACCTCGGCACCCTGGGGGTGCTGGCCGTTCCACTGACGCTGATCTTTCTCATCGGGGCCCTGGCCATGCTGCTGGACCCACTGATCTCAATCTCAACCTCACAGTGGCTGACCGTACTGATGATCTACTTCTCATCCGTGGCCTTTGTCTCCGTCTATGTACTCATCGGCCTGGCCCTCTCGGCCCGTTCCAGCTCCGCAGCGCAGGCCAGTCTTTTGGGGCTCATGCTCTGGATCGCGTTGGTTTTCATCTATCCCAATGCCACGCGCTATCTGGTCAATAACACAGTGGCCGTACCTTCAAGCGATGAGATGGCCGCGGAGATCAGAACGATTGAGACACAGATTGCAGACGAAGTCCAGGCCGTGTTCCCCCAGGACGGCCCGGGTCCGGCCAGCTACAACTGGTGCTCCATTGGTAAATACAACCTCGCATCGATTATCGGGGCCACGCACAGGCAGGTTTTTGAATATCACAAATCCGCCGTTGAACGCGGTATTCCCGTGGCCCTTGACGGTTTGGACCGAATCTATCAGGCCCGCCTGGCGCACAAGCGTCAGTTTGCCAGGCAGCGCGAGACAGCCATGGCGTTCAACCGATTTCTCCCAGGCCAGCTCCTCACCGAATCGGCTTCAAAAATGGCAGGCACACACTACACCTCCCGTGACCTCCAGATCCTGGAGGGCGCTAAATCCTATCACCGCCAGTTGACAGACTATATCCGGCAGAAAGGCGGTTTCGGATACACCTTCTTCACACAGATGCCTGAGACCGCCATGCGTACAAGGCTTTCGGATTACAATGGCGATGTACTGGAGGCCTACCTCCCCAGCAATTATAAAAATTTAAACCTTGAGGATATGCCACTCTACACGCCAACGAGCCGTGCGTTGATCCCCAGGGAGAGCCTGATCGATTTCATGGCGCTGATTCTAATTAATCTGATATTCTTTATCCTAGGCGGCCTGTTGTTCAGCCGCTCTGACGTCCGTGCGCGGCACTAATGGCGGAGACCTGATATGCTTAAAACATTGATTGAAAAAGAGCTCCGGGCGCAACTCTTCACCCCCAGAATGGCCATTACCACCACGGTCATTGTGTTGATCATGCTGGTGAACGGATTGATATTCAATCTCCGTTTCAACCAGGGCATGACAAAAACCAACAGGGAGACCGCGGCCACCACACAGGGCCTGCAGGAGAATGCATCCAGCCTGATGTCACTGCTTTTCTACGAGCAAACACTGATAAAACAACCCTCTCCACTGGGTTTTATCGCCAACGGCAATGAAGATGTTCTGCCCAACGGGACAAAAATGAATTACTTCACTGAAAGCCCCCTGGGTCATTTTAAATCACAGAACCGTTTCTTCAGCCGTTTCCAGGCGCTGGATTGGACGTTTCTACTCGTCTACGTGCTCAGCTTCGTCTGCCTGGCCTTCTCCTACAATGCCTTTTCCGGGGAGAAGGAACAGGGAACACTGAAACTGATTCTCAGCAACAACCTGCCCAGAGGCACGTTGATCCTGGGCAAATTATTTGGACTGATGATCTGCGTGGCCCTGCCCTTTCTATTGGGTCTCTTGCTCAACCTTCTGATTGTAGAATTCAACCCGCATCTTGTTCTGCAGACGAGAGAATGGCTGATTCTGCTGGCATTCACCGGTGTGGCTATGCTCTTCATCGCCATGAACCTGCTTTTGGGGCTTCTGGTCTCCAGCCTGACGGCCAGGGCCTCGCACTCACTGAACCTTCTGTTGATGTCCTGGATTCTTTTGGCTGTGATCATCCCCGGCATCAGCTGGGTATCAGCACGGAAGATGGTGCCCGTGCCCTCAGAAAAAGTCATGCGTGAACGTTACAACCGTGATGTAGAGCAAATCTACGAAAATGGCGACTACAGCTGGTCATGGCGCAGCAGCTGGGCCGGCCAGCCGCCCAACGAGACTGTCCGGCGTCGTGCCGCAGGCATACAGGCCACCGATGCCCATCGCATTCAGTTCTACAGAGCCTATCAGGCCCAACGATTCAAACAGACAGACCGAGCTGTCACCCTGGCCAAACTTTCACCCTTTTCACTCTTCCGCTTCATCGGTGAACGTTTCTCTGACAATGGCTATTTAGGGCTCAAGCGCTTTGTGGCACAGGCCCGTATCTACCGGTCCACAGTCAATCAGTTCTACACCGACAGAGACAACCAGGATACAGACAGCCACCACCTGCTATGGAACGAACCCTGGGCCTCCAGCACATTCGGTTCGCAGCGTCCGGTGGAGCCGGCATCTATCCCACGCTTTGAATACAGCCCGCCGACGCTTTCGGAGATCTGGCAACAAAGCCAATGGGACATACTCATCCTGTTCTTTTGGTGTCTATTGCTATTTGCAGGGACTTTCACCACTTTCATTCGCTACGATGTGAGATGAAGACATGCTAAAAACATTAATACTCAAAGAGATTAAAAGCAATCTCACCAGTTTCAAATTTCCCGTGATATCGCTTTTGTCCATCCTGCTCATCACCACCAGTTTCTTTATCATGACACGGGATTACCACACCCGAGTTGAGAATTATCAGATCCTGCAGCCCGGAGAAGACGACCCCACAGCACTCATCCCGCCGGCGCCGCTCTCCATCCTAGCCAAAGGACTGGATGAAAACCTCTGCCGCAGCCATGAGATTCGTTTTGGCGGACAGATCCGCGTGGGCAGCAAACAACAGGCTGTGAACAATGTCTTTCGTTTCTTCACTACACCCGATCTTCTATTTGTGCTGAAAGTGATCATGGCACTGGCCGCCATGCTCTTTGCCTTTGACGCGGTCTCCGGTGAAAAAGAGACGGGTACGTTAAAACTGACGCTGGCCAACGGCCTCTCAAGACCGGCATGGGTGGCAGGCAAATGGCTGGGGGGATTCATCAGTTTCATCACGCCACTGCTCATCACAATGATATTGGGGCTCACACTTTTACAGCTGTCCCCGCAGATCACATTTTCAACGGACGATACTGCGGCACTCAGCCTGATCCTATTTACGTCAACGATATATCTGGCCGTATTCTATACAATGGGATTTTTCATCTCCACCCTCACCCATAAAAGTGCCTCTGCCCTGGTGATCTCACTTTTCACCTGGACTGCCATGGTCTTCATCCTCCCCAATCTGGGCAACATTCTCGCCCGGCAGATGGTCACCCTGCCCTCGGTGTCCCAGCTGGAGCAACAACGTGATCAGATCTGGATCAAACAGGTTTTTGAACGCATTCAAGGCAATGTCAAGACCGGAGACTTCGAGTCCAATATCAATCGTGACAATGAAAAAATGATGGCGGATTACCGCATGCGATTTAACCAGCGCGTCCGTCTCTCCAAAAACATGACGCGACTCTCCCCGGCCTCGGCCCTGACATTCACCCTGACCGACCTCGCCGGAACCGGCCTACTGGAGGAATCTCGCCTCAAATCCGCTGTATTGGACTATAAGGACCGCGTGTTTGGCCGCGAAACCGACTCCGACGGCAATGTCGTCGGCGAAATCCCCCGTTTCACCTACAACCGATACGGACTGGCCGACAGGCTCAACAGTGAAACCTGGGCCAATATCGGCATTTTACTGCTCTTCTGTCTGCTATTCATTGTCTCAAGCTTTGTGGGTTTTCTCCGCTACGATGTGCGGTAATCCCAGGAAAGAACACGAGGGAATTCATGTTTAAAGTACTGACATTTAAAGAAATACAGGAGCAACTCACCAGCCTTCGCTTTGTGATAGGATTCGTTCTGAGTATCTCGGTAACCCTGACTGCAACGGTCATTCTGACACAGGACCATCAACATCAGATGGCAGATTACAGACAGCGCATCAGCATGCAGGATGACTTTCTTGACAACTATGCGCACAGCAACCGCATCAGCCCGGCCGTGCTGCCCCAGCAGCCCCCTGGCCGCTTCAGCCCTTTAATTATCGGGCTCTCCAGCGATGACCAACAGGGCTCCTTTGATGACAATCCACTGCCCACGCTCTTCCCGCCGCTGGACATTGTCTTCATCGTCACCATTGTGCTCAGTCTCATGGCCCTGCTGCTCTCCTACGATGCCATCTGTGGAGAACGACAGCGCGGCACCTTGAAACTTCAGCTGGCAAACAGTGTCAAACGTGCTACAATCATTCTCTCCAAATGGGTCGGCGGCACAATCACGCTGTTCATCCCCTTTCTACTGGCCCTGATGATGAGCACACTTTATGTGGTAATCCACCCCGCTGTGGCGTGGCATGCCGACGCACTCTTCACCCTATTGCTGCTGGCTGCCGGCGCCATGACCTTTCTCTCTGCCTTTTATCTGCTGGGGCTGTGGATCTCTTCCAAGACACAAACCCCATCGGTCTCTATCCTGATCTGCCTTTTCATATGGGTGCTCTGGACACTGACCCTGCCCAATCTCAGCCCCTATATGGCCGCCCAGTTCTATGAAATCCCCTCTGTCAACCGCGTTGAAAAAGAGGTCAGCCAACTGATGGGCATTGAACGCGATCAACTGGGCCGAAAGGGCAGTGCTGAACTCAGTGCCCAATATCAAAGCGAGCATCCTGAATTCTGGGACACATTCAGCCAATTGAAACGAGACGCCCTCAAACAGCGCGTGGCCGCAGATGCAGAATTTGCCACCCTGTTTCAGGCCTATCAGGATGCACGACGTCAAATCTGGCGCGAGGCCAACCGTGTGCAAGGGGAGAAGGCACAAAAACTCAGAGATGACTTAAATGCCAAAGCCGGTCGGCAGACCTGGACGGCAAAACACATTGCCTGTCTCTCACCTTACGCCTGTTTTGTCTATCTGGCCACAGATTTGACAGGCACAGGAATGAATCAGGAGCGTCATTTTGGACTTCAGGCCCGTCACTATTTTCAGACATTCCGTAGTTATCTCTCTCAAAAAGAGGATGCCGCGCGCCAGGCCGACCCCACATACAACAGCAACCAATTTATCGATGTCAGTGACCGTCCTCGTTTTCACTTCCAAGAGGAGGCCCTGCAGGATCGAGTGAACACCGCACTGCCTTACTGGGCCTTGTTGCTGCTCTTCAATGCACTGCTGATGGGAATGACTTTTATTGATTTCCTCAAATACGACGTGCGCTGACCCCCTGTCAATCCCGCGGACTGTAGAACAGAGCAGTCCGCGGGAACTCCTGCTTGCATCCCCCCCTGTTTTTGTCTATTTTTACTGAGTCAACTCTACCTGGAGGGCATGATCCTTCGCTCATCCAGAGCCCAAACCCCACGTTTCAGGCAGGCTGCAATACAATGCCTCCCATGAGATGTCTTCACCTATCATAATCGAGGCCACCCATGATCGACCGTTTTGGACTCTATGTTATACTCACACGCCCCGTCATTGGCTATGAGGCCGCTGCCGAGGCTGCCGTGGCTGCAGGCGTTAAATATCTTCAGCTGCGCATCAAAGATGAATCCGAGGCCTTCATTTTAAATACAGCCAGGCATATTCGCGCCATCACCCTGGACAGCAAGACCCGATTCATTATGAATGACAGCGTGGACATTGCCATGGCCGTCGATGCCGATGGCGTGCACCTGGGTCAAGATGATCTTGATATCAGAGAAGCGAGAAAACAATGGCCGGTGCCCGGTAAGATATTTGGGCTGTCTACACATAATCCCATACAGGCTGCCCAGGCGGCTCTACACAATCCTGACTATATTGGCATAGGTCCAGTATTTGCAACCCCGACCAAGGTGATTCCCGACCCTGTAGTCGGCCTGCAGCAGATGGGCGAGATAGTCCGTCAGGCCCCTGTGACGTCGGTGGCCATCGGCGGCATTGATGAGCAGAATCTCCCCGATGTTCTCGCCCACGGCGCCATCAATTTCTGTGCGGTCAGGGCCATTATGGAAAGCCAGACGCCACAGACAGTGATCAAACGCATGATGCAAGTGTGGGTGGAGGTTGAAAGCAATCGAAAAAAATAAAATACAACGGATTTCAACCTGCACACAGCCGTTCAATTTCTGGTCAAGGCTCGCATAAAACCATTGATTCTGCTGGAGATTAAATATTCAATCGTAAGGTGACACTGATAACCATTGACAGACTCATTTGAAAACCAGGGGAACGCTTATCAGAATACAGCCATTGCGGTTTAAAAAATCACCGTCAAACTATTTAAAAACAGGCGTCTCCACAGGATTTGCCTGTCTCTTGTGGGTCGCCGGTGCCATGGCGTTTACGACTCAGGAGAACAAGCTTCTATCGGTAGATCAATTACTCAATATGCCGCTGACGGCACTGCTGGATGTTGAAGTCGTAACAGCCTCTCATACCTCTGAGCGCATTGCCGATATCCCCGCAAGTATCGTCATCATCAGCCGGGAAGAGATTCAGGCCATGGGTTATGAAAGCCTGGGTGAAATCCTCCGCCATGTTCCCGGGCTCTATGCAATGGATGACTACACGTATCCCTACAATTTTGGCATACGGGGATTTTGGACAGATACACCCAATAAGCATATGACCATTATGCTCAATGGCGTGAAGCGCCCGGCCAACTATACTGATGACAATGATCTCCGTTACCTGAGCCTGCCCCCCGAAGCCATTGAACGGATCGAAATCATCCGTGGCCCCCAGTCACTGGTACACGGAAGCGGCGCATTCTTCGGCGTCATCAACCTCGTCACTGTGCCCGGACGCCCGGCACATCGCACCGAGGCCGTGCTGGCCACCGGGTCGCGTGCTGAAAAACGGTTGACCGCCCTTCTTCATCGCAGGGGTGAAAAGTACGCACTCTCTGCCCACGCCTCAATATTAGAAGCCGACGGATATAATTATCAATACAGTGATATGGGTTCCCCCAATCAGGACAACCTCAAAGATCACCTTCACCACTATATTCTAAACACCAATATCTCGCTACAAAGCGGACCGTTGAGCTTACAGGTTTATCACACTGAAAATCGCAGTGGCAGCATCTTCCTCATCCCGTCGGTGGATCAGGGGACGTCGTCATTCAATCCAATGACGACGCTCTCAGCCAGGCATGATCAGCAATGGACACCTAATTGGCGGACCCGTTTTCAACTGACTTATTCTAGAACCGCCGAGCGCTACGACTATCACATCATCAATTCAGATTATTTTGGCCTTCAAAACATCATGGCCGCAGGCTGGCATTGGAGTGGTGAACTCCATTACGCCCGTTCGAACCGCTTCAATCTGACGCTGGGTGTCGAGGGTCAGCATGTCTACGAAACCTCAAACAGTTACGATCTGCCCGGCTTTCAACTGCCGGCCCTGGAACATGTCAAGAATGCAATCCACCCCGATGACGCACTGAAAAATTACGCCGTCTATGTGAGAATCAACGCCGCCCTTTCCAGGCGACTCAGGCTGGTCAGTGGGCTCAGAGTGGAAAAACAGCCAACCTACAGGATGCTTCAGCGGCGTGCCGTTCTGGATGAATCAGGCTACACGCTTCATCAGGTCACCGATAGAATGGGCAATAATCAATGGGCATTGATCCCTGAATTGGCTGCCATCTTCCAGCCCTCCCCCGCCTGGGCGGTGAAGGCACTCTACGGCAAAGCCATGAAACACCCCAGTATATTCCAAAGTCTGGGGCAAAACAGAAGTGAAGAAGCCCGTACGCTCAAGCCTGAGTGGATTGAAACATACGAACTGGCAATCCGCTTTGAGCCCTCCCCCCACATCTCTGTTAGTACCAGTTTTTTTTACAGCCTCCTCGATGATTTAATCCTGCGGTCCACGGGGTTCTTCCCCCCAGATGATGCAGTGACACCCAGCGAATACTACAATTATTTTGACAATATCGGGACACTAAAAACCTATGGTGGCGAATGCCAGGCATGCTGGCAGCTTTCACCACGTTTCAGGTTTGAATTGGCCGCAACAAAACAGAAACTCAAAGATAAAAGCCGTGCTGCAATTCCAACCGGATATTCACCAGAATGGCTTTATTATGGAAAAACATATTACAAATTCAGCAACCAACTGCAAATGGGCATGACCCTGACCTCGGTGAATGCCATGCAAACGGCGTTCGACCCCGCGCCGCAGGACATCACCAATCCGGCCTCTCCACCGATAGGACGAATCGGCCGACGCGTTCCTGGCTATACACTCATCGGTATGAACCTCTCATTCATCCCGGCCCATGCCCCAAAGATGACATTGCGGTTACGGATAAGTAACCTCCTGGGCACAAAGATATGGTACCCCACAACCACAAACAGTGTCTGGGCACCCAAAGGCACATTGGGCGTTCCCCGCTCACTTCTGCTGAGTGCAGGCATAAGATTCTAAGGTCAAGACTATACATCGCGCACCAGACACAACGATTCGAAAAACATGAGTTCATATCACATCATGAAAAAGCGTCAATGGAATAAAATGAGGCAACTGGCAGCACAAATCATCCTAAAAATGAGCATGCTGTTCATATTTTGTATTCTCTTGCAGCCGGGACGTCTCAGTGCCCAGGCTGCAAGAGAATACACGCTGAAAGCCGTTTACCTTGAGGCTTTCAGCCGCCATGTTGAATGGCCGGACAGCCTTTTTTCCAAAAACAGCCAAACGCCTTTTGTCATCGGTGTAATTGGCGAGAATCCCTTTGCCGGTGAACTTGAGAATACCTACAAAAACCATAAGATCCTTAACCACCCCGTAAAAATTCAATATCTTAAAAAAATTGACCTCAGCCAGCCATTACATATGCTTTTCGTTGCCCGCTCGTACCGCTATCGTATTCCAAGTATACTGGAAATAACACGCAGCAAACCCATTCTCACCATTGCTGAATTTAAGGGTGCCGCCAACCAAGGTGTTCATATTAATCTCTTCATTACCGGCACCAATCTTCAATTTGAGGTGAACCAGAAAGCCGTCGAAGCCTCCGGGTTGAAGATGAGCTTCCACCTGTTACAACGCGCCGTCATTGTAGGCCGCTAGGACGCCATGAAGACATTTTTTAAAAAATCCATTCGCAACCGACTGATTATCATTATATTTTCAGTCAGCGTATTAACACTGTTAATCGGATTCACCGGCGTTGCCTATCTGGACATTCAAAATATCCAACGAGACCTCAAAGAAGATGCGCTCATGCATGCCCGGTTTACCGGTCAGAACTGCATTGGAGTTCTGGAATGGGCGGACAAAGAAGGGGCCCAGGCCCTTTTAAATAACCTGGAAGCAGTGCACTACATTCAGTCTGTAGCACTGTATGACGCTGCCGGGCTTCACATTGCCGCCTACAACAGCACAGGCAATCGGAGTAATGATTCTGACACCCTGAACACCACACCTCCTGAAGATGGTTTTCTTCATGTGATTGAACCCATTTACTATAAAGGACTGCGCGTAGGTGCCATACATTTGAAAGCCTCTTTTGACGATGTCAGACAGCGTATCGGCGACTATCTCCTGACGCTTGCCGTTATACTCACGCTGACCACGGCCCTGGCTCTGGTGCTTGCCAGTCGTCTTCAGGGCTTAATCTCAAAACCCATACTCAACCTGGCCGATGTGACGCGCCATATCTCCAAAGCCAAAGACTATTCGGTCAGAGCCAGCCATGACAGCGAAGACGAAATTGGGGTATTATACACGGGTTTCAACGACATGATCAACCAGGTGGCCGCACGTGAAACCGAGCGCGACGCGGCCGAGTTGGCACTGAGAGAAAGTGAAGAGCGCTTCAGAAGTCTGGTGGAGACGTCATCGGATTGGATCTGGGAGGTTGACACCGACTGGAAGTACCGTTATGTCAGCCCCAAGGTCAGAGAACTATTAGGCTATGAACCTGAAGAGCTCATCGGACAATCCCCCTTTGACTTCATGGCCGAAGAGGACGCCCATACGGTTCGAAGCGCCTTTATGAATATCATCGAACTCAAGCAGCCCATCACCGGCCTGCAAAACAGGAATATCCACAAAGCGGGACATATTGTTGTCCTTGAAACCAACGGCGTCCCTGTTTTTAATGAGCAAGGTAAAATTACAGGGTATCGGGGGATCGATCGCAACATAACAGATCGTCGTCGCGCCCAGGAAGCGCTGCAGCGATCCGAGCAAAAATACCGGACCTTGTTCACCAGTATTAATGACCCCATATTAATCTACAACCAGGATACACAAAAAATCATCGACTGTAACCAACCGGCATTGGACCGCTACGCATATACGATTGAGGAACTGCGCCAGATGACACCGGCCGCACTGTTGGAGCCGGGGCAGGAGAAACAGCAGGCAGTAAAGACTGCGAAACCCCATGCGCCACAACATTACAGGCACATCACCAAACATGGACAGCCGCTGGATGTTGAAATTATTTCCGCCCCCTTAATCTACCATGAACAAACGGCCTGCATGAGCATTATCAGGGACATAAGTGATCGAATGGCCACCGAAAAGGCCCTGCGGCACACCAAAAATTATCTGAAAAATATTCTCAATTCCATGCCCTCTGTCATTGTGGGCGTAGATCATAAAGGACAAATCACACAATGGAACCTTGAGGCCCAATCTCTTACTGGCCTGGCAACAGAAAACGTGCTCGGCGCTTCACTGGATGCCGTTCTCCCAGACCTGCAACTGCCCATGGACCTGGTTCTTCAGGCCATACATGACAAAGAAATACTAAAAAGGACAACACAGGCCAACCTGGATCACCAAGGAATGAAGTATCTGGATATTACAGTTTACCCCCTGATCACCCACGGCAGAGAAGGCGCCGTGATACGCCTTGATGATGTCTCAGAGCGTATTCGCATTGAAGAAATGATGATTCAATCCGAAAAAATGCTCTCTGTCGGTGGCTTGGCCGCCGGCATGGCGCATGAAATCAACAATCCACTGGCGGGGATCATGCAGAATGTCCAGGTGATCAGAAACAGACTCTTCGGTGACCTTCCCGCCAATCACAGTGCTGCCCAAGAAAGTAATGTATCACTTTCAAAGATCCAGAATTATATGCATATCAGAAAAATAGCGCCCATGATAGATGCCGTGATGGAGTCGGGACAACGCGCCGCCCAAATTGTGGAGAATATGCTCTCATTCAGCCGGAAAAGCGACTCAAAGCAGATCCGCCACAACCTCGTTCAGCTGCTCGATCAAACGCTGGAGCTGGCTGGAAACGATTACGATTTAAAGAAAAAATACGACTTTAAACGCATCAAAATCATCAAATCATCTCAAAAAGAGATGCCGTTGGTGCGTTGCGAGCCCAGCAAAATACAGCAAGTCATACTCAATATTCTAAAAAACGGAGCCCAGGCCATGGGCATCAGCACCGTTGACAATGCCCCTGCTGAATTTATCTTAAATGTTCTGTGTAAAGATCAGATGGCATGCATCGAGATCACAGACAATGGCCCCGGCATGGACGAAGAGACACGACGCCGTGTTTTTGAACCCTTTTTCACAACAAAAACAGTCGGCGTCGGCACCGGACTGGGGCTCTCTGTCTCCTATTTCATCGTTACGGAAAACCATCGGGGGCAGTTAAAGGTCAATTCGGCGCCAGGGCAGGGCAGCACATTTATTATTGAACTTCCATTGGAGACAACCTCAATTTGAGTACAACTGCAGACATAGGGCCAAACAAACAAATTAAACTGCTCATTATTGACGATGAAGATTCGATACGTCTCAGCCTGGCTGCGTATTTTGAAGATATGGACTTTGAGGTGCAGACCGCAGAGACCGCAGAGACCGCATTGGATTTAATGAATAAACACTGCTTCAATCTCGGTATCATTGACATGAGGCTCCCCGGGAAAGATGGCAACCATTTTATACGTGAAGCCCACGGCCGACAACCACGGATGCGCTTTATCATTCATACCGGCTCAAAACAGTATCTCCTACCGCCGGCCCTGAAAGCCATTGGCATGACTGAAAGAGAGATCCTGCTCAAGCCAGTCAGAGATATGGCCATTTTTAACAACCTGATTCAAATCATGCTGCACGAAGGAGACGGGTCATGACACCTGGAGCGCCACCTGTCATTCTCACTATTGATGACGAAAAAGCTGTTCGTGAAAGTATTCGCAACTATCTTTTGGATTATGATTATGAGATGCTGGAAGCTGCAGACGGGGCCAAAGGCCTTGAACTCATTCACGCCAAGCAGCCTGACCTCGTCCTTGTAGACTTGCGCATGCCCCATGTTGATGGGCTCGATGTATTGCGCGAAACCCGGCAACAGTATCCCGACATGCCCATACTTGTGGTCTCGGGAACCGGCTCCATCCCCGATGTAATTGAAGCCCTTCATCTGGGCGCCTGGGACTATATTCTCAAGCCCATACAGGATCTCTCAGTGATGCGTCATGCTGTGGAAAAAAACCTGGAAAGGGCACAGCTGATCAATGAAAACCGTAATTATCAGTTACACCTGGAGGAGGAGGTCCTGCACAGGACAGAAGCTCTGAAGGAAAGTGAAGCCACATTGCGTGTGCTTCTAGACGCTCAAACCGATATTTCCTGCCTGATTGACCTGGACGGCACCATTCTCGCCATCAATGATACCGCAGCGAAATTACTGGACAGTCCAAACGCTAAAAAAGAGGATTACCCCGGTAAGAACCTGTCCAGTTTCTTCAATGAAACCCTTGTCGAAACCAGACGTCAAATGATCAACGAATTACTTTCAACCCACCGTCCTGTCACTTCTGAAGAGCATATTGGCGACCGTTTCTATGAAACCACGCTGTATCCAGTCTTCGATCACAAAGGACACTGTTCACGGGTGGCAATCTCCGCAAAGGACATGACAGAACGCATCTTAACCGAACAGCAGCGTGAGCGTGATCTGCACGAAAAAGAAATGCTGCTGAAGGAAATTCATCATCGTGTAAAAAACAACCTGCAGGTCATTTCCAGCCTGCTCAGCCTCCAGAGCCGTCACGTGAAGGATAAAAGCGCCTTGGCCATGTTTATGGAGAGCCGAGACCGTGTCCGCTCCATGGCCCTGGTCCATGAGCTTTTATACGGTTCGGCTGATATTGCCCACATTGACTTTTCCGAATATATTGAAAGACTGGCCAACGCCCTGTTCAAAGCCTATCATACAGACAAGCAACGCATTCAGCTGGAAACCGATGTACAGGGCGTCTCACTGGGCGTCGACCTGGCCATTCCCTGCGGTCTAATTATCAATGAACTGACCTCAAATGCGCTGAAGCACGCCTTCCCTATCGATTCCCGGGATGAGGGAACAATTATCATCAAGATGAGACAACTCGAGAATCAATATATCGAATTGATTGTAAAAGACGACGGCGTGGGCATACCTGAAAGCATGGATATTCGTCAGAGTGACTCGCTTGGACTTCACCTGGTTACACTGCTCTCCGAAGACCAGCTTCAGGGGACACTGACCCTTGACACCCAACAGGGATCCACATTTATGATTCAGTTTCCACTTGAGTGGGTAACGCCGCAACCATAATCCCGACTTGCCAAAATTGGATGATCTCTGTATGGAACCCTCGCATATTACCGCTCTCTTCCACTTCATCACTGCGTGCCTTTGCCAAGACAGGCGCTTAATTATCAAAAACCAATCTCCGCAAGCACTGCTCCGACTAGACATTATGAAGGGAAAATGATGAGCACAGTCACCCGTTTTGGTATTTCAATGGACTCCTCATTGCTCGATCAATTCGATGCCTACATCAGCCAAAAGGGCTATTCCAATCGATCCGAAGCGCTGCGTGACCTGGTCCGTGAACGACTGATCCATTCAGAGTGGCAGGCGGGAACACACGAAACGATTGGCACACTCACCCTGATTTACGACCACCATCAGCGCGAGCTGCAGAGCCGCCTCACAGGCCATCAGCATGAACATAACGCCATGGTCATCTCCACCATGCATGTCCATCTCGACCACCATCACTGTCTGGAAGTGCTGGCTGTCAAGGGCCAGGCCGATGCCATACAGCGCATGGCCGATGAAATGCTCAGCCTTCGCGGCGTCAAACACGGCAAACTGGTCATGACAACCACCGGTGAATACCTTTAAATCCAAAACCCTGTTTTCTTTGCGACACCGCCTCCCTGACTCTGCCATAGACACCGCATCGAATTATTTCTTGACTTGAACACTTGCAATGGCTATGTTGGTGTTACGCATATAAATTTCGTAACACCAACACAGGAGTATCGCGATGACACCACTGACCACGTGCTTTCTTCTGCTTCTCCATGCGATGCCCTGTGTGCCCACCGACACCCTCCCTCCGCCCAACGACTCTCTGAAGGTGCAATATCGATACAATCCTGTGGTGATTACCGCCACAAAATACCGTCACGCCGTAAGCGATCTCTCCGCCAGCGTGACGCTCATTGATGCTGAGGCCCTGACCCTAAGTCCCGCTTTCTCGGCCCTGGAGACCGTTCAACACCATGTGCCTTCTTTTCATCTGACAGAATGGGGGGTCATGGGATTTGGCGTGGCCGGTAAGGCGGCGGGCAAGCTCTCCATGCGCGGCCTGGGCGGATCGGCCAACACACATATTCTGATTCTCCGTAATGGCAGACCGGATTTCATGGGCCTCATGGGTTGCACCATTGCCGATGAATTCACACAGGAGGGTATTGGCAAGATAGAAGTCATCCGTGGACCGGGCTCTTTTCTCTACGGCAGCAACGCCACCGGCGGCATCATCAACCTGCTGCCAAAGAAACGGGAGACGCCAGGGCATGAGACACGTCTCTCCGTTGGCGGGGGGCAGTTCAATACTCAGACGCTTTCATTGAGTCACGGCGGCAAGAAAGGCAGATTCGATTATTATCTCAGCGCCGGAAACCAAAGCACAGATGGACATCGTCCAAATGCGGATTACACCGGGCAGCACTACACCCTGCATCTGGGCATGGCACCCAATCCCACAATCGCATGGGAATTCAACGGCAACCTCAGCGATGTCCGCCTCTCTGATCCCGGGCCTGAAACGGCACCGGCGCCCGGCCAGTGGTATGACTTGTTGCGCGGTGGATTTGACCTCAATGGACGCAGCAAAAATTCTTTCGGCGAATTCAACATCAAACTACATGGCAACTTTGGAAGTCATCAATTCTTTGATGGATGGGAGTCTACAGACCGTACCCTTGGCGTCATGGTCTATCAGCTGCTTACAGCAAGAAAAGGACAGATGGCCACTTTGGGCGCAGACATCAAACGCTACGGCGGCAGCGCCAGAGACAGTCACAGTAATTATGGCTCACACTGGATCACCGAGGCCGCTCCCTATCTCCACCTACAGCAGCTCGTGGGCCGCCACACCCTTTTTTCTACGGGGTTTCGCGCTGAACATCACTCCACCTTTGGGTGGGAGTGGCTCCCCAAACTGGGTGCTGTGGTACATATGACACCCAGCTTCTCCTGGCGATTCTCCATGGCAAAAGGCTTCAGAAGCCCCTCCATCCGTGAACTCTATTTCTGGATGCCAGCCAACCAGGCCCTGACACCCGATCGCGTCTGGAACTATGAAACGGCACTCACCTGGCATGTTCAAAAAGAAATACAGCTTCAAATTATACTATTTCAAAGTGAGGGAAGCAACCTCATCCAGTTCTCTGGCCCCCCCCCGCGCTGGGTCAATGGCGGCCGCTACACCTTGCGCGGGCTGGAGAGCACCCTGCACAAAAAATGGTCGCCGCGTCTGAACACAGGCGTCACAGCCAGCTGGCTCAAACCCGGCACAACCCCTTTACTGAACGCCCCAACAACCAAGATCAGCGCCTTTCTGAGGTTCACCGCATCGCGCTACAACGCCGAAGCCACCCTACTGCATGCGGCGGGACTCACCGGTGCCATTTATCCGACGCCCAGCCCGCTCCCCGTCTATGTGCCGCTGGCCGACTACACCCTGCTCCATTTCACGGCATCGGCGCAGCTCTCTACTGCCCTTCAACTCAAAGTGACACTAAAAAACGCCTTGAATCAACACTACCGGAGCATGGCAGGATACCCCATGCCCGGTCGCTACCTCCTGCTTCATTTCAACTATGGATGGCAATCATGAATTACAGACTGCGCTATTCAATACAGGGTGCGCTTTTTATCGCCACGGGACTGGTGCTGCCCATGCTCTTTCACAGCATGGGTCTGGGCCCCATCTTTCTCCCCATGTTCTGGCCCATGGCCCTGGCCGGATTCTATCTGCCCTGGCCCATGGCCCTGGCCACGGGTCTCTTGACCCCACTGCTCTCGTCGATGATGACAGGTATGCCCCCGGTGCCCGTGCTCTGGCGCATGATGATTGAACTGGCAATGTTGACCACAGTCACATCGCTGTTACACCAGAAAAGCAGGCTTCCTGTTCTTGCGGCCACCGCCACAGCACTGCTCTGCGCCCTGCTGACAGGATTTGGCGCCGCGGCCCTCCTGGCACCGCTTCTGGGCTGGCCGACATGGCTCTATGCCTTCTCCTCTGTCACCCGAAGTTTACCCGGCGTTCTCTCCATTCTGATCATTATCCCTTTGCTGCAGCAGCGCCTGTCCCGTCACATCAGAACAGAAGGAAACAGGAGATGAGTACAGAACACAGAGCCTATTTCAACAAACTGGCCGCTGGGTGGAACGCCCGTATGGGCCGCGCCGAAGCCCTGAGACCGCAACTGGAACAGTTTGGTATTGCACCTGGTGACCATGTTTTAGACCTTGGCGCGGGTACGGGACAAAGTTCTCAGATCATTCGTGAAATGGTGGCCCCGGGAGGAAAGGTGTTTGCCATGGATCTGGCGGAAGACATGTTAAAAACAGGGCGGACAAACCATCGGTCAAGGGCCATTCACTGGATCTGCTGCGATGGTTCCGAATGCGCGCTCTCCAGGCAAACCGTGGACAAAATTCTCTGTTTCTCCGTTTTTCCCCATTTAAAAAATCACGAAAACCTCTTCCGGGAGTTCCTCCGTATTCTCAAACCGGGAGGCCGGCTCCTGATCCTGCATCACGCCGACCACATTAGCCTCAACGCCTTTCACAGAGGTCTGAACGCCCCGGTGAACAGAGACACGCTGCCCGCAGCCCATGTACTGGCGGCCAGGCTGATTCAGGCCGGTTTTGAATGTTGCGCCGTCGAAGAGAATGACACCCTGTACTGGGTAGAGGTGCAGCGTCCCTCACAGTAATTGGCCTAGGGTAGGAAGCGGAAAACCCTGCCTAGGGCAGGGTTGAGGTTGCTGACAAAACGATGCAGCGCTGTCATCTCCCAAGGCTTCTGCCGGAAATCTTCGATCGGCTGCGCGTGGAATGAAGCGTCTCCTTCGGAGAGCCCGTTCCCTGTAGGCGCATCAGGGGAAGACACTTTGTGGTTCTATGTCGAATCGTGTGGGGCACTAGCGAGCATCCACTAATGTCACAGACAAACACGGGGCAAAACAATAAATTTACAAATTCCACATCAGAAAAGAGGCAAAGCAAGGCAGAGAACCGGGGGCCTTTAACCTTTGTCTTGCAGTGCTGTTCACTGCAAGAAGGAGACAGTTGATCACAGTCCGATCGGCAAACATCACGCAGCTGAACTGGGGCCGGCGTGAAAACAAGACGCCTTGCCCCGCGCTTCTTAAGCGGGGCGGGCTGAGATAACGGCTGCCATAGGGGCAGGGCGGGGCCTTGGATTCACGACAAGACCCAGCGCAAATGCCAACTTCAGTTCAACTGCGAAGCCTTTTTTGGATACTTTTTTAGCAAAAAAGTATCAAGACATTTATGAAAACATCAAACGCGTGGCGCTTAAGCCCACGCGATTCGACATAGCGCCCACTTTGTTTTATTTCTGCAAGTGAACTTATTCAACTGTCTACCTATTTATTTCTTCTGAAGCAGCGCCTCACAACCGGTGACCAGCCACTCCCTGAAGAGCGGCCAATCAGGAAAACGGCGGGGCCGCCACCCGAATCGCTGCTGATAGATGGGCCGGCTGAAAAAGAGATCTTCATGATAACGATGGAATCCCGCAGCCGCGGCCAACTGCCGGAAACGGCGGATGGACAGCCCCATCCTTCCGTTTTCAATCACCTGATCGACAATGTGAGGCCACTCTTGCAGGCGCCTCCCCAGCAAACGGACGATAAAGGGGGGCCAGAGTTGCAGCCAGGGCAGGCGTCTGAACAGTGAACGGCCGTTCTGCTGATGCCCAGCAAAGGGCGAGAAACGCGGCGGGAAGGTCATGTACACGAAACCGTTGGGAGCGAGCAAGGCCGCCAGGTTGGCAAAAGCGGCATGGCGATTGGGGACATGTTCGATGACATCACGGAGAATGATCAGATCATAGGGGCCGTCCAGCGTGGCAGGCAAAGACGCATCGGTGATGTCGCCCACACGGACGTTGAGATGGGGATTCAGCGACTGAGCCAGGGCCACACGGTCCGGTGACAGTTCGATTCCGGTCACCGAGAGGCCACGCGCATGGAGCACGGCCAGCAACCCGGACTCCGCAGACCCGACCTCGAGAATACGCATCTCTGAGAAACCGGGCAGTCTCCGCTGAAAATAGTCGACAAGATAGTCTTTGGCAAAAGCCACCTGTTCATGATAGTGTTTCTCAGCCATTATTCTCCCGGCAGCAATTCTTCGTACATGGCGTAGTGACAGCGCAACATGCCCAGCGCCTCATAGGCCTTCTGCGCCCCGATGTTTTCTGTCTCCACATAGAGGCGTATGCCCACGGCCTCCGGAGCTTTTTTAACCTCCGACCGCACCCAGTCATAGAGGGCCTTGTACACGCCCTGGCGTCTGAATTCCGGCCTGACGTAGACACTCTGCACCCACCAGAAGAGCCCATTACGCCAGTCGCTCCATTCATAGGTCACCATCAGGCTGCCCGCAATCTCACCGCCCTTTTGAGCCACCAGATAAAAACCGTATTCCGGATGGGCCTGCATGCCCGCCGTGCCCGCCTGGATCAGGGATTCATCGAGCGCTTTGTCCTCGGTCTCCAGGGCCATGGCCCGGTTGAACGAAGCGATGACGGGCAGGTCTTCTTCTACGGCTTTGCGAATAACAAACGAATCAATCATGATTAGTCCTCTTGATCACTTTTTGACGACGGGTGAATACTTCAGCGGCGCAGGGGGATCACCCGGGTTTCGACGGTGTTCCCCTGTGTATCGATACGATCAGCCCGGACCGATTCCGCATCCACGTTGATCCAGACACCGGTGTCAATGCCATTGATCAGCACGGGAAAGCCGTCGGTCTCCGCAGCCGTCAGCCAGCGGGCTTCATGGGTGTGGGCGGCAATCAACAGATCCAGTCCGGCCCCGGCCAGCACAGGCGCAAAGAGCCGGCGCACCTCCTGGGTGCCGTGCCAGTCATCACCATAAGGCGGAATATGGAGGATGGCAATGCGGAAAGGCGCCGTGGTAAAAACCGGATCCAGCACCGCCGTCTTGAGCCACGCCGCCTGCGCCTCGCGATAGGCATCAAAATCCGTCAATCCCGAATACGCCCAGTGTGCATCGGGCTTGTCCTCACCGGTGTCCAGGACGATGAAGGCCACAGGCCCCTGTCGATAGAGTCCGTAATATGTGCCGTCTGCCGGCGGGAGATACTGCGGCAGCGCCCGGGCCATGGCGCCGCGTGTCTCGTGATTGCCGCGCACATAGAGAAAGGGTTTGCTGCTGGCAAAGCGCCGGGCAGCCACATCGATAAAGCCCTCAAACAGTTGATCCGGGCATTCCAGATGATTGACCATATCGCCGTTGAAGGCGACGAAATCGGTTTGGGCCAAGGGGCCTGCCACGAGTAGTGAATCGAATCTGCCGGCTTTTCCATGCACATCGTTGAACACGGCAAAACGCGTACACTCCGCCTGTTTCGTGGCCACAGTAAACGAAAATGGGCCGGCAGAGACGCTGTCGCCCCATAGAATTTTATAGGGCTCAAACTTTTCTATGGCGCGAAATACGGTACGGTATTCATAGCGCTTTCCCGCATCAAGCCCTTTGAGTTCAATGCGATGCACGCAGCCATTGGCCGCCTTGAGCCCAAAGCGGCTGTTCTGTATCGGGGTCCAGTCTGCACTGTCACAGCCCGTGGCCCGCAGAGAAACAGAGGCGACACCCGGCACATTGGTGGTGAACACCACGGTCACGCCCTGCGCCGTGGGCGCGGTGAGAAAGGGGCCGTGGGTGATCTCTGCCGACTCCTGGGTGAACGCGGGAAAGGGCAGCAAAGACAACACATAAAGCAGTGAGACGACACGAAGCATCGCTAAAGCCTCCATATCATAAATTGGGTGAGGGGACTGAAAAATCGATGTAATGTCGTGATTTTGCAGCGGAAAAACAAGTCGGGTTTAATGGACGAGAAGGGTTTATTTCGATTTCATGGTAGCCCGGCGCAGCGCAGCAGGGCTGCTGAGATCGCGCAGCGCGTCGCGGCCAATCCAGCGGGCCGCTGCCACGTCACCACCAGCAAGCGCCTCAGCCACGGGCAGGACGCGATCGCGCCACACCAGATTGCGCTTGCCCATTTCTCGCAGCGCCCAGCTCACTGCCTTCTTGACCATGGGACGGTGATCACGGGACGCGGTCAGAATTTCAGAGAGGAAGGCCTTCAGGGTCTCGTCAGAAAGCGGTCGATGGAAGGCTGCCAGCCGCGCCATGAGCACAAAGCCCGTGCGCTTCACAAAGGTTTCATCGCCATGGGCATATTCAAAGGCCTTTTGGATGGCCAGTGGCGTCTTCTCAAAACAATTCATCACGCATTGATCGCAGATCTCCCAGTAGGAGAATGTCGCGGTCCAGCGGTCCATCACCGCACCGGTGACCTGCTGGGGATCGGCAATGATGGAAGCCAGAATCTGCGTCTCGCGATACCCCGCTTCCCACAGGTCAAGGGCCAGGGCATGATGGGTGCCGGTGGCCTTGCCCAACTGCCGCAGCACGGGCAGGCGCGTGCCAAAAGCCCGGTTTGGCGCAATGCCAAACCGGGCCATGCCGGCTAAATCCTTTGCATTGCGGCCCGCCTCAAGCACGGCCACAATCTCATGGACGGTGTGCAATTACGATAAATTTTTAAAGTTGGCCGTCAGATTGGCAATCTGCTCAAACTTGGTCTGCACCTTGTCCAGCGATTCGCCCATGCGATAGTTGTCCTTGTCCAGCCGGCCCTTGGGATCGAGCTCGCTGAGCACGTTGGGCTGATTGAAATTGGGCGTCTCTGTGGCATAGGGCCAGAGGCGGAAAGACCCGCCGGAAATCTCATCAATCAAGGTGACCTGGCCATCAATCAGGCCGTATTCCAGTTTGAAGTCGATGAGTTGAATCTGCTGTGCGGCAAAGGCGGCCTCCAGCGTGTCAAAGACCTGCACATTGATCTCACGCATCTCTTTGTACCAATGGCCGTCTTGTTTGGACTGGATGATATGTTCGACAAAGGTCTCATCCAACATGGGATCGTGCAGCGGGTCATCCTTGTAATGGAACTGCGTGATCAAAGGATCAAACCGCTGACCCTCCACCATGCCCTCGCCCCACTTTAAGATGGAGCCGGCAGCCACGCGGCGCGTCACCACCTCCAGGTCGATCTTGAAGTCCAGCTTCTTCACGATGCTGACCTGTGCCTCAGGACTCTCCACATAGTGCGTACGAACGCCTTTTCTGTTCAGAAGCTCAAAGATGTCTTTGTTGGTCTGCCAGTCCACACGGGCCTTGCCCTGGATGACATCGTGCTTCACGCCGTCGCCAGCCGTAATGTCATCTTTAAAGACCATGAATACGGTTGTGGAATCATCGGGGTTTTCGTAGATAATCTTGGTCTTACCCTCGATAATCACGTTCAGCTTGGTAAAATCCAAAGCCATGAATTGTCTCCTTTTCATACTTTCCTGGGGGCAATTATTTTCATGGGCAGTATACAACCCAGAAAGGCGCAAGTCAAGTGCTCTTTTCATGAATATCCATTCTATAAAAAAAGGCTGCCCTAAAAGGACAGCCTGAATATTTTCCTGTGGCGTTGAATTTATTGCATGAGCATCATTTTACGCATAAAGGTATGGGTTCCACTGGTCATTCTGCAGAGATACACACCGGTGGGCACTATATTGCCATACTCATCCCGTCCATTCCATATGGCTGTATGCACGCCCGGCCCCAATTCACTGTCAACCAGTGTGCGCACAACCTGACCCAGCATGTTGTAGACCAGCAGGGTTACTGGTGCAGCCTGAGGCAGATGATAGGTAATCTGCGTCTCTGGATTAAAGGGATTGGGATGATTCTGCAACAACCTGAACTCATCGGGAACAGAGATATTCTCCGGCTCCTCCACAGCGCTTGTCCGGACAAATATCGTCCCGTTATTCCGGCTCTCTGTCAGATGGCCCGCCACATCCCGGGCTTCCACCCACCAGAAATAGACACCGGCTTCAGCGGCATCAGAGGGCTGAAAAAGAAAGGTGGTATCTGTGAGTGTCGGCGACTGGTATGACCAACTCGCCCCGCCGCCCTGACTGCCGATGTGCAGCACGTAAAACACCGCATCATTGGAATCAGGATCTGTGGTGCTCTGCCATTTAAAGCGCATGAATTCAGGCCAGGCTGTAGAATCAAAATTGGCCGGCGTCAAGACATTGAACGGTTCCGGCGCATCGGCAATGCCGTGAACCACAAAGGGCAGCGTCAATCGATCTGTGGCGCCCTCAGGGTCTGTCACCACCCACTGAAGCGTCTCATTGCCATACCAGTCAGGCGCTCCCCAGAACTGCCAGAGACCCAGTTCTTCAAAAACCGCCCCGTCGATAAACGCATTCTCCGTCACCGTAAAGGTCAGTTCACTGGGTTTGTGATCCGGATCTGCCACAAGGGTCTGCAGCAATGAAAGCGGCACTTTCAGTGTATCGTCTTCATTGAATGTGTAGGCCAGCGTTCCCAGCCAATGCGGGGCGTCGTTGATACTTCTGACCGTATAGGCCACATCGGCAGTATCTTTCAACCCCGATGGATCCGCCACAATCAGGCGCAGTGTCTCCTGACCGGCCCACTCTGAATCCGGCACCGCCACCTGCAGTACACGCGAAGGCGTCAGCGTCACCAGCAGATCCTGATACCCGGAGACCGTCCAGCTCAGCCGATCGGGGGTGTGTTCGTTATCGACCACAAACTCATCCAGCGTCACATCGGCAAACAATCCCCCTTCATTGATGGTCTGTCCGCTCAGACTCTCCTTGACAGTGGGGGCCTCATTGGCCACGACCACGTCGGTAGTGTCGCGCATGAAACCGCCATCATCATCGCGTGCCTCAAAGACAATCTGATAAACGCCGATTGTTGTAAAACTGAGGTGGGTTGTAAATCCATCAACCTCGAAAGCCCCATTATAATCCAGATCCCAATGACCGGTGACCACATCCAGGGGACCGGGGTCAACCCCGCTTCCAGTCACTGTTAAATTCTCATTGGGCGCCACCCGGTAGGGGCCGCCGCTGTCGGCCACCGGCGGGAGATTGACAACACGCACCTGCGCCGTATCCTGGGCGGAAGCCCCGTCGTCATCGGTGGCTGTCAGTGTGATGACACGTTGACTGTCATCGCGGAAAACCACTTTGATATGTGTGGTGTCCGATGTCAAGCCATCGGTCAGGTCCCATTGGAGAACGAAGGTGTCGTCCTCACCGGGGTCGTATACATTGCCAACCAGTCGAAGCGTGTCATTTTCATTGACTGTACGCGGACCGGTGATGTCAACCCGAGGCGGCGCATTCACAACCTCATAGGCCGCTGTATCGGCATCGGTATTGCCGGCCTGATCGGTGACGGTGAGAATCATCTCAGCCTGAATCTCATTATGAAAAACCAGATCCAGCCGGGCCGTGGTTGTCACACTGTCGGCAACGCCGTCGCTGTTCCAGTCCCAGGCATACTGCACAATACCCGGATTCAATCCGGTATCCGTAGAGCCGCTGCCGTCAAAGGAGATCACACTGCCCTCTTCACCCTGATAGGGGCCACCCAGATCGGCCACACAGGGGGTATCGCCCAGATTACGGAGTATATAGAGCACGGTTTCGTTGTTGTGGGGAACAATCATGTAAAAATGGTTATGATAGGCCCTCAATAGATGGACATCGCGGCCGTCATTGTCAGAATCACTGGTCTCATCAACCAACTCCACTGATGGCGACCAGCTCACACCGCCGTTCGTCGAGAAGCGGGTATAAAGGGCGCCATAGCCACGATGGCTCATATAGGCCACACCGATATACTCTGAATTTGTCGTGGCCGCCACAGAAGCGTTGGACCAGCCCATAGGAAGCGCCCAGTCTCCGGTCACCTTGTAGGCCGCCTCTTTACTGCTGCCGTGATAGCGGGCGTAATAAACCATGCCCAGGGCATCGGAGCTGCGCCGAACACCGTAGACAAAGTGCACATTATCGTCGCCTGAAACAAAAATATCGGGCGACCCTGCACGCTGTCCGCTGAAATAGCCAAAGAGATCCTCGGCAAAGGTCCAGTTGTTCCCACCGTCTGAGGAGCGATAATAGGAGATGCCGCGAATACCGGCGTGATAGTCGGGATTACCAAAAACAATATGAAGCACGCCATCGGTGGTATAGGCAATCTCCATACGGTTGTCCACACGATAATCGTAGGTATTGTCACGGCTGATGGTCTGTGTGTTGGTCAACACACCCTCTTCAAAACGATTGTAAATCACCCGGCCGTAAGGCCCGTCGAGAGTGGGATCTTCGATGTATTCGCTCCAGACCACATGCACGCGGTCCTGCGCATCCAGCACCATGCGCACCATGTAGCCCCGCCAGACCTCCTTGGCCACACGCATGGGGCTGGACCAGCCGTTCTCGTTTTTATGGATATAACTGATATCGTAGGAAGGTTCAAACGCCCCTCTGTCAGTATGCAGAAAAGACTGCCGAGACTTGAAAAAGATATGGGGCTGATGGTGGCTGTCCAAAGCGATGGTGGGCCCCCAGTTGAGATTGCCCTCAGGAATATTGGGGACCAGTATCTGGCGCGAGATACGGCCGCCCACAGAATCGAGTACGGTGTAGATCAAACCGACATAGTCAATACCGGTGACAATGTGCAGATTTCCCGTGGTCTCATCGATGACAAAATCACCACAATTCCCCGCAGCCACGGTAAAAGGTCCCTGCCACTCATACTGCGCCCTGGCCGTCAGCGGAAAGAGCGCAACCAGGCCTAACAGCAGGGCCGCCACAATATTTTGTTTATTCATCACTGCTCCAGAAAATGTCCCAATGGCGGATTTCCAGCCACTTCACGCCAGGCCGAAAACCGTCTCTCATGTATTTATCTTCTAGATTCTACAATATTTAGCAGTACGACACCAGTGCACACCTAAATATAGCAAAGAGATCGTACCAAGATCATGCCAAACTATTCATCCATTTCGTGAATCGCCACAGTGGGGAACGCCGAGAGTTTTTCAACAAAAAGATCTCGGATTTCTGCCAGCCTTGTCTCTGACCGCGCCTCAAACCGCAACACCAGAATAGGCTGCGTGTTAGAGACACGCACCAGCCCCCAGCCATCGCCAAAGAGCACACGGGCGCCGTCAATATCAATGACATCGTATTCTTTCTTGAAATCAGCGGTCAGTTTTTCCACCACTTCAAACTTGTCCTCATCGGGACAGGTGATGCGGATCTCCGGCGTGGACACGAACTGCGGCAGTTCATCGACCAGCGCACTCAGGGGCTGATCGATCTGGGAGAGATACTGGGCCATGCGAAAGGAGACAAAGATGCCGTCATCAAATCCGTAGAAACCTTCTTTAAAGAAGATATGGCCGGACATCTCACCACCCAGCGGCGCCCCTTCCTCCTTCAGCTTTTTCTTGATTAGTGAATGTCCGGTCATGTAGATCACCGGTTCACCGCCGGCGGCTTCGATGACCTCGGGCAGCATCTGAGAGCACTTCACATCGTAGATGATTTTCTCCTTGGGGCAGCGCGTCAGCACATCTTTGGCCATCAACGCCAGAATCTGGTCGGCAAAGACCACGCGGCCCTTCTCATCAATCAGGCCGACACGATCGGAGTCGCCATCATAACCGAGGCCAAAATCAGCCTTCTCCTCAACCACCAGACGACGCAGATCCTTGATGTATTTCAACACCGTGGGATCGGGCAGATGATTGGGGAAATGGCCGTCAGGCTCACAAAAGAGGCGAATCACTTCACAGCCCATGGCCTCAAAAATCTCAGGGGCAATAGGGCCGGCCGTGCCGTTTCCGGCGTCAATAACAATCTTGAACGGCTTTTTCAGCGATATCTTCTCTTTGATCATGGCCGTGTAGGCGGGCACAATCTCCGAACTGCTGAGTACGCCCCGGCCCGACTCGAAATCATCCTTCTCGATCAAGGCCTTGAGGTGCAGAATCTGCTCACCGTAGAGGCTGAGCATGCCCTCATTGAGTTTGAGTCCGTTGTATTCAATGGGATTGTGACTGCCCGTAATCATCACACTGCCGTCGGTTTCAAGGTGGACAATGGAAAAGTAGACCACCGGCGTGGGACAGACGCCCACATCGATGACATTGATGCCCGTGGAGAGAATGCCCTCGGCCAGTGCGGTTTTGATGCGTTCGGAAGTGAGGCGGACATCACGGCCCACGCTGACCGTCTGATAACCCTGGCGCTTCATATACGTGCCGTAGGCCCGGCCGATTAAAGTGACGTCCTGGCTGTTCAGATCTGTATCGGCAATACCGCGGATATCGTACATTCTAAAAATATGGGGATTCATGTTCTCTCCTTTAGTCCTCGGACCGGCGCCCGCTCACCACACGGCCGATCCCGTTTAAATCTTTAATAATATCGACTGCCAACAGTCCGGCGGTCTGAAAAATGGCTTGTACAGCCTCAGATTGTGTGTCGCCCACCTCCACGGCCAGCAGACCGCCAGGCTTCAGCAGCGTTGCCGCATGGCCGGCCAGATGTCTGTAGGCTGAAAGGCCATCGCCCTCGTCACAGAGGGCCAGCCGGGGTTCATGTTCACGGATCTCTGTGGCCAGCGCAGCGTATTCCGCCAGTGTGACATAGGGCGGATTAGAGACCACCGCATCAAAGGTTTTACCGATGCTTCGGACAAAATCATCGCTGTACAGGTCGCCGCGCTGCCAGTGCAGACGATCGGACAGACCCAGCTGTTCTGCATTTTGTTTTGCCGTCTCAAGGGCATGCTGCGAAATATCCAGCGCCGTGACCGACGCCTGTGGAAGATAATGCGCCAGGCTCAGGGCAATGGCCCCGCTGCCTGTGCCCACATCAATGAGGGAGACAGCCCGCTCAACAGGGTGTTGATGCATCACAAATTCAACCAGCGTCTCCGTTTCCGGCCGCGGAATAAGCACCGCAGGATTGACGCGGAAATTCAGAGACATGAACTCCGTCTCTCCCAGAATGTACTGCAGCGGCGTTCCGCCGGCACGCTGCCGGAGCACGGCTTTATACGCCTGGCGCTCTCCCGGCTCAAGGGGCTGATCGAAACGCAGATAGAGCTCTACCCTGGACAGTCCCAGCACATGGGCCATCAGCCTTTCGGCATTTAATCTTGGGGCTTCAATCTGACGGGCTTCAAGAAAACCCGTGGCTTCTTTTAAAACGTCCATCAGGCGCCAAACAACCCCAGACCGCACTGTATCCTGATTCATTGATCACAATCATTCTGTTCAAGGTATTTGAAATGTAAATTACAATATTTTCTGCGATTATTCAATCTTTTTATCGTACAGATGGGCCGGCTGACCAGTTTTTTCTTGATTTATCATCACATTTTATTAGTTTACTTGAACCTTCGTTTCACCGCCGTTTAAGACTAGCAGGAGTACCCATCATGTCCACGCCTCTTACCGATCAACTGAGACTATCACCAGATGACCTGCGGTGGCAATGCGACCCCGACAGCCTGGGCATGGAAATCACCTCCGACATCGAGCCCTGCGAGGATATCATCGGGCAGGACAGGGCCATTCGCGCCATTCGCACAGGGCTGAACATCAAGAGCCATGGCTATAACCTCTTTGTCTCAGGCTTGACCGGTACCGGGAAGACCACCACAATAAGAAAACTGCTCGAACAGATGAACGGCCACACACAGGCCCCCGACGACATCTGTTTCGTCCACAATTTCCTGACGCCCGACAGCCCCCGATATCTCACATTCCCCGCCGGTGGCGGTAAGGCCTTTGCCAGGGCCATGGACCAGACCCTGCGGTCACTTCGCAAACACCTCCCTGAAATCTATGAACGTGACGATTACAAACAGCGCCAGAAAGACATTCTCGACCAATTCAGAGGCGCCGTACAACAGGCCATACACACCTTCGAAAAAGAGGTGCAGGCAGCGGGAATGACACTGGTTCAAATCCAGTCAGACGAGGCCACACGACCCGAAATTTATCCTGTGATTGGCGAGGAGACACTCCCCTGGCAGAAACTGGCAGAACAAGTGGCCCAGGGAAAATTTAAGAAAGAAGACTTTGAGCGCCTGCGCGGCCTGCACGATGAATTCATGGACACCCTGCAGGAGCTCGCCTCTCACCAGCAGGAGCAGGAGAAAGAGACACACGATGTCATAGAGAAGCTGGACCGCGAAGTGGCCCGCCCCACGGTGCAGGCACAGATTGCCAGGCTCAAGGAAAAGTTCCCCGACGCAGCGGTGGGTCACTATCTCACCGAAGTGGCCGAGGATATTCTGGAACAGCTGGACCGCTTCCGGGGAGAAAATGAAGCCCCCCCGCAGGGTCGCGTACTTTTGCCTCAGGCGGCGGCCCATGCAGAAGAGAGCTTTCTCAACTATCAAGTCAATGTGGTTGTAGACAACGCCCGCACGCAGGGCACGCCAATTATCATCGAAAAGATCCCCAATTATGTCAACCTCTTTGGCACCATTGAGCGGGTCTGGGACCCTTCGGGCCAGTGGCGCACCAACTTCACCAAGATCAAGGCCGGATCACTGCTCAGGGCCAACGGCGGCTACCTGGTCTTCAATCTTCTTGATGCCGCGGCAGAAAACGGGGTATGGACAACACTCAAGCGTACATTAAAAAATAAACAACTGGCCATTCAGAACCCAGAGACCATGAGCAGCTTCTCATCGAACGCGCTCAGCCCGCAGCCCATCGACATCAACCTCAAGGTCGTGGTCATTGGGGATGAAAACACCTATCGTGCGCTCTATCACAGTGACGATGAGTTCAAGAAGATCTTCAAGATCAGGGCGGACTTTGACACCGTCATGCCCAATGAGGCCGAATCCATCCAGCAGTACACGGGATTTGTCCGAAAAATCACCCAGGACGAGGCCCTGCTCCCCGTGGACAAAACCGGCATGGCCGCCATTCTGGAACACAGCGTCTGGCTGGCCGGGCATCGCGGAAAACTCTCCGCACGCTTCAGTGACATGGCCGACGTGATCCGCGAAGCCCACTTCTGGGCGGCCGAGGGCCAGTGCAAGGCCATCACTGCCAAACAGATCGACCGGGCCGTGGAGGAACGGATCTACCGTGTCGGCATGCTGCAGGAGAAAATCTATGAGATGATCGACGAAGGCACGGTGCTGCTGGATGTGGCAGGCGAGGCCGTCGGTCAGGTCAACGGTCTCTCCGTACTGAGTTTGGGCGATCACGCCTTTGGCCAGCCCTCACGTATCACAGCGGAGGTGGCCGTCGGCCGCGCCGGCATCATCAATATCGAACGAGAGGCGGGGCTCTCCGGCCCCAGCCACAACAAAGGCGTGCTCATCCTCACGGGATATCTGAGGAGAATGTACGCCCAAAACAAACCCCTCACGCTCTCGGCCTCACTCTGTTTCGAGCAGAACTACTCCGGCGTGGACGGCGACTCGGCCTCCTCCACAGAGATCTACGCCCTGCTCTCTGCCCTCTCCGCTGTGCCGCTCAGGCAGGACATTGCTGTGACGGGATCGGTGAATCAGAAGGGCGAGATTCAACCCATAGGGGGCATCAACCAGAAAATCGAAGGCTTTTTCGATATCTGTCGAAGCAAGGGGCTGACCGGCACACAGGGCGTGCTCATGCCCAGAACCAACCTCAACGATCTCATGCTCCGCCGCGATGTGATCCAGTCTGTGGAAAGCGGTCAATTTCATATCTGGGCTGTGGAAACCATCGATGAAGGCATTGAAATCCTGACAGGGCTGGCTGCAGGCACCGCCGATGCAGCGGGACGTTTCCCCCAAGAGAGCATTCACGGCAGGGCCGATGCCAAGCTCAGCCATTTTGCCCAGGTGATGCGGGACTATTTAAAATCATGAGTACAGCCGATATGGACAAAGTGCAAACCGACATGAACACCGCCGCCCAGTGGATCAAAGCGGCCCGACACACCATTGTCTTCACAGGCGCCGGCATCTCTGTGGAGAGCGGCATTCCCCCCTTCCGAGGCGAAGGGGGACTCTGGAACAGGTACAATCCAGAATGTGTGGAGCTGAACTATTTCACACGCCGACCGGAGCTGGCCTGGCCGGTACTCAAGGAAATTTTCTACGACTTCATGGGCAAGGCCGAGCCCAATGCCGCCCACAGGGCGCTGGCGGAACTGGAGAGAAACGATCAAGTACAATGGGTGATCACACAAAACATCGACGCCCTGCATCAAACCGCCGGCACGCGCAACATCACCGAATATCACGGCAGTATTGAAACCCTGCACTGTCGTCTGTGCCTCAAGCGCATCCACGCCCGTGACCTCCGCTGGACGCCTTTCCCGCCCATCTGTGCCGACTGTGGCGGCCCGCTCAAACCTGACTTTGTCTTCTTTGGTGAAATGATCCCGCCCGAGGCCTCAGAAACGGCACTGAACCAGGCCCAGCGCGCTGACCTGATGATCGTCATCGGATCGACAGGGGAGGTCATGCCTGCGGCCATGCTGCCCAATGTGGTCAAACACAACGGAGGCCGCGTGATCGAGGTCAACATTTCACCCTCTAATTACACCCATCAGGTCACGGACTGTTTTCTCCAGGGTCAGGCCGGCGAGATGATGCGCCGGCTGGCCAAATCAGTGCTGACGATAACTTGATGCCAGCAACCTGTTCAATGCAAACTCTGGAGTACACACATGTTGCCATTATTGATCACCTCTGCCATGCGTTAACAAACAACGTGTTCGACTCTTGATTTTACTATCTGAAACCCCTATATTTATCACAAGCAAACAACAGCCGTCTACGTTTCACACCGGCATCAGAATAAAGTCATAACGACGCCCCCACTTGCAGAGTGTACTTTACGGTCCCCGGGAATACGCATCATGAATTCGTTTAACTTTATCACCATCATTTTGCTTCTTGGCGCCAGCCAGGGCCTTTTTCTGGCTTTTCTACTGCTCAACAAGCCTGAAAACAAAACGGCAAACCGCTTGCTGGCCTTTCTCATGAGTTCATATTCCGCCTTCATAGCAGAATCGGCCATCAATGCATCAGAATGGACAGCGCAATGCCCGCATCTCATTGGCATCACTGCGGGCGCCATCCTGTTGGTGCCGGTGCTTCACTACCTCTACGCCCGCGCCCTCATACACCAGCGCCACACCTTCTCCAAACGACAACTGCTGCACTTCATCCCCTTTGCCGCCTTATACCTGAGTGCTTTGTTTCCATTCTACCTGAAAAGCGGCGCCTATAAACTGGCCTTTCTCAATAATATTGCACAGAACGGACCGCCTGCCTTTCTGCTGTTCTTCAATTGGCTGATCATCTTTCAGGGCCTGATCTACATGGCTGTGACACTTCAAATGCTTAAGAAACACCGTATGACCCTCAAGGATAATTTCTCATCCATTGAAAAGATCAATCTGAACTGGCTGCGCAACATCACCCTCATGACCCTGCTGCTCTGGGCCCTGGGCCTGGTCATTGAAATCTGGCAGCTCTTTGAGCCAGGCACGAGCATCACCCTTTCTGCGCCCATCATGACGGCATTTTTCATCTATACCATGGGCTACATGGGACTCAGGCAGCCGGAGATCTTCTCTGGCGCGGCCGATGTGAAAGACGTCCAGAAATACCAGCGTTCCGGCCTGAGCAAGACCATGGCACAGGAACTTCACGAAAAATTGATTCATCTCATGGAGACAAAAAAGCCCTTCACAGACAGCAACCTGAAACTCAATCAACTGGCCAAGATGATCTCCACCACGCCCAATTATCTCTCTCAGGTCATCAATGAAAAACGGCAACAAAACTTCTTTGATTTTGTCAACGGGTACAGGATTCAGGAGGCCCAAACCATGATACAGAATCCTGCCAGTCAGCAGACCACGCTGCTGGCCATCGCCTATGATGTGGGGTTCAACTCCAAATCCGCATTCAATACGGCTTTCAAAAAACACACCGCGATGACACCCTCTCAATTCCGGAAAAATCCACAGATGTAAACGGTTTTCGCCGTACATCGTCACCGGTTTCAACATTATTCTCTCTTCTACACGACGGGTCGGGCTCTCCGGCTCTCTCCCGATAACCTCCCATTTATCAATATCTTAACAATCCTTCAAAGGCGTACTGACCTACATGTCAGTACACCGCATTTTTTTAAAAACGTTCTGGCTTATAGGCTGAATCGACTGTGCCTTTACAAAGGATTATCTTGCCTCCAGAAATTTAATATCACTCGCTTTTCCGGCGAAAACATTCACACCCTGAGGAGGAGGCAAGCATGTTACCGAGAAGACTATTTTTGATCGCGTCCATTTTTTTCCTTTATACATGGACAGCAGCGGCGTCATTGACACAGTCAGTCAAGGGCCGCGTCATTGATCAATCGACACGCGCACCGTTGATTGGCGCCAATGTACTGCTTCAGGGTACAGCCATGGGCGCAGCCACAGACTTGCAGGGCTATTTCCGTATCTCCCGCGTGCCATTGGGCAGACAGACCCTCAAGGTGACATATATCGGGTACAGGGCGAAAGTCATTCCTGAGATCTTGGTGGGCTCGGCCAAAGAGGTGGATCTCATCATTGAGATGGAGGAATCAGTGGTTGAAGGTGAAACCGTGGTGGTGACGCCCATCATTGAAAAAAGTACGCCACTCAACGCCATGGCCACGGTCAGCGCCCGTTCCTTCTCTGTGGAGGAGACGCAGCGCTACGCCGGCGGCTTTGACGATCCGGCGCGGCTGGCTTCCAGCTTTGCAGGCGTGACCTACGGCAACGCCCAGGACAACGCCATCATCATCCGAGGCAACGCCCCCAAAGGCCTGCTCTGGCGGCTGGAGGGTATTGACATTCCCAACCCCAACCATTTCCCGGACGGCAATGTGCTCGGCGGCGGCCTCTTCACCATATTCAGCAATCAGCTGCTGGCCAACTCCGACTTCTTCACAGGCGCATTCCCCGCCGAATACGGCAACGCCCTCTCCGGCGTCTTTGACATGAAATTGCGCAACGGCAACAGTGATACACGCGAGTGGACATTCCAAGCCGGCGCCATGGGCATCGACGTGGCCACAGAGGGCCCCATTGGAACCAACAGCGGTGCCTCCTATCTGGTGAATTACCGCTATTCCACTATCGGTCTGCTCACCGATCTGAATCTCATCGATGCCGACCAGGAACTCAGCTATCAGGATCTCTCCTTTAAAGTCAATGTACCTACACGAAAAGCCGGCACCTTCTCTCTGTGGGGCATTGGCAGCCTGGACGCCCCCAAAGAGACCGAGGAACCCGATCCGGTTAATTGGGAGCATGAATGGGACAGACTGCGCTACGACTCCAAGACAAAGGTGGGCGCACTGGGGCTCAATCACAGATTTGTATTGGGCAATTCAGCCTTTCTGAATTCGACCGTCGCCGCCACGGTCAAGGCCATGCGCTATAATCTCAAGCGGCTGGACGACAATCTGGCACTGCGCCAGAATGAATTCATCGACAGTTTTAACGGCAAACTGATTCTGAAATCTGAACTCAGCCACAGACTCTCCCCCCGGCTTTTCACCAAAACCGGCGTGGTTTACAATCATCTGGCCTATGACATGACACTCAAGTCTACGGTGGATGACGTACCGGAAACCTATCAGACCTTTGTGGATGAAGAGGGCAGCAGTTCATTGTTTCAGGCCTACACGCAGATGCAGATGGATATCGGCCCGGCCTGTAAATTGAACGCCGGACTGCACTATCAGAAATTTTTGCTCAACGGTCACACCGCGCTGGAACCCAGGGCAGGACTGAGCTGGTCTCTCTCTCCGCGTCATGTGTTGAACCTCGGCTACGGACGCCACAGCCAGATGGAAGATATCCGCTATTATCTGGCACACAGAGAGACAGAGAGCGGGACCGTGCAGCCTAACCGGGATCTGAATTTTACACACGCCGACCACTTGGTTCTGGGGTATGACTTTCAACTCACCGATCAGCACAGGCTAAAGATTGAACCCTATTTTCAGCGTCTCTCCAATGTACCGGTCCGTGCCAATGGTTCTTTTTCTTTCATCAACCTGAAAGATGAACGTTACTTTAATGATCCACTGGTCAATGAGGGTACGGGCACCAACATCGGCATTGACCTCACATTGGAAAAATTTCTCAGCAACGGGCTCTACTACCTTATCACCACTTCTATTTTTGATTCCAAATACAAAGGCGGCGACGGGATTGAAAGAGACAGCCGTTACAACAGGCACTATGTGGTCAACGCGCTGTTGGGCAAGGAAATGCACCTGGGAGACAGCAACATCCTGGGAATCAACCTCAAGTTCACCGCCATGGGCGGCGAACACATCAGCCCTGTGCTGCGTGACGCCTCCCTGGCCGCCAAACGGATTGTATACGACGAAAGCCGCGCCTTTGAGCAGACGCTCAGCAGCCACAACGCCCTGGACATCTCACTTACCTATCGCATCAACCGCCCGGGCCTCTCCCATGTGCTGGCCCTGCAGGTCAAAAACATACTGGGCAGCGCCAATGACTATGGATACACCTTCGATTATCACAAGCAGGATCTCGTGAAAGATAAAATGGTCATCGTCCTGCCCTCCATCAGTTATAAAGTAGAATTTTAAACAAATCGCCGGGAGATGATCGCCATGGCACAGCATAAACATCGCACAATCGAATTCGACGGGCAGACGACACGCACATCGTGGACTTCACAACTTGCAGCATCGCTGCTCATGCCCGCTCTGTTTCCAGCACTGCTGCTGTCAGCCGAGCCCGCCGGATGCACGCAGGCAGGCATTCTCACACCGTTGGAAATCCGCCTGCAGGCCGAGCTGCACCGTATTGTGGAGGACTACAAACTCCCCGGCGCCACTGCCGCCTGCTTCTCTCAGGACGATTCACCAGCAATGGCCGCCTCAGGCCTGGCCGATCTGGAAAAACATATTGCGATGACACCGGACACGCCCATGCTGGCCGCCAGCATTGGAAAGATGTTTGTGAGTGCCACTGTGATCTCACTGATTGAAGACGGCCTGCTCTCTCCAGACCTGCCAATTCGCACATGGCTCGGTGAGCGGACCTGGTTTTCCCGGCTGCCCAACCATGACAGCGTAACGCTGCGCCATTTACTCACACACAGCGCCGGTCTGCCCAACCATGTGGAATCCGAAGAATTCATACACACATTCCGGAAAATAAGCCGGACAGACAGCCTCATGCCTCCCGAGGCCCTGGTGGCCTTTATCCTGGACCGGCCGGCCCTCTTCCCGGCCGGCCAGGGCTGGCATTACAGCGACACGGGCTACATTCTGCTGGGTCTGATTATTGAAAACGTCACCGGAGAGTCCTGCTTTGACCTCATTGGCCGCCGTTTCCTGAAGCCCCTGAATCTGAGCCACACATCGCCCTCCAACAAAAAAGAGATTCACGGGCTGGCCGCCGGCTATACCGGAGAGGACAACCCCCTGCAGTTGCCTGAAAAATCGACAGTGCAGCCAGGCGTAATGGCCTGGCATCCGGGCATTGAGTGGGCGGGCGGCGGCCTGGCCAGCACCTCCGGTGACCTGGCCCGATGGGCTTTGGCCCTCTTCAGCGGAGAGGTGCTCACTGAGGCCGGCACGGCCCTGCTCCTTGAAACCGTCACCGTCAGCCATGAACCGGCCATCGAATACGGCCTGGGCGTCAGCGTTCACAGAGGCGGTTCGCATGGACCGGCATGGGGACACAGCGGCTGGGTACCCGGCTACTGTTCCAATGTGAGCTACTATCCCGACCACGGCGTGGCCATCGCCTTTCAAATCAACACGGATAGAAATATCATGGGCAACGAAACACCGGTCATGGAGCGCATCAAGGCCCGTCTCGCCGCCGCAGTCATCAACTTTTCATCTGAGTCAATCGAAAAATAACAATAGGAGCCAATCATGCAAACACAACAGCCATACAAACCACTACGCTACTTCATCATGACCTTTGTATCGACGTATCTCTTGTGGTTCACCGGGGCATGGCTCAGCTTTCAGCCCAATAACAACGGTATGCACATGCTGGTCATGCTGCCCGGCCTGCTGGCACCGTTTATCATCTCTCTAATCATGCTGCTGAGAAACCCGGACGCCGCGATGAAGCGTGATTTTCTCAACCGGTTGATCAACCTGAAACGCATCAAACTTAAATTTATGCCGATATTTGTGCTGCTCATGCCCATTGCGGTGCTGCTCTCCACGGCCCTCTCTCTCCTTTTTGGACAGTCGGCGGCTCAGTTTCAACTGGCCGATGGTTTCTCCTTTTCCAGCGGCTTTGTCCCCGTACTGCTGCTTCTCTTCATGGCGGCCACATTTGAAGAACTGGGCTGGCGCGGCTACGCCTTTGACAGCCTGCGGAACCGCTTCAGTTTTTTCAAAGCCTCGCTGCTCTTCAGTCTGCTCTGGTCTGCATGGCACGCTCCATTGATTTTTGTAAAGGACTCCTATCAAATCGAAATCCTGCAGCAGAACCCCTGGTTCGCGGTCAATTTCTTTGTGAGCATCATCCCCATGGGCATCATCATCAGCTGGGTCTGCATGAAGAACCGCAAAAGCGTCCTGGCCGCCGTGCTCTTTCACTTCATCATCAATCTGTCTCAGGAAGTGCTGGCCATCACACAGGTGACCAAGTGTATTGAAAGCGGTGTACTCACCCTGATCGCAGCGGCCATTGTCTGGCATGATCGGTCCATATTCTTCTCTTCTGAGCCGACAGGAGCAACACATGAATAACCCACGCCATCAAAAACGCCTCATCCGGGTCATAGCCCTGGCCGGCATAGGCATCAATTTTGCCTACGGTATTGGCCTTTTACACTCCTTCTTCAGCCCGCAGCTCAGCCATGAAGTCCAGGAAATCCTGATCTCGGCCATTGCACTGGAATTCGGCTGGGCCGCCCTCTTGACCCGGGTGGTGGTATGGCCGCTTGAGAGCCGGCACCTGCTGCTCTTCACAGGCCTCACCATGGCATTGGCCAACGGGCTTCATGCGATGCACCAATGGGTACACACCGGAGACAGCACCGGTGCCATTGCCCTTAACCTGTTGACAGGCATGATGATAACAGGCCTCTTTGTCCTGGCCGCCTTCATCGGGCAATTCAGATCTCTGCCTGGCCGCCCCCCCCTCCAACAACAGTAGATGAGTGTAGTACGATGGCATCGAATCAAAACAGAGACACACGCCCCCACCCAGAAGCCTGCCGGCCCCGACATGGCCACCCACTGGACCTATGGATACATTTTGTATCCCTACCTGCGGCTGTGCTGACCTTCTGGACTCGGAAATGGATTGGCGCGTGGTGTCTGGCGCCGGGTCTGCTTATTTTCATCTGGGCCCATCTCTATCCGATTTTTTTAAACAGACGAATCTCTCCCCCCAACTGGGCCGCAAGGGCCATGCTGGGGGAGCGGATATTTCTAAACCGGGATAAGGTTGAAATACCGGCAGCGCACAATCTGCCGCTGCACGCCCTACTCGCCCTCATCGCTTCCACGGGCGTCATACTGATCATCTGGTCTGTGGTGTTTTATTCCGTGTGGGGGGTTGTACTGGGCCTTGCCATGGCCGGTTTTGGTAGAGGTTGGTTTCTGGATCGCATGGTCTGGCTCTATGAAGACATAAGAAAAGAGCATGAGATATTTGAAGACTGAAATCGATATCACGGCCCTGTAACGGCGTTGCCAAAATCAACATAAAAACTTTTGCATACCGCTGATTCACGGTATGCAAAAGCCTCTGTATCAAAAAAATCCGGAGACAGCTGCTTTGCTCACACCACACACTCACAGCACGCCAAATCCCAGCCCCTTTTGCCTCACCAGCACGATCACCCGCTCAAGCACCTGGGGCAGCATGGCCCCCCGGCGATGGCCGTCGTGGAAGACCAGCACAGCCCCAGGGTGCAGGTGACGTTCAACGATTTTCACGACAGCCCCCGGATCATACGCGGCCCAGTCATAACTCAGCAGACTCCACAGCACCAGGCGATGATCCGTCTCCTTCATGATCCGCTGAAAACGCGCGTCAAAACGGCCATAGGGCGGACGGAAGAGGCTGGGTCGCTGCCCTATAACATTGGCGATGGCCGATGCCGTGGCGTCAATTTCTCGTCGAATAGCCTTGCCCGGCCGGAACCACAACGGCCGATGCGACCCGCCATGGTTGCCAATGCTGTGGCCGGCGTCGGCCATCCGGCGGACCAGGGTTTCATTCCCGGCAATGCGGTCGCCGCGCAGGAAGAACGTGCCCTTCACCCCGTGACGATTCAGCACGTCCAGCACAGCCGGCGTGTGCCCGGCATGCGGGCCGTCATCAAAAGTCAGGTACACTGAGCCGGCATCCCCTTTGAATTTTACCCAGGGGACAAAAAGCGACGTCCACGCCGGATTCACCCATCGCATCATCTCACCCTCCTTTTATGCTGCGACCGAAGGAATTCACGCCTCCTTGATGAACTGCGCCAACTCAGCGTCGTCAAACATCTCAAAATGGGGGCATTGCAGCACAGAGATATTGTCCACAAGCTGACTGACCCTGCTTGCGCCCAGCACCACAGACGCCACGGCCTCGTGATGCAGCAGCCACGCCAGGGCGAGCTGCGGCAGGCTCATGCCCCGGGAGAGGGCAAAATCGTTCAACTGTTTAATCGACGCCAGCCGCTCCGGCGTGAGCGCCTCTTTCTTCAGAAATCCGTGGGCCTTGCCCGCACGCGAGTCCTCGGGAATCCCCTCCAGATAGCGGGCCGAGAGCTGCCCCTGGGCCAGTGGAGAGAAGATAACCGACCCGACACCGGCCTCATTCAAGTCCGTCATTGTGGCGGCATAATCGACTTCCATCAGATTGTAACGCGCCTGATGCACCACGCAGGGCGCGCCCAGCCCGCCCAGCATCTCCTTCATGCGCAGCGCGTCCTCCAGCGGATATTTGGAGAGGCCAATGTACAGCGCCTTGCCCTGCCAGACCAGATGGGCCAGCGCCTCGGCCGTCTCGTCCAGCGGCGTGTCCGGGTCGGGGCAGTGATGATAGAAGAGGTCGACATAGTCCAGGCCCAGACGCTTGAGGCTGGCCTCGCAAGCGGCCACCAGATGCTTGCGCGAGCCGCCGCGCTGATAGGCCCCTTCGCCCATGGCATGGCCCGCCTTGGTGGCGATGACCAGATCGTCGCGCCGTGCGCCGATCACGTCCTTGAGCAGCTGCCCAAAGAAACGCTCCGCCTCGCCCACAGGCGGGCCATAGACATTGGCCAGATCGAAATGCGTGACGCCCAGGTTCAGGGCCATCTCCACCAGGCGCCGTGCCTCCCTGGCGTCATCGGGCTGGCCAAAGCTGTGCCAGAATCCCAGGCCCAGGGCCGAGAGTTTCAGGCCGCTGTCTCCGCACGGCCGGTAAGGCATATTCGAGAGTTCTGTGGACATGTAATCACCTCACTTTTTTTTCGATGATTTCTCTGTAGGCCCCATACACCTGTTGATAGGTCGCCTCCAATGTCTCCAAGCGCAAAAACGCGTCATGCCCGGGACGCTGGTCCGCGCGGCTGAGCATGCCGTCCAGATAGTCGATCTGATCGATCAGCATGGGCCTGGGATAGCGTCCCGCCGCTGTCTTGAGCCGGGCCAGAATGTCCTCAGAAGCCGGCGACGCTACACCGCGCTCGCTGAGCAGCCGGGCCAGATAGCGGGCGCGGTTGCCCAGTCGGCCGATGCGCTGACGCAGGGCCAGCTGCGCCTCCAGGTCCGACTGCGTCACGCCGTCAGCGGCCACGCGGGGGTCTATCTCCATCTTCAGCACAGCCGACTGCACCGCACTGCCCAGACGCAGTCGCACCGTGTAGCGACCGGGCACAGCCAGGGGACCGCGCCGCCCCGCCTGGCGCGGCGTGGGCCGCCACCCGCCAGCGTGACGCAGATCCCAGACCCATCGATTGTGCCCGGGGCTGACAGCCAGTCTGGCCGTACCCACACCCGTCAAATCCACTCTGCCGCGTTCCAGATCCGGCACGCCTATCTTGGACTTTTTCATCGCACTGGAGAAACGGCGGATCAGCACATCGTCTTTCAGGATCTCAAGGACGAGGGGCTTTTCCGGCGTCTCGGCCAGCCAGTAGTCGATCACGGCGCCGGGCGCGGGGTACTCAGGGTCGCAGTCGCGGCGACGCCAGCGGCTGTAACGCATGCGCACGGCTCTGGAGGGGGTGAAGAGCACCATGGGGCGCGCCGCCACTCCCTCCGACCACTGCCTCAAAGGGGCGAGGTCGTCCAGAATCCAGAAACCGCGGCCCATGGTGGAGAGCAGCAGATCGCCGTGGGCGATCTGCATATCCGTGACCGGCGTCACCGGCAGATTGCGCTGAAACGGCTGCCACGCGACCCCGTCATTGAAGGAGATATAGACTCCACATTCCGTGCCGGCAAAGAGCAGCCCCTCCCGCTCCGGGTCTTCTCGGACGACGCGCACCGGCTGATCCGCGGGCAGACCGGTGACGATAGATGTCCAGCTGGCGCCAAAATCTTCCGTGCGATAGAGATGGGGCCGCCAGTCATCCAGCTGATAGCGCAGCACGCAGGCATAGGCCTTGCCTGCGGCGTGGGGCGAGGCCTCCAGCGTCTGCACGCGGCCGCCAGGCGGCAGACCAGGCGGCGTGACCATGGTCCAGGAGGTGCCGCCATTTTGCGACACATGAATCGGTCCGTCATTGGCGCCTGCCCAGAGCACGCCCTCGCGCACCGGCGACTCGGCCAGGGCATAGAGGCAGGAGTAGTACTCCTCGCCGGTGATGTCCCGGGTGATGGGGCGGCCTGAGATCACCTGTTTAGTGGGGTCAAAGGCCGTGAGATCCGGACTGATGGTGGCCCATGTACGCCCCTCATCTGTGGTCTTGTGCACAAACTGCGAGGCGTGATAGATCACATTGGGACTATGCGGCGAGACGAGGATGGGCGCGACGCGCTGGAAGCGATAGGTTAAATCTTTTGGATTGGCGCCGTAGAGATTGGCCGCGCCCACGTAATACTGCTGTTCCTGACCGGTGCGCTGATTGTAGCGGCCAAAGCGCCCCTTGCAGTTGGCGTAGACAATGTCCGCGTCTCCGGGCTTGGGCACGGCGGGACCGGTCTCACAGCCGCCTACCACCTGCCAGAAGGCGGACGGGCCAGTGGCGGGGCGATACGGCGGCAAACTGGGCACGCGAATGGTGGAATTGTCCTGCTGACCGGCGTAGAGCCAATAGGGGAATCGATCATCCACATGCACCTGATAGAGCTCGGCCGTATTTTGATTGAACTGCGTGGACCAGGTTTTTCCGCCGTCGCGACTGACATTGGCGCCGCCGTCATTGGCCTGCACCATGAGCCTGGAATCGGCGGGATCGATCCAGAGGTCGTGGTTGTCGCCGTGCGGCGTACGCACGCGCTGCCACGCCTCCCCCCCGTTTTCCGACCGCCAGAATCCCGTGGCCGAGACGTAGAGCCGGTCTGCGTTCTGCGGGTCTGCATCGATATTGCAGTAGTAAAAAGGTCGATCCAGCAAGGGGGCGTAGGTGGAAATTTGACGAAAGGTCTCGCCGCGGTCGTCTGAGCGATAGAGGCCGCCCTCGCCCTCGGGCGCTTCCATGAGCACGTAGAGGCGATGGGGGTCGGCCGCAGAGACCGCCAGGTCTGACTTGCCCACCAGGCCTTGAGGCAGACCGTTGCCCAGACGGCGCCAAAGGTCGCCGCCATCTGTGGAGCGGTACACGCCGCCCTCTCGCCCGCCGCTGATGAGGGTCCAGGGCTTGCGCTCCCCGCGCCACGCCGAGGCGTAGATGACAGTGGGATCATCGGGTGCAAACTCCAGATCGATGACACCGGTGGTGTCTGAGATAAAGAGCACCCGGGTCCAGTGGGCACCGCCGTCTGTGGAACGATACACGCCGCGCTCCGGGTTGGAACCAAAGGGATTGCCCAGGGCGGCCACGAAGAGGCGATCTTCATCAGTGGGATCGATGAGCACAGCGCCAATCTGACCGGCGTGGGGCAGACCGATGCACTGCCAGCTCTCCCCGGCGTCATCGGAAGAATACACGCCTCTGCCGATGATTACATTGGAGCGGATGCCGTCAGAGCCGGTGCCCACGACAATGCGGCTGGGATTGGAGGCGGCCACGGCCATGGCGCCAATGGAGGGGCTGGCAAAAAAGCCGTCGGAACAGTTCTGCCACGACTGGCCATAGTCTTTGGTCTTCCACACGCCGCCGCCTGTGGCACCCATGTAATACGTGCCCTGCATTTGCGGCACGCCGCAGACCGCGGTGACGCGTCCGCCGCGGCTGGGCCCCACGCTGCGGAACCGCATGTCATTGAAAAAAGCGGATTGCGGCATGACCGGATGGGGCCGGCCCAGCGCCACGAGCAGGAGAATGTGAAACATGTGCTTCATGAGACCTCCAGGGGAACGGGGGATTTACGGGAACAGGGGGAATAGGGGCCGGGTTGAAATCGGCCATTAAAACAGGGCGCCCAGACGCAGAAAGCCGACGGTTTGCCAGGCGCGCGAGCCGGTCCAGTGCTTATCGCCGCGGCCGACGCCCACCTCAAAAAGACCCAGCGGTGTAATCATCTGCAAGCCGACACCGTAACCCCAAAGCGCAATCTGATGCGCGGTGTCATCCAGGTAACCCACGTTGAATGCCGGAGCCATATTGCCGATGATTTTCAACGCCGTGGATGGATGCATCCAGTACTGATACTCTGCTCTGAACACCGTCATCTCCTGACCGGCCAGCTGATCGGGCCGCATGCCGACGAAGTATTGCGCCCTGCCCCGGTTGAACCATTTGTACACCGGCAGCTCATCACTGGCGCGGGCAAAAAAAAGATTGGCCCGCCAGGTACTGGCGCTGGCACTGACATAGAGATCGAGCTCAGCGGAGAAACGCTGATACGCATGCTGCGAGGTCAGCCGACGATAACTGCCCTCGTAAAGTCCGCTGATCCGCATGCCTTGCCGGGGAGCGTAGCGATCGTCCAGACTGTCGTAGTCCAAATGCAGGGCGATCTCATTCAGCCTGTCCCGCCAGGAAGGAAAAAGGACAGGATCGGCCAGCGACGTACCGGGTTTGATGTCCATCCAAGTCACCTTGTAGAGTCCCATCAGGTTCAGATGACGCCCCGCCTGCAACGCCAGCCCATAGGCCATAGACGAAGCCCTGTCGTCATAGGTGGCAATGCGGTGACTCTGGTCATCATACACATCAATGGGAATGCTGTGATAGTCCAGCATCATCACCGGATAGACCGGAAAATTCAGATTGCGTGAGGGATAGTAAATCTTGACCCCGAACTCAGTCAATCCCACCAGCTTCAGGTCACTCTCCATACGCAGTCCGGGAAAGGGGAAATTGGTTGAGACGCTGCCCAACCCCAATACAAACTGGTAATGTGAATCGGCGTGGAAGCCCACAGTGAGCTGTCGACGGGCCTTCTCCTCCACATGGAGATGAAGACGCACATAGCCCGATTCTGTGGGCTCGAGATCGTATTCGATGCGCTTGAAATAACCCAGGCCGTAAAGGTCCATGATATTTCTGGCGATCTTGTCCCTGTCCAGACGCTCCCCGGGACGGACATCCAGATGACGATAAAGCGCGCCAAAGGGCATGGCCCTCTGACCGTGAATCTCTACGCCCTCCACCCTCGGCATTTTGGATTCACGTACGCGGATACGCACCTCGGCGTGGGTGGCATTTTCCGGGATAACCTCCCAGAAAACCGTGTCCACAGGCTGTCCCGCCTGGATCAGTTTCAGCCGTTCATCGAGCCACTTGAGGCTGAAGGCCTTGCCCACGGGCAGATCCAGCCGCTCCAAAAAATCCTGGCGAGAGAGGACAAAGAGTCCATGCAGCCTCAGTCGCGCACACGTGTAATGCACCTTGGGCAGGGGCTGCGTGTAGCGATTTAAATGATAGCGATGTTTCAGGGCCAGCAGTGAGTCCACCGCCGCCCGTGACGCCCTCTCCCCGGCAGCAATAATGCCTGCAACAGCCTCATCTTCAAAATCCATCAACGAATAGCCTGTGAGATCCGGGACGATATAGAGATCCGTCTCCGCCACATTCCGCTGCCACGACTTGATCCCCAAGAGTCCCAGCGTACTGTTGAGCACCTCCACCAGCGTTCGCGGCGTACGCTCTCCCTGAGCCGCACCCGAGACATCCATACCGATGACCAACTCCGCACCAAGATTACGGGCCACATCCACGGGAAAATTATTCAACATGCCCCCGTCCACAAAGGTGTAGTCCTCCCATTTTACTGGTGCAAAGGCCGAGGGAATGGACATGGAGGCGCGAATGGCTTTGGCCAGATTGCCCCGCTCCAGGATGATGGGATCGGGGGTTTTAAGGTCCACTGCCACGCAGCGAAAGGGAATGGGCAGGTCATCGAAAGGCGTCAGAGCATCATAGGGAGAGAGCATTTCCGCCAGTTTGAGGCGGATATTCTGGCCCTGAATCAAACCGCTGGGCATCTGAAATCGTCCCTGCTCCAAACCGAATCGCATCTGATAACGGCCTTTGCGCTTCATCTCCGGGTAGGGCAGCTGATTGCGCGGCGGATAGTCTGAAAAGAGCGCCGGCCAATTCTGAGACAAAATGGCGTTTCCCACTTCTGCGCCGGTGTAGCCGGCTGCGTAAAGACCGCCCACAATACTGCCCATGCTGGTGCCGGTGATATAATCCACGGGAATGGCCAACGAGTCTAAAGCCTTTAACAGTCCCACATGGGCCACACCCTTGGCGCCGCCGCCTGAGAGCACCAGACCAATACGCGGCCGCACCGCCTCCTGGGCCATGATTGCAACTGCAAACATCAGTCCGCCAGCAATCAGCCCCCGCATGAACCTATCTCTATTTCTCATCGTCCTTTTCCTCAACATCCCTTTTTCGATGGAGTGCGAGCCTGCGCCACAGCCGGTTCATCACGGCCCGATGCGCCGGGCCTCTATCACCAGACCGCTTATATTCAACCGACACGCATCCGAAGCGGGAAAATCCACCACCATGTTCAGATGAAGGCGAAAGAGTTCTGTTAAAAAGCGTGTGGGCGATTCGGGACGCAACTGTACGGTCAGGGTTTCATCGCCGTGGCCAGGCACTGTCATCATCAACTGACTGTCTTCCATCCGCACCAGAAAACGCAGGGGTTGCCCATTGACGTTTTTCCCCTCATAGAGTCCGGAGAAACAGGCCAGACTGTCAGAGGGCAGATCAATGAGGAGGCGCTCAAGCACCAGGGTGGCCAGCTGCGTGGCCATGTCCTCCACAGAGACATGATCCTGATTGGCCAGGATGACAACGGTCAAATCCTGAAGCGGCATATGGAGAAAGGCGCTGCGGAAACCGGGCAAGCGGCCGTAGTGGTCCAGACGGCCCTGAAGACGAAGGGCTTTGGGCTGCGTCATGCCCGGCAGCCCGGGCAGTGCGGAGAGTGCCGCCATGTCACGGGCCGTGCACACCCAATCCGCTGTGCCGGCATAATAGGAAAGCGGCACCCGTTTCTGATTGATCCACTGTGTATTTTGGAGACGATGCCCACACGCAAGAGAGAGCGTATCGCCCCAAACGCCCAATGTGGAATGGACCATGTTCAATGGCTTGAACAGATGGCACCTCACCCACGATTCATAGGGGGAATCTGTCCACTCTTCCAGGGCCAGTCGCGCCAGGGCCGGGCCTGTGCGATGGTATCGGCGCACAGCACCGGCCGTGGTATCCGGCGCATACTGCAGCAATCGACGGCGCAGGGCCACAGGCGCAATGGGCCTCTTTTGCATCACCGGCAGGGAGAGGCGGATGTCCCTGGCATAGGCATCGGCCAGCCCGGAGTAGTGGTTTAGTAATTGGAATAATGTGACGGCCTGCGGCAGGGGCTGCCCCTGTATCGTTGTTATCATGGAATCGGCATCAAGATGATGCTTTGTCGCCATCACAGCCGCTGCGCCACGGGTTAAAAGCTGCGTCACATCTCCGGCTGGAAAGCGTGTCCTGATCGTGTTACGATGTCCGGTGCTCGCATCGGCCAGCCCCCAGGCCCTGTGCAGCAATGTGTCACCCTGAGAAGCCACCAATACCACACCCCAAAACCCATCATCAGCCGCGTATGTATTGACCAGTTTTTCCAGCCGCTCACCGATAGGGCCATCGTCACGGAAACGGTTGATATAGTTGATCAGGGCCAGGGCCAAAAGGAGGAATACGGCCTGCTTGAGCAGGGTGGGATGTGCTTTCACCCAGCGTTTTAATCTGCGTCGGCTCAAAGCAAAGTCCCGATACGCAGGAAGCCCACGGTCTGCCAGGCCCGATCACCGGACCAATGTTTATCACCCCGGCCCATGCCGGCCTCCATAATACCAAGGGGTGTCACCGCATGAAAGGCGGCGCCAAACCCCCAGAGGTTTCGAATGCCAAATTCACCTGAGGGATAATGCACACGATAGTCTGTGGCCACATTGGCCATTGCCTTCAAAGCCAGAAATGGCTTGAGCCATAATTGATACTCTGCGCGCCACACCTTCAAATCAGGCGCAAAAATCTGATCGGCCTGCATGCCGATGAAAAACTGCGGCTGCCCCCGGTTGAATCCTCTGTACACCGGGGTCCGCTTGCTGGAGCCCGCTGCAAAGACATGGGCGCGCAGTGTATGGAGGCCAAGGGTAAAATAGGCATCCACCTCGGCAGCAAAACGCTGATAACTTAAATCTGAGTCGAGGAAATTGTAGTTGCCGTCAAAGCTGCCACGAAAGACAAAGCCGTGCCGTGGCGCAATCGCATCATCGAGGCAGTCATAATCAAACTGAACGGCCACCTCTTTCAGGCGATGTTTCCATGAGGGAAAGATCAGCGGATCCGGCATGGCCACTTCCGGTTCCACGTCCACCCACGAGACCTTGTAGCAGGCGGTGAGGTTGAAATTACGTCCCAGCTGAATGCCCAGACCGTAGGCCATGAAAGCGGCCTTGTCCTGATATTCGGCCAGCTTATTGCTTTTATCATCGTAGATGGCAATGGGATAGTGATGGAATGAAAAATGCATTAAAGGATAGATGGGCAGATTCAACGTCCGTGAGGGATAATAAACCTTCAGATTCATCTCAGTCTTTCCCGCCAGCTTCAAATCCTCTTCAATCCGCAGTCCCGGCAGGGGAAAGTTGGTGGCCACACCACCAAAACCGACAATGAGTTTGTAATGAGAATCAAACGAGGCACCTACGGAGATCTGACGCCGGGGCTTTTCCTTGACCCGGAGCTTTAATCTGACATACCCTGGCTGCGTGGGCAGCAGATCATAATCGATATTCTCAAAATAGCCCAGCCCGTAGAGATCCATGATGCGTTGTGAGAGTTTGGCCAGATCCAGCGTCTCGCCCGGCTGTATGCCCAATTGACGATAGATGGTGCCGAATGGCATGATTTCCTGACCGGTCACCTCTACACCCTCAATAATCGGCTGCACAGACTCTCTGATACGGATGCGTACCTCGGCATGTGTGGCGTTGTCTGGAATCACCTCCCAGGCGATGGTGTCAATCGGCATGCCCACACTGATAATATTCAACCGCTGATGGAGCCAGGCCAGGGTGAACGCCGTGCCCGGCTCCATGGAGAGGCGCTCCCGGAAATCTGAATGCGACATCACATGCAGGCCGTGCAGCCTGAGCCGCGAAACCTTGAACTTCACGCCGGGCTCAGGGCGGGTGTAGCGATGCAGCCTGTATCGTGACTTCAACGCCAGCAGTGAATCCCGATAGGCTGACGCCGCACGGTCGCCACAGGCCACAATACCGGCTATGCGCCGGTCCGTAAAATCCATGATGGAATAGCCCTCGAGATCCGGGGCGATGTAAATGTCTGTGTCCGCCACGTTCTGACGCCACTGCTGCACCCCCAGAAAACCCAGTGTCCGGTTCAAGACCTGCACAATGGTCCGCGGCGGCTCGGGGTCACGATGCACGCCCATCACATCCATGCCAATGATGCGGTTTGCACCCATGGCTTTCACCGCATCCACGGGGAAGTTGTTCAACATGCCGCCGTCGATAAAATGGTAGTCGCCCCAGCTCACCGGGGCAAAGGCCGTGGGGATAGACATGGAGGCACGCACAGCTTTGGCAAGATTGCCAGACTCCAGAGTAATGGGATCACAACTATTGAGATCCGCGGCAATGCAGCGGAAAGGAATGGGCAGATCGTCAAAGTGTCCCACGGCATCGTAAGGCGAGACCAGCTCCCCCAGCTTGAGGCGAATATTCTGGCCCTGAATCAAACCGCTGGGCGCCTGAAAACGACGGCCGTCAAAACCGAATCGCAGCTGATACCGGCCATGACGCTTCTTCTCAGGATAGGGCAGCCGATGCCGCGGCGGCTGATCTGAAAAGAGATCTGGCCAGTTCTGTGCGCGAATGGTTCGCTCGATCTCCTTGCCCGAATGGCCCACGGCGTAGAGCGCGCCCACAATGCTCCCCATGCTGGTGCCGGCAATATAGTCGATGGGAATGGCCAGAGAGTCCAGTGTCTTCAACAGTCCCACATGGGCTATGCCCCGGGCGCCGCCGCCGGAGAGCACCAAACCGATACGGGGCCGCACAGCCTCCTGGGCCTGCATGGACTGTACGCCGGGGCCGAGAGCCAGAACCACGATAAGCAATGTTGATCTTAAAACAACGATGGCTGTTCTCCTTCATTAAAGGTCACTGACCATTTCAGGATTTGCTGGTTTTTACCGGCAGGTGCTTCAACAGCAAGTATCATCAATGCGCCGGTATGCTTCTCATAGGCGACAACGCCGTTCACCTTGACTTGATCCACCTGCCATCCCGGCGGTACTGCAATGAAGAGTTTTCGCGTCTCTCCGGGCCAGGCCCGACTCTCTCCCTTCAACGATCGATAGCGCCCACGCCAAGCCGCAGCCTCACGCTTTAATGGGGCTGTCAGATGCCGATCGGAACAGAGGTATTGTGGATGCGGCCTCACCGACTGCAGCAGAAAAAGTCGGCAGCCGCCAGTTGGAACAGCCACCGGGGGCAACGCCCCGGCTGCAGAAGTCAGTGTCTCGTTCCACAGATCCAGCATCCAGAAGGCGTCTGCCTGAGAGAGCATTGGAATTTCACTTCCGACCTTGTCCAGATTTACTGTATCGAACAGCCCCAGCACGCAACGCCCCGACACACCGGTCTCGGTGAGTATCACCGCATCGGTTTCCGACCGGGGCAGGCCGGGCCATGACTGAAGCGCCACAGGAAACAAGGGCCAGCTCCGACGCATCATGACCACACGCCCATAAGGCGTACGGCCAAACGGAGTCTCTACGCTGAGCGGCCTGCCTGTGAGCGCGTGCCATGTCAGCACCGCCTGTAATTGGGCCTCAGCCACGCAGGTGTCCAAAGCAATAGTCGGCGTCTCCAGACGCAGCCCGGCATCCCATTTCTGCAATTGAGACTGGAGTTGATCCCCCTGCTCCAGATAACTCTCTTTCTGCAGCAGGAACACCGGCTTCAACCCTATTTTATGCACTGCCCGGGTGACAACATCCCAGGTCTTATCTGTGGAGAGGACAGCAGCGGCAGCAAGACGTAAACTGTCACTGCCCAGGTCAACCAGTGCCGCCTCCAGCCCCCAGGGCGCTGCATAACGCCCCAGTGCCGTCAATTCGCGCACCATCTCGCGCCACTGCCCCGGGGGGGCATCAAGACGCCAGCCTGAGGAGCGTCGGGACAGCTGAGACCTTGGCGCGTGCAGCACCCACTGCATACACTCACCCGTTTGAATGCGGCCTCGCCAGGCAAACCTGCCGGGCGCACTGACGCGCAAGGCGGCGGCTTCACCGCCGGTCAAGGTCCACCCGGTCTCTCTATTGTGCAGCCCATCCCACTCTCCGGCCCCGGCCACGCCCAGACGCGAAAGAACAACTGAAGCACGGCTGACATGCACAGGGAGCTGCGAAGCGCCCAACCGGCCTTCAGCAGACAGCACACAGGCCTGGGTGTCAGAGACAATGGAGAGCGTATCGCCGGAGATCTCAATCCGCCATACAGGCGCCGCACTTTCTCCGGCCGTCAATTTCCAGCCCTGCAGCGTGGGCGTCACCTTCCAATCTTTGAATGGAGACGATGCTGCACTATCGGATATTACCGTCCGGTGGATCACGTTGCCCCAGAGGCTGTGCACCACGCTGAACCGGCCCGAAAACCGGTTGAGTTTCAGATGCCACATCTGATGCTGAAAAGAGACGGTGTCGCAACTTATCAACGCCAGCCCCAGCAGACCCCACAGAAGTAATGCGGCCCTGGGCCTGCTGTAAAAAGCGCCGTTCCAGAGGAAACGGCGGAGATTTAAATGGTTATTTTTATCAATCAGAGGAAACCCCGTCTTCAAAAGTATCGGCTGAAAGCGATACGCTTCAACAAACGAACCATTATCACAGCCTAAACGGCCGACTCACCCTGGCCGCCGCGCCATGCCTGTCTTTTTTGGAAGACCACCTCAAAAGCCGTCCCTTCGGTACGGTCGACAGAGACGGTGCCATTGAGCTGATCCTCTGCAAAAATCAGCACAAGCTGCAGCCCCAGCGTGCTGCTCTGCCGAATATCATACTCTGGAGACAGTCCCACACCATCATCGGCCACACGCAGGAGATAGGTCTCTTTATCCAGACGTCGAAACTGCAAATCCAATTTTCCTTTGCGCTCAGCAGAAGGATCAAAAGCATGCTTCAGGGCATTGGACACCAACTCATTGATGATCAGTCCACAGGGAATGGCGGTGATCATGTCCAGTTCGGTCTCCTCCACCTTCAGGCTGACATCCACCTGGTTTCTGTCGATGCTGTAAGACCAGAACAGGCCATGCACCAGCTGATGAACATATTCAGCAAAATCCACATGGGTCAGATCATCAGATCGATAGAGACGCTCATGGATCAGCGCCATGGCCCGGACGCGATCCTGACTCTCTGTAAACATCTCCAGTACGGTTTCATCCTCAAGATACTGCGACTGAAGGCTGAGCACACTGCACACGGTTTGAAAATTATTCTTCACCCGATGATACATCTCCTTGAGCAACGCCTCTTTGGCCTTGAGCACTTCCATCAGCGCCATCTCCCTTGTGGGGCGCTCTTTCTCAAGGCGCCACAGCCGCAGTGTGCGGTCCACAGTGTGAGAGACATCACCGATAGAGACAGGATCAAGGATCATATAATCGAGGCAGCCCTGTTCTACGGCGCGCCTTGCCCCATACACATCATCAGGATCTGCCAGGATGAGTATGGGCAGCGGCTGATGCCTGTCCATCATGAGCAGGAGATCGGTGACGTCGCCATCTGAGAGCTGTGGCGGTGCCATGATCAAGTCCGGCGTCATCTCCCGAATGATAGGGGCAGCAGCGCCAAGGCTATCGGCGTTCAACACCTGATAACGTCCCGAGAGGTTGAGCGACTTTTCAATCAACCGGGAGTGATGCACCTGCTCGGTGATCAACAATATCCGACGCGTCATCGTTTGCCTCCTTCAATCACGGGCTCACACGGGTGCGCCTGCCGTTTCCATTTTCTGAGGAAGCCGCCCCTTTTCTTCTCATGAAAATCTTCAATAGCTTCACGCAGGGCCTGTTTCAAGCAAAGCACATCCTCATCCACACTGTTGATAATAAACTCATCACGATGAAAATCAAGGATATTGACATTCTCCAACCGGGGTTTAATGTAGATGTCCGGCGGCGTGATAGCCATCTGATGATGGGTGATGGAGGTCTCCATCAGCTGAAATGTCGCCATAACGCTGTCAAACATAGAGGGTACTTTCTTCTTGGCCGGCGGCACATTGGTGCCCGAGACATCAATGGCGATGAGAATATCACAATCAGGCCGAATCACACTGATGGGCAATGGATTCACCGCCCCGCCATCCACCAGCACATGTCCGTCTATTTTCACCGGTTCAAAAAGTCCCGGGATGGAGATGCTGGCGCGGATCGCCGAAATCAAAGGCCCGGCGCTGAAAACCACCTCCTCACGATGCCAGTAATCCGTGGCCACAATACGCAACGGAACCCGCAGATCCTCAAAATGACAGGCCGGCAGATGTTTGTTCAGATACTCCTCAACGCCGTGCCCCTTGACCAGACCCGAAGGGCTCAATATGGACCAGTCCAGCATCTTGCCCATCTCGATCAATCCAACCGATTTTGCCAGAGCCAGGAGGTCTGCTCCGGACATGCCACCGGCATAAAATGCACCGATAATCGATCCGATACTGGTGCCCGAGATGATGCTGGGCCGAATACCCATCTCGTCTAAGGCCTGGACAAAGGCAATGTGACAGAGGCCGCGGGCGCCGCCACCGCCCAGAGCCAGACCGATTCGAGGTGCCTTTGGGGGATGCTTCAAAGAGAAATTCATAGAATCTCACACCTTCTGGGTTCAATAAAATGCAGGGACGAAAGTACCGCAAAGTTTTGTAAATAATAAATTAAAAAAGCCTGCGGGAAAAGTCAAGACATTTCCCGCAAGCCCAGAAGAGAGAATAAAAAGTTATGTATTTTTCTGATCTAAAACGCCGGAATAGCATCCACCGGCTGGCCGACTTCAAACTGCCCCGCTTCAATCCAGACCTTGAGCGTCTCGGCAATCTCCGCCGCCTTCTTTACATCAGAAAAATTGGCAGCATGAAGTGTCTTTCCGCCGACAGTAATTCTGCCGGAACGGATCTCAGCCACGGTGACCTCACCCAGCACGCGTCCCGTTCCCTCGGGATAGTCCACACAATAGTCCACCACGGGTACGCGAATGTCCTCATCGCGCACCAGCGTGCCCAGCAGCACCTCCTCATCAAGGATGGGAATGGGCACGCCCAGCCCCACACGCAGGCTCACGCCATATCCCCTGAAACGCACCCCCTTGAGCCACCGCTGGGACATGGCCTTGAGATTGCCGGTGACGGCCAGCGTACCCGAAGGTGAGCGGGGAATCTGCTTATCCGTACGCGCCGGGGAGGGATTGTGCTGCGTGCCCGGACCCGTCACATACCCCACGCCGCCGCCCAGAAAGATGCGCGTGCCCACGCCAATGGTGCGGAACAGCGGGTCGTTCATCAATGGGCTGAGCTGGCCTGCGCCGCTGTAGGTGGCATTGCCCAGCCGCGGCTTGAGTACGCCCATGTAGGTGTGGAGCGTTTTATCCGATACATTCACGGCACAGTTGTAATTCTGATAGGCATTGCGCGGCGAGTGCAGCTGGGCATTGGGCATCTCCGCCAGCGTCATCGAGGTGCGCAGCCGTTTGTTGGGATAGCAATCCGTGGCCGCGCCCTCCACCTCCAGATCGATGGATCGCCCCGCCACCAGGTCCTCTATCACATGAGCGCCGCCGTATCGGCCGTTGCGCAGGGCCCCTTCCCGCGCGCCCTGCGTGGCGCCCAGATAACAGTCCACCGCGGCCAGTCCGGCGTAGGCCTCCACCTCGTTGAGCCAGACCTTGGACGCCTTGATGCGCGGCGTGGGGTGGCCAAAATTCAGGAATACGCCCGAAGAGCACATGGCCCCAAATGTCCCTGTGGTGACCACATCCACAGTTTTTGCTGTCTCCGCAAGCCCCTTCTCTTCCACAATTTTGAGGATCTCGTCGGCCGTGACCACCACCGCCTCTCTCCGGCGGATCTTCTCATTGATCTCCTGATAACTCTTCATAGCCCCCCCCCTTTATCTTCCCGTTTTAAATATCGATTGATGCACCACACGCACCGCTTCATCCAGCATCTCGCCGCGCATGATGAGATAGGCCGCCACCCGCGACGCCCCGGCCACGGTGAGTTCGATGTGAATTCCGGCGGTGTGCAGCGCTATCATACAGCGGGCCAGCACGGCTTCCGCAGTATCCAGCCCCTCGCCGACAATCGCCACCAGTCCCAGATTCTCCCTGGGCTCGATGACATCCACACCGCCCAGCGACAGCGCCTGCAAGAGCGCGTGTGCGGGCCTGAGCGCCGCCCTGTCGATGAGCAGATTGATACAGGTCTGGCTCGTCATCACAGAGCGGATATTGATGTGCCGTGCAGAGAGCGCCGTCACCAGTTCACTCAGCAGGCCCACGGTGTAGCCCACATCCACGCCGTGCACGCGCAAGAGAGCAATATTCCGGTCAAAGGTGACGCTCTTGACCACAGCTTCGCTGACGTGGCGATCCACATCGATCCAAGTGCCCAGCCCCTCTGGCTTAAACACATTGCGGATGACAATGGGAATCTGCCGCTCCAAGAGCGGCTCCACCGTGCGGGGATGGAGAATGCTGGCGCCAAAATACGCCAGCTCAGCCGCCTCGTCATAGGAGAGAGCGTGCAGCACCTGCGCATTGTCGACCAGTTCAGGTGACGCGCTCAAGAAGCCGTCCACATCCTTCCAGATCTCCAGGCGCGTGGCGCCCAGCGCCCCGGCCAGTACCGCCGCCGCATAGTCTGAGCCGCCGCGTCCAAAGGTCAGCGGCTCGCCCTGGCCGTTGGCGCCGAAGAAGCCCGTGACCAGCGGGATCTGATTCTCGCGAAAGAGGCGATCAAAGGCATCAGGCAATACGCGGCGGGCCTGTGTCAGGTCGGCGTTGCCACCACCAAAATCGCCTGTGGCCGGCACGCCCAGCACATCACTGTCCAGCGCCTCTGCTGCACCGCCGCAATCTGAAATCACCCCAGCCATGAGACGCACGCTCAGCCGTTCACCCGTCACAATAATGGCGTCACGCACACGGCCCGTGGCTTCACCGGTGAGGGCCACGCCCTGAAGCAGCCGCGCCAAAGGCGCAAGCGCCAGGTCGATGGATTTCAGCGTCTCTTCCTGAATGGCCGTATTTGCAATGGCTGAAGCGACAATCTCTCCGTGCACACGTCGCAGCATTTCTACTGTGGCGGCCGCCACCGTTTCACTGACCAGTGCCCTTTCTATCGCATCAAGAAGCCGCTCTGTGACACCGCCCACCGCCGAGAGCACAACCACTTTCCTTGAGAAGCGGTTGGCCAGAATAATCTCCGCAATCTGCTTGAAGGCCGCACCGCTGGTCAGCGAGGAGCCCCCAAATTTCATCACAACCATTTATACCTCCCCCTTTACTTGGGGGACACGTCCCCGCGTAATCAAATCGATATCTACATCCATTTTCATCAACTCCGGCAGTGCGCCCCAAAGCGCAACCCGGCCCTGACAGATGGCCAGCGCCCCTTCCATCTCCGGCAAAACCGAGAGGGGATCGAAGCAGTGTTCCAGATCCTCAGGGGAAGCGATACGGTTGCCCAGCGCCGTGGCCGCCGCATCGGCCAGGAGCACGTCTTCAGACAGCACCGTGGCCGCGTCTGCCAGGCCATAGCTGTGCGAATGGCCCACTGTGCCCGCCGAGGTGCAGAGGCCAAACACGCCCGGCCTGGGGCGGACGTGAAAGGCCATGCGCGCCGGAAAGTCCCGCCCGGCGTAGAGGCCGATATAGACTGGCTCGCGAATAAACAGGGCGATGTCGCCGCCGTTGTCTGCCACGGCCTCGCACGCGCCTGCGGCGATGATGGCCTTAACACAGGCCTCGGCCACGGCCCCGGCAACAGTGGCCATGGGCCCTGTGCCTGCCGCACGCCCCGCCCGGCACATGTGGGCAATCAGCGCTGGCGCATCGCCAACTGGCGTGTGCGGCGCGTGGGTCTCGGCAAAGATCCGGTCGCACGACGCATAGCTCGAAATCACACGACGCGTTTTTTCTATGGCCTCAACCCCCGCCTGTACAAATTCCGGTTGGCAGAGCACGGTTAAAATGGACTCCTCAATCTCGATGTGATGTCGTTCCCATCTCACGTTTTTTCTCCTTGCTGCCTGCGGCGTCGGTCTGTGCCGCTATCCGGCAGTGCATGGTTTGATCATCCCATAAAAAAACCCCGGCGTAAAGGCCGGGGCTGACAGTCAATCATACACTGATCTCTAGGGGCGTACCCCTCCCAAGGCCTGCGGCTGCGTCTTGCGCATGCCCATAGGCATCAGTGCCCAGTCGGTATAGGAAAATATCGATTGTATTATTTTCATCCTGTCCTCAATCCTCAACTTGGGCGTCAATATAGCCGGCCCAGGCGACGCAGCCAAGAGAAAAACCACCATTTTTCCAGCAAAACAGACAAACTGACCTTTTCCGGCCAAGAAGTTTCAAATAATGAAATTCATGTTTCGATTATTCAAACCATAGCATAACTTCCGAAGGTTGCCATCATAAAAAAGTCCCCGGCACTTCAAAAGTGCCGGGGACTTAAAAACGACAATAACTAAAAAACGCTACCGCTGCACCAACACGCCCAGCCCCCGCTGCTCAGCCTCGCCCAACACCAGGGACGCCACGGCCAGATCCTGCACCGCATTGCCCACAGACTTGAAGAACGTGATCTGATCGGCATGCTCTCGCCCCTTTTTCTGTTCGGAGACGATCTCACCCAGTTCGGCATGGATATGCTCAGGCTCAATCAGCCCCGCGTCCAGCGGCTGGCGCAGGTCACCGGCCTCGGCCAGGCAGGCCTCGCGCTGGTCCACGACGACCAAGGCGCGCTGCACCGTCTTCGGTGGCACCTCGCACATCTGCGGCGTGTACGAGCCGATGCCGTTGATGTGCACGCCGGGTTTCAGGTCCGCATCAGTGAATACCGGCGACATGGCCGAGGTGGCCGTGCAGATCACATCGGCCTGGGCGACAGCGTCCGCACCCGGCGCCGCTTCCACCTTGCAGCCGAATCGACCGTTCATGGCCTGGACAAAGGCTTCGGCCCGATCAGGCGAGGCGTCGTAGACCCAGGCCTGGGTGATGGGCCGCACCGCGCACACCGCTTCCAGTTGCGTGCGGCCCTGCACACCGGCGCCAAAAATAAATGCAGACGACGCGTTACGACGCGCCAGGAGATCCGTGGCCAGACCCGAGGCCGCACCCGTGCGCAGCGCCGTCAAATGCTCGCCGTCAATGACCGCCTGAGGACGTCCGGTACGGGCGTCCATGACCATGACCAAGGCATCAATCATGGGCAGACCGTTGCCGGGATTTTCTGGATAGACATTCACCACTTTCAATCCGATACGGGCCGTGGAAGGCAGATACACCGGCATGAAGAGCGCCGTCCCCTTGTGATCGGGCACGGGCATGTTCACACGCAAAGGCGCCTGGGCCTCACCCGCCGATAGCTGTTTGAAAGCATCTCGCATGGCGTCAATAGCCGATGGCATGTCCAGACACTGGGCCACATCATCGGCAGAGAGAAACCGTAATGTCTCGCTCATGCCGCCCCCTATCTCAAGATAAATCCGTGCTTTAACGGATCATCGGGATCGATGTAAAAAGTGTTGATGCCTGTGATGTGGGCGTTGCCCTCCACCTCGGGAATCACTGCCTCATGGGGGCCAAAGCTGGTTTTCTCGATGGCCGTGGCCTTGAAGCTGGAGCCGATAATCGACTCGATATCCATAGGCGTGTTCATCTCCAGCTCGCCCTTGAAATGATGCAACGCCATGCGCGCAGATACCCCTGTGCCCGTGGGGCTGCGGTCCACCTCGCCCTCGGCAAAGATGCAGACATTGCGGGAATCGACGCCCTCAGTCAGGGCCGGACCGTAGAAAATGGTGCCGTAGAGGAAGTTCAGATCCTCTTCAAAGGGATGGACGATAGGTTTGGACGCCATCACCGCACGTTTGATGGCCATGCCCTTTTCGATGAGTTCACGGAAGTCATCGCCGGTCATCCCCACCTTGGCGTCCTCGGCCTTGACGAATGCATAGAACGCGCCGCCAAAGGCGATGTCATAGCGAATCTCACCCAGTCCGGGTACATCCACCACTTCGTCACGGGCAAAGAGAAAGGAGGGCACATTATGGAAGTAAACATTCTTGACATGGTCGTTTTCAATGCGGGCATGCGAGGTGATCAGCCCGGCAGGCGCGTCAATCTTCACCGTGGTCACCGGCGACTGCATGGGCACCATGCCTGTCTCCACGGCGATCTTGGTGACGGCGATGATGGCGTGGCCGCACATGGTGGAGTAGCCCTCGTTGTGGAGAAAGAGCACGCCAAAGTCCGCGCCTTCTGTGACCGGTGGCGTGACAATGCAGCCGTACTGATCGGCATGGCCGCGGGGCTCCCACATCAGGGCCGTACGCAAATAATCCAGGCGATCACGCATATCGCGGCGCCGCTCCAGAATCGTCGCGCCCTCAAGCTCAGGCAGGCCGGAGAGGTAGATGCGCAGCGGTTCACCGCCGGTGTGCGCGTCCAGCGTGACAATCTTCTGCCAGTGTGACGGCGGCGTATAATTTTCCATAATTTTCAATCGATCTAAAAAGGGTGTAGACATTGGGTGCTCCTTCTTCATCTTGCTCTATGGTGAATGAACCGTCACCTGTCATGCGGGACACGGTTCATTGGTTTTCGGCGCCCCTCGCTGCAGGGGCGTAAAATAAAATACGATCCAGAAATGCCTGTCTGCAAACCGGACAAAACGATCTCTCAATCATGTGATTCATCAAACATTCCATGGCCGGGCGATACACGCCTTTGGGCATATGCGCCGCCCCTTCAAAACCCCCCACCTCTCCCTGTAGACGCTGCATCCACATTTTTCTTTCTACCTGCGCCAAACGAAAGGCATCGCGACGTCGCGCAGTCCATCGCTGACGGGCCAATTCAATCACCTCTGTGCTCGCCCCGCCTTGCCGCAGGCTATCCAAAACGGCCCGCGCCACACGCCCCGTGGCGTAAAGCACGGCATCCAGGCTGTCCAGCCGCTTTTGCCCCCAGGGCGTGGGTATAGCAATGCCCGGAGTCACAGCCCATTGCCATTTAACCACCTCTGGATCAAGCAGCCGAGTGATATTGGGCTCATAGGGTTCCACGCCGGGGCGGTAGATCTCAGAAGCGGTCAACGCGGAAGACACATCACCGTAGTACTCATCGGCCAACCCGCCAAAACCGTGACCCAACTCGTGTAGAAACACCACATCGGCAGCGCGGCTGCCCGTGGTGAACATGGTGAACCAATTGTAAATACCATTGCCACCGAATCCGGGATCGTTCACCATGATCAGCACGACATCATAGGGCGCGGCCGCGGCCAGATTTCGCACAGCCCGGTTGGCTTCTGTGCCGAGATAATGATCCATGCCCAGGGTGCGATAAGTGGCGTTCAACGCCGTTCTGACAAAACGCCCACGCGCCGGGTCATCGATGCCTGACTCCTCTGATGCCTTGAACACCCCGCGGATATTGAAACAGTCCCTATGGGATTGAAAAGGCTCTACAGAAAAGAGCACCTCGGTAAAGCGTTGTAGATCGCCATCAAATTTATTCGATTCCTCTGCTGTATACCCTTCACCCAGAAAGACAAGGTCGACTTTTTCAGAGGGCGCACCGGTAATCTGCTGTTCGACGATGCGCACATCGGCGGGCAGGGGATCACGGTGCAGGTCCGGTGAAGCGGGATCGAGTATCTGTGCATGGCAGACTGTCCATAAGTTCTCTGGCGTGCGGCACTTCAGAATCCAACGCACACGATTACGCGGCATGGGAAGGCGTACGCTATGATGCAATGCGCGCACCTCACCGGCCAAAGCCGGCGGTGTAATGGCGTACTCGGAAAAAACTGAAACCATCTCAGAAGCGAAGATCAGCCGTCCTGAGGCGGGATCGATAATCTCGGTACGAAAGGCGCCGCGATGCGCTGTATCGATCAGCCTTAGAGGAGAGCCCGGCCATGGCCCCTCAGCCAGCAAGCGATCAAAAACAACCGTCTGCGTCTTGGCATGTCCGCTGATATAAAAATCGATGCGCAGCGTTTTTCCTGTGAAAAATTGATCGAAATTCACATCCTGCGCCCATAACAGAGGCGCAAGAAGACAGCACAGCATCGCTTGTAATTTCCGCACACCTACTCCCCTTAAAAAAACACGGCAGAAGGGTTACCCTCTGCCGTGCAAAAAACATAACTAATCAATGTAGAACTTGATCATACGCTCCACAGCCGCCCGGCAGACCGCGCAGTAGGCTTTGCGCACATTGGAAAACATCAGGCAGTGCAGCTCAGGACGGTAGAGCCCCTCAGAGGAGTAGCCCGCCCCTTCAAAAGCACCGACCTTGCCGGCCAGCGCCCTGTTCTCCTGATTGACGGCCGCCAGCTTTTTCTGCACCTCGACCAGTTCTGCCTGAAGCGCCTTGCGGGCATCGCTGCCCTTTTGGGCACGGCGGACATCGCCTCTCAGCTTGCCGGCCTTGGCGCCCAGTGCATCGTAGGCCTTTTTATTCCAGTCTGTGGGCACGTCCATGCCCGGGCTGACCAAGGCCTTCCACTTGACGTTTTCCGGGTCTAAAAGCCGCGTCACATTGGGCTCGGCCGGCTCTACACCGTCTGGATAGAACTCATTATAGGCCGTGGCCGAGGTGTAGTACTCATCGCCCAGGCCGCTGAAGCTGTGACCAAACTCGTGGAGAAAAACATTCTCAGAGAGTTCATGATTGACTGTGGTCAATCCATAGAAATTATAGATGCCGCCGCCTCCGTAGCGTTCATCATTGACCAGGATGACAATGGCGTCATAGGGCACGGCACCGGCAATGTCGCGATAGGCCTTGTTGTCCTCGGTGAGCAGATAGCGGGGAATGTCAAAGGCGTTGAAAGACGAAGAGACCGCGGTCTTGACGTAACGTCCCTGACGGGGTTCATCGACACCCGATTCTGCCGAGGGCAGCAGCACGCCGGTGATATTGAACCGGTGACGGTAGCTCTTGTAGGGCTCAATGGAGAAGAGCACCTCCACGTAGCGGTCGCAGTCTTTCTTAAACTGCTTGACCTCTTTGGTGGCGTAGCCGTCACCCACGTAAACCAGATCGACGCACTTCTGCGGCGCGCCTGATTCATGGGCTTTGTAGACGATCACACCCTGAGGCGGTCCCTCACGAAGAATATGATAGTCAGCCGGGTCGATGGTTTTCACCCAGGCCACGCGATAGATATTCTCTCTGTCACCTTTTTCCAGCACGAAACGGATGGGCCGCTTGGGCAGGGGCAGCAGCGCCGAATGGTGATAGCTGCGCTTGGCGCCCTCAATGGCCGGCGTGGTGGTAATGTACTCTCCGTAGATGCAGTCGAATCCCCGGCTGTAGATCAGCCGGTTGCTGGCCACGTCATAGGCCTTGATGAAGTAGGCGCCTTTGATGAAGTCATCGATAAGATGATTCGGGCTGCCCGCCCATTCACCTTCAATCTTGATCTGATCCAGCGTCACATCCTCTTCCTGGGCGTTGCCCGTGATGAAGAAATCGACGCGGAGCGTCTTATTTTCAAAATACCGATCAAATTCAACACCGCCGGCCAAAGCACTGGCAGACAACAAGATGATCAGCAACAATACAGTTTTTTTCATAATGCAACCTCTTAAAAAACAAATTAAAAGGTAAAGTTTAGCGTAAAAATGCGTACCCACTTTTACCTTTTCTACTTTTTACTTTTTACTTTTTACTTTTTACTTTTTACTTTTTACTTGGTCGCTATTTATTCGCCTTTGCACCAGGCTTCCACGTCGGCCACGGTTTTTGCAATGGGTTTGCCCAAAACGCGATGACCCGTCTCTGTAACCAGGAGGTCGTCTTCGATGCGAACACCGCCGAAGTTACGGAAGCTGAACACCTTGTCGTAATTGATGAACTCGGCGTGGCGGTTCTCGGCCTTCCACATATCCATAAGCTCGGGAATGAAGTAACAGCCGGGCTCCACAGTAAAGACATGACCCGCCTTGAGTTCACGGGCAAAACGGAGATAGGCCAGACCGAACTGATCGGAGCGCTTGACATTCTCGTCATAACCGACGAGATTTTCACCCAGGTCTTCCATGTCGTGCACATCGAGGCCCATCATATGGCCGAGGCCATGGGGAAAGAAGAGCGCATGGGCACCGGCGGCCACGGCATCGTCCACATTGCCTTTCATGAAGCCCAGATCCTTGAGTCCTGTAGCGATGATTTTGGCCGCCTCCAGGTGAATGTCGCGGTTGAAGAGGCCAGGCTTGTACATGGAAATGGTCTCCACTTGCGCCTTGAGCACAATCTCATAGATATCGCGCTGCGCAGGGGTAAACGTACCGTTGACCGGATAGCTGCGTGTGATGTCGGAGGCGTAATAACAGGGTGACTCGGCGCCGGAGTCGAGCACCAGGAGCTGTCCGTCCTGCATGAGATTGCCGTGCTTGTGGTTGTGCAGCGTCTCGCCGTGTACGGAGAAGATCACCGGGAAGGAGACATGGCTGCCGCGGGCCAGCACATAGCCCTCAATCGCGCCGTAAATCTCCTGCTCCAGCATGCCGGGCTGTGTGGTGCGCATGGCCAGCCTGTACATATCATAGCTGATATCCAGGGCTTTTTCGATCTCTGCCACCTCTTCAGCGGTTTTGATGTTACGCTGTTCCACCACTGCCTTGACCAATTTGAGCGAGACCTTGGCGTTGACCTCGTCTGCGGCAATGCCCAGAAGGCGTTGAATCTTCAACCTGTTGCCATCGCGTGACTGGGTCAGGTAGTGTACGTCGCGGCCGCTGCCCTTGGCCTTGTTAATCAGTCCAGCCAGCTCCGCCATGGGCCGTGCGCCTGTGAGTCCCGATTTCTGGGCCTTCTGCGCCATGGTCTCCTGCGGTCCCATCCAGATGATGTCATCCACAGTAAAATCATCGCCAAAGAGCCAGGCTTCGCCAGACTCGGTGTCGATCACTGCGGCCAGGCCGGGCACGTCATGGCCGATATAGTATAGAAAAGAACTGTCCTGACGGAAGGGATAGGGATTGCCGGCATAATTCATGGGCGATTCGTCATTGCCCAAGAGCAACACCAGGCCGGACTGCATGGCGCCAGCCAAGGCTTTGCGGCGCTGGATATAGGTTTTGTCACTAAACATAGGGAACTCCTGTCATGATTGATATCGAACAGCCTGCCGCAGGACCGGCCAACAGCGGGCTTTATCTTCTAGGCTTCATGGTTGGAGGGCATCTCCAGACCGTAGCCCTGTTTTTTATCTGCAATACGCAGTTGATAGGCAAGAAAAATAGACACAACGCCCAGGCCCACCAGCATGAGAATAGGCACGGTATAATTATAAACCGGCAGTTCATGGGCTATTTTCATCTCTTCAATTCGCATACTGACCTGTGAGATATCCACCCCAGAGGCCAACAATTTTTCACGGGCAGCCTGAAGCTCAGTGACCACGGTGGGATTGCTGAGATCCAGCACCTTGCCAATGCCCCAGAAGAAGGCAGCCAGACCGTAATTCTGAATGGTAAACATGGTGGCATAGGCCGTACCCAGCCGTTTTTCGGCAACAATTTTTGCCACTGCGGGCCACATGGCCGCAGGCACCAGGGAGAAAGCCACGCCCAGAGAGAGCAGGCCCACGTAGCCCAGAAACTTGGAGTTCAGCACCGACAGCGTGATGTGGGCAAAGATCAACAGCAATGAGCCGAGAATCATCAGGCTGGCGGCCTTGCCTTTTTTATCCACAATGCGGCCAAAGATGGGCGTAAAGAGAATGGTGCCCAGCGGGATAAAACTGGTGACCTTGGCCCCGTTGTTGAGCATGGCGTTAAGCTTGCCCATAAAATCCATGCCCGTCAAATCAGGCATGTTGTAGGAGAATCCGAACTTGTTGACCAAGAGGTCCGGCGCATACTGGATGAAGGGGAAGACAGCCGAATAGAACGCGACACAGAGCAAAGCGATGAGGATAAACGAACGGTTGGTGATCAGCTCGATGACGTCACTAAACTTGAATTGATCGTCCTCTGCCGGCCCCGATGTCGCAGCGGTCTGCCGGTCCAGCTTCACGTCAAAATAGAGATACATGATAAACATCAGCAGGCCCAGGCCGATGAGGCTGGCCGAGAAAGAGAGTCCGGCGGAGACGCTGCCCCTGGCAATCTCGAGGCCGAAGAAGTTGGTGCCCGCAGAGCCAAGGCGGCCGAAGGCCAGACTCACACCCATGGCCAGGGCCAATTCATAGCCCTTGAACCACTTGACAATAGTACGCGTCACCAGAACAGCCACAGTCTCCAGACCGATGCCGAATAAAATACGCCCGATGACCATAGACCTCAGCATGGACTGGGGGTCAGTACCAAACGTCCCTTTACTCCCCAGATAGACCACATAACCGCCAATGGTGGCAATGAGGCCGAAAATCGTTCCCGTCTTGCGAATGCCCCATCTGTCCAGCGCCATGCCGCCCAGAATGATCATCAGTGCCAGATTGGCCCAGGTGGTGGAACTGACCAGAAGCCCGAACTGGCTGCTGGTGAAGCCCAGTTCACTTTCAAATAACCCCTTCAAAGGGCCGAGGCAGTCCTGATACCAATACGTGCCGAATAATAAACCACTGGCCAACACCATCACCAGCCATCGGATCACCGCGGAATCATTGATTCGTTTCTCTGCAGTTGTCATCGTTACTCCTCCTGAAAGACAAGGTCGTCTGATACATTTGGATAGGACGTTGAGCAATACATATCATTTGAATCAGGCATAAAAAACTCCCCACAGCCATATCGAGCCGTGGGGAGCACACAATCATAGATAACGACGGGCCTTAAAATCATTCAGGAGACCGCCGGATTCCATTTAATGATTGGAGGGCATCTCCAGGCCGTATCCCTGTTTCTTGTCAGCCGCTTTGAGCTGATAGGCCAGGAAAATGGAGATCACACCCAGACCAACCAGCATCAACACCGGCACGGTGTAATCGTAATAAGGAATATCACCGTTCAGTTTCATGGCGACCATCTGATCAGAGATCTCACTGGCGCTCAGGCCCTGAGCTGCCAGTGTGGTCCGGACTTCCTGCACCTTGTTGACCACTGCGGGATTGGCCAGATCAAGCACTTTGCCAATACCCCAGAAGAAGGCGGCCAGGCCGTAGTTCTGAATGGTAAACATGGCGGCATAGGCCGTACCCAGACGATTCTCCGGGACGATCTTGGCCACTGAGGGCCACATGGCAGCGGGCACCAGAGAGAAGGCCACACCCAGAGACAGCAGACCCAGATAACCCAAAAAGACGCTGTTCAGCACAGACAGGGTGATATGGGCAAAGATGAGCAGCAGGGCGCCCAGAATCATCAGACTGGCAGCCTTGCCTTTTTTATCCACAATGCTGCCAAACACCGGCGTAAAGAGAATAGTGCCCAGCGGGATGAAGCTGGTCACCTTGGCGCCGTTGGAGAACATGGCCTGTATCTTCTCAAACAGTCCCATACCGGCCAGATCTGGCATCTGATAACTGAAACCGAACTTGTTGACCAGAAGGTCGGGGGCGTACTGAATGAAGGGGAACACAGCCGAATAGAACGCCACACAGAGCAGAGCAATGAAGATAAAGGAACGATTGGTCAACAGATCGACCAGATCCTTGAACTTGAACTGATCATCACCAGAGGCCTGTGACTGCTCTTTGGTCTCAAATTTCACATCAAAAAACAGGTAGACCAAGAACATGACCAAACCGAGGCCGATGAGCGATGCGGCAAAGGAGAGACCGGCGGAGACATTGCCGTTGGCCACTTCCAGCCCAAAGAAATTGGTGCCTGCGGAGCCCAGGCGGCCGAAAGCCATATTGATGCCCATGGCCAATGCCAGCTCATAGCCCTTGAACCATTTCACAATGGCGCGGGAGACCATGACACAGGCGGTTTCAAGCCCTGTACCAAAGAGAATACGGCCGATCACCATGGTGGTCATCATGGTTTTGGGATCTGAACCAAACGTACCTTTGGAACCAAAATAGACCATGAAAGCGCCTATAACAGCAAGCGAACCGAAGATGCTACCCGTCAAACGGGTGCCCCAACGGTCCAAGGCAATACCGCCCACAATAATCATGAGGGCAAGATTGGCCCAGGTGGTCGAACTGACCAACATACCGAACTGACTGCTGGTGAATCCCAGTTCTGTTTCGAACAGCCCCTTCAAAGGGCCCAGACAATCCTGGAACCAATAGGTTCCAAAGGTTAATCCGCTCAACAGAATCAGGACGAGCCAACGGTTCAGTGCGGAGTCATTAATTCTCTTCTTCGCTTGCTCCATAAAGCTGCTCCAAGGTTTTTTAATAAGGGTAATTTATCAAGAAGAGGTCTGGCGCAACGCCTCAACTTCTTCAATGGTCTTTGGTTTTTTCTTGCCCAGCAGCCGGGCGCCGTCTTCGGTGATGACAAAATCCTCTTCATTGCGGAGGCCGCCAAAGTCCCGATAGCTTTCAATCTTGTCGTAATTCAAGAATTCAGCGTGACGGTTCTCTCTCTTCCACAGGTCGATGAGTTCCGGAATGAAGTAAATGCCCGGTTCTACAGTGACGACGAATCCCGGTTCCAGCGGCCGCGCCAGACGCAGTGATTTGAGACCAAACTGCGTAGACTTGGCCTCGCCCGCATAGCCAACCCAGACCTCGCCCAGATTCTCCATATCGTGCACATCGAGGCCCATCATATGCCCGGTGCCGCACTGGAAGAACATGGCGTGGGCGCCAGCAGCCACGGCCTCATCCACATCGCCTTTCATGAAGCCCATATCCTTCATGCCCTGAGCAATGACGCGGCAGGCAGCCAGATGCGCATCGCGGAACGGCGTGCCCGGTTTCAGTTGGGCAATGGAGGCGTTGTGTGCATTCAGGGCGATGTTGTAGATCTCTTTTTGCCGCTCGGTGAATGTGGGATCCACCGGCATGGTGGACGAGAGATCACCGGCGTAGCCCATGGGCGTCTCTGCACCGGCGTCCAGCAGAAAGAGGTCGCCGGATTTCAGTGTATTGCCATGATAATGATTGTGCAGCGTCTGGCCGTTGATGGTAGCAATGATGGGAAAGGAGATGTCGCCGCCGGCAGCCTGGGCCACGCGCTGCACCTCGGCAGCCACCTCGGCTTCATTGAGACCGGGACGCACCATGCGGTAGGCGGCCAGATGCATATCCGTGGAGACCGATACGGCTCTGTCCAGCTCTTCAATCTCCTCGGCGCTCTTGATGTTGCGCTGATCCACCACGGCGCGGACCAGGTCCAGAGAGGCGGCGGATTCAATATTATCTATGGGCATGCCTAGAAGGCGCGCCAGTTTCAGCGTGTGCGTGTCACGGTACGGCGGCAGAAAATGGATGACGCGATTCTTGCTCAGCGCTTCGCGCACGGTTTCTTTCAACGAAGCGGCGGGTGCCGTATGTCCAACACCGACGGCTTCACTCCGGGCCTTCAGTGTGGGCTGTGTGCCCATCCAGACAATGTGATCAATGGTCAGCTCATCACCAATCACGGTCACCGTACCGGCATCGCAATCCATCACAGCGGCCAGATCGGCGTGATTGAGTCCAAAATAATAGAGAAAAGTAGAGTCTTGACGATAACGGTAGGTATTGTCTCTGTAGTTCATGGGGGCTTCATCATTGCCCAAAAGGACAATGATACCGGAGCCGACACGTTCCATGAGGGTCTTGCGGCGTGCCACATAGGTTTCTGCCTTAAACATCGGAGCTCCTCGCTTTGATAAGGGTCTGAGGGGAATGCCATGACACCCCACAGCCGCTGTTGAGGCCTACAGAGTGTCATAATCTACAAATTTTTACCTTCAAGAGCAATCCAATAATTGCATTTGGAAGGCGGTATCAGAAATAGGCCGGACCCCGGACCAGGAGGGTCCGGAATCCGCGATATCATTAGAAAGGGATTTGATTCCGCCCGCGCCCTGTGGACGCGGTGCAAATTAGAAATCCATGTGCTCAGTACGGAGAATCACCTCTTCCTGCAGCGCCGGAGAGAGGTCGATGAAGTAATCGGAGTAGCCGGCCACGCGGACGATGAGGTCGCGATAATCCTCCGGCGCCTTCTGCGCCTTGCGCAGCGTCTCGGCATCGACGACGTTGAACTGAATGTGATGGCCGTCCATGCGGAAATAACTGCGGATGAGATGGACCACCTTGTCCAGCCCGGCATCATCGGCCAGAAGCTGCGGGGTGAACTTCTGGTTCAACAGCGTGCCGCCGGTGCGAAGGTGGTCGATCTTGGCAGCCGACTTGATCACGGCCGTGGGGCCCTGCGTGTCCGCACCCTGCACCGGGCTGATGCCCTCTGACAGCGGCACCGTGGCCTTGCGGCCGTCTGGCGTGGCACCGATCACCGAGCCAAAGTAAACGTGACAGGTGGTGGGCAGCAGGTTGATGCGGTACTCGCCGCCCTTGGTGTTGGGCCGGCCGTCCACCGCAGAGAAGAAGGACTCGAAGACGCGGCGCGTATGGTCGTCGGCGCGGTCATCGTCATTGCCGTACTTGGGCGTATTGAAGAGCAGGGTGTTGCGCAAGTCGTCATGCCCCTCAAAATTATCTCTGAGTGCCGCCAGCATCTCGGCCAGGGGCACCGTTTTCTCCTCAAAGACATGGGTCTTGATGGCCGAGAGAGAGTCTGTGATAGTGCCCGTGCCCACGCCTTGAATATAGGAAGAGTTGTAGCGTGCGCCGCCGGCATTGTAGTCTGTGCCGGTGGCAATGCAGTCGTCGATCAAGAGCGACATGAACGGCGCAGGCAGCAAAGTGGCCCAGAGCCGCTCGATGATGCGGTTGCCCTTGATCTTGATATCGATGAAGTGGCGAAGCTGTTTTTCAAAAGCGTCATACAAGGCATCGTAGGTGGCAAACGACGTTGGATCGCCGGTCTTGAGGCCGATACACTTGCCCGTGCGGGGATCCACGCCGTTGTTCAGCATGATTTCGAACACTTTGACGATGTTGAAGTAGCCGGTGAGCACGTAGGACTCGGTGCCAAAGGCCCCGGTCTCCACACAGCCCGAGGCGCCGCCGCGGCGGGCGTCAACCATATCCTTGCCCATGCGCACCATCTCCTGGATGATGGCGTCGGTATTGAAGATGGAGGGCTGGCCAAAGCCGGTCTTGACAATCTTGGCAGCTCGCTTCACAAAGCGGTCGGGATTCTTCTTGGAGACCTGGCACATGGAGCTGGGTTGCAGGAGCCGCATCTCTTCAATGACATCGAGAATCTCAAAGGTCATGTCATTGACGGCATCTGAGCCGTCGTCTTTCACGCCGCCTACATTGATGAGGCAGAAATCCGTATACGTGGCCGACTCCTGGGCCGTGACACCCACCTTGGGGGGCGCGGGCTGATTGTTAAACTTGACCCAGAAGGCCTGGAGCAACTCTTTGGCGTGCGCCTCTGTCAGGGAGCCGTCGGCCAGACCCTGAGCGTAAAACGGCTGCAGGTGCTGGTCCAGGCGACCGGGATTGTAGGAGTCCCAGGTGTTCAGCTCCGTGGTCACGCCCAGATGCACGAACCAATAATACTGCAGGGCCTCTTGAAAATTACGCGGGGCGTGCTCGGGCACATGCTGACAGACCGCGGCTATGGTTTCCAGCTCGGCTTTGCGATCAGCATTACCTTCTTTGGCGGCCAGATCACGCGCCAACTCCGCGTAACGCTTTCCGAGAATGATCAGCGCCTCTGCCGCGTGGCGCATGCCGCGCAGCTGCTCACGCTTGTCCAGGGCCCTGTCGTCGTTGAGGAAATCGAGTTTGTCCATGGCCGTGTCAATATCGGCAATGAAGTCTTTCATGCCTTTGCGATAGATCTTGCCGCCGTCCACGGTATGCCCCGGGGCGCGCTGCTCCATGAACTCGGTGAACACGCCGGCTTCATAGGCGTCTACCCAGCTGTGATCGACTTCAGACAATAGCTTCTCGCGCAGCGAACGCCCGGACCAGAAGGGGATGATCTCCTCTTCATAGACTTTGCGGATGGCGTCATTGGCGGCGTAGGGAATCTTCTCCCGCGAGTCCAGAATTTCCAGATCCTGCATGCTGTGAATACAGATCTCGGGATAGGTGGGCGTGCCCTTGGGCGCGTCGCCTTTCTCACCCACAATGAGTTCTCCTGCACCGAGATGCAGTGTTTTATTCTCAAAAAGATGCTTCAGCAAGAGCCCCCGCGCCACAGGAATAGAGACTTTATCCGCCTGGCCCGATTTATAGAAATCCGTCAGGAGAATGGCACGCTCAGCAGAGAGATACGGCGGCCGCTCAAGGCTCTCAGTGCGCAATTTTTTAATACGATCATTCATCTCTATCCTCCAATGCTACAGTTGAGTCCCTTGTCTGTGAAAAATGCCCGGAGTACCGACATGCGTTCTGCTGTGGGCACAGCCAGACCGGCAATGCGGTTTTCCCTGTCCAGGCGTTTATACTTCTGATCACCCAGATGGTTCAAAGCCAGAATGGCGATGTCTCGCAGCGCCGGACGCTCCACCATAAAACGGGCGATGGCCTCCAGGTTCTCCGGCGTGTCTGTGATGCCCGGCACGATGGGCACGCGCACCGCCACCCTGGCGTCCGATTGCGCCAGAGAATCCAGATTCTCAAGCACAGGCGCCACCGGCGTCCCCACGTATTGCCGATGTGCCGCGTCATCCATGAGTTTGAGATCGTAGAGAAAGAGGTCGGTCAGCGGCATCACACGCTTCAATACAGAAGGCGATGCAAAGCCGCTGGTATCCACGGCTGTGTGAAAATCGTATCGTTTGGCCGCCTGAAGCAGGGCGACGAGAAAGTCAGGCTGCATCAGCGGCTCGCCCCCGGAAAAGGTCACACCGCCGCCGGACTCATCGTAGAAAATCTCGTCTTTCTTGACCTCTTCTATGACCTCACGGACAGTCATGAACCGGCCCACACGACCATCGGGGCCGGCAAAAGCTGAGAAGGGTTTGCTGGCTTCATGGGCGACAGGTTCCGGCGCCGGACGCTGGCTCTCGGGATTATGACACCACCAGCAGGAGAGCGGACATCCCTTGAGGAACACCGTGGTCCGAATACCCGGCCCGTCGTGCAAAGAATATTTCTTGATGGAGAAGACCGCACCCGACAGCTGTTTGGCCTGTTTTTGCGTTATTTTATCCATGTAAAAAAGATAGAAAAATCAGGGTGAAGTGACAATCGGGGAAAACCTGATAGGGCTCTCCCTGCTGTCTGTCACCCTGCTTTTACACAGCTTTGACAATACCCGCCCCAGGAATGCATTACCTTATTTGAGATCGATTCAACGACCCATATGAGGAGTATCACCATGCTGACCGAACAACTACCCCCATTGCAAATCAACGGGCTCACCGTTCAGAAACCCATTATTCAAGGCGGCATGGGCGTGGGCATCTCTTTGGCCGGACTGGCGTCAGCCGTGGCCGATGCCGGCGGCATGGGCGTCATCTCTTCTGTGGGCATTGGTTTTCTGAAACATGGGTCCCAGCATTTTGTCCGCGGCCTGAACGCAAAAGTGCTCCGCGAAGAGATTCGCCTGGCCCGCTCACGCACATCCGGTGTACTGGGTGTCAATATCATGGTGGCCATTACAGACTTTGAGGATCAACTGGAAGCGGCCTTTCAAGAAGAAATCGACGTGGTGATCATGGGCGCCGGTCTTCCGCTGAAAATGCCCAAATCCATCGATCTGAAAACCGCACACACACGCACGGCCGTCATTGTCTCCTCAGGACGGGCCGCCGGACTGATCTTCAGGCAATGGGCAAAAAACTTCAACCATGTCCCTGACATGGTTATTGTAGAAGGACCGCTGGCCGGTGGGCACCTGGGCTTCAAACGGGAACAGATTGAAGACCCCGCCTTCGCCCTTGAAAATCTGATTCCTGATGTGCTCAAAGCGGTTGAACCCTACCAGTGGAAGTTTGACAAAGACATTCCCGTCATCGCAGCCGGGGGTATCTGGGACGGCGCCGATATCCGCCGCTTCCTGGAGATGGGCGCCGCAGGCGTACAGATGGGGACACGCTTTGTCACCACGCAGGAATGCGACGCCTCTCAAACCTTCAAATCCACCTATATCGAGGCGCAACCCGATGACATCACCCTGATCCAGAGCCCTGTGGGACTGCCGGGTCGCGCCATCAGAAACCACTTTCTCGATGAAGTCAGTGCCGGTGTTCGCAAACCGATGAGTTGTCCTTGGCACTGCCTGAAAACCTGCAATGTCACCACCTCACCTTACTGCATTGCCCATGCGCTGATGAACGCCCAACTGGGCAATATGGCCGAAGGCTACGCCTTTGCCGGCGCCAATGCCTGGAAGGCAAGGGAGATTGTTTCCGTGGATACACTATTTAAAGCACTGGCGCAGGAATTCTACAAATCTCACGAAATGGCGGTTATGGAACCCGCCCTGACATAAAGCATCTCCTGTAACAAACAGAATATAAAAAAGGCACCCGTTTTGGGCGCCTTTTTTTGTATCAGACAATGCGTGGCAATCAGTCAGAAATTGTTAAATAAACCAGGGTCTGATTGAGCAACTGATAGGCCACCTCACCAAAGGTAATAGGCCCGGTAATATCACCCGTCTTCTTTCCTTCGAGTTCTGAATGAAGATAGTTCAAAATACAGTTGCACGAAAAAAGAATCTGGTCGGTGCCGGCTTTGGGGATTTGTGCAATAAACTGTTCAACGTAATTTTCAATGGGCCCGGCGTGTTTGTAGACCATGCCCTTGAACACCGGCGCATAGAAACTGACTTCCCGCTTCTCTTCATCAATAGCCTGAAAACTGGTATTGACACTGACCCCGTAATAATCCGCCACCAGGGGAAGGCGTGTATCACATTTCTTCTCAATCAGATAGTCCGCAAAGTTCACTTTATGACCATTGATCTCCACATCGGCCGCAGTGAATCCGTCATCGAGAAAGACAATCTCATCCCCATCACCCTGCTCAAAGATATTGATGATATTGACATCTGCAATTTTTTGAGGGGGCAGCTTGGCAATCAGCACGACCGCACCCTCTTCATGAACCGTGAGATTGGAACCATTATAAACCTTGGGTGTGACTTTGCCCAAATCATCAAGATTGACGCCCGCCACCCACCCGATGAGCGGGCGCGTGCCAAAACCCTCATAAGACGGCGAATTCAGGGAGAAAGAGAGATGGCTCTCTGAAGAGGCCGGCAAGATGACAAATCCCACGCAGTGGTCATCAATCTCCTGATAGATTCGTTTCAGTGATTCGGCATCAAAAACCCGAATCGAAATGTCTTCAACATAATCTGGCAATTCAGTAACACAGATCAACTCCTGGGTAAACAAGCCGCCATCATCTCCGACAAAATAAGGAATCGTGCCGGCAATCCATTCCCCTTTGGGCAGTTGTGACAACACCTTCTCATCTCCAGCCAAGAGTAGCTTTTTCCCGGACTGAATCATCGCTTTCACATCATCCACTGTATACATCACGCGCTTCATGGCCGTCTCCTATCCGAACAATTTTTTAATATCATTTTGAACCTTGGGAAGATTCTGATTTTTCACAAAAATGGTCCGCAGCTCCTCAGCACTCTGCGTCAGGTTGAACTGCTCGCTTCTGCTGAATACCTGCAGACGCCCAATCGTCATTTTGATCGGCAAAAACTCAAATTCAATTCGTTTCTTCCCCATCAGCAGATCAGCCCAGATACCGTGGCTGCTGGCCGGAATGTTCATCTGTACCTCCAGTTCATTATCGATCACCAGGAATATGTGGCAGTTCATTGGCAAATACAATACCAAGAAAAGGCAAGAGTACCGAACCCCTCGTCTGGAAGCAGAAACCGAACTTCAATAAAACACAAAAAGGCCGATGCCGACAACACGATTCTCAAACCACTGTCATCGACCTGTACAAATAGAAAAGCCCGACGCAAGCCGGGCCTTTCAATTTAAAATGATATTGCTTGAACTATGGCCAGACCTTCAACGGATGGGCCTCGGTATTGAAGACGGTTTTCTCGAGTTGAATGGTCTCCGGCGGTGCAAAGAGCAGATAACTGTACTTTAAAGTCTCTGCCAGGAAGAAACTCTGCATGGCGTCTTCTTTCTCCATGGTTTTCACACTCTTCAAATGGGCATAGCCCACATCGTGACGACAGTAGCGCACCAGACTCTCAAACATGGTCTGCCCCATCTTCCGGTATGTTTCATCCCCGGTGAGCCGCAAAAGATAAAACGCCGACTCAATATTCTCCGGCCGCAGCACATAGCTGTCCCAGGTATTTTCCAGGGACACATAGTTTAATCCTTCAGGCTCAATACCATGCAGCGACCACATTTTAAAATTGCTGGCCTGTAGTTTTGCAGCTCGATCTAGATCGCCTGACAGAGCCAACGTACCGGCAAAGAAGGCGTCCAGGGCACCGTAAAAAGTGCCGGCAATTTTTCCATCGGACATGTCTCCGCGGCCGTACCAGAAACCGGTCTCCATCTCATGGGCGAGATATCTGTTCAGTGCCGCGATATGCGTCTCCCACATGGCCTTGAGATCTTCGTCACCGAACATCAGCCAGCCTTTGAAGAGATATTCATAGTAGGAGTCGATCATGCCGCCGATATGCGTCGCCGGGTTGGTCCACGCCCCTGAGGTGACGTCAATCTGCTGGCCCACCAGATCGATCGACGACCGCTCCTCAAACAGAACCGTCAATGCCCGCTTGGCGATGCGATAGTAACGGGCATCGCCGGTCTCTCGGGAGAGCGTGCCGAATTCAAGGATGTAGGTGCCAATCTCAGCCGGATTGCTGATCGGATCGGCCACTTCACCTGTGAGCAGGTTCACATAGCGATAGGGCATGCCCGTGGGAGAACCGAAGGCGGGCAGCAGGCGGTCGGCCAACTCCTTGGCCAGGTTAAGGAAACGGTGATCGCCATCGAGCTGATAGGCTGAGAGCAATCCACCCAGCAGGCGGATGTTGATCTCGAAGACCTGCACTTTCATGTCGTAGTCGAAACGCAACTGCTCAAAAATCAGCGTCTTGGCCTCTTCCGCTTGCGTGTCTAAACCCATGATTTTCATGGTGCTGAACGCATCCACCGGGGTCATCAGAAGAGAATGCGCGTGCCAGTCGTGATGGCCTTTGCTCAGCGGCTTCAAATCGTCGTGGCCCCAGGCGTAGGTTTTGTAGCCGTTCCAGGCGTGAAGAAATTCCTGTTTGACTGCATCGGCCATGGCGGCGTGGTCTGCGGTTTGCCTGGGCTGGCAGGCGGCCAGAAGTAGAATGGGGATGAGAATCAGTCGAATCATGAGCAGCTCCCGGTGAATTAAACAGACACGGAATGTAATTTACGATCATTTAAGATACAGCATTTTACACGTTCGCACAAGCCTGTCAGCTCTCAGGCAGCAGGTATAAATGCCGCTGGGCAACTCTTTGGGTTCAAAATGGAAACGGTGCACCGCGGGGGCCAGTTCGCCATCGTGAAGCACGGCCACCTGCCGCCCGCGCATGTCATAAATCCGACATACAATGTGCTGCCTTCTGGGCAGCTCTACCGTGATCACCGTCGATCCGTTGAAGGGGTTGGGATAGTTGGGACGCAGTGCCAGACGATCGGGCAGGGTGATGTTCTCTTCCCCGATGGCGGTCAGCAACACCCGCACTTCTGGGCCGGGCACGCCCTCATTCTCGTGTATATCGACAGCAGAGACGGCGTATCCCGCCGATGCCGCGTCGCCGGGCGCCTCATCGGTATAGCCAGGCACGGCGGAGCGGCCGATAGCTTCTCCATTACGATAGATGCGATAATTCGCCACGTCTGGCGCATTGGCGGGCAGCCATGTGAGCTGCACCTGATTGTCGATGAACTCACCTGCCACGCCACCCGGCGCAGGCGGCGCCAGATTGTCCACGCTCCAGGCGCTGTCCGGGGCCGAGTCGATGAAGCTCACCCCATCCGGGTGATGGGCGGAGACCATGAAGTAGTGCAGGCCCGGCGTGGTGGAGATCGAATCGTAAAGCGTGGGCACGGCGGCCATGTAGGCGGCATAGTGATGGGCGGGCATGTCGGCCACCCACTCCCAGTTAAATAGTCGACCGTTAACCACTGTGGAACGGACTTGGCGGGTTGACGGTTTGGCCGCGGCACCGCCGGGCAGCGCCCGCCAGAGGCTGTAGGTCTCAATTTGCTGGCCGATGTCCAGAAACGATGCATCCCAGTGCAGCTGCACAGCGCCGCCCTGATCGTGGGGCACATCCATGCATTGCGAGATGATAGGCGCCGTATTCAACCGATAGGCCATCACCAGCCCGCTGGCACGGCCCTGCTGCGAAAATTGCTTCCCGACAAAGAGATAGTCCTCATTCATGGCCACGGACACACCGAACAGCCCCAGATAAAAGGGATTGCGATCATAAAATGTACCGCAGGCATACCAGCTGTTTCCGGCCTGCCTGTAGAGATAGGCCGCCCCCTGAAACTCATGCCAGGCCGAGAAATGCTCTGCACCCACTGCCAGATAGTTGTTGCCCAGGGCGATGTCATGGCCGAAACGGTCCATGCCCTGTCCCGGCCTGGAGTGCAACGTCGCCTCAAGGAGAAAGTCACCGTCCTCTCTGTAAACATACACCTTGCCGGCCTGCTCCCCCTGAGCCGGAAAATCAGAAGACACGGCCAGGCGAAGCTGACCGGAATCAAAATAATGGAGGTCCACTGCACGGCCAAAATTCAAACGCTCCACCGGCGCCGGAGGCAGGAGCTTCTCATCCTCCTGCCATAGTCCGCCGGAATCTTTATAGAGATACACCGCCCCGGCACCGTTTGCGGCATCGTCGTCCCCACGGGCGCCCACGGCCAGATAACGCCCTGTCACGCTCAACGCACGGCCAAAGTAATCCTGCCGCTCGCTCTCATCGGGTTGCAGGGTCTGCTTCAACAGCCAGCTGGACCCGCTCCGTTCATACACATAGACCACGCCGCGCCAGCGGTCCGTGCCATAGGCGCCGACAAAAAGAGAACCGCCGCTAAAAGCCATACAGTGACCATAATAGGCGCCGGGCGCCAGTCCTGGGGGCGTCAGCTTGCTGTGCAGCAGCCAGTCATCACCAATTTTATCAAAGACATACACAGCACCGGCATTGCTTGAATCGCGCTGAAGGCCTGTGGCGCTGACAAAGGCCATACTGGAGCCGATGGTCACATTGTGGCCAAAATAGTCATAGGCCTGAAGATCATGACCGAAGAGCTCTTTCTGCTCAATCCACTGTCCGTCCTGTTTTTTAAAGATATAGGCCTTACCCGAGGACGTGCCATAGGCATCGTTGTTGGGGGCGCCGACGATGAGCCAATCCCCCCAGACATCCATGCGCATGCCAAAGGCCTCACCCTGTTCACCGCCCTGGGGAAGGATGATGGTTTCCGTCTGGGCAACGGCCCATTGCGCTGTCATCGTTATAACACATGAAAAAAATACTGCAATCTGGCGGGTCCGCATCTCAACCTCCTGTCGTTTATCGTCTATGATGAAACGCAGGGGAGAGCCAGCAGTCGGGGTGTAAAAATTTAGCTGTAAAAGGGGATGTATACTGAATAATAGAAAAAGAGTGATGCCATTGCAACTCTTTTCCGGTCTTAAATGTCGGAAAAATCGAGTCCGGTGAGTCCCTCTCGGATGGCATATTTGGTGAGGCCGGCCACAGAGTGTATTCCCAGTTTACGCATGATATGCTGCCTGTGGGTCTCGATAGTCTTCACAGAAACCGCGAGTTTATAGGCAATTGTTTTGGTATTGTCGCCCTCTGCCATGAGCTGAAGCACCTCGCGCTCACGGGCGGTGAGCACAGAGCGCCTGCCGCAGGGCGGTTGACACTGTGAGAGATGGGCGATGGCGCTGCTGAGGTAACATTCCCCGCTACGCACCGTCCGGATGGCCTCGGCCAGTTCCTCAAAGGCGCTGTCTTTCAAGAGATAGCCTGAGACGCCCAGGCCCAGCAGCTCCTGCACAAAACGGCGGTCTGAGTGCATGGAGAGAATGATGATATCCAAATTGGGGTGCTCACGGCGGAGCAGGCGCGCCGCCTCAATGCCGTTGAGGTCGGGCATGGAGATATCCAGAATGATGACGTCCGGCGTTTCCGATTGCACCAGGGCAATGGCCTCTCGCCCGTTCACGGCCTCGGCCACCACGGTCATATCGGCCTCCAGCGCCAGAAGAGAACGCAGCCCCTGACGGATGATCTGGTGGTCATCGGCCAGCACAATACGGATGAGATCACTCAAGTCCTGCCTCCTTCAGCGGCGCCCAGAGCCGGATCTGCGTGCCGGTTGACGGGGCAGTATCGATAGACATGCGCCCCCCGCTGTGGCGCAGCCGCTCACGGATATTGAACAAGCCGAATCCGGAGAGCACATCGCCCGCATGATGCAGAGCCGTCTCGTCAAACCCGATGCCGTCATCAGACACCGTCACCGAAAGGCATGCCCCATCGCGTTTCAAGGCGAGATGCGCCGACTGGGCCTGTGCGTGCTTGACAATATTCATCAGCAGTTCACGAACCGCCTGAAAGAGCAGCACTTTCAGCTCCTCTGACAGGGGTTTGGGGGCCTCGTCCTCAGAGAAATCGATGCGCAGGCCGTAGCGTTCTGTAAAATGCTCGGCCAGCCAGCCCACAGCCGCCTCAAAACCCATCTCATAGAGCAAAGGCGGGCTGATCTCCACCATCAAAGACCGTGTGGCCGCTATGGCACTTTCTGTGAGCTGCCGAATCTCCGTGACCTCAGGCGCCCACACGGAACGGGCCGAATGCTGCTCCAGCGCCCCCAGTTTCATCTTCATCAAGGCCAGAATCTGGGCAATGGAGTCGTGCAGCTCCGTGGAGATGCGGCGCCGTTCCTTCTCCTCGGAGAGCGAGAGCTGCGCGGCCAGAGAGCGGAGTTCATCCTGATAGGTCAAGAGCTGCGCCTCTGCGGCCTTGCGCCCGGTGATCTCCTTCACCGTACCGACATAATATTCAATACTGCCGTCTTTGCGGCGCGAGGCCCTGGCGTTCTCTGAGATCCAGATCACGCTGCCGTCACGCCTGTAGATGCGCGACTCAAAATTCTCCAGCTCCCCGTCGCGCTCCAGTGCCTCTAAAAACTGTCGACGCCGCCCCTTATCCACATAGAGCTGCTTTGCAATATCCTGTAGTTCACTGTATAGCGTTTCCGTGCAGTCATAGCCATAGATAGTGGCCAGCGCCGGATTGGCCAAAAGGTGTTTGCCATCGGGTGTGGAATAGAAAATGCCCATCACGGCATTTTCAAAAATGAGGCGATAGGACGCGTCGTCTGTTTTCATGCGGCTCCCTGATTGGACAACGCAATATACGCCGGGCGGCCTAAAAATGCAATATGTGATCACACCGGACAGGCCCTCGCCCCTGCTGTTTCTTTCTACGACGAAACCGACACGGCCCATAAAACGGAAAAGGCACCGATGCGTCGGGCCCCTGTCACTCAGGGGCGGCCTGTCTTTTTAAAGACAAAGGCCGACCGGTCGTGTTTGGCCACTGCCCGGAGAAATGCCAGATACTCCCCATAGGCCCCGCTGGGGATCAGTCGCTGGTCGTAACGGAACTGCCGCACGTAGAAGAGCCGCCCCGATTGAACGCTGTGCGATGTGATAAACCGGCCGAACGCTTCTTGAATCTGTTGTGGCTCCGGCGCCGCCTCCAGCACGTAGCCTTCGGGTATATCCAGTTCAACCGTGTCGCAGTCGGCATAGCGATAGCCGTGGTACACCGGAATCTCCCGCCCGGCTTCACGGGGAATATCATCGGCGTCTTTCCGGTTAAAAAACGAGGGTTTGACAAAGAGTCGCGAAGCGCGACCGCTGATAAACTTTGAATATGTCCCACAGAAATCAATCTTCACCGGAGCCTCAAAAGGGGGATCCACATGGGCCAGTCGCAGGGAATCAAGGCGCACTGTGGGATGATGCTTCCTGAGCACCGTATTCATCCAGCGTTGCCGCTCTTTATTGGATTTCCCATTGAGGCGCCGCCGCAGCCAATTGCCCTGATTACCGCTCAGCGTCAACCGGCCGTCCAGGGCCAGGTTGCCCCCTGCCGTGATTCTGCCGCTGACATAACTGCACCAGCGGTTCTCATCGGCCGTGCTCAAAGGCGTATAGGCCAGATGCCCACCATCCTCTTTCACCAGCAGCACGTGACAGCCCTCATCCTGATAGGGCAGCTCACCGGCGGGCAGCAGGTCGGCCGTGCACTCCAGCCAGAGGCTGTCGCCTTCGACCAGGGCCAGGGCCATGACATGATTGAAATTGTCTTCAATCACAGCCGGGTCCACCACGCCGTTGGAGCGTGTCTTGATCAATACGGGATAGGCCTCAATGCCGACATAATTCAGCGCGGAAACCATCAACGTGGTCAGCCCCTTGCAGTCGCCGTAGCAATTCTGATAAACCAGAGAGGCCGAATGCGGCTGCCACCCCTGCATGCCTAGTTCGATAGCGGCGTAGCGCGTCTTGCGCTGAAGCCAGGTATAGATCTCGGCCGTCTTGGCCTTCTCACTTAAACCCGAGAGGGGCAGCGCATCAATCTCAGCGGCCGCTTCAGGCGGAAGCCCATAGCGCCCCCGGGCCAGATCACCATACCAGGCCCCCAGAGACTGCCAGCTCCCCGCATTGCAGGTGGAGTGGCCCAGCTCAAAACGTCGGGGGGCAAAGCGTAGAAAAATTGGCGACGCCCACTCCGGCGGACAGTACATGAGAGGCTCCACTGCCGCCAGTGTGTCCAGCGACCAAATCAGCGTTTTGGCCTCGCCCGATGGGGTCAGCGTGGGTTTCTCAGTCAATCCCCGCTGCGAATGCCTGAAGCCCACAGGCTTGTGAAAAGTCAAAGTGTATGTCGATTTAAAGACGGGCACATCCTGCTGCGGCGACCAATGCGGCCAGAAGAAGAGGCTGCTCATCTCCTGTTCTATGGTGTAGGCCACGCGATAGGGATAGGCCTTTCTGGCCACGTCCATCCAATGCACTTTCAAATCATTATAGATGACAGCGGCACTTTCCATGGACGCGGTCTGCACATCCTTCAACTTAAATTGCCCCACCACCTTGCCCGCACCGTCATATACCGCCACATCAAAGCGCTTTAGCTTGACATATTGAGACGAATAGGCCTGAATCACGGCCCAGGCCGCCCCGGCGTCATTGTTGATATTTACAACGCGATGCAGCCCATACCGCATTTTATTCTGACCGTAAATATCCACGGTGTGGCTGTCACGCAACACCATCGCGTCGGCATCGACCTCCCACGCTGATTCCGATTGGGCCAACGCCCCCGATGGCGCCAGCAGACACAACGCACAGACACCGCCGCACAGTGCGCCCCAGATCCGTCGGCCGATCAGGCTCCGTTTCACGCTAATCATTGTCCGCACCGGCAGTCACCTTGCGCACCACCACCTGTCGCTGATCGCCGGTAACAATCTGTTCATAACCGTCCTTGAAATGCAGATAGGCTGTGGACGGATAGAGATCACCCTGCAGCTGGAAATAACGGCTAAACATCAATGTCTGCGCCTCCAGATTGCATGTCGATGAATATCTGAACTGCTTGTTGTTCATGCGACTGGGCCTGGGCAGTTCCTCTGCTGTGAAGCCATGGGGCAGCACCCACTGCACAATCTCATTATTGGTGATGCGATAGTTGAATTCAATGGGCAGCTCCCGCGTCTCCCGCGTGAAGGGATTCTCCTCCTGGCAGTGATAAATCGACGGCGTAAAATAGGCCATATCGCCGGTTTGCTGCCACTCGTTCCGGGCCGAGAACACCACATGAAGCACCAGCGGGACCTCCACCTGCTCCAGGTTTTCCACACGGACAGAGTCGATGCTTAGCTCGGCAAAACGGGACTCCAGCAGCGACTCCACAAAGGGCTCGGCGCCGTCGGCCTTGACCCGTGCGCGGACGGATATCCCTCTGTAATCCTCATATCGCAACGTGGACTCCCCCTCAAGATGGCCGTCTGCATCCAGCTTGACAAGGGTGTTGGCATAACTCATATTGGCTTTCCGCGATGTAGGAATGGCAATCATCTGCTCCAAATCATCGGAGACAACAAACCCCAGGCCACAGGCGTCCTGTGCAGGAAGGAGGCCGAAGGGCACCTCGGTGTAGCTGGCGTCAAAAAGCTTCATATTTCTGAGTGGGCCATGCCCCACAATGATACGGTTAAACTGACTGAGTCTTGGCCAGAACTCATCCACGCGGCCATGGCTGCGCGTGCTGATCAGCACGGGACAGCACGGCACTTCCGCCGCTTCAAGCAGCGCCATGGCCAGCCAGTTCTTCTCCACACGGCTGCCTTTTTTTTCTTTGATCACAGCAAGGGGTTTTCGCATTTCATCGTGAATCAACCCCGCGTACTCATCATTCAGTATGTGTTTTCTGATGTAGTTGTAAATGGCCTCAACTTTTTCTGGATTGGTGGTGCAGCCAGCCGTCAGACGCACGGCGGCAGCCTGGATTGTCTTGTTTTTCTTGAGATGACGCTTCCTGAAATTGCGCACCATCTCGGCTATATCTTTCCACTCCTTGATAAATGTAACATTTGTATACTGATCTCGATAGCCTACAATCTGGAATGAAATCTCTTTGCGGTAGTCATCGAGATTAATAATATAGGGTGCATTTTCCAACGCTTCCACATTCATCATTTTCCAGGTATAAAGCAAGGGATACTGGCGGGTATTGGCGGCTACTTTCTCTTCCTTGTACTCTTCAATCTCATGACCCCCAATATTTTTTTTAAATGCCCTGTAAGTAAAGCCCGATGGAATCAACACACTGATCTGACTATGACAGGTGAACAGACCGTTTTGAAACGCCCAGGGCTCCAAGTTCCCAAAATGCTCACTGGTCTTTCGATATTTATACTCAATCACGGCACCGGGTGTCACGCCGGGCATGGTAAACACCTTATACTTCCAATTTCGATTCTGCTCATCATAGATACTTTTCTTGCTGAGCTTGATCTTCTTCCCGCCGGGCAGAATGGTATGCGCCTTCAGATCACGCAGTTTGTCTTCATGCCAGTATGGAATACGAATGTCAGCCTGCGATTTCCCGTTTTCCGTCAAAACCTTGATACGGACACGATGATTAAATTCGATATGCAGCCGATTTCCCAGAACAATTTCCATATCCACTGCATCGAGCAGGATCACGGCCTCTGCTTCTGGCGCCTCCGCACACTGCGTTGCAACAAGCCATTCAGGCGCCACCTTCCCCCATTTGGGCAATGGGGGACATTTTTGATTTTCCTGGGCAAGACTGAGCCCCAAAATGCACAGCACACCCAAGACAACACGAAACGGACAACGCATCATGAACAACCTCCCGGTAATAATGCAACAAACAGGACGAAAGCAACTTATAGAATCATTAAAAATAAGACGGGAATCTTTATATAAAAACATATCACTTGAAAGCAACAAAATCAAGCACTAATTATCAATGATCTCTCTGATCTCCCGATTCAACTTGACTTTAGGCCGCTAATTTATTAAAATCATGTAATTATCCCTTTCTTTTTGCTAAAAAACTGGACAACACATGCCACGTGCACTCAAAGTTGTTTTATTACTCCTTTTATTGGGATTCATCCTCTTCATGGCACTCTGTGGAGTAGGATTTCAACTGATTCGCCGGACCCTGCCACAAACAGAAGGCACTGTCTATGTAACGGGATTATCCCAACCTGTTGATATCTACCGCGACGGCTATCATATCCCCCATATCCTGGCCCAATCTGACGAGGCCGCCTATTTTGCCCAGGGCTTTGCCACCGCCCAGGACCGCTTATGGCAGATGGATCTCTGGCGCAGGGCCGGCTGGGGCCGGCTCTCACAGGTATTCGGCCGAAGCACACTGTCACAAGACAGCCTGGCCGTGATCATCGGGTTTGGCAGAACCGTGCGGGCGCTGGAGCAGCAGATCACTCCCGAGACCCGTCGCCAGCTCACCGCCTATGCCAACGGCGTCAACGCCTTTCTCGACTCAAATCGCGGCAAACTGCCTATTGAGTTCATGATTCTGGGCTACAAGCCCGCACCCTGGACAGTGGCCGACTGCCTGATGATGACACGCATCCTCGCATGGAATCTCAATCAGGGCTGGCCAACTGATGCTGTGCTCACAGAAATTTTCAGACAGTTAGGCCCCGCTGCACTGGCCGAACTCATGCCACAGATCGACATTGCATCCTACACCGACAATGGAATTAACAGAACAGCGCTGCCCGCCTTCAACCTGGACGCGCTGGCGGGACAGGCCGCTGTAGGCGGCTCCAACGGCTGGGCCATCTCCGGGGCACGGTCGACAACCGGCCGCCCCCTGCTGGCCGGCGATCCCCACACCGCCCACATGCTCCCTGGACTCTGGCATGAGGTGCACCTCTCCGGCGACGGGCTGGATGTGACCGGTCTGGCTCTGCCCGGTCTCCCGGGCATTTTGATGGGCCATAACGCCGCTATTGCCTGGACGGCCACCCATCTCCCCGCGGATGACGCCGATCTCATCTGGCTCACCCCCAATACGCCGCTTCAAACTGTGCAGGAGACCATATATCTCCCCCGCGACTCCGTGATCCACGTCACGGTGCAGATCAGCCCCCAGGGACCGGTGGTCAACGACCTGCTGCATATTGACAGACCGCTCTTGGCCCTGCGCTGGTCCGGCCATGACCTGGCCGACGATGTGGCCGCGCTGCGCACTGTGAACCAGGCGGGCGACTGGAAGACATTTCGATCCGCACTTTCAATATTCCGCCTGGCGCCGTTTCACTTTCTCTATGCTGACACCAGCGGCCATATCGGCATGCAGGCCGCAGGCGCCATCTACGCCCGCGCAGGACTCGGTGTACTGCCCCGACAGCGGGGTTGGGGCGCTCCCCTGCCCTTTCATCAACTGCCTTCACAGTTTGACCCGCCTGTTGGCGCGCTCTGGGCCGCCAACACAGGCCTTCCCGCAGGCGTACCGGGCCTTGAGGCGGTTGGAAGCCGAATGCAGCGTCTCTCTGAAACCCTTGGCGGTGAAGACACACTCAACCTCAACGATGTAAAACGCCTGCAGGGCGATGTCATCTCCCCCTGGGCCCGTGACCTGGTCCGGGATGTTGCCCAGAAAATCGACACAAAACGCCTCGAAGATAGCGATATCGCCCAGACCGTAAGGGATTGGCAAGACTGGGATGGCGGCATGCAGGCGGGGAGCCGAGAGGCCGCTGTTTTTCAGGTCTTTCTCAAACAGCTGGGGCAGAAAACCCTGGAACCCATCATGGGAAAAACACTTTACTTCCACTACTGGAAGCAGGCGCACCTGGTCAGGCAGGCGCTGGCCGCCATGATCCGGAGTGACCATTCTTTCTTTATTGAAGGCCAGCACCGCAACCGGGCGGCCGTGCTGCACGCCGCTCTCGACGCCACCGGCGAATGGCTGCGTAAAAATGCAGGTGAATCTGATCAATGGCGGCTGGGCAACCTGCTCACGCTGACCCTGACCCATCCCATGGGCACGCACCCGCTGCTGGCGGCCAGTTTCAATCTGGGCCCTGTGGCCATGGGGGGCGCTCCAACCACCTTGAACGTCTCTGGCTTCACCGATTTCGAGGTCACCTGGGGGCCTACCGCCCGCATGGTCATCGACCTGGCACAGAGAGACAACAGTGTTACCGTGTTGCCCGCCGGGGAGTCCGGCCATGTGCTGCACGAACACTACCGGAACCAGCTGCCGCTCTACCGCGACAGGCTCTATCACCCCAGTCTCAGCGACACGTCGCGCATCCGGCGCTCGGGCTGGCATAAACTCACACTCAAAACGGAGATGGGTCATGAGTAGCCCCTCAACGAATATGCGCCTCTCAGACATGGTCCCCGGCACCAAGATCGACCAATTCTTCGTGCTGCGGAGCGTGGAACTCAAAACCAAGCGCGACGGCAAAGCCTTTATTTCACTCAGCATCGGCGATGCCTCGGCACGCGTCCCGGCCAATCTCTGGGATGATGCCGAAAATTGGTACAAACTATTGAAAGCCGGTGATATTGTCAAAATCATCGGTAAGATGGGCACGTACCGAGAAAATCCGCAGATGGCCATCGACTTGATTCGCAAAGCCACACCCGAAGATGACGTCAATCCAGCCGACTTCATCGCCCAGGCGCCTATTGATATTGAAGCCGCCTTTGCCCGGCTGATGGCCTTGGTGGAGAGTCTTACCCATCCCGATCTGAAACGATTGATGAAATTTGTCTTTGCCGATGAAGAACGCGTCAAGGGCTTTAAGGCCGCACCCGGCGGCAAGCTCTGGCATCACGCCTACGCAGGCGGACTGCTGGAGCACACACTGAACGTGGCTTCAATCTGTATGACCATGGCAGGACTCTATGACATGGTGGACCGTGATCTTCTGATCTCCGGGGCCATTCTTCATGATATTGGCAAGCTGGAGGAGTATGACTTTGCAGGCGGTTTCATCGACTTCACCGATGAGGGACGGCTGCTGGGGCATATCACCCTGGGGGCCCAGCGCATTCGTACTTTCATTGAGACTATTGAACTAAAGGAGGGATTTGACAGTGAGACAAAGCAGCTGCTGATTCATCTGATTCTAAGCCATCAGGGAAAGCTTGAACACGGATCACCGGTGTTGCCGGCCATTCCCGAAGCCATGATTCTCTACTACGCTGACGAGATGGACTCCAAAGCCAACGCCCTGCGGCGGATTAAAGAGCGCGATGCGGCCCCTGGCCGTCGGTGGAGCCAATTCATCCAGCTATTGGGGCGCTATATCTATCTCCGTGAACCCATGGCCAACGCCCCAGAAAGTGCACCCGACTGGCTGAAGGAAAACCCGGCGCCTGCAGCCCCCCCCATCCCCTCAGAACCCGCCAGCGAATCACAGTCCACACTCTTCGACTAAACTGATTACAGCGCACCGGGCAGCGTATTGCCGCCGTCAAAGATAAACCGCCATACGCCAGAGGCATTCTTCCGCCATACGGAGAGGTAGTACCCCCGGGTGTCCGGTGATTCCATACCCCCGGCAACAGGGGCGGAGGTGTAGCGCCCCAGTGTGAAACCAAAGTCGCCACTGCGGGCCACGCGACCATATATCGGCTGCCAACGCAACCTGTCATTTCGATCTGTACCGGCGCGGGTGATAAAATCATCCTTCCGATGCAGCGTGGTGCCGCTGCCCACGGCCACGCCGTTATCGGCAATGAAAACAGCAAATGCAGCCGCCATGCCGGCTGTATCAGCCATAGCGGCAAAGGCCCTGTCAGCCGCCAACAGCGCATGCACACGGGCATCGGTCACAGGCGGCGGCGTCCACGCGGGCGATGAAAGTGTATCGATAAAATTCATCTGAAGCTCCACCGTCCACGCGTCCCCATGACGACGCCACAACGTGGCATAGTGCCGCTGTTTATCAAAGAGCCAGCCCCAGGTCAAGCCCATCTCTCCTGATCGCGCTGCAGCGGCCCCTTTCACCTGCCAGGGCCCCGGCGTCAGCTCAAACGGCTCTGCACTGCAACAGGCGGGGTGGCCACTGGCAGGCAGAAAAAGAGAGGTCGCTGTGAGCACCGGCAAGAGCCCCAAACGATGCTGCGCTGAGAGACGGCGGTCCAATTCATACAGCGTGTCCACATCGGGGCGGCTGCAACACATCAGTGAAATCAATATCGATATCAGCAGAGCCAACTGACGTTTCATTGAAACCTCATTATAACAGTGGTGAAATGACATGTCCATTGTAATCAATCGATGCATTCAAATCAAGTCGCTTCTTCAGCCCCTTCTTCTCCTCTTGACACTGAGCGGGCCCCCTTTACATACCCAGTCTCTGACCTTTTTTCTAGAAAATGATGTCGTCGCCAGAACCGACCGCCACTATACCCATGGCTGCGGTTTTATCTGGACCAGCGCCACCGACTCACTCAACTGGAAGCTGAAAAACACTGGCGCCCCTATTATCAATCTCGCCAAAAGGCTGCACCCCACGGCCATGTACAGCAGCCGGTCTATCGCCTTGCGCCAGTTTGCCTATACCCCCCAAAACATAAAAACCCACACACTGCTCAAAAACGATCAGCCCTATGCCGGCGCCACATTTCTCACCGCCCGTTTTTCTTCCAAAGACGCATTGACAGTCGTCACACTGGCTTTTGATATCGGCATTTTGGGGCCCGATGCCGGTGCCGCCGCAATGCAAAAGGCCGTACACAGACTCATTCACTCCCCTGCGCCCCAAGGCTGGGAACATCAGCTTGCCAATGAACTGATACTCAATCTCCACCTGGGCCAGCTCCGGCTCTGGAAACAGGGCCTATGGCATGAACAGATGCACTGGCGTCTTTCCCATTTTGCGCAGGGCCATTTTGGCAGCCTGCTCACCGGTGGCACTGGCGGACTCTCTTTCACACTGGGCCCCGACCCACCTGCGCTCTGGGGAGCGAGCCCCTGGCAGCCGGGCACAGTCATCACCTGTCCAACGCAGAAAACGGTGCCATCCTGGTTACTCTTTTGCAAAACCGAAGTCAACCTGGTGCTGCGCAACGCCTATCTCGACGGCAACCTCCTTCACCCCAGTCACCGCGTCAAACGCAAACCCCTGATTGTCCGCCTTCAGCTGGGCTTCATCACACATTGGCGAGGCACTGTGCTGGCCTGGCATTTTACCCTTGAGGGCCGTTCCTTCCAGACCCAGCGCCACGCCCACCGTTACGGTGCAGTCATAATCACATTGCCACTATAAAGTTGTCCCTAAAAAACACTTGACAACAGCAACAATTCCTTTTAACTTTGAATCCAAATTAGAATGATTACAAATTAGGATCAATTATAAATTGGAACCTGCGCCATACTTAGCACCTAAAGAAATCAGAGAAATACTGCAGGCACACGGTCTGAAAGGAAGCGTTCAGCGCATCAGCATTTATGCGTTTTTAAGAGAACAAAGCAATCATCCCACGGTAGACCAAATCTATCAGGCGCTGAAGGATGAAATTCCTACGCTCTCAAAAACAACCGTTTACAATGCCTTGAAACAACTCTCAGAGGCCGGCCTGGTGGCCACACTGACCATAGAAGAGAATGAAAATCGATACGATGCCAAACTTTCAGACCATGGCCATTTTAAATGCATCCGCTGCCACCGTGTGACAGACGTTAAGATGCACCATTGCGATCTCTGTACAGAACATATGAAAGACTACAGCGTGCTGCAGCGCCATATCTATTTCAAAGGGATCTGCCCAGACTGCCAAACTGAAAAAACACAATAAACCGGAGGATATTCATGGGAGTGCTCGTTGGAAAGGAAGCCCCCGATTTCACAGCGGCTGCGGTGATAAGAAATGAAATGATTGAACACTTCAGGCTCTCTGATTATCGGGGCAAATACGTTGTCATGTTCTTCTACCCCCTCGACTTCACCTTTGTGTGCCCCACGGAGTTGCACGCCTTTGATGAAAAACTGGCCGCCTTCGAAGCGCGCGATGTACAACTGATCGGCGTCAGTGTTGATTCACAGTTCAGCCACTTTGCCTGGCTTCACACCCCCAAATCCCAGGGCGGCATCGAAGGCGTTCGCTACCCGCTGGTTTCAGACATCAATAAAACCATTACCACAGATTACAATGTTCTGGTCGAGGGCGAGGGCATTGCCTATCGCGGTCTCTTCCTCATCGACAAAGAGGGTATTGTCCGTCACCAAGTGGTCAATGATCTCCCGCTGGGACGCAATGTGGACGAGGTGCTGCGCATGGTAGACGCCCTCAAGTTCACTGAAAAATTTGGTGAGGTCTGTCCAGCCAACTGGAACTCCGGCGACAAAGCAATGAAACCCGACCAGGACGGCCTGCAGCAATACTTTAGATAATACAACCCAGACCTTGATTGGACTGGACATTCAGATTATATTGGGGTAAGGGGCAACCCTCTCCCTATTCACAGAAGACATTCAGGAGGCAACCATGCTCAAAAAAACCGCCATTTACAAATGCGACACCTGCGGCAATATCATTGAAGGCCTGTGGAACGGCAAACCCTCAGTGAGCTGCTGTGGCCACCCCATGACCGAAATGGTCCCCAACACTGTCGACGCAGCCGTTGAAAAACACGTGCCGGTCATTATGCGCGATGGGAACAAAGTCACCGTCAAGGTGGGTGAAGTCGCCCATCCCATGACCCCTGCACATTACATTCTTTTTATTGAGGTGCTGGCCGGAGAGAAGACATACAGGCATGATTTCCAGGAAGGCGACACCGTGGCCGTGGCCAATTTCCTCATTGAAGAGAAAGAGATCACTGCCCGAGCCTACTGCAACCTGCATGGTTTCTGGGCCTCAAAATAAGAGATCTTACAAAACGCACTTTAGGGCAATATCTATTACACAAAAACAGGCGGCCGGGTGGCCGCCTGTTTTTGTGCCGCCTGTTTTCCCCTTGACAAATCACACTCCATTGCCTAAAATAGAAAACACCGTCCTTCATTCAGTAAAGCATCCGCGTCCAGATTCTAAAAAATGTAATTTTTTCGCCTACCCTCCCACGCTTTCTCCACTCTAATGATGACACGCAGACACCCACCCTTTTCACTTTAACAGGGGGAATGTGCCATGAAAAAAACTGTGATCATGACTCTGTGCACACTGATTTTCTGTATCGCAGCGGCGCCAACAGCCCACAGTCAAGGCGCCATGGGCATCACGTTGCGCGCCTCGACAATGGGGGCAGAACTGGGCCTGTCCAGAAGCCTCGGCCCCCGATTGACACTGAGAAGCGGGCTCAATTTCTTCAACTTCTCTTTGGACGGAGAGACCGGCGGCGCCGATCCTGTGGCCTATGAGATGGACCTCAAATACTTCTCCATACCGCTGATGGTCGACTTTTTTCTGGGCGGGGGGTTCCGACTGACAGCCGGCGCACTCTTTCACACCAATCTCATTGAGGGCACTGGCCAGGTCCTTAACAGTTATTCTTTCGATGAAGACGTATTCACCCCTGAAGAGATTGGTGCGCTCACCGTCAAGGTGGAGCCGGGACTCAAACTTCTGCCCTATCTGGGACTTGGGTTTGGCCGTGGGGCCACAGGCGCGGGACGCCTGGGTTTTCTTCTCGATATAGGCGTGTTCTATCAAGGCGCTCCAGATGTCACCCTTGAGGCCGATGAGGCGAGCATGATCTTCCCAACCACCTCACAGGAAACCGAGATTGAAGAGGACATTAAAGGTCTCAAATGGTATCCCTATGTCGCCATTGGCTTTGCCATTCGACTCTAAACAGGAGAAGCAGTCATGAAAGCGTTTAAGACCCAAACCTTGCTATCCCTGTCTATCGGGATGATGCTGGCGGCATTTTATGGATGTCAGATCGACAACCCCACTGAAGATTTTACAGTCCTGCTCAATGTTGAGACTGACAAGACACTGTTCAATGGTCCCATCACCGCAGAGCCGACACTTAAAACCGTCTTCTCTGAAATTACATTACCCCAAAGCCGGGCAGGAGGCACAAGCAGCATTTCTAGACCGCTCCCGAGCAGCGTTGCCGTGGCAGACACCCTGTTCGGGACAATGGGCATCATCCCCTGGGAGATCTATCAGCATTTTCTGGACCTCAAATATTCCGGCAGGCTGATCAGTGAACTCATAAGAGGCTCACTCTTTAATCTGGCCGCCAATCCCATGTCCATTACCTACTACTTCTCCTGGCTGCCGGACACCGCCGACCTGGCCACTGAGGCCACGTTGATTGCAACCGTGGAGGTTGAAGGCAACGACTCCCTGCATGTGTTGACAGACGCCGATTTTGATGATGTCACTGATGATGATACTTTTCTTGACTTTCTGCATGACTCATCTATTCTGGAGGACACACTCTATCTCTACCTGAAGGCGGAAGGCGACCCACAACTGGATGTCCATATTCCCGTGATCAATATATTCTTTCCCGCAATTGCCCATATCAAAGAACTGATCAATCCCGGGGATCTCACCGAATATAAACTTCAGCAGATGCAAAATGCTGAAATTGTGGGTCTGGTGACCAACAATGGCGACTCAACAGTGACCTTTGACATGTACCTGAGCATTGTCACGGCGGGATTTGTCACTGGCATACCCGCTGCTACAGACCTGATTGGCACTGTCACCATTCAACCCGACTCCACCGCCAACCTGCGGGAGGCATCGTTCCTTCTGCCCGACGCACGGCCAAAAATCATGGCTGCCGTGGAAAGCTTATTCGAAAACGGACAGGTGGAGGTCAACCTGTTCTGTACCAGCAAAGCCCCCATTATTGTCAACGCACAACAACTGGAGATTGCCATCAAAGCCGAAGTCGGTGTGGAGACATAACGGACAACAACAAAAGGGCGGCCCATGGGCCGCCCTTTTCAGACTGTGAATATCGATTAATTGAATTTTCCAAATTTAAACCCGATATGGGCCGAGAATCCTTCAAAATCACTGTCCTTCAGATCCACGTCATCCACCCCGTTGATATAACGATAACTCCCACCGACTTCAATGCGGAAATTGTTGGCGAGGTTCAAGGTGACCGCCAGATGGGGCTCTACAACAAAGAAGGCATCATCCACACCGTGATCATCATCCCAATCATCATAATGTTTTTCCAGAACGACAAACCCGCCGCCACCGACCAGTGTATGAAACGAGAGATGGATCAAATCATCAGAAGCCATATTAAACCCCAACTCAAATCCACCATACCCCATATGGATACGGTACTTCTCCTCATTGGTAAGATAGATGGGATTGGAGAGGCCATAACCGCCGCCGCCCAGCGTGATGGTTTTATTGATAATCCATCCGCCGCGTCCGCCAACCATCACCGCAAACGCATCATTCATCTGTGTAAACTTCACAACGGGGCCGCCAAAACCGCCGCTTTGCAGATCGCCGCTGAGAAGTGTCTGCTGCTGCGCCATGAGCCCTGTGGCCGTCATCAATAGCAATGCAATAATGATAATTTTCTTCATGATGTTTCCCTTCAGAATTAAACCGAGTATTTGTGTTCCCCCTAAAGTCTTCCAATTCTGTGCCAAGAATTTCCACACACTGCAAATACTTAATTTTACTTGAGATATAAGTAAAGGCACCACAGCAGAAAAACACTCAGATCTGAGGATAAATTGAAATAATGAGGAAATTTTCCGCAGAAAACAACCACCGGGCGCCCCGCTGAATGGACAACGCCTGCAGACAGGCACTCTCATGGCTTGACATTGCCTGCGCTGACAGTTATTTTGACGGCACCGTACCATTGAGAGTCAATGTATGGGTATCATATCAAAAGGGATTTGATTGCAATGAAAATAGAGTTAAAAATAATACCGGGGATCATTTTAAGTTTACTCGTCGCGTGGGCCGCCCGCACACTCTCCTCCTATATTCCCATCGGGACGGTCTCTCTGGCCATTCTCCTGGGCCTGTTCCTTGGCAATACAATAAAGCCCGGTCCGCTGTTTAAAACAGGGATTTCTTTCAGTGAGAAACAGATCCTGGCGCTTGCCATCGCCTTCATGGGCATCAATCTCAACTTTCAAATTCTGAAAACCCTGGGGATCAAATCCATACTGATGATTGTCACCGCTTTGATCGTCACCCTTTCCACAGCTCTGCTTCTGGCCAAACCATTAAAATTCGACAGACGCTTTGCGCTGCTTCTGGGCATTGGAAACGGTATCTGCGGCAGTTCGGCCATTGCCGCCACCAAGGACATTCTGGGAGCAAGCGAGGAAGAGACCGGACTCTCTGTGGCCATTGTCAACTTTCTTGGAACAATCGGACTGTTTCTGCTCCCACTGCTGGGCACATGGATTCTAAAATTCACAGAGATCAACACCGGTTTACTCCTGGGCAACACGCTGCAGGCCGTGGGACAGGTGGTGGCCGCGGGTTTCTCCGTCAGTGAAACCACAGGGCAAACGGCCACAATCATTAAAATGACGCGTATTCTCATGCTGACACCGGTTATTCTTGTACTGATCTGGAGCGCACCCCAACGGGTGGGAGCGACATCCCCTCATCATAAAAAACAACAGGTATCCATACCGCCTTTCATTATTGGCTTTTTTCTTTTCTCTCTGATCCCCACCCTGGGCCTCCTGCCGGAGAATGTGATCCATATCATCAAACATATTGCAAAATTTGCGCTTGCCACTGCCATGGCCGGCGTGGGCATGAAAATCACTTTCAGCAGCATCCTGAAAAAAGGGAGAGCCGCCCTTGGCCTGGCTACGCTCATTTTTCTGGTACAAATTGTCTTCAGTTGCGGAATGATCCTCCTGTTATTTCAATAAACAATTCCGATGGCGATGCGAAACAGAGCGGATAGAATGACGTAAACTGCGACAGCGCTCAAAACAAAATACGAGAGATTGGACAGTAACATGAAAAAAACCATCTCACAGACTGCACACTTTCTTGCTATTGGCCAACTCTCATTCTTACTGGGTTTGATGGGGCTTGTCCTCAATTATTTATTTCTCGGAAACCATCTGCTGCCCGTTATCTGCTCGGTAATTCTTTTCGGTCTTTCCATAGTGATGAACATCATGTATTTAAAACAAAAACGACCTAAATGTTAAATCTACCCCAATTTCATATTTTTCCGATGTAATATTCCAATATTTCCATAAAAATGCCCAATGAACAACTCAAAACCGTTTACTTTCCCTCAAATTGCCCTATATCACTGGCTTTCTCTGCAAAAATAAGGTATATTGAGACCGCTGAATGAATGCACCGAGCATTCATTTTGAAACAACATTTAACAAAAAGCTTTTCTTGCCAGCACCGTAAGGATCCACTGGCCGAGGAACAGCCAGGGAGTCCCATCTACATGAAATTCGATCAAATGAACTTTGATCCCCGCATCCATGCCGGGATCAATAAAGCCGGTTACATCACCCCCACACCCATCCAGGAGGAGGCTATCCCCGTGGTGCTCAAGGGCGGCGATGTGCTGGGTTTGGCCCAAACCGGTACCGGCAAGACTGCAGCCTTCATCCTGCCTATTTTCCAACGCCTTCTCAAAGGCCCCAGACGCCAGGTGCGTGCACTGATTGTTGCACCGACACGTGAGCTGGCAGAGCAGATTCACGAAGTGGCCGTGGAGCTGGGCCAAAAAACCGGCATCAAAAGCATGACACTGTACGGCGGCGTTTCAAAGCGTCCCCAGCTGGCCACATTGAAACGCGGCGTTGAGATTGTCGTGGCCTGTCCGGGACGCCTGCTTGACCATCTGGGCGAAGGCGACATCGATCTGTCACACATCGAAGTCCTGGTATTGGATGAAGCAGACCGCATGTGCGACATGGGCTTTTTGCCCGATATTAGGCGCATTCTGAAATACCTGCCCCGCGTGCGGCAGACCCTTTTCTTTTCAGCCACCATGCCCAAGGAGATTCGCGGTCTGGCAGATCAGATGCTGAACAATCCCAAGACGGTACAGATTGGCATGATTGCCCCTGCTGTGACCGTTTCTCATGCGCTATATCCTGTGCCTCAAAGCATGAAAAAATCACTGCTCTTTGCCTTACTGAAAAAAACCAGTACAGGCCGCGTGCTCATCTTCACCAAGACCAAACACAAAGCCCGTAATGTGGCAAGGCTGCTTGAAAAGAGAGATTACAATGTGGCTGCGCTTCAGGGCAATATGTCTCAGAACAAGAGACAGGAGTCGATAAACGGCTTTAAACGGGGACGCTATGACATTTTAGTGGCCACTGATATTGCCGCCCGTGGCATCGATGTCTCAGAGGTCACCCACGTGATCAACTTTGACATGCCCGATACTGTGGATGCCTACACACATCGTATCGGTCGAACAGGCAGGGCGCTTCAAACAGGTGACGCCTTCACTTTTGCCACCCCTGAAGATCTGCCAATGATCAAGGCCATTGAAAAATTATTGGCTGCATCACTTGAGCGCAAGACACTGGCTGGATTTGACTACGGTGACTTTGATCCCAGTGTGCAGCTGGCGAGCAATGGTACGCATCAGCCTTCAAAACGAAAACCGGCCTCTCTGCGCACTGAGCACCGACGCCCTACGCGCCCCACCCAGGAGCAGAGAAACAGCCGACGGCGCAGGCGCCCTTCAAGTAGAAGCGACGGACGCGCTTCAAGCAAGGCTTAAAAATATTTAACAGTCTTCAATAACAAAAGGCCCTCCCGCAATGCGGGAGGGCCTTTTTTATATAAAAAATCAGGACACAATAAAAGGCGGCCCCAACAAGCCGCCTTTTATTGTGTTGCCTCCAACGGAAGAGTTACAATTCTTCTTATTTAATCATTTTCTTAGACGGAAAATCGCCAATCTGCTTTTCATCATAGTACACTTCGGCATCCAGCCACATGCCCTTTTCCGGATCATTACCGGGCAATGCTTTACCTGTACTAGAGCACTGTTCCACATAAATCCTGATCCCCCAGCGGGCGCCCTTGATAATCAGTTTATTCGTTCCGGCAGTACCACCACATTGTGTAGCATAGGTATTACTTGCATCAACTCCCAGATAAGGCCCACTGGCAGAACGAAAATACACGGCCGCAAAAAACTTACTGCTTGTAAAAATCTTTGGTGTCACAGAATGTTCATGCCACCCGAGACCCTGAGATACATTTGAGGTAAGTCCAATATAGCTGCCGGCAGGATAGTAATACCCATTTGTATATTGATACTGATTAAATCCATCAATATCAAAACTATAACTCGAGCTGCTTTTAACATAAATTTTAACTTTAGTAATTTTCAAAGCGCTCCAGCCAGTGGGCCGGTTGAATCGACTCCACATCCAACCGCTGCCCCCCATGGTCATCTTATTCTCAAATGAGCCGTCATCTATTTCAAGCCACTCTCCATTACAACCGGTGGCCGTTACACGCACTTCTGATGTACCACCATCAGAATCAAATGTTACAACCACCTCATTAGTACCAGACGACAGAGCACTGCGCAAAACTGTCAGCGTGACTTCAGTACTGCTGCCCGCCTCCAGGCCTCCACCGCTAGGCAAAACATTCAGCCATGCTGCATTCTCCGATGCACTCCATGTTAACATGCCGCCGCCTGCATTAGAAACGATACAGGTCTTAACGGTTTCAACCTCTCCAAAATCCAAATCCGTCTCACTGACATCTAATACCGGCTGTGTTACCACCATTGTCAGCTCAACCGTTACTGTGGTCCCATTCACCTTATCACCGATGACCACTGATCCTGAATAGTCTCCAATGGCCAGGCCGGCGCGGGATACATAAATCCTCACTTCATCAGTTTCAGAATTGGTTGTGCCCTCATCGATGCCTGAAGAGATCCAACTCTCAGAAACACTGACCACCTCCCACTGCAATTCATCTTCTCCTGTATTGGAGATGTTCACGGGCAGTGAGTTTATTGTTTCACCAAAGTCCAATACCAGAGGCGACACATTCAATTCCGCGGGTGCCAGTTTCTTGAGCTCTACGCCGACCTCCTGCGTTATTGCAGTGCTGTGCCCGGGCATCTTCTTGTAGAAACTCGTATCATAATAAATGACTGTCAACGTCCCATGATAATCACCCGGGTCCAAATGATCTCTCGCAACACTGACATTCACCCGGTGAGTACCCGACTGAGTCTCCCCTTGCTCGGGATCCACTGAAAGCCAATCGTCTGACGAGGTAATATGCCATGACAATGTACCCGTCCCTGAATTGCTTATCGACAAAGGCAGGGTTTCTGTATGTCCTTGAAAATTCAGATCCGTCACATTTAATGACAATTGTGGATGCGCCCTGACAATAATCATTTTCTCTTCTGTTGAAAACCGTTCATCATCCTTTACTGTGACCTCACAGATATAATTACCGGATCCACTTTCTGGGGCCTTCCATGTGACCGTTGACGAATCCGTCACGCCCACAAATGCTCCCCCAGTACATGCCCACTCATAGGTCATTTCATCACCATCTGGATCTGATGCGGTCACACTCAACTGACAAGTACACCCCCAGTCAATGACTTGTCGAGTTGAAGTAATTCCTGTGATGCCTGGCGCTTCATTCTTCGGTTCTGTGCTTCCCGAATCACATAGTGAACGCGTGAAGAGCAGTAAACAAAGCACTAATAGAAATGTAACTTTCAACAACTTTTGCATTATTGCCTCCGTTATCAAGTCATCGCCATTTTTAACCAGCATAAATCAATACTCTACCAATAAGAATTTATTAACGGGCAACTCATTTCTATCACGACTTAGGCAGATCTATTCCTCCCAGCATCTGGCCCAGGGCTCCACCATTCCCCTCAAATGCAGTCTCTACTTTCCCTATTTTTTTAGAAGCCCCTTAAAAAAAGTAATGCCGCCAAAAATCACCAGCCCCCAGAAAATTGAATACCGGCCCCCTCTGGAGGCATTTCCATACGATACCGCGGTTAGAATAACACCAAGTAACGCCATAGCACATCCTCCTGCCATGGCGCCGCCTCGACCTCCAGAAGATGATGCCTCTTTACTGTGTCCAGCCGAATCTTCCCCATGGGTACACTTATTCTCATTAGTAAAATCGACCACTGATGCATCACTTTCTTCTTTCACCCTTCCATCTCCCTATAATGATTAAATTTGGAAATCATAACTATTTACCCAAGAATAATAAAGATGCCGTATCTAATCGACATAGCGCCTTTATTTTTAGTACTTATCCAACAAACACAGGTTGTGGTACATCACCATACATACGTTTGGGAATATCAAGTTTACCTGAATAAATATCTGACACTTGCATTCTGTGACCGCAATTACAAGTTCTTGTCCCAGATACACCGCCAACATGAGCATTCATTTGAACTGCAACACTCCAGCTTTTCAATGCTTCGTCTTTCGTATAAACCGTTTCACAATTTGGGCAGATAAAATATCTGCATTTCGAAATACCTGCATTCTTACTAAACAGGCTCACTTTCAAACCCCTTAATTTTCTTTTTTCTAATAATTAATAAAATCTCAGTACTATACAACTACACATTAAAGCCCATCAGATATATCTGCACCGACTCTGAGTCAAACAACTGTGACGCAATTTGAATCATGCAAAGAAAGCAGCACCTCACTCAACGTTCTGGGTTAATATCATCTCCTTACTGTCCAGCTTCCATCTGTGCCACCAAAAGAGAACGTGCCCTTACATTTTGAATTACTCTTAAACTCACCTTCAATTCTTAGTTTCGGCTGAGGCCAACCGCCACTGGTCAGTGTAAACATATGATCGGTGATAGGGACGGAACAGTAATATGTATTTACCTCTTGTGTCATGCCTCCACTTTGAACTTTAATTTTCCACTTTGTAATTTTATCATTGGCAATCGTCAATGTAAAACTATTATTCTGGCTCGTTGTCCCACTCCAGCTTCCGTTGATATCTGTGATCTCAGGTGCTGTAGGATTCTTATCACACGCCACAACCGTAAACAGCAGGCAAAATATAATACTCCCAATTATCCCTTTTTTCATCGATCCAATTCCTTCCATTTTCAAGGCTCCCCACTGAATTATCCAGGCCTATAATCGTCCTGAGATGGCGTTACCATCACAACCCTCGAGATGTCACAGTGCGTCCATATCAACGCACAACATGCCAGGTTATCCGCACATACAATATTTAATTATAAACTACAAATGAAGGAGGGAATAAACGCCTTCATAAAAAAAGACGTCATTACAATGTTTATTTTGCATTATAAATATGAGAAGGGGTCAGAAAATCAGAAGAGTTGCCGAATGAATACGAGGGATCAATCTATTGATGTATCACTGGGAGAGACCAAAGACTCCATATCGCATATCTTTCTTCCATAAAGAAAGAGACGGTACACCCCAACCTCAAGACCTTTAATTTTCACATGACCTGATGAGGTAATGGGATAACTTTTTATATACGTACCATCAACTGAATAAATATCCAACTTGTCATGGGGGATGCAAAGCTGAAATATAACATCATCGCCAACATGCTGCCAGAGGCGACCATTTTCAACAGGGTCAGGGGAGCGACTGGCAAACTCAAAGGGCAGAATCTCCAGATCGAGTCGGATCTGACGCACTGAAGGGCTAGGCGTTCTGGTGTCGGGCTGTTTTTGCAACTCTTGGAGCATACGGGCTTTCAAGCGGTTTATCTCAGCTTTATGGTCGTGCTTGTAGATCTCGGCATTTGACTTCTGCGAGATAAGCCCCACACCTTCCAACACCTCACGCCATCTCGGTTTTTTTGGAGATTCATTGGATCCCATGATCCCCTCCCTCTTTTGTCATTTTTATCTTCCTAAACGTTGCTGAACACAATCAAACAGCAATTGCTTTTTACGGTGCCACGTACTGGCCGCCGTGTTTTCAGGGCATTGATTCCGAGCCGCTATCTCCTTGAGGGTATACCCCTTAACATAATCATCCATGATCAACGCGACCTTATCAGAAAATTGACTGAGACAGCTGGCAACGGCCTTCTCCAACACCTCCAGCGACACAGGCATCAATTCATCCCCTGCCCACCGATCAGCAGCCAGAAGATCGACTCGATTAACGCCAGCCGGCGTTTCAATGCTGATTGTACCCTGCCGCAGGCCTTTGCGCCGCAAATAATCATTCCAGGCATTGCGACAGCAAACGGAGAAATAATGTTCAAATGCTTGAAATTTCTTTCCATTGTTGATATGACGAATCAACTTAAGAAAGACGCTCTGTACCGTATCTTCGATATCAACCTCTTGCATGCCCCGTGATTTAAAATAGAGAAACGCTCTCTCAAAATACCGGTCGACAAGATGAGTCAACGCCTCTACATCACCCAGCTTCTGGAATTTTTCGATTAACAATTCATCGGTATGGCGCATGAACGACTCATCTCCCTTTCTATCATTAAGAGACGGCAAAACACCCGGAATTTTCCAATAAAACGGCCTGTTGCCAAAAATCTGCAACCTTTGGCCTATGACGCATGCGATCCGCCCAACGCCTTCTGGCCTGGAAAAGCGCCTGATCCGGTTTGAATTGATATTGAAAAAGCTGTTTATAGAAATCAGCAGCAAATTCAGCGGCCAGCCGATCATCCGCTTTTTTATTTAACCCCAGGCAATACCTGGCAACAGGTCGAACAGCCTTTCCCTGAAGTTCACCCGACAGCCCCAGCAGCGCAGGGCCAGAATCACAGGCATTGATATACAGCAGCTGCAGCGGCGTCTCCAGCATACGACAAAGCAATTGCAAATCACAGGCCTTTACGCCCTGCGCTGAACGGAAAAAAAGCATACCGTCTCTGCAGTGTCCGGCATAATGCAGATGCGTATAACCGCCTTTCATGAGCAGTGCAGAGACATTCTCCCAAGACGCCTCCTCAGAGAGTAGGGCTGACACTTCAACCGGGCGACTGTGGAGCGGGGCGCTTTGCTCCAATTGTCGCTTTAGCAACCGAATCTCCTGATTTGCCAATTCAATATCCGGCGGCGTATTTGAAGCGATCAGCAAAAACTTTATAGGACGATCAAATGCCCTTTCCTTCTCAAGCGAATGCCAGATTGAACGAACCACGGGTTTGCTCAAAGCCAGAAATCCACTGCCATCATGGAGCAGCTCAAAAGGAAGTGCAACACCTATAGAATGGTTTTCAATACAGATCTTTTCTGCACGGTCACAAACGGATTGAAATGTGTCTCTCTGCTCTGATTCAAAAATTGTCTTATAGAGTGCACGCCCTCTTTGCCGCAGCGTCAAAGGGCCCGTATTTTCCAGATACTCGCACTGCTGTGCATTTGGGGTTCTGCAATGCAGAACGGTGTCATTCTGTGGCGGCGCCCACCTCATCTCATGGGCCTCGTTCTTGCCAAACAGCAAGCAGAGCGCCCCCCCTGTCTCGGCAGATGCATTTTGCATGAAAGCACCAGCCTCACCGCCAAATTGCCCAAACCACTCTCTCAAAAAGTGGTTGCTCAATGCCAATTGTCCCTCCGGCGCTTCCCTGATCAGGCCCAGTCGATACAGCGTGCTGATTCGTCGATTCAGCTCAGCAGGTGAAAGGGGAAAACACGAGACCAGTCGCTTTTCAGATACGGGTTCATTCTGATAAACCAGGCGAATAATGTCGTTATCGCAGTCATCTAAAAACCGCAGGTCATCCCGAAAAAACAAATCGAGAAGCTGTTGGCTGCTTATGTTTTGCACAGCCTCTGACATGCTGCCCGTCTCCCAGATATAATAGCAGAGCATCTGCAAAATGAACGGCAATCCCCCAACCAGCGCAAATACCGCCTCCAACTGACCCACCTCTCCTTTCAGGCGTTGAATCAATGGGGCCGACTCCTGGGCCGTAAAGGGCAGAAGATAGTCAGGCGGCATGAGCGTCTGTAAAAAATCCGCTGAAAAATGATCTGTATTCAACCTGTCATACTGGGCAAGCCCGTGGTTGGAGGCCATGATCAAATTCAGGTGATCTGCACTGCTGAACTGCTGTTTCAACTGTGAGAGCAGAAAAGGGTCGAGCGCCCCTGCATTGATCAACGCCTCGGACTCGTCCAGAAGGATGACGAAACGCGCGTTCCGGCCCTGATGCTGGCGCCTCAGCCAGCGCAGCAAGTCGCCAAAAGAACCGGCCTCAAGCCGCGCATAATCCGGAGGCGAGGGGGAGATGCACCAATCTTGCTCGCAGGCCTCGAGGGCGTCGATGAGGCTCAGTTTCACGTCATGCGCCGTAGTGACGCCGCTGACGTCCCAGAACACCGGATAGACATGGGGTGACATCCTCAACCGGCGCTGCAACGCCCGCAGGAACGAGGTCTTTCCCATACGCCGGGCGCCGATAAGCCATCGCCCGGGGCGATCCAGGCTGGCGTATCGATGGAGAAGCGCCTGACGCCCGATGAAATCCGCATCGTTGCGAATCCAGTCGCCGACGATAAAGGGATTGTTCTGCTGATTGATCATTGGCATTCCGCTTGTTGATTGAATAACCGCCCCGTTTCACTGCGCACTGCATGCACGATTGCCTTGGTAATCCTTCTACGCTGATACCGGTTGGCCCAGCCCACCAGCTCCACGCAGAGCACCTGAATCAAATAGGGTTTGCAGCCGGTAATGGCCAGGATTTCTTTGATGGCTCCACGGGTAAAAACAAATATGCCCTCCGCCGGAGAGACGATCAGATGCCGGGCGGAGCGCTCAGAGATTGGGCCCAGCGTGGTCTGCGTAAAGAGATTCCACCAGGGGCTCTCTGGACGGTTCCAGGCGGTAATAAGCGCCGTGCCAGTGATCACCGCAGAGAAATGCTGTGAGTACTCCTGCATAAAAATGCGCCGGAACTGGGCATGCACCACTTGATCATAGGCATTCATGGCATCGGCCTCGTCAATGAGCAGCACCAGCTTGCAGGCCCCTTTGTGCGCCCGGGTCATCGCTGTGATGAGCCGCCTGAAATCCGCGTTGAAATCGCGATAGTGATAATCCTCTGCTTTCTTTTCATACGTCAGCCTGGGAAGCGCTGTGAATCGACGCACCCCACGGGCCAGCTCTTCCATTATCAGATGGAAAAAATCCCACTCCTGTACGCCTTGCAGGTCGATGTACACCGGGAAGAACCGCATGTCATTCGCGCTCTTCTCACTCAGCCAGGTCTCCATCTGTTTCAGCAGCGAGGTTTTGCCGATACGCCGCTCTCCGGTAATCATCATGCTGTTATTGTACAGCAGACGATGTATACGCTCCATCTCCCCCTGACGACCGAAAAAGAGATCGGGATTCAGCACAGGCTCACCGGCGGTATAGGGATTGAAACGTTTCTGACGAATCACTCTGCGGATTTTGGAGTTGCGGAAGGCGTACAAACCAGTCAAGAAACAGGAGGCCAACAGCAGGACAGCAGCCCAAAAGCCCTCGCGCAGCAGCAGGGGTTTTGCCGCTAACTTCAGACGAAGCAGGGCCGGCGGATCGCTGATGCAGCCATCGGGTGTTTTGGCACGCACCTGAAAGGTGTACTGCCGACCGGCCTTGAGCTGTGTGTAGATCACCTTGCGCTTCTGTGCAAACCGGCTCCAGGCTGCCGTGTCGCCGGGTTGGATGAGCCGCCAGGAATAATCGATGCTCTGTGCCGCGAATCTCGAGTGATAACCTGTGAATTCAATCACACTGACAGTTTCATTATAGGCGCCTGACATGGACGTCTCAAGGGGCAGGTAGATCTGCTGCCTGTTGCCCAGCTGACAGCTGTGAATCTGTATTGAAGGCAGAATTCGATTCAACGGAAAACAAGCCAGTCCATCGGCCGTTGGGAGCCAGAGCTGCCTGCTGGTATCACAAAGGGCCACAGACTGTGTTGCCGTTTCTTTTTCTGTGGTCAGAATAAGTTGCTCACCGTAGATTTCACCTTGATTAAAATAATTGAGCCCTTTCCTGCCGATCATTAAAGGATCATTATAAAGGTCATCCACCAATTTTGTCGCCTGTGAGGTGATCACCTTGGTGTCGGCACCCCAGCCTTGAAGCGAATCGCCATACACTTTCAGCAGTCCCTCGTCCTCTGACAAGGCCCAGATCCCACCATCGGATGCGGGCAAGAGATCAATAAAACGAGACATTCCATCATCGCCCGTACCGGGTTGATGCACAAATTGCTTCCCGTTAAAGACGGCCAGGCCTGCATTGCGGGTGGATACCCAGAGTCGACCGTCTTCAGTTGTCTCAATGTCTGTTACTTCATGGCTGGGCAATCCGTCACGCACAGTGAACTGATGGACCTGTTCAGCGTGCAAGTCCAGGCACGATAAACCGGGGCTAAGCAGACGCTGAAAGTTGAGATACTGCCACCGCAGATTGATGCATTGGTTTAGAAAGGTCTCCTGCAGTGCACGGTGATTGACAAGCATGCGTCGTGGCAGGTGCGACACAGTCTGGCCGTTGATCACAATAAAATCGCCATTGCCCACACAGGCATAAATCTCGCCGCTCGCATGCTCGCCAAAACCCCAGACAGGCGCATGCCCTCCAATGATTCTCTGGTAAATATCATCTGCTGGATCATAGCGAACCACGCCCTCGGTCAGCGTGCCCACCCACAGGCGACCGAGCCGATCCCGGTGAAGGGCTGATACGTCACGGCCCATACGGGCCATGACACTGGACTGCGTAAACGACGTACCGCGGTTCACAAACACGCCTTCTCCTAATGTACCCACCCACAGACACTGTTCATCATCCAGGTGCAGCGTGCTGATGCGCAGAGCGTCCAGTCCTTCAGCAGGGCCTATCCGCCGCACGGAATCACCGCGGATCTGATGCAAGCCCGTTCTATAACTCCCAATCCATAATGCCCCCCCCTCTTCCTTTTCAACGGCGGAGATGCCGTAAATGGGCTGAGCAGGGTTCCAGTGTACCGCGTTGCCCCATGTTGTCAGGGCAAGGGCATTATTCACATAAATATAATCTGAACCGCTCCACTGAAAGGACGCGGTCTCACCTATTTTCAAGAATTCAGGCAGATACTTCGGGAGCATAAAATGCTGAAGCCGCTGCGTCTCAGGAGAATAATTTACGATCGACGTGTACGTGCTCCCCCAGATCTCCCCGCGATACGAGAAAAGATTTTCAATATGGGATAAATAAGGAAAACGAAATTTTTCTTCCCGATCCTGAAGCCTCCCGTCACGACCGCCTGACAGCAAACCGTCATCCGCTGTGCCGAACCAAATTGTTGCCGTCGAATCGATATACATTGAGGTAAACAATGTGTCATACGCCTGCCCGCCAGCCACAGGATTCGAAACATTTTTTGCGGGTATCATCTGCAGCCCGTAATTATAGGGTTGCGCTGAGAGGCGGCCCACCCATAGATCTCCAGCGGGATCACAATGGAGGGCTGTAATTCTCCCCCCGCCATCAACGCCGGTCCAATCCGGCCTAGACCATGCCCCATGATCATTAACATACAGCCCCTGACAATGTGTTCCCAACCAGATCCGGCCCTGCCCATCCTCGGCCAAGGCGGTCACCAGCAATGAGTCAGGAATAGCCGCTTTTGTAATATTCCCATATTCATACTGATAAAGCCCGCCATCTGGGGTTGCATACCACAATCCGCTCCGCCGGGTCTTCAGTATCAATGGTAAGAGCATATAGTTACAATCAACTGAGGTCTTATGCGGTCCAGGCCCAGCCCAGTATTTTTCACAAGGATTATTTAACTTATATAACCCCCGGCCTTGCGATGTAATCCAAATGCTGTCGAAGCGATCCGCAAATAATCGTGCATCCCGCCCAAGATTAAGTGAAAAGCGAAACAGTCCACCCGGGCCATAACGATACACCCCTTCACCATTCACCCACCAAATCCGCCCGGCAGAATCCTCTAAAAATTTATGGCGTCTCGGTGTATGCTCTAAAAATCCTGTATCACAAATGTAACGTTCAGCTCCATCTTTCCTGCAGAAGATGCGTCCGCCCTGACGCATCAGCCACAACGCCCCCCCCTTGCTGACATGAAAGGCCAGAATGCGATCCTCTGCCGGAAAAAACGGCCGGCATATCTTTCTTTTCATATCGAAGATACGGAGCACCATATCGGCATATAACAAATAAGCCAAACTATCTGCAATGATCTCTATACAGACAATATCACCCATGGGCAATTCATACTGTTTTGATAGATTTACACAGCTGCTGTCCGTACAGTGAAAAAGTCCGACTTTATTCACATCCACCAACAAAGAACCATCATGCCACTGCCCCACTGTATTAAAGTGCTCTTTGTGAAATTGCGCATTGAATGGGTAAGGGGTAGAGGTCTGTCCATCAACGTAATATATTCCCGCATAATTACACGCCATCCACAGACGTCCCTGCTGATCATAGCAGGCCGCTTCAACAAATTGTGTAGGAAGGCCAGAGCGGAATGGGGTCGGCTCAAAGGTCAGAGCATTATAGTAATACAAACCATCATTTAACGTGACAACCAAGAGCCCACTGTGGCTATCAATCACTTGACAAATTTGATCAGAAGGCAGTCCATTTTGAGTTGTATAGTGGGTGAGGTAATGCTGAAGATACATTTCCCGGACGGTGCAGTCCTGCGCAGAAAGCGGGAAACACATCAAAAAAATGAATAGGACTATTTTATGCAGGACTGTTTTGTGCAGTACTGTTCTTATGCGATTTCTCAACCCGAGGCAACTCCCTATCAACTCTAACGGCCAATAGCACTACACCTAAAGCAATATAAGATTTTTAACATAAAAAACAAATGCATTTTTACTTATAAAAAATCATGACACAATAAAAGGCGGCTCTAACAAGCCGCCTTTCATTGTGTTGCCTCCAACGAGTCGATCTATATCAGAGAATAGACGACAACAAAATAGCAAGAATTAGAACGGGAGAGACATATTTCAACATGAAGGCCCACAATCCGGCAAACTTCAAATCACCGGCACCCTCTTTCATTTCTGCAATGGCATTCTTTGTCTTCCAGGACCAGCCCACAAAAATGGCGATAAACAGGGCCCCAATGGAGAGCGAGAGATTGCCCCAGATCTCCACCCAGAGATCCAGGAAGCTCATATGGAACAGTGGAAGGTTTGTAAAAAAGCCAACGGCGCCCTGGCCCAGTGCCGAAGGGATGCCGAAGACCATGGCGATCCCGCCGATGATATAGGCAGCCTTCTTCCGATCCCAGCCCTTTTCATCGATGGCAAAGGCCACGGGCACTTCGAGAATGGAGATGGTCGATGTCAAGGCTGCGATGGAGAGCAACAGGAAGAACAGCGGGCCGACCACGGCGCCTAGGGGCATTTTATCAAAAAGCACTGGCAGTACATTGAACATTACGCCTGAACCGGCAGCCGGATCCATGCCCTGGCTGAAGATAGCCGGGAAGATGATAAAACCGGCCACAATGGCGATAAAAGTATCGAAAAAAGCGATCCACCCCGCCGAAACAGGAACATTCTCCTTTTTAGGCACATAGGAGCCATAGGTAATCATCGTGCCCATGCCCAGGCTCAGACTGAAGAAGGCCTGACCCATGGCCGCAATGATAATGGAAGGTTTGAAGGCCTTGAAATCCGGTTTCAGATAAAATTCGATACCGGCAGCCGCCCCGTTTAATGTCAGTGAACGGACCAACAGCAACAGAAGAATACCGAAAAGCATGGGCATGAGTATCTTGGAAAACTTCTCAATCCCCCCTGAAACCCCACGAGCCACCACGTAAACAGTCAACAGGATGAACACGGCCAGGACGATGATCTGCAGCAGGGGGTTTTGGACAAAGCCCGTGTACATGGCCGCTGCGCCTTCTGTCGTGATGCCGCTGAACTGACCGGTGATCGCCTTTAGGAAATAGCCCAGCGTCGTGCCGGCAATGACCGCATAAAAGGATAGAATCATGAATCCGCTGGCCACGCCCAGATAGCCTACCCATTTCCACGGTGTGCCCGGACGGATGGCGCCAAAGGCGCCCACGGGATTTTTACCGGTGTGCCGGCCCAGCGTCACCTCTGCCATTAATACGGGCAGGGCGATGACCACAATTGAAATCAGATAGACCAGTACAAAGAGCCCACCGCCATTCTCCCCCACTGTGTAGGGAAATTTCCAAAGATTCCCAAGACCCACCGCCGAACCGGCGGCAGCCAGGATAAAACCAATCCGGCTGAAAGAGCCACGATTATCAGTCATAATTTTACCTCAATTAACAGTAAACGATCCATCGCCATGGGCAATGCTTTCTAGTCTATCAAATTGACCAGACCTACAACAAAGCAATTAGTCCACCCACTTGTATTTCTTTGCATCCTCGGGGTGCTCTGTCTTGAATTTGACCCAATAGTCAGCGATAGAATCCTTCATATCACGATGCAGCATGACAATACCAAAAAGGTTGGGAATGGCCATGAGCACGATGGCAATATTGGCAAATGTCCAAATCACTGTGGTATCTGCCAGGGCCGCAGCGAAGAAAGCCGCGATGTATACAATACGATAGGGCACCACATATTTGAGTCCAATGAGATAGGTAATGGCCCGGTCGCCGTAATAAGACCAGGAGATCACGGTTGAAAATGCGAAAAGCAGGAGGCCGATAGAGACAATATATTTGCCGCTCTCACCCAGCCAGCCTTTCTGGAAAGCCTCTGTGGTGAGTCGTGCGGAGTGCACCAGCGAGAGCCCATCAATATGAATCCCCGAATCCTCCGGGAGGCCGCCTTTGATAGGAATTTCACCCGATATCGGTTCACCGGCTTTTACAAAAAGCACTTGCTCGGCAATTGAACGAGCATGAATGATGCTTATATCCTGCCCGGCAACAACCCGGCCCTCAGCCAACTGCAACTGACCGTCAAAGGCCTGAATCTCATCGGCAGAGGTGCCGTTGATATGGGCGGTCAGCCTCTGAAGATGATCTGCATTCTCCTGCTCCCACACGCCCTGGACGATCTCAAGATCGGCGCGCTGAAAATCATTCTGCACCTTCTCATTCCACGTGCCCGACGCCATAATGGCCAGTCCGGTCAGCGTGCAAATTAATAATGTGTCAATAAAGGGTTCCAGGATGGAGACCATGCCCTCGGAGACTGGCTCATCAGCCTTGGCCGCCGAGTGGGCAATGGCCGCAGAGCCCTGTCCCGCCTCATTGGAGTAGATACCTCGGGAGACGCCGTTGGTCAGGGCAAAAGCAAAAGAGGCCCCAATGAATCCACCCATGGCAGCAGAGCCGGTAAAGACCTGTTTGAAAATCATGCCGAATGAACTCAGAATGTTGCCAGGATTCGCCAGAATCACCGCCAGCGCCCCGACAATATAGACGATGGCCATAAAGGGCACCACTTTCTCAGTCACCGCAGCAATGCGCTTGATCCCACCGATGATGATCAGTGCCAGCAGCACGGAGAGCACACCGCCGGTGATCCAGGGAGAGAGGCCGAAAGTGGCCTTGATAGAGACGGCGATGTTGTTGATCTGGGGCAGGTTGCCGGTACCGAAAGAACAGATCACCGTGGAGATGGCAAAGATCACGGCCAGCCATTTCATATTCAGTTTGTTCTGCATGTAGTACATGGGGCCGCCGGCAATAGAGCCGTCAGATTCTACTTCACGGTACTTATGAGAGAGCGTACACTCCACAAATTTCAAACACATGCCAAAGAACGCTGTGGCCCACATCCAGAACAGGGCCGCGGGGCCGCCCATAAAGAGCGCCAGGCCCACGCCGGCAATATTGCCCGTGCCCACTGTGCCGGAGAGCGCCGTGGTCAACGACTGAAAATGCGTGGTATCGCCTTGAAACTCATCTTTCTCATACTTTCCACTCACAATCTTAATGGCATGACGAAAAAAACGAATCTGCGGAAATTTGAGATACAGGGTAAAGAAAACGCCTGTGCCGAGCAGCACAAAAGGGAACCATCCGGAATTGCTTCCGATATAGTTGTTGATCTGATTCAGGAACTCATTAACCGCGTCCATAATACTCCTCTCGTAACGAATCATAAAAATGGGATGCGTCCATCAGTTTTCTGGTTGAATCGATAAAATATCCATCATCAGGGAGGTGTGACACGCGAGGCGGGCATACAACAACACGGCCGCCCCGAAAGCACAGGCAGGATAAGGTTATCAGGGATAAAGCGAAAACCGGCCAAACGGATGGAGGCATACAACAACATCCTGTCTTGCTTATAAAAATATTAAGTAGATTGAGGCCAACAAAAAACCACAGAACCGGGTGCAGCTCACAGATCAAAAGGCAAAAAGCGATTTGAATCGATGCGTCACACCCACCTCTGTGGTTTGAATGCGTCGGGGAAAGCGCCCCGATTTGTGGAGACGGCGGGAATCGAACCCGCGTCCGAATATACGATACAAGAGACCACTACGTGCGTAGTCTGCTATTCAGTCTCACTGTCCCCCGTCCAGCAAACAAGGCGATGGGCCAGCCAGCCTGTAAAGTTTCACCCCGCAAACCCAGGCCGTTTGCAGGGCTATCCTCTCATTGCGGCGTCCTTCCGGGCCCCGGAGAGGTACGACTCCCGGAGGACGGGCTACCTAAGCAGCCAGAGCGTAATTATAATCGTTGCCGATTAAGTTTATTTGTGAGGGAGTTTAACCAGGTTCCTCACCTGGACACGCGTTCTCAAGCGTCACTATACCCGTCGAATCCAGTTCGTCCCCGAATTCAATTGAGTAGACAAAAAAATACAAAAAATTGCACAGGATGTCAATTCAATATTCATCTCGATGAGAATTACACACCCAGCTGATTTATGGCAAATCCATAGGCGCCCACGGCAACGGCCTGACTGGTGCCCAGGCGAGAGACGCCCACGCCGATGCGCTTCATGGGATCATACGCAATTTGTTGCGATGTGCCCGGCACGGTGATGGATCGGGCCTCGCCAGTGAGGAAGGCGGAGCGATCAACCTCAGATTCAAGATTGTAAGCCCTGATCTCCATACGTTCCACGGCCGAACCGTCAAGAGTATGAAGCGGCGTGTTCATCTCTTGAACCAGGGATGACATGAACAGCGACTGCGCTCCGGCCAGCCCGCCGCCAATCACGACGAGACCATCGAGCAGTGTCATGGCATTGGCCAGGGCGTCGCCCACGGTCTCGCCCAGCTGGCTGAAGGCTTCTTCTGCAGCGGCGCGATGGCCTTCGGCCTGGCCTGTGCCGATCTCATAGATCACCCTGGGTTCGGGAGTGGCGTCAAAACCCATACCGGCTGCCTGGCCATAGACGCGGCGGACGGCGCGAATGGAGGCCCCCTCCTCGGCAAAAGAGGCGGGGTGCAGCTTGTTGCGCGTGACCCAGATCTCGCCGCCTGCGGCATTGTCGCCGTAGATCAGGTTGCCGTTGTGGACAAATCCGCCGCCAAAGCCAGTGCCCAGCGTCACGCCAAAAAGATTGCGGAAGCGTTTGGGGCTGCCGGCCGCTTCCAGCATGCGGTTCACTTCGGGCAGCAGTCCGGCACGGGCCTCACCCAGGGCGAAGAGATCGCCGTCATTGTTGATAAAAACGGGGATGCCAAATCGATCTTCCAGCATGGGCCCCAGGGCCACGCCACCGCGGAAACCGGGCAGGTTGCCCAGGTCGCCAATAATCCCTGCGGGATAATCGGCAGGGCCGGGAAAGGCAAAGCTGATGGCTTCCGGAGAGTCCGACAGGGCCGCTTTCACCTGATCAAAACCGGCCACCATCTGGGCGAGACAGCGTGACAAATCATTCCCAAAAGAGGGCAGGCGGATGGGGCTGATGATTTCCTCATTGTCCTGCATGGCGCTGAAGACAAAATTGGTGCCGCCGGCATCCAACGTCATCACAACAGGCTGTTTACTATGCAGCATGATGACGCCCCCTATGCCTTTTTCAACTGCATGAGAGAGGCGATGCCGATGTAGAGAATGGCGCCCAGCGGCACGAGAAAGCCCAGCAACGTAGAGGTGGCATCTGCCACAAAACCGGTGAGCGGCGGCAGAAAAGCACCGCCGACTATGGCCATGACCATCAAGCCGGAGAGTTCATTCGAACGCTGCGGCATACGATCGATGGTGATGGAAAAGATCAGGGGAAAGATATTTGCAAACCCCAGACCGACTAGCACAATCCCGGCAAACGCCAGCATCTGACTCCCCAGAAGCAGCATTAATATTCCGACAAGTGACAACCCCACGGTGAAGAGGAGAAAACGGACAGCCGGCAGTTTACGCAATAGAAAAGCACCGGCAAGGCGCCCCACAAAAATGGGGAGGAAGAAAAGTGCCCAGCTCACCCAGAGCCCAAACTGATCCAGGTTAAATGTCTCTTTCAAGAGGATGGGCACCTGTGAACTCATAGAGACCTCGGCACCCACATAGAGAAAAATGGAGAGCACCATCATCAAAACATAGCCGTTGGAAAGCAACTTTACGCAGGAGCCCATGGAGGCCGTTGCCGCATTGGCCTCTCGCTTCTCAGTGATCGGCGTCAGCCTGACCCAGATCAATGTAATGAGAATCAACACGGCATAGATAGGGAAGAGCATGGTCCAGTCCATTCCAAAAGCAACCCCCACAAGCGGCGGCAGCAGGAACCCCAGAGAGGAACCAACGGCCTTGATCGACTGCCCCATGGAGAGGTTGGCCGAGTACTGCCCCTCTCTCGAGACGTCACGCATGATGGGATTGCCCGCTACCTGGAGAATGGTTGCGCCGGCCCCAAGAAGCAGAATTGCAAAGAGCAGGGTATAAAATTTCGATTGAGATCCCGCTGAAAGATCGACGGCGGGCCCATACATCCCGTTTAGAATAGGCACCAGCAGGCCAATAAATGCGACCCCCAAACCGAGTTGCAGTACAAATTTCTTCCCCTTTTTATCCTGAAAAACCCCCATGGGAATAGAAAGTACGCCAAACATGATGAAACCGCTGAAGGTCAAAAGCTGTGCCGAGAAATTTGAAAGGGCAAAGGTATCTTTGGCGAGACCCACCATAGGCCCCACGACATCGCCAAAGCCCATTGCCAGAAAGGCGAGAAAAATGGGTAGGGTTTTGTTTTTCATCATGCACTCCTCTTGTCAGAACGCCAGTGATATCTGAATACAATAATTTGATTCGGGAAGGACTATAAAATAGCGGATTTGAGTTTTAAAACCAAGATAATTCTATTTTGTCCGCCGGGTTCAATGATCCCACAGTACCCGAAGAACACCCGGCATTTCTGCAAGCACATCCACAAGATTTCCACTGGCAATGCGGTTTGCCCCCTTGATTTGAAATGTAATTTCCACACGCCCGGCACTGACATCCCAATCGTAATAAATTTCCTGAAGCACAATTCGATTCTGATGTAAAAGCGTTTCTACGGTGGCAATCAGATCGCTCCGGCTGCCCCCCTGCACCGTCACTTTCAACTCGCGGTAGATCGCCGAATGGATACGCCCCTCCAACCGGTCGACAAGTATGAGAATGACAAGACTCAACGCCGTGGCCCATCCCGCCATTCGCCAGTACCCACCCCCAATAACAGCCCCCAGCGCCGCGGTGAACCAGATACCCGCCGCCGTGGTCAGTCCCCGCACCATATCACCGATTTTAATAATAGCGCCGGCACCCAGAAAACCAATTCCCGTGACAATGCCCGCCACCAGCCGCCCCGTATCCATCCAGCTCCGTGAGGCTTCACCGTAGGTGAGTGCCGTCATCTCCGGGAGCATGGTCAGCATGGCCGCCCCCACACCCACGAGCATGTGTGTCCGTATCCCGGCAGCACGGCCGTGAATTTCGCGTTCCAGCCCGATTAAACCGCTGAAAAGCACCGCTGTCAGAAACCGCCAGATTAAATCGCTCTGCCAAAAAATCATCTTGTCCTCCACTGATACCCAATGACACAAAATACAATGTCACCCCCATAACCACAAGCCTGAAAAACGACAAAAGCGCCCTGAATAGGGGCGCTTTGCCGGAAGGAGGAGTCTATATAAAAAAAGAAGGGTTGACGTCTTTATAAGGTCGCATATTGGGTTTGCGCCACCATTTTCACAGGAATGCGCGCACTGCCCAGAACCGGTTTTGACCGGTGTTTCACACTGAATAGATAACTGATTAATTCTATCTGATGAATACGGCGCTCGGCCCGCGTTAACAGATTACCATACGCGTCACGGTATTCAAAATGAAAGCCTTCAACATTTTTCAGAACAGGTTGGCCATCGACCCAGAGTGCGCCATAGGCATAGGTAAAGACACGAATTTCATTCTCAGCGTTCAGAATATGGATACGGTTGGAATGTACATGTAAAATCGATTTGGCGTTTTGAATTTCATTGTTAATATGATCAAGCCTGTTCATCACTACACAGGGCATAGTCCCACCCAACACATCAAGCAGTGTTTCTTCTGACAATTCCGAACCTTGTGTCTGCACGCTGAAAAATGCGACAGCAAGCATCACAACAGCCAGGGCGGCCAGTGGTTTTGGGTGATGGGAAATCCAGATCATTGCCTACACATCTCTCATTACTTGTGACAGGGGGGCTTTGAATGTTGAGGACACATCTGAAAAAAAGGACCGTCAGCCAGATAACGCACTTGGATCAAATTCACTGATGTATCCTGAATGGTTGTCACTACATCAGCCGGCACAAAACCTTCTGATGCAAAAAACACATAATCCGTCTGCGGCTTTTCCGTGCGCTTCAACTGCATGAATGCTTCCTTATGCGAGGTCTTACTTAAGACGCTACAAAATCTGCACCACGACCGAGAATATGATATGATTTTTTTGACACATCCTCGTAAAGGGCTGAAAAACATACCATTTAACAGGACGACGAAAAAGGTATGACTCTGCTTGGATCTGCATTTTGAAAAGGATGTTGTTAACGAAATGAGACAGTATTGTACGAAAAAAAGCACAGATCGGTAGGAATTGCCGAAAATAGGCCAAACGGGACGCCAGCCAGGAAACCCCTAAGTCGGTAGAAAGGCATTCAGCCCGGAGCGTTGAATCGAAGACTTCAAGTAACCCGCTGTCTGCAGCATCTCTGCCGCCAAATCAAAATGCACGGCAATCTGCTCGGGCTTGTGGGCATCAGAACCGACAACCAGCGGTATGTTCAAAACCGACGCCATTTTTAAAATGGGAAGGTCGGGATAGGGGGAGCCGGGCTTCTTGCGCCGGCCCGAGGTATTGAGTTCCAGAACAAGCCCCTTCTGGCCAATTCGCTGGAGAACGCCTTGTATTTGCATTTCAATATCAGACTGCCACTTGGAAAAAAGCCATTTAATCCCGTCAATATGACCCACCACATCAATCAGCCCCGATTCAATGCCCATCTCCAACAGGGCGCAATAACGGCGGATAAAAATATGGGCCTCTTCACGCCCCCACTGACGCGGGATCGGGTCAAAGAGAAACTGTCCCATGACATAGTGCACAGATCCGATGACATAGTCAAATTTGTAATGCTGCCTCATCCTCTCAAGGTGCGCCTCAAAACCCGGATAGATATCGGCCTCAACACCGCAGAGAATCTCCAGTTCCGGAAAGGCCTTCCGGGCCGCTTCGACCTGCTGAACATAGAGATCCAGCTGGTCCATGGCCATGGCGTGAACAGGTTGGTAACGGCCACAGGCCGGCAGATGATCGGTAAAGCCAATCCGCTGAAGACCCTTTTGAAATGCCTGATCAGCGTAGGCCTCTGGTTGGCCGACGGCATGACCACAGAGTTCAGTATGAATATGATAATCAGCTGTAATTTTCAATGCGATGCAGGTTCCTGTAATAAGGTTTGAAGGGCCTCCGCGCGATTCTCTAGCAACCCCTCTTCCTGGGCCAGTTGTACCAGCACAGAGCTCAACACCCGGTAAAGTGGAAGCATCTCCGGTGCCGTTTTTGACAGCGCGGCGAGATGGCTGGTTACTGTCTCCACATCCCCGCGTTTTACAGGACCTGTGAGCGTGGCCGCCGCGCCTTTTTTTTCAACTTCATCCAAGGTGGCCCGTATAATGGGAAACAGCCATTGCAAACCGGCTTCGGGGCGAATTAACGTGGCCACGTCCGTGGTGGCGGCCAGAAGCCCCACGAGGAGATTTGACGCCATCACGCAGGCCGCATGGTAGAGGGTTTTCTGTGCAGCCGGTATTTCCATGGGGTCGGCATGCAGTGCTCTGGCCAGTGCCATCAGGCGGGGCAATGCCAGTGCATCTCCCTCAACGGCCATGGGCACACCGGAAAAACGCACCTCCCCGCCAGCGGGATAAAGCATGGCGGGATGCAATGATCCGCGAAGCACAACGCCGCCGCGTCCCAGCTTTTCAGCGGGCCAGAGACCGGAGGTATGCACCCACAGGCAAGCAGGTCGACAGAGCACACTTTGCGACAAGGCCTGACCGATACCTTCAATCGCGGCATCAGGAACCGCCACCAGCACAAGCGTCGTATCGGTGGGTGCCTGATCAATGGCCTCCACCGGCAGGCAGCCAGAAAGACAGGCTGACAATGCCTCAGCTGCCGCTGTATCGAGATCAAAGCAGCCAATAATTCGGTGGACTGTTTCACTGAGGGCCAACGCCATGGCGCGCCCCAGCCTGCCGCATCCAATTAGAAAAATCTGTTCTGTCATCACACCCTCCACTGATGCTGAGAAAATACTCAATTGCATCGGCAATGTCAAGACCGGCACCTATAGGTTTCAATGCATGAAGTGAAGAAAGCACTTGTCTAACGCTTGATAATAATGTAAATTTTATGAGTAAGAAACAATGAAAAGGGCATTTATGCAATTACGAAGCAAGGACAATACCTTTGAGGCACGTCTCCCTGATGGCCGAACCACCTCTTTCCTAAAGGGGACTTATCTCAAGGAAATAATGGATTTCTCCCGCCCGGACAACACCGATGAAATCGTCCTGGGACGGGTCAACAACCGGGCCGTCAGCCTGCTTGAGCCGGTGGAGGAAGACTGCAGTATTGAATGGATCACCCCGACAGATTCAGAGGGAATGCGGTCGTACCGCGCCACACTGAGTCTCCTGCTTTTCCGTGCAGCCAAAGACTGTTTTCCTGAAAAGCGCCTGCTGATCGACCACTCTCTGGGGCGGGGGTTCTATTGTCAATGGAAGTCTGGCACTGCCACAAAGAGCCAGATGAAAAAGATCAAGTCCCGCATGGCCGATCTGATTTCAAAAAACCTGCCTATTGTACCCATGCCCATGCTGCGGCCGCAGGCTTTTGAAACACTGGAGGCCCTGGGGGAGAGTCCGGAGCTCTACAGTGGCGATCCACACCGTTCCCGTTTTGTCTTCTTTGCGCTGGGCGATCACTCCCTGCCCATGGGCTTCCCACTGTACTCGACAACAGGCATGCTCAGGGCCTTTGATCTCATGCTCTGGAAACCGGGCTTCATTCTGGTCTTCCCCAAGCCCGACGATCCCAACACACTCACCCCGCCGACCGCACAGAAAAAACTCTTCAGGGTTTTCCATGAATACGGCAAATGGGAGCAGATTCTCAACGTCGAAAAGATAGCCGATATCAACCGTGCGGTGGATTCCGGAGAGATCCGTGATCTGGTTAAGATTGCCGAGGGACTTCACGAAAAGAAGATCGCCCATATTGCGGATACCATCACAAGGAGGCGGCATGATCTGCGTATTGTACTCATTGCAGGCCCCTCCTCCTCAGGCAAGACCACATTCACCAAGCGTCTCTCCATACAACTCCGCGTCAATGGACTGCGTCCGCTCCTGCTCTCTCTAGACGACTACTTCCTGAGCCGGAAGCAAACCCCGCTGGACGCCGAAGGCAATCCCGACTACGAGTCCATCCGTGCCCTCGATGTCAACCGGCTGAACCGCGACCTCCGCGGCCTGCTCGCAGGACAGACCGTGCTGCTCCGCACCTATGACTTCATCACAGGTGAAGGCGGCGACGGTGATGAAAAACAGCTTGAGCCCGGCCAGCCCATTCTGATTGAAGGCATTCACGGCCTCAATGACAAATTGACCCATGACATTCCCGCAAAGAATAAACTGAAAGTCTACGTCAGCGCCTTGACGCAGCTCAATATCACCGATCACATGCGCGTGCCCACCAGCGATGTGCGTCTGCTCAGGCGCATGCTGCGTGATGTTCAATTCAGAGGCTACTCACCGCAACATACCATTGAAACCTGGCCCAAAGTCCGCCGGGGTGAGGAGAAAAACATCTTCCCCTACCAGGAAGAGGCCGATGTGATTTTCAACACCTCGCTGATGTATGAACTGGCCGTTTTGCGCAGCCGTGTGCTTCCTCACCTGGAGGCCGTGACCCATGAAACCCCGGCCTACTCAGAGGCACAGCGCCTGATGGAAATGCTCAGCTACTTCAAACCGCTTTCACCGGATATCGTCCCCATGAACTCCATACTCAGTGAATTCGTTGGGGAGAGCAGCTTCAAATATTGATGTTTTCCAGCAGATAACAAAAGGCCCCGAATCACTTTTCGGGGCCTTTATTCTTATATTCCCGCCACCGTTATGCGATACGAACAGACTCGCAGCGATAGACATCCTGAATCGCATTCAATAATTGTACACCTTCAGCCATGGGCTTCTGAAATGCCTTCCGACCGGAGATGAGTCCCATTCCGCCGGCACGTTTATTAATCACCGCCGTGCGCACGGCCTGCGCCAGATCGCCTGATCCGCCTGAAGCCCCGCCTGAATTGATCAATCCGGCCCGGCCCATGTAGCAATTCATCACCTGATAACGCGTCAGGTCGATAGGATGCTCACTGGAGAGCTCTGAATAGACTTTCTCATGGGTCTTGCCGAACTTGAGGGCATTGTAGCCGCCGTTGTTGGTGGCCTGCTTCTGTTTGATGATATCCGCCTCGATGGTGACGCCCAGATGGTTGGCCTGACCGGTTAAGTCGGCAGATGTGTGATAGTCGCGCCCGTCCACCTTAAATCCGGGATTGCGTAGATACGCCCAAAGTACAGTCACGAGTCCCAGTTCATGGGCCATGTGAAAGGCCTCGGCCACTTCCTGAATCTGCCTGTTGGACGCCTCGGAACCGTAGTAAATTGTTGCGCCCACAGCCACTGCGCCCAACTCAAAGGCCTGCTGTACATTGGCAAATAGGATTTGATCGAAAGTATTGGGATAACTGAGCAGCTCATTGTGGTTGAGCTTCACTAAAAAGGGGATCTTATGGGCATATTGCCGCGACACCGATCCCAGCACACCCAATGTAGAGGCCACCATGTTGCATCCGCCCTCCATGGCCAGTTGAACAATGTTGCCTGGGTCAAAATAGATTGGATTGGGTGCAAATGAGGCGCCTGCTGAATGTTCAATACCCTGGTCCACAGGCAGGATGGAGACATAGCCCGTGCCGGCCAAACGGCCGTGATTAAAAATGGTCTGCATGTTGCGGAGAACAGAGGGCGGCCGATCGGTGAGCGCCATGTTGCGGTCCACATAATCGGGGCCGGGAAGATGCAAGCTTGAAGCATCGACTTTGGCGGAATAGGAGAGCAATGTATCGGCCTCCGCGCCCAGATGTTGACGAATCGTCTCGATCATAGCACAACTCCTTCAGAAAGAGGTTGGAATAGAGGATAAAATGAAGGTAAGGCATTAACGCTCATAGAGCAAGCACGAATCATCGAAACGGCCACAAAAAAAACGCCCGCTCCAGAGAAACGGAGCGGGCGCTATTGATTGTCACAGACAACTATTTTTTAGCGGCAGCCGCGGCCTCTTTGATCACAGCCTTGCCGATCACACTGCGCTGAATCTCGGCAGTGCCTTCATAGATCTGGGTGATCTTGGCATCACGCATGTATTTTTCAACCGGATACTCCTTGGAGTAACCGTATCCGCCAAAGACCTGCACCGCATCAGTAGTGACTTCCATGGCCACATCACCGGCGTAGAGCTTGCACATGGCCGACTCTTTGGAGATATCTTTGATGCCGGCATCAATCATGCGGGCACAGTTGTAAACCAGGCCGCGGGCGGCTTCAATCTTGGTGGCCATGTCGGCCAGCTTGAAGTGCACACCCTGGAAGGCGCTGATGGGCTGATCGAACTGTACGCGCTGACGGCTGTAGGCCACGGCGTGGTCAAAGGCGCCCTGGGCAATGCCCAGCGCCTGGGCCGCCACACCGGGGCGGGATCGATCCAGCGTACGCATGGCAATGGGAAAGCCCATGCCTTCACGGCCGATAAGATTGGCAGCGGGAATGCGGCACTCCTCAAAAACCAATTCACTGGTGGCCGAAGCGCGAATGCCCATCTTGTCCTCTTTCTTACCGTAGGAGAAGCCGGACGTGCCCTCTTCGACGATAAAGGCCGAGGCGCCGCGGGCGCCTTTGGCGGGATTGGTCTGGGCGATAATCGTGTAAAACTTTGCCACGCTGCCGTTGGTGATGAAATGCTTCACACCGTTGAGCACATACTCATCGCCCTCTTTGCGGGCCGTGGTCTTCATCCGACCGGCATCGGAGCCGGCATCGGGTTCGGTGAGACCAAAACCTGCCAGCATCTTGCCGGCGGCCAGGTCGGGCAGATATTTCTCTTTCTGGGCCTGGCTGCCGTGAAGCAGAAGGGGCATGGTGCCCAGCGCCGTGGCGGCGAAACCCAGGGCGATACCGCCGCAGGCCTTGGACAGCTCCTCTGTAGCCAGAACCAGACCCATGGACCCCAGCCCCAGACCGCCAAATTCCTCGTCAATATAGACGCGGAAGAAGTCCATCTCAGCCAGTGTTTCCATGATCTCCCAGGGGAATTCCCCGGTCTCGTCGTGATGGGCTGCGACGGGACGAATGCGTTCGTCGGCAACCTGACGGGCCAGTTCCTGAATCATCAACAGTTCTTCGGAAAGGTTGTACTCCATGTTCCTTCTCCTTGCAAAATAAACAATCCACCTTTGGGTGGCATTCCTGTTTCATATTATCAGAGCAGCGCGATCACCTGAGCGAGATAGCGGCTGTGTGAGGCCGACCGACTTACGCACTCAACCCCAACGCTTCTACGGCTCTATGGGCCGCATGCTGCTCAGCCGTCTTCTTGGAACGGCCCTCGCCCACACCCAGCGCCTCACCGCCCAGCAACACCTGCACCTTGAAAAATTTCTTGTGATCAGGACCGCTCTCATCGATGACCTGATACTCAGGCCCCTTCATGCCATGCGCCTGTGCATGTTCCAGGAGCCAGCTCTTGTAGTTTCGATGAAAACGGTCTGAGGCGGCCTCTTCCATCTCATCCATCAGATGATCACGGATCAACTTCTCTGCTGCAGTCAGGCCGCCATCGAGATACACCGCGCCGATCACCGCCTCCATGGCGTTGGAGAGTATGGAGTGACGCTTACGCCCCCCGGAACGTTCCTCACCGGCCCCCAGCTGCAGATGGGCCCCCAGATCGAGCCGCCGGGCATGACGGGCCAGCGCCTCTCGGCTGACCAACACAGACTTGGCCCGCGTGAGCCGTCCTTCACTGCGCTTGGGGTAACAGAGATAAAGGGCCTCGGTTACCACCATGCCCAGTACGGCATCGCCCAGAAACTCCAGGCGTTCGTTGGACTCAAAATGGTGCTTACTCTCGCCTAAAGCAGAACGGTGCGTCATGGCCAGATCGATCAGGTCGGTATCCTGAAAACTGTAACCGATTTTACGGCAAAGGGAATCCCTGTTTTGAGATTCCCTTTGTACAGTCGGCCGTCCCGGAAAAATCCGTGTCAACGCTGATTTTATACTGTTACAGAAAAGGCGCATCGTATTCAACTCAGTTAGTCATCAAAACGTTTGACGCAGAGCGACACATTGTGTCCGCCAAAGCCGAATGAATTGGAAAGCGCCGCTTTCACCGGCATCTCACGCGCGGTATTGGGCACATAATCCAGATCACACTCCTCTGTGCCTTCCACAAAATTGATGGTGGGCGGAATGATGCCGTTCTTTAATGACAGCACGGTAGCCACAAACTCGACAGCACCAGCAGCACCCAGCAGATGGCCGATCATCGATTTGCTTGAGGTGACCGCGATGTTCCGTGCATGATCGCCCAGTGCCAGTTTGATCGATTTGCTCTCAATTCTATCGTTATGCGGTGTCGAGGTGCCGTGGGCATTGATATAACCAATATCCTCTGGATTCAACCCTGCCGTCTCAATGGCGCGTTTCATGGCGCCGGCCTGTCCGCTGCCGTCTTCCCGGGGCGCCGTGATGTGAAACGCATCACCGGTAAATCCATATCCAGCCATTTCACCGTAGATCTTGGCGCCACGGGCTCGGGCATGCTCCAATGTCTCAAGCACCACAACACCGGCCCCTTCACCCAGCACAAAACCATCGCGGTCCTTGTCAAAGGGCCGACTGGCGTGCTCAGGATCGTCATTGCGCGTGGAGAGCGCCTTCAGGCTGCAAAATCCTGCCATGGCCATCGGGGTAACCACCGCCTCGGCGCCACCCACAACCATGGCGTCAGCATCACCCATTTTCAGATGCATATAGGCCGTGCCCAGGGCATGTGCCGATGAAGCACAGGCGGAAACCGTACAGTAGTTCGGCCCCATAAAACCATATTTAATCGAGAGATGACCCGCCAGAATATCAGGGATCATGCCTGGAATAAAGAACGGGCTCACCCGACGGGGCCCCCGCTCCAAGAGTTTCTTATGCTCAGCACTGTAGACTTCCATTCCACCGATACCGGAACTGAGGATAACGCCAATGCGTTCAAGGTCCACTTTCTCCACATCCAGACCGGAATCTTCAACGGCCATGGTGCCTGCGGAGAGCCCCAATACGGAAAAAGGATCCATGCGGCGTGCTGCCTTGGGCTCTACAAACTGTGATGAATCAAAATCATGCAGCTCTGCTGCAACCTTTGATGTGAAGCCTTCAGTATCGAACTTCGTTATATTAGAAATGCCGTTTTTTCCTTGAATCAAACCATCCCATAAGGAACTGACATCGTTCCCGATGGCCGTCACCGCACCCAGGCCGGTGACAACGACACGACGATCATTCATAATGCCTCCTTCAACAAGGGGTCCCGCTCATAGAACGGGACCCCTATGATTGCGTTGTTACTCGGCTTTTCTCTTCTCGAGATACTCGAGTGCTTTCCCGACGCTGGTGAGCTGCTCGGCGTCTTCATCGGGAATCTCAACATCAAATTCCTCTTCGAAAGCCATGATCAGCTCGACGGTGTCCAAAGAATCGGCACCCAGATCGTCGATGAAAGAAGCTTCGTTGGTGATCTCATTGGGGTCAACACCCAGACGGTCCACAATGATCTCTTTGAATTTTTCCTGATCAATCATGCGTTTCACCTCCTTTAAAAGGTCTTATCCACTCAGGTTGGTCCTATGCGATTAATAATCCACCGTCGATATTGATGACCTGGCCGGTCACATAATCGGAAGCGGGTGATGCAAGAAATGCAGTAACATTGGCCACATCTTCTGGCGTGCCAAAACGGTTGGCTGGAATAACCGCCAGGTAGGAATCAATGACATCGGGGCCCAGTTTATGGGTCATTTCTGTCTTGATGAAACCCGGCGCAATGGCATTGACCTGGATGTTTCGCGCACCAAATTCTTTGGCTGTGGACTGGGTCAAACCAATCATCCCTGCCTTGGAGGCGGCGTAGTTGGCCTGACCGGCATTGCCCATACGGCCAATGACTGAAGCCACATTGACAATCTTGCCTGAACGCTGCTTCATCATGGGACGAACCACCGCTTTCGTGCAGAGGAAAGCGCTCTTGAGATTCACGGAGAGTACGAGATCCCAGTCGGCTTCACTCATACGCATCAACAGATTGTCCCGCGTAATACCGGCATTGTTGACAAGAATATCGATACGATCAAACGCCGCCAGCGTCTCTTTCACCATGGTTTTCACGGCATCGGCATCGGCCACATTGGCCGCCACACCGATGGCACGCACACCTTGTGCTTCCAACTCTTTTGCCGTGGCCTTGGCACCGTCACCATCAATGTCGGACACCACCACGTCACAGCCCTCTTGGGCCAATTTTGTACAGATGGCCTTGCCAATACCCCGGGCTCCCCCGGTCACCAGCGCCACCTTCCCTTTCATCGCGTCCATATCTTTCCCCGTTAGTCTTGGGTCTTTCTATTGGAGGGACTAAAACTTGTCCAAATCAGCCTGCGAACCGCAATTGGCCAGCTCCAGTCCGCGATCGATTCGTTTGGCCAGGCCCGAGAGTACTTTCCCGGAACCGACTTCAACACATCGCGTGACACCATCTTTTACCATGTTCTGAATGGTTTCAACCCAACGCACAGAATGCGTCAGTTGATGGTGAAGCAAATTTTTAATCTCTTCAGCACTGGACACCTGCACGGCTGTGACATTGGCAAACACCGGCAGGTCAACCATGTTGATGGTCATCTTATCCAACTGCTTACCAAAATCATCCACCGCATAGCCCATGAGCGGTGAGTGAAATGCACCGCTTACCGGAAGCTCCAGGGCCCGCTTTGCACCCCGCGTCTTGGCCATGGCCAGGGCCGCCTGAATGCCTTCTCTCGACCCGGAGATCACAACCTGGCCGGGAGAGTTGTAATTGGCCGGCTGTACCACACCATCTTCACCGGCTTCCACGCAGATTTCCATCACATCCGAGGCCTCAAGGCCGATAATGGCGGCCATGGTGCCAGGATTGCGTTCGCCGGCCTCCTGCATGAGACGGGCCCTCTCTTTCACGAGCGCCAGACCCTCTTCAAAGCTGAAGGCGCCGGCCACGGCCAGAGCCGTATACTCTCCCAGACTGTGTCCTGCGGCAGCATCTGGCGTCAGGCCCTTTTCCTTCAGAAGCGCAGCCAACACATAGCTGTGCACATACAAAGCCGGCTGCGTATTCACTGTCTGTTTTAAGGCCTCTTCAGGGCCGTTAAAAGAGACATCAGCAATATTGTAGCCAAGAATATCATTGGCGTTATCGTAGAGCGTCTTGGCCAGCGGGAGATGCTCGTAGAGATCTTTCCCCATACCCACGGCTTGTGAGCCCTGGCCGGGAAAGAGAAATGCCGTTTTACCCACGGGATTCCCCAATCTTTAGAATTGAATGAGACTGGCGCCCCAGGTGAAACCGCCACCAAAAGCCACCAACAGACATTTATGTCCTTCTTTCAACCTGCCTTCACGTCTTGCCTGATTCATGGCAATGGGAATGGAGGCAGCAGAAGTATTGCCGTATTCATGTACATTGATAAACACCTGCTCGTCGGTCAACTTCAGGCGAGACTGAATGGCTTCAATAATGCGAAGATTCGCCTGATGCGGAATGAGCAGGTCCAGATCTTCAGAAGCGACACCTGCCAGATCAAGACCATGCAACGCCGCGTCACGCATGGTGCGCACCGCATGCTTAAAGATCTTGTTGCCTTCCATCTTGATGAAATGCAGCCGCTGGTCCACAGTCTCATGCGTGGGGGGATTCAGCGAACCGCCACCGGGAAGATGCAGCAGGTCCCCCAAACGGCCATCGGCCTTAATATAGGCGGAAAGCACACCTTTTTCATCATCGGAAGGGCCAATCACTGCCGCACCGGCGCCGTCGCCAAAGAGCACACAGGTGCCCCGGTCTTCCCAATCTGTGATGCGGGAAAGCACCTCAGAGCCGACCACCAGCACATGTTTGGCGGCCCCTGTGGCAATCAGGCTGTTGGCCAGGGTGATGCCATATATAAATCCTGAACAGGCGGCAGCAATATCCATAGCCGCCGCATTTTTTGCGCCGATATTATTCTGAACACGACAGGCCGTTGAAGGAAAAGTAGTATCCGGCGTGACCGTGGCGATCATGATCATATCCAAATCTTCGGCAGTGATGCCGGCATCCTTCAACGCCTCTTCAGCAGCTTCAGTGGCCAGATCGGAATTGGCCTTGCCCTCTTCGAGAATATGACGCCGTTCAATGCCTGTTCTTTCACGAATCCACTCGTCCGATGTCTCAACCATCTTTTCCAAATCGGAATTGGTCAAAACCTTGCCTGAAACAGCGGAACCTGTGCCAAGAATCTTGGCAACCGGTTTATTTGACACTGGTGACCTCCTTCATCTCTCTGATTTGCTCTTCGATATGATCGGAAACTTTACTGGTCACCATCTTCCAGGCCTCTTCAACCGCGTTGCGAATCGCCTTCGCGCTGGAAGACCCGTGTGAGATGATGCAATTGCCTCGAATACCCAGAAGCGGCGCACCGCCGTATTCCTGGTAGTCAAAAAGCTTGAACAGCTTTCTCAAACTGGGGCGGATGAGATACATACCAATGGCCCCGGGGAGATTGCCCCGGATGGTACGCTTCATGGTGGTAGAGACCATACGCGCCAGGCTTTCACCGAATTTAAGCAGCACATTGCCGTTAAATCCATCACAGACAATGACATCAGCCACACCGGCCAGGATATCTCTTCCTTCGACATTGCCCTTGAAATTGAGCGGACTGTTTTTCAACAGCTGATAGGCCTGCTGAACGGCATCGTTGCCTTTTTTCTCTTCCTCACCGATATTCAGAAGTCCCACATCCGGGTTGTCAATCCCCATGATGTGGTTCATAAAGATAGACCCCATCACACCAAACTGGAAGAGATGCTGGGCTTTGCAGTCCACATTGGATCCCACGTCCAACATCAGACAGACACCATTTTCATGAGGCATGAACGTGCCGATAGCAGGACGCAGCACACCTTCAATCGGTTTCAATGTAAAGAGCGCCGAAGCCATCACAGCACCGGTGTTCCCGGCACTCACAACAGCGTCCACCTTGCCTTCTTTATGCAGCCGCGTGGCCACAGCAATCGAAGAGTCCGGCTTGCGCCTCAGCGCATGTGAGGGAGACTCCCCCATATCAACCTGTTGTGAAGCATGGACAACAGACAGCGGCAAATCCTTGGTGAAGTGATGATGACTCAGCTCTTCTTCCACGATTTCCTTGTCCCCGACCAGCACCACCTCGAACCGCCCATTGGAACGCCGGGCGGCCTCCACGGCGCCGGAGACAATGGCCTGTGGCGCTTTGTCTCCTCCCATGGCATCCACAGCAATTTTGAGCATGGAGTGAACTCCCTTTTAGCGCTCTTTAGGAACGGTCACCATACGACCGGCGTAGTACCCGCAATTGGGACAGGCCCGATGGGGCAGTTTGGGCTGATGGCAATGGGCACATTCACCCACATTTACAGCAGTCAGGCTGTCATGCGTACGACGTTTGTCACGCCGTGACTTGGACACCTTATTCTTAGGTAAGGCCACAGATGTCTCCTTTCAAATAACACGTTGCACACTTTACAGCGTGGCAACAATATGGCGCTATCACACGCCTTCTATTGATCGTTGTCAAAGGTCAGCCCTTTCAGGGCCTCCCATCTTGGATCGACCTGTTCATGGGTGCAGCCACACGCCCCCTCATTGAGGTTGGCGCCGCACTGCATGCACAGCCCCTGACACGACTCGTTACAGAGATACTTGGTCGGAAGTCCAAGCATGACCGCATCGAGCGCATCAGCACTGAGGTCAATCTTGCGGGTGGAGGCCGGAAGCACATGGACTTCCGTATCCTCACCCATGTCCAAACCCTGGGCAAAAGTGTAAAACGAACGTACTTCTGCCGTCAGCGGACAGAGAAAATCGGTGCCGCACCGATCACAGATCAATGCGACCCGACCTTGAGCAATCACTTTAATCAAAAATCCGTTATCCACTTTTTCAGGGTGGATTGTCACTTTTACAGCCTCAGGAAAACTGATTCCGGAGTCGCCCTCAGGGGCCGCTGGCGTCCAATCAACGGTGATGGGATCTGAAGAATTCTCCAAAACCCCCAGTGGGATAACGAGATCCCTGTATTTTTGAAGCGTCAATTTACTGATTTCTCCTTACATAATCAAGGCAAAAATGGCTATTTCGAATCAGGCGGTGCCGGTGCATCCTGAATTTGCAGCCGAATTTGGCATTTCAGACAGCGTTCCGCCTCGCAATTTAACTTCTCTTCATCAAAAACCAGATCCACCTGAGGCCATCCCGGTTTAAACCGATCTTCCACCGGAAGCGTTCCGCGATGGGCCCGCTCCTGGCCGGTAAAGTCCTCGGTGTAACCGAATGACGGATTGTCAATGTCCTTATCGGCAAAGGCCTGATAGATATTGCCGTCTCCCCCCAGATATTTATCAATGGCCATGGCGCCCTGGCGGCCGCCCTGGATGGCTTTGATCACAGACTGGGGTCCTGTGGCCACATCCCCGCCGCCAAAGACGCCTTCACGACTGGTCATGCGTGTGTCGTCATCGACAGGGAGGCTGCCCCAGCGATCGGTTTCAACGCCAAATTTCTCGGGAATGACAAAATCCTGGCCAATGGCCACCACCAGCTTGTTCACGCTGAAATCGAACTCGCTGCCCGCCACAGGCACGGGACGACGCCGACCGGAATCATCGGGCTCACCCAGCTCCATGCGGATGCAGGTGACAACGAGATGGTCATCCTTGGGCGTAATCTTGATGGGGTTCACCAGATAATTGAACTTCACCCCTTCGTTGTAGCTCTCTTCAATCTCCTCGGGATCGGCGGGCATCTCGGCGCGGGTACGGCGATAGATGATGTTGACCTCATCGGCCCCCTGTCGCATGGCGGTGCGGGCCACATCCATGGCCACGTTGCCGCCGCCCACCACGGCAATATTGCCGCCCAGCTCCATATCATGCCCGTGAGAGACGCCTTTCAGAATATAGATACCGTCGGTGACGCGCGGATCTTCATCGCCGGGGATTTTCATCGTAGAGCCAATGGGCGCGCCCAGGCCCAGGAAGACGGCGTCATAGCCCTCGGCAAAGAGCGGATCGAGATCTTCAACCTTGCTGTTCATGGCAATCTCAACCCCCAAATCCTCAACAGCCTTGACCTCGCCGTTCAACACATCCAGAGGCAAACGATAACGCGGAATACCGGAGAACATCATGCCACCGCAGTTATGCTGGGCTTCAAACACCTTGACCTGATGGCCTTTGAGGCGCAGGAACCATGCAGCTGAGAGTCCTGCGGGACCGCCGCCGATCACCGCCACTTTCTTACCCGTGTCTGCGGCGATCTCCAGCTTCTTCTTCCATCTGCCGTTGTCACGTTCGGCAACAAAGCGCTTGATATCACGGATGGCCACAGAGCCACCCAGCGCATCACGACGGCAGGCCGTCTCACAGGGATGATCGCAGATCAACCCCAGCGCATGGGGGAAGGGAACGGTCTCGCGGACCACTTCCAATGAGTCCTGATACCGTCCGGCAGCGGCCAGCTGCACATAGCGGGGAATATCAATGCCCGCGGGGCAGGTGGCCCGGCAGGGTACCAGCACTTCGTCTTTTTCATTGGGTTCAAAGAATTTTTTCTCTTTCATGGCGCCGGTGGGACAGACCTGCACACAGGCCCCGCAGAATTTACACTGCGTCTCGGTGAAACTCTCGCCGAATGCCGTGGCCACCATGGATTTGTATCCGCGATCAGAGTAGTTGATCACACCGATTTCACGCACCTCCTGACACATGGCCACGCAGCGGCCGCAGAGGATACATTTGTTCATGTCACGCTCAAAGAGCGGTTCATCTTGAAGAATGGGCAGCTCACGGCCCTTGTAGGCAAAATTCTTGAAAATCTCGTCCACGCCCACGTATTCGACCACTTTCTTGAGCTGTGTCTTCTCGGGCATATCCTTGGGCAGTTCCGAAAGAATCAGCCACATCAGCCGCTGCCGCAGTGTCTGCAGCTCCTCATCTTTTGTCGTCACGACCATACCGTCACGCGCCTCTGTGGCGCAGGAAACGGGCAGGCCGCGCATGCCTTCAATCTTGACCACGCAGAGCCGGCAGGTCGCCAGTGGCGGCAGGTCGGGGTGATAACAGAGATTGGGAATATAAATCCCGGCGTCCAGGGCCGCCTGCAGCACGGTCTGCCCTTTCTTGGCCGGAATGGTCTGTCCGTCTATTGTCAGTTGCATACTCATTTTGACCTCATTGAAATTAGGCGATGGAGACCGCGTCGAAGCGGCAGGCCTCTTTACAGGCACCGCACTTGGTACAAAGTTCCTGATCGATCACATGCAAAGCCTTCCGCTCACCGGAGATACAGCTCACCGGGCAGGCGCGGGCACAGGCGGTACAGCCAATGCACTTGTCCGCGTCGATATTGAATGTGATCAACGGCTTACAGACGCCCGCCGGGCATTTCTTATCAACAATATGGGCTTCATATTCATGACGGAAGTAGCGAAGCGTGGTCAACACGGGGTTGGGCGCTGTATTGCCCAGGCCGCAGAGCGCCGTCTTCTTGATGGTGTCGCACAGGGCTTCCAGCGCTTCAATATCGCCGGCCTCACCCTCACCACTGGTAATCTTCTCCAGCAGCTCTTTCATGCGAATCAGCCCCACGCGGCAGGGCACGCATTTGCCACAGGACTCATCGACCAGGAAGGTCACGAAGTAGAGGGCCACATTCACCATGCAGGTCTCTTCATCCATGACGATAAGACCGCCGGACCCCATGATGGCGCCGGCCTCTGTCAGCTTTTCATAATCGACAGGAAGGTCTAGAAGATGCTCAGGGATACAGCCGCCCGAAGGCCCACCGGACTGCACGGCCTTGAACTTCTTGCCACCGGGAATGCCGCCGCCGATGCCGTAGATAATTTCCCTGAGAGGAATGCCCATAGGGACTTCCACCAGGCCGGAGTTGTTAATTTTCCCGACGAGCGAGAAGACCTTGGTGCCTTTGGACTTTTCCGTGCCCAGGCTGCTGAACCAGTCGGCGCCACGGTGGATGATAATGGGTACATTGGCCCAGGTTTCCACATTGTTGTTGTTGGTGGGTTTGCCCCAGAGCCCCTTCACTGCCGGGAAAGGCGGGCGAGTACGGGGACGACCGACCTGGCCCTCGATAGAGGCGATGAGTGCGGTCTCTTCACCACAGACAAAAGCGCCGCCGCCGCGAACCACATGCAGGTCAAAGTTGAACCCTGTACCAAGAATATCATCACCCAAAAGGCCGTATTCCTTGGCCTGTTCAATGGCGTTCTTGATACGTTCCACAGCCAGTGGGTACTCATCACGGACATAGATATAACCGGCCTGTGCACCAATGGCATAGGCGCCGATGGCCATGCCTTCCAGCACCGCATGCGGATCGGATTCAAGGATGGAACGATCCATATAGGCGCCGGGGTCACCCTCATCGGCGTTGCAGATCAGATATTTGACATCACTCTCAACGTCCTTGGCAAACCGCCACTTCTTCCCTGTGGGAAATCCGCCGCCGCCTCGGCCACGCAGACCGGAGCGTTCCACCTCGTCCGTGATCGTGTCGGGCGTCATCTCATTCAACGCCCGGGCCAGACCCAGGTAGCCGTCAAAGGCAATATATTCATCGATATTTTCAGGGTCCATACGCCCGCGATTACGAAGCACCACCAGCATCTGATGCTTGAAGAAATCAATGTCCATCAGCTTGGGCACCGGTTTTTCCTGGGCTTCGGGCACGTACATGCACTTTTTATAGGGCCGCCCCTTGAGCAGATGCTCTTCCACCAGCAACGGAATGTCCTCCACGGTCAGCTGCTGATAAAAAATATCATCGGGCTGCACAATGGCAATGGGGCCGCGCTCACAGAAGCCCTGGCAGCCGGTGACCACCACCTGGACCTCGTCGTCCAGATTGCGTTTCTTGATTTCACTCTCCAAAGCGCCTTTGATATCTAACGCGGTGTTGGACACACAGCCTGTTCCGGCGCAGACCATCACATGAGTTCTATAATTTTTCGTGCTCACGCCGTCTCCTATTCGTATTTAGCTAGAACTTTATCGAGATCCTTCTGGCTCAGTTTGCCGTGGAAATTTTCACCCACAACAACCACAGGGGCCAGACCGCAACAACCCACACAGCGGACGCCTTCCAGCGTAAAACGGCCGTCCTCTGTGGTTTCACCCTCTTTCACGCCCAGGTCACGTTCCAGTTTATCCATTAGTTTCTCGGCGCCGCGCACATGACAGGCGGTTCCGGTGCAGACATGAACAGTATGGCGACCACGGGGAGTCAGGCTGAACGCCTTATAAAACGTGGCCAGAGCGTAGAGACGCGATAACGGCACACCCACTTCTTTGGCAACCGTGACCAACGCCTCTTTAGGGAGATATCCCTCTGTTTTCTGGATATCCTGCATCATGGCGATCAATGATGATTCGCGCCGGTCGTATTTTTCTACGATTTGACGGATAACCTCCAAACAAACCTCCTAAAATTATATTGCACTAAAAATTATTTATGTCAACAGAAACATCAATCCAAATGATTTCCAATGATCACAACTCCACCACAGGGAGCAATGCCCTGAGCGGCGCCAGTGACGCACGAACCCAGGCCAGCACAGCAGAATCCGTACGACGGGAACGAAGGCCAAAACGGTCAACAATCTCCAGTGACTGCCATCCAAAACTCTCGCCGTCTTTCTCAACTTCGAGGACAAACTCGGTCTTGGGGTGGCTGACCAACAGCACCGCCACCGTCTCAACCAGATCGCCCACCGGCTGCCTGTCCAGATGGGAAAGGCCAAAAACCGCAGAAACCTGCGTGCCTTCGTCGGGGACGGACTGCACTTCAAATGCCCCGCCTGTACACTCAGCCGCCTCCTTCAGAAGCGGCAGCCCCAAACCCGTGCGTTTGCCGGACTTGGTGGTGCCAAAGGGGTCCAGCGCCCGATCTGCCAGCTGCGCATCCATACCGCAGCCGTTATCGAGAATATCCATAGACAGCGTATCTGCGGCCGTGTCGATGGCCAATGAGACAGCCACTACATCGGCGCCGGCACGGGTGGCGTTCTCCACAATATCCATCAAATGAAGCACCAGCTCCATCATGACGCAACACCCCCGCCCAAAAGATGGCGTCCGGCTTCACTTCTCAACGCCATGCCAATTTCAGCCACGGTGGGTGCAGCCACGCAAAAACGCGTCACGGCCCGTCCCAACCCATCAAGCTGATGGGCGTCTGAAGCGCGCAGTACCGGCAGCCGGCTCACACCGGGGTAGCTCTGCATGGCCTCTACATCGCCTCTGGGCGAGACCTCCACCGCATCCAGCGGCAGGTCGTCTGCAATCATCCCCAGCTGCCCGATGAGGCTGTTGCTCTCTCTGTCGATATGCGAGGCCACCGCCAGGCCGCCCAGCCTGTGAATGTGGGCAACCAGTGCATCCACATCGAGTGTGGTGGCGCCAATCAGCAGGCGCTGTTCAATCTTCTCCACCTCATCGCGTTCATTGGCGACAATCTGCATGCCGAAAAGGTCCTCGTCATTCTCCCCGGGCAGGAGGTGGGTGTACACAATCTCCTGCAGCGCCAGTGCAGCCGCCGTCTCGTCAAAATAGGCCAGCACATGGGCCTCTTCCACAGTGGCCACTTCCATACCGGCAATCACGGCCAGCCCGGTACCGGCCGCAGCCGCCCGAACCCCCGGTACATTGCCCGCGCTGTTATGATCGCAGACGGCAATCACATCCAGCTGTTTATTCACTGCAGCCGCCACAATGCCAATGGGCGTCATCTCAAATTCGCCACAGGGGGAGAGACAGGTGTGCACATGCAGATCTGCCGTAAACGCCTTCAAACTCATGACTGGCCGCGCAGCCCCATTTCATAGAGCCGCCCCGCCACGTCAAAGGCGGACATTGACGTGGTAAATAAAACAATGCCCTCTTCCGCCGCCTTGGACACCGCCGCATCTGACGGGGCCTTGCTGCCGATGATGATGATGGCGGCCAACTCCTTCAACGTGGCCACGGCAATGGTGTTGGGGTGCACTTGCAGGGTGACCCACACATCGCCTTTCTGCGTATGGGCAATCACATCGCTCAACAGGTCACTGACGTAACCGCCGCTGACAATTCTATTAAGGTCCGGAGCCGTCATGGGGGATTCCAGCTGCAACGCCTCAGCGATCTCACGCAGTTTCATCTTGCTCCTCCTCATCGGGTTTGACAAAGACACAGTCGGTACGCCTGGCCTCTCCTACGATGATATCACGGGCCAGGGTACGGCAGTCCGGCGCCCCGCAGGCACCACACTCCCTGCCGCCCAGGCGGGGAATCAGGTCTTCAATCTCCTGGCGCATCTGAATGGCCTTGATGGGGTCTGGATTCAGGGGCGGCAACGGCTGATGTTCAATGCCCATCTCAATCCGATAAAAGCCCTCTTTGAAGAGCCGGCGGATCATCTTCTTGGAGACGCGTGACTTTTCGCCGAACATCTTGACCAGCGTTTCACAGCGTTGCTTGGCAATATGACGATTCTGCACAATCATCGGGCCGCCAATGCATCCGTCAGGGCAGATTAGAAGTTCAAGGTAGTCGATATTCCGCAGGCGTCCGGCCTCTACATCATCGAGAATGCGGATGACATCAGAGACACCGGAGACGGCCAGAGCGTTGTCCAGATTCATGCCCCGAATCTCTCCTCCTGACTGCGCCCATCCCAAACCCACTCCAGAGGACTGTTGCAGAATGACATCCTCTTCAACATCATCAACGAGGTCCAGCAGCTCTCCAAAGATATCCTTGATAGAGACCACGCCATCCAGATGGGACTTGGCCATGCCCACAGGGTGGTTGACCGAGACCATCTTCGCCGCGCAGGAGGTAATATGAATGACACCAATCTCTTCAGGACGCAGCCCTTTTTCCATGGCAATCTTGAAGCGCAGCCGCTTGGCGGCCAGTTCGCGGGGTGATTCAATGGGGATAAAATGATCCACAAGCTCCGGATAGAGATGCGTAATCAAACGCACAACGGCGGGACAGACTGTAGAGATCAACGGCTTGGGGCCACTCTGCTGTCGGATGAAGACCTCATAAGCGGCCGTGACATTCTCGCACATCCAGGCCACATCATAGACATAGTTGAATCCAAAACGCTTCAGCCCCTGAAGTACCTGATTGGGCATGACCTCCCAGCCGAACTGCATATAGAGCACAGGCGAGGGCAGAGCCACTGTATATTTGAATTGTTTGAGGTCTGAAAAAGAGGTGGTTTCCGGAATCACTGCATCGTGAGGACAGACACGGTAACACTCTCCGCAGTCCACGCAGCGCAACGGATCAATCACGGCCTTGTCATCACGAATCCGAATGGCTTTCATAGGGCAGGCAATCATGCAAAGGACGCAGCCCACACATTTTTCACGGTCAATCTGAATCGAATGACGCGTTTTCTCTTCTTTCATCTAACCTCCGCAGTGGAACTCCAGATCCAACCGGGTGCCTTGGTCCACTGCCGTGTCAATATGAAACACATCACTGTTTTTCTTAATATTGGGAAGCCCCATACCGGCGCCAAAACCCATCTCACGCATCTCTTCTGTCGCCGTGGAATAGCCTTCGATCAAAGCCTGCTTCACATCGGGTATGCCCGGCCCCTCATCGGCGATGGTGATACTGACAAAATCAGCATGTACGGAGAGTGCAATCTCACCGCCGCCGCCGTACATCACGACATTCATCTCGGCTTCATAGGTGGCCACAGCCACCCTGCGGATCACACCGGGATCATAGCCGATATCCTTGAGTACATTTTTCACTTTCACCGAAGATTCACCGGCCGAGGCAAAATCGCCCTTTACCGGGAAGCGCTTGTGAAATAATGGCTGTGTTGTCATCATCCCTACAATGATCCATTGGCCTGTACAACGTGAAGCCGACCACAGGCTTCATACATCGTTAAGGAAGTGGCCAGTAGCGGGATACTGCTACGCCGGGCCATGGCAACAGTCTCTGCCGATGGACGCTTGCCGCGGACAAAGACAATCCCTCCCAGGTCAACCACTTCTGCGGTGCGTATGGACTGGGCATTCACCAAACCGGTTATCAGAAGTGCCCCTTCATGCCCCTGTGTGAGCACGTCACTCATCAAATCTGAGGCCTGAATGATTTCAATCTGTCGATTCAAATCATCTTCTTGCGTCAGTAGTTCAGCATTGAGCAGATTGAGGACTTCTTGCAATTTCACAGTGCACTCCCCTCCAATACGTCCACTTCATCTCACAATCCGTTGGCGTCTTTCCAGACCGCCCGCGCCACCCGGGGAATACTCCGGGCAACCTCCGGCGTTGCTTCTTCACCAAAAGTAGTCACATCGGCCACCTGAATGCCATAGATGACGATAGACCCAGGTAAATTCATACCTGTCTTTCGCCCCAGTGCCAGGGCCTCCGAGAAGGCAACCTGATGTCTGGCCATCGCAGAACCGCCGCCAAGATCATCAGGGATCAGACGGGCAAATGCGCCCGGCGGCTGATCTTTCAGGGGCACAGCATCCACTAAGATAGCGCGTTCGTAGCCCGAAAGCAAGTGCAGCAATTCCAAACCGCCTGCCGCAGCCTCTTTGACATCCACTTTCTCGTTCTGCCAGCAATTTTGAATGGCTCTGACCACATAAATGCCAACCCCATCGTCGGTCAGGATGGTGTTGCCAAGACCCAGAATCAAGGTCTTTCCTGCCCGGCCATGGGGTGCCAGTTGAGGTGTCTTCAAATAATTAGTCTCTCTTATACTTTAACATACCCTCTTGATAGAGATCGCCCCCGTGGCAGTCATTGACGACGACAGCGGGAAAATCTTCCACCTCCAGCCGCCTGATGGCCTCAGGCCCCAGATCTTCATAAGCGACTACTTCAGCCTTTTTTACGGCCAGAGCGCCCAGTGCGGCTGCACCGCCAATCGCCCCAAAGTAGACACCGCAGTGTGTTTTCATGGCATCAACGACGGGTTCAGACCGGTTGCCCTTGCCGATCATCCCTTTCAAACCCTCAGCCAGCAGCGTCGGCGCATAGGGGTCCATGCGATAGCTGGTGGTGGGGCCGATAGAACCAATGGGCTTGCCCGGCTTGGCCGGCGCCGGTCCCGCATAGTAGATAATCTGCCCCTTTAAATCGACGGGCAGCGGCTCGCCCGATTCCAGCGTCTCGATGAGTCGTTTATGCGCCGAGTCACGGCCGGTAAAAATCACCCCGTTGATCAGTACAGAATCGCCTATTTTCAAATCTTTCACGATGTCATCTGTCAATGGCGTGGTAATGCGTTTGGGTTCAGACATGGCATGCTCCTTTTGGGAATTTCGTATCAACATCCAAGGCTAGAGTACGGCGGTTTTGTGCCGGGCCACATGGCACTGCATGTTCACCGACACCGGGAAGCTGGCGATGTGGCAGGGATGCACCTCCACATGCACGGCCAGCGCCGTACAAAGTCCGCCAAAACCCTGGGGACCGATGCCCAGTTTGTTGATCTTCTCCAGAAGCTCCGCCTCCAAATCTGCATAGAATGGATTGGGATGCACAGAACCAATCTCGCGAAGCAGCGCACGCTTGGCCAGCTGGGCACACTTATCAAAAGTGCCGCCAATACCCACGCCCACCACCACAGGTGGACAGGGATTGGCGCCGGAACGCCTGACGCGATCCACGACGAACTCCTTCACCCCTTCCACGCCGGCGGCCGGCGCCATCATCCGCACCTCGCTCATATTCTCGCTGCCGCCGCCCTTGGGCGCCATGATGATCTTCACTCTGTCGCCGGGTACAATATCCACAGTGACAATGGCCGGCGTATTGTCCTTGGTGTTTTTCCTCTCGATGGGGTCGGAGACCACCGATTTACGGAGATAGCCTTCTTCATAGCCCTGGCGCACGCCTTCATTGATGGCGTCATTAAAATCACCGCCAACCACCTGTACCTCCTGCCCCAGCTCGACGAACAGCACGGCATAGCCGGTGTCCTGACAAGCGGGCGCCTTCTCGGTTCTGGCAATCTCAATATTCTCCAGAATTTTCTTGATCACCTCCCGCCCAGTGGGGGACTCCTCCACATCCAGACAGGTCTTCAATCGATTCTCAACATCCTCACCCAGATAGTAATTGGCATCGATACAGAGCTGCTTCACCGCCTCTGTAATGTCTGACACATGCAGTTCCCTCATGGAATTCTCCTTTGAGATGGCTGTGAAAAGAAGATGATGGCGTTGATGGGTCAAGATTTCGCCCCGAAAGACGACGGCTGCCAAAGGACAAAGGCCGGCGGATTTACGGCCTCCGGAGCCGCGTGTCCTGATTCAGCGCTGCCCGTCCCTGGCAATCAGGTCCATGCCAGCACCTGATCCACCAGTCTCTCAATGCCCTTGGCGATATCTGAAATCCCGGGGCCGACCATATAGGCCGGCGTGGAGACAATTTTCAGTTCCTCATCAATGACAATGGCGTCTACGCCGGCGGTCACCGCCTTGGCGCCAAAGGCCGCCAGATCGGCGGCTGTGGCTTCATCCTGACCGATGGTGAGATAAGGCGTCATTCCGCTGCCCTGCAGAGCCAGCGCGACCACCACCGGGGCAATGCACATGGCACCCACGGGTTTACCGGCTTTTATCTGGGATAGGACCAGGGCGCGGACATCATCACGAATCACCGCATCGCGGCCTTTAACCGCATAGTTACAGAGATTCTTGGCCGCGCCGTAACCGCCGGGCAGAATGAGGCCGTCCAGCGTACCCTGCTCCACCTGCCCCAATGAAAGAATATCGCCCCGGGCAATGCGCGCCGACTCGGAGAGCAGATTTCTTGTGCCTTCTGCAGGCTCACCCGAGAGGTGGTCAATCACATGCAACTGCTCCCCTTCAGGGGCCAGGCAGACCGCCTGCACACCGGCCCTGTGGAGAAAATAGAGCGTCAACGTGGCTTCATGAATCTCGCTGCCGTCCATCACGCCGGCACCGCTGAGCAGCACAGCAATTCTTGTTTCCATCGGACCCTCCTTTGATAGATTGCACCAGACACCCATAAATGCAAACCAGGATTACCGGATGATTGAAGAGACGCCGTGGTCGAGATTGGTCAGCATTTCCCTTGTATTTTCAGGCGAAAGCGGATGGATGCGTGCCGTGGCCGAGACCAGCACGCGGCCGTCTGCATTGCAGATCTCACCCTGGGCCGTCCAGAGCCGTTTCTCCGTCTCGATCACCGAGGCCGTCACCTGCAGCGCATCACCCACAATCACCGGACGTTTGTAGCGCATGTCCAGGGCCGCAGTCACCCCAAAACGCCCACATTGATGATAGGCGGCCCAGATCACCGCCTCATCCAATACAGACGAGAGAATACCGCCGTGAATGGTCTGTGCATAACCGATATGACGTAACGCCGGCGTCCAACGGGCGGTGACCCCGTTCTTCACCCCGAAAAACGGCAGGTTCAATCCGTGGACATTGTCCGGTCCGCAGACAAAACAACCGGGAAAACGGGGCAATGCAACAGGTTCTGATTCACTCATGGTCCACCCTCATACACACTGTCTTCGTCGAATACACGAGAAAGATACATAACCACAGTGCCGTTCACAACCTACAATAGGTGTGCCATGGCCCTGCCGATCTCAGCGGGTGAATCCACCACATGCACGCCGCACTCACGCAGGCGTTTTTTCTTCGATTCAGCGGTGCCCTGACCGCCGGTGATGATCGCCCCGGCATGCCCCATGCGCTTGCCGGGAGGGGCCGTGGCCCCGGCCACAAAGGAGACCACCGGCTTGTTGAAATCGGTGCGGACATACTCTGCGGCCGCCTCCTCTGTACTGCCGCCAATCTCGCCGATGACCACCACACCCTCGGTTTGCGCGTCCTCCTTGAAGAGCCGCAACACGTCGATAAAGCGCGTGCCGATGATCGGATCGCCGCCCAGGCCGATACAGGTGGACTGGCCCAGCCCCTCCTTGGTGAGCTGGTCCACGGCCTCATAGGTCAGTGTCCCGCTGCGGCTGATCACGCCCACGCACCCCTCCCGGTGAATGAAACCGGGCATGATGCCAATCTTGCATTGCCCAGGTGAGATAATACCCGGACAGTTGGGCCCGATGAGCCTTGTGCCCCGGCCTTCAAGAAAGGTCACCACCTTCAGCATGTCGAGCGTGGGAATGCCTTCACTGATACAGACCACCAGTTCCACCTCGGCATCGGCGGCTTCCATCACCGCATCGGCAGCAAAAAGCGGCGGCACAAAGACCACAGAAGCATTGCCCCCTGTGGCGGCCCTGGCCTCATGCACCGTGTTAAACACCGGGATGCCTTCATGCGTGGTCCCGCCTTTTCCCGGCGTCACACCGGCGACGATCCGCGTGCCGTACTCCCGCATCTGCCCTGCGTGAAACGCCCCCTCACTTCCGGTGAGCCCCTGAACGATAAGACGTGTATTCTGGTCAACGAGTATGCTCATAATTGCCTCGTGATCTTAGTTTTAATTACGGTCGAGAAAAAAGAAATTGCACACGGATGACACAGGTTGAACGGATTATCACGGATTAAAATAATGACAATAAAATCATATACTTAATCCTATTTGCTCTTATTATGTTTGCTTCTAATCCTTATTTTTCCTTTTTTTCCGTGTAATCCGTATTCAATGACTCTTTTACAAAGCGGCTGATTTGGCAGCGGCCACTGCCTTCTCAGCGGCGTCGGCCAGGTCTGTTGCCACTGTAAAAGTAAGGTCCGACTCTTCAAGAATACGGCCCGCCAATTCTGAGTTGGTCCCGGCCAGACGCACCACAATGGGCACGTCCAGGTTCAATCGCTTGGCGGCCTCAACCACACCGTTGGCCACACGGTCGCAGCGGACAATGCCGCCAAAGATATTGATGAGCACGGCCTTCACATTGGGATCGGAGAGGAGAATCTTAAAGGCCTGCTCCACCCGCTCTGCCGAGGCGCCGCCGCCCACATCGAGAAAATTGGCGGGAAAACCGCCGTAATGCTTGATAATATCCATGGTGCCCATGGCCAGACCCGCGCCGTTGACCATGCAGCCCACCGTGCCATTGAGTTTGACATAGCTCAGATGGTGACGTGAGGCCTCCACCTCGGTGGGCTCCTCCTCCGCCAGGTCGCGGAGTTCAGAAATATCTGGATGCCGGCAAATGGCATTGTCATCAAAATTGATTTTGGCATCGGCGGCCAGTAAACGCCCATCCTCTGTCACCACCAGGGGATTGATCTCTGCCAGAGACGCATCTTTCTCCATGAAGAGAGTGTAGAGCCGCATCACAAACCGAATACCCTCTCGCATCAGCGGCTTCTCCAGCCCCAGTGCCGCCGCCACCTGTCGCGCCTGAAACGGCTGCATGCCCACCCGGCGATCCACGGCCACTTTGATGATTTTCTCAGGGGTGGTGGCGGCTACAGCTTCAATCTCCATACCGCCTTCGGTGCTGGCAATAAAGGTCACCTTTTCAGCGGCCCGGTCCAGTACCACGCCCAGATAGAGCTCCCTGCTGACCGCCAGCGCCTCTTCCACCAGCACCTTGCCCACCACACGGCCCTCGGGACCAGTCTGATGCGTGACCAGCGTCATGCCCAGAATTTCATCGGCCCTGCGTGCCGCCTCCTTTGCAGACTCCGCCAGTTTGATCCCCCCGCCTTTGCCCCGTCCCCCTGCATGAATCTGTGCCTTGACTACCACCTTTCGATTCATCTCAATAGTGATGTCATACGCCTCATCCGCCGTGGCCGCTACCTCTCCCTCCGGCACAGGGATGCCGTAAGACCTGAGCAGCGTCTTGGCCTGATACTCATGAATTTTCATAAGTCTCCACCTTTTCTGGACATAGCATCGATATGCCAGGATGATTTTTAAGTCACATTTTCAGTATATTGACAACCCGGAAAGGAAAAACCCAACCCGCCTCGGAGCAATTTACCACGAGATTGGTCGGGCCTTACAACTTACTTAAATCGAAATATGACGACAAGTAATAAATCGTGGCTGATCCTTATCAACGCCACAATCACGCACCTCCCCCCGTCAGCATATCGGCTCAGCCTTTCCGCTTTTCTCCCCAGGCAAATCCCCGTTCAAAGGCCTTGAGGTTCAACGCCTCGGTGCCGTCGGGCACAGAAGACGCCACCGCTCTCCGTACCGCGTCAGGCTCAATGGTATCTGCAATAGAGGCAAAAAAACCCGCCATGACCATGTTGAGCACCACGCGGCGACCCAGCTCTTCAGCGATGCGTGTGGCCGGCACCTTGAACAGGCGCACCGAATCCGGCAGTCCGCTGGGATCCACCAGGTCCTCTTCGATGAGCATCAGGCCGTTGGGATTGATCTGCGGTGAAAACTTCGTAAAGGCTTCCTGACTCATCAGCACCATGACATCCGGCATCTTCACGTAGGGATAACGGATGGTTTCATCTGAGACAATCACCTGCGCCGAACAAGCGCTGCCCCGGGCTTCGGGACCGAATGCCTGCGTCATGGTGGCGTGCTTGGTGTCAAAAATAGACGCCGCCTTGCCGATGATATACCCTGTTAAAATCACACCCTGCCCGCCGAATCCGCCGATTTTAATCTCTGTCTTTGCCATGGCTAACCCTCATACGGGGTGAAACGGTCACCCAGTTTTCTCTTTAAATGACTGTTCATCGCATCCAGCCAGGTGGGCCGGTCTTTGTCCACAAATTTACCAACAGTAATCTTGCTGCGCAGGCCGATATCCACATTGGCAGTGGGCTCTCCGTGTTTGATTTCCGAATGCTCATAGTAGTAATTCAGCCGCTCCAGTCCGTCGCCAAACTTATTTCGCCGCTCAAAAATGGTGGGACAGGGCGCAAGAATTTCCACAAAGGTGAATCCCGGCTTGTTCAGTGCCTCTATCATGGCCTCGGTTTGACGGTGAATGTGCAGCGCCGTCCAACGGGCCACGTAGGTGGCGCCTACAGATTCTGCCAGGAAAGGCAGATTGAACGGCGTCTCAAAATTGCCATAGGGCGATGTGGTCAGAATCGAATTGGTGGGCGATGTGGCCGCCACCTGGCCGCCGGTCATGGCGTAGTTGAAGTTATTCACGCAGATCACCGTGATGTCTACATTGCGGCGCGCCGCATGCACAAAATGATTCCCGCCAATGGAGACCAGATCGCCATCGCCGGAGATGACCACAACTTTCTGTTTGGGCTTGGCCAGCTTCAGTCCCGTGGCAAAGGGAATGGCCCGACCGTGCGTGGTGTGAAAGGAATCAATCTTCACATAGCCGGCCACGCGCCCTGTACAGCCAATGCCGGAAACCACGGCCACGTCATCGAGATCCAGACCGAGCTTCTCCAGCGCCCGGGCAAAGCAGTTCACCACCACACCAATGCCGCAGGTGGGACACCAGATATGGGGAATGCGGTCCATGCGGAGGAAATCCTCCATGGGATGACCATCTGCGCCGGGCTGCACATCTTGAGCCTGGACAGCCGCTTTCAATTCCTCATTTACCGACACGGGCGGCCTCCTCAATTTTGCTGACGATAAAGTCTGTTTCATGAACCGTACCGCCACCGTGTCCGGCCAGCACCACCGGCGCCTTGCCCCTGGCGCAGCGATCCACTTCGAAAAAAACCTGGCCGTAGTTCAATTCAGCCACCACCAGCGCCTTGCCCTGCTCCGCCAGCTGCGCAATGCGCTTCTCCGGAAAAGGCCAGACCACAATCAGCCGCAGCATCCCCACTTTGAGCCCCCCGGCCCGGGCCTTCTGCACCGCCTCCACAGCCACGCGATGGGTGATGCCGTAGGAAAGCACCACCACCTCCGCATCATCGACCTCGAACTCCTCATAGCGGACGATGTCATCGGCCTGCTCTCGGATCTTGCGGACAATACGCCCCACCTGTTCCTCCTGGGCCATATGGTTCATCGCCGGATAGCCACGCTCATCATGGGTCAGCCCCGTGACATGAATACGATGCCCGTCGCCCACCTTACACATCTCAGGCACCATGTTTTCGACCGGTTTGAAAGGCAGATACTCTCCCGGCGGAAGTGATGTATAATTCCGTTCAGTCACCTCAATGTCGTCAGCTTCTGGGATGGTGACGCGCTCAATCATATGGCCCACGCACTCGTCCATCATGAACATGACAGGCACACGGTATTTCTCGGCAATATTGAAGGCGTCGATCATGAAGTCAAAGCACTCCTGAGGGCTGGAGGGGCTCATGGCGATGATTTCGTAGTCGCCGTGGCTGCCCCAGCGCGCCTGCATCATATCCGCCTGCGCGGGCTGTGTGGGCAGTCCCGTGGAGGGACCGCCGCGCTGTACATTGACAAAGACACAGGGACACTCTGTCATGGCCGCCAGCCCGATATGCTCCATCATCAGAGAGAAGCCGGGGCCGGAGGTGACTGTCATGGCCTTCTTGCCAGCCCAGACCGCCCCCTGCAGGGCAATGGACGAGGCCAGCTCATCCTCCATCTGAATGAACACGCCGCCCACCACGGGTACGCGGGAGGAAAAACGTTCCACAACTTCTGTGGAAGGCGTAATGGGATAGCCGGAGACAAAGCGGCAACCGGCAGCCAGCGCCCCTTCACAACAGGCGTGATCGCCATCCAGATAATGCGATCCGGTTAAAACACCTTTGGGATCCGCTTTCAATGGTTTTCCTTTCCTTAACCGATGACAGGGACGTCTTCCACCGTGTAGATGGCAAACTCCGGGCAGATCATCCGGCAGAATCCACAGTGCACACACGCCGCCTCATGCACAGCCTCAGGGGGGTGATAGCCCTTTTTGTTGAAACGGGCACTGAGTTCCAGCACATCCTGTGGACAGTATTCAACGCAGAAACCGCAGCCTTTGCAGCGCTCATCAATCACAACAATACGACCGTGAGGCCGTGAGGGCTTTTCGAACCCGAAGGGTTTTTGATGCTCTCTTATACGCATGCGTCACCTGTTATCTGATGGTGCCCACATAATGGGCGGTGTACTGTTTTTTCCTGATGTCCGGATTGGAGTAATCGGGCAGCAGCATGGGCGAAACGCGATGATCTGTGGGCACGCTGTCCCGCTCAAGACCGGCATTGAATGTCTTGACATGATCCAGAGTCAGCCTGCCGTCTTTGGCCTGGGTTTTCACATATTCAGCCGCTGACCGGCCACAGATGCGGCCGTAGACCAGCACATCCAACAGTGAGTTGCCCATGAGGCGATTCTGACCGTGAATGCCGCCTGTGACCTCACCGGCCGCAAAGAGACCCGGCACTGGCGTTTCGCCCTGTTGATTGATCTCCAAACCGCCGTTTTGATAGTGCAGCGTGGGAAAGACCAGCATGGGCTCTTTGGAGATATCAATGCCGTAACGGTGAAAGAGAATCCACTTGCCCGGAAACTCCTTACGCACCGTGCCCTCGCCGCTGATCATGTCGATCATAGGTGAGTCCAGCCATACACAGGGCTTGCCCGTGGGGGTGGGCACACCCTTGCCACGCACCAGACATTCGCGGATGAAAGCCGAGGCTTCAATGTCTCGAGGCTCGCGTTCATAGACGAACTGTTCTCCATCGATATTCAGCACATTGGCACCGGCGCCGCGGAATTTCTCGGTGATCAACAGCCCCTCAGCCTGCTCGGGAAACACAGCACCAGTGGGATGATACTGCACGGTATGGAGGAAGCAGAGCGGCACACCGGCGCGATACCCCATGACCAGGCCATCGGCAGTGGCGCCGTAGTGGTTGGTGCACATAAAGTTCTGAATATGAAGACGGCCCGAGCCGCCAGTGGCCATAACCACGGCCTTGGCCTTGACAATAAGATACTCCTCAGTCTCCATATTGTAGAGCACAGCACCGGCCGCATGGCCCTTCTCATTGAGAATAATCTCCACAGCCGGGCTGAACTCCACTATCTTGATCTCATTGGGATGATTTCGCGCCTCATCGCGAATGGTGCGCATGATCTCGGCCCCGGTAATATCGCCGGCTGAATGCATGCGTTTGCGGCAGGTGCCCCCGCCGTGCATAGTGGAGAGCGTGCCATCTTCTGATTTACTGAGCATGGTCCCCAGAGACTCCAGCCAACCCACCACCCCCGGTGCTTCGGTGACCAATGTTTCAACCAGATCGGGCACATTCTTGAAGTGGCCGCCGCCCATACAGTCAAGATAATGATAATAGGGCGAATCTTTGGTGGATTTGGAGGCCGCCTGAATGCCGCCTTCGGCCATCATCGTATTGGCATCGCCCAAACGCAGTTTGGTGGCCATGAGCACTTTCATCCCGTTTTGACGGGCCAAAAGCGCGGCTGCCGTGCCCGCACCGCCACCGCCAATGATCAGCACATCGGTGGAATAATCGACTTTTGTTAGATCAATTTTATCGGGGTCCACACGGGATTTGGCGTGAAGCAGGTCCACCATCTCATGGGCAATACGGTAGCCTTTGTTGGGGCCGACGAGAATCTCACGGCGTCCCTCCTCTTTGAAGTCGGGGTGATACTGAAGAATGTCCTCCCGTTCCTTCAACGTCATGGGCTGGAACTCCTCGCCCCGCTTCTTGCGCTCCACACGCTCGGGACGGGTTTTCTCCACCCGTTTAATCAGCTCTTGAAGTTCTGGTGTATATGGCATGACGGAGTCTCCAATGGAAAAGAGTGAAAGGCCTTAATCCACATTGACATAGGTGGTGTCGCCGGGTGTCCAGTTATCAGGCCCCATATGCGGCTCCATCTCCCGCTCGGAGTATACTTTCTTCAATGTATCGATCTCCATGGCCTTGAGCTGCGCAATACCGGCTGTCCACTGACCTTTCTCCACAGAGTCAATGGCCCGGGCCAGATGGGCCGACCGGGGCTGCATATGCCGGGCATAGAGCCGCCGGGCCAGAATGGCCACGTAAAACTGCACCTCCTCCGCCGGACAGCGTCCCGAACAGAGCCCGCACATCACACAGTCAAAGGATCCCTTGGCCACACCGGCAATATCTCCCTGAATGGCCTTTGAAATATAGCCCAGCACATCAATATCCATGGGACAGCTGCGCGTGCACGTGCCGCACCCAATGCATTTATAAAGCTCGGGATAGAGCGCTGTAAAAACCGATCCGTTGGGTTCGAGGTCTTCAATATTGTACGTGGCCTTGTTGCCCGGGAAGAACGGCAGCTGGGCAATATACATATTGGGCTGCACCACGGTCTGACAGGCCAGTGCCACCTCAATCTTATATGAACCGGCGTAACGAAACACAGTACCGCATGCCCCGCAGATGCCGCCGCGACAGCCACAGCCACGCACCAGCTGATACCCGGCATACTCCAGCGCCTTCTGAATGGTTAATGACGCAGGCACTTCATAACGTTTGCCCATAAAAAAGATTGGCACAAGCGCATCTTTGATATTCATCTTCTCTTCACTCATGACAGACACCCTCTTCAGTTAGCGTCTTCTCTTCTAGATTCAGCGGCCCCAACTCACGAATGGTCTGTGTGAACTCATTCATGATCTCGACATATTTCTTGCCCTCCGCCGCAGAGATCCACTCCAGACGCAGCCGCTTTGGATCGATCCCCAGCTGTTCCATCATGGTTTTAAATAGTGTGATGCGGCGCAGCGTCTTGTAATTGCCTTCCACATAGTGACAGTCGCCTGGATGGCAACCGCCAATAAACACCCCGTCGGCCCCCTCTTTGAAGGCGTGGAGAATATGCTGAGGATCAATGCGGCTTGAGCACATGACACGTAGGTTTATCCCATTGGCTGAGTAGGACATGCGTGAGGTGCCGGCCAGGTCGGCGCCGGCGTAGGTACACCACTTACACAAAAAACACATAATTTTGGGTTCAAACATACTAGCCTCTCAGAATGGCATTAACCATGGAGAAGATCTGATTGTCGCTCTGATTGCGTTGCTGCGCCGCACCGGCCGGACAGGCCGCCGCACAGGCGCCACAACCCTCGCAGAGCACTTCATTAACTTCGATGACATGCTGCACTTGATCCAGTGTTCTGGCCCCGTAGGGACACATCGACACGCAGATACCACAGCCGGAGCAGAGCTCTTCAACCACGGGGACAATTGTGGGTTCATGCATCAGCTCGGTCTTGGCAAAAAGCGCCCCCACCTTGGCCGCAGCCGCCGAGGCCTGGGACACGGTTTCGGGGATGTCCTTGGGGCCATGGGCGCAGCCCGCCAGGAAGAAGCCCTGATTCAGCGACTCCACAGGCCGCAACTTGGGATGCGCCTCACCCAGCCACCCGTTGGCGTCGACCGCGACCTTCAGCTTCTTCATCAGCGCCGGGGCGCCGTCAGCCTTGGTCATGGCCATGGCCAGGACCACCATATCGGCCTCAACCTCCACCTTTTGACCGGTGAGCGTGTCCACGCCCCAGACCAGCAACTTGTCGCCTTCTTTGAAGATCTTGGAGACCTTGCCGCGCAGGTAAAGCACACCGTCTTCATCGATGGTACGCTGATAGAATTCATCAAAATTCTTACCGCCAGTGCGCACATCAATGTAGAAAACCGTGGCATTGCCATTGTGCACACGGTGCTTGTAGAGCATGGCGTGCTTGGCCGTGTACATACAGCATATCTTTGAACAGTAGGAGTTGTGGTACTCGGGATCACGTGATCCGGCACATTGGATGAACACCACATTCTGCGGCTCTTTCCCGTCGGAGGGGCGCTGCACCTTGCCGCCCGTGGGGCCCGATGCGGAAAGTATGCGCTCAAACTCCAGCCCATTGACCACATCTTCGTAATGTTCGCCGCCGTACTCGCCCAGGGCTTTCATGTCGTAGAGATCATAGCCGGTGGCCACCACAACCGCGCCGACCTCCTCTTCAATGATTTCCTCTTTCATATCGTAGTCGATGGCCTTGGCGTCACAGACGTCTTTGCACTTACCGCAACGGATGGGCAAAGTGCCCAGACAGTTGTCCCTGTCCAGGGTGTATGTGCCGGGTACGGCCTGGGGGAAGGGCATGTAGATGGCCTTGCGAAAGGAGAGGCCCATGTTGTATTCATCGGGAACCACCTGCGGACAGACATCGGCGCAGTCATTGCAGAGCTTGCAGAGATCCTCATCGACAAAGCGGGGCTTTTTCTTGATGCGCACCTTAAAGTTGCCGACGAAGCCAGAGATCGACTCGACCTCCGAATAGGTCATGAGACGTATCTTTGGGTGACGCGTGGCCTCCACCATCTTAGGCGTGAGAATGCACTGAGAGCAGTCCAGCGTGGGAAAGGTCTCAGAGAGTTGAATCATCTTGCCGCCCACCGAGGGCTCTTTCTCAACGACAATGACCTCATAGCCCTGCTCGGCTATATCCAGTGCCGACTGCAAACCGGCCACACCGCCGCCAATCACCAACGCCTTCCGGGTCACACCCACTTTGATCGGTTCAAGGTCTTCATTCTGAATGGCTTTTTCCACCATGGAACGGACAATGCGAATGGCTTTATCCGTGGCTCTTTCACGGTCGGGATGCACCCAGGCGTCCTGCTCGCGGATATTGGCAATCTCCACCTGATGGGGATTCAGGCCCGCAAGTTCCGCGGCGTGCTGAAAGGTCCCCTCATGCAGCGTGGGCGAGCACGCCGCTACAATCACGGCATCAAGCTTCTCCTCTTTTATCTTGTCCAGCACCATCTGCTGACCGGGCTCAGAGCACATATAGACATAATCTGCAGACAACTCCACACCGGGATACTCTTTCAAGACTTCAGCGACGCGCGCCACATCGACCACTCCGGCAATATTGACGCCGCAGTGACAGACAAAGACACCGATGCGTTTTTTCTCTTTCTTCATCATACGCTTACCTCCGCATCCTGCGTAATGCCCAGTACCGGACGGGGATCAAAGGCGTGTTTTTCGAGGCCGATCACCTCGGCATCAGCCCCCAGCGCCCAGGCCAGAAGCTGCGTGAAGTAGAGCACCGGAAAACCGCCAAAAGTGAGGTACTGCTCACGAATACGGTCCTGTCGCGTCTCCATGTTGTAATAACAGAGCGGACAGGACATGGCCAGCACATTGGCGCCGTTCAGCTTTGCTGATTTCAAAATACGATAAGAAGGCTCATTGGAACTCTCGGGCATGGAAGCAGAGAGATAAGAACCGCAGCACTCCTGCTTGAAAGGAAAGTCGATGACCGTACAGCCAATGGCCCTGAGAAAATCCTCAAAAATCGTCGGCGATTCCGGATCGTCAATGGCCACTTCCTTCTTGGGCCGAAGCAGTCGACAGCCGTAGTAAGCCGCCACTTTAAGATGCGAAAGGTCACGTTTGAGGTGTTGCTTCAACGTTCCATAACCAATCTCATCGCGTATAAACTCCAGGAGATGCAGAGGGGAGACATCACCGTCATAGGCGTCAAAATCTGTCACTTTCTCCTTGGTCAGTGCGTCAATCTCGATATCTTCCTTGAGATAGGCATTGATCCGCATATGCTGTTCAGGATTGTCCAGCATGGCCCTGTTGGCCCGTTTGAGCACGGCAAAACAGAAGGCGCAGGTGGTCACTACCTTGTCGCCTCCTTCACGCTGCACCTGACGCAGAATGCGCACAGGCGGTGTCAGCCCGTGAATCTTTTCTGTAATCAGAGGAAACTCGGCGCCACAGCAGGTCCACCCCTTGGGCTCCACCAACTCCACATTCAACCGGGCCATAGCGGCCTGGGTGGAGTCTTCCAGATTGGTGGCTTTCTCCTTCAGGGTGCAGCCGGGATAGTAATGCACTCTCATACGCTATTCCTTGCTTTATCCGGGACAACTCCTCTGACCGTGGCATAAAGACAACATCCCCTTCTCATCCCCCCGAAAACGTCTTCAAACCACCCACGGCCAAAGGCCCTCATCCGCAGTCAATTATTTAGCAAATTTTTTATACACAGAAACCAGGGCCTGCTGGGGCAGTTCATGTGCCAGCTCCGGCGGCACCTGGTCCGGCCCCCAGAAATCTTCTCCCTTGGGTTCTAGCAGATGACGGATGGCCTCGCAGAGCGTGGCAATGTCAATCCCCTTGGGACAGCGCCCCTGACAGGCAAAACAGCTGGCGCAAAGTGTCAGAGTTTTAGAGCCGATCACATCTGCCTCCTGCCCCATCTGCACCTTTCGGATGATCTGATTGGGCAAAAGGTCCATCTCGTGGGCCATGGGACAGCTGGCCGAGCAGCGCCCGCACTGATAACAACGATAGACATTGTCCCCGGTGAGGGCATTGACGCGGTCGATGAATTTCTTCTGATTTTCACCGAATTTCAGTTGCACTCGCATGCGTTTTCTCCGGTTATGGCGACGGGGCTAGTCGCGACGCAGCGTCTCCAATAATTCACGGCGACGATTAAAAATATTCAGAATCATGGGCATCTGCCCGGGCAGTGTGTGTGTGGCGCAGCCAAAACAGGGATCATAGGCGCGGAAGGCCATCTCCACCTGATTGAGCAGCGCGTCGTCGACCACGCCATTTTTGATCAGGCCCATGGCCGCCTTCTTCACTGACATATTGATGGCCGCATTGTTATTGGTGGTCCCGACAATGAGGTTGGCCTCTGTGATCAACCCCTTCTCATCGGTTTTGTAGTGATGATAGAGTGTGCCGCGCGGCGCCTCCACCACACCCACACCCTCGGTAGGTGTTTGTGTAGGCTGAATTCGGTACTCGGGCCCGGCAATCTCAGGGTCTTCCGCCAGCTCCACCCAGCGCTCGGCCGCGTAGAGCAGCTCAATGATACGGGCCCAGTGCGTGGCCAAAGTGGCGTGCACCGGCTTGCCGCCCAGTGTGTCATACATCTTCTCGTATTCGGCGTGGGCCAGCGGCGTGGCCATGCCGTCGGCCACATTGCAGCGCGAGAGTGGCGTGGCCTTGTAAATCCCCGAGTCCGCGCCGTCTACAAAGCCCTTCCAGCCAATATTCTTGAGATAGGGAAACTTGAGATAAGACCAGGGCTCCACCCGTTCTTCGATATGATCCAGGTAGTCCTCGGCTGCAAATTTGACCAGCTCTTTGCCATCGGGATCGGTCACGCGGATGAGTCCGTCGTAGAAATTGCTGCGATTCTGTGCGTCCACCAACCCCATATTGTAGGTGCGGTGGCTGAACATATCGGAGAGAATAAGGTCGACATAGCCCTGATTCTTGAGGACGATGTCATTGAACACCTGGATGGTGAACTGACCGAATTCCACGGCCTGTTTGCCGGCCTCTAAAATTTCAAGCCGATCGGCCGCTGTCAGCCCCTTGGACATGCCGCCGGGCAACGCGCCCACGGGATGCACGGCCTTGCCCGCCATTTTCTTGATGAGTTCATGGCAGAGCCCGCGCATGCCAATGACCTTGGACCCCACTTCGATGCCCACTTTGTGAATCACGCCCAGAATATTACGCTGTGCCTTGGGTGCGTCAGGCCCGACCACGAAATCCGGTCCGCCCAGGGCGTAGAAATGTGTGGCGTGATCCGTCACATAGAAAATCATGTAAAGCAGCTCACGCAGCATGCGGGCCGTGCGGGGCAGCTCCATACCGTAAACCGCATCACCGGCCTTGGCAGAGGCCAGAAGATGCGCCTCGGGACAGACCCCGCAAATGCGAGAGGTGATGCGCGGCATCTCCTCCACAGGGCGGCCCTGGCAGAATTTTTCAAACCCGCGCAGCTCGGGAATCTGGAGATAGGCGTCGGCCACATTGCCGTCATCATCCAGGAAAATATCAATTTTCCCATGCCCCTCCAGACGGGTAATGGGATCGATGGTGACCTTTCTCATACCTTTCTCCCCAGAATAGAGCCGGGCAGGCTGAAACGGTAGAACGTGCCCACAGGATCGACGATTTGATCGGAAATTTTCTGAATGGTCTCCGGATCGTCGGCTTCGATGACAGAGGCGATGGCCCCGGCCAGTTTGCCGCCCAGATCCTTCACACCCTCGGCCGGGCCGTAGCAGCCGCGGCATCCCATGTTCACCTGGGGACAGAGCGCACCGCATCCGGCCTGCGTGCCCGGTCCGTTGCAGACCAGCCCCTGCTCCAAGAGACAGACATTGGGATCGACTTCACCAATCTCATGGGGGCGGACAAAGGCCTTGATCCGTTTCTCGTCTTTTGTGCGATCGCATTCGTCGCAAACGGTTTTGGGCGCCACACCGATCACCGAGCCCTTGGGCGGCAGATCACCTGAGAGAATGACCTGGAGCACGGCCCAGATTTGGTCGGCCGTAGGCGGACACCCGGGCATCTTGTAGTCGATGTCCACCACCTGCTCCAGCGTACGCACGTATTTGAACATCCCCGGCAGCGTCAGCTCACCGGCATCGATGGCCGTCGATTTCTGTGGAAGCACATGGTCTGGATTCACCGTGGAGGGCGACTCTTCATAGGCGTATTGGCAGATACCAGCATCATCTGTGAGATTGCCCAGCCCGGGAATACAACCCTCTGAAGCGCATGACCCATAGGCCACCAGCACCTTTGATTTTTTGCGCAGCAATTGGGCGATATGAAGATTCTCATCATTTCGAATGGCTCCATTGAACAAAGTCACATCAATCTCACCATCGGCCATCTGCTCGACATCTTCATATTTGGTGTCCATAATACAGGGACAGAACACCAGATCCACGGCCTGATCCACGTCCAGGAATTTTTCCCGGATATCCAGAAATGCAATCTCACACCCACCGCAGCTGGCGGCCCAGTAGATTGCAAATTTGGGTTTGCCCATGAACCCTCTCCTTAACAAAAAATGAAATCACAATTGGGGGATAATAAAAATGCGGCACGCTCATTCCGCTGCTCCGGAACAAGCTGCCGCATTTCATTGAAAACCTATCAGCATTAGACAATTGCTCGACGCCCTCACAACCGGTACAGCCAGCATATCCCGGCAGAATGCCGTCTTATGAAACGCCTTTTTGATCTCCACGATCTCCCCTCCACACATAGAGTCATCAATCGAATGAGCGCAAAAAACCACCCGTGGCAATACCACAGACGCAGGCTGAGTCCGGAGGCGCACCCACGCCGGCCCGAATTTCAACATGCCAAAAATTTAGCTGATACTGTAATAAAAGAAGTCGAAAAGCCACAGAACCATGCCGCCGCCCTGTGAGCAACATTCCATCCATGGGCATGGTATGGTTTTTACAATTATTAATCAAGTCAAAAAATCTTATGGTTATTATTAGTTGTGCTTATTAAAAAAATAGTGTATATTCCCTAGACTGTTAATAAATAGGAACGTAGCCCCCATGGAGATGCATCAGCTCAGAGGATTTTATTACAGTGCCCGTCTAAAAAGTCTCACCAAGGCCGCAGAGAAACTGGCCGTGACCCAGTCTGCAGTCACACAGCAGATCAAAAACCTGGAACGCAACCTCAATGTGCAGCTCTTCAACCGCTTTGGCCCCCGCAAGGAGTTGACGCCTGAGGGACAGCTGCTCTTTGATCTGGTGGCCCCGCTGGTACAGGAATTCGAAACCGTCGAATCGACATTTGAGGACCTGAAAGGTCAGGAACACGGCGCCATGACCATTGCCGCTACCACGGTGATGATCATGAACTTTCTCCCCTTTGTTGTGAAACGCTTTGCCCGTCAATACCCTCGGGTCCGGCTGGTCATCCGCGAGCGGCGCTGGGATGAGATCATTGAGCTGGCCCAGCTGGGAGAGATAGACATGGGCATATCGCCCATTGTGAAGATGCCCGCCAACCTGCAGTACTTCCCCTTGGAACCCATTGGACGCGTTCTGATCACCGGCCTGGGGCACCCCCTGGCACAGAAGAGCCTGGTCACACTGGCCGACATCGCCCAGTACCCGATGATCGCCTATGAACAGGGCACTGTGGCCAGGGGTGAAGTCGATCGCGTCTTTCAAAGGGCCGAACTCAATGTGGAAGTAGTGCTGGAGGCCACCAATGCAGAGACCATCAAACGCTATGTGGAGATGGGCATTGGCATTGCCATTATTCCGAAAATTGCGCTGATGCCCGAGCAGAACCCACGGCTCATTGCCATTCCTGTGCACGATCAGTTTGAAGAGACACATTACGGGGTCATTCTACGAAAAGGAAAACACCTCACCACCTGGGCCAAGAACTTCCTGCTGCTGCTCAACCCCGCGCTGCACGACAGGCTCCACCCGGAGAGATGACAGGTGCAATGAACGCTACTCCTGGTTCTGACCTCTGGACAACCCATCAATGCGACAATTCCTTCTTTAAAAATCTTTCTTCAAGCCTCTTGAAAAAACATTGTAACTATTTCCTCAAGTAGCCTGTATATTAAAGTGAAATCGATTTCAAGTCACTTGAAAAAATGGGACTCCCATGAAAGAACTCACCAAAGCAGAAGAGATGGTGCTGCTGTCTGTGCTGCGTCTCAAAGACGAGGCCTACGGCGTCGCCATCAAGAAAAACATCAAAGAGATCACAGGAAAAACCGTGCCCTACGGCACACTTTACTTCCTCCTCGATAAACTCTCAGTCAAGGACTTCGTCCACAAGGCACTGGGAGAGCCCACAGCGGAACGGGGTGGCCGGCGCAAAACCTATTACCGGATGACAGAGGGCGGCATTACCGCCCTTAAACACGCCTTCGAACAGCAGTCGCGCATCTGGACAGACTTTGCCAGCATGGACTTGCATCAGGGTTTTGGCAAATGAAAGCGCTGCAACTCCCTATCGCGGCCCAATGGATGCTCTCCCGCCTGGCCCAGCAGAAGAATCGCCTGGCCCTTCTGGGCGACCTCCAGGAGGAGTATGCCGTCGATATTGCCCACAGAGACTGGCTGGCCAGGCAGCAGTGGCTCTTCAGCCAGATTGTGTTCCCGTTGATCTCTTTCCTTCGCACCCACTATCTTTGGAGACGCGGCATGTTCAGCAACTACTTGAAAACCGCCTGGCGCAACCTGAAACGTTCGCCGGGATACACCGCCATCAACATCATCGGTCTGGCCGTGGGCATGGCCGCCTGCATGTTCATCTTCATCTGGGTGCAGGACGAACTCAGTTTCGACCGGTTTCACACGAAGCACGAACGCATTCACCGAATTGTGATCCACCGTGGCGGCGAGTGGACTGCTTCTGCGCCTTACAGCCTGGCGCGCACCGTGAAGAAGGATTTTCCGGACATTGCTCAGGCCACACGGTTCACGAGCCGCACCCTGTTTGCCAAAACCGGCGACAGGGGATTCAATGAAACCGCAGGACTGGTGGACCCGGATTTTCTGACGATGTTCTCCTTCAAACTGATCAAAGGCGATGCCGAGACCGCTCTGGCCACAGAAGACGCCATTGTCATCACCCAATCTGCAGCGCTGAAATACTTTGGTGATGCCGACCCCATGGGCCAGGTGCTGCGCATCAACGGCCAGCGCGACGCCACCATCACCGGCGTGATCCAGGATACGCCGAAGAATTCATCCATGCAGTTTGATCTGTTGGCCAATTTTAAAATCGTAGGCAAGCAGATGGACTTCTCCTGGTGGACGGGCTGCAGCAGCTACGTGCTCCTGGCCCAAAACACAACCGTGTCCGACATTATCAGCAAGATAGAAGGCACGGTAGTCAAGTATGACAAACGCGTAGAGACCAACGACTCCAGAGAGAGCCTGCAGCCCCTGGCCCGTATGCACCTCTATCACCTCAACGAGACCGGTCCCATTCTCTACGTCTATATCTTCTCAGCCATAGCGGCCATCATTCTGCTCATCGCCTGCATCAATTTCATCAATCTCAGTACGGCTCAGGCGGGCAAGCGGGCCAGGGAGATTGGCATGCGCAAAACCGTAGGCGCCTCCAGGGCCGGCATTGTCCGGCAGCTCTACGGCGAAACCCTGCTGCTCAGCCTCATCGCCTTTCTCTTCAGTCTCGTCATGGTGGCCCTGCTTCTGCCGGGCTTCGGCCAGATGACGGGCAAGACACTGACGCTGATGGATACGGGTCAGTGGCAGGTGGTGCTGGGCATTCTGTGCATTGCCCTGATCACCGGCCTGATCTCAGGGAGCTATCCGGCCCTGCTGCTTTCCCGATATCGTCCGATTCAGGTCTTGCGGGACAGCGCCTCCAAAGGCGCCAAGAGCCCGGCACTGAGACGCATTCTTGTGGTCTTTCAGTTCACGGCAGCCATTGCGCTGATCATCAGCTCCATGGTCATACTGAGGCAGCTCAACTACGTGCAGCACAAAGACCTGGGATTTATCCGGGAAAACATCATTCGCATTGACATTCCCCGGGCCTTGCGCCCCAATCTGCAGACGGCCAAGGAGCGGCTGAATCAGGACGCCAGCATTATAAATGTGACCTCGGCCAATACCACACCCAACCAGATACGGAACGTCAATCCGTTCTACTGGGAAGGACGCGGCCCCAATGACTATGAGACCCTGAACTTCACCACAGTGGACGAAAACTACTTCCAGACCTTTGGGCTGAAGTTTACCGAGGGACGCCCCTTCTCCGCTGAATTCGCCTCGGACAGCGACAGAGAGAGCCCCGGCTATATCATCAATGAAGCTGCCGTGGCCCATTGCGATCTGAAAGATCCCATCGGCAAGATGTTCTCCATCTGGAACAGGGAGGGACGTGTGGTGGGCGTGGTCAAGGATTTTCACTCTCGCTCGCTGCACGATGAGATCCGTCCCGTGGTCTTTTTAAATACAGAGAACTGGCCCCATTACTGGATGTTTATACGCTACCAGCCGGAGATGCAGGACGAAGCCGTGGCGCACATTCAGGCCGTGTGGCAGGAGATGGTGCCCGATCTGCCCTGCGACATGGAGTACCTGGATGAGATTCACCGCAGCGCCTACGCCAATGACGCCCGCATCGGCAATATCTTCAGAAATTTCACCTATCTGGCCATCTTCATCAGCTGCCTGGGCTTGTTGGGACTGGCCGCCTACCTGGCCGAACTGCGCACCAAGGAGATTGGCATCAGAAAGGCGCTGGGCGCGTCATCACTCAGCATTGCCCGGCTCATGTCCGGGGAGTTTCTCATGCTCCTGGGCGTCTCCAACCTCCTGGCCTGGCCGCTGGCGTGGTGGGCCATGCGCCGCATGCTCAGCAGCTGGGCCTACCGTCTCCCGCTGGCCTGGTGGCTCTTTGCCGCAGCCGGCCTCGGCGCCGTAATACTGGCCCTGTTGACGGTCAGCTGGCAATCATTAAAAGCCGCCCACACCAATCCGGTGGAGGCGCTGAAGTACGAATAATTTCACTACACCGCAGAGACTGGAGCCTCTGCAAAGCATAATCAATTCTATGCTTTCCTTTAGAAACTGCATTTTAAAAGCCCCGAAGCATCGCTTCGGGGCTTCCTAGATCACCATGCCAGAGTTCTTGCAAAGTGCCTGGCATGGGTGTTTATGCGCCGGGCTGGTTGCATTCAAATAACAAAAAAAACCAATTATCCTCCGGTTGATCCCCAGCAATCCTGGCCTGAGGTTCTACAGACACCCATGATGTCATAACAGGTTCTGGAGCCAGCTCCAGACGTCGTCATTTGACATTCTGGATTCTCATCATCAGACTCGCAGTAATAACAGACTTGCAGCCCCGCTTGCGCAACAGCCACCAGCATAAGCAGCAACAACATAACTGCCGTCTTTCTCATAACACTTTTTTCATGCGGTCAACGCCTTTCAGTTCTGGCTGAACCTGCCCGGCATCAATCCAATAAATAGAGCTGATACTTGACAATTTTGGTATAATCATCATTTCTATAAAGCGCACCAATAAGGTACCCCTCCCCGTCAATGCAATTGAGTTTACAGAAATTGTTCAAGATCATGGATTGCAACCACTGACCCTCCCTTGAAAACACATCCACGCTGGTCCGTACCCTCCCTATTCCAGGACCGCCGAGTTTACGGACATGGATGAGATAATCGCCCCAAATGCAAGTAAACACGGGATAATGGGCCACTTTCAGTTCTCGCCATTCCCGCCCTTCCTCCATGTAAACCACAGACTGGGCCTGTTCCGGTTTCAAACCAGTTTTTCTGGTGATGAGGCGAATCATCTGGCCCGTACTATCATAGTGATGAATTTCATATGGCGATAATGGCGCATAGTAATAATCTTCAGAGTTCCCCTTATGGAGATGCCCCCTTCCGTTCTCATACTTCAATGTCACTTCATGCCAATGGGATTGGGCCTCATAGGCCTGCAGCACGCCAAAGGAACGGATGTATTGGCCATCCCGGCCGTACGCGTGAAGGGGCAAGCCCGATTTTTCTCTGAAAAAACTGAGTACATAGTGGCCCTGCCCGTTGATGACAAAGCTCCAGACTTTACGTGTCAGCACCAACCCGTCGATTTTGTGCGTATCGATATAGTCGCCATCGGCCGTAAAGGTCATAAAACGCGCATTCCCCTGATCCAGCACATGCAGGGTGTCCCGGTGCATGAATAAGACTTTTTTTGTATGCATTTCACCAGGGCCGCTGCCACGGCGTCCTATTTTCTTCACAAACTGCCCCTGGGCATTCAACATCACAATCGCCCCATCGTCCTTATGTTTAATGAATAAATTGTTGCGGGAGTCCGAGACAATGCCCAACGACCTGGAGATAAATGTATCCGTATCGACCTCATCTTTTATGGCCCAGACGCGGCGCAAGCCAATTTTGGGCGTACCGGCCTTGTCCCAGAGGCCCTCTTTGTCATTGTGGACAATATCCAGGTTGGGGTACCGGGACTTCAGGTCATCATAGTAGGCCTTGTCATTGACCACGCGGCCATGCACTTTATCCTTGTCAATCCCGGCTGAAAGTCGACTGATATTCGCAAACAGACCCACGGCCACCAGGACTTTGACCACAATAAAACTGCGAACAATATTTTTGGGGTTGATGGCAGACATTGATTACTCCTATCCCTTTATTCTATCTTGGTTTGGGGCCTTCTTGATGACAAGCTGCTCAATTTTGGCAAAGACGTTGTAATTGCGGAGGTCCTGATCAATTAAAGTCTTAATCTGGGGTATATGAGGATCCAGAACGGACATAGAAAAATACCTCATAATTTATTACAAGAATGATCAAACCTTAAGAGTCCCTCCCCAGAAACTCTCTAAGCACATTCGCCACCCGATTTGCAGCACTGAAGATTTATTACAAAACGACACAACAAAAAATAACACTAAATACAATAAGTGTCAAGTATAAATCACTCCCCAAATTATTATGAATTCGCCAAAAACATTTTTCTTCACCCGGTTTTTTTAGGCACAAAAAAACCCGCCCCCAACCACGGGACAGGTTTTTTCTAATACGATTAAAAAGAAGAACTACTTCACTGCCTCAATGGCCGCATTCAGCGCTGCTTCCAGCATCTCCTGAGGCGGCGTCTCGATGAAGTTCTCCTTCATGAGATGATCGATCATGGCCCGCGTCTCGTGGATATCTGCCAGGGTCTTCTGGAACACCTCTTCCCGCGTCATCTCCAGCCTGGCCACGCCGTCTTTGATGGCCTGCATGGCCACGTCGGCGGCCTCGTGGGCAAAGACCTCGGTCTCATCCATGGTAGGCATGATATAGTCCGGGCTCAGCCCTTTTTTCTCCGCGTAATTGGCTACGGCATAGGCCGCGGCAATGGCCATATTGTCCGTCACCTTGCGGGCGCGCACCAGCAAAGCCCCTTTGAGAATACCGGGGAAGCCCAGGGAATTGTTCACCTGATTGGGAAAATCCCCGCGGCCCGTAGCGACGATGTACGCCCCCGCCTCCTTGGCGGCATAGGGATAGATCTCAGGCACGGGATTGGCGCAGACAAAGACAATGGCCTTCTCGCCCATGGCCTGAATCCAAGCCGGCTTCACCGTGTCCGGGCCGGGTTTGGAGAGGGCGATGAGCACATCGGCGCCTTTAACAGCCTCTTCGATGGTGTCAATCTTCTGAGGATTGGTGGCCTCGCAAAGCTCCCACTTGCGATAGAACCGGGCATCGGCCTTGATGTCCTCGCGCCCCGTGTGCAGACCGCCGCGCGAGTCAAACATCACCATATTTTCTGGATTACCGCCGGCCCGAATGATCAGCCGGGCAATGGTGGTGTTGGACGCGCCCGCACCGTAGAAGACAATTTTGGCCTTGTCCATGGGTTTATCGACGATGCGCAGCGCATTGATCAGGCCGGCCAAAGTCACGCAGCCCGTGCCCTGGGCGTCATCGTGCCACACGGGAATGTCGCACTCCTCACGCAATGTATCCAGCACCTTGTAGCAGTTGGGCTGGCTGATGTCCTCCAGGTTCACGGCGCCAAAGCTGGGTTGCAGCATCTTGACAAAGTCGATGATCTTATCGGGATCGTGCTCGCCCTTGTCGTTATAGCTGTCCACGCAGAGGGCCACGCCGTCCACGCCGCCGAGATACTTCATCAGATAGGCCTTGCCCTCCATCACACCCAGACCGCCCGGGGGTGTGCAGTCGCCATCGCCCAAGACACGGGTGGAGTCTGAGACCACGGCCACCAGATTGCCACGGTTGGAGAGGTCAAAGGACGCATCATTATTATCACGGATGGTGGTGGAGACTTTGGAGACGCCCGGGGTGTACCAGACATTAAACCAGTTAAAACCATAGACGCCGGCCTTGGGGATGGTCATCGACTTCCCCCCATAGAACTTGTGGGCTGTATACGCCAGCTCTTTCAGGAACAGGGTCTTGCCCCTGGCAATCTGCTCCTGTGAAAAATCTTCGGGAAAAAGGGCGTCCAGGTTGGACATGGAGAGGTCAATCTTCGCCATTGTATCCTCCTCTGAGTGTGATAGGACTGAACCGCTTTTCGGGCGCACCGGTAGCGGGTCGATTTTCGGATTCAAACGCTATGAGCCATTGGGATGGAATGCGCTCAGGGGCGTCGGGCACTGTACTGTGGCCGGGAATCACGTCCATCGATCACGTCAGTCCAACGGACTGCTGCCTTCAGCGGGGCTGTTTCCACCGCGGTTGCCGTGAAGCGTTCCGCGTTGGATATCGCCTCTTTCAGTCGTCAGTCGGAGCCGTGGCGAAACTGTGTTTATTTAAAAATAAATAATAGCAAACGAAATAAATGTCCAGCAGAGACAGACTGCTGTTTAAAGATCGAATATAATGTAAAAAAAATGAAAAAACAAATAGAAAACCCTCCCGCTCTGAGCGGGAGGGTTTGAAATCATCAGGAGAGCAGACTCTGGGCCTTGGCGACCACTGTGGCTGCATCCACCGGTTTCTTGAGATAGGCATCGGCGTGCAGCTCACCGGAGGTCACCCGGGAGGCAAAATCGAGGCCGGTCAGGGCATCAATACCGGTGACCATCACCACGGGCACGCCCGCGGCGTTCTCCTTCACCCATCTGGAGAGACGGAACCCCGAGCCTAAATCTTCCAGCATGGCGTCGGTGACCACAATGGCCGGGCTGGCGTTCTGTATGGCGGCAATGGCCGCATTGGCTGTTTCATAAACTTCCGGGGCCAATCCGGCTCCCTCAAACGCCGTGCGCAATTCGCCGGCGTAGGCGGCATTGTCTTCAACGATGAAAACTCTTTTTGACATTCTATTTTTCTCCTGCACTCGCGTTTTATTCGGCTTCCAAAATCATCTTGGCTTCAAGGGCAATGGCCAGCTCTTCGTTGGTGGGAATGGAATAGACTGCCACCGCTCCCTTGCTCACCAGCGCCTCGCCGCGCACATCATTGGCCTTTTTGTCGATCTCCACACCCATGTACTCCAGGCCCTCACAGGACAGCTCTCGGGTAATGGGCGAGTTCTCACCCACACCGGCGGTAAAGACAACGGCATCCACGCCGCCCAGCACGGCCGCGTAGGCGCCGATATATTTCTTGATCCGACGGCAGTACATCTTCATGGCCAGCACGTCACGCGCCACACCGTCAAAATAGTTGTCTTCGATGACACGCATGTCGCTCTCGCCCTGAGTCACACCCAGCATGCCCGACTTCTTATTGAGAATGGTATCGAGCTCCTTGGCGGAGAGATTCTTGTCATTCATGACCATCATGGGAATAGCGGGATCGATATCGCCGCAGCGCGTGCCCATGGCCAGGCCTTCCAGCGGCGTAAAGCCCATGGTGGTATCCACTGACTTCCCGCCGTCAATGGCGGTAATCGAGGCGCCATTGCCCAGATGGCAGGTGATGATTTTCAGTGAGTCGAAAGGTTTGCCCATCAGCCTGGCGGCCTGCTCAGCCACGTAACGGTGCGAAGTGCCGTGGAAACCGTAACGGCGAATGCCATCCTCTTCATACCATTCATAGGGCAGGGCGTAAAGATAGGCCTCAGGCGGCATGGTCTGATGAAAGGCGGTGTCAAACACGGCCACCTGACGCGCAAGGGGCATGAGCCAGAGGCTGGCCTGAATACCCAGAATATTGGGGGGATTATGCAGGGGGGCAAAACGCACACACTCTTTGAGTTTACGCAGTACCGCTTCGCTGATCAGCACCGAGCCGGTAAACTCTTCTGCACCATGCACCACTCGGTGCCCCACGGCTTCAATTTCGGAGGGATCGGCAATCTTGCCAATCTGGGGATCACACAGCGTTTTGAGCACCAGGTCAATCGCCTCCTGATGATCGTGCACCGGCAGGACTTCCTTGAGCTTGTCGCCGCCCTCGGGCTGATATCTCAGGCCCGCGTCCTCATTGCCGATGCGCTCAACCAGGCCCACGGCCAGCGGGTCGTCCTGACCCATGTGGAAGAGCTGAAATTTAAGGGATGAACTGCCGCAGTTCAGCACCAGCACTTTCATGAATGAACTCCTTTATGATTCTGTCTATGTATAACAAGGGAGTGTGACCGTAAAACAACTGCCCTGTTCCGGCGCTGACGCCAGGTGCACGTTGCCGCCATGCGCCTGAGCCACAGCGCGGACCAGGGCCAGCCCTAAACCGGCACCCTCCACGTCGTCTTGCTGCGTCACCCTGAAAAAGGGATTGAAAATCTTATCGTGAAACTCCGGGGCAATCCCTACGCCGCCGTCTTTCACGGACAATGACACCATGCCGTCATTGTGTATGAGTGCCACCTCGACACTACCCGCTGCATGGCTGTATTTGATACCATTCTCCACCAGATTGGCCACCATCAGTTTCAGCGACCGCGCATCTCCGGAGACAACCACCTCGGCCTCCAGCTGATGGACAAATGTCACCTGCCGCTGCCCGGCCAGCCCCTGAGCCTGTGCCAGAACGGTCTGTACCAGGGCGGGCATATCGACCTGTATTTTGGCTGCCGGCTCACCTGAGATGGAACGGCTGAGAATCAGCCACTCATCAATGAGTCCCGCCAGTCCATCCAGGCGCAGATGCATGCGCCTGAGTAACTTCTCTGCCTTGGGATCCATGGCGCCGTAAATTCCCTTCTCCAGGGCCATGACCTGCTGCAGAACGGCAATCACCGGCGATTTCATCTCATGGGCCAGGAGGGCGGCCAATCCGTAACCGCTGCTGAGCCGTCCCATGCGGGCCTGCCCAAGAATCTGCTCCAGACGGGCGCCGTGTTGATCTGCATCATAGGGCAGCAGCCAGCAATCGGCGGCACCGCGCTTGATCACCGCAGAAGCCTGGGCCACCATGGGGGCCGGCAAGACCACGATCACCGGCACCGACGGCTTGCTGCCCATTTTCTGTTCAAAGGCGGCGTGATCCACAATCCATGCCTGCGGTGTCACGGCATCATCCAAAGCCAGGAGAAATCCCTGGGCCAACAAGGCCCTGGCAATGCATTGCCTCACGCTTTCATCGGAGACAGACAGGCCGATACGTTCTCTCTCTTCACCCATGAATCAACGCTCCTGCTGAATGCCCGGCTGAGACGATTTTAAAAAATAGAACGCGACAGCGCCAATCTACTCTGGCGGCTCCAGTGAATGGATGATCTGGTTTAACGCCTCTCCGTGTTCCATTTCTGCAGCCTCTGTGCCGAAATAAAGAATCACACAGAATGTCTCTCCGTCAGGGGTGAATAGCCCCACTGAGCACGCTATCTCATCGCCGTCTTCATCGAAACCCGTGCCATCAAAATAGTACATGGGCATGCCATTGACTTCAAGTTCATCTTCCTCTTCGATTTCAAAATCACTGACGAGCTCACCTACAATTTCGCCAACCGCCTCGCCCACAGCGTCCATATCGGCAATCTCCACAGCCCACAGGCCAAGATAGATCGACGCATCTGACGGTGACGCATGAAGCAGCGGGTCTTCGGTTTCCACGGTCCAGCTCTCTGGCAGCGTCACCGAGAACAGTGGCGACTCTGCATTGGGGTAATAATAGGTCTGCCCCGCCCATACCGCACTCAACGCCGTCACGATGAATACCAACGCCATCCAACGTTTCATGATGCCCCCCTCCCATTCAACCCATTGCGATAAATGAAAATCCCGGTACTCGGCAGATCCGAGTACCGGGGATTATTCAGTGCATCCTGGCCGCCAGCATGGTTATCGCACCAGCTGCCGACCGGAGAAGAAGAAGGCGATCTCCTCATTGGCCGATTCAGGACTGTCTGAGGCATGCACGCTGTTGCGCCGCATGGTCTCTCCAAAATCGTGACGGATCGTCCCTTCTACAGCGGCTTCAGGATCTGTGACGCCAACCAACTGTCGCAATCCATCCACCACGTCTTCTCCCTCTAAAACCACAGCAACCACAGGCGCTGAGCTTAAAAATGCCACCAGGGGTTCAAAGAAATACTTGCCTTCGTGTACATGATAGAAGGCGCGTGTCTCCTCAACCGTCAAGTGAACCTGCTCCATGGCCAGCAAATGATAACCGGCCCGCTCCACCCGGCTTAAAATCTCTCCTGTCAACTCACGCTGAGTGGCATCGGGTTTGATTACAAGCAGGGTACGCTCTGTCATTGCAGCTCTCCTTTTTTACTGAAGCACAATGCGTGTGCCGGTTTCGCCCTTCCACCCCTTGGTGTAGTTCTCCACCGAACCGATCAGCACCTCTTTGCCGCCGCCTTCTAAAAACTGAATGGCCGCTTCAATCTTGGGGCCCATGCTCCCTTTGGGGAACTGGCCTTCTTCGAAGTACTGGCGTGCTTCAGCCACGGTCATCCGGTCAAATTCCTTCTGATCGGGTTTTCCGAAGTTGATGCAGACCTTCTCAACGGCAGTGAGGATGTGCAGCTGATCGGCGCCGACCTCAAGGGCCAGCACAGCTGAGGCGCGGTCTTTATCGACCACACCATCCACACCTTCATAGGTGCCGTCTTCTTCCAGATAAACCGGAATTCCGCCGCCACCGCAGGCAATGATAATCGCACCGTAGTCCACCAGGTGCTTGATCATTTCACGCTCCACAATCTGCGTCGGTTTGGGAGAGGGCACCACACGGCGCCAGCCCCGGTCTGAATCCTTTTTCATGGTCCAGCCGCGTTTAGACTGGATCTCTTCAACCTCTTTCTCTTTAAAGAAAGGGCCGACATACTTACTGGGGTTGCGTATAGACGGATCGTCCTTATCTACAACCACCTGCGTCAGAATGGTGAGCACATGGCGTTTGATGCCTTTGCGGTGCAGCATATTCTCGAGGGATTGCTCGATCATATACCCCATGCCGCCTTCGGTATCGGCCACCAGTACGCCCAGGGGAATGGGTGGCACCAGGTGCCGCGCTTCCTCGACGCGAATCAGCGCATTGCCCACCTGAGGGCCGTTGCCGTGGCTCATGATGACTTCATGGCCGGCTTCGACCATCTCCACGACACCCTCCAGGCTGCGGCGTGTATTGGCAAATTGCTGACTGATATTTCCTTCCTCGAATTCTCGAGTGATGGCGTTGCCGCCCAACGCCACCACTACTTTCAGCGAATCCTTAGATTTCATTGAGCACGTCTTCTAACGTGGGTGTGCCAATTTCCTGCAGGCTGTACTCAACGCGCACGGTAGGTTTGTTGATTTTGATGACCTTGTTCAGATCGATGGGTGTGCCGATAATCACAGCGTCACAGTCCACGGCGTTGATGGTGGCTTCCAGGTCTTTGACCTGCTGCTCACCGTAACCCATGGCCGGCAACAGAGGACCGATCTCAGGATATTTCTCGAAGGTCTCAGTGATGGTGCCCACGGTCCAGGGACGGGGATCGATAACCTCGGCAGCGCCGTATTTCTGGGCGGCCACCATACCGGCACCGTATTCCATCTCGCCGTGTGTCAGTGTGGGACCGTCTTCGACGACCAGCACGCGTTTGCCACGGATCACACTGGCATCGGTCACGGACAGCGGGGAAGCGCCTTCAATAATCACGGCATTGGGATTGAATTCCATCACGTTCTCACGCACTTCTTCAATACCGTCGGGATCGGCGGTTTCCATCTTGTTGATCACCACGGCATCGGCGGTACGCAGATTGGTCTCACCGGGGTAGTATGTCATCTCGTGACCGGGGCGATGGGGATCCACAACCACAATCAGTTTGTCGGGCTGGTAGAAGGAGGTATCGTTGTTGCCACCGTCCCACAGAATCACATCGGCCTCTTTCTCGGCCTCGGCCAGAATGGCACCGTAATCGACACCGGAGTAGATCACATTACCCACGGCAATGTGGGGCTCGTACTCTTCCATCTCCTCGATGGTGCATTTGTGCTTGGCCAGGTCAGCATACTCGCCGTAACGCTGGACTTTCTGTGCAGCCAGATCGCCGTAGGGCATGGGATGACGGATGGCCACCACTTTCTTGCCTTTGGCTTTCAAAATCTCGCTCACGCGACGCGTGGTCTGGCTCTTGCCACAACCGGTGCGCACGGCACAGATGGCAATCACAGGCACCTTGGATTTCAGCATGGTTTTATCCGTGCCCATCATCACAAAGTCGGCGCCGGCGCCATTGACAATGGCAGCCTTGTGGCCGATGTACTCGTGCTGCACATCGGAGTAGGCGAAGACCACCTGGTCTACGTTGTTGGCCTTGATCAGCTCAACCAGCTCTTCTTCGGCCTTGATGGGGATACCGGCGGGGTAGAGTTTACCGGCCAGCTCAGCGGGGTAGGCACGGCCATCGATATCGGGAATCTGAGTGGCGGTAAAGGCCACCACTTCGTAGGCGTCGTTGTCACGGTAATACAGATTGAAGTTATGGAAGTCGCGTCCGGCGGCGCCCATAATGATCACTTTTGTCTTGGACATGATGTCCTCCTTGGATATGATTTTTCACAATAAGAATGACTTAAAATCTCATCTGATCAGCTTTCGCATGATCTATTCGAAGCCATGCCACCATCGTGTGAAGAGTTGACGTCTCCGCAGAATAGTCATATCTGATTTATAATCTTTTTTATAGCGTAAATGTATTCTTACTGAATAGATACGTCGACCCCTCTTGCATCAGTTTTATCGCTGCAATCACCGCTGAGCAGCAAAGGAAATCACCTATTTCAAATACCAAATACCAAATACCGTTTTTCTCTCTTTCTGTTATTTGTTATTTGTTATTTGTTTTTGTAATTTTGAAGTTTTCGCCTTCAACAGTGTCAACTCAAACACCTCTTCCAGCCAGTCCACGGGATAGAATGTCATCTTTTCACGGACATTTTCCGGGATATCTACCAGATCTTTTTCATTGAGCTTGGGGATGATCACCTCTTTGATGCCCGCACGATACGCCGCCAGCATCTTCTCTTTGATGCCCCCCACAGGCAGCACCTTGCCACGAAGCGTGATCTCGCCGGTCATGGCAATATTATGCCTGATGGGCTGCTGCGTGAAGAGTGAGATCATGGCCGTTGCCAGGGTCACACCGGCAGAGGGCCCGTCCTTGGGCGTGGCGCCCTCGGGAATATGGATATGGATATCCCGCTTGGAGAAGCACGCCTCGTCAATGCCAAACTTCTTGGCGTTGGACCTTAAATAGGAGTGCGCCGCCGTGGCCGACTCCTTCATCACATCGCCCAGCTGACCGGTGCGTATGACCACGCCTTTGCCGGCCGCCATGGCCGTGGCCTCTACAAAGAGGATCACACCGCCCACAGAGGTCCACGCCAGGCCCGTAGCCACGCCAATCTCATGTTTGCGGCTGGCCATCTCGTTAAAGACCTTGCGCGGCCCCAAAAAGTCTTCTACGACCTCCGGGGTCACCGTCATCTTCTCAATCTCGCCCTCGGCGACTTTCCGGGCCACCTTGCGGCAGCACGAGCCGATCTCACGCTCAAAATTGCGCAGTCCCGCCTCACGCGTATATTCAGTGGCAATCTTTCGAAGCGCCGCCACATTGAATTTGATCTGTTTCGCCTTGAGCCCGTTCTCCCCGCGCTGACGGGGGACCAGATATTTCTTGGCAATCTCCACCTTTTCCTCGAGGATGTATCCGGGCAGCCTGAGCACCTCCATGCGGTCCAGCAGCGGACCGGGAATGGTATCCAGCACATTGGCCGTGGCGATAAACATCACCTTGGAGAGGTCAAAAGGCACTTCCAGGTAGTGATCGGAGAAGGCACTGTTCTGTTCAGGATCGAGCACTTCCAGGAGTGCCGACGCCGGATCGCCTCTGAAGTCATTGCCGATCTTGTCGATCTCATCGAGCATGAATACCGGATTGTTGGCGCCGGTGCGTTTGAGGCCCTGAATCACGCGGCCCGGCAGAGAGCCGATGTAGGTACGGCGATGGCCGCGAATCTCCGCCTCATCGCGCATGCCGCCCAGAGAGTAGCGGACAAACTCACGCCCCATGGAGCGGGCAATGGAGCGTCCCAGCGAGGTCTTGCCCACACCGGGGGGACCCACAAAACAGAGAATGGGCCCCTTGGAGCTCTCTTTCAATTTGCGGACCGAAAGGAATTCCAGAATACGGTCTTTCACATCGCCCAGACCGTAGTGATCCTCGTCTAAAATGGTCTTGGCCTTGGGAATATCAATCTCGTCGGCGGTGGCCTTCTGCCACGGCAGCCCGATGAGCCAGTCCAAATACGTACGACTGACCGTGTACTCCGCCGCCTGAGGCGGCATGCGTGTCAAGCGCTGCAATTCTTTATCGGCCTGCTCGCGCGCCTCTTCCGGCATGCCTGCGGCTTCAATGGCGGCCTCAAGCTCTTCAATCTCTTCAAGCCGCTCGTCTTTGTCGCCCAGCTCTTTCTGTATGGCTTTCATCTGCTCACGCAGAAAATACTCGCGCTGGCCCTCTTCTATCTTATTCCGAACCTCTGTCTGAATCTTACTGCCCAGCTTGAGCAGTTCCAGCTCTTTATTCAGAAAAATGAGCAGCTTAATCAGACGGGTTTCAATGTCCAGCGTGGAGAGAATGGTCTGCCGGTCGGTCAGATCAATCTTGAGATTGGAGGCGATGAGATCGGCCAGACGTCCCGGACTGTCCACGTTGTCCACGGCCGCAGCCAGTTCATCGGGCAGAAACGGAGAGACCTCAACAATCTCTTGAAAGGTCTCTGTCACCTCACGCACCAGCGCCTCAATCCGCACACTGGTGTGATCCGATTCGGGGATCAGCCGAACCGCCCCGCGCAGATAAGGCTCTGAGGTGGTCAGCCCCTCCATGCGGATGCGGGAGAGCCCCTGGATCATCAGCCCCATATTGCCATCAGGGATGCGGAACATCTTCAGAATCAGTACAGCCGTACCCACCTCATGGAGGTTGTCCTGCACATCGTCGCCTTCGCCGTCCTTCTTGGCAAACAGCCCCACAATCTTACGATCGCTCAACGCCTCATTCACCAGGGCCATACGCTTCTCATCGGTAATGATCAGCGGCGCCACCACGTAGGGAAAAATCAGCACATTGGAGACGGGCAATATCGGCAGCTCCGGCGGAATCTCCGGCATATCCACAAATTCACCCGGCTGATGAATGGCCTTGATGTTATCGTCACTCATCTATTCTACCTCTATATCAATGGCAATACCCATACCGTTCTCTTCTTTGGGCAGCCGTATCTCCAGGAACCCGTCTTCGTAGTGGGCTGTGAGGCGTTCGATATCTACATGCTCAGACACGGCGACACGACGCTCAAAGGGTCCATAATTAATCTCCATCTTCTGATAACGCCGGCGCTCTGAAGGCGGTACTGCCTTGCGCACACCACGGACAAAGAGCAGGCCGCGTTCATAGGTGATGGAAACTTCTTCCGATTTCATCTGTGCCAACTCAAGGATGACCACAAATTCATCCTCGGTTTCATACACATCTGTGGGCGGCTTCCAGCAGAGCTCTTTACGATAAATAGACGGATAGGAACTGCCAAAAAAACTGGAAAAGAAAAAGTCGACCTCTTCTTCCATAGGACCGAACATGTCCTTGAAGGTCCACTCTCTGCTGTCAGCCATCATTTTCTCCTTTTTCGCCAGCCCGTGAATAGAGATAAACGGTGAAACAGGCTTCCGGGTTTCGCGAAATTTTCTTTATTCGGACCGAATTCGCCGAAGATCATATGATACGATGAAAAGGGCGTAAAATCAAGCACGAAAATGGCCAGAACCCAATTCTTCCCGCACTGCAAAGAAGATCTTTTGGAATCGGCTGCAGAATTGAAATTTCTGCCCCTTGACGATATATTTCAATAAATTGAAACTAATCATTTGTCGCCCTTGCATGATCGTATATTTTAATATAATTGAACCGTACAACAACAGCGGGAAAAAACCTGACCATCAGATATGAACGCCCCTACACGATGAAGAAGCCCCGCGTGGAGCCGCCCACAGACCTATTCAATCTAGAGATCTTAGATACCCGGCGACGGCTTCTGACCCGTTTTCCCGTGCCCCATGCGGCCGACCAGCTCCGTGTCTTCGGTGACCGCCTCTTTCTTAGTGACACCTATTGACAACAAAAAAAATACAAATATAATATGGAGCAGCACTCACGCCGCGCCCCTCCCCCGTCAGCCACAAGTGGGCGGGGCGACGATCTCAGACAGCCCCGTACGATTCTATCCCAGGCTGCTGCAGAACATTTTATGGCCCCTATATTAAACCGCCAACCACTCTTCAGCAAAAGCACACAATATACCCTGATCGCCATAGATGTAAATGAAACCCCTGGCCTGACCGTATCATGTGTATACACAGCACGTCACTCCCATGCATGAAAAACAAGCGCATCTCCACAATCGAGGTAAAAATGCAACCGATACTCTCCTTTTCCCTCCCAGTGAATTTGAGACGCTTCATGGCCTGTCTTTTGCTCATCATCTCGGGCTCGCCCCTTCTGGCGCAATCCACACGATTGAGTATTCATGGCCGCCTGTTGAACAGACGGAACGATCACCCTATTCATTATGCCAATGTCTTCCTGGCCGGCACTATTTGGGGTACCACATCACTCAAGAACGGAGACTTCACTGTTGAAAACGTCCCACCAGGGCGGTATACGCTTGTCATTGGGATGATGGGATACAAACTGGTTACCAAAACGGTGATTCTGAAAACTGTCGATGCCTATCTCCCTGCCATCAAACTCAAAGCAAAAGTCATACAAACCCAAGGCGTGACTATTTCCGCAGAGGAACACTTAAAATGGCAGAAACAATTGAAACGTTTTACACAGGCATTTATTGGCTACACACCCAGGGCAGCACAGTGCCGGATTCTTAACCCCCTTGTCCTGAACTTCAAAGAAGATCGTAAAACCTTCACGGCTACGGCCTCTGAAGCGCTGCAAATCCGCAACCTCGCACTGGGTTTTGATATTAAACTCTATCTGGACCAGTTTGAATGGAAGAAAAACAACAACGTCCTGATTCAATCCTATACACACTTCACCTATCGTGATACCTCCGATATCGAGATAATGGCCGCCTGGCAAAGGGCACGGGAAGAGGCTTACGCCGGCTCCCAACACCACTATCTCAGGTCACTGGCCGCCGGACAGGTATACAGTCAGGGGTTTGAATGTTACACCCTGACAGACCATCCCGCAAGACAGCGCAGACATATCATTCGTCAGGCTATCGATGCCGATACGCTGTGTTTCCACATCCCCGGAGACAATCAGGCAATGATCTTTCAGCCACGCTACATGCAAATCATTTACAACAAAATCAATGAGCCTGACTACATGCATCGCCTCCGGCGAAGGAAAGGTATTCGCCCCTCTGCCCTCGTCACTCATACGAGCAGCGACATCATCAAGCACCCCACCAGCCTGCTCATTTCTCGAGCATCACCGCAGAGCCTTCATAAAAGCGGCACACTCAATAACCCCAGCCTCATGGAAACTTCGGGCTTCTGGGGATGGATGCGCATCGCCGACATGCTTCCACTGAATTACCTGCCCGACAGTCTGGGCGCCGGCTATGCTGACATCCAGTGGAAGGCGGCCGCTGACTTTAAAGCCCCCCCCTGTACGGTTATCCCGGGGCAGATTCAAACCACCCGGCTCTTTTCAGAAGAGGGAACCACCCTTTTAATGACATTCACACTGCCGCCCGGCAATACCCCGACCCCCTTTGACACATTCAACCTAAGAACCACATTTTTTGATGATAACCAGAGTGTTATCGCTCAATCACAACAAACAGGCACGGTTCAGGCAATGGCAGACACATCCCATGCAATGACAGCGGCGGCCCAGCTGCCTCTTCCAAGGGGTGCACGTCAATGCCAGATTACAATCACCAACATCACTGACCGATGCACGTTTTCACAACAGATACAACTGGCTCCCCTTGATCACCGGCGGCATCAGCTGGCGCTCAGCGATTTACTTGTGGCCCATCACATTCAACCCGCACCCGCCTTTGTCACTCCCACTAAAAAAAACTATGTACATAACGATCTCTTTTTCCGCCCCATCGCTGACAACATCGCCCATACTGATGCCCCGTTGTATGTGCATGTTGGCATCGAAGGTCTTCTGAAGACAGAAGGTCATCGAACAGCCTATCTTGCCGAGATAACTGTCTCCCCAACACGTCGTCTGCTCAATCGCCTTCATGCCCGGCATCAGTCCATCACAACACACCGCTCAGAACGCCTCATCCACAGAAAACAATCAAGCGATGCACTCTGCCACGCCATCAACCTTGAAGGTTTTCACGAAGGAGAATATGACATCCACATCAGCATCACAGACCTCGGTTCAAGCCTTCAAAAATCAACGAAACAGACAATCACAATTATCAGTGAAAAAACAACCAAACCGCTGATTGCCACGATTGAGGAGGAAAGAAATGAGTAATCACTGCCTTTTAAAAATGATTGCAGTGCCCTTGATGCTGCTGATTCTTTCCCCACAACAAGGATTGACCCAATCGCGGGGTCTGAGCCTCTCAGGCCAGCTCCGCGATGCGGACACAGGCCACCCAATTCACTATGCCAACATCATTCTCTCAGGCACAACATTGGGGACAACTTCACTCAAAGACGGCAGGTTCCAGATCAATCGGCTCCGGCCGGGACGATACACATTGGTCATTAATATGATGGGTTATGCAACGGTTAGAAAATCAATCTTGCTCATTAAAAAATCACTGCCCCTTGCAACAATCTGGCTCAAACCACAGGCGGTACAGGGTGAAGCTGTTGAAATCACAGGGCGCCCTCCCAGATGGTGGAAATATCACCTCAATATATTTAAGTCAGCTTTTCTTGGGCAGAGCGAATTCTCATCAAAATGCACTTTGATCAACCCAGAGGTCCTGAGCTTCAAAGACTCCACTGATGGCACTTTCTACGCCTGGGCTGAAGCACCGCTTGAAATCGAAAACCGGGCCCTGGGTTATCAATTAACCCTATGGATTTATGATTTCAGGTGGACAGAAAGAGACCGTCTTGTCAGTGCTTTTGATGTCCTGTTCTCCCCTTTGGAAAGCCAGAACAACCAACAACTGCGACGCTGGGAGAAGTCCCGGGATGATGCCTATCGCGGGTCGGCCATGCACTTTTTTCGATCGATGGCCGCAAGGCAGGCCAGGGCTGAAGGATTCACGCTCTATGGGCTGGACTGGCTGCCAAATTCAAGAAACCGTGAACTGGAAAAAAAAGGTCTGCTTATCCCCGGTAGACTCGACCCAGACACACTGGTATCTCATGGACAATATAATTTTGAAGCACGGTTGCACCTCCCCAGATACACGCGTGTGCTTTTTAAAAAAAAACACTGGGAAGAACTCAGCATTGCAAGCAATTTGCTCTACAATCCTCAGCCGGACGCATCTCTCTACCCTACCAGCCACGTAGCCCTTGAATGCACACCGCTGACAGTGCTTCGAAATGGTTTGCCTGCCCTTGAAGCCAATCCAGCCGCATACCCCTTCACATTCTCCGGTGTCTGGCAGCACCAACGTGTTGCCGACATGCTGCCTGCAAATTACCAGCCCCAACAAAATCACACCTTGCATTACATACCAATGTTCACAAATTCTGATTCGACAACAGTCCCTTTATATGCCGATTCACTAAATGCAGAATCGGCTGCCACCTGCCTCTTTGGTCGTTCTGGAAGAGATCTCATTATCGACTGGGCTTCGCCACTGCCGACGAAAAATGATGAACCACCGGGAGGCAATATCACATTTCAGCTACAGGGACAATTGACTCTCATGGATGTCAGTGGCAAGGCCCTCCTGAAACGAAAAATGGCTGTGGACCGCAACACACTCCAACAATTTTCATTAGATTCAAAATATCTAAGCAGCGAAATCTCAGCCCCTCTTAATGAAACAGCCGTTCGCTGGGAATTCATATTGAGTGACGACATTCAGAAGAAAACAGCCAGATTCAACGGTACTGTGCCCCAAAACATGGGCAGCGGCACGCAGCGTGTCAGCGGTATCCGGACACTACAATCCCTGGACATGAAAGTCACAATGTCACCCTTTGACCGGGTAGTCCCCCGGACCCTATTTATGATGAGACCCTATCCCTTTAAAACAATTTCCCGCAACTCCACACTGCATTATTATTTTGAGTTTATGGAAATTAAAACACCTTCCCCCAAAAACAAACATGTTCTCATCACAGTTGAGACCCAGCCCACGGGCTCACTGTGGCGAAACATATTTGGTAAAAAGGACGCCTTTTGTTTTGAACGGAGTTGTGTGTCAAATATTCTGCCCATCCATTTCGCACTGGAACACCGAGACAGACCCCCGGGGCGCTACAGGATCCTCGTCACAGTCACCGACCTCAAAACATTGGAAAAGACAGACGCATCGCGGCTCATTCATATCAAAGAATGCCCATAAAACCCATGGGCCACCCTATTATATTTAAAAAATAGGGTATGTGCCGGGAATCCCGTAATAGTTCTAGAAAAGCGATTGCCTGGACATGACTCACACCCGTATATTTCATATGCGAACCCCACCATCACGCTTTGCTGATGGCCACTCTAGCGGAACAGATTCAACCTGGATTAAGGAGACAACACAGTGTTTCACAGAACAGTTGGCATTCTCTTTCTCTCCCTGAGCCTTTCAGCCATGCTCTGGGCCGGGCCCTCTCAACGTTACAATGTCCGGGGAAAATTGATGGACGCAGAAACCGGCGCCCCCATCAGATATGCCAATGTCTTTCTGGCCAACACCACTCGAGGGACAACCTCGCTGGCCGACGGCTCCTTCACTATTGAACGCGTTCCACCAGGACGCTATGAGCTAGTGGTCTCCATGATGGGCTATGCAGGGCAGCGCCGCCAGATCAAATTGATTAGGCACAACTTAACCCTGTATACTATACGACTGGCACCCAAAGCCATCATTGGAGAGACCATCACCATCACCGCTGAGCGCAACAGAAAATGGAAACGTCAACTCTCACAATTTAAAACCCTTTTTCTAGGTCTTTCACCACACGCCAAGCAGTGCAAAATTAAAAACCCGGAACTCATCAGCTTTGAAGAGACGGGTAATGGTGGGCTGGCCGCCCATGCTGACGGACCGCTGAAAATAGAAAACCGGACCCTTGGCTATATCATCACCTTTTACATGCATCGATTCAGCGTAACGGCTTACGGTAATCTCAGCTATGAAGGTGATTCACAATTCAGTGAGATGCAAACCGAAGACGCCGCCCAGCAACGGCGTTGGCAACGAGCCAGGAAAAAAGCCTATTGCGGGTCGTTGAAGCACTTCCTGAAATCCCTGGCTGCCGGCACATTGGCCGATGAAGGCTTTGTGACCTATTCACTCACCGGCCTGCCCACACCCAGAGCCACTGTCTCAAGAACCCTGTTGAACACCGACTCGCTCAGCACACCGGGAGACCTCGCACATGAAGCCATTCTCCATCTGCCGCGATACCTCCAGGTTGTCTACACCCAAGCGGCAGAACCCCGTTTTTATACTGAAATTCGGCGATCAATGCGCCACAAATTCGGTGAAGAGTTCATCAAGGGCCCATCAGAAGAAACCATCTATCCTATAAGCTATTTAGAAGTGCATTCCCCCAATCTCATTGTGCACCTTGACGGCTTCATCTACACACCGCAATTGTTGACCACCCGCGGTTATTGGGCTTGGGAGCGCATGGCTGATATGCTGCCGCTTGATTATTGATCCCCCTCATTTTTCATCTGCCGTCACAAGAATACTTTCAACCTACCCCCCAGACACTGCAGGGTGTCTTGTAAACACTCCCTCCTTTGACATCGTCTAATCTAACGAACCCAGCGTGCTGGCTTGCCGACATTTTTGAGCATGCACAAAATTCGCTCGAAAAATATTTCAAAACAATAACAGAACAAGGCCGTTGCTTGCAATTCATGAAAGGGCATAGATGTCTCTATTGTTTCATCTCCTTCCGGGCCGTAGAATGATGCCGCTGCTTCTGGTATTTCTTTTCACATTGCGGGTCACAGGACAACAGACCGGTTATTTTTTCACACTTTCGGGCAAAGTGACAGATGCAGAGACGTGCTCTTCAATCTTCCTGGCCAATGTCTTCCTGGCCAACACCACATTGGGTTCAGCCACAGACAAGTCCGGCCAATATACCATTGAGCGCGTTCCACCAGGGCGGCACACTGTCGTCATCAGCATGATGGGTTACGAGATAGTGCGTCAAAACATCACTGTATCTCCGGAGGGACCGTACATATATAATTTCAGCCTCACGCCAAAACCAATCATGGGTGAGACAATTACAATCTCAGGGGACGGAAAGCGCGCCAAACAATGGAGACAACAGCTGAAACGTTTCAGACAACTTTTCCTGGGGATTTCAGACCACGCCAAAACATGCAAAATAACGCAACCCGAATATCTCAATTTCAAAAATGATGACAGAGGGGGATTCATCGCCGAGACCGAGCGCCCAATACATATTCTGAACGAAGCGCTGGGCTATGAAATACTCTATTATCTTGACCACTTTGCATACACAAATGATCAACACCTTTCATACAATGGTGTTGCAAAATATATTGAGATGAAAAGTGATGATTCCGCTCAGCGCGCAGAATGGCGAACAGCCCGAGAGCGGGCCTACAGAGGGTCACTGCAACATTTTTACCGAGCAGTTGCAGGATGCCGTGCAAAAGCCGAAGGTTTTACGGTAGGAGAAATCACAAACTCACTCATTACAGGCAAAGAACAATTGGCCCCCCCCCTTGATCCTGATACACTCAGCCACGCTGCCCGGCACTACTATGAAGCCATGCTCCATCTCCCAAAACGGCTCTACATTATCTACAAAAAAGCACAATCTCCAAAATGGTATAAGCGAGCCATCGGCAGAGAATTTAATCACGATACTTTTTTAAACAGTCGCCTTGATGTATTGAGCACTCCACTGTTGATCAATCGCGGCGGCAAACCACTCTCCCCTTTGACAACATTGGCCGATGGATACTGGTCCTTTCTGAGAATGGCCGACCAGCTTCCTGTTAACTACACCCCATTGACAGACGACCCGCCAGGTGAAGATATTGTGTGGAGGCCAGTCCATGGCCCCTCCCAAAGTTTGCTCAACGACAATACCCCTATGGGAAACCTTGAAACTGCTTTGCGCTTGGCTGAAAACGACAGTACATACCTTGCCACACAGTGCCTGAAAACTGCATTGCTCACCAATAAACAACCTGTGATAGAGCGGGTCTTACACATCATACAGGATTTAATAAGTGATGCCCACGCCCAGAATTACAGGCATTCAGAACACCCTGGACAGGCCCTATGGCAACTCTGGCAAAGCTGGAAGATTTCTCCAGCCATACCGGAAAATCATCGTTTTAGAGAACACATACAGCGACTGTCACACGCACGTTTGTACTATCCAGATAAAACATCAAGGGGCTATGATGACCGCGGAAGCCTCTATATCCGTTATGGCGCCCCCGATCAGATCATTACAATGATGGCAGATCCGCCGCTCTACGCCAACGAAGCCTGGGCCTACCATTGGGAAGACGATCCGGTCATCTTCAATGTGATCAATAGAGGCAGCGGTTTTCAGATAACAACGTCAACAGAAACCGCGCTGGCGCTTAACGCATTTGGAGAGGAATTGCGCCCCTACTATGCAGCAAGAGCAGTACTCCATCCCAGCTACGGTCAGATTGCAGACGCCCTGGCCACCTATGGCGGCAAGAGAGATTCAATCGATATTTGGTCAAGACTGCGGCCGATTATCGAGGATGTCGAATGGTCGTCACAAAGGGCACCCCGCACCCGCTCGAGCCTGTCCCTCTCCAGATCCATTGAGGGTCAGCTTTCAACGGCCCGCTTTCTTCGAGGGGGAAAGACTGTTCTAGAAGCTTACTACGCCTTGCCATTTTCTCAATTATCGCCCAAAGATATTGATGGGCACCCGGTGATAAATCTTCGGCTTTCCTACTGTATCACTGATAAAAATCACGGCACGAGAACGCAACACGATTACTGCGGACAGATGCCCTTTGACATAGACAACCTCGTTCAAGACCTCGATTATCAAAGCCAAGTCAATATCACACTGCCTGAAGGACCGGCCCTATACACGCTGGCTCTGACTGACATCAACAGCCAAGGTGTCTTTGAAAGAGACCTGACTACCAGGACGTTTCAACTTAAAAACACCACACTCGCACTCTCTGACATTCAATTGGCAACGAGCATAGAGCCAGCACCCCAAAAGATACCCGCGCAGTTAAAACCCTACTTCAAAAAAAACTTAATTGTCCGGCCCTATGCTTATGACAGCCTTCATCCCGACAGAGCGATCTACCTATACTTTGAAGCTTATAACCTGAGCCTAAACAAAGAAGGACATTCAAAATTTGAGATTGGCTATTCACTGACAACCCCGCAAAGTTTCTGGAGTAGAATTAATATATTCAACCGGAACAAGGCAAAGGCTGAAGCCACTTTTAACCAGGCCAGGAACACTCAGAACAGCGCACTTTACTTTGCAGTAGACCTAAGCCAGCTGAAAGCCGGCAAGTATCATCTTAAGGTTCGTGTGACAGACCTTTTAAACAATACAACAGCCGTCTCAAAAAAGAAAATAAACATCCTCAAACGATAACAGAGCAAAAGCACCTCAAAGGCGCCGTCTGCAGGTGATGGAGGTAAACATGGCTCAGACATCCTATGAACAAAGGAGAACAAAATGAAAATACCCCCCTTACACCGCCTTTTACTCCTCAGTCTGTGCATGGCACTGCCGCATGTCGTTGTTGCCGACAGTGTGAAAGCCCTAAAAAAAGCTGAAACATTGGCCTTGCAAAATAAAACGTATCAAGCCACTGAGGCCCTATACCAGGGTTTGTTGAAATTGGGCAATCACAGCTATTCTGATACACTATTTTATCAAATGACCGATATTCTCACAAACCAGGAAAAGGATGCCTATAAGAATAACAGTAACCGCGGACTCTTCTTGCTTGATGCTTGGAAGCGACGCGATATTACTCCGGCCACATTCGAGAATGAACGTTATGTAGAGCATATGCATCGACTGAATTACGCGAGGACACATTTCCATTCACGCAAGCCCAGGGGATACGATGAACGAGGACGCATCTGGATCTGTTACGGCACCCCCGATGATCGCGTGGTAATGCCCAGCCATTTTCATCTTTACCCCAATGAAGGATGGATATATCGTCGATTCTCCGCCCCTGTGGTCATTGATTTTATAAAACGCTTTTCCGAGTACTCGATCAAGTTCCCCGGTGAACGACTCTCCCCGCTGGGCATGGGCAGTTTAGAGGCGCAAATCGATTACTATGAATTGCGTGCCGGTTTTGATCCAGGTTATTCACTCTTCCTCAATGGCCTCTATATGCAGCGCACAGTAGACAAACAAGATCATCTGGCAGGGAATGCGGCAGAAAGCAATCCTTTTAATCAAAACCATCGCATCTGGGATATGCAGCTACAATTTATGACGCTGCCCCAGGTCATCTCAAGCCTGACAGCAGTACCTACCCTACCTACCGAAATTCAAATAGCCCGTTTCTACAGAGAGGGGCAAACACGCCTAGAGGCCTATTGGGGTGTCCCTGTGGATGCGCTGGAGCCTATAGACAAGGGAAGCCACAATGCACAATTTCGTCTTTCAGGACGTATTTACGATCAAGGCATGAAACTATACGATGAAGTGGACCAACAGGGTGAAATCCCGCTGGGCGCTGTTAAAACCCGCACAGACCGCCGTTTTACCAGCCAGGTCAACTTCACACTGCCGCCAGGACCCTCAAAACTTGCATTTCTCTTTGCCGATGGTGGTTCTGAACGTGCCTTTCAGGATGAATTGCGCATTGAAGGATTTCCCGCCGCGCCAAAACAGCTCTTCATGAGTGATCTGCAACTGGCCACATCTGTAGGCCCTGTCCCTGAAACCCTGCCCGAATCATTACGCCCCTACGTCAAAGGGGATCTGCTGGTCCGCCCGCTGAGCAAAACAGAAATCGACAAGTCACGCCCCCTCCATCTCTACTTTGAGGCATACAATTTAACATTGAACGGACAGGGTCAGGCGAAGTATAAAATGACCTACAAGGTCAAATCAGAAAAGGGATTTCTTGGTCGGCTGTTTTCTGGAGGCGGTACTGCCATCAGCTCCTCTTTCCAGCAGAACACCACAGACAGAACCATGGCCTACCACCTTGCAGTGGATTTAAAAAAACTCAAACCGGGGCGTTACAGAGTGGAGATACATATTGAAGATCTTACCGCTGGGACAAAAACACAAACTGAGCGGCGTATCACTGTCATATAGTGAACCCCGCTGCTTGAAAGCGGTTGGTCTAAAAATCATTTAAAATGCATTGTGAGCGTTATTGACAAAGCAATCCCCCTAAATTTGTTCATCATCAAGGGGATTGCCGCGTCGTTTCGCTCCTCGCAATGACCCTTTTCTCCCTTTTGAGACATCTCTTTTTACCCTCCTAAACTTCTGTAAACAAACCACTTCATCACCACGTCAAATTGACAACAATGCAGATATCCTCACACACCATCCTGGAGGTCCAGCATGAAGCTTTGTCAATTTAGAAAACAGCCCATTCTTTTCTTCATCGGAATGATAACAGTGCCTTGCGTTCAGGCCACCGACGCAGTTCAATGCCTCAAACAAGCCACCTGCTTGGCCTTGGAGGGTCAGACAGTTCCAGCCACACAAGCCCTCTATAACGGATTACAGGGCTTGCACAACCATGCCTATGCCGATACGGTAATGAAAGAAATGTGGGACATTCTGACCCTTGATGAGCTCAAGAGCTATGAAGAAGCCACAGACAAGGGCCATTTTCTCTTGCGGGCCTGGCAGCGCCGCGACCCCTCCCCGGCCACGGATGAAAATGAACGCTATGTGGAGCATGTGAAACGCCTGGCGTATGCCCGTCAATGGTATCGATCGCCGCAACCCCGGGGTTACGATGACCGCGGCATGATCTATGTCCGCTATGGTGAGCCCGACGACTATATTATCATGAGAAGCCATCAAATACTGAGGCCCAATGAAGCCTGGCGCTATCAAATTAATGGCACCCTATCGATTATGAACTTCTGGAAAACAGGGGCGCTCTACCGGTTACGTAAAGCCTGTGAGCCCACGCTGCCCATACAATTTGCAAAAAGTTCTCAAGTATTTAAACAGTACTTCGAATCACGCGCCTCACTGCACCCTCTATATATGAAAGCGGCATTATTAGATTTTCAAAGAAGAACATTGAGATTAAACGGAAATCCTGAATCCCTGCGTTTTATACGTCAACTTGAATCAGAGTATATTACACTGCCAAGATCACAGAGCAATCTAGAACCGCTCCCCCCCATTCATGGGCAGATAGAAACGGCACGTTTTTATAGAAATGGTAAAACACGGTTTGAGATCTACTATGCCATCCCGCTGGATGAGCTCAAACCCATTGCGCCCACATCAAACACCGTCCAGTTCAGGCTGGCATGCAAAGTCACCGATGACGCAATGACAGTATTCGATCGTGTGGACACACAAGGCGAGATTGCCATTCGCAGGAAAGCCGCCTATTATACCCATCAAATTAATCTCAAGTGCCCCCCGGGAGACACAGAATTCGCCATGGTCTTTGCCGACAATAACTCTGAGAAAGCCTTCTCCACACAAAAGAACATTCAAGGCTTCGACGCCAGTCAGGAAGCCTTTTTCATCAGCGACCTCCAACTGGCGACATCAATTCAACCGGCCCCTCACCCGCTGCCGAAAGCCTTGGAACCCTATGTCAAACACGATCTGTTAATTCGCCCTCATGTGGCAAAAACCGTTAACAGCCGAAGGCCGCTGCATCTTTACTTCGAACTCTACAACCTCACCGCAGACCCTGCCGGCAGTATGCACTATACCGTCACCTATGCGCTGAAAAGGCACAAATCAGGCCTTCAGAACCTCAACCCCTTTTCTAAAAAAGTCACCCGTATAACATCCACATTTAAACAAACTGCCAGAGACCGAAACACGCCCTGCACCTTTTCTGTCGATCTGAGCCGGATAGAACCGGGTAACTACACATTGAACCTGCAAATAAGAGATACGAATACAGGAACGTCGCAATCGACACACAGAGCACTCAACATTGCACATTAAGATGACAATTTGAGCCTTTTTCCCATTGATCTCCGTCGGGAAAAAGGCGACACTTACAGCATTTTATATCAGTCGCAGACACCGCCGTGCAAAAATTTTACCCTCTAAAACACGCCAAGGTAATATTAAAACAGTACACAAATACACCCAAGGCACAAAGCATTGACAAATTAGTCAGATTGATTCAAACCCGTTCGCCCGCAACCATAGATTTTTTGCTGATGGACATCTCGTACCCCCCCCCTTTTCAGGCCCCAATAGGATGGAAGTGGGGGGGATACATATAAACCATTTGCGAAATTCCCGAAAATTCCTTTCATTACACGACAGCTTTATTCCATTATGGTCCAGTCGGAGACTCCCTTGACCCGCAAGCAAACGATACAATCCAAATTTCAAACCAGCAAAGTGGTCACCCTGAGTACAGTGCATGCCCTGCACGATACCTACTCTGCCTTCCTTCCCCCCTTATTGCCTCTGTTCATCAACAACCTGGGCATGACACGTGCCGAGGCCGGCATGCTCACCGTTTTCACCCAGGCCCCCAGTGTGATACAGCCATTTATCGGCCATCTCTCCGACAAACGGAATCTCAATTTCTGGGTTTTCCTTGCGCCGGCGCTGGGCGCCGCCTTTATGAGTGTGCTCCCACTGATGACGCACTATATCGCCCTGGCCGCACTGCTCACTTGCGTTGGCATCACCTCAGCAATCTTCCACGCCGTCGGCCCGGTCATTACCGGAAAACTTGCCGGCAACCGTCTGGGCAAGGCCATGAGTTTCTGGATGGTCGGCGGAGAATTGGGACGGACACTCGGCCCGCTGGTGATTGTCACGGCGCTGGCACGGCTGGCCCTCAACCATATCCCATTGATCATGATCGTTGGCGTCGCCGCCAGCCTCTGGCTTTATGTCGGCCTGCGTGACCTGGCCCCCTCTCACGACGGCCATCCCGAACGGACGCACTGGCGCGGTGCCCTGAAACAGATGCGTCCGGTACTGTTGCCCCTCTCCGGCATTGTCACCGTACGGGCCTTTCTCATCTCGGGGCTGACCACCTATCTGCCCACCATGCTCACCGACCAGGGCGAGTCACTCTGGCTGGCGGGTGCGGCTCTGACCCTGCTTCAAGCCGCCGGCGTGGCCGGAGCGCTGACCGCTGGCTCTCTCAGTGACCGCTGGGGACGACAGCGCATACTGCGTACACTGATGCTCTCAGCCCCTGTACTGACATTTCTCTTTCTACACCTGGACGGTTTCTGGCGCTTCCCGCTGCTTCTCGGACTTGGCTTCACTGTGGTCTCAACCACACCGGTGGTCATGGCCATTGTCCAAGAAAACTTTCCGGAAAACCGTGCCTTTGCCAATGGCGTGTACATGTGCATCTCTTTTCTGATCCGTTCTCTGGCCGTACTGGCCGTGGGCCTGATGGGCGACAGATTCGGTCTGGAAACAGCCATGGCCGTCAGTGCCGTCATCATGGCGTTGGGTGTGCTTCTCATACGGGCGCTTCCGTCTGATCATAAATCTGTCACACCCTAGGGTATACAATACGCCCTCCCGTAAGAGTCAGTAGAGCAGAATCATTTTTATAATGATGCAAATGACGTAAAACAGGAGGCAAAAACATGCATACCAAAACTATAAAAAACAGAATTTTAACATCTATACTTGCCTTTGGGCTTTCAGCTTCAACTACATGGGCGCAGGTGCCCAACTATCGTGTCAGCGCTGCCAATGCCATGGACCCGAATGAGGTGACCATCGCCATTAACCCCACCAACCATCAAAACCTCATCGCCGGCGCCAATTTAAACTATGTCTATATTTCAAATGATGGAGGATACACCTGGACACAGAACCGTCTTTCCTCGCTCTACGGCGTTTGGGGCGATCCCTCTGTAACCTTTGATGCGGATGGTAACGGATACTTCGGTCACTTGGCCAATCCGCCACAATCTCTGGGATTCTGGATCGACCGCATTATTATCCAGAAAACATCAGACGGCGGGACCACCTGGAATGGCGGCGCGGGCATCGGTTTGCGGCTCCCCAGACAACAAGACAAGGAATGGGTGACCGCCGACATCACGCATTCGCCCTATCGCAACCAGATCTACACCGCCTGGACAGAATTTGACAGCTACGGCAGCACACATCCCGCCGACTCTTCACGCATCCGATTCTCCCGGTCAACTGATGGTGGCGAGACGTGGTCTGAGGCTATAACACTCTCAGACCACGGGGGCAACTGTATTGACAATGGCGGCACGACAGAGGGCGCTGTGCCTGCCGTTGGCCCCAATGGTGAAATCTATGTGGCCTGGTCGGGCCCATTGGGCATTGTACTGGATCGTTCCTTTGATGGGGGTAAAACCTTTGGTATTGACCGACCCGTGGCCTCGCATTATGGCGGCTGGGCCCAACAGGTTGATGGCCTACAACGCGCCAATGGGATGCCTGTCACTGGCTGTGATATCAGCAACTCGCCACACAGAGGAACGGTTTATGTACTCTGGTCCGACCGGCGAAATGGTGATATCGATATATTCATCACACGCTCCTCTAATCATGGTGAGACCTGGAGTGAACCGCTGCGCGTCAACGATGACAACTCCGGCCGTGACCAATTTTTTCCCTGGCTGGCCATCGATCCTGTCACAGGCGGGGTTTACGTGGTTTTCTATGACCGTCGTAATACTCAGGGTGACTGGACAGAAGTCACTGTTGCATTTTCACATGATGGTGGGCAGAACTTTGAAAACCGACGCGTGGATGAACAGGCTTTTGATCCGGAGCGGCAATACTTTCTGGGCGACTACATAAATATCGCCGCCTACAACGGCCGCGTACACCCCATCTGGACGCGTATGGACTCAAACCTCCGTACAGTCTGGACAGCCGTCATTGTAGATACAACCGCAACAACCGCCGTCACCGATAAGATGGAAACGCCCAGGGATTTTTCTCTTATGCCCGCCTATCCCAATCCTTTTAACACAGAAACCCGCATCAAATACAATCTCAGGGAAACCGGACCCGTCACCTTGCGTATTTATAACAGTAAAGGCCATCGCGTGGGCACCTTGGTGAACAGCACAATGCCAGCAGGGCAGCACACAGTCATCTTTCAAGGTGCAGACCTGCCCTCAGGGGTTTACATTATTCAACTCTCCACAGCACAGGGCAGCATGACACAAAAATGTGTCTTGTCTCGATAAAGGGAGTCCCAGCATCGGTTATCACCTACAGAGAGAGAGCCCGACATGAAACGGACAGGACCTGAAAAGAAGCATCGGAAAGTCATTAGACGTCTGACAGGGACAGCGCTTATCATCTGCGCATTGATCCTTCTCAGCAGCGGCTGTACCAAACGGATTTACGATGTGGTTTATCCCACATTAAACGACGGTAAATACGACACAGAATTCCCTTACAAAGATTGCTCTGACCAATTGGAGAGAATTGCGGGCACCATCAAACGGCTCAACCATATCGCCTATTACACGGCACATATTCTACCCTATGAAGCAGGTATCACCCGCGCCGGGATCAAAGACATTAAACTTCAAGACAGCGCCATTCAAACCTCCACCTACCATCAAACCGCCTCTGGTACGGCCACGGTGATTTATGCTGACGGACGACGCGTCGCCCTCATGACCTGCGCCCATATCATCTATGCGCCGGATACACTTGTGACCTACTACCAGGAGGCCCCGGACCATCGGGGTCCACGGTATGTTCAAAGTGTCTCCATCAAACAGCGCCAGTCCAACTATGTGATCGATATTCCCGATGGTGGAGACATGCAGATACTGGCCATGGACAACCGCAAAGATATCGCCATTATTGGCAAATCCAACCAGACATCAGACCGCACCCCGCCAGTTTTTGACTATCCCGCAGGCAAAGCGAGAAAACTGGAATGGGGCAGCTTTGTCTATGTCATGGGCTTTCCCGTAGGCAACAAAATGATCACACGTGGCATTGTCAGCAATCCTAAACACGACACCTCAGGCTCCTTTCTGGTGGATGCCCTCTTCAATCGCGGTTTCTCTGGCGGTCTGGTACTGGCCATCAAAGACGGCGTACCCAACTTTGAACTGGTGGGTATGGCCAAGTCTGTTTCGGCTGCATCAGAATACGTACTCCACCCCGAGCAAACCGTCAGCCAGTATCAATACGATCCAACCGTATCCTATACAGGTAAACTCTATGTCCGGCTAAAAAAAGACATCAACTACGGCATCACCCATGCCCTCTCCATGGAGGCCATAAGAGATTTCTTTAACGAAAACAAGTCCGAATTCAATGGCCGCGGCTTCTATTTTGAAAGTTTTTTGGGTAAAAACGACTAGTAATTTCCAAGACTGAATACACAGCCGGCGCCGCCAGCCCAATTCCGGGTTGCGCAGCGCCGGTTTTCTTCTCTATATTAAATGCTGTAATCGAACCAATGACAATCATTTCCCTTTATTTTTTTATTAAGGAGGACACATGCGTCGTATGTCCATTCTCATTTTAGCTATTCTGTTTTCAGGCCTTCTCGCCGGACTGGCACTGGCCCAGGCGCCTGAAGAGAGCCATGCGTTCAGCATTCATGACATGCTGGCCATGGATCGCGTGGGCGACCCCCAGGTCTCACCTGACGGCAAGACCGTGCTCTTCAGTCTGCGCAAAACCGATCTTGACGCCAACCGCGGCCGCACCGATCTCTATCTGGTGGGCGTGGATGGCAAAGGCTTGAAGCGACTGACCAGCCATCCTGCAGGCGAATACAACGCCAGATGGTCGCCCTGCGGGAAAACCGTATTTTTCCTGTCCACACGCAGTGGCTCCTCCCAGGTCTGGAAGATTGCCGTCAATGGCGGCGAAGCCGTACAGGTCACCGATCAGCCTCTGAACGTGGGCAGCCTGACCGTGAACCCCAAAGGCGGCGGTTTTGCCATCAGCATGGAAGTCTTTCCCGGCAAATGTCCCTGTGGCACAAAAACCATGCTGGATGAGAAAGCCGAAGCCAAGACCACGGCCATGATCTATGAAACGACCTTTGTCCGTCACTGGGACACCTGGAAAGACGGCCGCCGCGCCCATGTCTTCTACTATGACTGCAAGACCGGAAAGGCCACAGACCTGATGAAGGCCATGGAGGCCGACTGCCCCACCAAGCCCTTTGGCGGCCCCGAGGACATCACCTTTGCCCCCGACGGCAAGTCCATTGTCTTTGGCGCCCGTGATGCCGGCAACGGTGGCGAGCCCTGGTCCACCAACTTTGACCTCTGGCACGTCCCTGTGGACGGCTCAGCCGCCCCCATGCTGCTCACCGCAGCCAACAAGGCCTGGGACGCCCAGCCCGTGTTCAGCAACGACGGCCGCACACTGGCCTACCTGGCCATGAAACGGCCCAACTTTGAAGCCGACCGCTTCTATATCACCCTCATGGACTGGGCGACGAAAGAGACGCGCATTCTGGCCGAAGACTGGGACCGCTCAGCAGGCGGCGTCACCTGGTCGGCCAACGACAGGAAACTCTACGTCACCGCCGGCAACATCGGTCAGGTCTCACTCTTTGAGATCGACGTCAAATCAGAAAAAGTCAAAACCCTGGTGCGCGACGGCAATGTGCGCTCCCCCGGCCTGGCCGGCAAGCGCATTGTCTTTGGCATGGACAATCTCAAGTCGCCTGTGGAGCTCTACTCTGTGAAAACCGACGGCAGAGACATGCAGCCCGTCACGACGATTAACGCCAAGAAACTGGCCAAGGCCCGCATGGGCGACTATGAGCAGTTCAGCTTCAAGGGCTGGAACGACGAGACCGTCTACGGCTATCTGGTGAAGCCGGCCGACTTTGATCCGGCCAAAAAATACCCCGTGGCCTTTCTGATTCACGGCGGCCCCCAGGGCAGCTTTGGCAACCATTTCCACTACCGCTGGAATCCCCAGGCCTACACCGGCGCCGGCTATGCAGCCGTCATGGTGGATTTTCATGGGTCGACAGGCTACGGCCAGGACTTTACCGATGCGATTTCCGGCCACTGGGGCGACCGGCCCCTGGAGGATCTGCAAAAGGGTCTGGCTGCCGCGCTGGAAAAATACAGCTTCTTGGATGGCGACCGCGTGGGCGCCCTGGGCGCTTCCTACGGCGGTTACATGATCAACTGGATTGCCGGCAACTGGCCCGATCGCTTCAAATGCCTGATCAACCACGACGGCAACCTGGACGAGCGCCTGGCCTATTATGACACCGAGGAGCTCTGGTTCCCCGAGTGGGAACACGGCGGCCCCCAGTATGACAATCCCATGGGCTATGAGAAGCACAATCCCATCAACTATGTGAAGAACTGGAAGACGCCCATGCTGGTCATCCACGGCGGACTGGACTACCGCGTGGTAGACACCCAGGGTATCTCTACATTCAACGCCCTGCAGCGCAGAGGCATTCCCAGTAAATTCATCTATTTCCCCGATGAAAACCACTGGGTGCTCCAGCCGCATAATTCCATTCTCTGGCACAACGAGGTCATTGGCTGGCTGGACAAGTGGTGTAAATAGTTCAACTTATTTTTATTCGATAGACAACGGCCTCTCTTTTGAGAGGCCGTTGTTGTTTACAAACCGATGAACCACTGTCATCTCCAAATGCTTCTGTCGGAGATCTTCGTTCGGTTGAATGTGAAATTTAGAGCACCCGGAGATAACATGGGGTAAGAATACATTGTGCGGCAAACACCTTGTGGCAAGTCATCATCTCTGTTCCCGGCAAGCTGGAGCAGGTGCGGTTTGACGGGTGAATATTCAATCGATATAACCACGGCGCTCAGCGCTTCTGCCGCGCCGCCGGATTGGCCACACAGGCGTCAAACCAGCCCAACACCCTCAACTGCTGAATACGACTTTCCAATTTCCCGGTCAACGCCAATTGTTCTTCCGGGGAAAAAGGACCGCTGCACTCGGTGTAGAACCAATAACTGAAGGGCGGGTCGACCATGGGGCGTGATTCAATCTTGGTCAGATTAAGCCCGGCATCCGCAAACACGCCCAGTACGGCGTGCAGCGCCGCAGAGCGGTGTTCGAGCTCAAAAATCATGGCGGCCTTGTTGAACAGTGCCGGTGGTTGCGCGGTTTTGGAGAGCATCACAAATCGCGTAAAATTGTCATGACAATCCCCTATGGCCGGGGCAACAACCTCCAGACCGTAGCGCGCCCCGGCATTGCCATTGGCAATGGCCGCCCGCTCCCGGAGCTGCCACTCAGACACCTGCCGGGCGGCGCCGGCCGTGTCCTCGGCGGCAATGGGCCGGAGTTCTCGGTGCGTCTGCAGAAAGGAACGACACTGCAACAGCCCCTGGGGATGAGAGTAAACCTCGGTCATCTCATCGATGTCCACACCCGGCAGTCCCAAGAGATGGTGTTCGATGTGCAGCACCGTCTCGCCGACGACAGAAAGAGAAAATCGACGCAGCAGGTCCAGCACATCGACAATGCTGCCAGTGAGGCTGTTCTCAACCGGCACGGCGCCAAAGGCCGCCGCACCTGAAGCCACGGCCTCAAATACATCGACAAATTTGGTGCAGGGCAGGCCCTCTGCATCATTGCCGAAATACTGCTCGAGCGCCGCCTCACTGTTGGCGCCGGGTTCCCCCTGATAGGCGATACGCATTTTCATCTATTTCCCTATCCATTCTAAATCCACTCAATTCGAAAAAAAAGGGGACCAAGGCCCCCTAAAACAACAGACTAACGATAGCCGGCTCGAAAGAGTTCATCCCCGTTTTTAAACGGCCTGGGCGGGTTGAGATAGCCCGCGAGAAAACGATACACTTTCAAACGGATGGCCTTGGCCCTGCTGTTATCCAGCCGATCGAAACTGTGGCCGCCGGGTACATCTTTGAATATTTCATATTCGAATGATTTGCCTTCAGCCTTGAGCGACTTGATGAGATGCTCCACTTCCAGTACGTTGACGTCTTCATCATTGGTATTGGTATGCACGAGCAATGGCGTCTTCAACTTGTGGGCCTGCCACGCCGGAGAGCGGCGCCTGTACTCTGCCAGATTATCAGCGGCACTGGCGCCAATATGATAATCGGCTGAGTAGAGGTCGCGGTAGCTCTGCGTCATGTAGCCCATGCGGGCCACCAAATCACTCACCGGCACACCGGCGTAACCGACCTTGTAATCATCAGGATGATCGAAGAGATTCATCAGCGTGATCAGTCCGCCGTGGCTCCAGCCAAAGATACCCACACGGTTTTTATCGACAAAATCATAGTTCTCAATCATATAATTCCGGCCGGCGTACACATCCTCCACCTCCAGACCGCCGTAGTCGATGCGCTCATACATACCCCGGCCATAGCCGGTACTGCCGCGGTACTCTGAGGCGATAACCACATAGCCCTGGGCCATGAGCTCACGGACAATATGGGCGTAGTAGGTTGAAAAATTGGAGTGCACACCGCCGTGGGGAAAGACCATGAGCGGATATTTCTTGCTGCGGTCAATCCATTTGGGGATGAAGACATAGGAGTAGAACTTGACGGGATTGTAGGCGCCCTTGGCCGTGGGATTGGCCTCTTTGGCCGGCGGCGGTCCGCAGTGACGGACTTTATCCACAAAGGCCACGTCGCCCACTTTATGATACCACAGCACATCGTCGATGGATTTCTCCAGCACGTCCAGGGTGTGGGCCAGATTGTCCATGCGCCGCTCCAGGTGCCCGAGCCGCTCTTCAACCGTGGCCGTGGACTGGGCCGAGAGCGAGATGCAGATCAAAAAAAAGAATGGAATCAATCGCAAGCGATTCATATGACCTCCTTGGAGAAAAAAGGGATAAGGAATAGAAGCACTTTATTTTACACATCATCACCGCGAATATCAAGTAAAAACAGTTACGGTCATACCCGGCCAAACCCAGGCGAAGCCAGCCTGGCGCTTGCTTTCCCCGTTTTCACCATGTACATTGAAAATTAACAATTAAATGAAGGAGGCAACCCATGAAAGTTGTGATCGTCGGCGGCGTGGCCGGCGGGGCCAGCACGGCCGCCCGCCTGAGACGCCTGGATGAAGACGCAGAAATTATTCTCTTTGAGCGCGGTGCCCACATCTCCTACGCCAATTGCGGTTTGCCCTACTATATCGGCGGCACCATCTCTGAGCGCAACGCCCTCTTTGTACAGACGCCTCAAGGGTTCTCCAGCCGCTTTGAGATCGATGTTCGCACAGAGAGCGAGGTACTCTCCGTGCACCGCCAGTCCAAAGCCGTAGAAGTGAAGAATCAAAAAACCGGAGAGACCTACTGGGAATCCTATGACAAACTGGTGCTCTCTCCCGGCGCGGAGCCGGTGAAACCTCCCATTCCCGGCATTGAGGACAGCCGCATCTTCACGCTGCGCAACGTGCCGGACACAGACAGAATCAAAGACTTTGTCGACAAAGAACATCCCCAGCGCGCCGTGGTGGTGGGCGCAGGATTCATCGGACTGGAGATGGCTGAGAACCTGCACAAACGGGGCATCTTTGTCACCGTGGTGGAGATGGCCGACCAGGTGATGACGCCGCTGGACTATGAGATGGCCGCCCTGGTGCATCAGCACCTCAAGATGCACCATGTGGAGTTCTATCTCAACGACGCCGTGAAAGCCTTTCACGAGGACAAGCGTCTGGATGTCATCCTGAACAGCGGCCGCGTGCTGCCCGCGGACATGGTGATTCTCTCCATCGGCGTCAGGCCCGAGAGTGCGCTGGCCAAAGAAGCCGGACTGAAGATTGGAAAGACCGGCGGCATTGCAATCAACGGGCACATGCAGACCTCAGACCACCACATCTACGCCGTGGGCGATGCCGTTGAATTTCCCAATCCCATCGCAGGAAAACCGATGATTGCCTACCTGGCCGGCCCGGGCAACAAACAGGGACGCATCGCCGCCAGCCATATTGCAGGCCGCACCGTTCAACCCTACAAAGGCACACTCTCCACGGCCATCGCCAAGGTCTTTGACCTGACCGTGGCCTCTACCGGTCTCTCAGAAAAGACACTGAAGAGAGAACGCATCCCCTACATCTCTTCAATCACACACGGCGCCTCGCACGCCGGTTACTACCCAGGCGCCAAACCGGTGTCCATCAAACTCTGTTTCAGCCCAGAAGACGGACGCATACTCGGCGCACAGGCCGTGGGCTACATCGGGGTGGACAAACGCATCGACATGATTGCCGCCGTACTGGGTCAGAAGGGCAGTATTTACGATCTGACAGAGGTAGAGCATGCCTACGCGCCACCGTTCAGTTCGGCCAAGGACCCGGTGAACATGGCGGGATTTGTGGCTGAAAACATACTGAATGGACTGATGAAAGTGGTGCACTGGCAGGCCGCGCAGCAACTGACGGATGACGACTTTCTCCTGGACGTCCGCACCAAAATGGAGACCGACCAGGGCATCATCAAAGGCGCCACAACCATTCCTCTGGACGAGCTGCGCCTCCGCCTGGACGAACTTCCCAAGGACAAACGCATCATGATCTACTGTGCCGTGGGATTACGCGGTTATCTGGGCTGTCGCATCCTCATGCAGCATGGGTTTAAGCAAGTGGTCAACCTCACCGGCGGATACAACACCTTTATCACCGCCACGCAAAAACAGAGCAATGAAGACATCTACGAGAGCGCCTTCATCGGCACAGACGATATCATCTATTCCACCAAACCCAAAGAATAATATTCTATGATGCCGGCGCATCGTCAGGCGTCATGAATTGATTCACAGAGCGGCACGCATTTTAAACGAAAAAAGCCCGGCAAAACCGGGCTTTTTTCGTTTAGGTACCATTAAACAGAATGATCGATCTCTTCATCCTGAAAGGTCTCAATGGCCTTGAACACCACCTGTTTCAACTCTTCATCGTGAAAGGGCTTCACAATGTAACCGTAGGGCTCGGCCTCCTGTGCTCGCTGCATGGTAATTTTATCGGAATAGGATGTCAAAAACACCACGGGTACACGATAACGCTGTCGCACCAGACGTGCCGTTTCAATACCGTTCAGCCGACCGGCCAAGACTATATCCATCAGCACCAGATCGGGGTGTTCGCGTTCTATCACCACCAGCGCCTCTTCACCGGAATGTACGCAGCCGGCCAAATCAAGCCCTATATAATCGATACTCTTTTTAATATCCTCACAGATAATACTCTCGTCCTCGACGAGCAGTATACGATACTGACCAATCATGACTTGTCTCCAGCTATGGATTACATATTCCCCGGATGCATGTACCCTAATTGATAATTAATAAGATCGATATAATCCCGTAAAAGCCGTGTAATCAAAAACTTCTCCCGTACCGTCTCCTTGGCCCGCCTTCCCAGCTCCTGCGCCAGGGCCGAGGACTTCAATACCTCAATGGCCCTGTCTGCAAAGCCGTCATAGTCATCAGGTTCGGCAAGAAACCCATCCACACCGTCAGTGATCTGAAGCGGGATGCCGCCCACATTGGAGGCCAACACCGGCCGCTCTTTCCACATCGCCTCTGTGACAGTCAGCCCAAATCCCTCTCGTATGGACTTCTGCATCACCACAGCCGAGATACGCTGCAGCGCGTTGACCAGCACATTGCTCTCCACAGTGACCAGCAACACATCGCCTTGATCGATAAGATCCTGCACACGGTGCTGTACATCCTGAAAGATCTCAATCCCCTCAGGATCATCTGTGGCCATATTGCCGCAAAGCACCAGGCGGCAGTCTACTTTCTTCTTCACCTTGAGAAAAACCTCCACCACACCCATGGGATCTTTCCACTTGTCAAAACGGGAGATCTGCGTGATAATGGGCTTGTCTGTGGGGATATGATGCTTCTTGAGATAGTAGGCGATCTCCCTGTCCTTCAGCGGCATATTCTTGGGCGTCAATGGATCGATCACCGGCTGAATCACGGTCTGACGGACGGGCAGATCTTTCTTGGTGTACTGTTCGTGACTGACAATGGCCAGATCGTATCGGATGATGAAGCCTTTAAGGAAATCCCAAAGTGTGGGATTGGGATGCGAGAGATCAATATGGCAGCGCCAGATCCAGGGTTGCCGTTTTTTATAGAATTCGATGAGCGGCAGCGGCTGGGGATCGTGAATGATCACCGCATCGTGGTCCAGCCGCGCATAGGCCGAAAAATCCTCGCTGGCCGCCACATAGAGTTTGCGCTTTATCGTACTGAGATTGATCTCATCGCCCTGCAGGGCATTGTGGAATTTCTTCGTTATCTCAAAGAGATCGGTATTGCCGTGAAGAATACGCCAGTCGGCGTCAATGCCCACATTGTTCATGAGCGGAGTGAGGTGGGTGAGAATTTCGGCGACGCCGCCGCCGATGAAGGTGGAGTTAATATGCAGAATACGCTTGCCGTAAAGCGGTTTGACCTTGTGGTAAATCTCTCCAATCACCGCATCACCAACAATATGCCGATAGGCACTCAGCTTCTTCATAACCGTTCCTCATCACAGGTGGATGGACGGTGCTGCACGGCCTTTGTCATAGAAATTCAGAGAGGATCCAAGGCCGTAACGGCTTGAATTTGGCACTTTTTAAAGTAATCATCCCCCCGAACAATGTCAAGGCCCATGTTGGCAGGATGCCACAGATCAAAGCGATCCCTTGCCCTGATCTCTTTTTGGATAGGGCTTCTGGGGACGGAGCTTACAGGAGCACTGGCCGCTCAGGGCGTAGCTTTTGTCTGTCAAAATAGGCAGGCCGTCCTCAATCCAGGCCAGAATACCACCGCTGATCACAGCCACGCGGGCCTCTGTCAATGCCCGAATTACAGGATAGAGGCGCCGGCTCCATACGCCCGCGTTATCCAGGAGCACCAGGGGACAATCCCTGGGTATTTCAGCAACATGAAGGGCCAGTTCCTTCCATGGAACATGGAGCACTTTAGGCACATCCAAAGTCCGGTAACAGGTCTCATAGGGCCGGCGCAGATCGAGCAGCACCGCTCCCTCCCGCAGCCAAATCACCGCTTCCAACGGTGTCAACATCGGTATGATGTCTCCAGTACGACCGGTGCACTTTGCAGGCAATTTTCCATCCATTTTAAAACCTCCCAGAACTTTCCGACTCTAAAGATCGGAATAACAACCGTACTTGTCAAGACACTTCCATGTCCTCATCAAAATTATTTTCTCTTGACATTTCAATAAAACCAGACTATATTCAACGCATAACGAATAATCAAAGGAAAAAATTTCAGCATGCGTCATTTCAATCACATTCTCTCATCTTTTTGGGGCTATCGCTTTTATTTAACGGCACCCGTGGGAGGGATGTACAGGAAACGCTGATCTAGCATATTTGCAAGCCTATCCAACCCACTCCGATACATCGCGAGTGGGTTTTTTTATTGTATCCAAGAAAGGACAAGCCATGACAGACGCACTGCAAAAACTGAGAGCGGCTATTGAAACGGTGGATGATGAAATCATCACCCTATTGGTGCGCCGCATGCGTCTCGCCATCTGCATTGCCGCTGTAAAGGCACGTATTCAAGCCCCCATTTTAGACGCCTCCCGAGAAGCGGCCGTCCTGGCCCGGATCAGCGCCAGGCCGCACCGCCCCATGAGGACTGAAGAGCTACGCTCTATATTTCAGCAGCTCATGGCCGTGAGCCGGGCCGTACAGGCGCGAACCCCGCATAGAACAAAGGAGACCCTGACGTGATCATAGTCATGCGCGATCATGCAACACACGCTCAGATCGAACATGTAGCCCGCCAGATGACCGGCTTCAATTTTAAAATCCACCCCGTGCGCGGCGGGCATCAAACCATTCTTGGCGTTATTGGCGAGACTCGAAAGCTGGACCTGCGTGATGTGGAAATCCTAGAAGGCGTGGCCGAGGTGCTGCGCGTCTCCGAACCCTATAAATTGGCCGGGCGCAGCTTTCACCCCAAAGACACCCTGATCGATCTGGGGGGCGTACAAATTGGAGGTGGGCACGTGACCGTCATGGCCGGACCCTGCTCCATCGAAAGCGAATTGCAGATCCACACCCTGGCGGCCCTGGTCTCTAAAGCCGGGGCGCAGATTCTCCGCGGCGGGGCCTTCAAGCCACGCAGCAGCCCCTACGCCTTTCAGGGACTGGGCAAGGAAGGGCTCATATATCTGAACGATGCGGCCAAAGCCCACCACATGCTCTCCATCACCGAGGTGATGGACACGGCCACGGTAGAGCTCACTGCCAGCTATACAGACATTCTCCAGATCGGCGCGCGAAACATGCAGAACTTTGCCCTGCTTAAAGAGGTGGGGCGCATCAACAAGCCGGTATTTCTCAAACGCGGTCTCGCGGCCACAGTGGAGGAGTGGCTCATGGCCGCTGAATATATTATGGCTCACGGCAGCAGCCAGGTGATACTCTGCGAGCGCGGCATCCGGACTTTCGAGACCGCCACGCGCAATACCATGGATATCTCTGCGATTCCCGTGGTCAACGAGAAGAGCCATCTCCCGGTCTTCGCAGATCCCAGTCACGGCACCGGCAAGCGGGATAAGGTGGCGCCACTGGCCCGTGCTGCCGTGGCCGCCGGCGCCCACGGCCTCATGATTGAAGTACATCATGAGCCGGAAAAAGCCCTCTCTGACGGCGCCCAGTCCCTTCTGCCCGATCAGTTCACCGCACTCATGGAAGAGTTAAAAGTGATTGCATGGGCCATCGGCCGCCACATAGGCAACGGTAGAATTCAACCGGAACGTTACAACTCAAACGAAACAGAGAAGAGGGGCGCATGACCACCTATGAGATACAGAAAACATTCGAGACGGTGACCATCATCGGCCTGGGACTCATGGGAGGCTCGCTGGCGCAGGCCATACAGCGCAAGCTGCCGGGCATCCGGCTCCTGGCCGTGGACTGCGCCGACGTGCTCAACAAGCCCCAGGCCCGTCAACTCATCGACAGCGGTTTTACGGCCGATCAGCTGGCGCAGGCGGCAGCCCAGGCTGACCTGCTGGTGCTGGCCACGCCCATCAACACAATTCTCGACTATCTGCCGCTCATCGGCCAGGCCGTACGCCCCGGCACAGTGATCACCGACATGGGATCCACCAAGTCAACCATTGTGCAACAGGCCGCCGATACACTGCCCGATGATGTGCATTTCATTGGCGGACACCCCATGACCGGTAGTGAAGGTCACGGCTTTGAGGCTGCCGATCCCCTGCTCTTTGAGAATGCCGTCTACGTACTCACGCCGCATGCCCCGGTACCCTCTCTCAAGATTCAGGCCCTGGGAAATCTCTTGGAAAATCTAGGCGCCAAGGTACTCTTCCTTTCACCGCCGCTGCACGACCGCATCGCCGCCGCCGTGAGTCATCTGCCCCAGCTGCTGGCCGTCACACTGACCCAAATGGTGGCCGGCTACCAGGGGGAATCATCTCATTATCTCAAGCTGGCTGCCGGCGGTTTCCGTGACATGACACGCATCGCCGCCAGCCCCTGGGCGGTCTGGGAGGATATTATCCAGACGAATTCAGCACCGATAGTCGAATTCCTGGATGTCTTTATTCATCAGCTTGAGACCAGCAAGGCGAAAATCTCCACAGGCGACTTAAAGCAAGATTTCATCGAGGCAGGAACCAACAGACTCTCCATTCCCCGGGACACACGCGGTTTCCTCAAGCCCCAGTTCGACCTCATTGTCTGGGTGGAGGATAAGCCGGGCGTCATCGCCGATGTGGCTTCAACACTGGCGGCACTGACCATCAATATTAAAGATATTGAAGTACTGAAAGTACGCGAGGGCGATGCCGGCACACTCCGGTTGGCCCTGGAGAGTCAAGATGAGAGAGCCGCCGCAGGCACAGCCCTGACAGAGAGAGGATACATCACCAAAGACAGAACGTTTTAGAGGACTTTCAACTATGAACACAGACTCACTGCAAATCATCCGCCCCACCCGACGGCTCCTGTATGACCTGAATATCCCCGGAGACAAGTCCATCTCCCACCGCGCCCTGATGCTGGGCGCCGCGGCAAAAGGAATCACAACCATCCGCAACCTGGCACCTGGGCGTGACGTGGCCGCCACACGAACCTGCCTTGAGGCCATGGGCGTGACTATTTCAGGCAATCCGCGCCACTGCACCGTGCACGGTGCATCACTTCGGGCTTTCAAGGCACCGGCTCAACCGTTAAACACCGGCAACTCCGGAACCACATTCAGGCTGCTATCCGGCCTGTTGGCGGGCAGTTCCTTCCCCGTCACCCTCACCGGAGACGCCTCACTCTGCAGGCGGCCCATGGCACGCATCGCCCGTCCACTGCGCCGCATGGGCGTGGAGAGCCGGCTGGACGATGGGGAGCGCGCCCCCATGACGCTAGAGCCCGCCACGCCCGGCGCCATTGACTACACTTCACCTATGGCCAGCGCCCAGGTCAAATCCTGCGTGCTTCTGGCGGGGCTCTCAGCAGAGGGCCGGATCACAGTCACCGAGCCGGCGCTCTCGCGTGATCATACAGAACGCCTCCTCCCCGCCTTTGGTGTGCCTGTAACGCGCAAGGGGCTTCAGGTCTCCATTCACGGGCCTGCCAATCTGACGCCCGCCGATGTACATGTGCCTGGCGATCCGTCCTCTGCGGCCTTCTTTGCCGCAGCGGCTGTGCTCACGTCTGACTCCCAAATCACATTACGACATGTGGGAAGCAATCCCACACGCACTGGTTTTTTTGAGGTGCTCCAGCGCATGGGTGCCCGGCTCTACTGGGGCGAGTCCGTGGAGCAGTGCGGCGAACCCCGGGCCGATCTGGTGGCGGAAAGCTCTGTACTGAAACCCATCAGTCTCAGCGCAGAGGAGATCCCCACCCTGATTGATGAATTGCCGTTGCTGGCCCTGCTGGCCACGCAGGCCAACGGCACATCCATCCTCCGTCACGCCGCGGAACTCCGTCATAAAGAATGCGACCGCATTGCCTCAACCGCCCGGAATCTCAGGGCCATGGGCGCCGCCATTGAAATGCATGATGACGGCTGGACTGTCAAGGGTCCCACCCCGCTCTCTGGGGCAGCCATCGAGACCCGGGGAGACCACCGCATGGCCATGACCTTTGCCGTGGCCGGACTCATTGCCAGCGGCGCCACGGTCATCAGAGGGGCCAACTGTGCGGCCGTCAGCTATCCCGATTTCTTCAAAGATCTACGGAACGTGGCCCATGTCTAGCCCGTCACAGCCCTATGCGGTGATCGGTGATCCGGTGAGCCACTCCCTCTCTCCAGAACTCCATCGCCTGCTGTTCAATGCTGCAAACACAACAGCCGATTACGAAGCCGTGCATGTCAAGCCCGATGAACTGGCCGCATTCTGCCAAAATGCCAGACAACAGCATCGCCCAGGCTGGAATGTAACGCTGCCGCATAAAAGCACGATCATCGATCTCCTGGACAGCATGGAGCCGCAAGCCTATCGTATTGGGGCGGTGAATACCGTCAAAAATGATTTTGGACGACTCACCGGCTACAACACCGATGTGGCCGGCTGCCGCCTCGCGTTGAAACGCGCAGGATATTTCACCGGTCACCGGGCCGTCATATTGGGGGCCGGCGGCGCAGCGCGGGCCGCTGTAGCGGCATTGGCAGGCATGGGCGTACACGCCCTGACTGTGATCAACCCCACCCTGCACAGGGCCAAGGCACTGCGCGACGACTTCACAGGATTCGGCCCGATGCAGATAAGTGTGCACACCTGGAATGAATCCCGGATCAGTCGGGCTCTGGACAAAGCCGACCTGCTCATCAATGCCACCCCTGTGGGACTGAGGCCGGGCAGCAACGAATCACCGATGCGCCAAGACAGTGAATTCTCATCTTCACTCACTGTCTTTGATATGATTCCCCGCCGCGAGCCCACAGCCCTGCTCCGACAGGCGGCTGCGCAGGGCTGCACCACGGTGAGCGGTCTCTCCATGCTGGTGGGCCAGGCCATGGCCGCCCAGGAGATCTGGCAGGACATCTCCCTGCCGTCAGCCATTTTTGATACTACGTTAAACGCACTTAGAAAGGTCTGATATGAGCCTGCGCATACTCACAGGAGGCGAGTCGCACGGCCCCCAACTCACCGGCGTGATTGAGGGCCTGCCCGCCGGACTGAAGCTGGACAAACCCGCCATCGACCACCAGTTGCACCGGCGCCAGCAGGGCCACGGACGCGGCGGACGCATGCGCATTGAACGCGATACTGTTGCGGTCACCGCCGGCCTGCGTTTCGGCGTGACTTTGGGCTCGCCCCTGGTGTTAACCCTTGAAAATCGTGATCACGCCCACTGGACCGACCGCATGAATGCGTGGTCGGGCAATGACGACGCGCCCATGACCATCCCCCGTCCCGGACACGCCGATCTGGCCGGGGCCATCAAGTACGGGCACCATGATCTTCGGCATGTGCTGGAGCGGGCCTCAGCCCGGGAAACGGCAATGCGCGTGGCTGTGGGCGCCGTCTGCCGTCAGCTGCTGGCCGAGTTCAAGATTGAAGTGCTCAGTCAGGTCACGGCCATCGGCGGCGTGGAGAGCGCCCAGACCTATCTGAATTTACTCGACCAGTCATCACCGGAGCCGGCACTCCGGCAAGGCGCTCAAATCGCGGAGCGCTCACCGGTGCGCTGCGCTGACGAGGCTGCGGCAACCTGCATGATGGCGGCGATTGATGAGGCGGGCCGCAAAGGCGACACCCTGGGCGGCGTCATCGAGGTGGCCGCGCTGGGCGTGCCTGCAGGTCTGGGCAGCCACGTGCACTGGGACCGGCGGCTGGACGCCGATCTGGCCGGCCTCTTCATCTCCATTCCGGGTATAAAGGGCGTAGAGAACGGCCTGGGCTTTGAGGCGGCACAGCGCCACGGCTCAGAGGTACACGACGCCATTCTGTCGCTGGATGCCGGCCACCCCAAGCGCGAAAGCCATCGCGCCGGCGGGCTCGAGGGCGGGCTGTCAAACGGCGGCCCCCTGCTCTTTCGCTGCGCTATGAAACCCATCCCGACACTGACACGCCCATTGCGGTCTGTAGACACAACCACGGGCAGGCCTGCCGATGCCCATAGAGAACGCTCCGATGTCTGCGCCGTGCCCGCAGCCGCCGTGGTGGCGGAGGCCATGATGGCCATCGGGCTGGCCCGCGCGCTCTGTGATCGCCTGGGCCATGACAGACTCGATCTCATGAAAAAGATGTGGAAACTCATCATGACGTGCTGACGTTAAAATTCTGCTAATGCGATATTTTTTAAATTTCTGCATTTTTTTCGTGCGTTTATCACTGAATCAATGTAAATTACCCTGAACATCGTCCAACGGAAGTCTGGAAACTATGCAAGCCCAAACCAATATATATCTTGTGGGTATGATGGGATGCGGTAAAACCACCGTGGCCCGGGCACTGGCAGAACAGCTGGGACGCCGTTTCTTTGACACCGATGAAGAGATCACCCGACTCGCCGGAAGAGACATCTCAGACATCTTCAATACCGATGGAGAAGGCGTGTTTCGCCATCAGGAGGGCCGTGTCATCCGGGGGCTCTCCGCGATGCATAACCTCGTCTCCGCCTTGGGCGGCGGCGCCATGGGCCGCGAGGTCAACCGCGCCAGGCTCAGTGTTTCGGGCACCATTATCTGGCTCGATTTCCCGGTGAATGTTCTGTTAAAACGCCTGGAAGACGCCCAGGACAGACCGCTGCTTGCCGGACACGATGAAACGGAGAAGCACAACATCCTCTGCCGCCTGTGGGAGGCACGTCAACACGACTATGCCCACGCCCATATCCACTTGAAATTCAATCAAGAAACCTCGGTGATGGCCATTGTCAGCCAGATCCTCAAGAAACTCTGAGACCCTATGCAAAACATCCAAGTAGGACTGGGACAACGCTCCTATGAAATTACTGTGCAGGCCGGATTGCTCTCACAGTCTGACAACTGGCTTTCCACCGTAAAACACCCAAGACAGATCGCCATTATTGGCGATGACACCGTCATGGGCCTCTACGGCCGCCTTGTAGAAACCACACTGACCCGGGCCGGCCACACGGCCAGAGTGTTCGACTTTACCCACGGCGAGGCCTCCAAGACACTGCAAACCGCCGAAGCCCTCTACACCGCACTGATCAGTTGGGGGCTGCGCCGCGACGGCTTGATTGTCGCACTGGGCGGCGGCGTCTCAGGCGATCTGGCCGGATTTGTGGCGGCCACCCTCTATCGCGGCATGGACTTCATCCAGATTCCCACCACGCTGCTGGCCCAGGTGGACTCCAGTGTCGGCGGCAAAACCGGCATCAACCACACGCTGGGCAAAAACCTTATCGGCAGCTTCCACCAGCCCCGGCGCGTGCTGATTGATCCCACAACCCTGCACACACTGCCGCAGCGCGAACGCTGGGCCGGTTTGGGAGAAGTGGCCAAATACGCCTTTCTCGATGAAGCGATACTCAACCTGCTCGAAACACGGCTGGACGCCCTGGCAGCGCTCAGCGACATGGCCTGCATGGACGATCTCATCGCACGGTGCTGCCGCCTCAAAGCCAGTGTCGTGGCAGAGGATGAACGGGAGTCGGGCCGCCGCCGCGTGCTTAACCTGGGCCACACACTGGGACATGCCCTGGAACAGCTGACCCACTACCTCTGGTTCCGTCACGGCGAGGCCGTGGCCTGGGGGCTAAACTGGGCCGTTTTTCTCTCAGAGGCAAGCGGACTTTTAAGGGCCGATGAAGCGCAACGCCTGCGGCGACTGACAGCCCGCATTGAACGGCCGGCCCTCCCCGCCAACCTCACGGCAGAGGCGCTGATCAGTGCCATGCAGAACGACAAGAAGCAGACGCGTGACGGCCTGCACTGCGTACTGCTGAAAACCGTTGGTCAGCCGGTAATCCAGCCGGTGAACGGGCTGGAGGCCTGGACGCGGCAGTGGCTGATGAAGGCTGCACCCAACGGATCAGACAATGCCCTTTAAAATCAAACCCTGCATCCTTGTCATCCATGGCCCCAACCTCAACCTCCTGGGTGAGCGGGAACCTGGCATCTACGGCACAGTCACATTGCGCCAGATCAACCGCCTGTTGATACATGAGGCGCGTACACTGGGGCTGCGCACCCGCTGTTATCAATCCAACCATGAAGGCAGACTCATCGACCGCATCCATAAGGCGCGCCACCGCTGCAGGGGACTTCTCATCAATCCCGGTGCCTTCACGCACACCAGCATTGCACTGCGCGACGCCATTGCGGCCACAGAACTCCCCGCCGTTGAAGTGCATCTCTCCAACATCAATCAGCGTGAACCCTTTCGCAGTCACTCCTGCCTGGCCGATGTCTGCCTCACCCAGATCAGCGGGCTCGGGGCACAGAGCTACATCCAGGGCCTTCATCTCCTGGCAGACCATCTGACGCGATAAACACCTTGATTCAGGGCCGCACAATCCCTAAATTTATGGTATTATTGTATTGTGATCCGCCAGACCGCAAAGCACGCTGGGCGACAATCAAATCGTCATTTGCGTACTTTGCGTTTTCTTTACACGCCCTCAAGAAACAGGAAAGACGCTGCAATCAGACAATGATCATCGGAAATCACAACTTCAGCCGCCGGGCACTGCTGGCCCCTATGGCCGGCGTAGCAGACACGGCCTTTCGCCTGCTCTGCCGTGAATACGGCGCTGCAGCCACAGTCTCTGAACTGATCAGCGCCGAGGGCCTGGTCAGAGCCAGCGAGAAAACCGCCGCCATGCTCAACTTTGTGAATGGAGAACGCCCCTACGCCATTCAGCTCTTCGGGGCCAATGCCAACTCCATGGCCGGCGCCGCCCAAATGGCCGCGGCCTGTCAGCCAGACTGGATCGACCTGAATTTCGGCTGCCCGGCAAAGAACGTCACCAAACGCGGGGCCGGATCTGCGGTGATGAAAGACCTGAAGCTGATGCGCGACATCGTCCGTCAAAGTGTGGCCGCCGTGGATCTGCCCGTCACCGCAAAAATCCGTTCCGGATGGGACAACGCCACCATCAACGCGGTGGAGGCGGCGCGTATCATTGAAGGCGAGGGGGCGGCGGCCGTCATTGTGCACGCCCGTACGCGCCGACAGGGCTTCAGCGGGGAGGCGGACTGGCAGATCATCGCGCAGGTCAAGGCAGCGGTGTCCATTCCGGTGGTGGGCAACGGCGACATTCACTCAGGCGCCTCTGCCAAGGCCATGATCGACCAAAGTGGCTGCGATGCCGTGATGGTGGGCCGCGGCTGCTACGGCCGCCCCTGGGTATTTGAAGAGATATCACGTTTTCTGGAGGAGGGTACAGTACCGCCAGAACCCCCTCCGGCAGAGAGACTGGACATCTGCCTCAAACACTATCAACTGACGCTGGACACCCTGCCCAGAGACCGCGCCGTCAATGAAATGCGCAAACACATCGGCTGGTATGTCAAGGGATTGCGCGGGGCATCTCAGCTGCGGCAGGCCGTCTTTCATCTGGCCGACCCCGAAGATGTGCGTCACGCACTGCTGGATTTCAGACAAAGGCTTGAACCGGTACAACGCGACAAGGAGGTGTCATGAATAAGAAACTGCCCATTATATTACTTTTCCTGCTGGCCCTGACAGCGGCCGCGCATGCCCAGTGGCAGAATGACTTCACCCTGGAGGACGAGAACCAGCTCGACGGCGGCCTGGGCATGACCTGGATTGACGGCGAGGCCTATTACACCATCGGCATCGCCCCGGACCTCTCCTTTGGCAAACTGGGATTCGGGTTGAACATTCAGCTGCTCTACAACGCCGAAACAGGTAAGATCCGCACCATGGACTGGGACTCTGCCGCCGATTATGCCCGGCTCATCCGTTACATCCGCTATGGCCATAAGGGCGATCCCTTCTACAGCCGGATTGGCGCCCTGGACAGGGCCCGCGTGGGACACGGCTATCTCATGAACTTCTACCGCAATCAGATCAACTATGACGAACGGAAAATCGGTCTGGTGGCCGATGCCGACCTGGGTGCCTTGGGATTTGAATCACTAACCAACAATCTCGGCCGATTTGAAGTGCTGGGCGCCAGGCTCTACTACAGGCCGCTATGGACCAGCGAGATCCCCGTGCTCAAGCATATCGCCATCGGCGCCAGCTTTGTCACTGACCAGGACCCAGACGGTCGCACAGCCACTTCTGACGATGTGGCCGCCTGGGGCATAGATGCCGAGATGCCGCTGATCCGCTCGCTGGGTTTCAACGCCATGCTCTACGCTGATCACGCCCAGTTTGTGGCGTATGGCCACGGCCAGGCCGTGGGAATCTCAGCGGAATTTGACGGACTCTTCAGCATGGCCAAGTTCGGCGTGGCCTTTGAGCGTCGCTGGATGGGCCGTGAATTCATCCCCAATTTTTTTGGGCCCTTTTATGAGGTGCATCGCTACGCCTCTACCCAGACACTGATCAATCATTTCGAGTCGCTGGGCGGTGACAGCACAGGGGTCTCCTACCCCTCAGACATGGACACACGCGTGGCCAAGCACACGCTTCTGCCTATGATGCAGCAGCGCCGCAAAGGCTGGTACGGCGGGCTCTATATCGATTTGCTGCATCTGGTGAAAGCCGTGGGCACCTATCAGAAAATTGACGGCCAACCCCACTCAGGTGAATTGCATATGGACGCCCGGCTCTCACCCTCTATCCCCTTTATTGCTGCAGAAGCGGGGTATGACAAGATAGGGATGGAGCATTTGAAAGACATGTTCACGCTCGATGAACGCTCGGTGGCCTGGCTGGGCCTGGGCTATAAAATCAATGCCTATATGATGATTTTTGTCGATTATATCTGGAATTTCAAGTGGGATGAAAATAAAAAGCGATATAAAACGCAGGAACGCTTTCAACCCAGACTGGCCTTTCGATACCATTTTTAAACAATCCACGCACAGTAGAACACAAAAAGCCCCGACGGATTTCCATCGGGGCTTTTTACTAATCTTTATACCTGGCTGAGCAGTTTAGCGTCCTACTCGGGACTGGAATAAACAGCCGTCGCTACAATGCGCGGTACGGGGAACCATGAAACGTTTCATGCCGCCACCTCCATCAATCGGTTCAATGTCCGGGGCATGCCGCCCCTGCTTTTATCGTTTTAACCCGACACCCCCTAAAAGGTTCCGGAAAATTTCCGACAAAAGCAACAGGAATTAATCACGTTGAAATTTAGCCAACACTCAGAAGGATGTCAAGAGAAATCAATCATGAACTGCCGCCCAATGACACCACCCCATATTAATGCTTGACTATGCAATAATTTTTATTTATAATTTATATGATTACAGCAATTCAATGGACCTGTACCGGTAAAAAAGCATACAACTGACGAGGCACAATCAACTTGAGAGGATATCGTGTCACAGCCAAGCACAAAAAGCCCCCTCAAAAACAACCCGTGGCGCTGGCGTGGCCTCATCAGCATCCTGCTGATTATCGCGGCGAGCATCATTATCAAACTGACACTGGGGCGGCACACGCCACTGGATTCAGGCGGCAGCCAGACCACACATATCAGAGCCGTGTGACCACCAAACAGCCGGAAGAACTATTACCAACTCTCATTTGGAATCGATACAAACCGTAAAAAATCATTGCCCCATCTTGGGGATGATTGTATATTTACTCTCCATATTATCATGAAAGCTGATCAAAAGCAATCGGAGCTGATTTGCAAATTTCTATTCCCTGTCCCGAGTGCGGTAACCAGAGCCTCCACCTCTCCAGACCACGGCGTACCGAGGAAAAACTACTGCACACCTTCACCCCCTTTCGAATCTGCCGCTGCAATTTCTGCAACTGGCGAGGAAAATTTACTATCTTCAAAATCTGGGGCGACCGCCTTACCCTTGTCACGGCGCTGTCCGCTATTGGACTTTTGGCCGGCGGCCTGCTACTCACCAGGATACTGGCCAGTTAAATTTAGATACGCCCCGCAAACGGCGAGACCTTACTCGCCGTTTTAATTTCTCAAGACCGCCCCCCTTGTGAAAAGCAGTTGTATTGACCGCCTCACAACCTTACCTTAAAGCAGCCTCAAATACACTTCAAACGGGCCGTTTTTAATATCGGAGATCCATTGCAGAAACAGAGACAACATCAGAACGCCGGCCAGTCTAATCTGCAGGCCGGTTCTTTTTTTGCCCAATGCGCCAAAGGCCTGGAAGAGCTGGCCGCCCAAGAGCTGAAGGCCCTGGGGGCATTGCGCGTCAAACCCCAGTTTATGGGCTGTCTTTTCGACACAGACAAGGCGGGCCTCTACCGCATCAACTATGCTTCACGGCTGGCCAGCCGCATCCTGATGCCCATCGCCAAATTCGACTGCTGGAACGACAACGACCTCTACCGGCATATCCACAAGCTGGAGTGGCCCGACATGCTGCGCATTGGCAAGACCTTTGCAATTACCGCCCTGGGCAAACACCCCACCATCAAGCATACCAAATTTGCGGCCCTGCGCGTCAAAGACGCCATTGTTGACAAATTCATGAGCGAGATGGGGTCAAGGCCCAGCATCAACACACTGGACCCCGATGTGCATCTGGTACTCCACCTCCAGCCCAAATTTGCCATTCTCTACTGGGACACTTCAGGCAGCCCGCTGCACCGCCGCGGCTACAGACAGAGCACAGTAGACGCGCCGCTGCAGGAGACCCTGGCCGCCGCCATGATTCAACTCAGCCAATGGGATAAAAAAACCCCGCTCATCGATCCGTTCTGCGGTTCAGGAACGCTCTTGGCTGAAGCCCAGATGGTGGCCGCCAACATCCCCGCCGGCTACCTGCGAAAGAAATGGGGATTCACCACCTTGCCCGACTACGACAACCGTGTCTGGAAAAAGGTGCAGACCGAGATGACCGAGAAGATCAAACCCGTGCCCGAGGGCCTGATCTCCGGCAGTGACAGCGATAAATCCGCAGTCAAGGCCACACGCAACAACCTCAACCTTCTGCCCGGCGGCGACGCCATTGGCGTACAGCGCAGCGACTATCAGGAGTACGAAGACCTCTCGGGCCGGCTCATCGTAGCCAACCCCCCCCACGGCATCCGCATGAAACCCGGTGAAATGGACGACTGGACCAAGAAACTCGGTGACTTTCTCAAGACCCGCTGTGCCGGCTCCACGGCCATTCTCTATTTCGGCGACAGACAGCTCATCAAATCCGTCGGACTGAAACCCACCTTCAAGCGCCCCCTCCCCTCAGGCGGGCTGGACGGCCGCGTGGTACGATACGACCTCTTTTCAGGTCGCATGCAGGACAGGAAAAAGGATCTTTAAAACCTGTTCTTTTTCTCAAGGACAGCCGCTTCATACAATTTGATGACGTCCCACAAGACATACAAACCCCTTGCGTCCCCGCCTGGGGTTTTGTAAATTTTAAATTCTATAAAACTCTTACTGCAGGAGCCAGTCATGCCTGTTTCACCCCATCATCTCCCCTCTCTTGTTCCCAAAACAGACATCGCACAACGCATTTCCGCCCTGCAAAACTTTATGCAGGGACGCAGCATCGGCTGCGCCTGGATACAGTATCCTGCAGACCGCCTCTATTTTACCGGGACAGTACAGGACGGCGTTTTGTTGATTCCCGCTGAGGGCGAGGCCGTATTCTTTGCCCGACAGAGTTTCTCCAGGGCCGAAGCCGAGGCTGGTGTTCAAGTACAACCTTTTCCCGGCCGCAAAGGCCTGGTCAAGGCGGCAAGTACTATGCTGAAAGAGCGGCAACGCCTGGCACTGAGTTTTGATGTGACCCCATCCTCAGTATACGCCATGCTCCAGACACTGCTGCCCGAAGCGGAGCTGGCCGACATCACCCTGCCCGTCAAGACAATCAAATCCGTCAAGTCAGCCTGGGAGGTGGAACAGATCCGTCAGGCCACCCGCCAGGTGGAGCTGCTCTTTGCAGAACTGCCGGCCATGATCAGGCCCGGCATGCGTGAGATCGATCTCTCGGCAGAAGCCGAGTCCTTTCTCCGGCGACGGGGCCACGCGGGCACCATCCGTGTGCGCATGAGCCCCGATCCTATGGGCATTCTCACCGTGGCCTCCGGCGATTCCGCCCTCTATCCCACGGCCTTTGACGGCCCCGTGGGCGGCCCCGGCCTCTATCCCGTCACAGGGCTGGGCGCGGGCATCAAAGAACTGACCGCCGGTGAAACTGTCACCCTGGATGTGGTCACTGCCTACAACGGCTATCACGCCGACCACACCCGTGTCTTCTTCCTGGGCGACCCTGTGCCCGACGCCGTGCGCCATGCCCATCAGTTCTGCCTGGATGTGCTGGACAGGCTGCAAACCGAAATCCGCCCCGGCGCCATTGCCATGGATATTTTCAATACAGTCTGGTCCTGGGCTGAGGCCCAAGGCCTGCCCCCCGGCTTCATGGGCGCCGGAGAAAACCGCGTCAAATTCTTCGCCCACGGCATTGGCACGGAGTTGGACGAATTCCCCGTGCTTGCCGACAGGCTGGACATGCCGCTGCAATCGGGCAACGTGATGGCCATCGAACCCAAGGCCTTTCTTCCCGGTGTGGGCGGTGTGGGTACAGAGTCCACCTTTTTGGTGACAGAGAATGGATGTGAAAACCTATGCGCGACCACTGCAGAACTCATCTGCATCAAATGAATCGACAAAAACCGCTCATCACGCTGGAGATCTGCGCCGCCACACTGGACGACTGCCTCGCAGCCCAGGCCGAGGGCGCACAGCGCGTGGAGCTCAACACCGCGCTGGCCCTGGGTGGACTGACCCCGTCTGCCGGCGTGCTGGTCGAGGTGAAGCGCCAGACCGATCTAAAGGTCATTGCCATGATCCGCCCCCGTGACGGGGGATTCCACTACGGCGAGGCCGAACTGACGGTCATGGAAAGGGACATCGACATCCTCTTGAAGCACAGGGCCGACGGCTTTGCCTTTGGCGTGCTCCACGCCGACAGAACCCTCAACGTCGAGGCCTGCCGCAGAGTGATCAAGCGCATGAAAGGCCGTGACGCCGTCTTCCACCGCGCCTTCGATCTGGTGCCCAACCCGGAAGAGGTGCTGGAGACACTCATCGACCTGGGCGTCAAACGTGTGCTGACTTCAGGACAGAAGCCGACGGCGCTGGAGGGTGCAGCCGTCATCCGGAAGCTCATCGAACAAGCCGCCGGACGCATTGAAATTCTCCCCGGTTCCGGCGTAACAGAGACCAATGCCCTTGAACTCATCGAGAAAACCGGTGCCCGTCAACTCCATGCTTCGCTCTCGGGTGTAGCCGAGGACAAAACAATGGACAGTGACCTTCCCTTTGCCTTCAGAGCCGCGCCGCTGCCCGAACACCAATTTAAAAAAACCCATGCCAAACGGGTGCGGACCTTACGATCCGCCCTGAATGGCCTAACGCAATAAATGACGTTGTGGAGCGCCCCATGAAACAGATGAAACGAACCCTATTCTGTCTCCTCTTTATCCTTCTTTCGACGGCACTGCCTGCACAGGAAAAATCCGTTGCCGACCGGCTTCTTCACCTGCCCGGCGTCTGGGTGAAACAGATTGAGGCCGTGGACCATTTTACCGAAGCCTATGAGATCCGGCTCACGCAGCCGGTGGACCACAACAACCCGGAGAGTCCCACATTTCAGCAGCGCATCTACGTCTCCCACGCCGGTTTTGACCGGCCCGTCCACCTGGAGACCGAGGGCTATACTGCCCGGCGCAACGTGACCAAGGAACTGGCCGGGCTGCTCAAAGCCAATCAGATCTTCGTGGAACACCGCTACTTTGCCGCGTCCGCCCCCAAGGAAATGGACTGGCAGTATCTGACGATCGAACAGGCCGCCGCAGACCATCATCGCATTGTCACGCTCTTCCGCCAGCTCTATAAAGGCAAATGGATCAACAGCGGCTGGTCCAAAGGCGGACAGACGGCCATGTATCACCGCTTTTTCTACCCAGAAGATGTGGATGTCACCGTGGCCTACGACTCCCCGCTGAACTTTTCACTGGAAGACCCGCGCATCGACCGATTTTTCGACACCATCGGCACAAAGAAACAGCGTCAACGCCTGATAAACTTCCAGCGGCTCGTGCTGAAAAACAAGGCCGGCATCCTGCCGCTTTTCCGCGACGACGCCTGGAAACGGAAGATGACCTTCTCGGTGGGACAGGAGAAGGCCCTGGAGTACATGGTGCTGGAATACACTTTCAGCTTCTGGCAGTACCACCATATTGACCCCATGACCGTGCCCGGCAGAGACGCCACGCCCGCCGAGCTCTACGCCCATCTCAAGAAAGTGGTCAGTGCCGGTTCCTACGCCGACCGGTCCATGAACTCCCCATCCATGTACCAGTTTTCTACGCAACTGGGCTACTACGGCTACGTACAAAAGAACGTCGCCGATCTCTTGAGCCAGGACCACTATCCCAACTGGGCCTACGCGCCACAGGACACGGATCTCAGCTATGATCCGCAGCTCATGAAAGACGTCAACGCCTGGATTCAGACAAAGGGCGACCGCATGCTCTTCATCTACGCGGATCACGATCCCTGGTCTGCCCCGCAGGTCATGCTCACCGGCCAGACCGACGCCCTGAAAATGGTGCAGCGCGGCGGCAATCATTTTACATGGATCAAGACTTTTCCCGCAACTGAGCGTGAAAAGATACTGATCACGCTGGAACGCTGGCTGGATCTGAAGATCGACAGATCGTATTTTGACAAGCACTAAGGATCGCAATGAAATCTCTCTATATTCTAAAAATGGGGGATGTGCCGGTTGAGCTCATCATCGACCATGGCGACTTTGAGGACCAGTTTCTACGTGCCCTCAACCTCCCGCCCGATGCAGCGCGACTGGTCAACGTCCCCTTTGGGGCCCCGCTGCCCAACCCCGAAGAGGCTGCCGGCATTGTCATCACAGGCTCGCTCTCCAACCTGACAGAACAGGCCGACTGGATGCAGAAAACAGCCGCATGGACCCGTCGTGCCGTGGCCTCTGGTGTGCCCATGCTGGGTATCTGTTTCGGCCATCAGATCATGGCCTGGGCCCACGGCGCAGAAGTCGACTTTAATCCCAATGGCCCGGAGTACGGCACTGTGGAGGTTGAACTCACTGAAGACGGGTATGACGACGCCCTGCTGGCCGGCCTCTCCTCTCCTTTCAACGCCCAGGCCAGCCACTGGCAGTCTGTACTCTCCCTGCCCGACGGGGCGGTGCGTCTGGCCTTCAACGACCACGATCAATTTCACGCACTGCGCTACGGAAAACAGGCCTGGTCTTTCCAATTCCACCCCGAGTGGGATGCCAAGATCATGCGTGACGTGCTCAACGTGGAACGTGACAATCTGCAAGACGCCGGCCAGGAAGCCGACTTCCTGCTCTCCATGGTCGAAGACACAAGAGGCAGCAGTCGAATCATGGAACGGTTCTCTGCGCTGATCGCTCAACATCTAAATTTTTAAAACGACCTCTTCAACACCGGGTGTTGCGCTGCAACACCCGGTGTTGAGACACGCTTTCACCCAAATCCCAAAAGGAGTCCCTATGAAACGTCTCTTCACCCTGATTGCCCTGCTGGCACTGGGCACGGCCCTCTTGCCGGCCCAATCGGCCGATGGCGTCATCACCTCCAAAATGCTGAAAAACTTCCGCAAGGTTCACGCAGAGACCACGCCACCCGGTCTGGGCAATGCCATTGCCAACAACACCAACATTAACGACATGGCCAAAAACAACGCCCGCGCCGGTCAGATTGACCCCTACTTTGCCGTGAAACTGGATGTCAAGGGCATTACCAATCAGAAATCCACGGGACGCTGCTGGCTCTTCACCGGCCTGAATGTCATCCGCCAGCAGGTCCGGGGGAAATTCAATATCGACAAATTTGAATTCTCACAGAACTACAACTTCTTCTACGATCAACTGGAAAAATCCAACCTCTTTCTTGAGGGCGTGATCGAGAGCCGCGCCAAGGCCTGGGACACACAGATCGTCAAATTTCTCTTCAAAAACGCCGTGTCTGACGGTGGCGTCTGGAACATGATGGTGGACAACGTGCAGAAATACGGCGTGGTGCCCAAGGAGATCATGCCCGACACCAAACACGGTGCCGCCACAGGCACCATGAGCCGGAAGGTCCGGACGAAACTGCGCGAAGACGGCCTGCGCCTGCGCCAGATGCACCAGGCCGGCAAGAAAGAAAAAGACCTGCGCAAGGCCAAAGAGAAGATGCTCACCGAGATCTACCGCATGCTGGCCATCCATCTGGGCGAGCCCCCGGTGGAATTCACCTGGCGCTACAAAGATAAAGACAAGAAAATCAGCGCGCCCAAAACCTACACCCCGCAGGCCTTCTTCAAGGAAGTGGTGGATGTCAACTTGAATGACTATGTCATGATGATGAATGACCCCACACGGCCCTTCGACAAATACTATGAAATCGACCGTTATCGCAACCTGCAAGAGGGCATCAACTGGAACTATGTCAACCTCAGCAACGCCGAACTGAAGGCCATGGCCAAGAAATCACTTTTGGCCGGTGAAGCCATGTACTTCTCCTGTGACGTGGGCAAACAGATGGACCGCAAGGCCGGTATTCTGGACGCAGAGGCCTACGACTACGACGCCCTCTACGGCGTGAAGTTCGGCATGGACAAAGCCGAGCGCATCACCGTGGGCGAGTCCGGTTCCTCCCATGGCATGACGCTGGTGGGTGTAGACACCCTGGCCGACGGCAGCACGACAAAGTGGCTGTTGGAGAACTCCTGGGGCCCCTCCTCAGGCCACAAGGGCTACCTGATTATGACGGACAAATGGTTTGACGAGTACGGCTTCCGCCTGGTGGTGCAGAAAAAATTCATCACCCCCAAGGTGCGCAAGCTCATCTCCACCAAACCCGAGCTGCTTCCGCCCTGGGACCCCATGTTCTAAATTATTAATAGCGACAATAAAAAAGTCCCCGGCACTTCCAAAGTGCCGGGGACTTTTTGCTGCAACACACCATTATATGAACATCGCATGTATCCATGTTCCTAACTTTCCCGGGCGCCGTCGATTTCAGGAACAGAGACAGACCGCTCAAGCATAGACCGATAAATCATTAAATTACATAGACTAAGCCTCTAGGGGCCGCCCTCTGTTGCAAACGTTGCCAAAATCATTAGCCCGCTGTTTGTTAATTGACTTCATCCTACGCATCCTGTATATTGTGGGCACACGCCAATCGCGGCATTTTTCATACTGCCGCCTCCTGAAACACGCACCTTAATCATCAAAGCAGCTGCGTTGAATCAGGTGATCCCGAATCTCTATTGTTTACGATAAAACCGGGACAGCCACACCATCTTCTAACAGAGGAGCGAGGGTATGAATTTTTCCCTGACCGATTACATTGTCTTCTTCGGCTACATTATCTTCATTATCTCCCTGGGGCTCTGGGTCTCAAGAGAGAAAAAAGGCCATGAGAAAGATTCAAAGGACTACTTTCTGGCTTCCAAGGCCCTGCCCTGGTGGGCCGTCGGCGCCTCGATCATTGCCGCCAATATTTCGGCGGAACAGGTCATTGGCATGTCGGGCTCCGGCTATGCTATAGGACTGGCCATTGCCAGTTACGAATGGATGGCCGCCATTACGCTGATTCTCGTCGCCAAATACTTTTTGCCCATCTTCCTGGAGAAGGGCATCTATACCATGCCCCAGTTCCTGGAGATCCGATACGACAAAAAAGTCCGTACCGGCCTGGCCATGTTCTGGCTTTTGGTCTATATCTTCATCAATCTGACCTCGGTGCTCTATCTGGGCGGACTGGCCCTGGGTGAGATCATGGGCGTGCCGCTCTTCTGGGCCGTGCTCGGACTTGCCGTCTTCTCCTCGCTCTATACCATTTATGGCGGTCTCAAAGCCGTGGCCTGGACCGATGTGGTGCAGGTGGTCATCCTCGTTTTTGGCGGCCTACTGACCAGCTATCTTGCCCTCTCCGCTATTGGGAACGGCGACGGCTTCCTCGTCGGTTTCAGCCGCCTTTTTGAGAATTTGCCCGATAAATTCGATATGATCCTGAAACCCGGACAGATCACCATTCCCCAGTCTGACGGGACATTTAAAGACGCCTTCAAAGATCTGCCCGGACTGGCCGTCTTGATCAGCGGCATGTGGATTGCCAACCTCTTCTACTGGGGATGCAACCAGTATATCACGCAGCGTGCCCTGGCCGCCAAATCCATCAAGGAAGCACAGCACGGCCTGGCCTTTGCCGGCTATCTGAAATTGTTGATGCCGCTCTTGGTGGTCATCCCCGGCATTGCCGCCTACTATCTCTTGAACATCCGGCCCGACCTCATCCCCGGCGGCGCCGAGACGCTCATCGCCAAACCCGACAACGCCTACCCCTGGCTCTTGAATACTTTCGTTCCGACCGGCCTCAAAGGCCTGGCCTTTGCAGCGCTTATCGCAGCCATTGTCTCCAGCCTTTCGTCGATGGTGAATTCCACAGCCACGCTCTTCTCCATGGATATCTACAAGCAGATCATCAACAAAAATGCCTCGGAGAAACAGCTGGTCTCCATGGGCCGCATTGCCAGCGGCATCGCCCTGATCATCGCCATCAGCCTGGCCCCGCAGCTGGGCCGACTGGATCAGGCCTTTCAGTACATCCAGGAGTTCACCGGCTTTTTCAGCCCCGGCATCTTCTGCATCTTCCTCTACGGCCTTTTCTGGAAAAAAACCAAGTCACACGCCGCTTTGGTGGGCGCCATTCTCTCACTGCCGTTGTCCATTATCTTTAAATTTGCCACGCCCGGTCTGCCCTTTATCGACCGCATGGGCCTGATCTTCCTGATCTGCTCCGTGCAGGTGGTTCTCATGTCAGCACCGACGAAGAGCACATTCACGGCCATGGGCATCAGCGCCGCCGTGGCTGCCGGCCTCACCGCACTGCTCAATCCTGTGCTTGGCGCCATGACGCTGCAGCACGCCATGTATGTGGGTGTATTTGCAGCCGCCGGACTCTTTGTCTGGCTCTTCCGCAAAGGCGATCAGGGTGAAGACTCCCCCAAAGCCATTGCGATCAACCGGGCCCTCTTTGCCACCACGCCGCTCTTCAATGCCCTGGCCATTGGCATCATCGGCATTCTTGGCGCACTCTATATCATATTTTGGTAGTACCCATTGGACGGCAGCCTTCACTGAGAAGGTTGCCGTCTTGACTTTCTAACCAATGGAAAACTCATGCCTTCAACGCAACAATGGATCGACTTTTTTCACGCCCCAGCCGCGGCCACCACACTGACCCGTCTCTACGGGGCGGATGGTGTTTCCCTTCAGACCGAGCGCTATCTGAATCTGCTGGACCGTTTCCACCAACAGTTTGGCGACGGCGAACCGGCCCTTTTCTCCACACCCGGCCGCACCGAGATTGGCGGCAACCACACCGACCATAACCACGGCCGCGTCCTGGCCGCGTCGGTGAACCTCGACGCCATTGCCGCAGCCATGCCCAGCGGAGACCTCAGGGTGACTCTAATCTCTGAGGGATTTGAACCCTTTATAGTCGACCTCAACACGCTCACTGTCAATCCCGATGAAGAGGGCACCACTGAGGCGCTGATCCGCGGCATTGCGGCACGGTTTAATGAACTGGGATACAGCATTGGAGGATTCAGCGCCGTCATGACCAGCGACGTGCTCACCGGCTCGGGCCTCTCCAGCTCCGCAGCTGTAGAAGTACTCATCGGCTCCATTTTCAATGGCCTCTTCAACCGCGGAAAAATTAAACCACAGACACTGGCTGGCATTGGGCAATACGCCGAGAACGTCTACTTTGGCAAACCCTGCGGCCTCATGGATCAGATGGCCTGCGCCATGGGCGGCATTCTCACAATCGACTTCTTCAGGCCTGAAAAGGCCGTGGTTGAATCAGTGGACTTTGACTTCAACGCCCAGGACTACGCCCTCTGTGTGGTGGACACCGGCGGCGACCACGCCGATCTCACCGGTGACTACGCCGCCATCCCAGAAGAGATGAAAGCCGTGGCCGCCGTACTGGGAGAAGCCGTCTGTCGTCCTCTGGATTTTCACCAGCTTCAGGCCCACATGGCTGAACTCCGAGAGAAAGCCGGTGACCGCGCCGTGCTCCGCGCGATGCACTTTATCGATGACAACCAACGCGTCTACCACCAGGTAAAGGCCCTGCGCTCAGGCGACTTTGATGAATTTCTCTATCTGGTGCACGAGTCAGGACTCTCATCGCACCGTTGGCTGCAGAACGTGGCCCCGATTCATCACACGGAGAACCAGCCCATCGGGCTGGCCCTGGCCCTGGCCGAACGCTTCATCGAAGCCGTCGGAGAAGGTGCCTCCCGGGTGCATGGCGGTGGTTTTGCAGGTACAATACAGGTCTTTTTGCCAAGAGAAAAGGTAGAGGAGCTTATTGCGTTCTTCACCCCGGCCTTTGGCCCCAACGCCGTCAAATCACTCACGATCCGACCTGTAGGTACACTGCAGTGGCGTCTGACATAGCACCGCGCCCCTGATTTTCAAGGCCCCGCCGTGCGGGGCCTTTTTTCTTGCCTCACCCGATCGCTTTTCTTAATTTAAGACATGCCCGCGCCCCTAAAAATCCTCTTCACAGATCTGGACGGCACCCTGCTCAACTCAGGCCGCACCCTGAGCCAGCCCAATCTGGATGCCCTGATACGCCTGGGTGAACTGGGCATTCCCCGCGTCATTGCCACGGGGCGCTCACTCTTCTCCTTTCGCCGTGTCATAACTGAGCAGGCCCCGGTAGACTATCTGCTCTTCAGCTCCGGTGCCGGCACCATGGATTGGCGCAGCCAGTCACTGATCGATTCGGCGCTGCTGGATGCCGCATCGGTACACCGCATCAGCCGCTATCTCTCGGCCCAGAACTTCGACTACATGATTCAGCGCCCCATTCCCGACAACCACGCCTTCGCCTATCACGGCTCCGGCCACAACAATAGTGATTTCCTCAACCGTATCGATCTCTATCGAGACCACGCCGTGCCGCTGGACGGCCGCCTGAAAAACTTTGGCCCCGCCTGCCAGTTTGTCATCATCTTCCCCCCCGGAGACACGCGCTGGCAAACACTGCCCGCCGATTTCCCCAATCTCACGGTAATCCGGGCCACCTCACCGCTGGACCACCAATCCACCTGGATAGAGCTCTTTCCGCCCACGGTATCAAAGAGTCAGGCGGCGGACAGACTCTGCAGACAACTGCATATCGACCCGGTGCATGCCCTGGCCATCGGCAATGACTACAACGACATGGACCTGCTGCAGTGGGCCGGACACAGCGTGGTGGTAGAGAACGCACCTGAGTCGATGAAGACAGAGCATGCAACCGTGGCCCATCACGATGACCACGGCTTTGCCGAGGCGATCTCCCATCATTTCAAGGGTCATACCGGAGAAACACCATGATCTGTCATCACTGCGGGCATGACAATACCGTTCAGCGCAACATCAGTCGAAGCGACCTCTGTGAAAAATGCGCTGTACCGCTGCGCTGCTGCCTGAACTGCAAATTCTACGATGAACGGGCCTATCACCAGTGCAGAGAGCCGCAGGCCGAATGGGTGTCAGACAAAGCCGCCGCCAATTTCTGCACCTACCTGCTCCCCCAAACCCACCTGGAGGAGACAAAGAACAGCCGCGCAGATGAGGCCAGACGCAAACTCGACGCCCTCTTTGGCGGAGGCGACAGATCGTGAGGCCGATGGAAAGGCAGCGTCACCATGCCTATTGAAGCTGTCACATCAGGGCTGCGGGCCTCCAGTATCCAGCCCTCACTGTCCTATCAACCCGGCCAAAACGTACGCGGCCAGCTGGTGGAACGCCTGCCCGGTGACCTCTGGCGAATTAAACTGGGCCAGGCCGAGACCACGGCCAAATTCCAGGGTGCCGTACCCACAGGCGGCACGTTTCACGCCCGGGTTACGGCCACAGAACCCCAGCTCACCCTGCAGATGCTCTCTCAGGGACAGGGCCACCCACAACCGCTGGGCCAGGCGGGCATCCCCTCTTCTGCAGGCCTGTCAGACCTGAGCAAGATGGTTGATCTTCTGGGCCCTGAGGCCGCCGCCCGACTCTTCCCGACCCTGGCCCTGGGCGACGCCGCCACGCTGACCCCGCAGCTGACGCAGTGGATCGAAGGTTTCGGCCACTTCTTTGAGAGCCGCCTTACCCATATCCTGGCCGATCTTCTGGAAGCCCACCCCCTTTTAAGCGAAGCGCATTTCAAGTCGAGCCGCGGCCTGAAGCAACTGTTCAAAATCGATTTGAAACCCATGTTGATACGCCTGAAAAACCGCCTCGCAGGCCAGAGCGACAGCAGCAGCCAAAAACTGGCCGGCCGTATTGAACGCTGGCTTGAAGGCTACGGCCCCGATGAAACCGGCGGCCTCTCCATGCCGCTGCCATGGCCCGGCGGAGAAGCCCGACTCTCGCTCAAACTTCCCGGCAGCGAAAGACACAGCCATTCCAGCCAGATCACAGTAGAACTGGACAGTCCGGCCATGGGGCCGGTGCGTATCGACTTCCTTCACCAGCCACAGACACTGACAGTACGGCTGGCAGCGGAACAGAGCGACACCCTGGAACAATTTAAGAAGGCACTCCCCGACCTGGAGCAGGCCCTGGCCGCACAGTTCAATCGTCTCCATCTCCGCATCGGTGAATGGGGCGAGCGCATTGTCATCAAACCACCCAAACTGGATGTGAGAGGCTAACATGCTGAGCCGCCGTGCCGCTGCGCTGAAATATGTTAAGGAGAGAGACCGTGCCCCCCGGCTGGTCGCCAAGGGACGCGGCTTTCTGGCCGATAAAATCATCGAAGCCGCCAGAGCCCATGATGTGCCCATGCAGGAAGACGCCCTGCTCTCCCAGGCCCTGGATGTGCTGGACCTGAACACAGAAGTCCCGCCACAACTCTACCGGGCCGTGGCCGAGGTATTGGCCTGGGTGTACGCCTTGCAGAACGACACAAGCCGCACATAACCTGCAACAGATTCACGCCGCGCGCTTAAAATCACATCCGTCCCGCTGTACAGGAGAAGTCATGATCCAGAAAATAAGAACCATCGACCGCTTTATCGGCGCCCTGCAAAAAGGCGACGACTTGCTGCAATCATTGACGCAGATCTGCAATGAAAAGAAGATACAGGTGGGCACGCTCACAGCGATTGGGGCCGTAGAGAACGCCGTGATAGGTTATTATGATCAGGCATCTCAACAGTACAACACACTCACGATCAGCACCCCCATGGAAATTGCAGCCCTCAGCGGCAATATCAGCCTTAAAGCAGGGCAGCCATTTATCCACGCCCATATTGTCCTGGCCGGAAAAGACGGCCGCTGTATGGGTGGACATCTCCTGGCGGGCACCACGGTTTTTGCCTGTGAATTTGAGATTCAACTGTGCAGCGGCGCCACATTGAACCGCCTGCATGATGACACCACGGGCCTGGCTCTATGGAGCGATTCTCCAGAATAAATATGAAGTACTGTTGCAATTGCAGAGCAGATTCCGTATCTTGGGGCCGATTTATCATGAACCCGAGGCCCCTATGGAACCCGCAAACGCTTTTGAAGTGAAACTGGACATCCCCGTCCGCGCCTATGACATTGACGCCCTGGGCCATGTGAACAACGTGGTCTACGTTCGCTGGCTGGAAGACCTGCGCACCGCCATTCTGGACACCTACCTGCCCTATGAGCAGCTCATGGCCAGCCAGATCTCTCCCGTACTCACTCGCACAGAGATTGACTATAAAAAACCCGTCAAACTCTTTGAGCCTGTGATGGGCCGCGCCTGGATCAGTCAGGTAAAGGGCGCACGCATGTACATGAACTTTGAGTTCACCGTAGAGGATGAACTCCGCGCCAAGGCCGTGCAGACCGGCGTTTTCTTTCATGTCGAAAAAGAACGCCCCGTACGCCCGCCAGCCGCCTTCTCACGGCAGTGGAAGGCGCATCTTCATTCAATCCCGTCATAACCTTCTGCCTCAGCCCGCAGGAAAGTCCATATGGACCTGGCACGCAGAAAATCTACCCAGCGGCGTCTATCTCTGCCGCGCCACAGCCGGCCGCCACACAGCCGTTCAGAAACTGCTGTTCCTGAAAAAAGCTAAAATAAAAAAGGCCGGTCTCCGTGACCGGCCTTTTTAAATCAATCCAAAAAATCAATGTGACGCCAACAGCGGTTCAGAGGCATTCCCCACCTTGGCCACCAGGGCATAGACCAGCTTTGTCAGGGCGTGCAATTTTTCATAGTCGATGAGATCGGCGTCGTCTGTGGGCTGGTGATAGTCTTCATGCGTGCCGGAAAAGAAGAAAAGCGCCGGGACGTCCTCTTCCACAAAGGGGGCGTGGTCGCTGCGTGCACGGCCCATACGCTTCACATCCAGCGTCCAGTCCACGGTCTCTGCATTCACCGTCTTGACCAGATCCTCCAGCACGTCACGCCCCTCCCTGGAGTAATAGACCTCATGCGTCCGACTGCTGTCACTCTTATATTTGCTCCGGCCCATCATATCCAGATTGATCATCAAGTCAATATTCTCAAGCGGCACAGGGGCGTGTTGGACAAAATACTTTGCGCCCAGCAACCCCATCTCCTCCCCTGCAAAGGCCACAAAGAGCACAGAGCGCTTCAAAGGCGCCAGGGCCACGGCCTCGGCCACCTCCAGCAGGGCGGCCACGCCGCTGGCATTGTCATCGGCACCGTTACAGATCTCACCGTGCCGCGTACCGATATGATCGAGATGGGCGCCCACCACTATATACTCATCACTGAGCCTGGCATCTGTCCCTCTAACCCTGCCCACCAGATTGGGCGACTGTATCAAGCCACTGGCCTTGCCGGGTATAAACTGCACCTCGGTGCCCTGTAACAATGCAGGCCGATAAGGAGGCACACCGCCAGTGGAATCCAAGGGCATGGCTTGATTGATGAATAGCGAGGCAGCCAGGTCTTTCCGTACAGTCATGCGCGTGGCCGTATCCTCCTTATGTGAAGAGGCAGACAGAAACTTGACCCGTTGATCCAAAAGTGCATCGCCAAAGGTCTTCCAGTATTTCTCTGTCCAACTGTCTGCAATACGAATCACGGCCACGGCCCCGTGCGACACGGCTGCGGCGAGCCGCTGATGGCTGCGCCGACCGCCACGGTAGATCTCGGCCAAAGAATCGGGCAGTGCGCAACCTCCTTTAGGAATACGTGAAATCATCACCGCCACCTTGCCCTTAAGATCGAGGCCGGCATAGTCGCTGTAGCCGCCTCGCTCCACCCCGTAGCCCACATACACAACCGGCAGCCTCTTCTTGAGCAGCGACAGATTGGAGAGCATGTCAAACTTAAAATGTGTATCCTGCTCAAAGGTCTTCGAACCGCCTGGAGCCTTGACCACGAGATGGCCAAAATCGTCGGGTTCTGAACGCCAGAACGGCACACCTTGTTGATATGTTTTCCGCCCCTCATCATCTTTCAGAACCTTCTCAAGCCGGCTCTTTCTCATCACACGTTCCACATAACTTGCGGCCTTGGCATATCCGGCTGTGGCGGTCTCCCGCCCGGCCATGGAGTCGGCGGCCAGGGTGTAAACATGACGCTGCAAGGTTTTTAGGTGAATAGAGCGTCCCGCATTGGACTGAAGAGCGGATTGGCCGTATCCAGTGAGGGTATACAGGGCACTCAGTAGGAAAATACACTTCTGAAATAACTTTTTTCGACACATACAGGCTCCATAGTTGAACGGGCGATTCAGCAGGGATCCATGCTTTGCCCTGTATACGCAAAAGGCGGCCCAATGTTAGGCCGCCTCGAAATAGAAAAAAAGCACCGCTCAACGTACATCGTAGCGCATGAACACCGCGTAGGCCCCAATCAGCGCTGCGGCAGTGAACGCCAGAAGCAAGAGCATATCCATGGTACTTTGCGAGAATACCGTGCTGAAAGACGGCACAGGGTCCAAAAATCGCGGCATGGTGCTGACATCAATGGTCTGGCTCTCCTCTCCCATGCTCATCTGTACACCGCCGTCACTGGACACGGAGATAGAAAAACCATTATGCGAGTTCAAACCGGACTGCTTCTTCATCTCATCGGCATGGGCCAGGAAGGCCTGTTGATAGGCACGGATGGCCGTCTCATACCGGTGCTTCATCCCGGCATGTGTCCCGGCCAGGTTCATGGCCGCGTGCAGATAAACCGATGCAGGAGAGAAGCGTGAGAGCGAGAGGGCCAGACCTTCCTGCCGCCGCTTCTGTTGCTGCAGTGCATCCTGCATCTTCTGGGCAAAGGCCTGCTGATCCGCCTCCACAGCCTTCCTGGCGTTATCACCCTCCTCCATCCACTCCCACTCATGGTCATCGCGATAGGCCTGACGCGCTTCATCGTCCAGCCCCTCCAGCACCGCACTGCGGCGCTGCCACATCGTCTCCAGCTCTGCCATGTATGTGTCCCAGCGCTCTTTATTGTAAGCGTCAATCTGACCGTCCACCTCTGCCACAGAGGGCGCGGGATGAATCTTGGCGGCCAGCATCATGCCCACACGGGGCGCCACCAGCACGGTACTGACCCAGATCACCAGCAGAATGAGAAAGCTGGCCGACGCATGCCGGGTCAGGCCGGAGACCAGCACACCCAGGGCCACAAAGAAGGTGAGATAGAGCAGAGAGACCCCAAAGAAAGCGGTGAGCTTGGCCCAGTGAACGCCTGCCAGCGAAACGCCGAGCCCCAAGACCATGAGCAGGCCCAGCAAAAGGGGAATGAGAAGGGGTATGACCAGCGCCAGCCAAGACCCGGCAAACTTGGCCAATACGAATTGTGTTCGCGGTATATCATTGGCCAATGTCAGTTTGAGTGTACCCATCTCGCGTTCACCGTTGATGGCGTTATAGGTAAAGAGCACGGCAAAGAGCGAGAGCACCACCTGAAAGATAAACCCCAGATCCAGAAAACGAAACACCGCAAAGAGGGGATCATCGGCGTAGACGCTATGGTCCAGACGCACCGGCGTGCGGGCATCAACGCCCGAGAAACGCCCCAGATCATTGGCCACGCCCACGGCAAAGACCTGCATGGCTTCGGGCCGCCTGAAGGCCCGTGTGGAGAGATGATTCCACGAGGTCTTCTCTGCAAGGTGCTGATCATTGAGGGCCACGGCCGCCTCGTAACGCCGCATAGAGGCCTTGTAGTCCTGAACGCCGATGAAGAGGCTGAGCAATATCAGCACGGCGCAGATCAAAAATGTCACCGCAAACTTAGGCCCCATGAGTATATATTTCAACTCTTTTTCGATCAAGGTTCCAATCATTGTCATTCTCCCTGTTGAACAGCGCAGCCGCTAACGCACATCATAGCGCATGAACCGGACGAAGGCGCCGGCAAAGAAGAGCAGGTTAAAGATCACCAGCAGGCCCAGGTCCAGCGCCGCCCCGTTGATCGCCTCGGTGAGCGGCGTGGGCGTATAGTCAAACACAGGAAGCTCGCCAGGGTTGATGGCTTTCTCTTCCTCTTCATCCCCCCCTGTGGTGAAAATCACCATGCCTGAACCCATATTCATACCGGTTTTCTCCTTCATGAATCCGGCGTAGCTGCTCTGATACCCGGTGGCCTCATCGAGATAATGGGACTTCATGCCCAGATCCGTGTCCGCCAGACGCGATGCAGCCAGGCTGAACACCGCACTGGGCGAGAGCCGGGCCAGGCCCAGCGCCAGACGGGCCTGGGCGTTCTGCTTTAGCCGCCGCTGACTGTTGAGCTGAGATGCCAGGGCGTCCATCTTCTCCTGACGCGCATCGCTGAGCTCACTCATAAAGGCGTTAAATCTCTGCATCACCTTTTCCGCGTCTGAGGCACCCAGGGTTGAAAAATTGCGCATCTTCTCCCGGTCCTCTCTCCAGAGCTGCGAGCGCTGCTGCGCCTTCTGAAAGGCCAGCGCATCCACCGTGGGCACATCCACCGCATGGCCGGCCAGAAGCACCGCCGACCGGGGAATGATCATCACCACCAGAATCCAGGTGACCAGCAATCCCAGAAAGGCGTTGGATGCACGATGCGTGTAGACAGAAAAACAGAGCGCCAGCGTCAAGAAGAGGCCAAAGTAGAGCAAACCGGCCAGGACAATCAGGGCCAGACGCACCCACTCCGCGCCGGAGAGCGTGACGCCCATCAGGGGGAGCATCAGCGTGCCCAGCAGGATGGGAATCAGCAGCGGAACACCCACCGAGAGAAAGGCGCCGATCCACTTGCCCAGCATATAGGTGGCCCGGGGCACATCATTGGCAAAGGTCAGTCGAAGTGTGCCCCGCTCCTTCTCACCATTAATGGCGTCAAAGGCGAAGAGAATGGCAAAAAGCGAAAGGACGATCTGGAAGACAAAATCAAGATCGAGAAAGCGGAACACGGCAAACAGCGGGTCCTCATTGTAACGGCTGGACTGCGCTGTCAGCTCGCCGCGCCCATGCAGGGTGGTGGTGCGGCCGATGTCATTGGAGACGCCGTTGACCAGCGACTCCAGGGGCTGCGGCGGCAGAAAAATACGGTGGTTATTGACGCGCATCCAGTCGGTGAGCCCCTCCATCTTGCGGAGATTGGCCGTCTTTGCCGCCTCATAGCGACTCACATTCAACCGGTGATTCTGCGCGCCCACATAAAAAGTCAAGAGGATGAGAATGGCCGTCACCGCAAAACTGGCCACAAACTTCGGCGAGGCAATGATCTCGCGCAACTCCTTGTGGATGATGAGTTTAAGCATGAGCATTTCCCCCGTCATGCACGCCGTTGCCCGTCATATAGTCAATATAGAGCTTCTCCAGATTCTCATTGGCCAACTCCGCACGGCTGCGCTTCATCACCAGCATGCCCTTGTTCATGATGCCCACTTCGTCGGCAATGGTCTTGGCCCTGAAGATATCATGCGTGGACAACAGGATGGCCTTGCCCTCACCGCGCAGAGACTGAAGAAGATCGATGAATTCATGCCCGGCCTTGGGGTCGAGGCCGGAGGTCGGTTCATCCAGCAAAATGGCCGGGGCGTTCTTCAGAATGGCAATGGCAATGCCGCACTTCTGTCGCATGCCCTTGGAAAAGGTCTTCAGCTTGCGCCCATGGGCCTCGTCCTCCAGACCCACACGGCGCAGCACATCATGGTAATCCTGGTCAGAGTAATGCGTCTGGCCGCCGATACGGGCAAAGTAGTCGATATTCTGAAAGGCGGTAAAATGGGGATAGAGCATCACATTCTCAGACACGTAGGCAATCTTCCGCTTGGCCGCCAGCGGATCTCTGTGCGTGGCAATGCCATCAATGCGGGCCTCACCGTCTGTGGGCTCGATGAAGTTGAGGAAGAGGTTGATCGTGGTGGTCTTGCCTGCGCCGTTGGCCCCCAGCAGCGCAAAGATCTCACCGGGCTTCACCTGAAAGTGCACGTGATCCAGCGCCAGGTTGCCGTCTTCATAACGCTTGGTTAAATTATCAGCCTCAATAATGGGCGTGGTCTCGTTGGCTTGCATCTGCATGAATAACTCCTGTCAATCGATGGATAGAGGGGATTACCCCTGCATGATCATAGACCCTTTTTGGGGCTGGGGCTTCTTGAACTGGCAGGTCACCATCTCATCTCCCCGCTCAAAGACCAGGGTGACGGCCTCCCCTGTGCCAATGGCCTCATAGAGTGCATCCACCCTCTTGAGATTGCCCACCTCTTCACCGTTGATCGAGAAAAGCACATCGCCCTCTTCAATCTTCTGCCCCAGCACCTCGGCTGCACCGGGCAGCACCATGCGCACGGCCACACGCCCCCCCACCCGGTGGAGCATCAGCCGTTCCGCACCCAGAATACGCGTCTCATTCAAGTTGAGACTGCCGCCTGAGGGGGTGACGCGCCGCATCACCATCCCTGTGTTGGCCGGGTCCAGTTTGGCAAAACGGAGGATGAACAACTCCCCGCCCCCGCCACGACGCACACCCAGCATCACCGTATCCCCCACAGCCAGCGCCTCGTAACGCGCACGAAAGGCGGCCATACTGCGGACACGCCTCTTGTTGATAAAGGGAATGAGGTCTCCTTTCTGAATGTCCAGATGCCGATAGGCCTCCGGCCGCCGTTCAGCGGGCATGGCCATGGCCACAGCAACCTGCTCGCCTTCCTCGGTGAGCAAAGCGGCCATCTCAGGCAGCATGAAGCTGTCCCCTTCGATGACGAATCGCTGCTGTGCGGCAGCGGTCACTGAGAGCGTCAAGAGAAGGCCGATCATCACGTGTCGCATGGTTTTCCTCCGGTATTTCATTTTCATTGGGACTGGCAACGCCTTGTGTATCAACATACGCCAGACCGCAGGATAAAGATGAGCCAAAAACCCTCAAAAAACGTTAAAAACTGTTAAAGACCCGCGCAATCCCCCGCTCTTTATCGTATATTATGGCATGAAGGAAGCCAGAAAAAGCCTGCTGCGCACCGGCCTCATCTGGGCCGTGGCCCTGATGGGACTCTTCACCGCCCAGTCTGCCCTCATGCTCCGCACCTATCAACTGGAGAAGGCCGCGTTCAGACAGAATGTGCAGAACGCCATGGGCAGTGTGGTGCTGAAGCTGGAGAGCCGTGAAACCATGGCGGCTATGTACTCCATTGTCCTCCGCATGGACGGGAGCGACAGCGGCCAGGTGACTATTGCCGGCAGCTGGCAGGACAGCGTGGATATCGTCATCACGCCGGGCCCCGCACAGGCAAACTCCGGCCGCAGGCTGCGTCGCTTCAATAGCGAGCGCCTCGAGACGGGGCAGACAATGGCCGTGCAGCCGACGCAGGATCTCCAGATTGTCGCCTATACCGACTCAACAGCCCTGCCGCCATTCCCCAGGGGAGATGGCGCGGTATGGCACGGCCTGGGGCGCTACACTACCGCAACGCGCGCCCTCCCGTTCTCAGCCAAACAGGCCGATTCCCTGGCGCAGCACCTCAGCCGCAGCCCGCGTCTCTTCTGGTCCACAGCGCAGGACACAGGCGCGGTGGAGCGCCGTGAGATCATGGTTGAAAAACTCCTGCGCCGCCTGCAAGAGGGAGAAACGCAGTCCGCACTGACGCGCCTGGCCGCCGTCAACCTGGACAGTCTCATCACCGGCACACTGAACGAAAACGGCATCCATCGTCCTGTGCAGTACGGCCTCTTTCACCTCCCAGCCGACACGCTGATCCTCAAATCCAATCCTGCCGATGTTGCCGCGCTGGAGGCCACGCCCTTTCGCACACGCCTCTTTCCCGCAGACACCGGGCCGCACAGCGAGATCCTGGCACTGGCCTTTCCCGCTGCGCCGTTTCAGCATTTGGGCCATCTGGGGGCCTTCGGCCTCACTGTGCTGCTCTTTCTCATGGTCATCATCGCCGCCTCGGCCTCGCTCTTCCGCCGCGCCCTGGCCCAGCAGCGCTTCTCCCGCACACTCATCGACTTTATCAATAATATGACGCATGAGTTCAAAACACCCATCTCCACCCTCTCGCTCATCAGTGAGCACCTGCGTTTCTCAGGCAAAACCATGGAGACCGGGCGACTCAACCGCTACGGCCAGATTATCCATGACGAGTCGCTGCGCATGCGCGGTCAGGTGGAAAAGATACTGCAGATGGCCAGCCTGGAGCAGGGCGATATCGAACTGAAACGGGAGGCCGTGGATCTGCACGCACTGATCGCACAGGCCGTGGAGAACCTCACGCCCCAGGTGCAGCGTGCGCAGGGCCGCTTCCGCACACGGCTCCAGGCAACACAGCCCGTGCTCCTGGCCGACAGGCAGCATCTGGGTAACATGCTCTACAACCTGATGGACAACGCCATCAAGTACACGCCCGACACGCCGGATATTCTCATAGAAACAGCCAATTCAGGCGGCATGTGTCTCATTTCAGTCAAGGACAACGGGATGGGACTGCGTGCAGAGGATGCGGCCCGCGTCTTTGAGAAATACTTCCGCGTCTCCACGGGCAACGTGCACAACGTCAAGGGGTTCGGACTGGGCCTGGCCTATGTGGCACTTTTGGCCCGCGCCCACGGCGGGGATATTTCAGTGGAAAGTCAGAGAGGAGAGGGCAGCACCTTTACACTAACGCTGCCCCTGGAGGAAAAACAATGAGCAGGCTGCGCATTCTGCTGGTGGAGGATGACGAGAACCTGGGCTTTGTGCTGCAGGAGACCTTGGAATTACAGGGCTATGATGTGACACGCTGCCTCAATGGCGAGGCCGGGCAGGCGGCTTTTGAAGCCGGCCATTTCGACCTCTGTCTGCTCGATGTCATGATGCCCGCCACCGATGGCTTCACCCTGGGCAAAGCCATCCGCCGGCTCGACACTGCCGTGCCAATCATCTTTCTCACCGCCAAGTCTCTGAAAGAGGACCGCATCGAGGGCTTCCGCATCGGCGGCGACGACTATGTCACCAAGCCCTTCTCCATGGAAGAGCTGCTGCTGCGCATTCAGGCCGTGCTCAAACGCAGCCAGCCCAGCCGAAATGACCACGAGGCCCAGGCGCCGCGTCGCGTGGGGCAATTCATCTACCACCCGGCCCAGGACCAACTCAGGCGGGGCGATGACGTCATGCACCTCACCCATAAAGAATCCGCCCTGCTGGATCTGCTCACCCGCCATCCCGGCACCCTGCTCCGGCGAAACGAGGCCCTCAACGCCATCTGGGGCGAAGAGAGCTTCTTCACCGGCCGCTCCATGGACGTCTATATCTCCCGCCTCAGAAAATTATTGAGAGCCGATAAGACCCTGGAGATTGTCAACGTGCACGGCGAAGGCTACAAACTGCGTCACAACAAAAACTGATCACACTTTCTCTTTCTTTTCCCTCTTTCGATGCCTATAATAAGGCTTCAACCTCAATCATGACAACGGGTCCGCCGCCCCGGGCTACGGCCCCAACACCGTGGACATTTCATTCCTGCCCAGAGGCCTTCATGCTGAATGCGAAAACAATCACCTCCGCCAATCCCGCCACACTGGAAACCGTAGGACAGGTCATCGTCACACCGCCGGAATCCGTAGCCGCCGTGGTGGCAGAAGTGCGCCAGGCCCAGACCGACTGGGCGGCCCGCCCCCTGAAAACCCGGACGAAGCTACTCAGGCAGGCGCAGCAGATTATGCTCGGGCAAGCCGATGCTCTGGCCGCGCTCATCTGCGCCGAAACGGGGCGCCCCCGGGTGGAGGCGCTCTCCCTCGAGGTACAGAGCGGACTGGATCTCATGGGATACTACGCAGCCCACGCCCACCGCTTTCTCGCAGACCACCGCGTGCCCCTGCACCACCCCTTCTTCTGGCGCCGCGAAAGCCGCCGAATCTACCAGCCCCTGGGCGTGCTGGGCATTATCACCCCGTGGAACTGGCCGCTGCTCATCCCCCTGGGCGGCATTGTCCCGGCGCTGCTCAGCGGCAACGGCGTGGTGTTCAAGCCCTCGGAGCTCACGCCGCTGGTGGCTGAACGCATCCGGTCCATCTTCATCGAGGCCGGCCTGCCCGAGGCCCTGCTTCAAACTGTACACGGCCACGCCGACACGGGCACGGCCCTGGTTCAGTCCCCTGTGGACAAGATCTTCTTCACCGGCTCCACGCAGGTGGGTCATGCCATCTACACACAGGCCGCCGCAGACCTGAAAAAATGCGTACTGGAGATGGGCGGGTCCGATCCGGCCATTGTCTGCGCCGACGCCGATCTGAACACAGCCGCCGCCGGCATCGCCTGGGGCGCCTTTACCAACGCCGGACAGAACTGTAATTCAATCGAAAGACTCTTCGTCCATAAAGACGTATCCAATGCATTGATCGACAAACTACTGGACAATGTACGCCATCTGCGCCTGGGCAATGGCATGGCCGCAGACACCGACATTGGCCCGCTGGCATCACAGGCCCAGCTGAATAAAATACGGGATAATGTGAGCAAGGAGATAAGAAACGGCAGCTGCCTGCTCTGTGGCGGTGAGGGGCTGCAAGATAAAAAGGGCTACTTCTTTCAGCCCACGGTGATTCTCAGGGACAAATCACGCTACTCTGAAAAGGACGATGAACTCTTTGGTCCGGTGCTCTGGGTAACAGAGGTGGAAACAGACGATGAGGCCGTGGCCCTGGCCAATCGCTCGGCCTTTGGTCTGGCTTCTTCAGTGTGGACGGGTGATAGAAAAAGGGGCCGCGCCATTGCGCGGCGGCTTGAGGCGGGCACGTGCATGATCAACGACTCTATTGTCTCTTTTGGGCTCACAGAGGCGGGCTGGACAGGGCTCAAGAACAGCGGCATCGGCTGGGTGCACGGCGAGAAGGGCCTGGACGAGATGGTCAACATCAAATATATCAACCGCGACACGCAGCCCCATCGCCAGAATTTCTGGTGGTTCCCCTATAATGGAAAGATGGCAGCGGCTATCAAAAACGCAATGCCTTTTCTCTTCTCTTCAAAATGGGCCGATAAATTCAAACCCCTGCCGCGTTTGATTGCCCACTTTTCCGGAGATATTCTGCTGAACAAACCGAGGGCAGACAAACACTAATTTGTTTTCGATGGATGGACGAATAAATTTTTCCGACAGACAACAAGGCCCTCTCTCTTTCTGTTGTAGACCAGGGTCATCACCACGGTAAAGGCAATGGTGATCACCCTGAAAATATTAGAGAAAGAATCGCCCAGCGCACTCTGGCCCACATCAAAAAAGACCCAGGAAAAATTCATTAAAATATGGAGAAATACCGGCACCCAGAGGTTGTTCTGCCATTCAATATAGAGCCAGGCAAACCACACGGCGCCCATAGCCGTTACGCTAAAAACACCGAAAACCTCAGCCGGCGTGCTCCCCTGATAGAGATGCCCCACCCCAAAGATCACGGCCCCCAGAAGCGATGCGGGAATGAATCCCCAGCGCAATTTCCGGAATAACAATCCAAACAGAAATCCCCTGAAGAACACTTCTTCCATTACCCCGGCCAGCACGGTTTTATGGAGCAGAGGGAACAAGGCGACGGGTGTGGCCACACGACCAATCACTGCAGAGCTGATCAGCATGGGCACCGTGGCCACAAAGGCAAAACCCAGCCCAAACAGCACGCTGCGGTTGAAGCCCAATGAATCGCCCAGGGCCTTGAATCCAAACAGCGCACCGGTGAGCACCACACTGGGCAGCAGCCACCAGGCGTAGAAAGCCACCACGCGAAGGGGATAGGCATCGGCTGACGAGGTGGGCCAGCCACCCACGAGAGACCGACCGTGATAGGCCAAAAGAAAGGTCAGCACCACAACGATCGAATAATAAATCTCTTTTTTCTTCATCAACGGGTTGACCTCTTGACTAGACGTATCCAAAATCTTTGCCTCGCCCATGCGGCGGCCTAGAACATACAACAGATCAGGCCCCAATGTCAATACAACGTCACAAAAAAACCGCGGCACCTCAATACCTCAGAGGGACGCCACCTTTGAGGTGGGCCCTATCTATACCCTGTACCCGGCACGGCTTTTACCGTGTTCTCGGCCTTTTCATGCGAAGCCCGGTGTTGGGTGGGCTTCACGAAAAACCCCGGCAAAGAGCCAATTTCATCCGCACCTACCAATAAACATTAAACGAAACTCATTGTCAATTTTATAAACCCGAGCTCAAAGGTTTTTCTATCCCCAACTGCTTCATCTTCTTGTACAGTTGTGTTCTATCCATCCCCAGATCCGTTGCTGTCTGCCCCACGCGCCATTGATGATCTGAGAGTGCCGCGATTAAATATTCACGCTCCATCTCACTCAAGGCCGCCTTATAATTGGTGGGCAGCACCCTCTCTTTCACCGGTTCACGCAGGGTGATCTTGGCGACATCCTCTGAGGAAAGTTTAGAATCAACGGCCATAACCACCAGTTTCTCCATGGCGGCCCTCAGTTCACGCACATTGCCCGGCCAGTCATAGTGCATCAGCATCTGATTGATCCTGGCATCAGGCGCTTGCACATAGCGGTTATAAGCTTCACAGTGTTGGGCAATGAAATGACGCGCCAGCAATGGAATGTCCTCACGTCGCTCACGAAGCGGCGGCAACGCCAGGGAGAGCACATCAAGCCTGTAGAAAAGGTCTTCACGAAATACACCTGCACGAATCTTCTCGGGCAGCGCCTGATTGGTGGCGGCAATTACACGTACATCCACTGTGATGGTCTTTGTATCACCCAGGCGCTCAAAGGCCAACTCCTGCAACACACGCAACACCTTGGCCTGAGCCGCCTGACTCATATCACCAATCTCATCCAAGAAAATCGTGCCGCCATCGGCCATGGTAAATTTGCCCACCTTGTCGCTGACTGCGTGGGTAAAGGCACCCCGTTTGTGTCCAAAGAGCTCACTCTCTATCAATGTATCGGGAATGGCCGCACAGTTGAGTTTGACAAAGGGTCCATCGGCCCGGTCGCTCTGCAGATGCACGGCCATGGCCGCCAGTTCCTTGCCCGTACCCGTCTCGCCGGTGATCAGCACCGTACTGTCTGTACGGGCCATTTTATCGATACGCGTATAGATTTTTTTCATCGCCGGGCTCATGCCCACCATCTTGTACTTCTCAAAGACCTCGTCGCCCATCCACTTTGACTTCTTCTCCAAATACCGTTTCTCAAGGGCATGCCTGGCCGTCAGAAGCAGGCGATCAAGACTCACCGGCTTCTCAATGAAGTCGTAAGCGCCCAGACGCGTGGCCTTGATGGCGTTCTGAATGGTGCCGTATCCAGTGATCATAATGAGAGGCACGCCTGGAGCGATTCTGATCGACTCCTCTATGACCGTCATCCCGTCCACGCCGGGCATGGCCAGGTCAATGAATCCCAGGTCGAAACCTGTATCTTTCAAGGCAGCCAGGGCCTCACTGCCGTCACGGACATGGGTTACCTGGCAACCATCCTCACGCAATGTAGATGCCAGTTGGCCGGCAAAGGCCTCATCGTCTTCTGCAATTAAAATATGGTATTGTTTGGGTGTCATCCGTTGTCCTGTTGTATAGGAAGTTTAATCTGTACTGTGGTGCCCAGCCCCTCCTGTGAGCTGATCTCAATCTCACCGCCGTGTCCCTCCACAATACTCTTGGAGATGACCATGCCCATGCCCGACCCATGGTCGCTGGTGGTATAGCCCGGTGAGAACAGCTTCTCGAGTCCTGATGTGGAAATCCCCGCACCATCATCCTGAATTTCAATGAGGACCGACCGACCGCTGCCATAGGCCTCCAGTGGATGCTGCGCCTCCAACAGACTGACGACGATCTGCCCATCGCCCTTTACCGCTGTCACGGCATTGTCCAAATGATTACGCACGGCCTCTATAATCTGCTCCTCATCAACATCCACGGGCAGCACATGCGCTTCAGAATGCAGCGTCAGCTGCACGCCCCGCGGCATGGCCGTACGATATTCATCGATGATATCTTTCATCACATGATTGAGATCGCGGCGTTCCTTCTGCCCCTCATGCACACGGGAAAACTTGACAAAGAGATTGACCTGATCACGCACACGGCGGATCTCATGCAACGCCGGATTGAGATGGGCATCAAACGCATCGGCCTGTACAGCACATTCTTTCTGATAGATACGCTGCAGGCGCTGCAGGGCCAGCATGATGGTACCCAGCGGCGTCTTGGTTTTATGCACCACCCGTTGCGCCATGGCCGCCCAGGCCTTGAGGCGCTCCGCCTGATTGGATTCGGAAGCGTCCATGATGAGCAGCTCTACCTCTTCTCTCTTTCCATGTTGCTGGTTTTTGAAGCACTCCAGCGAGAGGTCACGCAAGGTCCCATGAATAGAGATCTGAACATCAAAGGCGGCATAGTCACGCCGGCCGTTCTGGAACCGGCCAACCCGCTCAAGCAGAGGGCCAAAGGCCGATGCCGGCAAGAGTTCTTCCAGCCACTGCTTTTCATGCACAACGTTGCCCAGTTCAAAAAGCTCCACAAATTGATGATTCACGCGCTGCACCTTGCTGCGCCCGTCAATCTGCAGCAGAGCCACCTGTGTGGATTTGTCAATTGCGGAAACGCCGCCAACCCCTTGCCGCGCTTGAAGCGCCCAGACCAGAAGCGCCAGCAGCAGGGCGGGAACAAGCCAGCCATAGAGCGGCATTTGCCCCCAGAGTGGCTCGGGGGGGAACAGCGTGTCTAAAGGAATACGCAGACGGAAAAAATTCTTCCCCATATCCAGCACCAGATAATGGCGTTCGTCCAGTCTTTGGGTCTTGACAGGCTCAATTTTAACCCAGCGACTTCCCTCGCTCACAGAAAACCTGGCCAGCAGATCCAGCCCGGCCGTATAGATCTCCACCTGCGCCGCTTCCCTGTTGATGAAGAACAGCTCGTCATCGCCGTCGTTATTGATGTCGTCAGCCAATAAAAAGTACAACGGCTTATTCAAATCTCTGGCCCTGATCAATGACAGTTGACGGCGCTCAGGGTCAAACCGATACTGCTCAACACCATGATTAAAATCAGAATTATAGAGCAGAGTCTGCCCGCCGGCATGGGCCACAAAGATATCTTTGAACTCCATTTCACCGGTAATGGTCTCCCCCATTGATAACGAATACCCGTCAATCCACGCCAGTTCAGAGGGACGGGTGGCCGGCTCAATATTGCAAAAAGAAAAAACCAGAACATCCTCATACCCATCCCCGGTAATATCCTCTGTAATGAAATGGGTGTACGATGATTCACCGGCATAACGGTACAGCACATCCACCTGGCCAGAGGCATGATACAAGGCCAGATAACTGCTGTCCCGCGCCAGGGGCCCAAAGAATGGCCCGTCACTGGCGCCTGCCGTAGAGAAGAGAATCTCAGCTTTGCCGTCTCTGTTGAAATCCTTGATCTCCCCATCTATAACCATGGGCGCCACATCAAAATTGAAGATACGTTCCCCGGAGTGCACATCCACCCCGTAAAAACCCCGGGGCTTCTCTTCAACGCCGCGGCTCAATCCAAAGAGCACATCATAGCGGCCGTCGCCATTCCAATCCAATATTTCAGCGCCAATAAAATGCTCAATCTGAGCAGGACCATTAAAAACTTGATACTTTTCCGCCACTGTTATCTCATGCATTGTCTTCAGCGTGTGATCGAGAAAATGGAGAACAACGCACTCATGCTCAACCGTTATTGTAAACCCGGCATAGGTTGGATGGGCCGGCGTTTCATAAAAAAGTTCCAAAAAGCCCTGATTATTGGGTGGGCACTGCTGAGATTCAACAGCCACATAAGGCTCATGATACTTGAAATCATTGGCATAAACCACAGATAAAGCAAAACCAATATCCGTCTTTTCCCTGAAAAAAAGGATCTCCTCAACACCGTCTCCAGTGACATCTTTCTGATAAAACTGCTGCACCGGGTTGAAACATATTCTTTTCTTTAAATGGAGTAAAGGTACGCCTGTCTCCACTGCCCACAACGGGCAGCACAGAGCAACGCAGGGCAACAGCAGGACCTTCACCGCTTGCTTCAACATAATTTCCCTTGGGCTAAAGTAATAGATAAAACAGCATAAACAATATTATAGGAAAATGCAAGGGAAAACTACAACACCGGGTGTGCCAGCGGCCCACCCGGTGTTGTTTGAAAAGGAGAAGAGGGGTATGCTATTTCATAAACACACATTTCTTCCTAAGCACTTGACTGCCGCAGCGCAGCACGTAGAAGTAGACGCCGCTGGATACGGTATTGCCGGCGTCGTCTCGGCCCTGCCACACGGCATTGTGATGTCCGGCGTTCAATTGGCCTTCTTTAAGCGTACGCACCGCCTTGCCGCGCACATCAAAGACGATCAACGAGACCTCGCCGGGCTCAGCCGTGGTGAAGGCGATATGCGTCTCCGGGTTGAAGGGATTGGGAAAGTTCTGGGCCAGTTGGAATTGCTCCGGCGCCAGGGCATTGCCGTCTCCCACCGCGGTCTGAGCGGCCGGGGAACACCCCAGAGAGAGATAGCAGAGTTCATGAATCTCCACCTGAAGCAACTCATTGGAGACGGCCACCACGGCCAGGCGCGTCCAATTTCCGGTTGTCGATGAAAAATAGTAAACAGCCAAATCCATAGGGTCGCTCACTCCGGCGGAGTCCAGCAGGGCCTGCGTGTAGGGAATGGAGAGTGTGACGGCCTCGTTGAACTGAAGACCGTCGGGCCAGAAATGCAGGTCCAACCCCAGGCCGCTCACCGTGTCTGGCAGGGCCGGCGGATTCTCAATCCGGCTGATGACAATGGTGGTGGTGTCTGTCAGGGCATTGGCAGGGATCTCCAGCGTCACAGCCGAGGCGTCGTCGGTCACTGTGCCGCCGGCGGCGCTGACCGTATCGGCTGAAGTGGCTGTGACGGCGCCCGCCCCCACCTGGAAGACATAGATGCTGTCCAATGCGTGAACGGGGCCGGCCCGGTCCTGCGCCTGCACGCGCACCCGCACCGTACTCAGCGGCGTCAGGGGAAAGGCCGGCAGATATTGTATGCTCCCCTGCCGCATCGACCACTGCAGCGCTGCACGGCCGCCACTGACGTGCGCTCCGCCCTGGATCACCGGCGCGCCATCCACCCACACGTCCACGCTGGCGCTGTCCAACGCACAGTCATCCACCACCTTCCATTGAAACCCGGCATTGGGCGGTACGGCGTAAGTGCCCGGCGCGGGAAAGGCCTGGGCCAGCTGCGGGGCCTTGGTATCGGCGGCGTGGCATGCGCCGCTGATGGGCGTAGAGAGATCAGGGCGATGCACGCCATTGGAACAAATGCGCAGCACGGCGCTGTGCGTGCCTGCTTCCGTCGGCGCATAGCGGACGGTAAGACGTTCATGGCTATTGCCGGCAATGGTCAACGGCAGGTTGGGCGCCTCAAGCTGAAAGGCCAGACTGTCCGGGCCGGCAATAGAGATCGACGTGAGCGTCAGCCCCTCTGTGCCCAGATTGAACACCGTGAACAACTGTTCACCCCCTTCACCCAGTGCCACCGCAGCAAAATGATGCTGCTCGGGAGAGATGGCAATGGCCCGGGGAGCCGCCACGGTCAAGCGCTTGACCCGGCTGTGCAGAACCAGCCCCGGCACCAGCGCATTGCTCACTGCACAGCCATATACGCCACTGACAGGGGATAGAAGCGTATACGACGGCGTGGCCGTGGCTGCCAGAAGCACCCCGTCTCTGGTCCAGGCATAGTGGTTGGCTGACCCGCCCACAGCCACAGAAAACGTCACTGCGTCGCCCGGCCCAGCCTGGGAGGGACCGTCCATCGCCACACTGTCCTGCGGGGCGTAGGTGACAGTCTGTATTGCCATGTTGGGCTCCAGGTCTTCAAAACCCAATCGATTGTTCTCTGCCATCAATGTGGTTAAGGCCCCGGCACTGAAATTGGGGAGGCCGGTGATTTGGTTGTTTGCAATCTCCAGCGTATAGAACTGTTCAAGCGCAACGAAAGCCGAGGGCACTGTTCCGCTTAATCGATTATTGGAAACGCGCAAAGACCTCAAGAATTCAATATCTGAAAGAGCTGCCGGCAACACGCCTGTCAATTGATTGTTTGACAGAGATAAAGAATTCAAAGAAGACATCTGGCCCAGCACGCCAGGGATGGCCCCACTCAGATTGTTATTGAACAAGGTCATCGAACTCACTGCTTGCAGTCTAGAAAAGGATTCAGGGAGACTGCCCTGCAACTGATTTCCACTCAGGTCAAAGAGCTGCACAGAAGCCAGATTGCCCAGTTCGAAAGGAATCGGACCCGTCAGTTGATTTAATGAGAGGAAAAACTGTTCAAGTTGCAGCAATTGGCCCAAAGAACCGGGTATTTCACCGCTCAACAAATTACTCCGGAGATTGAGCTTTTCCACAGCAGCCAGATTGCCCAGTTCACTTGGAATACTGCCGGTTAATTGATTGCTTTCTACATTGAGACATAGCAATTGGGTTAAACCGCCCAGTGCTGACGGGATACTGCCATTCAGTTGATTGTACGATAAATATAGAGTTTGCAGACAACTGAGCTGTCCCAATGATGAGGGTATGCTGCCGCTGAACTGATTATGATCAAGACGTAGAACCTCAAGCTGATTTAAATCGCCAAGTTCCGACGGAAGCGTCCCGGCCACATTGTTTGAAGAGAGGACAAGTCCTTCCAGCTGTGCCAGACGCCCCAACGCCGGCGGGATTGTACCGCTCAGCGCGTTCACTCCGAGATATAGAATTTGAAGCTGTGATAAATCACCTATTGCAGCAGGAATGCCACCGGACAATTGATTGTAATCCAGCAGCATCTTTTTAAGTGAGCCAAGCTGGCCCAATTCTGGAGGCATTGAACCCGTTACTGATTATAAGATAGATACAGACTTTCCAGTGAACCCAAATCACCTATAGCCGCGGGAATACACCCTGTCAGGTTGTTATAATGCATGATCAACAGCCGGAGCTGCGAGAGCTGGCCCAGCGACGCAGGCAGACTGCCGCTGATCCGATTATTGTCCAGCCATAACTCTTTCAATGCCGTCAACTGACCGATCTCACTGGGCAGCGGGCCGCTGAGATTGTTGTTGCGCAGGGCGAGTGCGGTTACACGGTCACCCTCAACAGTGACACCGTACCAGGAAGCGACAGGCCCGCTGAGCCACTGTTCCTGATGCGTCCACGCTGCACCACCGGCACTGTTGTACAGCGCCACCAATGCCAGCGAATCCTGTGCATTCACCGCCGCCGCAGCCTCCAGTTTCTTGTACTGCCCCGGTTGCGGGAGCACGGCCAGAGAGGCGCAGACCTGGGCGATTTCTTCCTGCATCTGGGCCTCCATTGCCTTCTGCCGGCCCTGCTCTTCTTTGATAAGCCGGTTCAGCGCCTCCTCTGGCATGCGGCCCCTCAAACGGGCCTTCAGATCTGAGGCAATGCGCTGGCGCATCTGTTCATGGCCCTTTTGATTCACCGTGTGATGCTGTGGATAGACAAGGGCGGTCAGCCCGGTCAACAGATAGACAAAGACCAGACATATGGCACGTTTCATCGTGTACTCCTAAGGCAGTTCAATGGGAGAATAGAAGAATTTTAATTGGAAGATATCCAGCGTTGTCTCAAATCAAGTAAAGTGTAAAAAAGATAAAACATAAAAATAAGAATTACAACGTTAAACTAATATTTTTTTATTGCCCCCCCTCACTCAGAATATCATAGCCACCCCTGACGAACCTTGTGACAACGCCACCGCAGCCCGGTCAGTCCTTAAAAACCTGTACGAAGGTAACCCTTTCAATGCCCCAGCTCTCACTTTTACCTTTTAACTTTTCACTTTTCACTTTATATTGAAACATGACCGATCACGACGACATGCAGCTGGGCTTTCTGGCCACCGAGGCGGAGAACGCCATCGTCCATTATTTTGAAAAAGGCGGCGCCCTGCGCTCTGGCAAACTGGTAAGGCGCGTCAAGAAGGGACGCAAAAAAGGACAGGTGGTGGTGCGGGACAACGACGGCCGCCAGTTTGTGCCCTTCAAGGTGCGGAACATTGAATTTCTGGACGGAAAAGTGTGATCTGGATCTCCCCCTTTCTCTGGCCCGGCTACGCCATGATTCTGGGCGGCCACGCCTGGATGGCCTGGCGCGTCTACAAAGAGAGCCCGCTCCACGCCCTGATGTTCTCCTTTCTCCCCCCGTACACGATATACTATATCATCACCCGCTGGGAAACCATGCGCGTGCCCTCTGTGATCCAGCTGCTGGGCTGGGTGACCATTGTTTTTTCCATCAGAATCAACTGGCCGGGTTAACGTAATGAAAATTTCCAAAAACGACATCTGGCCCTACCTGCGCCATCACATCCTGGGCCCCATCACCCGCTCCAGTGGGCTGTGAAGTTTCTCTGCATCATTATTTTTTGCCACAAAGACACCAGGGCACTAAGGCTAATGTCAATGATGCAATTTGCATCCATAGTCAGCCTTGCGGCGTTCTTCTATTTCACATCTTTGGGGTTCTATTGCGGCGCCCTTTAATGTCATTTACCTTTTTAGGAGATGCCCGTTCGGTTCTGTCTTTATTAAAAAGGCATTCCCTTTACGAGGCTTGTTTTATCCTGTTTCGTGCAACGCCTTTTGTTGCATGAAATGGCAAGTTGATCAACGGTTGACCGCTAAGCACCGCGCGCCAGAAAAGGGGCCGGCGTAAATGAAAGATCCGTGGTCCCGCGCTTCTCTGCGGGGCCGACTGAGAGAAAGGCCGACTTTGGGGCCGGGCGGCGCCATGAATCCATGAAGGATTCAGTGTGCATGCTGTAGTTGTTTCAACTGCGAAGCCTTTTTCTGTCCTTTTTTTGGCGAAAATAAGGACAGAACATGCTTTTGAGACAGCACCCTATAAAGCATAACCCACTCGATTCGGCATAGAGCCATCTCTTCTTCGTGTCTTACTGGCTTCGTGGCCAATCCGATTCTTTGACTCCAAAAACCAAGGAGCTTTCATGAAAAAGATTATCATTTTAGGCGGCGGCATGGTGGGCGGCACCATGGCCCATGATCTGGCCGGCGATTTCCACGTGACCGTGGCCGACAGAGACGCCACCCGTCTCAGTGAGCTCAAATCAAAGCTGTCGATTGAGACGATTGAGGCCGACCTCTCACAGGCCGACGCCGTCCGCAGCGCCATTGCGCCGGCCGACCTCGTCATCGGGGCCGTGCCCGGATTCATGGGCTTTGAGACCATGCGCACCGTCATCGACGCCGGCAAGAATATCGTCGACATCTCCTTCTACCCGGAAGACCCCTTTGCACTGGAGGCCCTGGCCAAAGAACGCGGCGTGGTGGCCGTGATGGACTGCGGCGTGGCCCCGGGCATCTCCAACCTTTCTCTTGGATATTACAACACACAGTTTGACCTCAACGGCTTCCGCTGCCTGGTGGGCGGCCTGCCCCGCGTGCGCCGCTGGCCCTACGAGTACAAGGCGCCCTTCAGCCCCATCGATGTGATTGAAGAGTATCTCCGCCCCGCCCGCTACGTGCGTGACGGCGAAGAGGTGATCATGCCGGCCTTGTCCGAACCGGAACCCATCGACTTTGAAGACATTGGCACGCTGGAGGCCTTCAACACCGACGGCCTGCGCAGCCTCATCAAGACCGTACCCCTGCCCGACATGATTGAGAAGACCTTGCGCTACCCGGGGCATATCGAGAAGATGCGCATGCTGCGCGAGTCCGGCTTCTTCTCAGAGAAGGCCATGGATGTGAAGGGCACATCCATACGCCCCATTGACGTCACCACGGCCCTACTCTTCCCCATTTGGAAACTCAACCCTGAGGACGAGGAGTTCACCGTGATGCGCATCGAACTCTGGGGCGAGAAAGCCGGCCAGGACATCAAGGTGCAGATCGACATGCTCGACCGCGGAAAAGGCGGCCTCTCCTCTATGGCCAGAACGACCGGCTACCCCTGCACGGGCACGGCCCGACTGGTGCTGGACGGCCTTTTCAACCGTGTGGGCATCAGTCCGCCGGAGTTTGTGGGCGCGGCTGAGGGCTGCTTTGACAAGCTCATGGCCTACCAGCGTGAGCGCGGCATAGACTACAAGATCGAGATCCAGTCGATATAACCCATTGGTTGCGACAACCCCGGGTGTGGCGCGCCGCACCCGGGGTTGAAAAGCAAGCGACACAGCCCTCCAAACTTTTTGATTTGAATTCCTCCTGAAAATTTGTAATATATTATGCTGTTCACGCTTCGTGAACGCACCCTGAGAGGACTTATAGAATGAGGGGAGGGTGACGCATGATTCTGCATCACGAATTCATCAGGTCGGCCAAGACCTATGCAAAAAAAATGGCCATTATCGACCGTACCACGGGCAAGCGCGTGCCCTATGAGAAGGCGCTCATTGCCGCACTGATTCTCGCCAAGAAATTTGCCAAGATTGAAGACACCTACATCGGCGTGATGATTCCCACCTCAGCCGGCGCCATGCTGGCCAACCTGGGCCTGCTCATGGCCGGTAAAGTACCGGTGATGATCAACTACTCCACAGGCGCTGCAGACAACTGTGAATACGCTCAGGACAAGTGCAACTTCAAGACCATTATCACCTCCCAGGGGCTGGTGGAGAAGATCAAGTGCCGCCCGGTAGAGGGATTCATCTATCTCGAAGAGATCATGGAGGACATTGGCACAGCTGACAAGCTGGCCGCCGCCGTGCGCTCCAAGATGTCCAGGGCCATGATCATCAACAGCCTGCCCAAGGCGGAGATTGACGACAACATCGTCATTCTCTTCACCTCCGGCAGCGAGAAAGAGCCCAAAGCCGTGCAGCTCACCCATCGGAACATCGGCGCCAACCTCGAGGGCGTGCTGGAGGCCCTGCCGCTATCGGCCGAGGACGCCATTATGTCCATTCTGCCGCTCTTCCACGTCTTTGGCTTCAACACCAACTTCTGGCTGCCGCTCACCAAGGGCATGACAGCCATCACCTACGCCAATCCCCTGGACTATAAAAAAATTCCCGCCATCATCCGTGAGGAGAAGCCCACGCTCATTGCCGGAACGCCCATTTTCTTCAACGGCTACCTGCGTGAGTCCAAACCCGGAGATTTTGACAGCCTGGTCTACACCGTGCCCGGCGCCGATAAGACGCCCGAGGCCCTGCGCCAAGGCTATAAAGAGAAGCACAATATTGAATTATTGGAAGGCTACGGCGCCACAGAGACCAGCCCCGTGATCTCCCTCAATCGGGCAGACGCCAACCGGCCCGGCTCCATAGGCAAACCGCTGTTCAACGTCAAGGTTCGCATCACAGACGTCAACACAGGGGAAGTGCTGCCGCCCGGCAAAGAGGGCAAGATTCTGGTCAAAGGCGACTCCATCATGAAGGGCTATTTTGACGATCTGGAGGAGACCAGTCTGCATATCACCGACGGCTGGTACGACACCGGAGATATGGGTCTGATAGACGCCGACGGCTTTCTCTGGCACCGCGGCCGCCTGAAACGCTTTGTCAAGATTGGCGGCGAGATGGTCTCATTGGTAAAGACCGAGAGTGTGCTGGAAACCCTGCTGCCCAAAGGCGTGGATTGCTGCGTGGTAGAGATGCCCGACGCACGCAAAGGCGCGCGGCTCATTGTGGCGGTGACGGGTGAGGTGGACACCAAAAAAATCATCAAACAGATGGCAGAGGAATTGCCGCCCATTGCCATCCCCAATAAGTTTATTGTTTTTAGTGAGCTCCCCAAGATGGGGTCAGGCAAGATGGCGTTTCGTGAGATCACGCAAATGGTCAGAAAAGAGGCGCTCAAAAGCCAAAAATAATTCGACTGTTTACGGCAAGGGCTGTCCCTATTTGCGGGGCAGCCCTTTTTTTATTTGTTTCCCAAGCCCGCCCAACCGAAGTTACCCCCCCGACTATAACCTTGTGGGGAGGGAAGACATCTCCTGTAAGAGGCCGATGCCATTCCCTACGATACCTGTCATTCCGGTATGCTCCAAGCCGGAATCTAAAACCCTACGGGCCACAGGCCCGACTGCGCGGCGGCCACACGTAACGACGCCAAACACCCCGCACCCGCCCAGGGGCCGGCGTAAAAACGATACACCTCGTCCCGTGCTCCTTCAGCGGGACGGGCCGAGAAAAACGCACCGTTTGGGGTGGGGCCGGGGCATGCCTAAACAATTGAAACGACCGCGCATGGAAAAACCGGTGCACCGCGCAAGGGGTTTTTCCGCCCTTTTTGCCCCATCAAAAAGGGCGATCTCGCTCTGGCTCCTGCTCTGCCCGACTGCTCCCCCCGACAGAAGCATTCAGGGGAGACATCTTCCGTTGAGACCAATGACATTCCGTTCTTCCCCTCCAGGCCACCCTGTCCGTCTCAACGACGGTCATGCCCTGCTCCCAGCCACCCAACGGGCCACAGGCCCGACTGCACGGCGGCCACACGCAATGACGCCAAACACCCCGCACCCGCCCAGGGGCCGGCGTAAAAACGATACGCCTCGTCCCGTGCTCCTTCAGCGGGACGGGCCGAGAAAGATGAACCGTTTGGGGCGGGGCCGGGGCATACCAGAACAATTGAAAGTACCGTGCACGGAAAAACCAATCCACCGCGCAAGGAGTTTTTCTGCCCTTTTTGCCCATCAAAAAGGGCGATATCTCTCTGCCCCCTGCACCACAGTATCGCCCCTTTTTTTTACAAATAATTTGCATTCCCCGCCACATTTACCCATATTTTTAACAACCTTTTCACTGACACGCCAACCCGGCCCAACTGTGAACCCTTGACCCCAATCTGAATCCCGACGAGGCAGAACACACATGCAATTCATACGACGTCAAACCGCTCTTTTTCTCTGCATCTTTCCCATCTTACTCTCTGCACAAAATACTGAAGACGGCAGCGCCAGCGGCGCGGTCATCGACACACAGGGCCGTCCCGTGGCCGGACTCCATATCATGGTGGAACACAGCGCCCTGGGCACGGTCTCTAACACAGAGGGACACTATCAGCTCAACAATATCCCCCCAGGCATTTACACCTTAATCTACAGCCACATCGCCTTCAAGACAGAACGTTACCCAGCCGTACTGATTAAATCCGGCCAGACCGTTCAAATTGACACCATCGTCATGACCTCCCGTGTGCTGAAAGGTCCCAAACTGGTGGTCACCGCCACGCGAGGCGCTCGAACCGCCACAGAGACGGCAGCGGCCATCAATGTACTGCCACAGACGGCCATTCGGGAGCGCAACGTCAAGTCATTGAGCGAAGCCCTGCGCGAAGAGCCCGGCGTCTCCGTCCAGAAAACCAGCCACGGCGGCGGCTCAGCCATCATTCGCGGCCTCTCCTCCAACATGGTACTGTTGATGGTGGACGGCATTCGTCTCAACAATTCGACATACAGACGCGGCAACCACCCCTACCTGACCCTGGTGGACTACCAGATGGTCCGGCAGATGGAGGTGGTGCGCGGCCCCATGTCTGTGCTCTACGGTTCAGACGCGCTGGGCGGCACGGTGAACGCCATCACCGATATCCGTGGTATTGCCTCCGGACGCAACGGCCTGAACTACCGACTCTTCAGTCGTTTTGCCTCAGCAGATAGAGAGCGCAGCAGCCGGGCTGAGATCGCGTGGAACACAAAGCGATGGGCCGTGGAAGCCGGTGTCAGCCTCAAAGATTTTGGGAATCTGCGCCGGGGCACCCGCGCCTCCAGGGCCGTGCTGGAGCGATCAAACGATGCAGAACAGGCCCCCTCGGCCTTCTCAGCCACAGACGCCAACGCCAAAGTGATCTTCAGAGCTGACCAACGACGCACACTCATTGCCGCCTGGCAGATGAGCCGCCGCCCCGAGGTGCCGCGCTACGACAAATACGAAAACAGCGGCTACCACCGCTGGCACTATATCGATCAGAACCGTGATCTGGCCTATCTCAAATACCAGGATGACGTGAAAGCGCCGTGGCTCTCATCGCTTAAGGCCACGCTCTCCTGGCAGCGCCAAAGCGAAGGCCGCAAGACTCAGAAAACCCTGCAGCATGACATTGCCGAAGAACACGACGAAGTGGGCACACTGGGGCTGACCCTGCAGGGCCTCACGGAGAGAGGCCGCCACGCGCTGACCTGGGGCGCCGAGAGTTATTTGGACAAAATCAGCTCAAGGGCTGAAATACAAAGGCTCGCCGGTGGCACCACAGCGGCCCTGCGCGGCCGCTATCCAGACGGCGCCACCTATCAGCAGCTCGGCATCTATCTCCAGGATGAGATACAAATGGCCGCTAAAACGACATTGATTCCCGGTCTCCGATACAGCCGCATGCACACGGAGTTCACGCTTCCGCTGGATGCCGACGGGCAACACTGGGACCGCATCACACAGCAGTTCGACGCCGTCACCGCCAGTCTGGGATTCATCCATCAGCTGGGCGACGGCTGTTTCCTCAACGCCAATCTGGGGCAGGCATTCCGAGCGCCCAATCTCAGCGACATCGGCAAACTGGGTGAATCCAAGGGCAGCACCTGGGAGGTGCCCAATCCCGCATTGGATTCCGAAACCATGCTCAGCATGGACCTGGGCCTCAAGATCGAAAAAGAGCGCCTCTCGGCATCGGCCTCTATTTACTACGCGGCTATTGACCATCTCATTGCCACTGCCGATTTCACAACACCCGAAGGTGCCGCCGTCTATGACTACAACGGCGTCTCCTATAAAGTCAAAGCCAAGCAGAATCTGGGCAAGGCCTTTCTGCGCGGCGTAGAAACGGCCCTGGCCTTTGATCTGGGCAAAGGCTTCTCCATGAGAGGCAACTGGACTGTGACCTACGGCCAGAACACCACACTGCACGAGCCCATGGGCAAGTTACCCCCCGCCTTTGGACTGGTCGGCCTGGGCTGGACCCGCCAGAATTTCCACACCGAACTCTACACCCGCTGGGCCGCCAGGCAGAACCGGCTCTCCACCGATGACCTGGACGACGACCGCATTCCCCAGGGTGGCACACCGGCCTGGCAGACCCTCAACCTCAGAACAACATTTCAGGCCACGTCATCGCTGCAATTGCAGGCCGCCGTGGAGAACATTCTGGACCGCAACTACCGCGAACACGGATCAGGCATCAACGCCCCGGGTCGAAACTTCATTCTGAGTCTGGAATACAGAAAATAGTCGTCACATAATACACGCATCACACTCAACAAAACCCAAGGAGCGACACACCCGTACATCATTCAGAAGGAGCCCGACATGACCCTGAAAACCCTCAAGCCCATGCTGCTGACCCTCTTGATCACAGCCATGGCCTTCAGCCAGACCCTACAGCCCTTCTACCCCAACGGCCGTTATTCCTCCGCTATCCAGTCACCCGACGCCTTTCTGGGCATGGCGCTGGCATCGCGGCCGGTCCGGGTTCATGAAATTACACATTATCTCCATTATCTGGCCGAGACATCGCCCAGAGCCCGTCTCCTCACTGTGGGAAAAAGTGTTGAGGGCCGCCCTCTGCACGTGCTCTTTGTGAGCACGCCGGATCGCATTGCACAGCTTGATCAGTACCAGTCAGAAATGGCTGCACTGGGAGATCCCCGTCAAATAGAGCCGAAAGCCGCCGAGCGCCTTATCGAAAAGCTGCCCGTTATGGCTTGGATGATGTACAATGTCCACGGCAATGAACTCTCGGGCTCCGAGGCGGCTCTGCAGCTGGCCTACCAGCTCACGGCCGGAACCGATGAGGCGACACTGGCCATTCTGGACAGCGTGGTGGTGGCCATTGACCCCACACAGAACCCCGACGGCCGCGAACGTACCCTGGCCCAGGTCTCACAGTGGACCGGTCAGGTACTCAGCCACGACAACCAATCCATGGAGCACAGCGGCGTCTGGCCCGGCGGCCGAAGCAACCACTACTTATTTGATTTAAACCGTGACTGGTTCATCGGTGCACAGCCCGAATCCCGCGCCAAAGTACAGGCCATGGCCCGCTACAATCCCCAGCTGGTGGTAGACGCCCACGAGATGGGCGCCTTCTCCAGCTACTTCTTCAACCCCCCGCGTGAACCGGTCAGTCATCACATCCCCTCGCAGATCAAGGCCTGGTGGGATGTCTTTGCCGCCGATCAGGCCCGGGCCTTTGACCGCTACAGCTGGAGCTACTACACCGCCGACTCCTTTGATGAATGGTATCCGGGCTACGGATCGTCCTGGGCCTTTGGTCTGGGGGCCGTGGCCATTCTGTACGAACAGGCCCGCACCGCCGGCGCCAGTGTCAAACGGCCCGAAGGCAATATTCTCACCTTCCGCGAGGCCGTGCACCATCAGTTTACCAGTTCTATGGCCAATCTCAGCACCGCCGCCCACAGCCGTAAAAAACTGCTTCGCGACTTCTACGCCATGCGCAGCGAAGCCGTCACCTTTAAGAAAAATCAGCCCCGGGCTTTTGTGCTTCTGCAGGGGAAAAACCCCACACGCGCCCACGCCCTGGCCGCTACACTGGTCAATCAGGGCATTGAGGTAGAGACACTCACGGAGCACGCCAAATTCTCCCAGGCCCTTTCCTACTGGAACGCCACACCCGGCACGCTCACCGCCCCCAAGGGTTCATTTATCATCCGTATGGACCAGCCGCTCTCCACGTTGGCACTGGCCATTCTGGAGTTCGATGTCCGGCTCAACAACCGTCTTCTGGCTCAGGAGCGTAAGGCACTGGAGTCTGGCAAAGGAACCCGCATGTACGAGGTGGGCGCCTGGTCTATGCCCCTGGCCTATGGCGTGCCCACCGTGGCCGCCATGACACTGCCGGCGCTGCAAACCACGCCCTGGACTGCCCGGCGGAATGCAAACAGGATCTCTGAAGGCCGCGCCGACTACGGTTACCTGCTCCCCTGGGAGGATGACAGCAGCGTACACGCCCTCAAGGCGGCCTTTGACGCCGGGCTCACCGTGCACGCGGCTACCAAGCCCTTCACCCTGAATAGAGTTCAACACAAACGCGGCACACTGCTCTTCAGGCGGCACGACAACACCGCTCTACTGGACAGCATCATCACAAGAATTGCCAACGCATCCGGTGCGGCTTTTCTCCCCGCTGCCACCGCCCTCACAGAGAGCGGTGCCAACCTGGGCAACGGCAGCTTCCGGCTTCTGGAGCAGCCCCGTGTGGCCCTGGTGGCCGGTTCCGGCGTCTCCTCAACGAATCTTGGCGCACTCTGGCATTTCCTGGACGCCGGCCTGGAGATGCGCACCGCCCTGCTGGACATCAACGGGCTGGGCAGAACCGATCTCAGAAAATATAATGTGCTCATCTTCCCCTCATCGGGCAGCTACAAACGTCTGCTCGGCAAACAGGGCATTCAAAGAATACGCGACTGGATCAACCACGGCGGAACGCTCATCGCCATTGGTGACGCGGCCGCCGCGCTGACCGACAGCACCCTGAAACTCAGTCAGGTCCGGCTCCGTCGCCAAGTGTTAAAAAAGTTGGACGAATACAAAGTTGAACTGGCCTGGGAGGCCGACGCGGGGAAGAAAAAACCGGACAGCCTGGCTGTCTGGGGCACCGCCCCCTTTCAACCGCAACAAACCGTGAAGGCCCAAAAGAAACATCCCCGGAATCTTGCCCAACAGGACAAACAGCAGCGCCTCTTCAGACCCCGCGGCAGTTTCATGCGCATCAATCTCCATCCCGAGCATTGGCTGGGTTTCGGCGTTGATGGCAAACTCCCGGCGCTAATCTACACCGACAAGGCCTATCTCTCCAAGCGCCCCGTGGAGACCGCCGCCAGACTGGCCGACGAGAAACATCTCCGCCTCTCCGGCCTGGCCTGGCCGGAGGCCCGAGCCCGCTGGGCCCAGAGCGCCTACCTCACCCGGGAACGTCTAGGCAAGGGCCAGCTCATTCTCTTCAGCAATGACCCCATTTTTAGAGGCTATACCTTTGGCACGGCCCGCCTCCTGGTCAACGCCGTGCTCCTGGGGCCGGGGCTGGGCGCACGCGCCCCCGTGCCGTGGTAAACGCCAATTTGAGAAACACACCGAACCGCACCCACAGTTTTCTTTGACCATTTAATGCTTTACGCACCCATGGATTTCCATGGGTGCGTTGCTCAATATTGTCCTTACCGGTTTGAATCGTCACGGCTCCCGGGATCGATGCGCACCTGAGCGTGGACACCCTCATAATGACAGGGCGTTTTTTCAAGAACAATCGGCAGTGTACGCCCCATACTCCATGACACAACGCCCCCTCATCCTTTCTATTGCTACTGACAAAAATTCATTGCAAATGAAGGCTGATTATTGTATGTTAATCCCGTTAACAGAAGAATAATCAACAACTATGGAGGATGCCCATGAAACGCCTTCCTGAGGTGGATTTCGGGTATTTACGCGAACAAATTGTCGGCATTGACGCCGCATTCAAAACCCCTTTCGGCGAACGTCTCATGCTCTACTGCGACTACACTGCTTCGGGTCGCTGTTTGAAATTTGTAGAGAAATACATCGCCAACCTGCAGCGCAACTACGCCAACACACACACGGAAGACGACATCACCGGCCGCTCCATGACACAGCTGCTACACGAGGCTGAATCGCATATCAAGGCCGCCGTCAACGCCGGTCCGCAGGGGAACATCGTCGCCTGCGGCACGGGCTCCACAGCCGCCATCCACAAATTCCAGCAGATTGTCGGCGTGGCCTTTCCACCCGCCACCAAGCACAACCTGCATACGCTGTTGAACAACCATCTGGGAGACGCCGTCACCCATACTTTTCACGATTACGTGTCCCAGCACTCTCCGGTGATCTTCATCGGTCCCTATGAGCACCACTCCAATGAGCTCACCTGGCGTGAAGGCCTGGCCACTGTGGTGCGTATTGATCTGGCTGAAGACGGCGGTATCGACTTAGATCATCTCGAAGCCATGTTGAAAAAGCCAGAGTATCAAAACCGGCTCCGCATCGGCTCTTTCTCTGCTGCCTCCAATGTCTCAGGCATGCTCAGTCCTGTAAAAAAACTGACCCAGATGTTGCACCAATACAATGCATTGGCTGTCTTTGATTATGCGGCCTGCGCTCCCTACGTGGAAATCAACATGAATCCCACAGATACCGGTGACGGCGACGCCTCCATTGACGCCATCTTCATCTCCCCCCATAAATTTCTGGGCGGCCCGGGCTCCTCAGGGGTGCTGGTGTTCAATGAACGCGTCTACAACAGAAACATCGCCCCCAGTATCTCCGGCGGCGGCACCGTAGACTATGTCAGCCATAATAATCACGATTTCAGTAAAGACATTGAAGAGCGCGAACGCGCCGGCACCCCCGGTGTACTCCAGATCATGAAAGCCGCCCTGGCCTTTGACGTCAAAGAGGCGGCAACGATCGAACGCATAGAAACACGTGAACAGGAACTACTCAACCGTGCCTTTGATCAATGGAAGGGCAATCCCAATCTTGAAATCATGGGCAACCCCGACCCCAAACGCCGTATGGCCGTGGTCTCTTTCAACATCAAAGACCCCTGGGGACGCTATCTCCACCCCAAATTCATCACCGTACTGCTCAATGACCTCTTTGGTGTGCAGTCCCGTGCCGGCTGCTCCTGCGCCGGCCCCTACGGCCACTCCCTGCTGGGCATCGATGAGACCAAATCAGAGCGATACCGCCAGGTTGTCAAAGACGGGTACTGCGGTCTTAAACCCGGCTGGTGCCGCGTGGGGTTCCACTATGTGATGGACAATGTCGAGGCCGATTACCTGATTGACGCCATCAACTTTGTGGCCAACAAAGGCTATCTCTTCATGAGCCAGTATCAATTTGACATGCAAGCCGCCACCTGGACGCACAAAGAAGACCAGGGGCTGGAGGAGGCTTTCAGCCTGGAGACGGCCATGTCCTGCGGTCTGGAAGAGACCGTGGCCCTCTCGCCCACCATCAGAGGCCGTATCTACCGCGACTATCTCCGAGAAGCCAAGGAGCTGGCCGAACAGATGGAGGCGCAGGGCGTCAATCCACAGGCGCTGCCCGACGGAGAGCTGGGCGAGCTTCAATTCTTCTCCATTCCCAAAGGAAACTAAATCAAAGCCCCGCAGCAGCGGGGCTTTTTTTGAATCAAATGGCTTTGTAGTACGTACGCCAGTAGAAACACAACCTGTCATCTCTTTGGAGACTGCCATGAAATCCAAACGTTACTTATCGCTTGTTCTCATTCTCCTTGGCGCCCTGCCCGCATTGGCCCAGGACCTGCCAAAACGCATTGACAACTACATGTCCACAATGACCGGCGAATCCACACCCGGCGCCGCCGTGCTGGTGGCCCGGGACGGAAAAATCATCTTCAGCAAGGGCTACGGCATGGCCAATATCGCCCAGGGCCAGGCAGTGACGCCGGAGACCGCCTTTCGCATCGGCTCTGTCAGCAAGCAGTTCACTGCCGCCGCCATCATGCGCCTCATGGAGGCCGGTAAACTGAAACTGGATGACACACTCTCCAGATTCTATCCCGATTTCCCCAAAGGCGATAAGGTCACGTTCTACCACCTCCTCACCCACACCTCGGGCATTCGCTCCTACACCGATGAGCCTGAATTCATGGGCGCGGTGACCCGCCGATGCAACGCCGACAGCCTCATCGCCAAAATTGCAAAAAAACCCTACGATTTTGAGCCCGGCACATCCTGGCACTACAACAACTCCGCCTACTTTATTCTCGGCGAACTCATCGCCAAAATCAGCGAAAAAAGTTATGCAGACTTTCTTAACGACACGTTCTTCAAACCCCTGGGCATGCAGCACACCGACGTCTACAGCCGGAAAAACCGCCCCGGCATCGAAGCCACAGGCTATAGCCAGTTTTCAGGCAATACAGAACCTGCACTGAATTGGGACATGGGTTGGGCCGGGGGCGCCGGCGTACTCTACTCGACTGTAGGCGATCTCTTTCTCTGGACGCAGGCCCTGATGGACGGCCGCGTGCTCTCTTCGGAATGGAAGGAAAAAGCCTTCACACCGGCCACACTGAACAACGGCAGCAAGGCCGAGACCCGACTGGGCGGCGACTACGGATTCGGCTGGCTCATGGCCGAGACCAACGGCAAAAAACGCATCGGACACGGCGGCGGCCTGCACGGTTTTCTCTCCGACCTCAACTTCTTCCCCGATGAAAATGTAGTTGTGGTAGTGCTGACCAATATCAGCCCCACGGAGACATTGATTCCCGGGCGTATCAGCGCTGAGATCTATGCGTCTCTCTTTGGTGAACCCCCTGTACCACAGGCCGCCAAAGATATTGACGACGCCCTTTTGGACAAACTGGCCGGCCAATATCAATACCCCGGCAACGCCGTGCTCACCGTGACACATGAAAACCACAAGCTCTACGCCCAACTGTCACGACAGCCCAAATATCAACTTTTTCCGGCGAGCAAGACAGAATGGCGTTGGAGAATCGTCGATGCCCGTATTATATTTACTCTCGACGCACTAAACACCGTCACCGGTGCCCGGCACTTTCAAAACGGCCAGGAGCTGGAAGTCAACCGTCTGAAATAAATTTTTTAACCGCCTGCAGAAACAGTGGATCACAATAGAGTCTCGGGAGCCCAAATCCCGGTCGCCCCTCCTTTGTGATTCGCTGCTGCAGGCGGTTTTTCATATGCCTTCTATCCCATACCACGCGACACATCACCTTTATCCGATCCGGTATGGGAACAGCGCCGCCCTCCCAATCGTTTGATTTAGAAGCCGCCGTTTTACATTCAAAAACAGCGCCACATGAACCCCATTGAGAGAATATTTATGGGACACGACCACAGCCATTCTCACGACAGTAGCCAGAACATCAAAATGGCCTTCGTTCTTAACCTCGCCTTCACGATCATCGAGATTGCCGGTGGACTCTGGACCCACAGCCTGGCCATTGTCTCCGATGCCGTGCACGACCTCGGTGACAGTCTGGCACTGGGTATGGCCTGGGGCCTTGAACGGGTCAGCAAGAAAAAACGTGACGCCGTCTTCTCCTATGGCTACAGGCGTTTCTCACTGTTGGGCGCCCTGTTTAACACACTGGTGCTCCTGGGGGGATCAGTTTTCGTCCTCTCCCGCGCCGTGCCGCGCATTCTCCAGCCCGAGCCTACAAATGCGCCGGGCATGATCGCCCTGGCCCTGGTGGGCATGCTGGCAAATGGACTGGCCGTGCTGCGTCTCAAGGGACAGCGTTCCGCCAATGCCCGCACGGTCATGCTCCACCTGATGGAGGATGTGCTGGGCTGGGTGGCCGTGTTCATCGTATCGATATTCCTGCTCTTCACCGACTGGTATATCTTAGACCCGCTGCTCTCCATATTCATCACTTTCTGGGTGCTGGCCAACGTGGTTAGACATATCCGCAAAACCCTGCGCCTCTTTCTCCAGGGCGTGCCCGACGACATCTCCGTAGACGCACTGCGCGCCGACCTGGAGGCACTGGAAGGCGTTTGGGAGGTGCATCACCTGCACATCTGGTCCATGGACGGAGACCACCACGTGCTCACCGCCCACGTGGTGGTAAACAGAGATTGTTCGCGTGAGGAGATTGTCACACTAAAATCATCGATAAATACATTGACCTCAGCGCTTCATTTTGTCCACACCACACTGGAATTTGAATACAGCGACGAAGCCTGCCACAACACCGCCGACTGCGCCTAGAAAGGAGCCCCATGCCCAGGAACATCGAGATAAAACTGCGACTGGATTCGCCCGAGACCACATTGCAGCACATTGAAGCCATTTCCGACGGGCGGGCCACAGAGCTTATCCAACGCGACATCTTTTTCCATACCCCCAGCGGACGGCTCAAGCTTCGATGTTTCCCCCACCGTCCGGCCGAACTCATCGCCTATCACCGGCCCGATGGCGACGCGCCGCGGGGGTCTACCTACTCACGGGTGATGATTGATGATGCAGAGGGATTGATACGTGCACTGGAGTCGACAGTTGGCATTCGCGGAGAGGTGAAGAAGCGACGGCTGCTCTTTGGAGAAGAACGGACACGGATTCATTTTGACGAGGTAGAGGGGCTGGGATTTTTTCTGGAGCTGGAGGTTGAAATGGAGGAAACGCTTTCCGACGGAGCGGGCCGGGCCATTGCTGAGTCGCTACTTAAACGATTGGATCTCCATCATGCAGAAGTGATACAGGGGGCCTACATCGACCTGCTGGAGAACGGCGACGGCTAAATCCCCTTGAGCAGATGCTCCATCAATATTTTCACGCCGATGCCGATGAGCACCAAGCCACCGGCCAGTTCCATCTTCTTCTCAAAGAGGTGGCCAAAACGCGTGCCAATGTAGACGCCTGCAAAGCTGAGCACAAAGGTCACAGCGCCGATGACCAGCACCGCGCCGATTAAAGTGATATTGAGAAAGGCGAAGGTGACACCCACGGCCAAAGCATCAATGCTTGTGGCCACGGCCAGAAGCAGCAGCGTCCTGGGATTCAGAGGGTTGCAGGTGGAGTGCTCCGGCAGTTGTCGCGACTCCCAGATCATCTTGCCCCCGATAAAGAGCAGCAGTCCAAAGGCGATCCAGTGGTCCAGTGCTTGAAGGAACCCACGCAACGCCATGCCCCCAGCCCAGCCGATCACTGGCATGATCGCCTGAAAACCGCCAAAGGCCAATGCGATGAACAAGGCATGCCGCACACGGCAGCGCTGCAGCGTGAATCCGCTTGTGATGGACACGGCAAAGGCATCCATGGCAAGGCCCACTGCAATGATTACGATGGAAATCCAGTCCAAAATAGTACTCCTTTAATTCGGCCTTAAGATAGTCATTATAAGCCTAAAACACAAACTGGAACTCCAACAAGCGGATTGGCGCCGGAGATAAATCTGCTGAATCGCTTTAACTGTTGCCCTCAATTTTGTATATTAATGTCTAAATGACATTGAATGGAGTAAACACCATGCGTGAAACCGGACGCATTCTGCGTATAGAAAATGACAGAGCCTTTGTGGAAATGGATTTCAAAGGCGGATGTAAGAGCTGCGCCGCAGCCGGCGGCTGTACGGCCAAAGGCCCCGGCAAACGGGAGTTGAACCTGCCGCTCAACGATGCCAGCATCAGGCCAGGTGACTGGGTAGAGATTGAAACCCGGCCGCGCAGCCTGTTGACGGCGGCCTTCCTGGTCTTCATCCTCCCGCTTCTACTGGCCATTGGCGCCTACTTCATTGCCCAGGCCCGGGGAGTTCAGGGCGACAACACCACCGGGGTCTTTTTTGCAGCGTTTATTGCAGCCGAAGGCGTGGTCTATCTCATTGACAAATGGATTGGACGGAACCGTTTCTTTGAACCGGAAATTGTGAAGCCCCTGGGCCGTCTGCCCGAGGAATAAACGGATAAATCACTGTTGAGACGATTGAATAGGCAGGCTGAGTGTACAGCCCCGCCTGTTCTCGATGGAGGGCCATTGATGATCCGACGTCTTTACATCATCTGTATTATGGGGCTGCTCAGTTGCACTGCGCCGTCTCAGCTCTCCAGACGCCTGCTCCCCGAAGACATCTCAACGCTGCCAACAGGACTCGATACAGATGCCCCTGCCACCGTGCTGTTTGACAAGGCTGAGTTAGAGGTTTTTGGCAGCGGCGAGACCGGTGGCAGCCTCTTCAAACGGCATCGCAGCATCTATATTCACAACGCAAGGGGCATGGCATGGGCCAGTGTGGCCATTCCCTTTGGCCTGAACAGCCGCATTCAGTCTTTGCAGGCCCGCACCATCACCGCCGACGGACGCGTGATCGAGCTCCAGCCTCAAGAGGTTTATGAGATCGACGCCTATCCTCAGTTCATCTTCTATTCAGACCGCAAGGCCAAACTCTTTGCCTTTCCCGGAGTGGAAGCCGGTAGTACCGTGGAATACGCCTACACCGTACAGATCAACGATCCCACGCTCTGGCCGGCCTGGAGCTTCCAGGAAGACGTACCGGTTCTGAACTCAGAGTTCTCACTTGTCGCCCCTGCAGAGTGGCCGATGAACCACCGGATCTACGGTGATTCTGTGCGCTTCACAGAGAAACGCGTCCCTCAGGGATTTAAATCCACCTACACCTGGAAGGCCGGTCCCATGGCGGCCCGGCGCATCGAAACGGCCATGCCCACATGGCGCGAGACCTGCACCTGGCTCTCCATTGCACCAGAAAATATGGAAAACTGGCGCGACGTCAGCACCTGGTACAACCGCCTCTCAGAGGGACAGACACACTGCAACGCCGAGATGAAGCGTCATGTGCAAACCCTCGTTCACGACGCACACACCCCAGAGGAAAGACTGCAACGCCTCTTTGAATGGGTGCGTGATCACATTCGCTACGTGGCCGTCTCTGTGGGCATTGGGAGTTTTCAACCCCATGCCGCTGAAGAGACCTTCCGCCTTCGCTACGGCGACTGCAAAGACATGAGCACACTGCTCGCCGCACTGGCTCGGGAGGCGGGGGTCACGGTGTATCCGGCACTGATCTCCACCCGGCAAAACGGCCCTGTAGACACCACCCTGGCCACCACCCTCGTTTTCAACCACATGATTGCATGGGCCCCTGAAATTTCAGGGGGACTGTTTATGGATGCCACGGCCAAGGGCTGTCCCTTCGGGCAGCTGCCCTGGGGCGACCAAGGGGCCTCAGTACTGCTTACCCAGGGGGCAAAGGCCACTAGGATCATGACAAGCCCCGTGGCGGACACCCTCAATCAGGTCAGACGGCAGCTCCATTTTGACCTCCATGACCACGCCGGTGCTGATCTTCATCTGAAAATAATCTGGATGGGAGCCGAAGCAACAATACGCCGCAACCATTTTCGATACGCTTCTGAACGGGCGCTTCAACAGTGGATACTGTCCAGTCATCTCCCCGCCGGTGTACAGGGAGAGGTAGAGCAATGGTCCATTGAAGGCCTGAATCCCATTGAAGACCCCCTGATCCTGACAGCCGAATTGACGCTCAACCACTTGCTCATCCCAAAAAACAACGGCCTCAATTTCAATGTCGCCCCATGGCTGGGCACGAGGATGGGCTCTATTTTTATCGAAGACAAAAGAGTGCATCCCGTTGTGTTTTCACACCCCAAAGAGGTCACCACCACATTGCTCATAGATCCACCGGCCCACCATGTAGCCGAAACGAATCTCATCAATGACACGCTGCAAACCGATTTTGGCGTCGTTTTCCTGCGGTCACAACTAAACAATAGCGTATTGAAACTGGAACACCAGTGGCGCATTACAAAGACACACATAGCACCGGATCAATATCAAAATTTGAAATCATTCTTTTCAGCGCTAGAGAGAATGACTCTATTCACACTGACATACCGCCCCTCAGATTAAAAAAAAGGCATCCCTCCCAGGATGCCTTTTAGACGCGACATTGACCATTACTTTTTCCGTAAACCCGAAGGGGGACTGGGCGGCACAGAATCGCCACCGATTCGAACGGTATATCTGAAATAGACTGAATTGTCATTTTCGTTGTCAGAACTCCATATCCACTGCACCCCTTCATCGGTGGGAATACCGCGGACATTGCCGTAATCGCTCCAGGGCTTGGCAAAGCCATGCGCCCCCAATGACGTGGTTTTCTGCCAGTGCAAGTCATCAAAGTCAATGCTCTCCCAGCCGTCCTCCAGCGTGGTGGTGACCTTCCAGGAGTCATCGGAAATAATGACCATTTCCCCAAATTCAATTTTCGTCAGCATACCGGCCAGCCCTTCAATATCGGCACAGTGAATGGCAATCACATTTTTACCCGCGACTGCAGGCGCCTCATACAGCTGAGAAATATTCCACTCCGAACCACTGCCTATGAGCACACCGTTCACGTACAACTGATAGGAATCATCGGCAGAGATGGCAATATTGAAATTCCCCGCATCGGCAGTGAAGATGGCGCTGGAGTTGGCGGAAATGATGTTCTGATTCGAGGCGACATCTCTAATATTGCTGACATAAACCGTATAATAGACATCCACCACCTGTGCACTGGTTGAGATACGGACAGTACGCTGATCCTCCATGAGTACTGCCGTACGTACACTGAGACCATTGCTCATCTCATAATTACTCGTATTCTCCGCGGATGCAGCCGTGACCGGTTCAGAGAAGAGAATATCCACATTTTCTACATCAATCCCCGTTGCGCGGACAATGGCCGGCGCCGTCATATCCGCCGTGGTGGAGATGCTCCGCGTGGTGGCTGAGGCACTTCGGTTGCCGGCATCATCGACACTGTAAACCGAATAACTATAGCTGGTGTTCTCCAGAAGATCCACATCAGTAAACACCGTATTGGCCGTCGTATTAATGATTTGACCATCGCGGTAGACCTGATACAGAAAAGCGGCATCCCCGTCGCTGGCAGTGCCGGGTGCATCCCAGCGCAGTGAAACACTGTTCTCCGTGACTCCATCAGCACGCAGGCTCACCGGGCTGTTTGGCGGCACATTGTCAGGGGCCGACTTGCCCTTGAACTCAAATTTTATGGCATCGGCAATCACGTTGCCGTGTGCATTCTGTGCTGAAACCGTGACCCTGCCGTTGGTTCCCTTGGCAAAATAGAAATTCCCCAGCAGATTCCACTGGCCCTGATTCACTTTCTGGTTGATGAAGTACGGTGTACTCAGCGCACCGCTTTCAACAGTATACTGTACCGAGCCACTTTCGTTGCCATCATCGTGACCGTGCCATTCATAAACCGCATAGGTGCCAGGCACACCGATTGTGGGTGTGAAGACAACCGTGGCATCGGTGCCGCCCTGGGCAACCGCATATCCGCAGAGTTTGCGTTCTTCAATCCACTGTGCAATGCGAAGGGTGTAACAGTCATTATTGGCATAGACATCTTCCCACAATCCCGTGTAAACCGGATCTCCACTACCCGGCGTGGTGCCCACATGCACATTGTCTACAATAATATCCGTCACATGAATTTTGGGCGTCTTGGTCATAATGATTCCGTCGCCGACAATCCAGACATTCCCATCATACTCTGTAAAATTATCTCCCTCAAGCGTCACAGACTGAAACAGAGACCCGTCATTATGTTCCGGCACCTGGCCGCCTTCAAACTTATAATAAGGTCCATTATAGCCGGGCAGCCCCTGCAGATCCGCATCGGTGATGGTGTGGGTATATTTAGAGATATTGGAGATGGCCACACCGTCATCAAAGAAGCGCACCCAGACATCCTTGCCGTCGAGTTCCATCATATCGGTTGTGGGATACCCCACATCGAGTTCATATTCATCATAAAAGTAACTGTAATAATGATAGGCGTCATGCAAATCTTCATACCCAAAATAACCGTTACCCATCATGGTACGGGTCAGCCCAAAACGAACCAGCCTGAAATAATCCTTTAAGACGTCTGTCCGGAAAGGATCTCTCGGTGAAGGATTAGACTGGACGATAGAAACACTGGGTTTGGTTTCTTTTTGCATGAACTCTTCATATTTTACCTTTTCCCAGCCCTTCCAGTTGTTGGTGTACCCCCAGTACTCGCCCAGAAAACCGTTGACCGGACTGATTGACGCATGGCCGTTAAACCACTGCCCCGAATTGATGAGAATGGGTTCATCGGGACCAATCAGTTCCCTAAGCTTAAACAGCAGCTTGGAACATCCGGCATTCCAATGGGAGACAATCCATGACTTGCCGTGCTCATCTTCATCGGGTACGCCATTGCGGTCGAGATCGACACCCGGCGGAATATGATACTCCATATGCAGACCGGCGTAGAAGCCGTCGGTGGCACATCCATCCCAGATATCAAGATTTTTTAGACCGGCAATCACCTCGGCAAAGAACTCCCAGCCCTGTTTTCCATCCACCATGGGACTGACATCAGAGACATTGGGCGCCACTTTATTCGACTCAGGATAGATGCCTGCGCCATACCAACCCCATTTGCGACCGTTGGCCAGGGTCAGCTTGAATTCATCCGGAAAGATATCAGACCGCTGGGCAGCCGCATTCCAGTCAATGGTGGGCATCACAACTGTCTCCGGATTCAGACTCTTGATATCATAGACCAGCTGATCTTTTTCATAGATTGTGAGAATGACCAGATCGAATCGCGCAAAGTATTCAGCAGGCCCGCCGCCCCAGTAAAAAGCACCCACACGTGGATAGGTATGGCCCTGCTGGGCGAATGCCCCGGTGAACGTGAATAGACAATAGAAACCGATGAATATCGGCAAAAGCTGCCGCTTCAAAAAGGCTCTTTTACCAATCATTATCTCCTACCTCCGCTAAAAACATATTTGATGCCAAAATTGCAAGTTTTGTACCAAACGTTCTATTGGACAAACACATCGATACAATGACTGATTTGTCGATAGATTTCATCAAACACAGCCTCTCCCCCCTCATAGGGGTCGGCGATAAAGGCGGTGTCTGCAAAGACCCCCAGGGGGTAGATTTTCTTCTTATACTGATCGGGATAATGCGCCCACAGGAAGGAGGAGTCGCTGCCATCAAAGAAAAAGACAATATCCGCCGAATCAATGGCCTTCTCTGTCACGAGGCTGGCAGGATGCGGCCCCATATCAAGCCCGTACCTGGCCGCTGAGGCCACCGCGTCCCCAGGGGGACGGCGCCCATTCAGGGCATAGCAACCCGCAGAATCCACAGTGATGTGGCCGGGCATCTTCCGCTCGCAATAATATTGTGCGAATACCGACCTGCAGATATTTCCGGCACAGACAAACAGAACACGCTCTGCCCCCGCCACCAAACCCATGGCCTTTTTCACCTTACGCCTTCTCACCCAGCCAAACTTCAAAGACAGCGCCATCACCTTGTGGGCAGCCTTGCTGTAGAGGCGGCTCAATATCTGCCCTGTCTCCACGCCAAAGGGCCGGGGATCATCCAGGGTCAGTGTGTCATTTCTCTCGCGCCCGGCCAGGATATTGAACACTTCGAGTGCCCAGCGGTGAAGCGGCAGTGAGGCCAGACGCGCATCGGATTTATCCGCCCTCAAATTCTCCTTAAACCACTGGACATCCTGGGTGGCATTGCGTGCATACAAGCCTGTCTTGAACTGCTGGGGAAAATCCGTTTTCCCTGTAAGCAGCATTTCAACAAGGTAGCGTGGAAAATCGGCGCCTGCGGCCAACGCCAGGGGCAGTGAGCCCCAGAAACGGGAATTGATCTCGATAAAGATCCAGGCGCCGGTATGCCTGTTTTTCTTGAATTCAAACATAGCCACGCCTGTATACTTCAAGGCTTCAACCAACCGCGTCACCGCCACCCGCAGCGCTCTATCCACAGCCACGCTTTTTCTGTAGCTGCTCCCCCCGCCGTGCAGGGGTTCATGCATGCGTTCATGCTGAAATATTGTCAGCACCCGTCCTTTGTTTGCAAGGCACTCCACGCCAATCCCCACGCCGATAAAATTCTCCTGCACCAGCACATCGCTGTTCAAGATCATGGGCGGCAGCAGGTTCAGGAATTCCTTTTTGGAGAAGGCCTTCTTCACAGAGAAGCGCTCTGTGAGCTGTGATGACTCAAAACTTGAAACGGGCTTCAACACCACGGGCGTGTCCACCGCTGTCCAGACCGAATCAAGATCTGTTTCTCCCCGGGAGACAAAATGCTCACGCGGCAAGGGGATATCCAGAGATTTGGCCAGCTCATTCATCCTGGCTTTATTGAAAACAATCTCACTGACGGCATCATCGAATAAATAGGCCCGGGTCTGTGCCAATATTTGAGATCTGAAATGAGCCAGAATGAATATCGAGGGATCATCACAGGGCAAGACCAGCTGCACACCCACGCGATCAAGCATCTCTGTGAACCGCTTGATTTCAAAATCATCCGCCCGTTGCGGAATGACAAACGCATGGTGCTGCTGGATGTACCTGGAGGCCAGCGCCGCTGTGCCCGGGGGGCAGAACGCCGTGTGCACACAGTAACCGGCACGCCCCAATGAACGAATCACACTGAGAAAACTTCTGTTGTCTCCCCCAAGAACGAGAATGGGATCTTTCTTATTCATAGCCGTTTCCTGTATCCCTCAAACTGTGTATTTTCAAAACGTCGCCGACCGCCATGCACTGAATCACGACCGTGCCCGGCCGGTGCGTTTCAATAAAGCGTCGATCACTGTGCAACCATCTGCATGATTGATGGTGTGTACGCCCGCCACGTCATTTCGCCAATGGGGTTCAATCGTCTGCACACAGCGCTCCTCGTAGGCGGTCTCTGTCAGGGTCTCAATTTTGTTGATATTGAGGCCATAACCATAACCCGATCGCGAACAGATCTGCGATACCCGGAAGAGGCCCTCCTCTGTCTGTTGAATGCGCCCCGCAGGACGGGACCGCCTCACATCTGAAATGATCGGATTGAGCGGGTGGGGTTCAAACCGTCCGCCCAGTAATGTCTCCGATGAGAAAAGATAGAGTTCATCCCAGAAATCGGCCCCTTCATTCTCTCTGACATTGGCAAAGAGCCACCATCGGCCCTGGTACTCGATCAATGTTGCGTCCACGGCATCCACACCGGCCAACAGCGTACACGCCAACACCCATTCATCGGGGAAGGAGACGCAGCGATAGAGATCAACTGTGTGATTCTCATTGCACTCAGGCATCATATACAGCGTATCACCGTGCTCAAGGAGGAAGGGATAGGAGAGATGATAGGGGCGCTTCAACACCGGCCTGGGATGACGACACTGACCATCGGGATGCAGCTCAATGACAGAGATATGACCCCGGGGGTTTGCATAATAGAGCTCTTCATAGAAAATATAATACACATGCTCCCGCTTCATCACAAAGGGATCGGCCCAGTACCGGTCTGCCGGGGGACGAATTTCCTGGAACACCGAAAAATCCAGTGAAATCTCGTTCTCAAGCTGAAAGCACAGTGCCCACTGCTCAAAATGAAAGCGACGGTGGAGGTTCCTAAGCACGGATTGTCCTGCATGCGCCAGAAACTCACTCCCTTTGACAGTGGGATGCACGGGACTCTGCATACTGCCGGAATCGATTGAAACCGCATCGGGCTGAGGTCCCTGGGTCAGCACGCGTTGCGCATAGGAAGCCGCTTTCCAGTAAATGGGATTGTTATTGGCGTGTACCGAGGTTGTATGCGTGGCTGCGAATGACCGGTATAGAGGTTGGTCCTCATCGGGGGTGTCACCCACACGGTACAACCCCGATTCAGTGACATCTTCACTGTGAATCACTTCAAAGAATCCGCTGTCTCCCGAATGTCGTAAAGGCCAGCCCCCCAGATAATGGGCCCACATCTCCTGCTCTCCCCCTGCGTTCAAGAGCGCCGGCGGCCGGCGCCCCAGGTAGGAGACAATGAGATCGATGTGCATCGCGTGCAGGGACTTCAAGGCCGCACTGTCGCTGGAAATTGCACCCTCCAACTGTAAGACGGTCACGGCGCCCGCGTCCAGACCGGACAGCAACGCTACACGCGCCAGTGCAGAAGGTGACTGCGGATAGAGTCGTTCATCAAACTTCGAATAAATCGCCTTGGCCCGCCGGTCTCTGGCGGACTCGGCAGCAAGGCAGGCGTTGCCCACAGGGATGACAGCCACAATATCGACTGAGGGAGTGGAAGCCATCTTTTCAACAGACAGCTTCACCCAGGCTGGCACCCGTAACGTGTCAACCACGATGGCGATTCGTTTTTTCTGAGGGGGCGTGATATGATTCATTTTTACCCTATCGCTTCAAGGATGCAGAATTAATTTTCTAACGACGCCGACGGCTCAATGATGAACGTCACGGGGAAGCACCTGGCCGCTTCACTTTGACCAGCCGGCCGGCAACCCTCGTAATCATCTCTTTGTCCTCAAATGAGAGTACTTTGAAGTGCCATAGCGCATAGAAATAGGGCAGGGGCAACAGTACGGAGAGAAAGAGAAGATGATGGGCCTTGAGGAACCAGGTGCCCAGGGCCATGACACCGGCCGCCACTCCGACCACGCCCAGCAGGCGGGCAATATCAAAGAAATGGAGATCCAGCAGCTTCCGCCTTATAAAGAAAGTTTGAATAGAGAGATAAAGCAGAATGGAGAGCACGGTGGCTGCCGCCGCTCCATAATATTGAAACCTCCGGATGAGGAAATAATTGAAGAGTACATTGAGCAGCATGCCAATGCCATTGACCAGAAGATCGATCTTCTGGTTGGCGCTGGCCACAAGCATATAGGCAAAGATCTCACTGATACCATAGGGAATGATGGCCAGGCTGAGAATAGTGAGCACTCTCACTGAAGGCAGGAGCTCCGGCCCCATCACAAACAGCACCAGCGGCTCGGCCCAAAACTGAAGCAGTACTATGCCGGGCAGGGCCAGCATAAAGAAATACTTCAAGGCCTTTCTGCTGGCGATCACAAAGGAACTTTTGTCCGTGGTATAAAACTCTGAAAGTACCGGAAAAATGGAGAGCACAAAGCTGCCGATAACCACGTGGATGATATCGTAAAATCGATAGCCGCCGTTGTAAAATCCCACGGCCTCTTCCCCCAAAATGTGGTCAAGCATGATCACATCGGCCTTCCAGTAGACGGTCACAAATATCATGATAAGCACAAAAATTTTGGCCGTATTGAAGAGACGAAAGAAGAATTTTCGATCAAATACAAACGGTATCTTGGCCAACCTCTTCCGGATTTGAACAAAATAATAGACAAACATAAAGAAGCGCAATACCACATACACCGCTACAAGGGCCATTAAGCCATAGCCACTGCGGAGCAACAGCACGCTGACGAGCACACGAATAAAATTCTCCACGGCCCAGGCCCAACCTACCACCGGCATCTCCTCCATGCCCAGCAGCACACCTTCAGAACAGTTGTTCATGGCTGTGGCAATCAATGAAAATGCCGCCACGAAAACGGCAGCCAGAAACGCTGCATCCTTCCCCAAAACCCACATCCATCCATTCATCGCCCCAAAAGTACAAAGGGCAATGGGCAGCACCAAAATCAATCCGTGATAATAATATTTCAGGCCCAGGGCCCTGTTCTGCGCCACATCTCTGGCCAACACCGTGTTCAGCCCAAACGTAGACAGAATTTCAAAAATGGCCAGATAAGAGAAAATCGAGGTGTAACGTCCCAGGCCGCCCACACCCAGTATATGGCTGATATGCGTAATCAACCAAATAGAGAGAAAAGGACGCAACATTTTGGCCAAAGTCAAAACACCTGTGTTTCTGATGACTTTAAAGACGCGGCTCATCTGTCGGCCTCTTGGCCAGCGGCATAGAGATGGTAGAGGGTTTCAAATTGTTCCATTTGGCGTCGGAATGAATACTGTTCCTCCACACGCTTACGGCCCGCCGCAGCGATGTTGGATCTTAATTGCGGATGGTTCATCAGCTGAAGAATGCTTTCCGCCAGGGCCGTACTGTCCTTTGAGGGGACCAGCATCCCATTCTCACCGGACTGAATTACCTCTGGAATACCCCCCACTCTAGTGGCAATCACCGGCACAGTGGACGCCATGGCCTCGAGCACCACTGTGGGCAGCCCCTCAGAAATTGAAGGAAGCACAAAGAGATCCAACACACTGAGCAGTTCAGGAATATCACGCCTGAAACCCAAGAACTGTACATGGTCTTGCAGGCCGAGTTGCCGCACCTGGGCCGTCAATGCGTCCCTGCACTCCCCGTCGCCGATCAAGAGACACTGGAAATTCGAATGCTGTTTATAGACCTCGGAGAGCGCCTCCATGAGATGGCTGTGGCCTTTGATCGCATCAAGCCGCGCCACTACACCGATGAGCATTGTCTCCCCGTCGGCCTGGTATTCAGTGCGCAATGCCGCCGGTGCAGTCCGTTCAAAACGTGCAAGGTCAATCCCGTTGGGGAAGACTTTAATCTGCTCAGGCGGCCGTCTTTCAACCGCAACCACAGATTTTTTGGCCTCTTCAGACACCGTGACAATACACGTGGCCCAACGCATGGCCAAACGATAGAACAGCCTCCGATGCGGAGGCTTGAAAAATGCGTCGTAATGTGAAGCCGTCTCCCAGGCAATGCAAGCCGGAACACGACAGAGTCTGGCCATTACGGCACCGATAATATCGGGGTAGAACAGAAGGGTCTGGATAATATCAAAACGGCCCTTTTGAATTAACCTGTAGAGTCTCTTGAATATGGAAAGGTCAAAACGCCATCTTCTCGCGATGATGTGAAGCGGAAACCCCAGGGCTTCATACGCCGGCTTCAAATCACCCCGATCCACAAAACTGCACAGCGTTATATCATAGGCCTCTCTGTCCATGGCCTCAAGCATCTGGAGCAGGTTATACTCCGCCCCGCCAATGTTGAAGCCATCAACCAGATAGAGAATTTTAATTTTTTTTCGATGATTCAAGCGTACTCTCCAGACAGCCGTTACAGGGTTCACACCGCTCCACGGTATTTCTTCCTCACCAACTCAAAGACATCAGCCATTTTTTGGGATTGAATATCCCAGGTATACTGCTTTAAAATGGTCTCACGCGCATTTTGGCCGGCCTGTTTCTGAAGCGCCGGCTCATCGATCAGGAACTTTACCTTTTCGATCAATTCATCGGGTTCTCGCGGATCGACCAAAAACCCATTGACGCCGTCGTCGATAATTTCATTGACCTGGCCGATCGACGAAGAAATCACGGCCTTTCCGGCAGCCATGTACTCAAATATCTTCATTGAAGAGGCGTACCACAACGCCTGATAGGGATAGGGTGCCAGCATAATATCCATGCATGAAAAATAATCGTTCACCTGGCCATAGGGGATCATGCCGGGGAGTATCACACGCCGGCCATACTCCTCCTGAGGGAAATGTTGCAGGAAGAACCGTTTATTCTCGCCGCCGCAGAGAAAGAGAAAGCTCACATCCTCCCGGTTGGCAACCACTTCCTTGACCATGGCTACCAGTTTTTCAATACCGGACCACCCGTAGAGAGAACCGGCCCAGCCCACCACTGTCTGGCCGGAAAGGTTATACTTTGATGCAATCTCGGCATGCCTGGGCATGGGATAAAACCGTTCGGGGTCTGCACCATTGGGAATGACATGGAGTTTCTCCTCATCGATCCCCAGCGTCTTGAAAAAGGTCTTCAACTCATCAGAGATCAACAGACAGGCGTCTGCAGAGCCCAGAATATAACTTTGAATCCGTTTGAGAATGGGGGTTAAATTGAGGTTCTCCTTGCCCATAAAATTGAGATACTCAAAAAGCGAGGGCCCGTCACACTCCACCACCAGCGGCAGCCGCCGCGCCCTGGCCAGGGCCGCCCCGGTAAAATAGAAGGGGTTCAACCGATCCAGGATGGCGTCAGGCTTCTGTGCATCGAGAATATTTCGCTCACGATAGTACAGCGGTAAATTCTTCAGGATCATCTTGGGTTCATAGGCATATTTTCGCAGCCGCTCCTTCACCCACAGCCTGGCGTCGTCTTTCAGGATGCCCGAGAGACTGGGCTGCGTGTCCCTCTCCAGCCAGTTGGTATGCACCGTATGCCCCAACTTGGTCAACCCGTTTACAAAGGATTCAGACTTATTGATGGCCCCAATGCCATGTCCCTCAACATCTGCGATATAATTAAAATAGCTTATTTTCATAAAACTCTATCTGACTCCTGTTTTTCTGAGCAGGCCACCCAGGCGTTTCTTGTAATAGTAATAGTAGCTGTGCCCCTGTCTCAATTTGAACCGGAAGTGGGCCATTGAATCATTTTTAAAAATCTCCGTGCGTCCCAAAGCAAAAGGATCGGGGAAGGAACCATCCAGCTGCGGGGTGCCGCCACAAGCGCCCGTATAGCCTGCCTCCTCAACGAGGCGCTGCACATGCTGATCAAACAAACCGAAGGGGTAGGCCATAAAGCCCACGTCCTGATCTAATTTCTCCTCCAGCATGTTTTTGGACTGGCGCAATTCATGGCGCAGCACCTCATCACTCATCGCGACCATTGCGCTGTGCGTGAGGCCATGGCTCTGAAAACTGAACCCCGCATCACGCATCAGAAAAATATCATCCCAGCTGAGATATTCGATGCCTGTTTGAGCATCGGTTTGCCCCGCCATCTCGGGCAGCATAAAAATAGTCGCCTGAAATCCATATTTCTGCAGCGCCGGATAGGCCACGGTTCGATTGTCTTTGGAGCCATCATCAAAGGTGATGATCAGGGGCTTCTCAACCGCATCACCCTTTTGTTCACCCCATTGGGCCGCCGCCAGTTCGGAGAGGGTGATCGTGGAATAGCCCAGCGCTGAAAGCAGTTGCAGCTGCTGCTCAAACTGTGCCACTGAAATACAATATGGATCCCGCGGGTCATCAACGGCGAGGATACGATGATAAAGCAGAATTGGAACCTGTATTCTGTTCTTGCCCATTGCAACCGTTTCCTTAAACTGTACTTTCCCATTCTCTGGTAACATATGCCTGCAATCGCTTCACTTCAGGTTCCGGCAGCTCTCGTTGCCGGGCCGTCTGCAGCACGTTATTCATGTCGTATTTTCTGGATACATAATTCAATCCGGACAAGAGACCAACCACAATCCAGACATGCGTGCCCACCTGGCGGATAATCATATAATCCGGTCCGGGAATTGAGGCGATGAGGAAGGCAATCAGTCCCCCCAATCCGCCCAGGCTGAGATTCCGCACCACGATATTTTTACTCTTCCACGCCCTGAAGATCTCCCATAACCAGACCAGTACAAACCAGATAAAGAAGAAAAAACCCACATAGCCGAGCTCCGACATGATCAGAAGATAGCAATTATGCGTAAATTCATAGGTCGATGCATGAAGCTGGTAATTGCCCCATCCCACTCCCCAGACCGGATAGGCCCTGATCACCTCCTGGGCCGCCACTTCCAGCTCCTTCCGCCCCTCAATCTGCTGTGTCATATCATCCTGAAACAGCCGTTGATAAACAAAATTGCCGTATTTCACCGTGAGAAAGAACACCACAACCAAAACAGGAATGGCCAGTTTGCCCATCACCGATTGCACGCGTGTGCGCCCGATGGTCATATCGAGGCTGAATACCACCAAAAGCCCGGCGATAAAACCAATCCAGCTGCCTCTGTTCTGTGTGGCAATGAGCGCACTGAAACTCAACACAAAAACACCGAGCAAAAACACCTGCATCTGCCAGGATTTTTTCTTTAAAGAGAGCAGAAGAAAGCGATACACCATGGTCATGAGGATTAACAGGTACATGCCCAATGCATTGGCATGGTAAAATGTACCGTTGGCGCGCCAGGACTGCCAGCTTTGATCTGCATCAATCACACCGATATGAAACGAGGCCATTCGAAACTGGAGAATTCCCAATACGCTCTGAAAGGCCAGACTGCCGGCGAGCGCAAAGAGAATGATCTTCAAATCACCCGGTTTTTCAATAATATTATAAACACAGAAAAACGCAAGATATCGCTCCAATAAAATGAGCATGCCGCCACGGGCCGCAAAGGGATCCATCGCCCCACGACTGGAGAACGACGCACTGATGATCATGCCCAGCGCGGGCAGAAGAATGGGCCAGTAGATCCGTTTGCTCAACTTATAGGTCTTGCGCTGCCGCTTTGAAAAGAGAATAATCAATGCGATCATAATATAGAGTATGGTAGAGAGCAGCAAATCCTGCGAAAAATACTCCAGCCAGAGCCCCCCTTGCCAGGGGGAAATAAACACGGCAATGGCCGTTAACGCCTTCAAACGCTGTCGGCTGAACAGCAGAACAACGCCGATGAGCAGCGCCATGATAACCAGGAATACAATTTGATTATTCACGAAATTCCATCCTAAAAAGTGTCAATCAGATTGCAATAAAGGGCATGAAGCCACTGATAGTGACGCTCCGGCGTAAAGTTCAACTCCGCAAACCGTCGTGCATTGAGGCCCATCTCGAGCAATTGTTTTGGATGCGTCACCGCCCATTCCAGCCGTTCTGTCAGGGCGGCCCTGTCACCGGAAGGAAAAAGCCATCCATTCTCACCTTCACGGATGAATTCAGGAATACCGCCGATCTCCGCCCCGATGACCGGCGTGCCCATACAGAAGGGTTCATAAATCACCAGCGGCGAATTTTCATACCATTCAGAAGGCACCACCACAAACATAGCCTTGGCAATGAGATCCTTTAACGCCTGGCCACTCTGATAACCCAGAAAACGAATTTGATCCAGATTCCGCCCCTTGGCATAGGCCTCCAGCTCTGCCCGTGAGGGGCCCTCCCCCACAATATAACACGGGACATGGGTTGGCATCTGGGCCACGGCTTCAATCAACGTCTTGATCCCTTTTTCACCCGAGAGACGGCCAAAGTACAAAAAATAGGCGTCGAAACCCTCGTGATAGGGATACTCATCGAGATTCAAGGTTAAAAATTGATGGTGCACCCGACTTGCATCCGTGCCGCCCTCAACGAGTTTCCGCCCGATGAAACGGCTGGGCACATGAAAAGCCGCAATACTGTCGTAGAGCTTCATCCAGCGATGCAGTGTGCTTTCCAGTGCCACCAGCAGACTGCCGGCCAGCGACTGTTTGTGACAGCGCTGCATCACCGCGTGATGATAGCATCCGCCCAGACAGCGCTCACAGATCTCCTGCTTGTGCTCGATATACATGCGGTAATTGGGACAGACCATTTTATACTGATGCACAGACTGCACCACGGGGATATGGTGTTTCTTCAGCGTATGCAGTATAGAGGGCGAAATCTGATGATCAATCATATGCAGATGCGCCACATCGGGCTTCACCCTGGCAATCAACTTCTCCAGCTGACGGCGCGCATGAAACGAATAGATCACCCTGCCCACGGCCCGGGGGGCACCGATGAGTTTCTGCATTGGGTTTTTATAATCAAAATCGATATGATCAACAAAACAGTCTGCAAAGGGGGTGGATACATTCTTCTCATCGGCCATGGAGAAGGGGATCACGGTGTGTCCGTGACGCTCCAGCACTTTCTGCACCTCAAAAAAATAACGCTCCGGCCCGCCTTTTACGTAATAATATTTATCAACCATCAGAATTTTTAAGGGACGTTCCTTCACAGGGCCATCCGTTTGAGACACTGGCATTTCAATTACTCCGTTTCAGCTGCACGGGTGAATTCATAGATCACCGTCTTGAGCCCGCCCGGGCCGGTACGGTCATAGATCAACGCCACTGCCGGAGAGCATTCACTGCCGTCCAGCAGACCCTGCATATTGGGATTGTCGAGAATATAGCGTTCATTGATTACCAGATAGCGCACGGCCTTGAAGCGGGCGTACTCGGCAATCCGCTCGATGCTGTTCAGCGGAATATCCACAGACTGGGCAATATTGATATTTCCCGCATAGTAATCGACGGTGTGAAACCGGCTCATGATCCCTTCACCGGGATTCAGCCGGTCACGCAGCCAGAGTCCGGCCGCTTTCTGCTCCACGGGACTGTCCCAGTATTCAGTGCCCCCGGGCTGCTTGGAGACGATGCGTCCCGTCTCGGGAAGAAAGAGTCCCAGCACCACAAAGAGGCAGACACCGCTCCACGCCACTGTACGCGCCCGCCCTGCAAAAAACGGCTCAACGGTGTGCTCCAGCCACCGGGCCAGATGCACCGCGCCCTGACCGGCCCAGATGAAACAGATCGGCAGCAGGGGAAGAAAATGGCGTTCATCAGGATGGAACACCGGCATGACCACAAACCAGAAAAGGGCAAAGAAGGCCATAAAATACAGTTCTCGCCACAGACGATTCCGCGACCAGGGCACGGCAAAGAGCCCCAGCGCCACCAGCACGAAGAGCACGGTGGACAGCGCCGTGGGCAGTGCCTCTTTCAATACCTTGTAGAGGTTCTTGACATATTTCTTCACCAGATACACCGGGGTCAAAGAAACCGCTTTGTCTATAGAGGATTCTGTGGGCGCCGTGAATGTCCCCTCATGATAGAGCTTATCGATGAGCTGGCTGTGATTGTCCTCGGAGAGCACGCGATAGATATCCAACTCATCTGCTTTGCGCACCTGACCGTAGGCCTCGCCCTGCAGGTTGGCCGTCTTGCCGCTGATCGTCCAATGGCCGGTATGGTGGCGCAGAAAGAGAAGATAAGGGGAAGCCACAAGGCCGCAGGCCATCACCGCCCCAAACAGCACGGGAAGCAACGCCTTTTCAAGCCGCCTGTTCTGTATCAATCCCGCCCCCAAGACAAGGACGAGTACACCGAGATAGACCATAATGAAACCAATGCCCTCGGGCCGGGAGAGATAGGCCAAACCGAAAGCGATTCCGGCCGGCACCGCTGTTTTCCAGCAGCGCTGTTTCAGGGCGCGCCATCCCAGGAGCATGCCGGAGATGCCGACGCACATATAAAGCGCCTCGGTGAGCACCCCGGTCTGATGAAAGGCAAACGCCGGAGCGAATCCCGCCCAGGCCACCGCCCAGAGCACTGCCACGCGGCCTGTGACGGACTGAAATGAAAAATAGAGTATCGGCAGCAAGGCCACACCGCAGAATATGGAAAGCAGTCTTCCGCCGAGCTCAAAATCTCCAATCACCCCTCCAAAAATCGCTGTCAGCCAGGGCAGCAGCGGCGTCCAGAAAGGATGCAGAGCGGCTGCGGGGCCGTGCTGTACGGCCGTGGCCGCCAATTTCAGGTAGTTGGCCTCATCGAATGCCACCGCAAAACGGTAACGCATGAGGAAGAGACGAAAGATCAGCGCCAGGGCCGTCAGTGCCCAGAGGAGGCGGTGTTCAGAAAAAAATGTCCATTTCAGTTTTCTCATCATATCAAAGGCTCATTTTGTTTTTCATCGCCGTCAGTGCCGCTGTTAACGAACGGGGCGCGATCCCGGTCTGTGCCATCATTTTATCAATTTTCAATCCCGATTTCAACGGCCGCGCCGCCGTCTGCTGAAATGCAGTGGAATCGGTTTCAGTAATCAGCGAGGCATTCAAATCAAAGACCTCGGCCACTTTCTGTGCCAGGGCGTAGCGATGCACCCATTCCGGTCCGACAGTGTGAAAGACACCGGAAGCCTCGGTACGAATCAGCGCCAAAATCATCTCGGCCAGATCACCGGCCCAGGTGGGATTGCCGTACTGATCATTCACAATGCGCACCGACATCTCCTGCCCCAGTCGCTGGATGAGCCAGGTCACAAAATTGGGCCGTACCTGAGCAGCCTGACCGAACAGCACCATGGTCCTGGCAATGGCGGCATCGGGGCAACGGTTTTGGACGACGTATTCACTCTCCAGCTTGGTCTCGCCGTAATAGGAGATCGGACGGGGTTTATCCTCCTCAGCATACGGGCCGGAAGCACCGTCAAAGACATAGTCCGTAGAGAGATGCACCAGTTGCGTGCCGAGACGGTGGCAGGCGGAGGCGATAAACGCGGTGGCATTTACATTGATCTTGCGGGCCAGCGCCTGTTTCTGTTCGCATCCGTCGACATCGGTCATGGCTGCCGTATGAATCACAGCATCGGGGCGCAACCGCTCAAACAGAGCGCTCACCGCCCGTTCATTGGTCAAATCAGCCGCACTGTACCCGGCCAGCGCCGGATTGAAATAGGGCAGATCACTTAAATCTGTGGCAAAGATCCGATATTGTTCCTGCGCACAGGCAATTAAATGCTGGCCCAGGAGGCCGTTTCCGCCGGTGATTAAAAGCGTCTTCACGACTGTTTCTCCCGCACCAGCCTGTAGAACAGCGCCTCGTAATCATCGGTGACCTTGTCCCAGGAGTAGAGGGCCTTGGCGCGGGCGCCGGCCTTCTGGCGATAGGCTTCAACCTCAGCAGGATGATCCACGAGATGCTGCAACTGCTGAGAGAGATGATCAATATCGCGATAGTTGTAGTAACACCCGGCATCGGCCAGGGCTTCACGGTGCTCAGGCACATCATGGGCGACAATGCAGTTGCCGTATCCCATGCCCTCAAGCAGCGCCGGATGCGTGCCCCCCACCTCGGTGGCCTGTACATAGCAGTAGGCGTTGGACTGAAATTCCTGATAGCCGTCACCAAAGACATAGCCGGTGAAGATGATGCGGTCATCGGCGGTCTCACGCAGCGCCCGGATATAGGCATCACTGTAGGGCGCGTCGCCCACGACGATCAACTTCTTATCCGTCTTCACCTTCTCAAAGGCCCTGACAATGTGATGGGCGTTGTTCTCCGGCTCCAACCGGCTGACGTAGAGCACATACTCCCGGGGCTTGAGGCCGTACTGATCGAGCACAGCCGTGGTCTTGACCCGTTCTGTGGGCGCTCCGTAGGAGATGAATGTCGAGGGCGCACCCAGACGATTCTTATAGTAACGCTCGATGACCACTGAATCGGTCACGATATGGTTGGGCAGAAACGTGGCCAGATACTCGGAGAAACGATACGTCCACTGACCGGCCTTGTTCCACTTGGCCCGCTGCCACTCCAGTCCATCAACATTGAGTGCCACTTTCTGGTTCTTCAGCCGTGGAATCCAGGAGAACGAGCTGTTCACGCTGTTGCAGATCAGTACCGCGTCAAAATCTCGGCTGAGGCCGTGCAGCACGCTTAGGAACGTATGGCCTACAGTATCAAAATATTTATGGGCGATGGTGGGCAGGAGCACCAGTTTGACGCCTTTGTACTCATCACCTTCGTAGTCGATGGTGTTGGTGCGGCCGTAGACAGTCACTTCGTGACCCCGCTTCACCAACCGGGTGGACAATTTTTCGGCAAAGGTCTCAAAACCGCCATAATTGGCGGGGATGCCCCTTGTGCCCATGATCGCTATTTTCATGTAGCTCCTCTGTACAAACTAACGGAATAAATCTGCAGGGCGATACTCGCGCATGGCCCATAAGAGTAAGAGATAAACGACAAATAAACCAGCGCCGGCGCCAATCAACGACCAGCCGCTGACAGAAAACTGATGGGCGGCCAACCCGACCAGGAAGGCGGCCACTGTAATCCGAAAGACAGAACGCAGCGAGAATTCTGGTTTAAAACGCCGCCAGACCAACACACCGCCGACAGTCACACCGATGAGCAGGGCCGCAGAGGTGGCTGCAGCAGCGCCGGTCATCCCATAAACAGGCGTCAGCATCCTGACCAGGATGATATCGACGGTGACGGCGGCCAAGGTCAGCCACAGTGAATGCTGCGGCCGGTTGTCTGCGTTGAGTATGGTCGTCAACAGAAACAGAAAAGCCAGCAGCGAATGCGAAATCATCAGCAGGCGCAGGGCCGCACCACCGGGGCGGAATGCCGCCCCAAAGAGCAGGGCCAGCGCGTCATCGGCCCAGGGCCAGACCAGTACACAAAGCGGAACAACCACAATCACCAGCAGCCGGATGGCCGTGGACACTGTACGTCGCGCAGCCGCTTCATCGTGCCGAGACAGGGCCTTGCTCACCTCCGGCAGTACCGTGGCTGAAAGTCCAAAAAAGAGCAGGTACGGAATCTTGGCAATGGCCTGCGCGGCCGTATAGTACCCCGGATCTGCGGCACCGCAGAAGGCTTTGACCATCCAGAGATCCACACTGGGAAAGAGGTGGATGGTCAAAGAGAACAGGGCCACCGGCCAGGCAAATCGTACGAGTTTGCGCCAGTCAAAGGGGGCAGCCTCAATTTTGGCCCGGGGGCGCCCCTTCCAGAAAAACAGGGCGATGACCAGTCCGGCCAGCGATCCCAGGATATTGGCAATCAGCGCCCCATCCACTGAATGCATCAAGCGGACCAGCACAAAGACACTGAGCAGCTTACTGATCGAATAGATCATGATCAGGGCGGCCTGCCTGCCAAACCGCCGCAAGCCATTCTGTGCCGACATATAAATGAAAAAGTAACTGTAAACCCAGAGATCCCAGAAGGCGATGCGCATAGGCCCCACCAGGGCCACATCACCCATCAGTCTGGAGATCCAAGGCGCCAGGGCCATGGAAAGCCCAAACATCACTGTGATATAAACAAACTGCAGGCGATTGGCGACGCGTACGATGGAGGCCGCCTGAGGCTCATGTGAGGCGACAAATTTCTGCACGGCCGTGGGAATGCCGCTGATGACGCCGATTTCCATGTAGAGCAACACGGCCATGACCACGCCGTAAGTCCCGTAGACCTCCGGGGCCAGCGTCCGGCCCAGCCAGCTGTTCATCAGATAGCCGGTGACCAACTGAACGCCCCAGCCGGAGACCAAGAGCAGCGTGCCTCTTTTGACGGCGCTCAACGACCCTCCGACGCGGACCAGTGAAAGACCAGCATCGTCCCCTGGGGTGTAACCGAGGGTGCGCCGAGCCGGTTTTCAACCCACGCCTTCACATTTTGCGGAATGTATAGCCCGGAATTCCAGTGATACTGTTCCACGGCGATCCACCCATGTGCATGCGTTTCGATTAAATCCTGCAAGGCGTCAATACTCTCAAGGCAGGGAACACCTGCATAGACGTCCACCCAGCGCCCATCAGCACTCACTGATTTTTTTTCTTCTGCCTGACGGAGCAGCGACCAGTTCAGGCAATAATCGGCGGACCGTCCATAGTAAAGGCTGGTCACAGGCAGGCTTGAGATCACCAGATCACCCTGCCGCCAGCGTGCGTTGATCTCAGCCATGGCGCCGCGCCATTCTGCAGGCGTCACCGCGCCGTTGGTCACGCCATCGGGTAGACGGCAGATATTCATCGAAATGCGAAGCCAGGGTGAAATCAGAAAAATACCGGCAAAAACAATAGGAATCAACACTGTCAATCGGCGCTGAAACCAGACAGTCAGGCCATGTTCAGGCGGAGACAGACGTTTCAAAATACCTGTTGAAACCCGAGACTCCACCTCTACGATGTTCTCAGCACCGTAGGCCGCCAGTATCAAAAACAAGGGATAGACGTAGAAAAGATAGGTCGGCGTCCGGTGGGTGAACAGAAAAGACAACAGCACCAGGGGCACCGCAAAAAGCATTACCGTCAAAATACCGCGTCGATGAAAACGGAAAAAAGCCTGCACCGCACCGATAAAGAACAACGCAGCCAGAGGGAATCGATAAGGGGACATGAGAAAGTCAAAGAGCATGAGCCGGTTTGCAGCCGATCCAGCCGCAGCCCAGGGGGGCGTATAGTGAAAAAAGTGGGGAATCGCCTGGCGAATGGCGGGAACACCGGCCACAGCCACCAAAGCCGCCCCGACACCGGCCACCAACAGCAATGAATATTTATTCAACCACCGCTCTTTGCCCTGAAACGCCCAGAATGCAATAAAGGCCATAAATGCGAGGTAGCCCAACAACCCTACGGGAAGAAAAACGGCCAAGGGATGGACGTAGCGATAGGCCACGCCAAAAATGATGACAGCCGGTGCCAGCCAGCCGAAAGACAGCCCCCAACGCCGGATGAAATGCTTCAACCGAATATGCGGCGCCTCTCCCTCAACCCATAGAATGGCCTGCATACGTTCCCCGTGACGCGTCTCCATGAAACGAACGATAAAATAGACAAAGACCAATGCCAGAAATTGAAGCAGTGTATACATGCGTGCTGTCCGAGACCAGCCAATCTCAAAATGGCTGAACGCCATGAAAAATGAGGCCAAAAGCCCCACCCGGGTGTTAAACGCACGTGCAGCCAGCATATAGACCATCCAGATGGAGAGCAGCCCGAAAAGAAGCACCGGGAGCCGTGTGGACAGTTCATTGGCCGGCATCACCTTAAACAGCAAAGCCGTCAAGTAGATCTGAAGTGGCGCACGATCATACCCCAACCCTGAAGGGAGTGTCATTTCGCCGCCATTGGCCACAGATTCTGCCGTATAGAATGAATTGAGCTCATCCACCCAGAAACTGGGTTGGCCCAGATTGACAAAGCGCAGCACACCGCCGGCAACAATGATCATTGTCAAAAGAAAGGCGACTTTCGATTTTGACAGCACAGGACGATTCCTGATGATTTTATTCCTCATATTCGGCCCTTTATGGTTACTTCCCTTTTTTCTCTGTACTGAATCCAGACCGGTACGGGCCTCGGATAAATCCCCAGACATGGGCGCACAGTCCCAGAAAAATAAGCGGGTAGTACTTCAAATAGGTTACAAAGTGACGACGATTGGCCAGGAGCAGCCGCTTCCCGATCGCGTAGGTGCGGTAGAGTGGAATCAAGGGCACTAAAAACGGCAGCTGCACCAGAAAATGACCGTGCAGTTTGGCCCTTCTCCTGGCCTCCGCCCCGCCTTCGCCCAGCGCCACCTGATTCTTCACATAGTGCTTGAACGAGGTTCTGTTCATGTGTGTAATCACCGCGTCGGGATTGAAAAAAATCTTCTCCCCGGCACAGATAATATTCTCACAGAACAGCGTATCCTCTCCCTTCAGAAAGTCTGGAAAATAGCCGGCAAGCTTGAAGATCTCCTGACGCACCGAGAGGTTGCACGAGGGAACGGCCCGAATCTCGCGCGGCCGGGTAAACTGCGTGAACTCGTTGAACTCCAGCAGATACTCCGTGGTCCCCACCAGACTGTCAGCCGTGCCGTTATTGATGCCGCCGCCCACCACTTTATAGCCTTTGGCATGGCCGGCAAGCAAATGTTTTATCCAATCTTTATCGACAATACAGTCAGTGTCTGTGAAGAAGACAATCTCGCCCTTGGCGGCTCTGGCCCCCACCGTCCGGGCCTTGCCCGCCAGCGTCCGTTGCTTCAGATGGATGACCTGCACCTCAGGGAAGCGGGCATTGATCCCCGGCGTGGGGTCCTGTGGTGAACTGTCTGCAATGATGATTTCCATGGGCACATCAACGGTCTGCGCCATGATTGAGTCCAGAACTTTATAGATGAAATCCCCGGGATTATAAGAGGGGATCACCACAGAAATCAGCTTCAGAGCATGAAGTTCCAGTGGGGCCATTTCCGTTTGCATTGATTAGCGGTCCTTCCATTTGGCGGCAAAAAATCCCAGCTGCTGCATGACAAAACTCAGCGCCAGAAGCGAAAGAATGAGCGGAAACTTCACATCTTTCCAATAGGCCTTAAACAAATTGCCGGTGGACCAGATGCGCAGGCGGATCAGGTGTTTCACCTTGCCAAGATGCTGTTTCAGGTAGTAGTTACCCAGGCCACGGCGATAGTGCCAGCGCACAAAAACGCTCAACTTGAGTATGGCCTCATGCTCTACAATCATCTCGGGAACATACTTCAGCTTGAAACCGTGCTGCTTCAACTGATTGGCGTAGGCGGCATCTTCGCAGTTGAACTCAAAGCCCTCGTCGAACCCGCCGCACGCTGTATAGACACGGCGGTGAATGGCAAAGTTGGAGCCGCTGATATGATGGGTGAAGCCCTCTTCATCGACATGCCACATCTTGTCCAGGCCGAGATGGCCGCCGCCGGGCAGACCCAGCGCTGCAATCGAATTGCCCAGCACGGTGGTCTTGGGGATATACACACCGTTCATCACGGCATTCACACCCTCTAAAGAGAGATGGTGCTGAACCAGCTCAACCCAGCGCGGACCCGGCTGCACGTCGGCATCGAGAAAGGCCAGAATCTCACCTTTGGCCGCCTTCATTCCCACATTACGGGCCACGGCTGGACCGCTGTTCTCAGGAAGAACGAGTGTGGTAAAATGGTCCTTCACCAGTTCAACGGTATTGTCTGTGGAGCAGTCATCTACAAAAATCACCTCAAGCGGCGCCACCGTCTGATTTTCCAACGCCTTGATTAAAAAAGGCACTTTATCCGATTCATTATAACCGGGAACAATAATTGAAACCTGACTCTTCAAAAAAAACGCTCCTTAGCACATTTAACGGATCACACTCTTGAAAAAGGCCCAGCTGTTGACAAAGGCCGCCTTGAATCCGGCCCGTTTCAGGTTATACCAGATAATTCTGGGCCGCAGATAGAATCGCTTGTACAACGATTTCTGCAGCTGCACCAACTCCTCAGCGGAGAGGTCGTTCATCTCCATCACCGCATTGCCGTAGCGGCGATACTCTTTCCAATCCTCGGTGAGCAGCCTCAAGCCCCCAAAACCCTCCTTGGCCAGATCGTAGAGCTCACTGCCAGGATAGGGCGTGGTCACGTTGACGTACATCTGATCGCAGTCCAGCGTCTTCACAAAGTCAAGCGATTGCTGTACAGTTTCCTTGGTCTCAAAGGGATGGCCAATCATCAGCGAGCCGCGTGCCTCAATGCCCACTTTCTTGCAGAGCTTGTAGGCGGTCTTGAGATCCTCAAGCTCAACGCCTTTCTTGATGGCCTTGAGAATCTTGGGATTGCCGGTCTCAATGCCAAAGGAGAGCCGCACCAGCCCCGCCTCTTTCAGTTCCAGCAGCAGCGCTTCTGTAATGGTATTGGCGCGCGTATAGCCTTCAAAAGAGATCTTCAGATTCCGCCGCTTGATCTCCTTGCACATGCGGCTGACCTTTTCCACATTCAGCGTCAACGTGTCGTCACAGATCATAAAATGGTCGATATTGAACTTCTTGACGACCTCTTCCATCTCATCGATGACTTTGATGATGTCACGGTAGCGCGTCTTGCCGGGAAACATAAAGTTGGCGCTGCAGAAAATACACTGGAACGGACAGCCCCGCTGACTGATGATGGAGGTCACAGGCACAATGCCCTTGTGCGGCACACTCCAGAGGTACTTCTCATACTTCATCAGATGCCTTGCGGGCAGCGGCAGCGTGTCGACATCTTCAACAGGGGTACGCCCCTCATTGACGATGATCTCACCGTCTCTGCGGAAGGTCAGTGACTTGATCTCATCCACCGGCTCCTTGGCCACCAGCGCATTCATCAACCGCTCAATAACCACCTCGCCCTCGCCCAGCACGCCGTAATCAATCTCCGGGCACTCCTCCATGGTGCGCTGAGGCAGAGCCGTAATATGATTGCCCCCAAAAATAGTAATGATTTCAGGGTTGATCTTCTTGACACTCTCAAAGAGCATGACTGCGCTATTATAGATAGGCGTCGTGGCCGAGAGCCCCATGACATCGGGCTTCTCCTGGCGAACCACGTCCAGCAGATTGTTAACGGACATCTCCTCCACATCAGCATCGATGAGATGCACCTCATGGCCCAGCTTCTCAAGTACGGCCGCGATATACATCAGCCCCAGCGGCATCTGCGGCTGCGCCCCCACCTTGGCGGCGGCGGCGTACTGTCCATAGGCCTCGATAAAAGGCGGATTAATCAACAGAACTTTCATGTATCACTCCTTCTCACGTCAATGCAAATGCTTCTGCGTCAGGCCTTGTGCCCCGTGGACGGCCCTTCGGGGTCCCGAGACTTCAGGTTGCCTTTACGGATGCGGTAGAGCGCATCCTCTATCAGCCGACGGTTGGCCGAAACCAGATCGGCCAGCACGCCAAACATAATCATCTGGAAGCCGATAATCAAAGCAATGGCCGCCAGAATCAGCGATTGAATATGGCCGGCCGTGCCGTTCTTGATAAAGAAATAGAGAAAACGCAGACCGATAATGAGACCGCCGCCGATAAAAATCGACCCGGTCGTCACAAACATCTTCAGCGGTTCGTACAGCGTATAAATGCGGAAGATGGTGGCCATGGACCGCTTGATATAGGCCGGAATACTCTTGAAGAGCCGAGAAGGACGCAGCACGCCATTGGTCCTGATGGGCACATGCGTCATGGCAATGTTCTTCTTGCCGGCCTGAATCACCGTCTCCAGCGTGTAGGTATATCTGGAGATGATGTTCAACCGCATGGCCGCCTCACGGCTGAAGGCCCTGAACCCGCTGGTGGTATCCGGCGTCTCCGTGCCCGCCAGCTGTCTCACCACCCAGGAGCCGAGACGCTGCAGCATCTTCTTGACAAAGGAGAAGTGGGCAATGGTCATGATCTGCCTGTCGCCGATGACCATGTCGGCCTCGCCGTTGACCACCGGCGCGATGAGGCGGGCAATATCCTCGCCCACATACTGATTGTCGCCGTCTGTGTTGACGATGATATCCGCCCCGAGACGCAGACTGGCATCCAGACCGGCGGAGAACGCCTCGGCCAGCCCCTTGTTATTGGTGAAGCGGACAATGTGATGCACCCCGTGTTCACGGGCCACTTCAACGGTTCTGTCCGTACTGCCGTCGTCGATAATCAGAAACTCAACCTCGTCCACCCCCTCGTAGGTCCTGGGGATCTCCTTCAGGGTGACGGGCAGCGTCTCTTCTTCATTGAAACAGGGGATTTGAATGATCAACTTCATCCCTGAACCTCGCACTTAATTTAAAATTTCTTCGATATTGTACTCTTCAATATCGCCGGCATGGGTAAAGATGACCATCTCGCCCAGAAGGCCGATGGAGATCATCTGAATGCCGATCACCAGCAGCATGGTGCCCAGAAGCAGCAGCGGCCGGCCGGCAATGGGGCCAAACTGCAGCACACGATAGAAGAAGAGATAGGCCAGTATGCCCACACCGGAGAGCATGAGCAGCGAGCCGAGAAAACCCAGAAAATGGATGGGCTTCTTGGAGTAGCGCGAGAGAAAGAACACCGTGATGATGTCGAGCACGCGCTGTACATACTCCTTGGGATAACGACTGCGGCGGAACTTGCCCGGTTTTTGCTCGATCTTGGACTCGGCCACCTGATAGCCCTGCTGCGCCGCCAGCACCGGGATGAAATTGTGCAGATCGCCGTAGAAGGAGAGGCGCTCCAGCATCTCGCGGCGGGCCACAAAGATGCCGCTGTTGATGTCGTGCAGGCGAATGTTGGCAATGCGCCCGGCCATGCGGTTGAAGAACCAGGAGATCAATCGATTCATGCCGCCGTCACGCCGGGGATAGCGCCATCCCACAACCAGATCGACATTCTCTTTGAAACGGTCGAAGAATTCCGGCAGGCGCTCTAGATTCACCCGTACCCGGGCGCTGATGAACACCACTTCCGATCCGCTGCTGTGCTTCAAGCCGGCGTCTAAAGAGGCGGCCTCGCCAAAACTGGAGCGCATGCGCAGCACTCGCACCCGCGCATCCTTGTCTGCAAGAGCGCGCAGCCTGTCGTAGGAATGATCCTTGGAACCATCATCGACAAATACAATCTCAAAGGGACGGTTGATCTTCTCGGCCGCTTCCACTGCCGAGGCGTAGAGCCCGTCCACCTCTGCATCCATATTTGAATTGCAGATAATCATCGAGATTTTCTGCGCTTGAGCGGCCTCTTTCACAATGTCATTCTTCATTTCTTATCCTTGCTGTAAATGATCGGCGAGACGTTCATTCCCCGCCGGCTGCCGGTTTTCACAATGAGACTGGCCACAAGGCCCAATAGGAGAAACTGCACGCCGCCCACACTGAGCAGGAAAACCAGCGTCACCGGCACGTTGAGTGTCTCCAGTGTCAGTCCAACCCCGAGGCCTCTGTAGAGCAGCCAGGCCACCACCAGTGTCGCGGCCATCAGGTGCCAGGTGGCCACTGTACCAAAGAAACGCAGGGGGTTTCTCAGGTGTTTGATCATGAGGTTGAGGCTGGTGAGGTCCATGATCACACGGAAGGTCCGCGAGATGTTGTACTTGGACTCGCCAAAACGCCGTGGATGATGCGTGGCCACCACCTCGGTGATCTGCGCCCCTTCAATGCGTGCCAGCACGGGAATGAAGCGATGCAGCTCGCCGTAGAGCCTTATGGAGCGGATCACCTCACCGCGAAAAGCCTTGAGGCTGCAGCCTGTGTCGTGCAGGCGCACATCGGTGACATTGCAGATGATGCGGTTGGCAATGCGGCTGGGCACCTTGCGGATGATCAGCTTGTCCTTCCGGTTCTTCCGCCACCCGGCCACCACGTCATAGCCCTCGGCCATCTTCTCCAAAAGCAGGGGGATGTCTGCCGGATCGTTCTGCAGGTCACCGTCCATGGCGATCACCACGTCGCCGCGGCTGGCCTGGAACCCGGCGGCCATGGCCGCAGACTGGCCGTAATTGCCCCTGAAGAGGATGACGCGCAGCCGTGGGTCTTCTGCCGCCAGGCTGCGCAGTGCATCACGTGTACCGTCTGTGCTGCCGTCATCGACGAAGATAATCTCAAAAGGCTTGCCCACCTGCTCCAGCACTGTCTTGATGGCATTGAAGAGCAGCGGGGTGTTCTCCACCTCGTTATACAACGGGACAGCCACCGAAATGGCTATCTGAGGATCAGGCATGTTTCACCCATTTTTTGATGTGATTCCAATAAACGGCCACAAGCGCCACAGGGCCAAGCAGCCACACTTCTTTAAAGACTGTCCGTAGATTATGCACACAGAAAAGGCTCTGGAAAAAGTGGCGCATCTCCCCACTCTTGACCAGATCGCCCAGCGGCATGATCGGTGCAATCACATAACCCTCCCACAACGGCCAGAACAGGGGAATGCCCAGCGGGGCCTTGCGGTCCAGCGAAAACATATCCACCAGCAGATGAGAGCCCATCACCAAAGCAAGCAGGACGATGGTGCGCCGCGTCATGGGCCGTTTGACCCAATGGCCGACGGCCACAGCCAACAGCACAGTCAGGGCAACAAAGCCCAGCGAGTGCGTCCAGAAGCGGTGATACTGATTCATGCTCTCGCCAAAGAGGCCGAATAGAAAATCGATATCCGCCAGATTGCTGCCGATAATCACCACAGTCAGCCAGTTTTTCAACTGCGGCTTGTCGGGCCGCTGAACAGCCAGACCCGCAGCCACACCGGCCAGCGTATGTCCAATTGGAGACGCCATATCAGGTTAAACCGTCTCGTCCAGATGCTCGCGCAGCCAGAGTTCCAGCACCATCAGCGACCAGATCCGATGCGAATGGTTGGTCTTGCGGTTCTGATGCTCGGCAATCATCGCCTCCACACGCTGCATGTTAAACCAGCCGCGACGCTTCAGTGAACCGTCCAACAGCACCTCACGCATGAAGGCGATGACGGTATCATTGTCGCGCATCCAGTTCTTCATGGGAATGCTGTGTCCCAGCTTGTCCTTGCGATGCACCACGTCGTGGGGCAGCAGCGGCTCCACGGCAATGCGTTCGATATATTTGGTGTCCGACATGCCGCGGATCTTCAGATGCGAGGGCACGCGCGCGCAGAGCGCCGAGAGATCGGCATCGAGCATGGGGAAGCGCGGGGAGAGCCCCAGGCCGCGGGCCATGTCCATGCGCCGCATGTAGAACTGCACGGCGGTTTGATAATCGGAATAGAGCGAACGGGAGAGGGCGTCGGCGCCCTCGCCTTCCCGGTTGTAGGCGATGAGATCGGCCAGCAGGTCATCAGGTTCCAGACCCTCGAGCCAGGCGGGATCGATCAATGCCTTCAATGTCTTTGGCGTATAGTAGACGCGCCAGCGATGCGTGCCCAGGGCCGCAGGATAGGCCGAACTCTCGGCAAATCGCTTGATCTTGACGCGCCAGTCTTTCTTCTTGTCTGAATCAGGCAGAATGGCGCCCAACCCCAAAAGCGGCCAGAGCAGCGGCCTGGGCAGCCTGTCGGTGATCTTGGCGGCATTGTCTGCGGTGTAGACGGGATGGCCGGCAAAGAGCTCGTCGCCGCCGTCTCCGGTGAAGAGGGCGCCCACGCTGCCTGCGGCGGTTTTGGCCAGGAGATAGGTGGCCACGTTGATGCCCACATCGCTGAAGGGCTCCTCCATGAAACGCACCATCTCACGGGCCAGCACAGCCTCTTCTGCGCCATACTCCACCAGCTTCATATCGGCGCCGACAGAGTCGGCCACCATACGGGCGTAGGGCGACTCATCAAAGGACTCGCCCCGGCAGCGGAAGGAAAATGTGGCCATATTCTCTGCGCCGTGCCGCGAGAGCAGCGAGACCACGCTGGAGGAGTCGAGCCCGCCACTGAGGAAGGCGCCGGGACGCGCCGTGGCAACCATGCGCTGCTTCACGGCCGTGGAGAGCCCCTCGCGGATGGCCTCAGCGGCCTGCGCTTCCGTCATGGCTGCATCGGGAGAAAAATGCAGCCGCCAGTAGCATCGGGCTGTCCATGCATTTGCACTGTTCGAAAGGGCGTGGCCCTGACGCAGCCGAGAGACCGAGGCAAAGAAACTGCTCTCTCCCGGATTGTAGTTGAAAAGCAGATATTTCAGCAGCACATCGCGCTGGATCTCGGGCCGTGTCTGACCGAATGAGGCCACGGGCATCAGGTGTGAGCCCACCACCATGGCCCCGTCCAATGGACGATAGAAGAGACGCCCCACACCCATTTTATCGATGGCGGCAATGGACGCGTTGCTCTCTGCGTGCCAGTAGAGCACGGTGAAATCACCGTTTAAACGGGCAAGGAATGCGCTGCCCTCGCCGGCCATGCCGCGCCAGATGGCCTCAGCCGGTTTCTCCAGCGGCACAGACTCCGGTGCATCATAGAGCAGGCCGTCAAAGAGCAAAAACCCCTCGCCGCCCTGCCAGATCTGTGCGGCATCATCGGCCCAGAGGCCGATATGCTTTGTATGTTTGAGTTTAACTTCCTTAAGTGTTTTCTCACTGCGACCCTGCGGCCGGAGTGAAGGATCAGCCTGACCCAGTACTGCAACAAACATAGAAACTCCGTAACGGGCAGTGCCCTGCCCTTTCATATTCAATATTCAATTTCATCGTTTATCAATGACCCGATGATGCGATTTGGAGCATCCCTTGCGACGACATCACTTCAGCTTGATCATCTTCTTCACCTGCCGAACCGCACCGCTGGTCATCACGCAGAAATAGATTCCGCTGGGCAGGTCATTCCCCTCTTCATCCCTGCCGTCCCAGAGAAGGCGCCCCTCTCTGCATTGTGATGCAGAGAGCGACCAACGTCTCAGACGACGCCCTATCGCATTCAACAGTTCAATCTGAATCGGATGGCCTTCAGGCGCCGCGTAGACAATGGCCGTGCTAGGATTAAAGGGATTGGGATAGTTGCCCTTTAAAACCGGCGCGGTCGCTCCCGATTCGGCGCCCGGCTTGATGGCGATGTTCCTGGCGGCATCACGCTCGGCATTCAGCTGAAGATGACGGATCTCTAGTGCTGAGACCGGCGATTTCATACGGAAATACAGCGTCAGCGCAGCGGCGTCATCCACCACGGCTTCACCGGAGAAACAGGCCAGCCGTACACCCGATGTACGGTTCACCGCCTTTTGCATGCGTTTCAGGCCGCCCTCTAAATCCACGCCCAGCAGCTCAAGACGGCCCGCGGGATCGGCCACTGCCAGATCGAATGACCATAGTGGCTTGTCCTGCGGCAGCACGATTCGGAGTTGCACACTGTCTTTTCCGGTGTGGAAAGCGTCCATCGACACGGCCATGGAGACCGGCAGCCGCTTGCCCGATTGCCCAGCGTTCCAGTCCAGGTTGACATCGCCCATAACCACAGCGGTGTAGTCTTCATTGGCAATCTGCGTCACCACTTGACTATAAAAACGGTTCTCCGGGCTGAACTGCCAGCTGCCGCACTGACTTTCCGGCGCGGACAGCCCCACGGCATGCCGGGCGATGGAAAATGCATCTCGCCAGTTGACGTTGCCGTCGCTGTTTACATCACCGGCGCGGCGCTCCCATGCTGACAGTGCCAAATTGCCCACGCAATAGCGCGCCACCAAAGCCGCATCATAAGCGGAGACAACCTGGGGATCCTCATTGGATGCGTCGGCCTTCTGACAAAAAACCGTCATATTGCTGTTGTCCTGTAAACTCTCCCAGACATAGGCGCCATTGGCATTGGTCAACGCCACTGTTGAGCCCGCCTCCTGCCAGTGGATCGACACATCAGAAACCGCCCGCCCCGACTCTCCGTAACGCACCACGCCAGACAGCTGACCGTAATTAGCCGGTGGCTGCACCCCCATGTCCGCCCGTGAGCCATCGGCGTCATTGGGCCCCTCTGGATGCCCTGCATCAATACAGGGCGACCCTGAACGGAGGCCGAAATCGTCGTGATCCGCATCGTCAAACTGCGGATCCGAAGTGATCAGTCCTGCCACCGCATACCCATTGACCTTGATACAGTTATAATAGCTCACCGCTTTGGCTGCATCACCGTACGCGGCTACATTATCCACATGATTATATAGATCGGGGTAGCTCCAATCTGAGTTGTCCCAAATAATATTATTAACAATAAAAGGCACAGCGCTGTACGCGGGGATGATCACGATCTCAACCCCCTTGGCCTTGTCGGAATGCCAATTTTTAGTCACGGTATTATGACAAAAAAGGGCTTCTGCATTACGAATTTGAACCCCTGCCCCGCAAACCCCGCAGTTGTCATAGATATAATTCTGGTCGATAATTGGCGAAAAACCATCTACATTGTATTCACCATCACGATTCCATACAGCCAGCCCGGCGCCGCCCTTTCCATAATTGCCATATATCCGGTTGTTTCTGATTACCGCCAGCCAATTACCGCAGCGCAATCCACCGCCTGACGCGTAATCCGCCCAGCTGGTATAGTTCTGAAAACCACTGTTCCGCAGGTCAAAGCCATCGATCAATGTTTCATGATCCATGTACACGGCCCGGGGTCCCATGGGGCCAATCTGTCCCTGAATAATCGTGCGGTTTGCCTCTGGATCACGGGCGCTCAGCGTCTCTTCGCCGCCAGAAAATCCCCCAAAGAGCATGACGCGCGGCTTGATGCGAACCGCCCCAATGGCCACATACTCTCCCTTGTCCACCCCGACGACAGATCCGGTATAAGTGCCCTGGGCCACCCACACCCACCCCTCAGACTGCGTGGCTTGATCAATCGCCGGCTGTATCGTCGTAAAGGCATTCTGCCAGGAGGAGCCGTCATTCAGGCCCGTGGCGTTTTGATCGACATAGTACAAAGGATAGCCTGCCTCCTGCGAAAGGAGAACCTGAACCACCGCTTCTTTATTCTGAAGGCGTTCCACCACAGTGCCACTGGCAATCCCCTGCGCAGCGGTTTGCACACGATCCCACTTGGACACATAGCCCTGGGCCATCAGCTGAACACCGCAAAAAATGAGACCGCAAATCATCCATGCTGGTCGAATTTTAGCAACTTTTTTCATACAGTCTCGGTCATCCCGCCTGTCTTTCCAAAATCATATTTATATTGCAAATTACATTCCACTCTCAGAAATCCCGGTCGCCTTCTTTTTCCGGTTTCGCACAGAAGCAAAAAGTGTATCAATACCTTCATGATAGAAGAAATAGAGCCCGGGCACAGTCACTAAAATTCGCGTAAAGAAAACCAGTACAGAAAAGCCAAAAGCCTGTTCTTTTGGAATCCCCATCAAACCAAACAGATAAACCGAACTGCCCTGCACAATACCCAACCCCGCAATTGAAACGGGCAACATGCCCAGCAACGTCACAATGGGGATCATAACAAAAAGATAAAGATAAGGCACATCGATAAAGAGGGCTTTACTAAAGACAAAACTCGAAGTAATGCGTACCAGTTGGAATACGAGAATAAAAAGAATCAAAAGCGCAAACTGCCATGGCTGCTGGCGGAAAGACTGAACGGAATGCACAATGCTGTTTAGCATCTTCTGTATGGAATGGCCCCATTTAAACCGGCTGAGCACAGTATTGATCCAACGCTGCGATACCGGGATAAAAAAGAGAATCAGCAGCAGAATGCCGCCCACAAAGGGAATAAAAGCCGTGGCGAGTCCGGGCAGGCGCTGCATGTAGCCGCCCAAAAAATAACACCCCATGGCAAAGCCAGTCATCACCACAATATTGAGCACACGATCAATGGCAATGGTTGAGATACTATCCACAACCTCCTTGGTGTACTTGGACAGATAATAAATCCTCAAGGCATCAATCCCAAGCCGGGAGGGCAGAAACATACCCACAAAAACACTGATTAAATTCAATTTAATCAGCACCCAAAGTGACACATGTACATGTTTGGTTCTCAGCAGATTCTGCGTCCGTAAGGCCATCAGCACCACTTCAGTAGAGAGCAGGATCAGGGCCAGCATAAAATAGAACGGATGCAGTGTCACCAGCACGTTCTTTACAGTTGCCAGGTCCATTTTATAGATTAAGAAGCCGATCAATCCCACACTCACCATCAGCTTGATGCAGAACTCAATGTTTTTCCGGGTGATTGCCAATGCTTAATTTTCCTGTTTTAAGTACAACTCTTTTTCCGAAGTATTCCACTTGTCCGGCTCACGCCCCAAGAGAATCTGAAGGAGATGAAACGGCCCTTTGATGAAGAGGCTCACCACAAATTTCAATTGCACGCGGCGCACGGCGCTTTGCGTTGACCAGGGGAAACGTCCGGTGAAAAGAGCCGCCATCGGTTTCAGCAGTTCCTGCTGAATTCTGAAGCGTCGCCAGAAACGGGGATAGGATACATCCCTAAAAACATCGGACCAGGTCTCTATCTGTTTAAGCGCCTCATCCTTTGTCTTGCCCTCAAGACAATGAAGCTTGAAGCTGTCATCCAGAGAGAAGATCTGCTGATAAAGCGGGCTGATCCCGGACTCGGTCAGGGTGAGCCCCACAGCCATCCCCAGACGATTGGCTTGAGAACGCCTGATCATCACACCATCGTAACGCTGTGCATCGGCAAAAACCAGATTGCCCAGGCTATAGGCGATGGGTTTGCCCTGGTAGATCTCAATACCCTGCATCACATGCGGGTGATGTCCGATCAGGGCATCGGCCCCGCTGTCAATCAGCTGATGGGCGGTCTCCCGTTGCCTGGCGGAGGGGTAGTGATACTCCTCAATGCCCCAATGCAGATTCACTATCACATAGCGATGCGTCTCTTTTAAACGATGAATATCTGAAACCATACGCTCAACTTGCATGGGATTACAGCCGGGTGCATTTTCAGTGGCCACAGCACAGTAGGTCTGTGCATCAGCGTAGGCAAGAAAAACCACCGGCCCTAGCGGCGTTTGAATGCTGACTTCTGTTGAAGCCGAGATCAGATTCTCCCCGGCGCCGAGATAACGAATGCCCCGTTCATCCAGTGCCTTGAACGTGCAGCGCATCCCCTGGACACCGTAGTCCAGTAAATGGTTGTTGGCGCAGTTCAAGAGGTCAAAACCCGCCCATGCAAGACCGTCCACGGTCTCAAATGTGGTCGACAGGAGGATCTTCCCCTTAAGCCCCTGATCGGGTTCGGTAACCGGGGCCTCCAAATTGCCAACCACATAGTCATACTGATCGGCCAGCACTTTGACATCAGATAGAATGGACGTATACCCTTGCAGATGCAGGGCATCAGCGGCTTCATCGCTGAAGCAGATATCGCCGGTAAACAAAATTTTAAACTCAGGCACCGCCATATCAACCCTTCTTCAATTCATCCCGTTTGATATGGGAGCGGATAAATCGAAACTTCCCGGAACGCTCTACCGGAATCTCCTCAGTCTCCGTCACATAGGCATTCACATGCGCGCCGCAGAGTTTTCGGATGTTCTCAGAGATCGTGTCCACAGTGACTGTCGGCAATGTGACAGACGTCTGCACCTTCACTTCAATCTCATCGAGACTGTGCTGAACAAGCTGGTAGCGACTGGCCCCGCGAATGTCCTGCAGGCAGGGGAGGATGGAAAACATAAACATATTCGAGACGACAAAACTGCCGTCCCGCTTCCAGATATAATCCATGACACGGCCCTGTTGCAATTCTAACACACGCAGCGGGCGGCCGCACTGACAGTGCGACGGGGCATAGATCTTCCCCCGGTCTTCCATATTGTAACGGATGAGGGGGAACGCAAACGCATTGAGATTGGTGACGATAATCTGATCATCCTCTCCCTTGACCCGACAACTCTCCAGATAGGTGTCCTCTTCCATGATGTGATGCGACTGCCGGGCACAGTCAAAACCGGCAATACCGTTCTCAATGGATCCGTACTCAGAAGCAATTCTGGGACTCATCACCTCGGCAATCAGTTCACGCTGCGCCTCGTAAAGGGCCTCTGAAGTGAAATTAACCAGGGGGACACCCGCCTCATGGATGTCTGTTCCCTGGTCTTTCAGAAATTTGGCAAAGGAATAGAATGCCGATGGATAACCGAGAATCAACGCTGGTTTCTTCCGCAGAATCAATTGGCGATATTGTGCCATATTCTCTGGTTTCATATCGAAGGTGGGGCAGTAGCTAATGCCAACACGGTTATCCTTGAAGCGTTTCAGGCGGTCTCTCACCTGCACTTTCATCGACTTGGAAAACTCTGAGGACCGCCCCCAAAAACGCACCTCCGTGTCCAGCATATTCACACCCCACCAGTGCCGGCCCCTGGCACGACACGCCATGGCGTAGCTTCTGGCCAGACCGTCTCTCAAAAAAGGTGTGGGCGCCCCTGTGGTTCCAGAGGTATTCACCCTGAATACACCAGGCTGCGGAACTGAAGATTTCATCGCCTCAAAATGGGGCCGCACATCATCTTTGTCGATGATTGGCACTTTCTCTGCAAAATCATCGTAATGCCGGATATCCGCCGGGGTAATGCCGTGTTTTTTCCAGAGCGTCCGATAGAAAGGCACGGTATCATAGGCGTGACGCATCAGCTTTTCCATAGACCGCCACTGTAGCGCCTGCATCTCATCAAAAGAGAGTGATTCATTCTCGATGAGTTGCGCAAGAATGCCAAATGTATCGCTCTTCTGCAGCGATTCATTGATTTGAAAATTTAATTTACGCCAGTAATACATGCCCTGCTCCAGCTTGACGATGGGATCATATTCAGTTAAATGGCCACCTGTTTCCAGATCTTGTCCATGACCTCCATCGACTTCAACCCATTTTCTGCGGTGACGGGATTGGGGGCATTTTCCAAAAGCGCCTTGTAGAAAAGACGCACCAGTCGCTCATTGCCCTCAAAGATATTGGCTTTACCGGTCAGGGCCTTGCGCAGATTCTTCCGCGCCGCCTTGCGCATGATCTTGGCGTGACGCATCTGCACCACATTGCGGCTGATAAATTTGGGCAGCGCACCTACATCTTTATTGAGCAGCATGGTACCGTTCATGAAATCAATCTTGATGGTGCCCTCTGTCCCGTAAATATTCAGATAATTCTGTCGTGGTGTGGCATCAAAGGAGAGTGTCAGTGTGCCCAGTACGGCGTCATTCTCCAGAAGAATGCGCAGTTCATCGGATTTCTGAAAAGGCACAATTTTCTTGAATTTCGCCGACGCTTTCACCTCAGTTACATCACCCATCACATCGAGCAGCACGCTGAGTGGATGGGACATGAAATTCTGAAACAGACCGCCGGGCAGGCTGTACGTCCAATGGTTGCGGGCCTCGTATTTGAGGTAGGGGCTGCCGGCATTGGAGGAGAACGAGGTGCCAAACCAAGACTCCACCTGAACAATTTTACCCAGTGCGCCATTGTTGATCAGCTCACGGGCTTCTATCATGGCCTCGTCATAGAGATAGGTGTGCTCGGTACAGAGCGTCATGCCGGTCTCTTTGGCCACCTTCAACATCTCTTTGGCCTCTTTGGCATTCACGGCCATGGGTTTTTCAACCAGGACATGACAGCCGGCCTTCATGGCCTTGATGGCCTGATCGGCATGCACCTGCGCCGGAGAGACCAGATGCACCACATCCAGCTTCTCTGTTTTCAGCATCTCCTCAAAGGAGGTATAGATCTTGGCAATTCCATATTTCTCAGCCATGGCCTGCGCCGCCGACTCATTGGGATCGCAGAGGGCCACCACATGGCCGTTGGCGATATTCTTCATAATATTGAGATGAATCTTGGAGAACGCACCACAGCCCACAATGGCCACATTCAACGTCTCTCTGCTGTTGATCACCACAGGGCCCTTGGAGATCAGATGCTGTGACACCGGCTTCTTTCGACTGGCATGCCACTGCATGGTCTCGGCCATGCTGGCCTTGACATGGTTCACCGGCGTCCAGCCCAGATCGGCCTTGGCGGCCTCATTACTGTAATACAGCGACAAGGTGAACAGCCGAAGATAGGCCGGAGCCAGTCGCGTGGGGGCCTGCTGACCCATGATCTTCAGCATGGTCCGCATGCCCCAGGCGATGAATCGCGCCAAGGGATAGGCCAGTTTGATAATCTTAAACTCGGGATTAAGGTCTTTCTGAAGCGCATGGAGATAATCCACCTTGGAAACGACCTCATCCTCCACGAGATTGTAGGCTTTGCCCACACAGGCGTCGGCTTTAAGGGCCAACGCGATGGCATTGGCCACACTGTGCACATGGGTCAACGTCAATACCTTCTTCCCGTTGCCAAGCACAATATAGGCGCCGCCGCCTGCGGCAATGCCCAGGCGTGCCGGAAAGAGCAGCCCCCCGGGACCGTAGAGCGCCGCAGGGCGCAGCACCACAGTCTCTAAACCGTGGTCACGATGATAACGCGTCACCAGTTGCTCCGCCTCGATCTTGGAGCGGGAGTAGTGGTTGGAGAAGACGGTTTCAAAGGCCTTGTCCTCGGGAATCACCGCGCCGTCTTTGACGTCGGAATGGTCATAAACCGCCACAGAACTGATATAGACAAAACGCTTCACTTTATTCTTCACACAGGCATCGAGCAGAGACTCGGTGCTCTTCACATTGTCTTCATAGAATGTTGGCCAGGGACCGCCTTTGGACGTCGCCGCATGCACCACCATGTCAACACCCTTCAGCGCCTTCTCCATCCACTCCGGATCACGCAGGTTGGCCGTGATAAATTTTATGCCGTATTCAGAGAGATGACTGACATCACTGGTCGGCCGGATATTGGCGACCATCTCCACACCCTCTTGAGCCAGCCTGGCTGCAATATGCTGCCCTAAAAATCCTGATATTCCTGTAATAAAAACTTTCATGCGTGCTCCTTGCTTGGTCTCCGGCATGCGGCCGGAGGCTATTTAATCAGCCATCTGGCAATGAGCCAGTACAACTTAAACACACCATTCAATACGCCAGATCCGGCACGAAGAACCATCGATCCACCGGCATCGCCCAGCATATCCATGCTGACTGCCGTCAGATGCTTTCTGTCTTTTTCTGTCTTTAACGCCATGACAGCTCGCCGTTTTTTCATCACCGCCGGCAAACTGCCCCACACCGCAAGGCTCCCCTTGAAAAACGCCCCGGCCTGCCCCTTCATCAGACAGAACACAAATATGGCCAGTTGATTGAGCAGTATGGCGGGAAGCAGGACGAACAGCGTGCGCCAGTGATAGATCTTCAACATAAACCACCAGCGGTTCCGGACCTGATAAAACGTCCAGGGACTGCCGGTTTTTTCCTTTTTATGATAGACCCGGGCCCGTGCCACATTGAGACAGGGATAGCCGGAAATCGTCATGCGATAGGCAAAGTCCCCATCGGCCCAGCCGTAGAAATAATCCTCATCAAAGAGGCCAATCTCAAGCGCCCGTTCACGGTGCACCAGCTGCACACCGGCCGGCACCGCCCCCACTGTCACGGGATTATCAATATCCAGGCGATTCATCACCGCGCCACCGGCAAAATGGATGTCCACGCCGTTGTACTGCACCACATCGCGGCGGTGCGCCCAACGGATCTGTGCACTGGCAATGCCGGCTTCCGGCTGTTTCTCCATGGCCGCCACCAGCTCACTGACCACATCAGGCGCCAGGTCGATATCATTGTCCATCAGGAGGACGAAATCCGAATCGGCATTGCGGAGCAATTGATTACGCGATGGATTGGGCCCCCGGTTCTCCATCGAAACGATGGAGACGCTGGGATACTTCTCTCGCAGCAATGCCACACTGCCGTCTGTAGAGCTGTTGTCCACCAGAACGATGGACAGGATATTCTCATAGTCCTGGGCCAGCACTGTATCGATCACCGACTCAAGATACGGAGCGCCGTTGTAATTCACAATCCCCACGGTGACCGAAGGGCGCTGCGGTACAGGTTCTTCGGGGCGGCGCCGATTGATAATTTCAATGGGGCTGCCCGCTGCCACGGCGTATTTGGGAATGCGCCGGCTCACGGCCGAGTTGGCGCCGATCACGGCGTGACGGCCGATGGTCACCCCGTCAAACACGGTGACATGGGCGCCAATCCATCCGCCGGGGCCGACGGCAATGCCGCGCGACTCCCGCCCCTGATCCAGCACAGGCACCAGCGGATCGGCAAAGTGATGCGTACCGCCCACCAGATAGACGTAGGAGGCCACCAGGGCGGCCGCGCCCACGCGCACCTCACTGGCGGAAAAGATATGGACATAGCTGGAGAGGTTGGCCCTGTCCTCCAGGATGATGTCCCCGTTTTTACAGTTCAGCAAGGTGTTCCGGCCGATGAACACCCCGTTGCCAATCATAATGCCGCGGTTGTCCTGGCCCTTGGCGTCCAGCAGCACACCGTCATCGATCACCACATTGTCACCGATGAAGATCTTATGGGGATGACGGAGCGTCACCCCCCGGCCAAAGGTGACATTGCGGCCCATCTGCCCCAGAAGGCCGCGGTAAAATTTGCTGCGCAGCACAATACCCGCTGCACCCGGCAGATTGGCAAGAAGTCCGGTAACCAGTTCAAACTTCAACAGACCGGACAGGCTGCGACGGCCCAGAATCAGGTCAAGATACGCACCCAGCTTGCCGCCGGAACCGCCTGCCGCTTTCTGAATCTCAATGGTCTCTTCTTTGGCCACGGCACGCTTCATTCAATCAGCCCCTGGGCTCTGTACCACTCCGCTGTCTTTGTCAGGCCCGTTTTCAGATCCACTGAGGGATGATAATGCAGCAACGCCTGCGCCTTATCAATGGTGAATGCGCGGTCCTTGGTAAAAAAATCCACGCGGCGGCGATAGATCGGCGGATCGATCTTGAAGGGACGGCAAATCGTCTCGCAAACCGCGCCGGCAGCCAGCGCAGGCCACACCGGAAGATGCAGTTTAGAGAGTTTCACCTCCAGCACATCGGCAATGGTCTGGGCCAGTTCATTGAGCGTGGTGTAACGCGCCCCGGCCAGCGTGATCACCTGGCCTTCAATACCGGCCGTCTCGCCCATGAGGCGAATGCCCTCCACCAGATCATCGATATAGGTGAGGTGATAGAGCTTCTCACCGGAACCGAACATGCGGAACTTACCCGATCCAATGAACTTGAACAATTTCAGAAAACGCATGTCTCCCGGGCCGTAAATTCCCACAGGACGGAACACGGCGCCTGAGAGTTTCTCTTTCTTGAAGAAGTCCAGGGCCAGCAGCTCACCCTGCATCTTGGACTCCTGATAGTAGTCGCCGGGCTTGAAAGGATGGTCTTCAGAGGCCGGAGGATTGGAGATCTCGCCCTGCACACCCACGGTGGAGCAGTGGACGAATCGCTTCACGCCTGCGGCCTTGGCCGCCTTGAGCAGATGGCGTGTCCCCTCCACATTGACGTCAAAGAAGGTGTGACGCGGAATATTCTCCTCGCGGTACACCGCCGCAATGTGATAGACAATCTCCACCCCTTGCACGGCCTCCGTCAGGGAGTCGGGGTTGAGCAGGTCACCGCGAACCACGGTAATGCCGGCGGCTTCCAGGGCGGAGACATCCTTGCCTTTGCGGGCCAGGGCAATGACATCATTCCCTTTGGCCTTCAGGTGACGGGCCAGATGACCGCCGGTAAATCCGGTGGCGCCGGTAACAAATACTTTTTTACTCATGCGTTAATCTCTCAAATATTTTAGACTCGACACAGGGACACCCAACACACGTTTGCGCCGGATGGAGTCGCATTCCCTGCAGGGCGAGTCGATCTGTGAAATATCTCCAGAAAGCATCTGCGCACGCAGGCGGCAAATGGCCTCGCTGTTAAACAGGTCACGCAGCGATGTATTGCTGGCATCGCCGTAGTTGATCTTGGCAAAAAAATCATGGGGGCAGCTGCCCGTCTTCCCGTCCCAGCAGATCACCAGCGCATGCCAGGGAAAGGTGCAGGGCGAGAAAGACTGGCTCTCCTTCGTGTCCAGGTCCACACTGCCCGCCCAGTTGTGCGGCGGCTTGATGATGAGCCTGTCCAGACCTCTGGACTTCAGGCCGTGGACAAAGTCGGCCTTCACCGCTGCGTCCTGACGCACCGCGTCAAAATCGATGACCTCCATCACGGCCTTCAGGTTGCCAACGCCCAGCGCGCGCCGCCGCTCCAGAAAGTGATGGATCTGCGAAAGCGTCCGCTCAAAATTGGCGCGCACACGGATGGACTCATAGGTCTCGGCCGTGTAGCCATCAAAGGAAAATGAGATCAGCCGGAGACCCGAGCTTAATATTTTTTCCGACAGGGCCTCGGTCAGCGTGGTGCCGTTGGTATGCAGCTTCACCTTCATGCCCGCAGCATCGGCGTAGCGAATCATCTCCGGCAGCTCGGGATGCAGCGTGGGCTCTCCGCGATGATGCAGATTGATATCGTGGACGAATTCACTGGCCTCATCGATGATTTTGCGATAGAGGGCCATGTCCATGAAGCCCAGTTCAGATTCCGGAAAGTCCTTGTTGGGGCACATGGTGCAGGCCAGATTGCATCGGCTGGTGGGCTCCACCCAGAGCCGATAGGGCGCATAGCCGACGCGGGTCTGACGCCGCAGGCCATAGGCCGCCGTGATGCGGGCAAGCCGCCCCAGGGCCTTGCGATGCTGCCATGGATTCTTCATGGGGCTAGGCCTTGAAATAGAGTGATTGTGTCTGAGCGATCTCTTTGGCGATTCTCTCCGCATCCCAGCCCAGCTCCCTGGCCATGAGATTGGCCACGGCTTTCAGTGTTTCATCTGACGGCTGCTCGCCGGAACCCAGGTCGGTGCGGCGAAGCACCACATCGGCCAGCGTCATGGCCATCTCCTGATGCACGGCGTGCAGCACTTCGGCCTTGAGCACCTCAGCCGATCCGGGCACGGGGTGCAGGAGATCGGCCGGATAACTTAAAATATCACCAGCAGCCGTCCCATAGCACTTGGCCAGATGCGCGGCTGAAGCCGCCGGGGCCTTGGCATAGAGGGCCGACAGATGGGCATCGAAAGAGTCGATCTCACCGCCGAAGAGCCGTACCTTGGCCGTGGCGCAGCGTTTCCAGGATCCAGGAACGAGCCTGGCAATGCGGTTCACCGCCTTCATGGCCACATCGCGGGCCGTGGTGTATTTCACGCCGGCCAGCGTCACCAATCCTTTTGGACCGCTATCAGGTTGGGCGAATTTATAGTGTTTGGCCAGGCTGACTTCACCGGTCTTGGGGTTCACACCATCCATGGGCAGAAAACCCTTATGAACGAATGAGACCTCGTCAATAGAGATAGGATCACCGGGATAACCGGCATTGACCTCTTTGAGGAAGCACTCCACCTCCTCGCGGGTAACGGTCATGGCATCGGGATCACCGGTGTAGGGCCGGTGATAGGTGCCAATGATGGTATACTCGCGCCACGGCGACATGAAGAGCACGTGGCGGCCCTTGTTGGTGCCGCCGCCGGGCAGGGCGTATTGATAGGGCGCGGTGATGCCTGCAGCGCCCTCTTTGAGCAGACGACGTTTCACAATGATATTCATGGCCGTGGAGCGGTTGAACAGGTCTTTCTGATTTGCCAGCTGCTCCACCCAGGCGCCCGAGGTATTCAAGACGGAACGGGCCTTGATCTCAAAGGCCTCGCCGCTGAGCGCATCTTCCACCTTCACCCCGGCCACTCTGCCATCTCTTTCGATCACACCGGCGGCCCGCACATAGTTGGCCGCCACGGCCCCCTCTTCCACAGCCGACTGCACATAGGCCAGGGTCATGCGTTCCGAACTGTAGACCATGGCGTCTGTCCAGGTGGCCGCGCCGTTGACGCGGGCCGGATCGATGCCCGGTACACGCTTCATACACTGCTCACCGGAGATCACGCGGCCGTTGGGCAGACGTTTCTGGGCGTCCATCCCCATATTACGGTCACAGCTGAGCACGTCATTGGCCAAAAGGCCCGCAAACATCACCTCCGGCCCCTTCATGAAATGACCGTAAGTGGGCATAGCCACAGGCAGGGGATGGACGAGATGCGGGGCGATTTTCATCAGCAGCTTGCGCTCGCGCACCGACTCGCGAAAACGCTTCAGATCCAGGGTCTGCAGATAGCGCAGACCGCCGTGAATCGTCTTCAAACTGTTGGCTGAGGTGGCCCCGCCAAAATCGCCTTTTTCAATGAGCGCCACTTTCATGCCGCGCAGCGACGCATCCCAGGCCGCGGCGCAGCCGTAGACGCCGCCGCCGACGATGATGACATCAAACTCAGTCTTCTGCAGCTTATTCAAATCTCTCTTCATAGGGCTACCTCACCGCCTTGTTGGCAAAGGCCATGAGATGCCAGCCCCATCGCCGCACCAGGGCGCGGGGGATGAGGTTGAACGTGCCGACAAAGCAGGTGTTGAAGAGCAGGCCCTTGAGACCGCCGTGCAGACGCGACTTCACCGGAAAACGCTCAGGCACGATGGTCACTTCATCAAAGTCTGACAGGATGGACTTGAACTCACCAATGGTGTATTTGTCCAGCACCGGGGCGTCTTCATGCTCCAGGCCCACTTTGAAGAATTTAGACATGATATTGAGCCAGCCCTGCCGGTTGTAGACCATGCCGATGAATTGCCCGCCGGGTTTGAGCACGCGATGCGCCTCCCGGGCCATCTGGCGGGCATCGGCGGTATACTGCAGTACGCCGTGCACATAGACCATATCGAACGTCCCGTCTGCGTACTCCATGGCCTCGCCGTCGGCCACCACGAAGGTGCCCTTTAGGCCGCGGAGCTCAAAATTCTGCTTGGCCAGGTCAATGGCCGTCTTTGAGAGGTCGATGCCGGTCACAATGGCGCCGCCTGCCGCAAAACGCGCCAGGTCAATGCCCGCGCCGCAGCCGATCTCCAGCACGGTCTTGCCTTTGAACGACGAGAAGTCCACCAGTTGTGGCAGATATCTCAATTTGTCAAAGCGGTATTCGTCCAGATCCTCAAAGAATCCCAGCGTCCCGATCTCATGCTTGACCACTTCCAGGTCGTGAATGCGCTCATTCCAATATTTACCGATTGCCTCTTTCATCAAGGCATTGTCTTTTTCAGTCATGGTCGATCCCATCTATGGCTAAACATACGACTATTGATTATCCTGCCTGCACCAATCGATCCCAGCGCTTCCTGAAACTCTTGCTTTATCTTTTGCTTTTGCTTTTGCTTTTGCTCTTGCTTTTCACTTTTTACTTTTTACTTTTTACTTTTTACTTTTTACTTTAAAACCCTCACGTATTCAAATGCTTCCCGTAACGATCCATCCACTGCTGAAAGACCAGCAGCGCCCAGAGCTTGTGGCTGTGATTTTCAATATTGCGATTGTGCTCATCCATGAGCCGGGCGATGAAGGCCGGATCGAAAATACCCTGGGCTTTCAGGCGATTGGCATCGAACAATGTTGTGGCCATGGGCCTGAGCTCATCCTTCAGCCACGCCTTGATGGGAATGGAGAAGCCCTGCTTGTCGCGATTCTGCACGGCAGCGGGCAGCTTGTCCCAGAACGTCTTCTTGAGGATGTACTTGGTGTCATAGCCCTTCATCTTCAACGCCGGCGGTAGCCTGAAGGCCAGTTCTACCATGCGATGATCGAGAAACGGCACACGCGCCTCCAGAGACGGCACCATGGACATGCGGTCCACCTTGACCAGAATGTTGTCCGTCAGATAGGTTTTGACGTCCACATAGCCGGTGCGCGTGATGTCGTTCAGGCCCTCGACAGCGGCGGCGTGGCGGCGGATGAAGTCGAAGCTGTCTGTATCAGACAGGGCCGACAGGGTGTGGTCGGAATAGAGTTTCTGCCGTTCGTGCTCCGCCAAAAAGGTCATCCAGCGTGTGTGCAGCAGTTCCTTGGGCAGCTCAGAGCCCTGAATGAAACGCTTGAAGCTGTTGACCAGCCCCTTCTTCTGCGCTGTGGGCGGGAGCTTACGCGCCAAAGTGCCGAAGCCCTGTCGCTTGACCACCTTGGGCAGCCAGTGATAGATGGACCGGTCGAACTTGTGGGCCTTGTAAGTATCGTAGCCGGCAAAGAGCTCATCGCCGCCGTCACCGGAGAGCGCCACGGTGACGTTCTGCCTGGCAATCTCAGAGACCATGTACGTGGGGAAAATGGAAAAATCGCCAAAGGGCTCATCCAGCTGACGCATCAACTTGTCGGTCAGATCGAGGGCGTTGGCCTCCAGCGTGTATTCATGATGCTCGGTGCCGTACATCTCTGAGACGGCCTTGGCGTATTTTAGTTCGTTGTACGAACTCTCCTTGAAACCGATGGAGAAGGTCTTCACCGGCTGGTCTGAAAGCTCGGCCATCAGCGCCACCATCACAGAGGAGTCGATGCCGCCGGAGAGAAAAGCGCCCAGAGGCACATCAGAAAGCAGGCGGAGCTTGACTGCATCTTTGAGCAGGGCCGAGAGCTCTTCTCTGGCCTCGTCCTCGCTCATCTGGCCGTCTACAGGCTGAAGCGACCAGTAGGGCGCAATCACGGTCTTGCCGTTCTCCATCACCAGCGTGTGGCCCGGCTCCAGCTTGCGGATCTCCTTGAAAATCGAACGCGGCGCGGGGATATATTCAAAGGTCAGAAAATTATTTACCGCTTCATAATCCAGAGAGAGCGACAGATCATCGGCCTCGAGAATGGCCTTGATCTCCGAGCCGAAGACCAGCTTCTCCCCGTCCTCATAAACATAGAGCGGCTTGATGCCCAGGCGGTCGCGGCCCAGAAGCAGGCGACGGGACTTCTCGTCCCACACGGCAAAAGCGAACATGCCGTTGAGGCGCTTGGCCACGTCTCTGTCCCAGGCCTCGGCGCCGTGGAGAATGGCCTCGGTGTCCGCCTTGGTCTTGAAGCAATGGCCCAGCCCCTCCAGATCGGACTTGACCGACGCGAAGTTGTAGATCTCGCCGTTGAAGACAATGTGCACGCTCTCGTCCTCATTGGCAATGGGCTGCCGGCCTGTGGAGAGGTCGATGATGGAGAGGCGGCGCATGGCCAGCCCGGCCTGCCCGCGGACAATCGAACCGTCTTCGTCAGGCCCGCGATGCGTGATCGTCGCATTCATGCGCTCCAGCATGGCCGCATTTGGCCGCCGCTGCGAATCTTTATAGACAATGCCGCAAATCCCGCACATGGCTAGGCCTCTTTCCCGACAGCGCGATTGAGGGCGCGGGTGAATTTCTCTTTATAGGCCGCATAACTGAACTGCGACTCGGCCAGTTCTACAGCGGCCTGACTGATCTTCTGATGCAGTGACGTGTCGCCCACCAGCGTCAGAATGCCCTCGGCATAGGCCTCAGGCGTGGGCTCCACCAGCAGGGCGACACTGTCGTCCATGACCTGCGTGTGCGTCCAGAGCCGGGTGGCCACCATGGGCACGCCGCTGCGGAAATAGGCGTAGATCTTCAGCGGGGTGTTGGTGCCGCGCGTGCGGGGCGAGAGCAGTACATCGGCCACGCGAATGTAGCTGTTCACCTCATTGGGCTTCACCTGGCCGACGAAGATCATGCGCTCCAGCACACCGGCCTCGCGGGCCATGTTTTTATAGAAGTCGACTTGATCTCTATGGCCGCCTACCAGCACGAAGACGAGCTTTTCATCCTCGGCCAGCGCCAGCCGCGCCGACTGGATGAGCAGATCCAGCCCCTGATAGGCTTCAAAAGTCCCGGTGTACAGGGCCACGGTTTTGCCGTCTAAGTTTAATTCTTTGCGAATCTGCTCAGAACGGTCCTCCTCACCGAAGACCATGCCGTAATCCACCACATTTTCGATGAGCTCAGACCCCTTCTCCGGCACGACGCTCTGCACATGGTCACGCAGATCGGGACAGATGGTGATAATGGACTCGCTCTTCTTCAGCACCCAGTTCTCCAGCACGTCAAAGGTCTTTTTCAGAACCTTCGACTTGCTGAACTTGAAGTTTGACAGCTGCTGCGGCAGGCTGGAGTGCATGTCATAGAGATGGGGAATGCCAAACCAGCGGGAGAAGAGCGTGCCCCAGAACCCGGCCTCTTCGTGGGTATGAATCAAATCGTAATGGCCGGATACCAGGCGGCCGAAGGTCTTGTTCAGCAAAAGAAAATCCAGGGGAATTTTCTTCATGGAGGGACCGATCTTGATCTTTTTAATGCCCGGCACAGGCCAGGTTCTCATCAGGTTCAGTCCGGGAAATTGCACATCCTCGCCAATGGGATAGGTGAGGAGATCTACCTCATGGCCCATGTCAGAAAGTGATTTAAGCCGACCGACCACGGAGAGCGGCGTCCCCCGCGGTTCAAAGATCGGCTGCGGCGCGATCATCAGAATTTTCATATTAAAAACGTTCTCTCTCTCTATTTCCCTGCAGTCTATTGGGCCCCGTATCCGGTAAGCACCACAAAAAATGTCCGCACCAGAATCTTGAAATCAAGCCACAGGGAATAATTATCAATATACTGGAGATCCATCTCCATCCAGGTTTCAAAATCAACATTGTTGCGCCCGGAGACCTGCCAGATGCAGGTCAGCCCCGGTTTCATGGAGAGACGGCGGCGCTGCCAGCTCTCATACATCTCCACCTCGGCCGGAATGGGCGGTCGCGGCCCCACCAGACTCATATCGCCACGCAGCACATTGAAGAGCTGCGGCAATTCATCAATGGAGAGTTTTCTCATAAAACGGCCCAGCGGCGTCACACGGGGATCGCGCTTCATCTTGAACACCGGCCCATCCATCTCATTCTGTTTGGCCAGCTCTTTCAACTTCATCTCCGCCCCCATAAACATGGAACGGAATTTATATAAAGTAAATTTACGTCCGTTCAGCCCCGAACGCACCTGCCTGAAGAGCAGAGGCCCCTTGGAGGTTCGGGGAATCAACAGGGTAATGCCCAGCAGAAGCGGTGAAAGGATCAATATGGCCAACGCCGAAATGCCGACATCCAAAATACGCTTGATAAAAAGCTGCCACTCCTTGGCCATGGAGGTCTGATAGACAATCAGCGGCACACCGGCAAAGTCGGACTGCTTCAACTTGGCCAGCTTGGGCCGGTACAGATCGACAGACACCGACGTGGTGATGCCCTCGCGTTCACAGTAAAAAATGGCATCTTCGATGCGATTCAGCCAGAGCCGCGGGATCACAAAAATTACCTGATCAATGACATGCTCACGAATAATGCGGGGAATATCGCTGATACGGCCAATCACATCATGGCCCATCACCTGCTTGCCCAGCATCTTGGGATCGTCATCCACCAGACCCACAATATCGAGCCCCCAGTTGGAGTGGGCGCGCACCACCTCAACAAACTCTCTGGCCCTGCGGCCTGTACCCACGATCAGCAAATGCCGCAGATTATAGCCCTGTCGATAGGAATAATCCAGCATCCAGCGCCAGAGCGCCTTCTCAAAACCGAGCAGAATAAAAGCGGTGACCGCAAAAGTGGCCACGTAGAGTCGGCTGGCCATGGTCATCTTAAGCAGAAAAACGCCGCTGCCCAGAAAGAGAATGGAGAGCAGCCCCGTACGAAAGACGCGCCAGGCGATCTCAATAAACAACTTGGTCCGAAAATCCGAGTAGACGCGGTCGGCAGACATGAGGCCAATCCACGCGGGGATGGTCATCAATACCAGCCAGACATGCTTGACAAAGAAACCGCGCGTGCCCGTCTCGGCATAGGCCAGCGGTCCCAATTCAAAGGCCCCGCGGAAGAGCAGGGTCAAAAAATAGGCGAGCACAAAAGAAACCGCAATCATAAACGCATCGCTGAGCTTCATCAGCCTGATAAGGAATATTTCCTTTTCACGGACCATGGGATCAGCCCCCCCGCGTGGCTTTAAACCACTCAATGAACCTGGGGATACCCATCTCCACCTTGGTGGTCGGCCTGTAACCCAGTTCTTGCTGCGCTTTGCTGATGTCCGCGTAGGTGATATTCACATCGCCGGGCTGATTTTCCATCCAGTTGATCTCCGCCTTGACACCCAGATGCGTCTCAATCAGACGGATCAAGTCGATGAGCGCAATGGTCTCAGACTCGCCCAGATTGTAGACGTGATACCCCTTGCAGTGGTCGATGGTCTGGCGGATGCCCTGGATGATGTCATCGATATAGGTATAGTCACGGCGGCTGCTGCCGTCACCGAACACGGGAATCGGCTTTCCCTCGGCGATGAGTTTGGCAAATTTGTGAATGGCCATATCCGGACGCTGCCTTGGGCCGTAGACCGTAAAAAAACGGAGACAGCTCACCGGCAGACCGTGCAGGTGATGGTAGGTGTAGCCGATCAGCTCACAGGCCTTCTTGGTAGCGGCGTAGGGCGAGATGGGATGGTCCACGGGATCGGCTTCTGAGAACGGCACTTTCTCATTGTTGCCGTACACAGAAGAGGACGAGGCCATGACAAAGCGCCCCACGCCCGTTTTTACCGCCGCCTCTAAAAGATGCATGGTGCCTTCAATATTCACCCGTTGATAGAGCATGGGATCTTCAATAGAAGGACGCACGCCGGCCCGGGCCGCCAGATGCACCACCACATCGAAACGACTGGATTCAAAAAGAGAATGCACAGACGGCCCGTCGAGGATTTCGCCTTCGACGAGCCGGAAACGGGGCTGAGATTTCAGCCCGGAAATGTTTTGACGTTTAATCGTTGGATCGTAGTACGTATTGAAGCTATCCAGGCAAACAACGTCATGACCTTCCTTAATCAGTCTCTCGCAGAGATGGGAGCCAATAAAGCCCGCGCCCCCGGTCACTAAAAAGCGCATCGTCCTCCTCTAATAACGATAGTAGCTGTAGCCTTCATGGGCTACGTCAACCCCTGCGCAGTTCAAGATCACCCCTAAGACATTGGCCTGCAAATTGTGGAACAGTTCCAGTTTCCGCTTCACATCATCACGATTGGTCATGCCCGAACGCACCAGCATGGCAAAGCCGTCGACCAGTGTAGAGAGGATGATAGCGTCCGTCGCCGCCATCAGCGGCGGTGTATCAAAAATCACAAAATCAAATCGCTGCGACACGGACTCGATAAAACGCGACATACGGTCCGACCCCAAGAGCTCAGAGGGGTTGGGCAGCAGCGATCCGCAGGTGATTAAAGTCAGGTTAGGAATATACGTTTCATTCAGCACATTTTCAATAGGAACCACACCTGTCAGGTAATTCGTCAGCCCCGGCTTCTTGGGGCAGTTGAAGCTGTTGTGCAGTACACCACGCCTGAGATCAGCATCGATGAGCAGGGTCCGGCTCTTCTGCTGCGCCAGCGTAATAGCCAGATTGGCGGCGGTGAATGACTTGCCCTCGCCCGGCATCACACTGCCGATGGCCAAAGTCTTGATCTCCCCGATACTCTTATTGAAAAGCAGGCTGGTACGCAGTGAGCGATAGGCCTCACCCACTGGGGTGGGCGAGTAATCATGCGTCACAATCTGAGAGCTGATACTCTTGGCTTTCTCGGAATCGGCCAGGCCGTAGGTATCGTCAAATTTCACCTTGGGGATGACGCCAAGCAGTGGCAGTCGTAAAAATCGTTTTACATCATCGCGGGTCTTCAACCGTTTATCGGCCACCTCGGCGATGACCCCAACAATCACACCCAGGAAGAGTCCGGCAATGGCGCCCAGCAGGGCTTTCTGCTTTTTATCGCCACTGACGGGTTCAAAAATGGGCACGGCGCGATCATACATGGTCACATTCTCAGCGGCCAGCTCCGTACCGACCTGGGCCTCCTGCACCTGACGAAGATAGACAGAGTGCAAATCCTCTTTCACCTTTTGCTGGCGCTGAAGCGTCAAGAGAGCCATCTGCTCTGCGGGCAATTTCGACAACCGCTGCAACTCTGTACTGATTTGCGCTGTTCGCCGGTTCAGCTGATCATCCAATGTCAACAGCTTGCTCTTCGCCAGGGTAAAGATATCAGATTCCACCTGACTGATCTTTTCACTGATCTCAACCATTTTGGGGTTTCGGGGGGGGAGATTCAGCGCCTCAAGCGCCTCTTTTTCCTTATCGTAGTCATCGAGACGGCGTCGGGCCAAATCCATGGCCTGGTCGCCCTGAAACGCCTCAAGAGAAGCCATCTGCCTGTAAATATGGTGTCCCAAATCCTCGGCTACAAATCCCGGATCAGTATAATCAAACTTGTTGAGCAGCTGATTCAAATCTCTTTTATGAAGGCCGATCATCGCCGTATCGGCTTCGAGGGCCTGGAGACGGGTGACGGTTTTCTTCTTTTCCTCATCAAGCCCCATGAGATGCACATTATTAAAACGCTTTAACTGCTGGTCAATACGGACAAGATCATCATTGGCCATGCGAAGCTGACGTTCCAGGTAGGAAAGGCGATCCTTGGTGCGCTCCTGGCTCATATCAATGCTTTTTTGGATGAAGATATCGGCCAGCATGTTCACGGTTTTTGCGCCGATAATCGGATCGGCATCACGCAGCGCAATGCTCATCACATTGCCTTCACGGTTGAACTTCACCTCTTCGCGGGCCCGGAGTCCATCCACAGCAGAACGGAAATCGTTAACCTTGAAACGGACATACGGCCGCCTTGAACCGATTTCAGGCATCAAGCGGAAATTCATCCCGTTGTAAGAGACAGATTCATCAATACACCGGTCGGCCACAATGCTGTCAAGCAAGGTGGATTCATGATAGAAAGCACAGAAACCGGTCGGATAAAACCGCAACTCATATTGACCCGGCACAGGACTCGAAGTGGTCGAGAAAGACTGGAATACATCCTGCCGTGGCAGATCGGGCCAACCTTCTTCCTGGTCCACCTCCATGGTCAGGCCCAGTTCTGCTGTCACTTCCTCGGCAAAACTCCGACTCGTCAGCAATAATTTACGGCTCTGAATGAGGCTCTGAGGTACTCCGGCCACACGCTCAAAATTGACCCCTGCCTGGGCCAGGTAAACCGGCGCCTGGCCTTTCAGATGTAGAATCCAAGGAACCAACACAAGCAGTGCCGACAACCCTACCAGCCACCAACGCTTGAATATGGCCCTGATATAGCGTCCATAATCGACACTGTCTTCTTCCTGCATTTGATTATTAAAAAAATCTTCCATTCTATTCAATACCCTGATATTTTTCAGTATTCTGAGTTGACAAGCATTACCATGTACGGTCTTTAAGGCGCAGATAAAGCAATATTACAGAGGCGAACACATTGATGATGGTCAATAGAAACGTCATGGTGATGGCGCTTCGGCTCGGCCCCGATATCTGATCCCCCGACTCAATCCCAACCTCTTCCAGTGAAACACCTTTTTCAAACTCATGAAGCACGTCCTGAATCACAATCTCTCCGCCCCGCCGCACATTCATTTTCTTTAAATCACAATCATACTGTGGGCCGCCGGCCAGTTCAACCACACTCCATAATGAGGCGGCAGGATCAACATGATAGGCCCCAGGCTTAAAGAAAGCCCCCTGAACAATAATGCGGATAAGAGGCCGGACATAGACATAGGGATTGCGCAGGTGTTCAGATAACTTTTCCTTAAGAATCTGCATCACCTCATAAACAGTATACCCCTTTACCTTCACCTCACCAATCAACGGCATCACAATATACCCTTCAGGGTTGATGGGATAGTCGTTGGAGAGATGGAGATCGCGTGCCTGTTGATCATACAGTTCCAAAATCTGTATTCGCACGGCATCACCTGGCTGAAAAACAGTCAGCGACCTAACGGATTTACTCCATTGATAATTGGGTTCAACCTGTGCAAGTGCAGGAACGGCACTGAGCAGGGAGAGAACAGATAACGCAGAAACTACTGCGTGAATTCGCTTTTTACATCGCATATTTAAAGGCACTTTCAACAAAACAATCCTCCGTCTTTCATCACACCAAATGGGCCAGCCGGAGGCAAAATGCAAATAGCATACCATCCCTTTTCAGACAAAAAGGCATCCTTGTTTCGGATGCCCAGCACATTCATCAAACCCTATCGCAACTGAAGGAAATGCCCACTCCCACCCCATTCCCCGGGGAGACTATTAACGGGCACAGCGCGGCTAACGGGACCGATAGAATCTAAACCGCTTGTCACGGGTCTCCAGATTCAATTCTTTCAATATCTTACGCACTCTAAACCAACCGACTCGTGAAAAACCATAAGTCTCGCTGCGGAGTTTGAGACGAATTGACCGCACGCCGCCCTTGGGATTCTCAACCACAATCCGTTTGATTTTTTCAACCAGGGGAAATTCCGCAGGGGTGATCGAGGCCGAGATACGGGCCTCACTGGACACTTTTTTACCACCGGAGGAGATGGGTGCCGGATAATGATCGGGCAGTTTTGCCGTTGCTGTCTGCCCGGACGACTGCGGCTGGGCAATATCAATACCGCGGATCAAATCAAATTCATCGATGGCCTCTTCGATGGTCTCGTAGTGATTGAGAATGCGGTTAAATTCCAGCATCTCAAAAACCTCAATCACCTCAGCCGTCATTTGCACAATCTTTAGATCGCCGCCCTTTTCACGGATATTCTTGATTTCGCCCACAAACACGCCCCAGCCGGCACTGGAGATATAGGACACACCCCCGAGATCTACAATAATCAACAGGTGCCCCTGATCCATCAGAGCTCTAATCTGACGGGCCAACTCCTTACACGTCGTCGTGTCCACATAACCCTGCACAGTGACCAATGCCACATCACGCTGTGTCCCCACCCAGTAAGTGGCGGTTTTCATTCCCTGTACATGCATATCAGGATGCTTGGCAGTCATGCAGAAATCTCTTTTTAGTCGTTGCCTTCGCAGTAAAGCGCTTCATAGGCCGATACGGCATCAAGCCAGGAGTGACCCAGCTGCATCTCAGCACCCGCAACCACGCTCCAGGCATCTCGTTCATTCACGGTCTCTACAAACGACTTTAACGCTTTCACAGTCTTTGCAGCACTTAAAACCAAAGCGCCTGGATTTTCCAACTTTTCCGAGGTGGGCGCAACGGTCAGGCCCTTCACCGGAAAACCAACGAACGGCTTGGCACCATAACGAAGTACCACTTGATGAAGATGGTAATCCAACGCCTCTACAGAATTAAGCCAGACCGAATCGCTGCCTGCAATCACACGGTGCAACGAAGCCTCATCGGGAGTTTTCACTGAAATGACTGCGCTGTTTTTCTCAAGCCCCGCAGCGGCAACAGCAGTCTCTGCCCCCCGATCTTCCGCATAGACGAGCAAGGTCCAGCCGGCTTGTGTCAACACACTGGCCTGTGCCAGGGCCGCGCTTAAATCCTCACCTCTCTGGGCCCATAATGTCAGCACGGAGGCGCTGAGGGCCTCATCACGGGAAATGCCAAACTCGTTGAGCAGCCGTCGCCGACACTCCGCTTTGCCATCCATATTTTCAGCAGAAAAGCGATTTTTCAAGAAAGGATCTGACTCAGGGTTCCAGCGGCAGCCGTCAAAACCGTTTTCAATGCGTGAGACCGGGACGTTATACTTAGCCGCCTGCTTCTCAGCTGCCGCGGCCAGCTCCGGGTGTGCCGGACTGACAGCCACATGCGCGCCATCACTGTACCGAAGCCCCAGTTCCAGCAATGCTGCGGGCTCTTGTGTAAAGACAGGACCACCATCGGCCTCTTCATTCAACCGCTTGACAGCAGCCTCGGCCAGCGGGCCCGTTCTAAGACCGTCATGCAGAGAAAACAGCGTGCGTGTCTCACTGAAGAAGGCATCATCTTTAAACTGTGTTTTCAGGTAATAAGGCACAAAAGCCGACGGCCAACCATGACAATGAATCACATCAGGCTGCCAGCGCAGGCGGCGCAATGTCTCCAACGCGCCCAATGCCAACAATTCATAGCGGCGATCATTGTCTTCATAAGCCACACCGGTCTCAATATCTGCATAGAGCCCCTCACGGAAAAAATAGGGCCTGTAATTCAGAAAATAAACCTGAACTTTGGTATGAGGCAGAAAAGCAGACTTGACATGAAACTGTACAGGTTCGCCAGAGAGCGAGACCTGGATATCGTGGAGTCGGATCACATCTCGCAGCACATAGCGTCGCTCATTGGTGACCCGGTACTGCGGTGTAATCACACGAACATCATGACCCATTTCTTTCAGGGCCTTCGGCAGGCTGCCGGTCACATCGGCCAACTGACCTGATCTTGCAAAAGGCGCCACTTCTGGCGCCACAAAAAGGATGTTCAGTCTATCACTCATTGACAATCCTCAACAGGTTTCGGGTTGAGCCCTCAACCGCTCCCTGCAGGCAGGGAAAATCGGCGACGAGGATTGTTACGCCGCCGAAAGCTTCGGGATATTTCTATTGTCCGGCGTCGATGTCTGCGATATAGCGTCTTGCGGCAGTCACGCGGTTGCTGGACGGATAATTATCGATCAACTTCTGAAATTCTTCTCTGGCCCGGGACTTATCATTCAGGCGGAGATAGCAGAGGCCGAGCTTCAACTGTGCATCGACATCTTTGTTGGACTTGGCAAAAGTAAAAACCTTCTCAAAGGCGGCAGCCGCCTGCTGATATTTTCCCAGCCCCCAGTAAGACTCACCAATCCAGTATTGACAGTTGTCCGAGAGAGAGTGGTTCATATTCTCGCCCAGCAACACTTCGAATTCCTGGATGGCTTTTTTATACTGGCGTGCCTGATAGGCCGAGCGCGCCATCTCATACCGTTCGTTAAAGGGCCTGGCCGCATTCCCGCGACGCACAGGCTGCACAGCAGGCTTAATGGGTTCAGTCTCTTTTTTCACGGGCGTGGCTGTCACTTCAGTCCTGCCGGCCGGCTGCGTGGTCACTGGATCTGTCTTGGCGGGAGGCGTAATCGCAGCGGTTTTCCTCTCTGTTTCTGCACCACTCTGTTCAACGCCGAGCAGCTTTAGGACATCATCCTCGCCAATGGTTTCTTCTCCTGCAACAGAGGACTCCTCAGCAGGTGTGTCGTCGGTCAGGCCCAACAGCGCATCAATATCCTCTCCGCCGTCTGCCTGTGAGTCACTCCTGACCGCCTTGGCAGAGGAACCGCATCCCGCCAAACCCAACACAACCAAAAGGGCGATCATCACGAATATGACGCTGGCCAATGTGGTGAGACGCTTCATAACAGATTCCTTTCGCTAAGTGCTCTTTTGAACCTTTTAATTTATTAAAAAAATCTAAAAAAATCAAGTACTTTGTAGAGGTTCACGCTCTGCACTGCGGCGCCAGAAGAAGAGCCCGATACCCGCAACAATCATCAGCAAAGCGATCACCTGATTGATCGTCAGAGCCGAGTGTCCCGCCATTGTGGAGGGTTCTGCATAGCGGATAAATTCCACCAGAAAACGGGCCAGACCATAGAGCATGAAGAATATCGACATGACAAATCCATCAAAACGGGGTTTTCTGTCGAGAGCTATAATCAGAAGCACAATGAGAAGGCCATACAGAGAGGAATAGAGCTGAGTGGGATGGATTGAAACCCCCTGAAGGACTGAGCCGGCCGGACTGTTCAGAGGAAAAGTCACTGCCCAGGGCAGATCACAGGCTTTGCCAAAACAGCAGCCATTCATAAAGCAGCCGATGCGTGTGATGAATATCCCCAAACCAAATGAAGGGGCGAGTATGTCCCCCAGTTTGAGCAGACTGATCTTCTTCACGGTGCAAAATGTGACAATGGCAATCAGGGAGAGCAACACACCGCCCAGCATGGAGAGCCCCGCAATGCCAATCTGTCCATTGCTCTGAAAAGGATTAACCGTATCCAGCCAGCGGCCTTGAAATTCTGGAAGATGCGTCACGACATAGAGCAGCCGAGACCCCAGAATGGCGCAAAGGACAACGATTAACGAAAGATCCATCACCTGATTCCTGTCCACGCCGCGTTTGTCCGCACGGTGCATGGCCCAATAAATACCCAGAAGAAACGAGAGGGCCAGGGTCAGGCCGTAGGCATGAATCTCAAAACGCCCCAATTTCAATAAAACAGGTAACATATTCACTCCTTAAATAGAAAAACTTCTATCTGACAGTACATTTTAATGCATACACAGAAAGTGCCATATTGATCACCATCGCCGAACCGCCGTAGCTGAAGAAAGGCAACGGCAATCCGGTAACAGGGGCCCACCCCACTGTCATTGCAATATTTACAATAACCTGAAAGCCCCAAAGCGCCGCCAAACCGAAGAGCATCAGTCGTTCAGACAAGGAATCGCGCCGTTCAGCAAGCCGCACGACACGCCAAAGCACGCCCCCCCAGAGCATCAGGACAAATGTCACCCCCCCGAGCCCGAAAGACTCCCCCATTGCAGAAAATATAAAATCAGTATGGTGCTCAGGTAAAAACTTCAACTGCGTCTGTGTGCCCCGGCCAAATCCCTTTCCCATCATTTTACCGGAACCGATGGCAATTTTGGACTGGATCACTTGATATGAAGATCCATGGGGGTCAACATCTGACGAAAGAAAGCTCTCAACACGTAATTTCTGATACACTGGCAGTCTCTGCCAAGCTGCTTGGCCCAACAAACCACAACACAGGGAAACAAAAAAAGCAACGCCCCAGAAACGTCTCCGAGTTTTCTGTACAACCGCACCCGTTAAAGTAACCATTAAAAAGCTCAAAAACAATATGTGCTGAAAACCGGCCGCTCCACTGACCAGGCCCCAGGCCGGCCACAACATCCACCGTCCCGGTAATCCCCGCCAGAACAGCACAGCCACACCAATGACGACAAAAACCAGTGAAGTGCCCAGATCGGGCTCCACAGCGACCAGTGCGCCTGGTACGGCTACCCAAAAAAATGCGCCGGCCATTCCAGAAAACTGAAACGCAAAGCACTGATCTCTTGACAGCCATCGCACCAACATCAACAGTGTGGCCGCCTTGGCCAGTTCAGCCGGTTGAAAACGTACGCCCAAAAAGACCAGCCATCTCCCCGCAGGACCTCTACCGATGAACAAGACCAACAGGAGAAGCAACACAGAGAGTGTATAAAACGGTATAATGCCCCTTTCAAGCAGGCGCATGGGCAAGACCCAGATGATCAGTGCGGCAACGCAGCCAATTCCTATCCAGCCCAATTGCCGATTCAACAAAGAGGTGAACAGTCCCTCACCGGCGGTATGGCTGGCAGAAGCCAGCACCGTCAGACCGGTCAGTACAAGCGCCAGAAGACCCCACGCCAAAGTCTTATCGGGGGCTGATATTTCTCTAACGGTCATCGGTTGATCCAGTTCCAAAATGATGCCGCAGGAGAGAACCGGCCAAGGGCGCGGCGCTTCGTCCGCCGGAACCGCCCTGTTCCACCATCACGGCAATAGCAATCTCCGGCGCCTCCATGGGGGCAAACCCCATAAACCAGGCGTGCGACTCACCATGGGGATTCTGCGCAGACCCTGTCTTTCCGCAGACGGACACGCCACGGACCTTGGCCGCCTGTGCCGTTCCGGCTGGCGTATTCACAGCGTCAGCCATACCGGCCTTGATCAACGCGATCCATCGGCTGTCTATGGGCAATACGGTTGAGTCAGGGATGATGTGGCGCCACCCCCCATCCACGGTTTCTGTGGAGAGGGCCAGATGCGGCGTTACCCGACGCCCGCCTGATCCTATCAGGGCGGCCAGCACCGCCATCTGCATCGGCGTGACCAAAAGGTCTCCCTGACCAATGGCCAGGTTGGCCAACTGGCCCCGCTTCCATCGGCCCCTGCCGTATTTCTCATCCATATAACTGCTCGCTGGCAGCAGCCCCGAAGCCTCATTGGGGAGATCCACACCGCTTTTTTGCCCAACACCCAGCCGGTCTCCCCACCTGTGCCAATCCTCAAATTCAAGCCCCAGAGAGAGACGATAGAAATAGCTGTTGCAGGATTGCGCCAGCGCCTCAATCAAAGAGACAGGGCCGTGTCCCTCTGATTTCCAACAGGGATAGAAACGGCGTCCCACGGGCCAGCCCCCCGTACAGGTCAGCGTGTCTGACAAATCGATCTGACCCGTTTCCAGCCCGGCCAGGGTGGTCACGGGTTTGTAGATGGAACCCGGCGGCAGTTGCGCCTGAATGGCCCGATTAAGTAAGGGATGCCCCGCATCATGAATCAGGGCCTGCCAGACGGCCGGCGCCAGATGTCGCGCAAACACAGTCAAAGGAAAATCAGGGGCACTGGCCAGGGCCAGAACCTCACCGTTTTGAGGATTCAGCGCCACGATGGCGCCCCGTTTGCCTACAAGGGCCATCTCAGCCAGTCGCTGGAGGTCTCTGTTGAGGGTAAGCTGCAGGTTACGGCCCGGTACTGCAGCCACATCGCGGCGTCCCCCAAAATGGTCAATTTCACGCCCCACAGCATCCACCAGGGTATAGCGATAACCGCGACGGCCGCGAAGCAGAACATCATAATATTTTTCAATCCCCTGTTTGCCGGCAAGGTCACCGGTTTCCAAGTCCCGCCTGTTCTCATCGCCCAATTCTGTGGCACTGACTTCTCCCACATAACCCAATACATGAGAGACCCTGACCGAATCGCCATAGGCCCGTACAGGCTCCACCTGGACATAAACCCCGGGCAGGGCGTCACGGTCCTCCTCAATGCGTGTCAGTGTGTCAAAATCCATGTCCCGCAGAAGGCGGATGGGTCTGAACGGCGCTGAACGTCCCGGCAGGAGACGCAAATTGATCTCGTCAACTTCTAATCCAGTGATCACGGCCAAACGGTGCACCGCCGCGGTATCGGCAATGAAACCGTAGGGAATCAAAAAAAGTGAATAGCTGGGACGGTTGTCAACCAGAACGCGATGGTCACGATCCAGGATCAGGCCGCGTGGCGCCGTCACCGGGATTCGACGTAGTGCATTGGCCTCTGAATGCCGCATATAGTCTTGACCGCTGAGCCCCTGGAGGAAGAAAAAGCGCCCCCAGAGCAGGGCCAAAACCAGCAGAAGCAGGGCACGTACCCAACGGCCACGCAGGGCCTGTATTTCCAGTAAATCGATCAATCGCCGCTTTTCCAGGCCTGTATTCTATCCGCCACAACCGCTGCTGCAATTCCCGTTAGAAGGGTCAAAACGAGTCGGGGCAGGCCATAGCGAAGCAGGGGATTGATCGCACCCGCCGCCCAGATCTGTTTAAAATAAACCGCATGCACGGCCAGCTGCAGCCCTCCGCTGATCAACAGCGCTGCCGGCATCCACAACACAGCCTTGGGAAACCGTCCCTTGGGCAGTGAGGCAGCCGCAAAGGCCCCCAGGCTTTTGGCCAGCGCGTTGAGTCCCACTGCACCGGGCAGGGCCAGGTCCTGCAGTAAACCGATGGCAAAGCCAAGCCACACCCCTTGGGCGCGACTCACGCGTGGCAGCCAGAAAATCAATAGAATCAGCGGAAAGTCTGGCAGCCAGCCCGCAACTGCCCAGCCGGAGAACAGGACACGATCCGCCCATAGCAACATCAGAAGCGTCAGGAATCGCATGAGGCCCATCACCGCCCTCCCCGCTCTGCCGCCGGTGCAAGCGGCAGGACAATCAGCACTTGCTCCATCGCAGAAAAGTCAACAGATGTGCTCACATACACTTTCTTGAACAGCCCCTTTTCAGGTGTATCCGCAATAAAAACATGGCCGATAAGCAGGCCACCGGGATAGATTCTGCTCTGTCCTGCAGTCACGACTGCATCGCCCACCTGAATATCCGCACGGGCGGGAATGCCCTCCAGAACACAGACATTGTCATGCAACCAGCGCAAAATACCCTGTACGCGGCTGCGCTGGTCAAGCGCACCCACGCGAAATCCGGGACTGGCAATGCTCTGCGCCAATCCGCCGCCGGGAAGCAGCGAAGTGAGCCTGCCCGCCAGTCCTTGAGGGGTCACCAACGCCAGATTGGGCCGCAGGCTGTCCCGTTCTGCAAAGGTGAGATGGATCAATCCAGGCAGTCCGCTGACTGCGCGGCCGACCACCTCGGCGGGGTGCAGCCTGTAGGCTGATCGGGCCTTCAATCCAAGCTGAATCCGCAGCCGCCTGTTCTCGATCATGGCCTCACGACCCAGCTGTACATCGAGTGCCTCGCGGCCCAGCTGCTGGAGCAAGCGTCGATTCTCTGCACGCAGATTTCCTGCAGCCAGCAAATGGGCGACGGGTTGTTCCAACCGCAAAAACAGGCCGGGAAGCACACGCTTGACCGGCCTCATAAAAGGGCTTTGATCCTGCTTCAATAAAAAGAGGCCGAGCAGCACGGCCACAGCCAGCGCCATGGTATCGCGTCGCAACGACCCCGAAGAAAAGAATCTGTTTGCTCTCAACGTCTCAACCGTAAATTCAACACTTTTTGATAGCGATCAATATCGTCCAGCACAGCGCCCACACCGCGGACCACGGCCAGCAGCGGCTCTTCTGCCAGGCTGACAGGGACCTGTGTCTCCCGCCGCAGCCGGGCGTCCAGCCCTTTGAGCAGCCCACCACCGCCGGTCAGCATGATGCCGCGCTCCAAAATATCAGCGGAGAGCTCAGGCGGCGTCTTCTCCAGGGCCAGTCGGACAGCATCTACAATGGCCAGCACCGGCTCCTCCAGCGCGTTCTGCACTTCTTCGGAGGTGGCCGTGACCGTCCGGGGAATGCCGGAGATCAGATCGCGGCCGCGTACCTCCATGGTCTTCTCTGATCGATAGGGACGCGTGGAACCGATCTCCATCTTGATCTGTTCACCCTGCAGCTCGCCGAGGAGCAGGCTGTGCTGCTTCTTGAAGTGCTGCACCACCGCATCGTTCATCTCATCACCGCCAATGCGTATGGAAATTTTGGTGACCAGCCCGGACAGGGCGGTGACGCCAATCTCCGTGGTGCCGCCGCCAATATCCACCACCATGGAGCCTACGGCCTCATCCACAGGGAGGCCGACGCCAATGGCAGCCGCCATAGGCTCCTCCACCAGATAGACCTGCCGGGCGCCGGCGTGTTCACCGGAGTCACGCACGGCGCGTCGCTCCACCTCGGTAATGCCAGAAGGGATGGAGATGGCCATGCGGGGATGCATCCACTGTCTGAGATTGAGCTGTTTGATGAAACGCTTCATCATCATCTCAGCCAGATCAAAATCGGCAATGACCCCATCTTTCATGGGGCGCACCGTCAAAATGCCCTCAGGGGTCTTGCCCCACATGTTCCGCGCTGCATTGCCCACAGCCACAATCTGATGCTCATGTTGTTTCACAGCGATGACAGAGGCCTCGTTGAGCAGCAATCCCTTGCCTTTGACATGCATCAATGTATTGGCAGTACCCAGATCAATGGCAATATCCTGGGAGAGGGAATTCCAAAAATCAAATCGCATAAACTGTCCTGTCTAGTGTCTAAAATGGCGCAACCCGGTGAGGGCCATGGCCATGCCCAGTTCATTGCAGGCGGCCACAGAATCCACATCACGCTTGGAGCCGCCGGGCTGAACAATAAAACGCACGCCGGCTTCGGCTGCTGCGCGAACCGTGTCGTCAAAGGGGAAGAAGGCATCAGAGGCCAGCACCATGGCGGCCAGACTCTTTTCGATGTATTGCTCCAACGGCATGGCGATGCCGCCGGCATTGTATTCAATCTCAAGATTTTCAATGGCCTTGGTCACGGCCAGTTTACGCATGGAATCCACTCGGTTGGGCTGACCGGCGCCCATACCCATCACTTGATAGCAGCCTGGGCGATAGGCCCTGGCAAGCACAATAGCATTGGACTTGGTATGCTTGGCCGCGGCCACGGAAAAACGGGCCAGGGCCGCCTGGTCATCATCAAAGACTTTATCTGTCACAACGTCAAACTTCTCTGTCAGAATCTCATCGCGGTCCATTTCCAGCAGTCCACCGGTGATTTTTCTATACGTCTTGACCTCAGGGCAGCCCGCCTTCAAATCGCCAGTTTTCAAAAGCCGCAATGTCTTGGCACGGGCCAGGATCTCCAGTGCATCGTCATCAAAATCGGGGGCGACAATGACTTCTACGAATTTAGAGGGCATGGCTTGAGGGATGAGTTTCCCCTGGTCGATCACATAACCGGTATGCACCTCATCCCGCCCCTTGAGGAAGGAGGCGAAGGCGAGATCCACAGGCCGGTTCACGGCAATAACCGAACCGTAGGCAGAAATGGGATCACCTGCCCAGGCCCGCTCGACAGCCTCACGCAGCGTCTCACCCGTGGCCAGTCCACAGGGATTGGTGTGTTTGATCACAGCCACACCTGGAGTGTCGCCCAGATCTTTCACGGCCTCCAGTGCTGCGTCTGCATCCACATAATTGTTGTATGACAGGGCCTTGCCCTGAAGAATCTTAGCCCCGGCCACTGAGGGTTCGGTCGATTGTATGTCACGATAAAATGCGGCCGATTGATGGCTGTTCTCACCGTAGCGCAGTGTGGCGCCCTGTTCAAAAGCCAGATGACGCACCGGCTCATCAGTCAATGCTGAGGAGAGGTAGGTGTCAATGGCCGCGTCATAGGCGGCAGTGCGGCGAAACGCCTTCACAGCCAGTGCCTGACGCAGCGCCAGCGAGAGACCGCCATCGTCAAGTTCATTGAGTACGCGGGGATAATCTTCAGGATCGGTGACAATGGCCACATGACGATAATTCTTGGCCGCACTGCGCACCATGGAGGGCCCGCCAATGTCGATCTGTTCAACAGCCTCTTCAATGGCAATGCCTTCACGGGCCACTGTCTGCTCAAAGGGATAGAGGTTGACCACCACCATATCGATCCACTGAATGCCCTGATCGGCCGCCTGTGCGGCGTGCTCAGGCACATCTCGAAGGCCGAGTATGGCACCGTGAATCCGGGGATGCAGTGTCTTCACCCGGCCGTTCATCATCTCTGGAAATCCAGTCACATCCTCCACGGGCGTGACAGCGATGTCGGCCTCTGAAAGCGCTCTGGCTGTGCCGCCGGTGGAAAGAATTTCAATGCCTCGCTCAGCCAACACCTGGGCAAATTCAACAATCCCCTTTTTATCTGACACACTGATCAATGCACGTTTGACCTGCAATGGAACCTCCATAAAAAAAAGACGGCGATGCGGGCGATTCTCTCCAGGGAGCACACCAATCTGGCCGAAAACCCGCCAAAAGCCATCGATTATAATGAATTGTTATTTTAAAGCAAAGAAAATGCCACAGGAAGAGAGAACATCAATCAGACGACAACCAGGCCTGTCCAGAATCCACACAAAGTCGCCCCTGTGCCACGGCCCCTAAGACCTCGGCAAAGAGACAATGCTCCTCTTTCAACACCCGTGCCGCCAGTGTCTGTGCATCATCGTCCGGCAGCACAGGCACACAGCGCTGGGCGACGATGGGGCCGTGATCATAGCGCTCATCCACCAGATGCACCGTGACGCCGGAAACCTTGCATCCCGCATCCAGCACAGCCTGATGGACATGCCGGCCAAACATCCCCTGCCCGCCGAAGGCCGGCAGCAACCCGGGATGAATGTTGAAGATGCGGCCGGCATAGGCTGAAATTACCTCCGGCGGGAGCTTCTTCATATACCCCGCCAGCGCCAAGGTCTCAGCGCCAGACGCAACAAGGGCCGACTGCATGGCCGCCACAAAGGCCCCCCGATTCTCAAAGTCACCCCGACGGAGACAAATTGCAGGGATGCCATGGGCGCTTGCAATCTCCAGGGCGCCTGTATCGGGCTTGCTGACAATGAGCAGGGCAAACTGTGCGTTGAGACGCCCATCCTTGCCGGCCCGGACCAGCGCTTCAAAGTTGGAGCCGCGCCCAGAGGCTAACACGGCCAGTTTAAGCAGTCCCAATAATTACACCCCTCAATGATAACTTGACCAAACGGCGGAATCGCCGTATCTCAATAGTATAAATCATAATTCTCTGTTAGAAGCCGATACTCACCGTAGCCATTCTCGTCCATAAAGACAAAATTTCGATTATATCTGTTATAAAACCAAACCTCAATAGGATGCTCACTCATCTCAAAAGGCCTGCGTGTCACCTCGCTTGGGGGGCCAAAAAGAATATAAATCCGCCCACGATCTGTGATCCAGCCAGGCCGGTGCTTGCCATAATGTCGGTTGGCCCACGAAGTCCGCCGGTAATATTCGTCCATCACTTCATTGGTCGGTGTCCCCGGTGTGGGATCCATTTTATCCCAATAAGCGATAAACGCATCCAATTTCCCACTTCCCTTGGCCTTTGTTATCCGCTTGACCTCTTCGCCCTTGGCAATATGGGCCAGCATCTTGATGGCTTCATCTAAATCAGTAATATACAGTGAGAGGCCTTCAATATGAATCACCAACGTCCGCTTGCGTTTAATCTTGTCATGGCCATTGCTGACTTCCACTTTAAACTCATAGCCGCCGCCCGGCAGATCAGCAATATCCACGGGGAGTTCAACTTTCTGAGCAGTGTCATGCAGCACCACAGCCATCATGCCACTCTTATGGTATTTCTTTTCACTTCCCTTCAGTTCCCAGTGAATCGTAGCCGTTGAATCACCAGGGGCAGGATAAAGATCAAAGTGCACATCGACAGTCTTAACGCCTTCGTTGACCATATCAGAGGCAAAAGCACGCCAGCGACCGCGGGAGAGTGAGTCCACACCCACATATTCACCAAACATCATACTGGACAGCGCAAATTTATCCCGCTTCATCTTTGGCACTTTTACAGAAATTTCCTGTCGTGCTGTTTTCTTTGAAGTACCATCTGTCAAAGCCAATGAAAAAATATACGCTCCAGGTTCAAGCTTGAATCGCTGTGTGGCTGAATCAAAATCTCGGAAGGAAAGTGTCTCCTCATAATAAGGCGCTTCTACAAGGCGTGTGAGCACACGCGTGGTCAGCACATCGCCGGATTTCTCCGCCACCTGCACAGCCAGCTCGTAACGCCCTTTATAAAGTTCACCCTCTTTTATAAACTGAAGCGCATCATAACGCACCTGATGAACAAGATCCACATTCACCGTGCCGTTTTCACCGGCAAAGAAGTAAACCCCATGCATGAAGAGCGGCACTTTGTCCCGGAGCACATTGGACATCTCAGGCAGTTGCGCATGGGAACCCCCCATCAGGGCAATCGCCAAGAGTATCGCCAGTCGCCCTCTTTTCAATCTATTTTTATTCCCCATGCGTTGCCTCCTTTCAAGTCATCACACAACCCATGTTCCAAACAGGTCATAGGTCGAAGTTGAATCGATTTTTACCGGTACAATTTGACCGATTGGCGGATGCCCTTCCAGCCAGACCAGCTGATCGACATCCAGCCCATCACCCTGAGAACGGCCGTAGTGCAACCCCTCATCCTCGTCAAAACCGTCGACAATCACCTCAATGACGCGATCCACCATGCGATCATTGATCGTTTCTGCAATTTCCTGCTGCACTGTCATCAGCCGATCATAGCGCGACTGCGCCACGGCCTTATCCACCTCGCCGTCCAGAAGGGCCGCTGCCGTGCCCTCTTCCTGAGAATAGACGAAAGCGCCCAATCGTTGAAAACCGGTATCCTGTACAAAATCGAGCAGTGCGTCAAAATCTTCCTCGGTCTCCCCCGGAAATCCAACGATGAAGGCCGTGCGCAGCACCAGGCTGGGCATCCGTTCTCTCATACGGGCGATCAGCGTACGCACCCTCTCATTATCGTGACCGCGCCCCATGCGATGAAGCACCGAGTCGGCAATATGCTGTAGCGGCATGTCAATATATTTGACAATCTTGGGCTCACGCGCCATGAGATCAATCAAGGCCTCATCCACATGCAGAGGATGCACATACATGACGCGTATCCAGGCCAATCCGTTTACAGCCACCAGCCCCTCAAGCAGAGACACCAGCGAACTGCCGTCTGCGCGGTCCGTACCGTAACGGCTGGTGTCCTGAGCGATGAGAATCAATTCCTTCACACCCCGTTCGGCCAGAATACGTGCCTCTTCAAGCAGTGCCGATTGAGGCCGGCTGCGGAACGGCCCCTTGATGCCGGGAATGGCACAGAATGTACAGCGATGATCGCAGCCGTCGGCTATCTTCAGATAGGCCACATGCGGCGGCGTAGAAATCTGCCGGCCCGTATGGGCCTGCGGTGACACGCGATAATTTTCACCGATGAGCCACTGCCCCAACGCTTCAAAGGGTTCTACGCCAAAGTAGCCGTCCACCTCAGGGATCTCTTTCTCAATCTCCCCGCGATAACGTTCAGAGAGACAGCCCCACACGGCAATGCGCTTGCGGGGGTCGCTTTTCTTTAATTCAACGGCGCTCAATATCACATCAATGGACTCACGCTTGGCCGCTTCAATGAAACCGCAGGTGTTGATCAACACCGCATCGGCCTCTTCAGCGTCATTTACCAGCGTTAAACCCTGACGGGCCAGTTCTCCGGCCATCACCTCAGAGTCCACTTCATTCTTGGGGCATCCCAGGGTGATCAGGGCCACTTTTTTTTGATTTTCAGACACTGTCATCTCTTTCCGTTCCCGCAAATAAACCGGCGACAAATTCAGCAGCCTCAAAGGGCACAAGATCCTCCGCGCCCTCTCCCAGGCCGGCCCAGTGAACAGGCAGACCCAGTTCCCGCTGAATGGCCAAAACGATGCCCCCGCGTGCGGTGCCGTCAAGCTTGGTGAGGGCAATCTGTGTGACATCCACAGCCTCTGTGAAGATGCGGGCCTGACTGAGACCGTTCTGCCCCGTGGTGGCGTCCAGAACCAGCAGCACATCATGCGGGGCATCGGGCAGGCGCTTTTCAATGACACGGCGGATCTTCTTCAGCTCCTCCATGAGGTTGACCTTGTTCTGGAGCCGGCCGGCCGTGTCTACTAAAACCACATCGGCGCCGCGGGCCACACCGGCATCCACGCCGTCAAAGGCCACAGCCGCCGGATCGGCACCATGCACCTGGCGGACGATTTCCGCACCGGCGCGCTCCGCCCAGATCTCCAGCTGTTCTCCGGCCGCAGCGCGAAAGGTGTCGGCGCCGGCCAGAAGTACTTTTTTTCCCTCTGCTGCAAAACGACAGGCCAACTTCCCGATGGTAGTGGTCTTGCCCGTCCCGTTCACGCCGACCACGAGAATTACATGCGGTGTATGGGCAAATGTCGCCTGGGGACGCGAGGCGGGCATCAGGTCTTCCACCTCCAGCTGCAGCGCCTGTCGCACACAAGACGCCATATCCCCATCAATCTGCGGCACACGGCGGCGCACGCCTTCAATCAGGGCCAGGGCCGTATCCACCCCGGTGTCACTTTCAATAAGAATCTCTTCCAGATCATCAAGCAGCGCATCGCTCAGTTCTGATTTATTGGAAAACAATCCGGAGATTCGCCCGACCAGCCCCTTGCGGGTTCGTCCCAGGCCCTCCTGCCACAATCGGTTCAAGCCGTGCCCCCTTTTTCAGTTACACTTTCTGAGGCGGCTTCCTGTTTCAATTGATCGCGGAAACGACGATAATAAACCCCGGTGGAGAAGAAATTGAGTCCAACGGCAAAAATGACGGCCATCAACGCCCAGGGCTGCCAGCCCACCACATGCAGGGGCAGGGCGAGTCCTGTAAAGAAAGCCGAGAATTTCCCGGGTTTGGTCGACTCCATCACGATCTTGCGGCCGCGCATCACCCAGACCCCGCCCAGCAGCACGGTCACTTCGCGGACGATCAAAAAGATCAGAAACCACAGGGGAAAGCTGTACAGCGGCGAAAACACCAGATAAGCGGCCACAGAGAGCACATTGATCTTGTCGATGAGCGGATCGAGAATGCGGCCCAGATCAGATTGCTGATTAAAACGGCGGGCCACCCAGCCGTCGGCCAGATCTGTGGCCGCGCCCAGGAACATAAAAAAAACGGCCAGCCAGGGCCGCCCGGTCTGAAGATAATAGAAAATGGGATAGAGCAGCCCCAGCCGGGCCACACTCATCACGTTGGGAATGGTGAAGATACGCATGTTTCACTTCCTGTTTATACGATAAAAATTTTGGCCACATCCACCAGGAGCCGGGGCTCGTTGATCAGGGCCGTTTTAAAGATCTGAAACGGTGTGCGTTTGTTTTCAGGTACCTTCAGCAGCATCTCAGCCGTGCGGTTGAGGTCAGCATCACTGAAGCGATACACCGCCTGCTTCAGCTTGTAGGAGAGCTTATTGATCTTGCCCTCGCCCTTGTGCCAGGCCTTCTGATAGGGCATCAGGGCTTTGGCCGATACATCGCCGCCAGCCACGGCCTTTGCGGCGACCTGCCCGGCTGACGCGCCGGCAATCAGGGCATTGACAATGCCGCCGCCGGTGAGGGGATTGGCCTGGCGGGCCGCGTCGCCCACCAGCATGAGGCCGTCTGTGACAATGGTTTCGATGGGTTTGGCCGTGGGCACACCACCGGCCACCACCGTTACTGCCGAGGCGCCGGGGAATCGGCGGGCAACAAAGCCTTCAAGCCAGGCCAGGGGCGTCTTCTCTCCGGTGAATCCCCCGCCGACGCCCAGCCCCACATTGGCCGAGTCCTCGCCTTTTGGAAAGACCCAGGCGTAACCGCCGGGCGCCCAGTCCTGCCCCACGTAGAATTCCACGACTGTGGGATCGATATCGATGCCGGCCAGGGTCATCTGGGCGCAGCTGTCCATCTCCTCGTAGGGGACGGCAGTCTCGAGACCGGCCCAGCGCCCCACGCGTGACTCCACCCCGTCGGCGCCGATCACCAGTGGCCCATGGAAGGTCACCGGTTTGCCGAGGCATTCGACGGTGACGCCGGCAATCTTCCCGTCAGCGTGAACCAATCCGATGGCATTGGCCTTGGTCAGCAATGTGGCCCCGGTACTGACAGCCATGGCAGCCAGGTCTGCGTCAAAAATCTTTCGATGCAGCACAAAACCGCGTTCATCGGGATAGGCGTCGACGGCCGTACCGTTGGGCGCCACCAACCGGCCGCCGGTGATGGTGCGGGCAATCCAGCGTGGGGGAATCTCATCGAAGATGAGCTTCAGCCCCTTTTCAGAGACGCCCTCGGCGCAGCGCACCGGTACGCCGACTTCACGGTCTTTCTCCAGAAGCAGCACACTGGCGCCGGCCTCAGCCGCGGTCTTGGCCGTCCAGGCGCCGGCGGGTCCGGCACCGACGATGATGATGTCAAAATCGGTTCTCATGCCTTCTCCTTCAGCGCGCCCAGCGGACAGACAGCCACACAGGCCATGCAGGCCACGCATCGATCTTCATCGATGGAGAGATCGGCCTCGTCCAGACGGATGGCATCGGCGGGGCAGACGGCCACGCAGGTACCGCAGAAGTCGCAGCGCTTACGGTCATAATCGATAGAAAGGCTCATAAAGACTCACGATGTTTTGAAGTTGGGATAATCGAAATTGAAACGGGCTTTGTAATACCAGCGCGTCATGAAAAAAACCACAAAAACAGGGATCAGGAAGGCCGGAAAAACCACGCACACGCCCACGGCCAACGCCAGCACCGAGTACTTGGTGACACGCATCACTTCTTCCACAGTAGAGCAGCACGCACCCCAGATAAAGAGCGGCAGCACCGCCAAAGCCGGCCAGAAGAGAATCCACTCTTTCAGCTGCCACGCCATAACCACAGTCAGCACCTCCAGCACCAGGGCCCAGCGCGCCGTGGCCTTAACGCCGTAGCGCACGCCAAAGGTTACCTTGCCGGTGGCGGCATCGCCTTTGAGGTCGGGCAGCGTGGTATTGAGATAGACACAGGCCCCGGCCACCATATAGGCCAATGCACGCCAGGTCAACGCCGGCTCTCCGCCGGCGGTCATCCAACCCAGGCTGTAGAGCACATAGCCCGACACCCCGTTGGTAAGCATGCCCATGATGGCATGGTCTTTCCAGCGAAACGGCGCGTAGTTGTAGCAGTATCCGGACAGCAGCAGCAGGGCGGAGAGCATCAACCCTACTTTGACATCAATGAGAAACCCCCAACACAGACCCAGCACGGCGAATACCGCCGCTTCAATATAGGCCCAGCGCACAGGGAAGTGACCGTCGGAGAGCAGAAAGAGTTTGTGGTTCACACGATCTGTCTCACGGTCCTGAATCTGATTGAAAATGTAGATGCTGCCTACAGTCAAAGACAGCGCCCCCACGGAGCCCCAGATCCCCATGGAGTGGTGAAACCCGTTCTCGCCTCTCCCGAAAGTTTGCCCCCCCCAGTGTCCGGCCAGATAATAAGTCCAGATAGGATAGAACAGCGTGGGCCGGAGCAGGAACAGCCAGTCGAACATCCGGGCGATGGATTTCAATTCTCCTCCTTTGATCAGCACTCCAGTTGCATTTTAGTCATACGCTCTTCGTAACGAACAGGATAGCGTCCGCTGAAGCACGCCGCACAGTAGCCCGCCCCTTTCTCGGGCACCGCGCTGAGCAATCCTTCTAAAGAGAGATAACCCAGGCTATCCACACCGAGATATTTCTCTATCTCGGGAATGGTCATCTGATTGGCGATGAGCTCCTCCTTGGTGGGGAAGTCCATGCCGTAGTAGCAGGGATGGGTGATGGGCGGACTGGAGACGCGCACATGCACTTCCTTGGCCCCCGCCTTGCGGATGATCTGCGTCAGCACCTTGAGTGTGGTGCCGCGGACAATAGAGTCTTCCACCACCACAACGCGCTTGCCCTTGAGCACACCGCCCACGGGATTGAACTTCACCTTGACATTGAAGTGACGGATGGTCTGCTGCGGCTGGATAAAGGTACGTCCCACATAGTGATTCCGGATGAGTCCCAGCTCAAATTTGATGCCCGATTCCACGGCATAACCCAGGGCGGCCGTATTGCTGGAGTCGGGTACGCTGATGACGATATCGGCATCGGCGGGCTGCTCCTGGGCCAGGCGGCGCCCCAGCTTGCGGCGGGTTTTGTCGACGTACTGGCCGAAGATACGGCTGTCCGGCCGTGAGAAGTAAATATACTCAAAAATGCAGTGTGCACAGAACTTATTGTCGGCAAAGCGATCCACATGCACGCCGTCTTTGTCTATGGTGATCAGCTCACCGGGTTCCACATCACGGATATACTCGGCGCCGATAAGATCAAAGGCGCAGGTCTCCGAGGCGACCACAGGGCTGTCGTCCAGCTGCCCCAGCGCCAGCGGACGCACGCCGCCGGGATCACGGGCGACAAAGAGTTGATCGCGCGTCATGATAGTCAACGAGAAAGCACCACGGATCTGCCGCAGGGCGTCTTTGATTTTATCGACAACTGTCTCCGCCTTGGAACGGGCGATGAGATGCACAATGAGCTCAGAATCGGTGGTGCTCTGAAAGAGCGCACCCTCATCCTGCAGCATTCTGCGTATGGACCCGCTGTTCACCAGATTGCCGTTGTGTCCCAGGGCCAGCGGGCCGTCCTTGGTGTTCACCAAAAGCGGCTGCACATTGGACTTGGAGTCAGCCCCTGTGGTGGAGTAACGGTTGTGGCCGATGGCCATGCTGCCCTTGAGCGTTTTAATCACCTCGGGCGAACCGAACACATCATTCACCAGGCCCTGACCCACATGACGGTAAACCTGCGTGCCGTCTGAGGAGACAATACCCGCCCCCTCCTGGCCGCGATGCTGCAGGGTATAGAGGCCCAGATAGGCCATTTCAGCGGCTTCGGAATGGTTAAAAATTCCAAATACGCCACACTCTTCCTTGGGTTTATCACTCATTTTACCAACCTATTCACAATCAATCTGTAAGTACAATGGGGTTTGTGTAGATCCAGCCCCGCCTTTGACGATACATCTCCACGCGGTACACACCCGGTGCGTCCACTGTATGAGTTAAGGTGCTGCCCTTCTCCTCAGCGATGGTTTGACCGTCCCTGAGAAGGCGAATCTGCCCGGAAAGCGGCGCCTGGACATCAAAATCAACAGGGCCCAAAAACGGCAGCCGGCTGCCCATGGGCAATAGGCCGCGGTCCGATCTGCCTGAAAAACGAAATCCCCGCGCATCGCCCAGGGAAAAATTAGAGACAAAACAGCGTCCCGCGAGAATGGCATTGTACACTGCTGTTTCTGAGGGGTGAAATCCCAACGCCGGTGTCAGGGGCGTCTCGGTCATCACATGCGTCCGTATGGACTTGAACTGTACTTTATAGGGATAAATCTCTACAGTAATACACCCCAGCAGTTTGATGGCAAAGGCATGCACATCAATGCCGCCAATACCCACCACACGACGTTCACGGTTCAGGACGTCCCAACGGTCCAGGATCTCCTGCACCGGAAAACGGATCGATTTCAAGGGATGCCAGATCCGCCACAGTGCGCTTTTCCAGGTCAGTCCCTCCATCCACTCTGAGAGCTGATTCCAGATCTCAATACCGTCAAAGCCCTGCACGCTCCAATCCGTCCAGGGATAGGGCGGGTAGGCTTCAAAATACTGTCGTTTCTCTGCCGGATGCGCAATGAATCCCATGCCCCCGGCCGCCTTCACAGCCGGCACATAGTCGGCCGCCATACGGCCGCCGACCTCTTGATCGAGTCGGAAGGCCAGGTAGTGATTTTTGTCGTCTGCATCATTGATCTCATAGCCGATCAGCGCCAGCACGCCCCCATACCATCCCTCCAGCCCCTCACGTTTTGGCGCCAGTGTATTATGATCGGAAAACAGCAGAAAATCGAGATTTTTCGTCCCGGCAATCTCGGCAATCTCCGGGATGGAAAGTGTCCCGTCTGAGACCTTGGAATGAAGATGCACCGCACCCACAGCCTCAAAATCGAAGGTCTTTACCATGACAGCAACCACCCTCCAAGCAACACGCCGGCCAGATCGGCCGCCAGATCTCTGAGGCTGGCCGTGTGCCCCGATGTTTTACTGTCCCAGAACTCCTTGACAATGCCGATACTCAGCGCGCCTCCCATACCGGTCATCCGGGCCTCAGCAGGATGCATGCGCCACTGATGCCGGGCCGTGTAAGCCAGCATGCCGCTCATCAACAGGCTGACGGTAAAATGCCTCACCTTGTCCTGTCCCAACCATGGATCCGCCACCGCACTGACGCTGGGTATTGGCAGACACAACGGCTTTGCAGGTGGCAGCTGGGGCCGGACAGGAGGCATCAACGAGAAACTCAATGTCAACAGCACGGCGCCAATCACGCCGGCTCCGAAACAGTATCAACCAACAGTCTTCCCGCCCCTCTGTTGCTGGGGCGACGCTGTATAAGAAACCGCTTTTTTTCTCTTTGCATCACATTACCACGAATAAGAAAAGGCCAGAGCCGCAGACCGGAAACCCGGCGGACCGATGGCCAATGATGGCCCCACATCGAAACTGCGGAGCTGTGCATCCACATAGGCGTCTACGATATTGAGCAGCCAGAACGCACCGGCAATCCAGACCCATCGACTGCGGTCATCTTCATAAAATGTCTTTTCTGAAGCCAGCGTGGCCTGCTGTGCCCGCTGGTTCTGTACCACCGCCGCTGTGATCAGCCCCAACTCACCCCCGAGCACCAGCGCGGCCTTCCATTTGGCGCCATTGCTCCACTGTCCCCAGCCGGGCAGCAGCGCAGAGCGCATCACCACCGTTCGAGAGGGAGGCAGTGCCACAGCGGTGGTGTCTTCAGCCTGAAACGTTTGACCGGCAACAGGACCCGAGAGCAACACCCACAACGCCCCTGTCAGCAAAAACCGTTTCAAATCAATCCGCCAGCCTGACCACGGCCTCAATTTCGATGAGCACGTCCTTGGGAAGCCGCGCCACCTCCACGGCACTGCGGGCCGGCGGCAAGATACCAAAATAACTCTCATAGACGATATTCATGGGGACAAAATGGTCCATGTTCTTCATGAAAATTGTGGTCTTCACCACATCTTCCATGGTGGCACCTGCAGCCTCCACCACACCCTTGAGATTCTCCAGCGCCTGCCGAGTCTGGTCTTCAATGCCCTCACCCACAACCCGACCGGTTTCCGGATGAAGCGGTACCTGGCCCGCCGTAAACATAATGCGCCCGGGCGCTATATGCACAGCCTGACTGTACGGGCCCAAGGCGGCCGGCGCTCTGTCTGTCTCTACAATCTTACGTGGCATGAATCCTCCACTTGCTCCCCAGTTATGATGCCGACTCATCCCCGCCGGCACCCACTCCCCAGCATCCTGTTGAAATGCAGAATCGCTTATAAATCCTCAAACTTTGCATCCGCCACATCCTGGCGGCTCAAATCAAGGGGGTCATGGTCATTCTGCCCCTTCACCGTGGTCTTGGGGGGCTCGGGCGCCACCTGCTTCTTCACCCAGCGCAGCCCCATAAAAGCCATAACACCCAAAAACAATGCTCTTAAAAACATAGACACCTCTACCGCTTCAGGGGCACGTAGTACCGTGTCCCCACTGGAGGATGAAGAATCTGCTGCAGCAAATCCTCCAAGTCCTCTTCATTATGAACAAAATCAATCTCCGAAGCACTGATCACCAGAAGCGGTGTATCACTGTATCGGAAAAAAAACTCGTTGTAGGCTTCGTTAAGACGACGGATATAATCGCCGGCCATGTGGCGCTCATATTTCCGGCTTCGTCGCTTGATATTGGCCATCAACCGTTCTGTGGTCGACTGCAGATAAACCACCAGATCGGGCTTGGGCAGCTCCGCCTCCATGAGTGTGGCAATACGCTCGTACAGCAGGAGATCGCGCTCCTCAAGATTCATATAGGCAAAGATCTTATCCTTGGAAAAGACATAGTCGGCAATCAAGTAGGGATGAAAGAGATCCTGCTGCGGCAGCTCCAGCAACTGCTTGTATCGGCTGGTGAGAAAAGAAAGCTGCGTTTGAAATGCATAGCGATGCGGATCTCTGTAGAAATCATCCAGGTAGGGATTCTCTTCCGGCTGCTCCCCGATGAACTTGGCGTTCAACTTCTCACACAGCAATCTGGCCAGGCTGGTCTTGCCCGCCCCGATCACACCTTCGATGGCAAAATAGGTCACATCTTTGACGTCTGTGGTTTCCGCCATAAATCCACCCCTGATTTGATGCGTTTCACCGCTCCCGTATCCTGGCAGTCGGCCAGCAATGTCTCCACACACCTGTTCAGGCCGGGCACCACCAGATGAGGCGCCAATTCAGCCAAAGGCGTTAGCACAAACAGACGCTCATGCAGATGAGGATGCGGCACGATTAAAACCGAACTCTGATGCATCATCTCTCCGCAGACGAGCAGGTCAATATCCACTGTGCGCGGTCCCCAGTGTTCAACACGGCGGCGGCCCAGACGCTGTTCAATATTCAATACAGCCTCAAGCAGATCTTCAGGATGCATCGTCGTGCTGACGCCGCAGACCAGATTGAGAAAGGCGGGTTGCGCCCGCATCCCCCAGGGCTCGGTTTCATATATCGACGAAACAGCCCCCACGGCAATCTCCGGAGACAACTCCAAAAAATCAAGTGCGGCACATAAATGCATCTCCCGGTCACCCAGGTTGGAGCCCAGCCCCAAGTAGTAGAATTTGTCCTGTTTCACCCTGCCTGTCCCGGTCTGAGGATTAGCTATCAATATATTGATATTCCTTGAATTTGTCAACACGAAAAACCCGCTTCCTCACAGGGCCGTTACAACAGATAATACAAAAAATACTTGACAAAACAGAATGCGAATCGTATACTCATTATGAGCATATGCTCAAAACAAACAACGAAAGTGAAGCCATGGAAACAGACTACTTAACCCTGGCTGTCGCCAGCGGGAAAGGCGGCACAGGAAAAACCACCGTCGCCACCGGACTGGCACAGCTGCTCTCCACATCACCGGTTGTCTTGAAAGACTGCGACGTGGAAGCCCCCAACACCGCCCTTTTTTTAAAGGGTGAAAAAATTTCTGAGAAGTCTCACTACGTCTTCGTCCCCGAGATCGACAGAGACGTCTGCACCGCCTGCGGTGCATGCGCCAAAATCTGTCAATTCAAGGCCCTGGTAAGCATTCCCGGGCGCATCATGAAATTCCCTGAACTCTGCCACGGCTGCCGGGGCTGCATTCAGGTCTGCCCGACAGGGGCTGTCATTGAGAGCCGTCGCCACTGCGGTGACATCACCACCTATAAACGCGACAATCTGACCCTGGTTGAGGGCCGGCTCCGCATTGGCGAGGCCATGGCCCCCCCGCTGATTGAAGCGGTTAAAGCGCTCAAACCCGGCAATGGAGAGGCCAGACTGACCCTTCTCGACTCGCCTCCGGGCACGTCCTGCCCCGCCATTACCGCCATCCGCGACACGGACTATGTCATCCTGGTCACCGAGCCGACGCCCTTTGGTCTGCACGACCTCTCGCTGGCCGCGGACATGGTCAAGGCGCTGAATCTGCCGGCCGGCGTGATTGTCAACCGTGCCCGGCCCAACGACGAGGCCACACGCCGCCGCATTGCCGAGATGGATCTGCCCATTCTGACCGAACTGCCCGACAGCCGCAAAGCCGCTGAAGGCATGGCCAGGGGAGAGTTAATCATCAACGCCATGCCCGAAACAAGGCCACTGCTTAAAGAAGCCTACACACAAATTCTGGCGACGTTGAAGAGAGAGGAGGCCGCCCAATGAAAGAGCTGGTGATTATCAGCGGAAAAGGCGGTACAGGAAAAACCTCATTTACCGCCGCCCTGGCCGCACTCTGGCCCGGCAATGTCATTGCCGACTGTGACGTGGACGCCGCAGACCTGCACCTGGTGCTGGACCCGACCCTTGAAACCGAAGCCCCATTTTACTCGGGCATTCTCCCGGAGATTCACAGCGATGCCTGTACGCATTGCGGCAAATGTATTGAAGTCTGTCACTTCAATGCCATCAGCCCTGAAATCGTCCTGGACACCACGCGCTGTGAAGGCTGCGGTGTCTGCGCCCATTTCTGTCCGGCACAGGCCATCACGCTGGAGCCCCGGAACTGCGGCATGCTCTATCACAGCAACACACGCTTTGGCCCCATGATTCACGCCCGGCTGGGTGTGGCCGAGGAGAACTCGGGCAAGCTGGTGACACAGATTAAAAAAGACGCACGCATCCGTGCGGAAAAAGAGGGAGCCGCATTGGTTATTGCCGACGGCTCACCGGGCATTGGCTGCCCCGTGATCAGCTCTCTGGCCGGCGCCAATCAGGTGCTGGCCATCTCCGAGCCCTCTGTCTCTGGCCGGCACGACCTCATGCGCGTGCTCCAACTGGCGCAGCAGTTCAAAATTCCTGCGGCTATTGCCGTGAACAAATGGGACTTGCATCCCGAGATGACGGAAACGATGGAAACCGAGGCCAGGGCCCTGGGCGCCGACTGTCTGGGACGCATACCCTATGACACGGCCGTGACCGCGGCCATGGTGGCCCAGAAGACACTGCCGGAGATCGATCCGGGCCCGGCCCTTGGGGCCATACAAGCCATTGCCAAACGCCTGAAAGATCAATTGGACACGCATTAACCGACAGGAATTTCATGCCCAGACCCAAAAAATGCCGCTGGATCGGCGCCAGGCCGAGCGTGACGCTCTTTAAACCACATGGTCTTTCCATGCGCCAGCTGGAACACGTGGCCCTGGCCGAGGACGAACTGGAGGCCCTGCGACTGGCGGACCTGGAAAATCTCAGCCACGCGCAGGCCGCAACGGCCATGAATGTTTCAAGGGCCACCTTTGGACGCATTGTGGGCCGGGCCAGGCAGCATACCGCCGACGCCCTCATCCACGGCAAGGCCATTGTCATCGGTGGCGGACCTGTTGATTACGAACCCGACCACCCCTGTGGCCGACGTCGGCGCTGTCAAAGCGAAAGGGCACAACCGGAGGAGGGCGATAGTGAATGAGGAGATAAACGAAACTTGGTCAGAAAAGGCGCTGGCGCTGGCACAGGCCCCTGTCAATCTGGGCGAGATGAAAGATCACGACGGCGTCTCCCTGGTACGCGGGCCCTGCGGTGACCGCATGGCCATCTGGATCAAACTCGAGGGTCGTGTCATCGATGAAATCTCATTTTTAACCGATGGCTGCGGCGCCACACTGGCCGCGGGAAGTGCCGTCACAGAACTGGCCAGGGGCTGCACCGCATTCAAAGCCCGCAGCATCACACCGCAGGCCGTCATTGCGTTTTGTGAAGGATTGCCGGCCAGCCATACGCACTGCGCCTTTCTGGCCGTGCAGACATTGAACAAGGCGCTGGATTCATTGTAGAAAAAACCTTATCATAAACAACGGAGGACAAATCATGCCAGGTGGAGATGGCACTGGGCCACTGGGACAGGGCTCGAAGACCGGTCGCGGCATGGGTGGATGCGGCACGGGCCAAGGTGGACCGGGCAACGCCGGATTCGGCGGGGGGCGCGGAAGGCGACGTCCTCAAAACGCAGCACCCATGTCCCCGCAAAGCGACAACACAGTGGACAACGCTGCCGAACTGGATGCACTGAAACAGCAGGAAGCCATACTCAAGCAACGCATTCAGGACCTGGAAGGACAGGCCTGAAACCCGGCGGCTGAGCGCAGCCGCTGTCAACAAAGACCGAACATGCGAACCGATCGCATTTTCCATAAGAACCATGAAGGAGTCACTATGCTCATCGCAATGACCACAGACGGCACCGATCTCTCGGCGCCGATTAACCCAAGATTCGGCCGCTGCATTCACTTTCTCCTGCTGGATACAGAGACCAATGAAAGCCGCGCCGTCATCAATCCCGGCAGCCAGGCCGCCGGTGGCGCCGGTATTGCGGCCGCTGAATTCATCGTCAATCAGAACGTCTCTGCCGTGCTCACCGGCCATGTAGGCCCCAACGCCTTTGAAGTACTCAACGCCGGTGGCGTTAAAGCCTACTCCAACCTCTCAGGCACCCTGGGCGAGGCCTATCTCAAATACCAGTCCGGGAACCTGGAGGCCGATGCCGCTCCCACCTCCCAGAGCCATGCCGGCCAGGCTGCCCCGATTGAGGCCGCAGCACCGGCACCCTCCACACGCCGCATCGCCGTCTCCGCTGACGGGGAGGGCCTGGATGCGCCCTGCGGCGCCCACTTTGGCCGCTGCCCCTTCTTTGTGCTGGTCGATGTGCGTGGCGAGACCATCATCGCTGTACAGAATGCGCCCAATCCCTTTGCAGGCAACCATCAACCCGGTCAGGTGCCGACATTCATCCACAGCCAGAACGCCAATGTCATGCTCTCCGGCGGCATGGGCGCCCGCGCCGTCTCTATGTTCAGTGAAATGGGCATTGAGGTGGCCACCGGCGCCAGCGGCACTGTAGGACAGGCCATTACCGCCTATCTGAAGGGGCACATTCAAGGCTCTTCCCCCTGCACAGACCACTCTGCCGGCTGTCATTAATCTTTACGAAGGACAATATCTATGTCAACCCATCAGGAACAACAGGCGCAGCAGGACAAGCGCATTGAAGAAAATCTCGACCGCATCCAACACCGCATTGTGGTCTTCAGCGGCAAAGGCGGCGTGGGAAAATCCACGGTGGCCGTAAATCTGGCCTACGCCATGCAGAGCCGTGGCCAGAAAATTGGTCTTATGGACGCAGACATCACCGGTCCCAATGTCCCCCAGATGACAGGGCTCAAGGGCTCGCCCAAGGTGCATGATGACGGCAAGCGTTTCTTCCCCCAGGAAAAAGACGGACTTCAGATTGTCTCCATGGCCTCTATGATGCCGCCCGACGCGGCCCTGATCTGGCGCGGCCCTCTGCGCTCCACGGTGATCACACAATTTCTCGGCGATGTGATCTGGGGCAAACTCGACCATCTGCTGGCCGACCTGCCCCCGGGCACCGGCGACGAGGTGCTCACCGCAGCCCAGCGCATGAAGCCCCAGACCGCCGTGGTGGTGACCACACCCCAGGACGTCTCTCTGGCCGATTGCCGTCGCGCCGTGACCATGGCCAAGAAGCTGGAGATTCCCCGCATTGCCATTGTGGAGAACATGTCCGGACTCATCTGCCCACATTGCGACAAGGTGATCGACATTTTCGATAACGGCGGCGGCGAGCGTCTGGCCAATGAGACCGGCGCCACCTTCCTGGGTCGCGTGCCCATGGAGGTGGAGACTCGCATCGGCGGTGACACAGGCAAGCCCGCGGTGCTGCACCGCCCCGAGAGCGCCACAGCCAAGGCCTTTGACGATATAGCCACACAATTGGCCTCACTCATCAAATCCTAATCGTCCCTTCCACGCCCCCGCCTCCAAAGGCGGGGGCTTCTATTTCTACCTTGCCATCCCCCCCTTTTTTGCTTATTTTTATAACTTGTTGTTTATTTAGAAAAATGAGTGTCATGATTCAACTGCCCATTCCCATTGAAAACTGCATTGTGAGAAGCTATCGTCACTACGATGGCCCCTCACTGGTCAAGTATGCCAACAACCCGCGCGTGGCCGGCATGCTGCGCGACATGTTTCCCCATCCCTACACCCTGGCATCGGCCGAGGCCTGGCTCTACTTTGTGGAGAAGCAACCTGTGGAGAGCTACTTTGCCATTGTCAGAAATGATGACTGCATCGGCGGCATCGGCCTTAACCTGCAAAATGATGTCAACCGCATGAATGCCGATATCGGATTCTGGCTGGGAGAACCTTTCTGGGGGCATGGTATTGCCACAGAGGCGGTGCGGGCGCTTCTCAAATACGGTTTTGAAACCCTGCGGCTCAACCGCATTCAGGCCAACATATTCGAGTCCAACTTAGCCACACGCTGCGTGCTCAAAAAAACCGGTTTTGCCAAAGAGGGACGACTGCGGAAATCCGTGGTTAAAAACGGCCAGATCATGGACCAGCTGGTCTTTGCCATTCTACAGGATGAGTTCGATGCAGAGGCGGAATACATCCCCTGCGGGGCCGAATAGAACAATTGACTTTCATCGCCCTATTTTATATTTTGAACACAACCGGCGTATTGACATAAAAACACGATGATGACGGCCAACGGCCCCGTTGCTTACGGCCTATACATGGCGGCTGAACAGCCCGATTAAACGATACAGGAGCGAAAAATGGACCTGAAGACCAAGATTGAACAGAAAGACGCCGTCATCGGCGTGATTGGCCTGGGCTACGTGGGCCTGCCGCTTTTATTGGAATATATCGATGAAGGCTACAAATGCATCGGTTATGACATTGACCAAAGAAAAATCGACGCGCTCAAGGCCGATGCAACCTACATCAAACACATCGGTGCCGATCGCATTGCCAGGATGAACGCCACCGGCCTGTTCGACTGCACCACAGACTTTGCCCGTCTGCCCGAGGCCGACTGCGTTGTGGTGGCCGTGCCCACGCCGCTGGACAAACACCAGCAGCCCGACCTGAGCTATATTCAGGAGACGTCGAAAACGATAGCAAAACATCTGCGTAAAGGTCAGTTGGTGGTGCTGGAAAGCTCTACCTGGCCGGGCACCACCATGGAGGTGATGAAACCCATACTCGAAACCTCCGGGCTCAAATACGCTGAAGACTTCTTTCTGGCCTTCAGCCCCGAGCGCGAAGACCCCAACAACCCCGATTTTACGACAAAAACCATCCCCAAGGTGGTGGGTGCCAATGACGATGTCAGCCGCGTCACGGCCAAGGCGCTTTACGACGCCGTCATCGTCCAGACCGTGCCCGTCTCCTCCAGCCAGGCCGCCGAGGCGACCAAGTTGCTAGAGAATATTTTCCGGTCGATTAACATCGCTCTGGCCAATGAGATGAAGATGATTCTCGAGCCCATGGGCATTGATGTCTGGGAAGTTATTGATGCGGCCAGCACCAAACCCTTTGGCTTCATGCCTTTCTACCCCGGGCCAGGACTGGGCGGCCACTGCATTCCTATTGACCCTTTCTATCTGACCTGGAAGGCCAAGGAATATGACATGCCCACACGCTTCATCGAGCTGGCCGGCGAGATCAACACGCAGATGCCCTACTGGGTGGTGCAGAAGGTGATGGAGACGCTCTCGGACAGGGGCAAGGGCCTCAGAGGCGCCCGCATACTCATGCTGGGTGCGGCCTACAAGAAAAATGTCGACGACATGCGCGAGAGCCCCACACTGAAACTCATCCACCTCTTTGAGGACAAAGGCGTGCACGTGGACTACAACGACCCCCACATTCCCCGTATGCCCAAGGTGCGTAAATACAATTTCGATATGGAGAGTGTTAAGCTGACCCCAGAGACCCTGGCCAGCTACGACGTGGTCTTTATCTCCACGGCGCACTCGGCCTATGATTATGACTTCATCGTAAAACACGCCCAGCTGGTGGTGGACACAAGGAATGCGACCAAGGACGTGAAAGAGGGTCGCGAGAAAATCATCAAAGCCTAACCCATGACGAGGATGAAGACGTTTGAATAAAACGATGCGATACACCGGAGCGGCCCTGCTGCTCCTCTGCCTGATGGGCGGCCCCGCCCGGGCACAGACCCAGGTGGTGGACGAGACGCAGACCGTGCGCGAGAAGCAGTCCAGCCTGCCCAAAGCCGTCAATTTTGACAGGCTCTTTGAAGCGGGCAAGATGACGCGTGAGGAGTTTGATGTCTGGAAGCGCAACCGCCAGATCAAACTCAATCAACGCCTCACAGAGATTGAGGCCCTGGAGGGCGCTGTGGATCCGGCCACCTATCTGGTGGGTCCCGGCGATATCTTCAGCTTCAATGTCTGGGGCGCCATGGAGCATCAGCTGCCGCTGCAGGTCTCACCCGAGGGCAAGCTTCTCCTCCCCTCTGTGGGCGAGCTGCACGTGGCCGGACTGACGCTGGAACAGGCCCGCATCAACGTGATCGATAAAGCGCAGCCGGTCTACGCCGGGAGCGAGATCACGCTCACGCTGGAGGCGCTGCGTTTCTTCCGCGTGCATGTGGTGGGCGAGGTGCAATTTCCCGGGACGTACATTGCCCGGGCCGTGGACCGTATCTCTGAACTCATCACCCTGGCCGGCGGCATGACGGAACGCGCCTGGAAGGGCGGTGTGGAGATTCGCCATACGGATTCGACGAAAAACGTCTTCAACCTCAACGCCTTTGAACTCACCGGCGACCTCGGTCACGACCGATTTGTCACCGGCGGCGATGTGATCTTCGTGCCGCCCATCGGCCTCAACGCCGAACTGGTCAAAGTAGAGGCCGACCAGGAGTCCTCAGGTTCTTACCGCATTCTGGAAGGCGAGACGCTGCTGACCTTTCTGCAGCGCATCCGCGCCCTGAAACGCAATTCCGATCTGTCCAAGATTCTGGTCATCCGCCAAGGCGAAGAAGCGGAGCGCTTCATTACACCCTTCCAGCCGGGTGCAGCCTATAATCTGGACTTCCCCCTGGAAACCGGCGACCGCATCATTCTGCCGTCGCAGTATGTCTATGTTAAAGGCTCGGTGCGCATGCCAGGCGCCTATCCCTATGTCTTCAACCTGACCGCCAAGGAGTATGCGGGCATGGCCGGCGGCGATTTTAGGTCCGGGAAAATCACTGGCGTCAAGGTCTATCACAGCCGCACCGGCAAATCTGAATCCGGCGCAGACGCCCTGGTGGAACCCGGCGACGTGGTACACCTTCACTTGAACTGGGACCAGCGCTTCGGCAACTACCTGCGCATTGTCACCGCCGCCACTTCACTGATCCTGGCCGCCAAGAGCGCGGGCCTGTTTGGAGAGAATTAATGGGCACAACAACACAAAAACCCAATTTTATCGACCACATTCATCTCCTCTTTCAATGGCGAAAATTAATTATTGTTAATTTTTTAATCGTCTCCTTTTTGGCGGCGGGGGTCAGCTTGATATTGCCCAAAGCCTATAAAGGGACCACCACCATTCTCCCACCGGTTGAAGACAGTGGCGGATTAGGACTCTCCTCGCTTATCAGCAACCTCCCCATCGGCAATTTAGGCGGCATGGGTATGGTTTCTGAGGAGACCTATAATTTCTTGGCCATTCTCAACAGCCGCACCCTCATGACCAGCGTGGCCAATAAATACAACCTGATTGAACGGTATAAATGCAAAGACACGGAAAAAACAGTTAAAACCTTAAGAGAACATGTCTGGATCGCCGTAAACGACGACGGCACAATCTCTCTGAGCGCAGAAGCGGCTACTCCCTTTCTCAGTTCATCCGCTGAAGTTGAAGAAGCCCGTCACCTCTCAATGAACATGGCCAATTTTTTCATCAAGGAATTGGATCGAATTAATAAAACACTAAAAGTAGACCGCGCCAGCAATACCCGGCAGTTTATTGAGAGACGATATACTCAAAATCTTAAGGATCTGGCCAACGCCGAAGACAAATTACAAGCATTTCAGGAAAGCAACGGTACAGTTGCCCTGCCAGAGCAGACAGCCGCCACAATCTCAGCCATGGCTGAACTTCAGGCTCAGATTATTGCCAAAGAAGTGGAGATTGAATCGGCCCGTCAACTGATGGGGGGCAACCATTCACTGGTGCTTCAGACCAAGAATCAGCGTGATGCCCTTCTTCAACAACTGAAAGGCATGACGGTTTCAAAGCCAAATAAAACCGGTGATGTATTCCTTCCCCTTGACGATATTCCTGTACTGGGTCTTCAATATGCCCGTCTCTTGCGCGAAGTCATGCTGCAACAAAAAATCACAGAATTTATTTTACCGCAATATGAACAGGCAAAAATTCAAGAAGCCAAAGACACACCCACAGTTCAAATTCTGGATAAAGCTGTTTTGCCGGTCAAAAGAGCCAAGCCTAAACGCGCGTTTTTTGTAATTTTCTGGGCATTCCTGAGCATTCTAATTAGCACCACTGTTATATTGACCATTGAGTCCCTACAAAAACTGGAAGTAACGGATCCAGACAAACACAAAAAAATTCAAGACATGCTGTACACAATTAATCATGAACTGAATCCATTCCGCAGAAAACATAAACAAGTCTGACAATGAAGGAATCCGCAGCAACAGGTACAAATACAGGAGGTCAATCCATAGGCCGACAATATCGCCAATGGATAATTATCCCCCTACTTGTCCTCTGTGCTCTTGCCTTTCTTAAAGACCGTTCAATCATATGGCCAACGGCCATTGTATGCGGACTCACCGTTGCAATCACGCTATTATTTTCCTTTAAACGCACAGCGGTCCTCCTCTTTTTCTACCTGGCACTCATTCCATCTGCGAGCTGGGGAGAACGTTATCCATTCTTCAAGGGATTCTACTACAACCCCGTTATTGCCCTTGCACTGATTGCTGCCCTAGGGCTCTGGTTGATTTTTGACAAGCAATCCCAAACAGATAGCCCCCCTCATCCACAAATGAGGACAACCCCTACTAAAACGATCTGGGCCTTGACGCTTTGCTTCTTATATGCCCTGTTTTTCGGCTTATTCTACCAGACTGCCTTTGCTGTGATACGGGTAGAATTTCTCTACTTAATCTTATATCTGACTTATTTACTTTGGCGGCAACGTCCACTCAGTGAGCTGAAACAATTATGGTTTGCCCTTATTGTTGTCACACTCATCACCTCATTTCAATTTTTCATGCTGGCAGTCTCTGAAGGTGGGCTTTCCACTGTGATATTGGGACGCATTGTGACTCAGCAGCCCCACCTGGCACAGATCACTATCCCATTTCTCTTCACCTTTGTATTGTTTAAATCGAACAGAAAAGAAAAATTTCTGGCCATTCTGGCCCTACTCCCTATCACGGCCATGGCCTTCCTGAGCCAGCAACGCGGACTGTGGGGCGGGCTTTTCATCTCTATTGTCCTAACCTTTGCCTTGGCCTATTTTCAAAATGGTCTGTCTGTTAAACGGATCATGCAATTTATGGGTATTGTCATAGGCAGCCTGTTTGCCTTCCTTGCAATTATATTGCTGATTGATTACCTGTTTACCGGTTCAATACTGCTCACCCTTCTCACCCGAATTGACTTTTTATCCAACCTGTCATTGGATGAATCATGGCATATCCGGATGTCTGAAATTTCCAGAGCCCTCTCTTTATGGGACGACCACTGGTATACTGTCCTCCTGGGTTCTGGACTAGGTGCCAAGTATCCCACTACAGACTGGACGCGTTCCTACCCCTACCTGGTCGACAACTCCTTTGCCTATATTCTCTGGAAGATGGGCGTCATTGGGCTTACTGTATATTTGTCCTTTTGGGCTGACTTTCTCAAGAAGGGATTTCGACTGATTAAAGCGCCAACTTCTATTTCTGACAAGAGAATGGCAGCCGGCATTGTCGCTGGTTTTCTTGGATTGGCGCTCATTGGCCTCACCAACAGCTGTTTAACTCAATACCGATTTATTGTTATCTGGGTCTTTGCATTCGCCCTTATTGACCGGATGTACAACGACAGAATAGGATAATCAGCCCTCTCCCATGAAAACAACACACTCTCCTTTTGTTGATGCTCATACTGATTCAATACGAATCATTCCACCTTCAGTATTGGCTTGTATACTCATTTTTGAAATCGGCCTCTTTTTATGTTATCTTAAAATGGGTCTGCGCATCACCCTGGGTCTTGGCCTAGTAATGCCATTCATCATATGGACCCTACAAAATTTTAAAAACTATGTACTCTTGTTTTTTCTCTACCTGGCATTCATACCCACATCTGCCTGGGGAGAACGTTATGCCTTTTTTCATGGATTTGCCTTCAAGCCGATCATTTACTATGGTTTCATGATCTCGCTGTTGCTTTACTTTTGGATTGAAAAAATAAAACAGCCCTTCTCCAATAGAGGATTAGACAAGAGGGCAGCCCCCTGGTTTTGGATAATTCTGGTGGTTTTTGCAACAATCAATGGATTCAAGAATGGGCAGACGACATATGTTGCCATAACTGAAATGGTTTTCCTGGGCAGTTACGGATTGCTATTCATCTTTTACGATTGGTTCAACCGGATTTCGCCTGTCAAAGTATGGTCAGCCCTAATCTGGATAGGCGCAGCAACCGCCATTTTATATCTCTTACTGTTTATGACAGAAGGGGGCCCTCAGGGGATACGCATCGTCACCAGACAGACTCACGTGATGTTGGCATTTTTGCCATTAATAATCTCAAGGATATTTGTTGAACATTCAAGTTTTAAAAAAATCTGCTTTGCTCTTATGGCCTCTGTCATAATGCTCGCGATCATCATCAGTCAACAACGCGGATTATGGGTAGGAACAACCGTTTCCCTTTGTATATTCATTGGCCTGTATGTGCTGCAGCCCGGCAGTAAAAAGAAAAAACTACGTATTTTATTCTTGGCGTTGATTCTCTTTTCAGCAGTATTATTTTTACTGATTGTAACACAACCCGCAACGTCTCAATTGTTGTTTAAAAGAGTGCTGTCATTACTCTGGGGATTTTCAGATCCTTCCATGCAATTGAGAATATCCGACACGCAGAGAGTACTTGCACAATGGCAGAAAAATTGCGGAAGTATAATGATTGGCAGTGGATTGGGCGCCCAGTTTGAAAGCATTGATCCAATGCGGACATCACCGTATTTTATTGACCACTCCTGGATTTACCTGCTATGGAAAACCGGATTCATTGGCCTGGGTCTCTTCATTCTATTATTCCTTAGGACACTGATCAGTGGGTTCAAAGCTGTAAAGTATGGAATGAACCATGAAAATAGAATGCTTGCGGCTGGAATTCTATCCGGATTGAGCGGTTTAATTGTGGTATCATTCACCAATGGTTGTCTCGTTTTTTATCGATTCATCCCCATATGGAGTCTAATGATGTCCACACTCCTGTTTCTCAATCATAGTCAGGACAAACATAAGGTTGCTATAAGTTGAAGCCCTTACAAAACTGGATGCTGACATACATCGAGGTTGATAATCCATTATTAAACTCTATGCAGATTCAACTCAACGGTAAAACTATTAATCGTTCAACGGCCAAGACCAAACCCGTCAACATAATATCTCTATTACAATCTTGGTGGACAAAGCCCGGTGCACTGCTAGGTATTGTCCCCCCAAATCGAAAACAACAGCAACGACTTACTTTATTGATATTACTTTCATGGGCTCATCAAAAGGCATTGTTATATCCAAACAATCAAATAGTCATAATCTCACTTTCAGATAAATTGCTCAACAAATTTAAAAACAGTTGGCTCCATATAAAATATAGCCTCATTCAAAGATACATTTTCTCTTCTCAAAAGCAGATTGGGAAAAAGTGAAAATTGCCCTTCTCTCACATCAATTCCCACCACAAACCGGCGGTATTGGACAGTGGGCCTTTGCCCTGGCCAGCTGCTGGCGCGACGCTTGTGAGTGTTTTATACCCCATTTGACCGACCAAAATTACGATACGCCGGGTATCAAGACTCAATGCGTAAATACAGATCAAAATCTATATTTAACCCAAATTCGCCAATTAAAACATGAACTTGCTTCACTTCAACAGTTATCCCAAGAAGGCCATCACCTATGGCGGTCTCTAACCTGGGTTCAGGTTAGAGAAACATTGAACTGGCTCATCCCTTTAATGAAAGGAAAAAACCATTGGGATGGCATTTTAAGTTCAGCAACCGCCCCCACCGGGATTGCAGGTACATTGGCCGCCAATATAACAGGACGTCCTCACGCGATACTGGTTCATGGCGCAGAACTATTGGCCATTCAATCCGATCATCACCGTAATCAGTGCACGACATCCATTCTCAAGCAGGCCGACCTCTGTGTTGCCAACAGCCATTTTACTGCCGATCTACTCAGAGCCAATGGCATTAACAATAACCGAATTATGATCAGCCATCCCGGTGTTTCCTCATCATTGATCCCACAAATTGAACATCGTTTCAAAAAAGAATCACGTGGCAATAAAGGACCGGTACTCATGACAGTGGCCAACCTTATCCCAAGAAAAGGCCATCACCGCGTCATTCAAATGCTCCCCGTATTGATCAATCAATTTCCAGATCTTCAATATTATATTGTTGGCCAAGGACCGGAAAAACAGCGTCTCCAATTATTGGCCGAACAACTCCAAGTTTCCGAACACTGCATTTTCACCGGCCGGGTCACAGTGTCTCAATTGCATGAATACTACAAGAAGGCCGACTGTTTCATTATGCCGGGCCGACAGATTGGCAGTGAAGTCGAAGGATTTGGCATTGCCTTTGTGGAAGCCTCTGCCCACGGTCTGCCCGTCATTGGATCTGACATCGGGGGCTGCCATGATGCCATCAAAGATGGCATCACCGGCTACTTGGTTGCACAGGACAATGATGATGATCTGTTCAATAAAACACACAAGCTGTTATCGGATGTAAATCTCCGTCATGCAATGGGAAGAGAAGGCCATCACTGGGTAGCGTCTCATGTGACCTGGCAGCACGGCGCCGATGAGATTTACCGGCGATTTGCCCAGTTACATAAACCCGGAGTATGTGAAAAATGACCTCATCCCGGGCTAAAATTGTAAAGCACTCTCTCATCTATGGCAGTGCCGAACTCCTGAATAAGGGGCTGGCGTTCCTTCTCATTCCCCTTTATTCACGGACTTTCGCGAGAGCCGAATACGGCATCTTACAACTGCTGGTTATTACTGGAACTTTGATCAGCATTGTCTCACAACTGGGACTCTCATCGGCTTTATTCCGGACTGTAATGAACCACGATAAAGCAGATCATGCAGGCATCTATGCCTCTGCAACCCGATTCCTTGTCATGATATCAATGTTTGCAGGGATCATCCTGTTTCTCCTGGTCCCACATTGGGGTGATTTTTTAACAGGTGGTCTTCTCTCTTCTGATGTAGTCTACTGCCTGATCGGGGCCGCACTGTTTAAAAATCTCACCATTGTGCCCACAGCTAAATTACGAATCGAAGAAAAACCGGTACTTTTCTCTCTTTACAACTCAAGCCGTTACGCAACGCAATTGGGGTTGATACTCATCTCAGTTGTTATTTTTAAAAAAGGGATCATGGGTGTCATCTGGGCCGACCTGATCGTCAGTATTCTTTGGGGGATACTGGGTCTATGGCTCCTCCGCAATGAATTGCGGGCGACTACAGACAAATTTATACTTAAAGAAATGCTTCACTTTGGTTTACCTTTGGTGCCTGCGGCACTGGCGCTCTACCTGCTGAACATGGCAGACCGCTACCTGCTCAAGGTATTGACCTCAGCCGATAGTTTGGGTCTCTATTCCATGGGCTATCGGATTGGCATGATCATGATGATCGCCGTCGGGGCCTTCCAACAATCCTGGGCAGCCACTATGTTTCGCGTCGCCAATGGAGACCACCCTGAAAAAGAATTCCCTGAACTCTACAACCAGTTTAGCGCTTTCCTTCTTTGTATCGGTGTGGGTATCTCTCTATTTTCAAATGAAATTCTCCTTATTTTCTCCACATCCATCTATTACAGCGCATCAACGCTAATTCCCTGGGTAGCCGGAGGATACTATTTCCTCGGCTTGTATTATTTCACCGCCATTGGCATCCATTTAAAAAAGAAAACACAATGGCAACCCCTTATCGTCGGTATTGCGGCACTGCTAAATTTGGGACTTAATTTTTGGTTGATTCCTATTTGGGGCGGCCATGGCGCAGCAGTGGCCACGTTTATCTCCTTTTTCGTCATGGGGGTACTGGCAACCCTCACCTCACAATTTTATTATCCCTTGCCCTATCAGTGGGGCAAAAATGGCCTATTATTTTTTATCGCTGTTATTCTCATTATCGTGAAAACCTATCTCTTGCACGGCAATACATGGATAAATTTCTGTATCAAATGCTGTTTATTTTCCACCTTTGCGGCCACCACAATTAAAATAAACCATAGTTCTATTAGACAATTAACAAAACTCAAACGATTGAATTAAAAAAATGGAAAAAACCTTCCACATTCTGATGGCCACCGAACTGGACCTCAAAACCCATGGTGGCGATATTACCCACGTAAGAGAAGTGGTATCCCAACTCTCTAGGTTGAAATGCCAAATTACTCTGACCTGTCCAAAAACGAGACATGATAAAAAAATACCGGGACGATTGGTTGAAATACCCGGTTTTCCATTCCGTTTTTTATATTTAATGAGCTATGAAGCCCTCTTGCTGGGATATTGTCTCATCAGTCATTTGTGGCAAAAATACAGCGCTGTCTATGTGCGCAGTGAACTCTACTCCCTGGGTGCTGCGGTGTTTGCTAAACTGACTCGGCGCCCATTGATTGTCGAATTCAATGGATGCAAAATCCATGAGATGCGCCAGCGGACCATCTCCCCCAAGGCCATCGCCGTGGTAAAAATTGTCGAAGCGCTTCTTTGTCGCTGGGCCGATAAAATTGTGGTCACCGCGCCGCAGCTCATGGAAATCCTTCAAAGGCAATACAACGTAGCACCCACTAATATTAAATACATCAGCAATGGCGTGAATATCACGCACTTCAGGCCAATATCCACATCTTTGGCCGATAAGCAGCCGTCAAAAGTGACAGTGGGATTCATTGGGTGTTTAATCGAATGGCAGGGTCTGCAAAATCTCATCGATGCCGCGCTCTCACTTACGCATCGGCCAGACATTCAATTGACCATTGTTGGAGACGGGCCTCTTTACCCATCGATACAAGAGCAGGTTAAACAGAAGCAGTTGACCCACCAAATTAAGATGACGGGTAGAGTGAGCCATCAGGATATTCCCCAATGGATTCAGGGCTTTGATATCTGCCTAATTCCCAGAAACAAGGGAATCATTGGTATGCCGGTCAAACTTTTTGAATACATGGCCTGTGCCAAACCCGTGATCGCTTCACGGCTCCCAGGCTTTGATTTTCTTGAACAAACCCAATCGGGCATGTTGGTTGAACCCGGCAATGCACAGGCTCTGGCAAAGGCCATCGAGACACTCGCTGATGCGCCTCAATTAAGGCAGACATACGGAAAAAATGGACGCGAAACAGCTGTCACCCATTTCAGCTGGGCAGTCACCGCCCAAGCCATCTTGTCATTGATCCAAGAAGTAAAGGCCCGTCATTGAAGAAACAACCGATTAAAATCCTCCAAGTTATCAACCATGGCACACTGGGCGGCACAGAACGTCATGTGCTGCAACTGGTTCAACATTTGGACAAATCTCTCTTCAATATCACTGTGGCCTCCTTGGAAAAGGGCCCATTGATCGCACAGTTTAAAAAACTCGGCGTCTCAACGGTTGTTCTGTCAAGGAAGCATAGAGCTGATATTTCATTCATTCCCAAATTGTATCTTTTCCTGAAGCGCAATCAATTCGACATCATCCATGCCCACGGCAGTCAGTTGCCCGGTTGGATTGGCCGGCTGGCGAGTGTTCCCATTTCAATTGAGACGCGGCATGGGCTTCGCATCAACCAAAGTGCTTTTCAGAAAATGCCTGCCTTGACGCGACTAAAACAACAACTGAAGATACGCCTCTCCGGGCCATTGCTCACCGTTTCTGAAAATGACCGAAAAATATTGATTGAACAATTCAATGCAAAACCCCAGCAAATATATAATATTTATAATGGCGTCGACATAGATGCCATTGAAGCCCCCAAAAAACATCGCCCGGCCATTCGAAAAGCACTCGGATTTTCAGATACTGACTTTATCATTGGTACCCTAGCCCGATTGATGCCTCAAAAGGGGTTAAAACACCTCATTGATGCCCTTGCGATTCTGAAGGATATTGGCGTGACACCCCATTGTCTTCTTGTAGGCGATGGGCCTGAACGCCCCGCACTGGTTAACCAGATGCAAGATCTGGGATTGGATGCAAGCATACATTTTCTGGGTTTTAAAAATGATGCCTGGAAGTATTTGCACACCATGGACTGTTTTATTCTGCCCTCCATCTGGGAAGGCCTGCCCTATGCACTGCTGGAGGCAATGGCCGCTAAAAAACCCGTCATTGCAACGGCCATATTCGGTATGGAAGAAATATTGACCCATGAACAAAATGGACTGCTGGTTCAATCTGAAAACCCCATTCAGCTGGCAGAGGCCATTCAACGTCTTTACACAAACCGTGATCTGGCAAAAAAATTGGCAACCAATGGCCGACAACTGGTTGAACAAACATTCTCAGTCGACGTCATGACCCATAAAATCACACAGTACTATCTATCCAAAGCGTCAGGGGTTGTATGAACATCTGCATTGACGCCCATCTCTCGGAAAACCGTTTAACCGGCATTGGCCGGTACCTGAATGGCCTGATACCCGAACTCATTCGGCAGGGCAGCGACCATCTTTGGACGCTATTGTTGGCTGACGACCTGGACGTCAACCATCCCCTGTCCAGGATAAACGCAAAGCATGTGCGGAAAATCCCCGTGGCTTTCCGCGGCCCGACACTGAGACAGCACCTCCTGACGCATCGCATTGTCAATCGGATTAAAGCGGATATTTACCACCATCCCCACTTTGACCTGCCACTCGGCATTCAATGCCCCTGTGTTACGACGATACACGACTTAAAATACCTCCGGCATCCTCAGTTTTTCCCGCAGAAAAGTCAATTAAAAACCGTTTATATGAATTGGGCGTTCAAACAAAGTCTACGACGTTCAGTTCAGGTCATTGCCATCTCTGATTTTACCCGCAACGACATTAAAGCCTTCTGGGCCGGTGCCGCAGAAAAAACCACAGTGATCCATCATGGACTAGACCACCCCAGCTGGCACGGTGACGATAAAAAAATACTCCCGGCATTGCCACTCAAAAATCCTTATATTTTATGCGTTGCGGAACAACGTCCACATAAAAATATTACAACCTTGATCGATTCATTCTCAAAACTCATCCAACAAAAGCAGTGGGAAGGGCATCTGGTCATTTCAGGAAAATCATACAGCGATTATACCGAGCCTGAAGATCGTGTGCGTGAACTTGGACTTGGCGATCATATCCATTTCACAGGATACGTCACTGAACATCAGATGTCCTCGCTCTACAACAAGGCATCACTTTTTGTGCTCCCTTCACTCTATGAAGGTTTCGGATTCCCCATCCTGGAGGCCATGCAAGCCGGTGTGCCTGTTATTGCCGCCAATACCACGGCAATCCCTGAAATCATGGGCCAGGGCGGATTGCTTTTCAACGCTGAGGATGCCGACCAATTGAGCAAACTCATGAAGAATTTGCTCAACGACAGTGGACGACGTAAAAAGCTGATCGAAGCCGGCCAAAACCGCGCCGCTCAGTTCACCTGGGCCAGAGCCGCTGCATCTACGCTGAAATGCTATCAAAAAGCCATTGGAAGCCATAAATCCAAATGAAACCCAAAATCCTCCATATCATCACCAACCTGCCCGTGGGCGGCGCCCAGGACAACACCCTGCTCACCGTGGAAAATCTCCGGCGAGACCGCTATGAGATCCACCTGCTCTTCGGGCCGGAGGGGCGCTGGCTCAGCCGTGCACAGGCCATTGAGGGCATTCGCTGCATTGAGATGCCCACCCTGGTGCGGCCGATACAACTCCTCAAGGACGTGCGCGCACTCATTGCCATGACGCGGCTCATCCGCCGGGAGCGCTACGCCATTGTGCACACGCACTCCAGCAAGCCCGGTTTTCTGGGACGACTGGCCGCCCATCTGGCCGGAACGCCGGTGGTCATCCATACCATTCACGGCTTTCCGTTCAACGACTTCATGCCCCAATTGATACATAACTTCTTTGTGGCCCTGGAACGCTGGGCCTCCGCGCTTTCCCACAGGCTGATCACCGTCTCCGAACTCAACCGGAAAAAAGCCATCAACCTGGGCATTGCACCTGCCAGTAAATTCCAGACCATTTACAGCGGCATACAATTTGACTTGTTCGATCATCCCGTAGACGCCGCCGCGCTGCGGCAGTCGCTGGAGATAGGAACAGACAGGACAGTGATTGGCTTTGTGGGCCGCCTCTCGCCGCAGAAAGACCCGCTCTCTTTTGTGGAGGCCATGCCAGAAATTTTAAGACGACACCCAGGCACCCTCTTCCTCATTGTGGGTGACGGGGAACTGCGTCAGGCCACTGAGCAGCGGGCCGAGCAGCTGGGCGTGGCCGCCGCCATGCGCATTCTCGGTTTCCGTGAAGACGTGCCCGATCTACTCAGGGCGATGGATCTCTTTGTGCTCTCCAGCCGCTGGGAAGGGCTGGGCCGCTCACTCACCGAGGCCCTTTACTGCGGCCTCCCCGCCGTGGCCACAGCCGTGGAGGGCGTGCCCGAGTTGATTTCAGACGGTGAGACGGGCCGACTGGTGCCGCCGCAAGACCCCGAGGCGCTGGCCCAGGCTGTCATCGACCTGATGGATAAACCTGCCGACGCACAGGGCCTGGCCCGTGCCGGACAGGCGCGTGTCAGAGGCCTATTCAATGTACAACACATGGTGGATGAGATAGACGCCCTCTATCAAACAGAGCTGCACGCCAAAGGCCTTTTATGAACAGACTTAAAAAACCCATTTATCTGCTCACCGACTTCATCAGTCTTGAAGCCGCCTTTCTCATCTGGAGCCGCATGCGGCTCTCCATGGGCTGGACAGCACAGAACAACCTCATGGCCACACTCCAACTCTCTATCATCGTCTATCTCTTCTGGCTGGGCCTCTTCACCTTCTTTGGCCACTACCGTACCTGGTACACGCGCAGCCGCACAGAAGAAGTGCTCAAGACGCTCAAGGCCGTGACCATTGGTATCTTCCTCATCTTCATGATGACCGTGGACATGGGCCAGGATCTCTCACGGCCCATGACGGCAAGCCGGGCCATGATTCTCAGCTATTGGGCGCTCTTGGTGGGACTGGTGAGCCTGGGACGCGTCTTCATCGAGAGCCTCAGGCGACGCTTGCTCATCCGAGGCATTGGCGTGCGAAACGCCGTGATCATCGGCTGGGGCGACAAGGCCCGCGAGCTCCAGCAGCGCGTCATCGAGGCCCCGGCACTGGGCTATCGTGTGCTCGGTTTCATTGCGCCTGATCGGCCTCAGTCCATGGATGGGTCCAGCGAAAATGCCTTTCTCGGCGAGTTGAACCACCTGGGCCAGCTCATCGACAGACATCATATCCAGGAAGTGCTCATCGGTTTGACGCAGCGCTCAGAGGCCCTGCTGGAGTCCATCATCGCCCAGTGCGAGGGCCACGATGTGGGCATTAAAATTACGCCTGACTACTACGATATCATCATCGGACAGGCCAGGGTCAACCAGCTCTACGGCTCCCCGCTCATTGAGATCCTGCCCGAACTCATGCCCGCTTGGGAGAAAGTCATCAAACGCGCCGCAGACCTCTTTTTCTCACTTCTCATCCTGCTGTTCTTCCTGCCCTTTGGCCTTTTAACGGCCCTATTCATCAAGATCGATTCACGCGGGCCCGTGTTCTACAACCAGCGCCGCGTGGGCAAGAACGGCAAGATCTACACCATGATGAAATTCAGGTCCATGCGCCAGGACGCGGAAAAGATGACAGGACCGGTGTGGGCCACCTGGGACGACCCCCGGGTGACACGCTTCGGCCGCTTCATGCGGCGCTTGCGCCTGGATGAATTCCCCCAGCTCATCAACGTCATCAAAGGCGACATGTCCTGGGTGGGACCACGCCCGGAACGCCCCCACTTTGTGGAGAAATTCAAGACCGATATCCCGCTTTACGCCCGGCGCCTTCACATCCAGCCCGGCATCACCGGCTGGGCGCAGATCAAAGGGAATTACGATCAGAACCTCGACGACGTCAAGCAGAAGCTCAACTTCGACCTCTTCTATCTGGAGAACATGTCACTGAGCCTCGACCTGAAAATTATGCTCAACACACTCTATGTCATGCTCAGCAGCCGCGGTCATTAAACAGTGACGCGATGCACTTGCAACAGGCCGCGACAGGCCTTACATTATGGCCAGTCATGATATGAAAATCAGAGGGCCGCACGGCCCGCAACACGATAAAGTGGAGAAGAACGCCCATGCTTGATCTTAAAGTCATCAGAGAACAGCCCGACCGCGCCAAGGCCGGCTGCGCCGCTAAACATGTCGATGTGGACATTGACCGCCTCCTGACGCTGGACACAGAACGCCGGCAACTCATTCAGAAAGGCGATGAACTGAAGGCCGTGCGCAACAAAGCCTCAGAGGCCATTGGCAAAGCCAAAAAAGCCGGAGAAAATGCGTCAGAGGCCATTGCGCAGATGAAACAGGTCAATGAGGACATCAAAGCCGCAGACAAGCGCCTGCGCGGCGTACTGGACGCCATGCGCGACATACAGATCCGCATCCCCAATCTGCCCCACCCCTCCGTGCCTGTGGGCGGCGAGGCGGACAATGTGGTCCAACGGAGCTGGGGCGAGGTGCCCACGTACGACTTTGAGGTGCAGCATCACGCCGATCTGGGACCGCGCCTGGATATTCTCGACTTCGACCGCGGCGCCCGGCTCTCAGGCTCCAATTTCATTACCATGAAAGGCGCTGGTGCGGCGCTTCAACGGGCACTGATCAGCTTCATGATCGACTTGCATGTGGAGAAGCACGGCTACACCGAGGTGGCCGTGCCCTTTCTGGTGCGGCGCGAGATGATGTTCGGCACGGGTCAGCTCCCCAAGATGGAAGACGATATGTACCATGTGAACGAAGACGATCTCTTCCTCATTCCCACGGCCGAGGTGCCGGTGACCAACCTCCACCGCGAGGAGATGCTCAGCGCCGATGACCTGCCCCGCAAATATGTGGCTTACACGCCCTGCTTCCGCAGAGAGGCCGGCTCCTACGGCGCCGAGACCCGGGGCCTCATGCGTATCCATCAATTTGACAAGGTGGAGATGGTGAATCTGGTCAAACCTGAGGATTCCTATGCTGTGCTGGAGGGATTGCTGGGTGAGGCCGAGGATGTGCTCAAGGCCCTGGAGCTGCCCTATCGCGTGCTCACCCTGGCCACAGGCGACCTCTCCTTTGCCGCAGCCAAATGCTACGACCTGGAGGTCTGGGCCGCAGGCACGGGCCGCTGGCTGGAGGTCTCGTCGTGTTCGAATTTTGAAGATTTTCAGGCGCGCCGCATGAACCTGCGCTTCCGCAGGGAGAAAGGCGCCAAGCCTGAATTTGTCCATACATTGAATGGATCTGGCCTGGCCCTGCCCCGCACGGTAATTGCTATTCTGGAGAATTATCAAACCGATGAAGGTACGGTGGTGGTGCCTCAGGTGCTGCGCAAGTACATGGGCGTCTCTGTGATCAAATAAAGCCGATCATTTTATCAAGTACAAAGCCGCAGCGCCCAGTGGGTGTTGCGGCTTTTTTATAACAACCGAATATCGAGAGACCATTCACCTCACACAGCGAGAAAGCCGCTGACCCGTACAGGTCCTCGGCTTTCTCTTTTGGAGGGGGTTATTTTGTAATCACGCAGAACAGGTTCACACCATTGGGTTCTGCTTCTACATCAATCTCTCGCACAGGGAGTTTTGTTTCCCGCACAATCTCCACTAATTCCTGTGCGCTGCGGTGAATAAGATTCCACTGGCCCACCAGCTCCATGCCGTTACGTGTGGGGTTCTCAGGGCCAAAATTCCCAAAAACAATGCGGCCGCCCTCTTTTAAATGCTTCCACACCCGTTTGAGAAGGACGACGATGGTGCGCCGGTCCAGATAATCAAACAGGCCTGCGGACCAGATCATATCATATTGGCGATCCGTCTTAATCTTGAAGACATTGGCCACATCCAGCTGCACATGGTCGTGATGCTCCAAGCGCCCGATCAGTTTCTCAGCATAATCGATGGCCTTGGGTTCCTGATCGACACAGTGGAAATACATATTGTGCCCGTTCTGCGAAACCTCAAAGGCTTCATAAACGTCACGACACGAGCCACAGGCCAGATCCAGCACATCGATGCGACGATCAGTGGAATGGGCCAAATCCATACACTTATCAATAAAATAACGCTTACGATTTCTTACGGCCTCTGCAGCCTCGTAAGTGTGATACATGCGATCAAAGAGCTGACCTGGACCGTCAGGTGCAGTTTCACCGGTATAGATCCAGTCAATCAATTGAAAATCACCCGCATAGCCCAATGGTTTATTCCGGGTACGCTGGTGCATAATGCTACCATCAATCAGGTGACATCGTTTGAAAAATTCCGCTTTCAAGGCGTCAGAGTCATCGCTCTCATTGATGAGTTCAGAGATATGATCAATACGATCAAAAAACTCAATCCGGTACCGGTCAAGATTGGCCTCGTCAATGGTTCCGAGAAAATGTTCAAACGCCTCGAATTCTACGGCAATCGGACCTGACATGGGGCCTCCCTAAGGCTTTGGGATCCGTTGTCTGAATTCAAGAATATTGAGCATAAGAGGTTATGCAATCTGCATGCCAAAATAATATTTAGCCCCATACTAGCTTATAAGTTCTATATTTACAACAATGAAGCGACAATAAAAAAGACGAAGTCCAGCAAAAACGCTTTGCCTGCGGCCGAGATTCAACCATCTGTCTGAATGGACGAAAATGAACTGAACAACCTCCGGCCATTCCGATAGCGGCTGAATTAAAAAAGGCCTGTGTTCATTCACAGGCCTTCAATTGTAGAAAATTAATAATGATCAGTTATCAAAAATACCACGTATCTTACTATTCAATGACTCCAGTGTGAACGGCTTCTGCAAAAAGTCGTTGGCATTACGGTCCAATCCGTGGCGCTGTACCATGCTGTCTACATGCCCTGTCATGTAGAGCACTTTCACTTCTGAGCGCAAGGTCACCAGTTTTCTGGCCAACACGGGGCCGTTCATCACTGGCATCACCATATCGGTTAAAAGCATATCAATCTTGCCTTGATAAGTCTCAGCCATATGCAATGCCGACTGTCCCTCAGAGGCCTGCATCACGGTGTAACCCTGACGCTCCAGCACACGGGCGGTCAGGGAGCGTACGGTTTCTTCATCCTCCACCAGCAGAATAGTCTCACGGCCCTCGGGCAGTTTTAAGAGTCGGTTATGGCGCTCCGTTTTGGCTTGTTGGCGCGTGGTAAGCGGAAGATAAATTTTAAATGAGGTACCCTGTCCCGGCTCACTGTAGGCAATAATGTCACCTTTGGACTGCTTAATGATGCCATACACAGAGGCGAGACCCAGCCCGGTGCCCTGGCCTTTTTCCTTGGTCGTAAAAAATGGTTCAAAAATTTTCGTTCTCACTGCATCGGTCATACCCATGCCGGAATCCACTACGGTCAACTGTACATAAGGACCGGGATCAAGGGCCAGTTTGCCCAGCTGACAATAATCCTCATCCAGCACCACATTGGCTGTTTTCACAGAGAATCGACCGCCTTCGGGCATGGCGTCCCGGGCATTCACCGCAAGATTGAGCATGATCTGCTCAATTTGAACGGGATCGGCCAGTACGCGGCCCAACTCGTCCTCCATATCGAACATCAGTTCAATGTTCTCACCAATCAATCGCCGCAGCATCTTCTCTGTATCACGCAGAATTTCATTGAGGTCAACCACTTTTGGCTGCAGAATCTGTCTGCGGCTGAAGGCGAGCAACTGCTTGACAAGGTCTACAGCACGGTTGCCCACATGAAAGATCGAATCGAGATCTTCATAGAGCATGCTGCCTCTTTCCACGGTGTCCATGGCCAGTTGACAGGTGCCGAGAATGGCAGTGAGAATATTGTTAAAATCATGGGCCACTCCACCGGCCAGTTGCCCCACCACGGCCAGCCGCTCCGACTGAATCAGCCGCTGCGTTCGCTCCTGCACCTGCTTCTCCAGCTCTTTGGCATGGCTCTTAATCTTTTTATGGGCGGTATGCAGTCTCTGATTGGAGAGCCAGGCGTTATATCTGTGATAGAGATGAAACTGTGAGGCTGCCAGTCCGATAAATATCGTCGAGAGCATAAAAAAATTATTACTCATAAAAATACTGAGCTGGCCGGGCTGCAACACAAGAACATTGGGTATAAAATAACTGAGCCAGGCCAAAATATAAATCAATACACCCTCAGAAAGGGTCAACGGCAAGAGAATGCCAAAACCGAGAAGCGGGAGGTTGATGCCGGCATAGTAGGGGTCAACGGGGCCAAGGTCCAACCGGCACATCAAGGAAATACTGCTGGAAACCACAACGGTCAGTAACGCACCCATGGGATAGGCCCACTTCTTACCAAAGGGTTGGCGCATCGTCCAGTACACCGCAAATGAGAAAGCAATCACCACAAGGCGTATCGCAAGAAACTCCCAGTAATGGGCACTCTTCAGTATACCGTCCAGTATGCCGAAAATTGGAACCAGCAAGGCGGCCAGAAGCGCCCCGAGTCTCACTGCATTGGAGAGGGCCTCGTGGCGCACCGGTTCATAGGCGGCATCCGGCTGTACCAATGGCAGCTTAGCGATCATTTTTTTAAATAAAGACATAGACACTCACAACAAAATTAGGCGGGCAGATGCCCTGAAAATGCAATTTTCAGAGAGACGCGATTAAGATTGACAATACGACTTAGAGAGTTCACCAGTTCTTCGGCTTCCGGACCCGATGAGCGACGGTTCCAGGCATCAATATCACGGACTTTGTAGCGGCAGCAGATCACATCCAATTCTTCCTGCCAAAGTTCATAATCCATGGCCCCCCAGGAACGTTGCAGCGGCCAGTGTTGGTCCAGCCATGCTCTGTAATCGCTGATATCTTTTTCATCACGGAAGATGTTCCTGTAGGTTATAGTGGCTTCACTCATTATTTATGCCTCACCCTTTTCGAATTGAAAGTAATCGATTCAAACTGAAAAACCATAATGCGAACGATCGATGAACCCGATGGAAACAAGCAAGATGTGAAATTCTTTTAATATCTTGTTTTTTAAGGAATTCAACTTTATACCCCCAGCCGATGATCGTCGATGTTCATATTGTCAGTCACTGTTCAGGCAAAGGGCATACCAAAACCATCCGTCCCTGCAAAAACAACAGATTCAAGACAGATATCAAGGAGGATAGCAATACCAAAGGAGGGCCGCAAGCTTATTATTGCTCAAGTAAACAACGACAAAATAAAATAAAAAAAGGCCGCAATTGCGGCCGGATAAAGACAAAAAATATGAGTAACTAAGGCGTTTATTGAGTTTAATTCGACTGTGTACCCAGTATGAATCCAATGATCTTTCCGGCGGCTGTGATATAGACGCCACAACCGCCAGGGGCAAAGGGCCAAGATTTCAGATCAATTACAGATTCAGATACGGGGACACAAACTTACAGAGGAAGCGCCATGCATCTTTCAGGCACAAATTACGGCCTCATTTACTTTAACCAATCAGGCCCTTGCCATGCGCGGCCAGCTTTTCAATACTCTCTTCAAGAGCGGGACTGCTGCCTTTATCAAAACCCATATCGGTGACGCAAAAATGCTGATAGCCCGTTATTCCCGCCTGGTCCATGGTTTTCTTGGCGCATTTTACGGGGCAGCCGTCGATGACCAGCAGCTTGTTGGCATCTTCAGTGGTTTTAATAATGCCCTGTACCTGACCGCCAATACCCGCCAGGCAGAACATCTTACCACAGCCGTCTTTCATCATTTTTCTGGCGACCAAATCGGAGAGTGCGCCCACATCTGCACCGCCGGAGCAGGCAAAAATCAGCTTGACCTCAGCATCCGAACAAGAGCATATTTCACTATTTTTGTCACACATAATATTCCTCTTCGATTAGTGAACAGTGTAAATTAAATAGAAACCACCCAGAATGACCAGTACACCACATATTTTCTTTAATACAATGGCGCTTTTGGAACGCTCATTCCAATTTAAATATTTCTGAACCAGGCTGGTAAAGGTGCCGGCCAGAACAATCACCGAACAATGACCCACAGCATAAACCAAGATCAAAGTGCCGGCGAACAACGGCTTTGTAGAAGCCACATTAAAAGCCACTCCCAGAATGGGCGCCATGTAGGCAAAGGTGCAGGGCCCCAGCGCCAAACCGAAAACGAGGCCAATCACAAAAGCAGCCAAAGCGCCTTTTTTCTTATATTTAGGCTGATTGGACATCCCCGGAAAAGGAAGTGTAATCACTTCGAGAAGATGCAGGCCAATAATGAAAAAAATCAAGGCGACAAAATAACTGCCGGTTCGCCCCACATCACCCATGATGCGGCCCATGGCCCCGGTAATCAGTCCGATCACCGCAATGGTCACCAGAATGCCCAGCGAAAAGAGACCGGCCAGCGCAAACGCACGCTTTTGAGAGACACGGCCCTGTCCATCAATAAAACCCACGATCAATGGAATGGAAGAGAGATGGCAGGGACTCAGCAAAATGCTCAGGATACCCCAGAGAAAAGAGGCGCCCAGTGCAATGGCCGACGTCTGGTAAAGGGCCCGGGTCAGTCCTTCAAAGAGTTGCTCCATTTATTGAACTCCCTGCTGCTTAAGCACTTTGACCAGCTCTTCCTTGGGGAAGAACCCGGTGTGCCGAAAGTATTCCTGACCACTTTTATCCAGAAAAATCTGTGTCGGGATGGCGGAAATCCCCCATTTTTCAGCGTGGGGTTTACCGGCTTCAGTCCACACATCATGAAAAACCACACTAACCTGACCTTCATACTCCTTTTCAATGGCTTCCATCACGGGTTGCATCATCTTACAGGGTACGCATTTCACAGACCCAAGTTCGATGAAAGTGACCAGAATGGAATCGGACTGTGCCGAAATCCTAACAGGCTCCTTCTGCTTGTCTGGGGACGGGGTTTTCGATTCGCTATCACCCTGCCCGGAACACCCCATAATGAAGGCAATCGCAAGGGGAATCATCGCAATACGCTTGATGGACTTAAACATAAAAACTGTCTCCTTAGGCAATCCTCTGTTTATTTCATCCACACCATGACTATCAATGGTGCCAAACTCACTTCAATCTCATTCATTTACGCAAATCTGAAAACTTCCCACCCATTAAATAAAAATAAGTGGTTATCCAGCTTGAGAACATGACAACCAGACCAAAAACCACAGTACCCACGCTCATCAAAGCCCAGCCCGAGAGTATATTCCCCACAATGCAGCCCTTGGCAAAACCGGCCCCTGCACCGACAAGAAATCCTCCGAGGAGGG